>WBZN01000156.1_pt1 | contig 93993 bp, 82 predicted proteins | sample 5204281 | NCBI WGS metagenome assembly WBZN01 (sample SAMN12344347, study PRJNA552823) | activated sludge metagenome | biome: Activated sludge suspended growth; feature: Nitrification reactor; material: Wastewater; isolation source: activated sludge from nitrification reactor of wastewater... | reverse complement strand
ATTCCTACCGGCTCAAGGAGAAGCTCAAAGCTGGACTCGTGCGGGTCGAAGAAGCGTCAGCGACGAATTAACCCGGGTGGGGAATTTTCGATGACCATAACTGGGGAAATTTGGATGACCCTTGACAGTTGTCTTTCCGATCGATCGGATGCCGCGTGGACGGCCTGGGACCAATGCTGTCGAGGACGTATTGAGTCATGCGCGCCGCGCCGATCCCAAGATTCTCCGGTGTGCGCCAGTCGTGATGGACGGTTACGGTGAGGGCTTTGCCGCCGTAGTGCTCAAAATCGTTTGTAGTCGGATCGACACAGCGGCGAATCGCGAGGTAATAAATACGGTATTCTGGGGTCTGAGAAAGGTTGTGACTGGTGAGTCCGCAGCTCCGACAGCCCAATGACTTACCTGCCAGAAGGTTGTCGGCCTGGACGATCGACTCGCCGTGAGGACAGGCGACGCGGATCATCCGCCGATAACCCTGCATCCCAGCCTCGCCGAGCATTTCCCACTTACCGAACCGCGTTCCCACCAGAATCTCTTTGCGCAGAGCCATGATTCCCTCGTGCCATTTTCCACGCGCCATCTAGTGTGTAACTTGAGGGCAGGAGTGCGGTCAGAGGCAAAATGTTCACGCCAAGAAACGCGCAGCGCTGGCAAAGCTAAAAAAGTTGGGGGAAAAAGACGGAACTGGGGCGGTGGACTGTGGGTGTCCACGGATTGACCACGGCACGGTCGGAAGAGGCCTATTTCGGTCGGTTTTGATCGGTTACTGAAAATGAGGAGTAGGGAGGGGAGAAATGAGAATCCCCGCTTCTAGAGCAGAAAAACAGCTCAGGGAGCGGGGATTTATTTGGTAGCGGTGACCCGGATTGAACGGGTGACCCGCGGCTTATGAGGCCGAGCACCGGCGTGGAATATTGCGCGGAGGTGAGGCCGCTGTTCGCTCGCAGTTGATCGGCGGCATCCCAGAGCCGCTTTTCCAGCGCATCCGTCGCGCTGTCTTTTTCGGAGAGAGCGATCCACTGCCCGCGGAGATCTCACTATTGAAAACACCTAATTGCCCGGAAGTGTATTTGAAACCGATTGATAGCTCGATCCTTTCTAGAGGGAGCCGTCGTCAGATTTGCGAAAAAGTGATGGGAATGGAATCTGGTGCGAATGGAGAACCGATCGAGGAGAGGGTGTGTGGAGGTCAAAATGGGCGTGAAACCGGGCATTGCAGAGCAGGGTAAAGTCGGTAACTGAGCCTCTGCTAAAGGTTCAACGGGGTTGGTTTGGACAACCATTTGGACAACCAATCGGGCAAAACAGACTGAAAAAGACCGAAAAATTCACAAAAGTGGAGTGAGGTGCGTACCGGCTGGCGGAGAGAATTTTGCTAATATTTTGAAGGTTTTATGGTGCCGAGGGACAGAATCGAACTGTCGACACCAGCCTTTTCAGGGCTGTGCTCTACCAACTGAGCTACCTCGGCATTTCGGCAGGATGCTGGAGGGGTTTCTGTCTACAGGATCATCGAAGAAAAATCAACTCTTGTTGTTCGACGTGGCGGAGAGGGCGGGATTTGAACCCGCGACAGGCTTTTGACCTGTGCCGGTTTAGCAAACCGGTGCCTTCGGCCACTCGGCCACCTCTCCGCAAGTCGCTACCCGCAGAATTTGTATTGAGTTCTCGCGCCTAGATCCTTCGAATACGAACCCCCTCGAAGAAGAGGGGGGATCATACCCCAGAGCATGGAGCGCACTCAAGTAATTCTCGCGAATGATTTTGACGCCGCAGCGGCCGGCTTTTTAGCGGAGTGAGGTGGACGCGGGGACGTGCCGAGATCTTCACCTATCGTTTTCCGAATTCCTTCAGAATATCGATAAAAGTAGTCTGCCACTGGGCGAGCAGGCCCATGTGTCGTTTGTGGTCTGTGGTGTGAACGCGCTTTCCGTACACTGATCTCCCCGGAGACAAGGTTCGAGACGGACTCATCTGTGCGTGTGAGGTTCCCATGCCCGGAGGATCGATCTCGGCGGATCGGATCACCCCGCTGGTCAGAAGCATTCGCAACGCATGCGCTTTCTGTTGGGATGATTTGCGTATCACCTTTTTCGAACTGGCCATGAGTCCTCGTGGTGCAGTGTGTTGGTGGAGACACCGGGTGGACGAAGATCGCTACATCCACAGAATACGGCCCAGATCTTCGTCGAGTTCCTTGGCTCGTTGGCATTGGCTGCAGCGGGCGAAGAGGCCGTCGGTACCGGGTGAGGTCTGAGAACGGAGCACCAATTGATACTTGTGTCCTCCGCAGAACGGGCAGGCCTTGCCATGAAGTTCTCGGCGCACGGACCCGATTCTTCCGACTTGTTTATGCATAGTGCCTCCGGTGAAAGGGGAGAGTCATGTGGGGGAGCCTGCCGGGGGATTGGGGCAGGGTTTGTAATGACTCGTGCATGCTCAACAATACCCAGCAAGCGGGATGCTGAGAATACCGTGGAGGAGGGGAGGGGTTGTGATCTAAGGAGGGGGGTGCGGTGAAGCGGAAATATTGATTTTGTATATGTGGATAGTAATCATTAAATATCAAGTATATATGCGACATAGATGATGTGATTTGAGAGGTATTTCGAGGGCCAGGAAGCTGCAGATAAGGGATGGCTCTGAATGCACCGGGAGGGCAAAGAGAAGAGGAAGATAAATTCGGGGGTGAAGGCAGATCCCGCCAGGAGGATGTCGAGACCTCTTGCCGCCCTGGGTGGGCACAACCAAAGCAGACACCTTCACCCTTTTTCAGTCAACCATGCCGTCAGGTGGTCGTGCAAGTCCGTAGTTGTTCGGAGGTGGAGAATTTGGGGGAGATGGGAATGCACCTTCGGGGCACATTCCCATCGTGGAGAGGAACCTCCTGATGCGGGACGGTTAGAGTGGAGACCATCCCCATGGCGGATGCTGATCGGGTTCCAACTGGTTATCCCGCGGTGGTGCCCACGCAGACAACCCGCTCACTCCAAGCCCGTTGAGGCGTTCGTTTCTCGATATGGCCGGAAAGGAAACGGAGCCGGGTCTGGTCGGTCTCGGACATCCGGATAAATTCGAGCCCGACCTGCCCGTTCTTCGCCCATCGAACAGCCGCCAATTTGACTTGCAGGGCCGTCGCACTGGTCGGGAAGGATAGGCGCAGGTCCACATACTGCCCCACCTTGAGTTTCATGCTGGTTTTCAGCAGGCAACCCGGAACGGAGAGATTCACCAGCTGTCCCTGCCCCATCATGCCTTCACAGGAGAGGATACAAGTGCTCTGGACCGGTTCGCGCTTGGTGTATCGCTGTTTCACAATGCCTCCTGGTTAGGTGAGCCTCTCATGTCTCGTTATGGTCCAAGTATATGCCTGGATCGAACGATGTCATTCCGCGAGAGGTGTCCCTCGAATGGGGGACTGTCGTGAATTGTGGGCAACTCATGAGGACTGCGCTCGCAGCCGCGGGATGATTCAGCCCGCGGCCGCAGACCGATTTCCCAACCTCCTGCACTGGATTCTTCGCGGACCCTCCCCATCTTCCCGTCATCGTCCAGAGGCCGTTCATCTTCGGCGTCCAGCACGAATTGTGTCCATCGATGGGGCGGATCTGGTGATCGAGCAGCAGGATCCGGAAAGTGGACATGCAAGATTTTCGATGAGGTGCGTCTTGTAGAGTAGACAACAATTCACGCAACGGGCGGGAAGGCAGGGTGGATTCGAGATGCTGCGCAACGCTTGTCAATATCAGACACTCGTCGAACTCCTTCGTGTGCGGGTGTCGGAGGCCCCATCCAAACATGCGTATACGTATCTTCGCGATGGTGAGACGGATGCGCTGACGTGGAATTATGGCGAGTTGGATCGCCGCGCCAGAGCCATCGCTGCGTGGTTGCAGTCGTGTGGTGCGGCAGGAGAGCGTGCGCTGTTGCTCTACCCGCCGGGGCTCGAGTATCTGGCCGCGTTTTTCGGTTGTCTCTATGCCGGAGTGGTGGCCGTGCCGGCCTACCCGCCGCAGCGGCAACGCGGCTGGCCGAGAGTTCGAGCGATGCTTGCAGATTCGCAGGCTGCCTACGCATTAACGACGAGCGGCATCGCGCGGGCGATCGACCGTCTTTCCGCCAAAGAGGACGGGTACGGGCGTCTGGCGACGCTCCAGTGGCTCAATACCGACCATCTGCCGTCGGGTATCGACGAAGATTGGAGTGAGCCGGACATTACGCCGGAGACGTTGGCGTTTCTGCAATATACCTCCGGCTCAACCGCTCTTCCAAAGGGCGTGATGGTCAGTCATGCCAATCTGTTGCATAACCAGCGGCTGATTCAGGCGGCCTTCGGCCATACGTCGCAAGATGTCATCGTCGGCTGGCTGCCGCTGTATCACGACATGGGATTGATCGGCAATGTGTTGCAACCTCTCTATCTCGGCGCCTCCTGCATCTTGATGTCTCCGGTGCATTTTCTGCAGAAGCCGGTACGGTGGCTGTCGGCGATCACGCGGTACCGCGCGACGACCAGCGGAGGGCCGAATTTCTCGTATGACCTCTGTGTGCGGCAGATTACCGAGGCGCAGCGGGAATTGCTGGATTTGAGTTCGTGGACCCTGGCCTTCAACGGTGCCGAACCCGTTCGCGCCGAGACGATCGAACGGTTCTCGGATAGGTTTCGAGATCGTGGATTCCAGAGGGAGGCCTTTTATCCCTGTTATGGGTTGGCCGAGGCGACGCTGCTGGTCTCTGGTGGCACCCGTGGAACGGGACCACTGGTGCAGCCGTTTGAGCACTCCCGACTCTCCTCTGAGCCGACGGCGTCTGTCTCCGGTGCGGCAAGCCATCTCCTGGTGAGTTGCGGTGTCGACCGATCAGGGCGTCAGATCCGCATCGTCCATCCCGACTCCGGAATCGCCTGTGCCGAGGGTCAGGTGGGAGAGATTTGGGTGAGCGGCCCCTGCGTCGCGCAGGGGTATTGGCAGAGGGAACACGAATCCCGGGAGACCTTTCAGGCATCACTTGGCGGGACAGGAGAGGGGCCCTTCCTCCGGACCGGAGATCTCGGATTCCTCAAAGACGGGGAACTGTTCGTTACCGGCAGGTTGAAAGACCTCATCATCATCCGGGGCCGCAATCACTACCCGCATGACATCGAACGGACGGTCGAGGAGTGCCATCCGGGACTCAGGCCTGGTGCCGGAGCGGCGTTCGCGATCACTGATGACCCTCCGTTTTCCAGGACTTTCACGCGTTTATCCTGAAGACATCAGTCCGGCCTTGCAGGGGCCGTCGCTGTCAGCCTTGTGAAGGAGAGTGACGCGGCAGGACTTCCGGGAATGGCTCGGGCACCGCTGCGGACTGTCGGACCGGAGCAGTCCCGGCAAAAAGGAGGTAGACCACCGGCACCAGGAAGAGCGTGAGGAGCGTTGAGAGGACGAGCCCGCAGATCACGACCAGACCGATGTGCCAGCGTCCGGCTGCGCCGGCCCCTGTCGCCAGCGCCAACGGCAGGGCAGCGAGAATGGTGGACAGTGTGGTCATAACGATAGGCCGCAGGCGTAACACGGAGGCCTCGACGATGGCTGCGCGCGGAGGTGTGCCGCCCTGGCACAGCTGGTTGGCAAACTCCACGATGAGGATGGCGTTTTTCGTGACGAGCCCGATCAGAATCATCAGCCCGATCTCGCTGTAGATATTCAAGGTGCCACGGAACAGCAGCAGTGCCAAGAGCGCGCCGGCCAGCGCCGGGGGAACCGAGAGCAGAACGGTGATCGGGTGGCGGAAGCTTTCGAACTGCGCGGCCAGGATGAGGTAGACGACGAGCAGTGCCAGTAAAAACGTCATATGCAGGTTGCCCGACGACTCCAGAAATTCTTTCGATTCTCCCGCATAACTGATGCTCGCGCCGGGAGGCAGGTGTTTGCGCACCGTCTGTTCCAGCGATTCGATGGAGCGGCTGAGCGTCGAATCCGCCCCCACTCCCGCACTGATCGTGACGGCCCTCAGTTTCTCGTAATGGTTCAGCTGTTTCGGGGCCACGGTTTCCCGCACCGTCACGAGGTTGCTCAGGGGAATCAACTCCCCCTGCGTGCCCCGCACCTGCAGCTGTTCGATGTCGGATCTGGTGCCGCGTTGGTGGGGACGCGTTTGCATGATGACGGGATACTCTTTGCCTTCGCGCATGAACATGGAGGCTTTTCTCCCCCCTAGAAAGACTTCCAGCGTCCTGCCGATTGTCTCAACCGGAATGCCAAGGTCCGCGGCCTTGTCGCGGTTGATATCCACCCGGAGCTCCGGTTTGTTCAGATCCAAATCGCTCTCGACATTGACCACCAGCTGGTTTCCGGTGAGGTCGTGACGGACCTGCCTCACGATGTTGTCCAACACGTCGTACGAAGGACCGCGGATCACCAATTGCACCGGTGTCTTGCTGTCCTCCTGGTTGAACGGGGGTGGATTGATGACAAAGACCGTGGCGCCGGGGATCGCGGAGAAGGCAGGTTGCACGTCATCGACGATCTTCTGCTGTACGCGGTTGCGATCGGACCAATCCTTCAGCGTCACCCAGGTCACGGCCTGGTTAACCAGGGTTGGCCTCCAGCCTCGCGCGACCACCGTATAGTAGGAATCCATTTCAGGGATCCGTGCGGTGGTCTCCTCGGTGTCCCTGGCGTATCGGTCGGTGTAGTCGAGTGTGGATCCTTCCGGCGCGCTGACATGGACGGCGAACCAGCCGGTATCCTCAAGGGGAGCCAGTTCGCTCGGAAGTCCCAGCATGAGGACTGCGCTGACGATCAGCGACAGGACCGCCCCGCTCAAGATGGTCGAGGGCCGTTCCAACGCGATCTCCAGGGCGAGACGATACCGATGGGTCATCCAGCGGAGCCAGGCGGAGGCGTCCGGCGCGGAGCCTCGCGCCGGCGATGCGGTTCCGACGGTCTTGCCCAGCAGACGCGCACACATGGCCGGGGTGAGGGTGAGTGCGATAAACCCGGACAGGAGCACTGAGCCGGCGACAGCGATACCCAGTTCGGCAAACAGACGGCCGACGATCCCGGGCAGAAAGATGATGGGAAAGAATACCGCTGCGAGTGTCAGGGTTGTTGAGACTACGGCAAACCCGATCTCCCGACTGCCCTCAACCGCCGCCTGCGTCGGGCTCAACCCCTGTTCGATGCGGCGGTAGACATTTTCCACCACGACGATGGCGTCGTCTACCACCAATCCGATGGCCAGCACGAATCCCAAGAGGGTGATCGTGTTGATCGAACTGCCGGTCATCTGCATGATGACGAACGTGCCCAGGATCGAGCCTGGAATGGCGACGGCGGGAATGAGCGTAGCTCGCGCGCTGCGCAGGAAGAGGAACACTACCAACACGACCAGGATCAACGACAGTCCGACGGAGGTGTAGACCTCGTGTAACGACCGTTCGATATAAATCGAGCTGTCGAATGCCGTGACAAGCTGCATCCCTTCCGGCAGCAACGCTTCCATCGCAGGGAGGGTGCGTTTGACGCCGCGCGCCGCTTCGAGGGTATTGGCCTTGGACTGTTTCATGATGCCGAGGCCGATGGCGGGTTTGCCGTTCACGCGCACGAGTTTTCGCTCGTCTTCCGGACCGATCTCGGCGGCGCCCACGTCCTGCAGCCGGACCGGATAACCATCCCGATAGGCCAGAATCAGTTGGTTGAACTGCGCCGGTTTCTCCAGGCCTCCGCCCATGCGCACACTGAACTCGCGCTGGGTGCTTTCGATCCGGCCGGTGGGCATGGAGACGTTTTGTGTCCGGAGCGCGTCTTCGACGTCCTGCACGGTGAGAAGGCGGGACGCGAGCCGGTCGGGATCCAGCCAGATGCGCATCGCATACCGCCGTCCTCCGTCGAGCATGACGCTGGAGACGCCGGGCAGGGGTGCCAGTCGATCCTTCAGCTGCCGTTCGGCAAAGTCCGTCATTTCCAGTTCGGTATGGCGGTCGCTGATCAGTGCCAGCCACATGATACCGTCGGCGTCGCTGTCCTCCTTCATCACCAGGGGCGATTCGATGCCTTGCGGAAGCAGGTGTTGCACTCTCGTCACGCGGTCGCGCACGTCGTTGGCGGCCGCGTCCAGGTTACGCGTCAGGGAGAATTCGAGGCCGATCGTGGACAGTCCCTCGCGACTCGTCGAACGCAACGTCCGGAGTCCCTCGACGCCGCTCAGCGCATCTTCCAGCACCGAAGTAATATCCGTTTCCACCAATTGGGCGTCCGCGCTGGGATACACGGTCATGACCGATACGATGGGGAAGGTGGTGTCGGGATATTCGCGGACCGGCAAGCGGGAAAAGGAGAGCAGTCCGAACAGCATGAGCAGGAGCGTCGCGACGGCGGCGAGGACAGGTCGCTCGATGGAGAGGGCGGAGAGTCTCATGGGGACGTCCGATGGGTTGTCGTTAGTGAGGCGATGAGGACAAGGCCAGGATCGGGTCGCCGTTCTGCAGCTTGTGGTGGCCGACCCGGACCACCGTATCCTGTTCCGTGAGTCCGTCCAGCACTTGCACAAAACCTCTGGTGCGGGTGCCCAGGGTGATCTCTCGCTGTCGGGCGGTTCCGTCCTGCGCGAGGTAGACGTAGGTCTTGTCCTGTTTCGGCATGACGGCCTCTTCCGGAATCACGAGGGCCCGTTCTTCCTGCCCGAACGTCAGGAGCACTTGCGCGAACATGCCGGGTCGGAGCCGCTGCTGCGGATTTGGAATTCTCGCCCGCACCTGAACGGACCTGGTGCTCATATCGACTTGGGGATCGATCACATAGACCGTGCCATGGAATGTGTCCCCCGGATAGGCGTCTGTGGTCAGATCGATGGACTGACCCGGGGCGAGGTGGCGAAGCAGCGTCTCAGGCACCTTGAAGTCGATCTTCAAGGTGTCCAGATCTTCGAGGTTCACGAGATCCCGGCCCACCCCGACGAAGTCACCGGGGGAGACACGCCGGATGCCGGTCATGCCGGCGAAGGGGGCTCGAATTTTGGTTTTGGCCAACCGGGTCGCATAGAGGGCGTGGTTGGCTTGGCTGACTTGGAGTGCGCCGGCCGCTTCATCCAGTTGCTGTTTCGTGACGTATCGTTTTCCATCCAGATCGAGCTGTTTGAGCCGCTCGTAGGTGAGGCGGCTGACTTTCAGTTGTGCCGCGGCTTGAGTCAGTTCCGCCTGGAGTTCCGAATCGTCCATTTCGACGAGCAGCTGGTCTTTCTCCACCGCTTGGCCTTCTTGAAACCAGACCTGACGGAGCCGCCCCGCGATCTCCGGCCGGATCATGATGCTCTCATTGGCCCGCAAGGAGCCCACGGCCTTGATTGTGTGCCGGATCGCCTCGGTGGTGACCTGGGCGAGTACAACGGTCGTCGCCTCCGGCAGGCTTCCGGTCACCTCCGAGGCAGGGACCGGTGTCAGAACGGTCCCTTTCACGGCGAGCATCGCGGAAAGTGCGAGCAGCGTGAAGATGATGAGATAGGTGGTCCGACGGGGCGTCATGAGCGGTGGTGCTGGTCTCGACTCCTGTTGGTCCGGCCTCACGCTGTTCCCGATCGTCGATCGGGATGGAGCCATGGGCTATTTACTTAAACTCGAGCTTCTTGAGGCCATGGACCGGCAGTTCAACCTGGCCGAAATCCGAGTCGCCTTTGAAACTGCCGTCGATCGCCAGGGGAAAGTCGCCCGTTTTCCCGTTGCTCAAGGTGATGTGGAGCGTCGGCAGCGCCTTGTCCGCTCCGGGAGTCACCTCGACTTGTTTGACCCCGTCGAACTTGATGTTGACCGTGGCGGTCCCGCGTTTCACCGGCAGGTGCTTCAGCTCATGGGGGATGAACGAGGTCTCGCTGACTTTTTCTTCCCAATAGAACAGCACATTCTTTAGGTCGGTCTGCATGTCTTTCGCATCGGTCACGAGGGCGTGAAACGGTTTATCGCCGTTCTGCTGCGCGGAGGCCTGGAGTGCAGTCCCGCAGAGCAACGCGGCGAGGGCGGCGACAGCGGCGACGGCGGATCGTAGTGAATGACATCGTTGCAACATGAGTTCCTCCGTTGTTCAGTCGGACGTGATGATTATTCCATGCGATAGGAGAAGGGTAAATCGACCTCTAATTTGGATTGCGCGAGCTGGTGTTTGACCTGCAAGGGAAAGGCGTTTCGCACCATATCCAATGTGTGTCGATCCAGGACGGTGTGTCCGGAACTTTCTTCCAGGACCAGATTGAGCAGGTGGACGGCAGCTCCCCGTTGCTCGAGCGTCAATCGCAGGATGACGCGCCCTTCCCAATGGTTCCGCTTCGCCTCCGCCGGGTAGCGCTTGCGTTGATCTACCGAAGACCAGAGCGCCTGTGACAGCCAGCCGTAATCGGGGCGTTCACCCGGTCGCGATTGTACCGTCCGCTGTTGAACGATCCGGTGCTGCACAGTGTTTGCCGGCCGCTGAACGATCGCCTGTTCAACCTGTTGTAACGCCTCCACCGGCGCGGGTGACGCTTCGACCGCCGGCGCGTCGTTCACGACGGCGGCGACCTGGGCGACCGGCTCCGCCTGTCTGGTGACCGGTTCGGCTGAAGCGACGGCTTGGGGTGCGGAGTACTGTTGCACGACCGGAGCCGCTTGTTCCACGACCGCTGTGTTCTCTATGACCGTCTGCTCCACTTCAGTGGTGGGAGTGACCGTCTCTTGGATCGTCTGGGTAACCGTTTCCACACGTTGGGTGGTGACCTGTTGAATGGCCTGGGCGTTCTGAACGGGCAGGCTCTCCTGAACCGGCTGGATCTGTTGCACCGGCTGCACTTCGCGGGTCGGCTGGACCGGCCGGACGACGGGCTGGGGTTTCACCGGTTGTACCTGTTTGGGCGTGGGCGGTTGCGACGTCGGGGGAGGCTGCGATTCCACGGGGGGTGGAGGTGCCGGTTCGGCGGCAGGAGGTGGAGACTGCACCACCGCGACATCCCACTTAAAAGTAGGCGGAGGCGGAGGCGGCAACTCCGTGAGCAGGACCATGGCCAGGCCCACGAAGAGACCGTGCGTCGTCATGGAGAATGCCCAGCACAGCGAGGTACGTTGGCGGGGCGACGAGTCCCATTGAGCTGTCAGGCTCATGAACGGACCACCTCCAGGTTGACTTGTTGAAATCCCAAGCCTCGAATTTCATCGACCACCGCCACAAATCGATCCAGCACGGTCACCCTGTCGGCACGCACCAGCACGGACGATTCGCGCGGATGAGGATTGAGCACGATCCGTAGTCCGTCCGGCGGCACCGGCTGGTCGTTCATAAAGAGCGAGCCCTCCGCGGTCATGGTAATCACCAGCGGGACGTCCTTGCGGTCTCCGGACTCCTTGGCCTTCGCCAGTTGGACGGGCACCTGGCCGGTGGTAATGAAGGTGGCCGTGGTCAGGACGATGACCAGGAGGACCAACATGACGTCTACCAGAGGGATGACATTGATCTGGTCGATGTCACGTCCCATGTTGAACCTTGAACTGGGTGAGGAGCTCCGTGACGCGCCGACGAAGCACGTTGTTGAGGACGACACAGGGGATGGCCACCAGGAGACCGACGGCCGTGGCCTTCAGTGCCAGGCTGAGGCCGACCATGATCGATTGAACCGCCATCGTGCCCGAGGTGCCCATGCTATGGAACGTCAGCATGATGCTGAGCACGGTCCCGAGCAGGCCGATATAAGGGGCGTTGGCCGCAACGGTGCCGATCACGACCAGGTGTTTCGTGAGCGCCACCTCGAATTCCTGCTCGTTGTGAAAGCGTCTGAGATCCACACGTCGAAAGTAAAACCATCGTTCTGTCGCCACGGCGACCGCCCAGAGACTCAGGGTGATCAGGAGCCCGATGATGCCGTAGTCGATCAGATGCTTCAGTCCCTCCATTGGAATGGATCCTTTCTGGTTACTCCGATCACGCTCTGCCGGTGCCCATGCTTGTGACAAAGCTCCAGCGCGTAGCACATCGTTACTAAAGACGTATGAGCGGGCCCGTTCAACACCACGCCATGAAAAAAAATCTTAACCGGTTGAAATGTCGATATATTTTTCATGGAAGAAAGGAGGTCGAATGCAGGCGGGGCCGTGGCCTGTTATTGCGCTGCAGGATTCGATCGTGAGATTGACCGTTTTCCAGTCCCTTCCTACACTGGGCTCTGCTCTCGCACTCAATGCTGTCTTCCCAATTTCAGGAGGCGTGCCATGCGGGGTTGTTCATATTCCGTGGCGGCCACCGTTCCGGTTCAGCGCCGGCCGTCGAGCCTCGTCAGGTCGATCCTGGCTGCGCAGGTTGTCGCGCTATCGACCATGGTGATGATGACCATCGCGTTCATTGGCGGGTGCAAGACGGCCGAGCGGCAGAATCCCGGCCCCTTGCCTGTGGAGGTCATTGAGGAGCCGTCCAGCCGGATTCCGCTCAAGGCGTTTGCCTCGCTCCCTCAGGTCCAGAGCATGGCGTTATCGCCATCCGGAACCTCTCTGGCCCTTCTCCAGAATATCGAGGACCATACCTACTTGGTCACGACAACCCATGACGGAAAAGCCCGCCGCAAGCTGTTCGAGAGCGACAATAAGAAATTTTCGATCCGGTGGTTCGATTGGGTGAATGACGAGCGGCTCATCATCGGGGTTGTGGTGGCGGATGTGACGTATGGTTTGGAAGGGCCGTTCAGATGGACACAAACACGTCTCCGTTCAATCATGCCGACAAGATACGCACCCCGCTCTTGATCGTTCACGGGGCGGAAGATCGGACTGTTTCCGTCGAGCAATCCCGAGCCATGGTCGATGCCCTGAAAGATGCTGGTTTCACCCGCATGCAATATGTCGAACTGCCTGATGGCGATCATCACCTGAGCCGGCAAGACGATCGACTCACGTTTTTTCGTGCAATGGAACGGTTTCTGGCGGCCTATCTCGACTAGACGGTAGGGGCCTGAGGAATCTTGGCATCCATTGTGCCAGGGGACATAAGTTCGACCTAACGGACTGATCTACAGAGCAGGCGTCGGGCCATGTCGAGGTGCAGCGACATAGCCCGGGGGTTCAGCCTGGCAGTCGCGCCTCACAGGCCTGCGGCAATCGTGCAACCGGGAAACGGGACTATTTCAACGAAGTCCGACCGTCGTAATGATGGTCGTGATCCGCGTCGGCTTCCTGCTTCGTTTTGTGAACGATTCCGTCTTTATGTTCCGGAGGGCTATAGAGGCTGTAGAGTTTGAGTGGTGTCGTTTTCCCGCTATTGACGACATTGTGCCTGGTGCCGGCCGGGATGACGACCGCAAAGCCGTCGCTCACTGCATGCTTTTCTCCGTCCAGGACCACAGTTCCCTCGCCCTCCTCGAAGCGAATAAACTGATCCAGCTCATGGACCTCTTCGCCGATTTCTTCGCCGGGCTTGAGATTCATCAACACCAGTTGAGAATGTTGCGCCGTAAAGAGCACTCGGCGGTAGTGCTGATTGTCGCGCGTGGCCGCTTCGATCTGAACGATATACCCGTTCATGACAATACTCCCTTCGATGATGAATCCTTCTAACAAGGGCCAGAACGTCCCCCGATCGGCACCCGTCATCTTCCCTGCACGCCGCTCACGTTACATAACGCATCGCCGACAGTCAGCGCTTTTTGATCCTCGATGACCGGCCGCGTGATGACCTGCGCGGAGTAGGGAATGTCTCGAATCGGAGTGTCCGATTCACGAGACATGGTCGAGACGCAGGCGGCGACGTAGCTGCGGTCGCGAGCCGGTTGATCGCAGACCCTCGGTGCCGATGGTTCGGATGCGGAGATTTCCCAGTCAGCCTGGATTGAGGCACAGCTCGTGAGGCCGGCAGCCAGCAGGATCGTCAACGACAAAGGCCTTGTGGTTGGGGTAGCCATGGTGTCACCAGGTGTGGAGGGTGCTCTGCATCTTACACTGTCAGCCTCTCGACCGTGGAGTCAAGGACCAGATTGAGCCGTCGGAGTAGTTTCCCTAGCGGGGTGAAGGAGTACCCGAACCGGCGGCTTGCGGCACGTGAGCATCGACGTAGCGGTACCCTTTTTCATGCATGCAGCCGCTCAGGTTGATACCGCCTGCCAGGGTTTCCTTGTTATGTTCCTGCCCCGAGAGCACCTCCGCCTTGCAGAGTTCCCAGTTCTGCGCGGTTTGCTCTGCGGTATTCTCCGGATGAATCCAGCGGCCTTCGGCACAGCCGGACAGGAGGAGAAGAATAACCACGAGGTAGTGCATGGGAGTCCTTTTCAAAGAATCGTCCATTGTTTCCCCGACGGTGGCAGGTCAGGCGGACCACGGGATAGCACCGGTGGCCCGCCTCCTGTCCTCCGTACCGGGACGGGTCAGAACCGCAGCCCCACGGTCGCCAGCACGGTTCGAGGTTCGCCGAAGAAGAACTGCGACGAGCCGTTGTAAGAAGTGGCGACGTACCGCTGATCCAGAAGGTTCCGGATGTTGAGTGCGAGGTGCATGCTTTTCGCTCCCAGCCAATTGCCCTTCTGTAAGCCATGGTTGTAATAGAGAGCTGCATCGGCGCGGATGTAACCGGGCATTTCAGTTTGATCTCCGAAGATCGAGGCGTTGCGGCCCGTGTAGGCGAAGAGTCCTCCGCCGACCCCGAAGCCTTGCAGCAGCCCTTCCTGGACATGATAGGTCGACCAGAGGGTGAATTTGTTGTAGGGCACGTTGGCCAGCCGTTTGGCGACCAGTGACAGATCGTTATCCTTGGTCACCTCGGCGTCGGTATAGGCATATCCGGTGATGAGGTTCCACCCCGGTGTGATCTGCGCGGTCACGTCTAATTCCACGCCTTGACTGCGTTGTTCACCCGTTTGGACCGAAAAACCCTGAAGGGCCTGCGCCGGATCCGGGCTGGGCGTGACCAGGTTTTCTCGCGTCAAGTGGAACCAGGCGAGGGTGGCTGTGACACGATTGTCGAACATGAACGTCTTGACGCCGACTTCATATTGAGTCGATCGTTCAGGCTTGAACAATTCGCCATTCGGATTGAAGGCGGATGCGCTGCTGGGTTGGAAGCCCTTCGTCCATGACGTGTAGAGGGAGACCGGTTCAATCGGTTGATACACGAGTCCCAGTCTGGGACTGACCGCATGGTTGTCCGAGGTCTGTTGCGGCTCACCTACGGACTGCTGAAATTGGTGCACATAATCGAAGCGGAGGCCGCCCATGAATTTCAGGTTCGGCAGAATGGTGACCTGATCCTGCACGTAGAAGGCGGCGGTCTTGTTGTCGGCGTTCAGGCTGGCTCCGTTGCCGGTAAATGGTAACGGGTTGAGCGAATAGTCGGGGGCGAACAGATCCAGCGGCGGGGCTCCAGCGAAAATAAATCTGAACTGGTCGGTCTTTTCTTGTCGCAGTTCCACACCGGTCAAGAGCGTGTGGTCCATGTTTAAAACATGGACATGTCCCACTACATTCGTCACCATCGAATTGGCATGTCGGCGGGCGACGCCCGGCTGCAGGACCTGAAACCTGCCGATCGTTCGTTGATCCGGTTCCAGAATGCCGTTAAAGCCGGAGTACAGGTTGTTCGCGTCGTCTTCGGCGATCGTATGCCGGAACGCGTTGCGAATAGACCATTTATCGTTGAATTGATGCGTGAGATCGTAGCCGACACGGTAGGAAGTGCGATTGAACGAACTGAAGTCGCCGAGCGTGGTGGAGCGGTTCCGGGGGATCGCTCCGTTGATGTTCGGCAGAAACGTCCCCTGTGCCGGTAGGCCATAGGGGTCGTTGCTCCAGCGGCGTAAGTAGTCGGCCTCGACCGTCAACGTAGTGCGGGAACTCATGAGCCAGGTCACGCTCGGCGCGATGGCCGCCAGATCGCGATTAGCGTAGTCCATGAAACTTCCGGCCTTCTGCCCCGCCACGTTTAATCGATAGAGAACCGTCTTACTGGCGTTGAGCGGGCCGGTGGCATCAAGCTCGGATCGGTAGAAGTTGAAGTTCCCCAACGTGACATTGGCCGAGTAAGCGGCGTTTGGCTGAGCCTTGTTGGTCACGATATTGATCACACCGCCGGGATCGCCCTGCCCGTAGAGGACGGCGGCCGGCCCTTTGAGTACTTCAAGCCGGCGGATATTGTACGTGTCGGAGGCCGTGAACTGGGCGAAGGGATCAAGCAGGCCGTTCCGGAAGTAGCTGCGATCCGTGGCGGCGAACCCCCGAATGATCAATGAATCGTAGAGCGAGGCTGCGGACTCCGTGGCGTTGATGCCGGAAATGTTCTCCAGCGTGTTCTGGAGCCGGAAGGTGCGCTGTTCTTCGATGACTTTGCGTGTGATCACTTGGATCGACTGCGGCACATCCCGAATCGGCGTATCGGTCCTGGTTGCGGTCGTGGACTCCTCGGCAACGTAGGTATGAGCATCGTCGTCTCGCTCGCGGACGTCTTTCACGACGATTTCAGGGACTTTCACCGACTTCTGAGCGGCGGGCCGTGGCGCGGCCTGCGGCGCGGGGTCTGTCGGCGGACTTTGAACTACCGGAGCGGGCACGGTCGGGAGGCCGGCGGCCTGTTCGAGCGTGACGCTTCCGGCGCTCGTGGTGCGATAGGAGAGGCCTGTGTCATGCAACAGCAGTCGAAGGGCGTCCTCCGGGGCGTAGTCGCCGGAGACGCCTTGTGTCTGGATATCGCGGGCGATGGTCGCATCGAACAGCACTTCGATGTTCGTTGCCTCTGAAAACTGCAGCAAGGCGGAAGACAGGGGTTGAGGGGCGATCGCAAAGGCGCGCGAGGCTGTTGAAGACGGTTCTTGCGCGTGGGCCGGGGCGCCCTGATTCGAAAGTATGAGAAGCAGGCTGCAGAGTAGTATGTGAATCGTGGTGCAGGTGCCTGGTCGGGCCGGGGTTTGCCGACGAGTACAGAGCGTCGTGATGGTTCCGAACATTGCTGGGTCCTTTCCGTCGTGGTGCGATGGATGATGCGGCCGTCTTGACGGCTCACTCACTACGACGGACGACATGGAAGGAAGGTCTAGTGCCCGAAGAAAATTTCAGGATTTCTTGGGGAGGCCCCGATACAGGAGGATGACGCGATCGGCGAAGGTGACGATCCGGACGGGAAGACTTTCTTCGATGGCAGGAAGGAGGTGATCCAGTCGCTCGGTGTCGAACGATCCGGTGACGGGAAGCGTATTCAAGGATTCATCCCGGAGGATCACGAGCCGGCCTGAACGATAGCGTGCCACTTCGGCCAGGACTTCAGGTAACGGTTGGTTCTCGAAGATCAGGCGATGGTGCCTCCATGCCAATGTCCGGTCCACGTCCGCCTCTTCCACCTGATCGATCCCTCCATTCGACCGATACCGAAGGCGTTCTCCCGCGTGAACGTCGGCGGACGTTTCTTTCCCCATGCGGAGCCGGATGCTGTGTTCAGTGACCGTGACGGTGGTGCGATCGGGGCCTGTTCTCACGTTGAACGCCGTACCCAACGCTCTGATCGTGCCGCTGCCGGCTTCAACTTCAAATGGGCGAGCCGCGTCCGGTGCGACGGTGAAGAATGCTTCTCCCCGATGGAGCCTTAACCGCCGCCCCTGTTCCGTCATCGACACGGACAAGGCCGTATCCGTATTCAGTTGCACGATCGATCCATCGGCCAGCGAGACCGTTCGTTGTTCTCCGACGGCAGTGCGGTAATCGCCGAGGGGCAACCAGGCGGTTGTGATCCAGAGACCGATCCCTGTGACGAGCAGGAGGCTTGCCGCCATCGCCGTGACGCGCTGCCAGGGGCGTGAATGTCTTCGCGGAGTCGTTGGCGCATCCTCTGTGAGGTAGTGATCGAACTGACGGATGTCGTCGGGATTCATCTGATCCAGCCCGTGCCAGAATCGCTCCGCCTTCCGATAGGCGTCCAGATGGGAAGGGTCGGAGGAGAGCCATTCTGCGAAACGCAGCCGCTCGGCGTCCGTGACCGTGCCGGACTCCATCCGTACCAACCACTCGGACGCAGTCGAGGGGAGTGTGTCGTGTTCTGGTGTATCCATTGGGGTGGTTATGGTAGCGCGTCGATTCTTGCCCTGTCACCTTCCGGTTGAACAGGGTCCCATTCATAGTAGACGAGTGAGGCGGGAGGAACATCCATTCGGGCGGCGACCCTTAGGATGACAGATCCTCGAGTCGGCTTCTGCAAAAGTCCACCGCCTTAACCATGTGTTTGACGACGGTGCTTTGAGAAATGCCCAGCTTGGCGGCCACATCGGCATGGCTCACGTGGTGAAACTTGATGAGCACAAACACCTGCCGGCACTTGGGCGGAAGTTCCTCAATGGCCTGCTGCAGCTGCGCCACCTGCTGCTTCGACCAGACGACGGTTTCGATCGAAGGCGCGGGGTCTGCCTGGTCGATCGGGCGTTCCGGATCGTCCAGCGTGACGGTTTCGCGGTATTGGCGCCGGCGATGATGGTCGATGACGAGATTCGTGGCGATGCGAAAGAGAAAGGCGCGCGGATTCGTGAGGACCTCCCCGGACCTGTTCTGCAGGAGGCGAACAAACGTATCCTGAACCAAGTCCTTGGCAGTTTCCGTGCAACCCAGGCGACGCGTCAGGAATTGCTGCAGGTCGTGGCCGTGCTCCCGGACTAGCGTCGACATTTCCAGATGGGTACGTGCTTCCATTCAGTGTGGTTCCGTCGCCGAACAGGGTGTGCGATCGTGATTCGCGGCGGTTGGATAGTAGTGGCGGGCAGACGCAAAAGGGAATGTTCGTTTTCCAGGTGCATTTGGACGGAGCCGAATATTGAGGTGTGGTCGGAGCCCCCCTATGCGTCTTATTCAACAAGGACCGGACGAGCGAAGGGGGACGACTTGTGAATCGTGCAACTGCCGCAGTCGGGAAATCGGTATTTCCGGATACGACCTCCGGGAAGAGAGCCCTCGTGACTCAAGAAGCGATCGAGCGGGTGCGGTCGAGCCTGGGACGTTCCCGCTTGAGGTGGAGTCCGCAACGGGAACAGATTGTCTTGGCCTTTCTCAAGCAGGATCACATCACCATCCGCAGTTTGTACGGTTTCCTCAATCGAAACGGGCGCCGAACTCCGTTGAATACGATTTACCGGACGATGCGTGTGCTGTGCGAAAACGGATTCGCGCAGGCGCGACGCTTCGGCGAGGAGACCCAATATGACAACATTTCGACGAAGGGAGATCACGATCATCTGATCTGCACAGGCTGCGGGCATATCGTGGAGTTTGAGGACCCGGCAATCGAAGGGTTGCGGCAACAGGTCGCCCTGGCGAACGGGTTTCATCTCACCGGACGGAATCTCGATGTGCCGGATGCCGCTCTTATCCGGTACCACCGGCCATGGCGTGAGCGTCGTCTGCCGGCGTTCCACGCCGTCACCGCCAGTTATCGGCCTCGCTGCCGCGCTCGTGCGGCTCTCTTCAGCCACCACACCCGCAACGCCGTGACATACAGAATCAACGGCATGATACCGGTGATGCACACGAGCCAGCGTCCGGTCAGGCCGAATGCCTCGCCGTTGTGCAGGGGAAAGAGCCAGGACAACAGGGTTTCTCCGCGGGTGAACTCTCGCCAATCCTGGACCCGCCGCACCGCCCCGCTGTATTGATCGATCCACACCTCGGTTTGCCCGCCTGCTTGACGCACTTCTCCCGGTTGACGAAGCCCCACGGAATAACTGTCCCGCTCATGTTGCGGTAAACCGATCCACATGGGCGTGGCGTCAGGGAAGACGGTGCGGGCGATTGCGACGGCCTGTTCGGGCTGGATCTTAGAGACTGCGGCCTGCAGTTCGGACTGTGGCTGCAGTTCGGGCGCGGTGTCCCGCACAGGCGAGAACCAACGGACGACCGAGGTGACGGCGTAGGGAAACTCCAAATAGAACCCGGTCAAGGCGAGTAAGGTCAGCAGGATGGCGCCGGCCAGGCCGGTGAGTTTGTGAACATCGTAATGTCTTCTGATGGGGCTACCGCCGGATTGAAACGACAGGGCACGGCGCAGTTTGCCCGGGGCGGGACACCAGAGATACAGCCCGGTCCCGATCGAAACGAGGAGAAAGATGGCCATGATCCCGATCAAGATCTCGCCTGGTTTCCCGAGCAAGAGCTCCTGGTGCAATTCGTAAATGAACGAAACGAAAAAAACGCCCCACTGCCGGTCACTCAGGGGGCGGGCGGTGGAGGGGTCGACGGCGACGACGTGCCAGCGCTCTTCTGTCGGCGCGGCAGCAGGATCCTTGAACCAGGCATGGAACGTGTCACGATCGTGGAGCGGAAAGATGAGAGTGTCAGGGGGAGACCAATCCGGATGCATGGTCCTGGCGCCCGCTACGATGTCCCTCAGGGACTGATCGCTGCCGGCAGTCCGGATCAATTGCTCCGGGTTCAGCCATTCATCGATCGTCTTGTAGAACACCAGGAGGCTGCCGGTGAGGCTCGTCAGCACGAAAAGGGCGCCGGCCATCAGGCCGATATAGAGGTGGAGATTGAGCCACAGCTTTCGCCAGACCTTACGGGCGGGCTGGGGCAGGGCCGCAACCGCTGTGGGTGCGGAAGTCTGCGAACGGGACGTTTTCGAAGGTGCGCGCACGGGTTGGAACTGGCTGACGATCATTGTCTGTCTCCGGTGTCCCTCGGCGGCCGGTACAGGAGATTCGCACTTGTGGCGAACACCATAAGCCCCTTCCTAATAAGACGCGTGACCAGCCTGAAAGCACACCTTGGAGCCACAAGGATGGCTAGGGCGGATCCGTCCGGAGACTAGTAGCTAGAGGTAAGGTTTTGTGGCGCTCATGCGTCCTAATAAGAAGGGGCAGTGACCGCCTGCGTGAGGAGAAACCAACCATGGTGAACAAAGTGGCAGTTTCTCAGGCGGGGAAAGACATACGGTGTCTCTGTGGTAGACTCACGGCTCGGCTCGAGAAGCGAGGAGTGGTCGTGAAGTGCCATCGCTGCGGAGAGCTGGTAGTCTTTCCTCTTTCAAAGTTCAAGAAATACCTCACCTATCCGTCTCCTGATTCCGTGAAATAACCCGACTGATGACGTGGTTCGTCGCGGCGGCTCTGGGGTGAGCTGCGACCCGAGGATTGGCTGTGGCTGTGAGCCGGCCCGTGGGGTCATGAGCGGGGAAGGGGAGTCTCGCTGTGAGACTCCCCTGTTGCGGTTGCGGCAGTCGGGAGGGCGACGAGATCAGTGGAACTCGAACTTAAGCGATCCGATGGCCGTAAACGGCGCGCCGGTGTAGACGATCTCGCGGAAGTTCTGCGCCCCGCTGAAGTACCGATGGTCGAGGACGTTGGTGAAATTGATCGCAGCGAGCAGGTTGGTCTTGTTGAACACTTCCTGCTTGCGATAGTACAGGGCGGCGTCCATGCGGACATACCCGGCCATCTCGAATGGTGCCTGGCAGTTGGCCGGATCTTGACATTGGAAAATGCCGTTCCGCTTGCCTTGCGCGTACATACCGATGCCGGCGCCGAACCCCTGCGCGATGCCTTCCTGGAAGAAGTAGGTCGTCCAGAGGCTGCCTTGGTGCAGCGCGCTGTTTGGCGCACGGCTGCCTTCTGCGAAGAGCAGATCTTTCGTCACACGCGTGTCGATGTAGGCATAGTTCGCGATGATGTCCCATCCAGGCAGGATTTGCCCCGCGATGTCGAACTCCACGCCTTTGCTGCGTTGTTCTCCCGTCGCGACGGAGAAGAAGAAACCGTTGAGCGGATCGGCCGTCAGCACATTCTTCTTCTTGATGTCGAACAGTGCGACCGTGGACCGTAACTTTCCTCCGAAGGCCTGGTACTTGATGCCGCCTTCATAGGACTTGCCGCGTTCGGGGTTGAACAGGTTGCCGTTGATGCTTCGCGAACCGGCGCTCTGTGGTGCGAATGATTCCGTGTAGTTGGCAAAGAGCGTGATGGGTTTTACCGGTTGATAGGCGATGCCGACCGAAGGGCTGAAGGCCGTATCGGTTTGGTTGTTTTGGCTCCTGGTGGCGGTGAAATCGTCCGGATGATTCGTGATGGTTTGATCGAAGAGGTCGAACCGGCCGCCGAAGTGCACGTGCAGGTTGTCCAGCAAATCGACCTGGTCGCCGAAGTACGCGCCCAGGATGTTGTTTTGTGTGCTGGCATCGCTGAATTTCGTGAGGGCCGGATTCAGAAACAGCCGATCGTTCGTATTGAAAATGTTGATATAGCTGAAGGCTCCAGGCGTGCTCGTGTCGCCCCCGAAATCTCCCGAGGCCGTGGCCGATGAGTTTTCCCGGCCGAGTTCGATTCCGATGATCGTTTTATGTTTGATCGAGCCGGTCGTGAAGTTGCCATGGAGTTCATTCTGCAAGTAGTGGCTCTGGACCGTCGTCGGAATCTCATACCTCGCCAGATTCAAGATGCCGTCGCTCTCGGCTCCGACCAGGAAGTTGGATTCAAGGCTGGAATAGCGGCTGCTGGTGACGGCGGTTCTGAAGGCGGTTCGCCATCGGAACAGATTGCTGATGTCATGCCACAGGGTGATCGTGGCCTTCCCGTGATGGGTCTCCAGTTTGCGGGATGGATCGCCCAGGAAGCTGGAGACCGGAATTGGGGCGACTCCGTTGCCGAAGGCGACGAGGCCGCGATCAATCGGGGCTCTGTCGTACATATACTCGGCTTCGAAACGTAAGTTCGTGCGTGAACTCATCTCCCACCCGAAGGTCGGCGCGAGAAAGATACGTTCGGTGTTGACGCCGTCGCGATAACTGCCCCCAGATTCGTACATGCCGTTGAAGCGATAGGTGAGGGTTTTGCTTTCGTTGAGTGCCCCGCCCATGTCGATCTGCGGACGGTACAACCCGTAACTTCCGATAATCATTTCTGCGGAATAATAACGATCCTTCAGGGGCGCCTTCGTGACTTGGTTGATGACACCGCCCGGATCGGAACGGCCATAGAGGTACGACGGCGGACCTTTGACGACTTCCACGCTCTCGATATTGATAATGTCGCGTTGCGCGCGGGCGCTGAAGTTGCTGTCGTCGCGGAATCCGTTCTTGAACACGTTGAGTTCCGATGCAAACCCGCGGATCATGAACGTGCCGCCTTGTCCGCCCTGTGTACTGGACTGGGAGACGCCGCTCACGTTTCGGAGGGCTTCGCTGAAGCGAATCACTTTTTGATCGTCCAACACCTGTCTGGTTACGACCTCCACGGAACGCGGTGTATCATGGATCGGAGCAGGAATACGCGTGGCCGAAGAGGATTCATCGACGGCATACCCACGATCTTCGACTTCCTTCACGACGATTTCCGGCACTTTCACAGGCTTGGGCGCCGCCTGCACCTGTGTGTTTGGAGTGGACCGGAGGGGTTCCTGACTCAGGGGAGCTGGATGTAAGGGCGTTGCCGCCATGGGTTCCAACGTCATCGTTCTGGCCTCGGTCATTCGATAGCTAAGGCCGGTCCCGGCAAGCATCAGCGTCAAGGCGTCCTCGGGCGTGTGACGTCCGCTGACGCCGCTGGTGCTCCTTCCTTCAGCGAGGTCGGACGGCAGCAACAGACGATAGTTGGCTTGATCGCCGAATGCGGTGATGGCGGACCCTAAAGGCTGCGGCGGAATGTTGAATTCCATTGGTTCTGATGTCTCGGGAGCCGCGGTGGCTTGAGCAAGGAGAAGGGGACTGTTGTTCGACGTGGTGAGACGCTCGTTTCGCGCTTCAGCCAGGTTTCCAGTCGTATGCACCAGAACGGCCGATACGGAGAGTGTGACGACGACTTGCCATGAGAAATGCATCATTCCCCCTCTATTAGTCCGGTATGAATAAGCGCACGTATCCGGGCATGGGCCGAACGGCGCGCACTCGGCGTTTCATTAGGTAAAGACGGACCGGGCCGAAAAACTTGTACCCGAAATCGTGTGCGTTGAAAAAAACTGGAAGAAGATGACGGCAGACAGCGTCTAATTGTGAAGAGGATGGATGATGTCTTCGGGAAGCTGCAGTGTCTGTTAGTGCAAGAGGACGAGGTAGGGCGTCAGGGTGGTGTCGTGAATTCGTAATGTCTGTTCAATCATTCGGAGCGCGGCATCCGGGTCGCCAATGTCGAACACACCTGTCACGTTCAGTGAGCGAAGCGCCGGGTTCAGAATCACAATGCGCCCGGCTCGGTACCGGTTGAGCTCTTCGACGACTGCAGCCAGCGGCTGGACTTCGAAGATCATTTTCCCGCGTTGCCAGGCGGCGATGGCATTGGAGTCGACGGCGTGGGCCCTACCCAGTCCGGCCTCGGCACTGTAGGAGATCTGCTCGCTTTGCCGGACCACCGCCGCGGGAGCCGGGCGGCCGTCCGTTGCCGATACGTGAACGGCATGCTCCGTGACGGTCACGGTGACGGCATCTTGGTGGCGCTGAACCAAAAAGCTCGTTCCGAGCGCGCGGGTGCTCACATTTCCGCTCTGTACCGTGAACGGCCGTACTGTCTCGGGAGTGACGGTGAAACTGGCTTCTCCGGTGAGCAGCCGGATCGTTCGCTGCTGCGGGGTGAAGGCGACGGCCACTGCGGTATCGGTGTTGAGATGGATACGACTCCCGTCCTCAAGCCTGACGTGTCGTTGTTCCCCCACTGCGGTGCGGTAATCGGCTGACGCGAGGTCGAGTCGTTCCTGAACGACTCCCCATGAGAGCCAACCGGCGGCGAGTACAACACAAGCGGCCAGTCCCCACTTGATCCTGCGTCGTGCACGCGGGAGCGTGCCGTGCGGCATCGATGCCGTCAGGTCGGCTGAACCGGCGCAATCGCCATTCGGCAGCAAGCCGATATCACGCCATAGGATTTCCGCCTCTGCGTAGGCGAGGTGGTGGGCGGAACTTTTCGCCCGCCAGGCAGCGCACGCCCGGCGCTCTTCATCGGAGGCGTGACCGGAATGGATGCGGACCAACCAAGCGAGGGCTTCGTCGACCAGTGGAGAGGAGGCATCTGGAGGTGTCGAGTCAGGCATCCATCATACCGTTGTGCACACGACTGCCCCTGAACGGGATACTGGTCGATGTACGCTTACTCTATAAGACGGATAGCGCTCGGCTTTCAACAGTTAGGATTATCTGGTGGATTCCTCCGAATGCAAGCGGGCGCGGCAGTGCCGCAAGGCTTGAACGATATATTTCGCGACCATACTCTCGGACACCTTCAGACTGTCGGCGATTTCCCGGTGTGTTCTCCCCTCCAACCTGTTGAGCAGCAAGGCCCGCCGGCATTTGGGCGACAGTTCGCGCATGGCTATTTCCAACTGGGCAACCCGTTGCTTGGCGTCCAGGGTATCCTCGGCCGACGGGGCCGGACTGGCTGTTTCTTCAGAGGGCGGTTCGATGCTGAGCGCCCCCCGACGGGTGCGAAGTTTTCGCAGATTGTCTACCGCGAGATTGGCTGCGACACGAAAAAGGAAGGCTCGCGGGTTTTGGACATCGATGGAAGGCCGCATGCGCACGAGATGCATGTAGGTATCCTGAGTGCAATCGTCAGCGAGATCACGACAGCCGAGCTTGTGGGTGAAGAACCTCAAGAGATCGTTGTGATGCTCTTCGAAGGCAGTGAGACAGGGAAGTGTCTGTTCATTCTGCATGATGGATCCTATTCCAGGCGATAGCCGATGGGGATGTGGACGATAACATGGGACTGACCGAGTGGATACTTCAACTGGACCGGGGACGCTTGTTCGAGCAGGGCAACCGCGTCGAGATCGAGAATCGAATGGCCCGATGGCGTGACGATCGTAATGTCGCTGATGCTGCCGTCTTCATGGATCACGGCTTGAAGCATGACATTGCCCTGCCAGCGACGGTTTTTGGCGAATGTTGGGTAACGTTTGCTCTGTTCGACCTTTTCGAACAACATTTCGGCGAGCCATCCGTAATCGGCATGGAGTACCCGTGAGACGGTGGCTTCGCGGGCGCGAGGCGTCGGACGGTTGACGAGTCGAATCGATTCAGGGATGGAAGGCAAGGAGGTCGTGAGGGATGCTTCGGTGGCATCCACGCTCGGGGGCGGGACGTCCGACGATTCCCTTGTGGTAACCGGCAGGGTATCGGGTGTTGCAGGAGTCGTGTCGATCCGTGACGCATCGGATGTGAGGCTGGTCGAGGCGACGATCGGAGTGGATGAGGGACTTTCTACGGCCTCGGAGGCATTTTCTGTGGCATGTGGTCGAATGAGGGCATCGTGGGACGCAGGCGAATCCGTTCCGGAAGGAGCCTTCAGTGGGCGTGGCGCTTCGGTATTGGCGACGTTTGGACGCGAAGAGACCTGGCGTGGGGCTCTGCCCTTCGGCATGAATGAGGGGGAGTCGGACGCTGCGGATAGGGGGGTGGGCACGTCCGCTGCAACCGGTTGCATGGCCGGTGCGCTGACCAGCGTGACATCCCAGCGGAAGGGGCGCTGTTCCGGAAGAATAGAGAATTCAGCCGCCAGGACCAATGCCGTCCCGAGGCTCAGGCCATGGAGGGTCAGCGACACCAGCCATCCCCCCAGTCGTGCCACATGCTCTCCCTTGTCCGTCACTTCAAACCTGCTTCCGCCGGATGTTGCTTTCGAAATTCGCTCGGCGAACATCCGATGGCTCGTTTGAAGAAGTGACTGAACGCAAACGCGTCGCTGAATCCTACAGATTCCGCAATCTGGGCGATGGTCAGATGCTGCTTGTTGAGCAGTTGTGTTGCCTTGGCGAGATGCTGTTGTTTGATGTATTCGGAAAAGGAGACCCCCATGTATTTGCGAAATATCTCGGACGCGTATTTTTCCGAGTATCCCAGGACGGTGGATAATTCTTTCAGCGTGAGGCGGTCGCCACGGTGCGTGGATAGCAGGGCCGACAAGCGAACCGCCGGGGAAGTGGAATCGACAGGCGTGATCTGCGGAGTCGGCCAGAACGGCTGTGGTTTGGCCCTTGTTCTATGAATCAAGGGCTGATGTCGTGACCGTTCGAGTGAACGCGCAGGACCCCCGGATGAGGCGATATCGATGATGGACGTGTCGAGAGTTCGTGCCCGGCGGTCTTGGTTCATGGTTTCCCCGCAAAAAATAAAAAGCCCGCGATCGTATGACCGTGGGCTCTGGGAATTAAATTCCTCGGGCCTCTGCTGAAAGAAGCGGCAGAGACTATCTCGTTATTGAGTACTATTCTCAATATCACAATTTTGGAAAATATGTCAAGCGGGCTGTGGAGCAAAGCGTCAGGCTACCAAGTGATCGTTTGGAAATGTATCCGGAACGGAGCGGAGGATTAGGAGCGATGTCCGCCGACTAATATCAGAAACATGGCCGTCATGGCCATAAGTGCAATGCCCGTCCACACACCATAGGCCATGTGAAGCTTGCGGGAGCTCGTGTAGGTCATCGCCACCAAGGCAAACACGACGTATAGGAGCGATCCGGCGGCTAACGCATACCAGACGAGAGAGAGGTAGGGCGATATGGTGAATCCGCTCAGGACCGTTCCGATACAGGTCGGCGCGCCACCGGTCAAGCCGAGTAATACAGCTGTGCGTGCAGTAATCGGAGATTGGCCGGCGGCCCCGACGATGCCGAAACCTTCGGTTCCATTGTGGAGGGCGAATCCGGCCACCAGGAGTCCGCTTAAGGCCCATTCTCCGCCGGCGTAACTGGTTCCGATCGCTAGTCCTTCACCCAGGTTGTGAAGACCCATGCCCGCCGCGATGACGAATGGAAGTGCCAGTGCCTGGCTTGCGTGCCGGCTCTTTAGAAATTGGTGTTTTTCGAGGTGGACAAGGCCGACAAAGCTGAGGAACAGGCTGCCCAGAAACAGCAGCCACGAGAAGGGATCGCGCGCTCCCATCAACTCCACCGCTTCGTGCATCAAGTCGAAGAAGAGATAGGTCAGTACCCCGGTGGAGAGCCCGATCAGGCCGGCTTCCCACGTCCGGGGAAGGGCACGACGAAGCACCAAGGCCGCCGCGATGCCCAGGTAAACCGGAACGACTCCTGCGAGGATACCCAATCCGACGAGGTCGAGCATGGTGCAATCCTAGCCAATATCTGTCGTGCGTGGAATGTTCAGTATCCGGAAACTGCTCAGTGGCAAAAGATAGAGATGAAAGTGTGAGAGGTTTGTGGAGTGAGGCGCTGGTCATTCGGCGGATGCAACTCGATCTCATGCGGTGATGCGGGGCTTCGAACCTGGTAGGAGGGAGGCCGACCCGATCGCTTCTCCCCTTCGTGGTGTTGGTACCTTATCGCAGATCTGCCCGAACCAATTCCCCGTGACGCGCAACGGGTTGCAGCCTGTAATTTTCGACCAGAAGCCCTTGTGCTCTGTGATGAAGATCAGAAAGCACGAATCGTGCAGAGGTGGGGTCGCTTGTCGAAAAATCGGACTCAGGGGGATCCGCGACCGACTTTGGTCACAAATCGCCTCGCATGACAGTCTGTATCGAAATTTGGCGGAGGGGGCGAGATTTGAACTCGCGGATAGGTTACCCCATCTCCGGTTTTCAAGACCGGCACGTTCGGCCACTCCGTCACCCCTCCACACCAGGCCAGGAAACAGTCCGTACTAAGATCGTTCGATAGTCCGCATTCCACCCATGTAGGGTTGAAGAGCTGTCGGGACGGTCACCGTACCATCCGGTTGCTGATAATTTTCAAGAATCGCGACAAGGGTTCTTCCCACCGCTAAGCCGGATCCGTTCAGGGTATGAACGAATTCAGGCTTGTTGTCTTTCTTCCCGGCCTTGGCCCGGCAGCGAATGTTTGCCCGCCGCGCTTGGAACGCTTCGAAATTGCTGCAGGAGGAAATTTCTCGAAACGTCTGCTGCGACGGCAACCATACCTCAATGTCGTAGGTCTTCGCTGCAGAAAACCCCATATCCCCTTTGCACAGTGTGATCACTCGATAGTGCAGCCCCAACCCCTGCAGAATGGCTTCGGCGTGCGAGGTTAATCTCTCCAGCTCATCATAGGATTGTTCCGGTCTTGCGAACGCGACGAGTTCGACCTTGTTGAATTGATGGAGCCGAATGAGGCCGCGCGTGTCCTTCCCGTAGGATCCCGCTTCTCGTCGAAAGCAAGGGGTATAGGCGGTATACCGGATCGGTAACGATTCCTCGGCCAGGATCTCTTCCCGGTGCAGATTGGTGACCGGCACCTCCGCGGTCGGAATCAGGAAGAGTTCTTCATCTCGCAGTTGAAACAGATCGTCCTCGAACTTGGGTAATTGCCCGGTCCCGGTCATGGCCGTGCGATTGACCAGCAGCGGCGGCAGCACTTCCCGGTAGCCGTGCTGGGTGGTATGCATATCCAGCATGTAATTGATGAGTGCCCGCTCGAGTCGGGCTCCCGATCCGGTCAGTACGGCAAAGCGGGCTTTGGCCATGCGCACCGCGCGATCGAAATCCAGAATGCCGAGCGCTTCGCCAAGATCCCAGTGGGACTGGGCCGGAGCCGAGAGCTGCGGCGGTGTTCCCCATCGGCGCACTTCAATATTGTCAGCCTCATCCCGGCCGTCCGGGACAGAGGCGTGTGGGAGGTTCGGAATGCGCAGCGCGATATGGGCCAACTGTTCTTCCACGACACGAAGCTGTTCCTCATGGACTTTGATCGTCTCTCCCAAGGCCTTCATCGCCGCCATGGCCTCATCGGCCGGCTGCTTCTCTCGCTTCAGCCGGGCGACGTCGTCCGATCCCTTTTTCAGCTGGTGCCGTAGTTCTTCGACCCGTATGGTGCGGGTTCGACGATCTTCCGTGAGTGTTCTTAGATCTGCCCACGCGACATCCTTCCCGCGCGCCCCCAATTGGTCACGGAGCTGGTCCAGGTTGTCCCGCAATACACGAAGGTCGTACATAGGCTCTCCCCTCTGAAGCGGCGAGAAATCTAACACTGCATGTCCGCGTAGTCAATGAAACCGGTCGCCAAGGGAGGCCGGGGGAAGGCAATTGACAACGGGTGGGGAGGGCGGCACCATAGCGGCCGTGAAGCTTGTGGCCAATCCACCCAATCGCTTTGAATCCACTCAGCGTGAGAGGCTTGAACCCTCGTCGCGTGTGGAGATTCAGCTGTTTGAAGACGACACCCACCAGATACTGAGCCGGAATGACAGCCCGGACCTTCCGTTTCGATGGACCGTGAATCCCTATCGTGGCTGTTTCCATGCCTGCGCCTACTGCTATGCCAGGCCATCGCATGAATACTGGGGATTCGGCGCAGGCACCGACTTCGAATCTAAGATCGTACTGAAGCGCCGTGCCGCGGATCTCCTCAAGCAGGCGTTTGAGAAGCGATCCTGGGACGGTGAGTTGATTGTGTTTTCCGGCAACACCGACTGTTATCAACCTATCGAGTCCACCCTTGGCCTGACCAGGGCTTGCCTTGAAATCTGCGCCGCATACCGGAATCCTGTCGGGATCATCACCAAGGGCGCGCTTCCGGTTCGTGATATCGATGTGTTTAAGCAACTGCAGGAACAGGCCTGGATCCGGGTGTATTTCAGCATCGCGTTTGCCGACGACGAGACGGCCCGTGTGGTCGAACCGCAGGCGCCGACCGTCAGCAAGCGTTTTGAGACGATGCGGATTCTCTCCGAGGCCGGTATTCCCACGGGGATCTCCGTGGCGCCGATCATTCCAGGCTTGAATGAGGAGGCCATCCCTGAGCTGCTGTCTCGTGCCAAATCAGCCGGAGCGACTTCGGCGACCTGCAGTGTGTTGCGTTTGCCTGGGCAGGTGGAAACGGTATTTCTGGATCGCATGCGCGAGGCATTTCCAGACCGGATCTCGAAGATCATTCACCGCCTTCAAGAGGTGCGTGGGGGGAAACTGAGCGAGGGCGAGTTCTTCAGCCGGCATCACGGGAACGGGACTTACTGGCGCTGTGTCGAACAGTTATTCGAGGTGGGCCGCCGTCGCAACGGATTTATTGAGGACGACCGTCCGGTTCCCAGAACCTTCCGCCGACCGAAGGCACAGCAGTCGTTGTTCGATGAGGAGGAGAGTCGTGAGTCATAATCCGGGGTTTTTGAAGATCGTGGAGGAGGCACGGGGGCGTGTGCATGAATGTACCGTCGCCGACGTGAAGGCCAGGCTGGATCGTGCCGAACGGTTTCATTTCGTTGACGTCCGCGAAGATGATGAATATACGCAGGACCATGCGGCCGGGGCGATTCACCTCGGCAAGGGCGTCATTGAGCGGGATATTGAAACGGTGCTGCCGAATAAGCAGGAGCCGATCGTGTTGTATTGCGGAGGCGGGTACCGGTCGGTGCTGGCTGCGGACAGCATACGCCTGATGGGCTACACCAATGTCATTTCGATGGACGGGGGAATCAAGGCCTGGCGTGCAGCCGGGTATCCCATCGAGAAGGGCCGGCGTCCGTAACGCATGTCGTTTTCCAGGCGCGAACTGATCAACAACGCGGGGTTCGGTCTCTTGTTGTTGCCGGCCCTGCTGCGCTCTCCCCGTACGATACTCGGCCATCTGCTGTTCGATCCGGACGGCCCTCTCGTCCCGCTCAAACCCATTCCCGACAACCCATTTCGGCGTAACGGCCGGTCGATCGTCGCGATCGTGTACGGCAAGGATCCCCGCCGTATGATTCCTCGCGCCATCGATCTGCTGGGAGGCCTTGATCTCATGGGAATGCGCGGGAAACGCGTGCTGCTGAAGCCCAATGTGTTGAACGACCAGCCGCCTCCATCTACGACGAATCCGCAGGTGGTCGCGGCCATGGCGGCCATGGTCAAAGCGAACGGGGCCGCCGAAGTGGTGGTGGCCGATGGATCAGGAATCATCCGCCTTCCCACGTCCGCCAACCTGACGACCACGGGGATACGAGCCGCGGCCGAAGCGGCCGGGGCCCGTGTCCTGGCGTTGGAAGATGAATCCTGGGTGAAGATCGAGGTCCCTCAGGCTCAGGCCATCCGGCAGTTTTATTTTTCCCGGCCGGTCTACGAATCCGATGTGGTGATCAATATGCCGGTTATCAAGACCCATCGGTTTGCCGAGTATTCCTGCAGCCTCAAGAATTTTGTAGGGGCGGTTCATCCGCGGTATCGCCCATCGGTGACGTTCTGGACCGGTGACTGGCACGAACGCATTGCCGAGATCAATCTGGCCGTGCACCCCGCGCTGACCGTGGCCGACGGGACGACGACCATGATCGAAGGCGGTCCGACCTCCGGCACCCCGTCGAAAACGGAGCTGGTGATCTGCAGCGGTGACCGGGTCGCGGTGGACCTGGTGGCCATTGCCCTGTTGCGGTCCTTCGGTACCTGGCCGAAGTTGCAGGGCAAGCGAATCGGGGATCAGCGGCAAATCAAGCGTGCGGCGGCATTGGGGCTTGGTGTCGGATCAGGGCAGGACATTGAGCTTGTGACGGAGGCGGTGGACCCGGCTCCACCAGCATTTGAACGGCTGGTGGAGCATATTCGACGGGAGCTGCTCAGCGTATAAGTCTTACTTGTTCGTGCGGTCGAATTCCTTGATGACCTGCTCGGTCAAATCGATGGTGTCTTTGTTGAAGATCACGATCTTCACGGTCTGCTCGCTGCCCTTGTCCAGCACGAGTTGATACCCGCCCTTATCGGCGACGGCCTGGGTGGCGACGGCAATCTTCTTCATATATTCGTCGACGAGTTCTTTCTGCTTGCCCTGCAGTTCCTGATTAAACTCCTGGGCGCGCTTCTGGTAATCCTGAATTTTGGCGCGGAAGGAGGTTTCCTTCTCTTTCTTCTCGTTGTCGGTCAGCTTGGAGACCTGCTCCTTGATCTGCTTTTCAGTATTGCGTAACTCTTCCTCATCCCGGGACAGGAGCTTCTGGCGTGTCGCCACATACTCCCGCAACCCGTCCAGCGCTCGCTTACCGGCTTTGCTCTTTTCAAGAACCACTTGAGGATCGATAACCCCCATTTTGAATTCCGCCGCCGGACTCGTCGAGAACAGGCCGAGGGTCGCTGCGACGAGAACTCCGACCACTGCCGCGCGCCGGCCTGCTCCTTGCCACTTCACACCCATCTCGGGACTCCTTTCGCCGAAAAAAATGTCTGCTACAAACCTCGGGAGAATAGCCGCCCGTCGTGATCGTGTCAAGGAGGGCGCCGTCGAAGGGACAGGCGAATTGACAGGAGGAATGCCGGTGGCTATAAGCCTGGCAACGCCCGCCATCGTTCCGACATCCGGGTAGGTGTTCCCACCGAGCGGGTGAGAAAGGATCTCATGCGACCTTCGGAGCAACAGCAGACGCATCGACTTTTCGTGCGCGCACTCCAACACGAAGCCATCAGCTGTGAGCATGCCGGATGCCCGGGGCCGGTCGAAACGGTCGACCAATCTCAGACGCGCGATCGAGTGAAGACATTCGACCTGCGCTGTGAGCGGTGCGGCTGGCACACGAGTCTCACAGGGCAGGAGCAACTCACCCCTCCCTGGGACAACGCCGCCCTTGAGTTGATGGCCGACGAACATCTCATGCATCAGCAGCCGGTCTGTCCGTTCGATGAGACGCCGGTTGTCTTTATCTCCATGCCGAATCCGCGCCGCAAGGCTAAGTATCGGGTGGCCTGTTTTTATTGCGGCCGGCACATCGTCATGGACTGGCCTCCGCCTGAGAGCAAGCGATAGCGATTCAGGGGCCGACGAGGGCGAAGAGGCGGGGGAGGCGCGGGCGCGCTAGTCCGGGTTATTCATGAATGCCGTCGCGAGGGGTTCGAGACGGAAGTTCGCCGAGGCTGATCGCTGGTGAGACCGACGCAGGCGTACCCGCAGTCCGTCGGGGAGCCGATCGGGAACAGCCTCGCCGGGCGAGAGAATCGGACGCCAGAGCAGGATTTCATGGATAGTCCGGGCTATACGAAGTACCGGCCGGTGTCGAAGTGATATTCCGCGTTGTCGACGAGCTGCAGGATGCTGTGTGTGTAGTTTCCGGCCGCGTCCTGCTCGGTGAGATCGAGTTCAGGACCGTCCTCGATGGATGCGCCGTTCTCATCCGTAATTACTCGCACCAAGGGGCGTTCGGCATTGGTCTTGTCCTGTGCCGGTTTGATGACGACGGCCAGAGGGCCGGAGTCGAGTCGGACGAGACTGCCGATCGGGATGATCCCCACGCAGTTCACGAAGAGTTTGAGCAGGATCGGATCGAACGACTGGCCGCTCTTTCCGAACATAAACTTCAGCACGTTCGCGGGGGACATGGGTTCCCGTCGGTACACCCGGGAGGATGTCATCGCGTCGTAACAATCGGCGATCGTGATGATCCGGCTGGCGACCGTTTGGGTCCAGGGAACCTTGAGTTTGGGGTATCCCGAGTAGTCGTAGTTCATATGGTGCTCGAACGAGGCGGCCGCCATGCGCGCAGGAACATTGTTGATCCCACGCGATTTGACAAGGGTGAACACCCCTTCAATCGGGTGCGACCGCATCACGGCCCATTCTTCCTGTGTGAATTCTCCGGGTTTGTTCAACACGTCGAGCGAGATGGCGCATTTACCTACGTCGTGGAACAGCGCCGACAGCCCGAGGTCAGCCAGCTCGACTTTCGGATACCCGGCGCGGTTGCCAAGGGCCATGGCGAGCAATGAGACGTTGACGGAGTGATTGTGCGTGTACTGATCGTGACAGCGCAGATTGGTTAAGCCCAGGAGGGTGGATTCATCCTGCATCATCAGCTCGACAATGTTCTGAATCGCGCGTTTGGCCTGTTTGAAGCTGACGGTCCCGCCGCCGCGCGTATTCTTGACCAGGTCGCCGAGCGCAGCCGATGCTTTCACATAGCCGCCTTTGGCCAGGGCCTTCCGTTTCTCTTTTGCACCCTCGGGGCCGTTCGATGAGCCGCTTGTATGCGCTCCGGTATTGCCTCCGACCAACTCCGCGTCGTTCAGATGCTGAAGTTGAAGCGAGCGGGGCTCTTCCAGTTCGATGCCTTTGATGCCCGCGGCCTGCATGGCCTCCTGGAGTTCGGTGAGGGTATGCTTGTCCGGATCCAGGCTGACGAAGAGATAGGCAAATTCCCGAAAATCCTTTGAGTCAGCCGTCGAGGCGAACGACACGCCGCCGATATGCCACTTATTCAGGGCCTCGATAATGCTCGCAAACACGGCCATCTGTTGCGAGCTCATCTTCAGGTGACTGTCCCCCAGAAACAAAAAATCGTTTTGTAGCCGCAGGACAACCGGATGATCCGCCGCCAGGGTTTTCACCAACGTGAGCATGGAGTCCACGGGTTTGTCGAGCGCGGCATTCGTTCGTCCATGGATCCGCGATGTCTTGATGAGGACGTTCAACTGAGTGACGAGCTGAATCCCCAGCATGGCCAGTTGCTGGTCGAGGATATCCCCGGCTTCTGAGCCTTTGGCGATCTTATTGGCCAGGGACCGCTCATGAGTGAGAATCGGATGGGCATTGTCCGGGGCCGGGACCGGATTGGCAGGAGAAGGCGTCTCGCTCACAGGTGGTCTCCTCGCACTCAGGAATTGGCTGCCGATGGGATGGACTGCCGGTGTTGCCGATTCGCGACGGAGAGCGCGGAGGTGCAGGCCTGGCGAACGGCTGCGCCGCCCTTTTTCTGGCCGATTTCGAGCGCCGCGACGGCTGCGGGTGTGGCCAGCTTGCCGAGAATGTCCGCCGCCAGCAAGGCCAGTTCTTCTTTCTTCTTCCGGTTGGTCCAGGACCATTCCGTCAACAGTCCCTGCCAATAGGGCACGGCTTCATCGGCGGCAGTCTGTTTGAGTGCCAGATAGACCGCCCGCTTTTCGGCCGGTGATCGGTCATGAAAGTCATCGGCAGTCACGAATGGAGCCCAGGCAGTGAAACCGGCGCTGTACTGTCCGCCGGACAGCACCTTCATGGCCGTCAGGCGGACGGTTTCATCACTGTCGCTCAGCAGGCCGACTAACTTGGTCCCGTTGCCGGATGGGCGGAGCGCGGCCAGGATCCGGAGCGCCTCACGTCGCACGGTGGATTCCGGGTGCCGGAGCGTTTTCTCGATGCAGTCGGCAAAGCGGGCATCGTTCCATCTCGAGATGAGCGTCAGCAGGTTTCTCACGTAGGTCGGCCGTTTGTCGGTCAAGCCACGCACGATCGCATCGGAATGGTCTCGTGCGAGCGTCTGCAACGCTTCCATGACGACGGCTTGATGCGAAGGCCCATCCAGGTTGGCGAGCAACGAGCAGAGTCCCGGGATCGAATCCTGTTTCATCATCAGGAGAAGAGTCAGCAGGCCTTCTGTCTTCGCGTGGAGGGCGTGATTCAAATGAAGTCCGATGGCCTTCAGCCGTTCGGGGCGGCTCAATCCCTCGAAGAGGCCGGCGAGCTGTTGTTTGTGCGTGTCCGACAGATCGGGGCGCACCGCGTCGGCATCCTGCAGCAGAGTCAAGACGGTTTCGATCTGGGTCCAGTGTCCCCCGCGAATCAGCACGTCCAGCACGCTATCCCAGACGTCGAACAGTTTGCTCAGCAAGGCAGGGGAGGGTTCGGAAGCCAGCACGGCGGTCAGGATGTCGAGGATGTATGCCGTGGCGTCACGTTCGGTTTCCCGCTGGATCTCCTGCGTGAGCGTGTCATGCTCTTCCTGGGAGACGTCATAGCCGACGACGTTGGCCTGGAAGCGGCGGTTTCTACTGATGCCGCCGCCGGTGGTTCCCCCGCCCGGTTGATCGGCTGTTCCAGGCTGCCCCGCTGGCTCGGGGGCCGCTGCCGCGCGCTCACGGTCGAGCAGCTCGCGCAGCGACGTGACCGACATGCTCATATAGCCCTGTGTCTGCAGTTCGAGCCCGTCCGGTCCGAAGCCGGACGACCGGACGAGTTCCTCTGCGGTGACCAGGGTGATGGTGTCGAGATTCTTGGCCCACAACCGTGTCACGATATCGTCGTCTTCTTCCACGTCGGCCGGCTGCTCTGCCGAACCTGCCTCGTCGGTGGGGGTCCCCCAGAGCGCATCGAGGAAATACGCCAGATCTTCCTGCGTGAGGCCGTGATGGAAGCTCAATTCACGGATGCCGTCCGAGTACATCTTGAAGGCGAAGCTATCACCGGTCGCATCGCGCTCCGGTTGATAGACGACTTCGTCTTTGAAGAAGAGTTGATTGCGTTGTACCAGGAGCGGGAGGCGGCTGTGGGTTGTGAGATGGCTGGTCAGGTCGTCGTAAAACTGTTGAAAGAAGCGCTGTGCGACGGGGTTCTTGGTGCCGTAGGTCCGTGCCGATTTGGCCGCTTTGTCGAGCAGTTTGAGCAGCTGCTTGATCGCCGCTACCTCCGGATCGACCCCGGCCTTCGCAAAGGGGACGAGTGGAGCGCCTTCTTCGAGCGGTGCTGTCGGTTCCATATGTAGTCAGTCGTACCGTGAGGTCTCTTTTTCGTCAAGAAAATAGCCGGTCCGCGCAGGTCTTGCGGCAACCGGTCATGGCGTCGAGACGCGCCGGTCGATCGCCGGCCGCACGCATTGCGTCGCACTGTCCGGGACAGTAGAATCGCTTCGTGACTGCATCAATCCAACTGCCGCTCATTGTTTGTTTCGGTGATAGCCTCACGGCAGGGTATCAAACTCCCGACCCGGCCAACGCGTATGAGCGGGAGACTCCCTATGGTCATGTCTTACAGGAATGCCTCGGACACCGGGGGCGGGTCGAGATCAGCGGGATCTGCGGCGAAGTCACCGGCGAAATGGTGCTGCGGTTTCGCGGCGCGGTGCTCGACCGCAAGCCTCAGATGGTCATCATTCTCGGAGGAACGAATGATTTGGGCTGGAACGCCGATCCGGCAGAAATCATGCGGAATCTCGTCAAGATGTATGAATCGGCGAGGGCCGTGTCGATCGTTCCGGTTCCTGTGACCGTGCCGTCGATTCGTGTCGATGTGGGTACGGACAACCCCGATGCCGCCGCCTGGCTCGCCGGGCATCTTCAACGGCGGCAGCAATTGAATCACTTGATCGCGGACTATGCCGGTCGAAAGGGTTTGTTCCATTTCGATTTGTTCACCGCGACGGCCGATCCGGACTCACTCATGCTGGCCGAGCCTTACTCGAACGACGGGCTGCATCTCACGACCAGCGGCTACCGGCTGTTCGGCCGGCTGCTCTACGAGCAGCTCTTTGCTCCGACAGCGACCGGCTCTCTCCTCACACCTTTGAGGCCGTCCGGCCCATGATCCGAGACGTCACAGACCGCGATTTCCCTCGTGAAGTGGAGCAGGCGTCGATGCCGGTACTGGTGGAATTCTGGCAACCGGGCTGCGGTCATTGCCTGGCCTTGTTGAAGCAGTTGGAGCAATTGCAGGAGGAGGTTGCGCCGGTGCTGAAGATCGTGAAGATGAATGTACAGGAGAATTTTCAGATTCCCGCGGAACTGGAGATCCGTTCACTTCCGGCACTCGCGTTGTTCGAACGGGGCGAGTTCGTGCGGTTTATAGGAGGAATCGGCAGGAAAGACGAGATCCGCAAGCAGCTCAATTTGACTTAAAGAATGCGCCAGGTCCGTCCGTCGTTTTGGATCATGCGTTCGGCCTCGACAGGCCCCCACGTTCCCGCTGAATATTCCGGCAACCAGCGGAGTTTCTGCTGAGCCCATCCGTCCAGGATTTTCGTCACCCAGTCCCAGGAAGCTTCCACCGCATCGCGGCGCATGAACCGTGAGGCATCGCCCGCCATGACATCCAGCAGCAGGCGCTCGTAGGCCTCCGGAGACGGGCACCCGAACACGTCGCTGTACTGGAAGTCCATCTCCACCGGATGCGTCTGCGCGCGTGTGCCGGGGACTCGCGAGATGATGCGCAGGGAGAGGCCTTCATCCGGCTGAATCCGCAGCGTCAGGACATTTGCCGGCTGAGGATTCGCAGGGTTCGCGTTGAAGAGAATCTGCGGAATATCTTTGAATTGGACGGCGACTTCGCTCGCGCGTTTCGGCAAGGCTTTTCCGGTTCGAAGATAAAACGGTACGCCGGACCAGCGCCAGTTCTCCACGAAGGCTTTCACCGCCACATAGGTTTCGGTGATGGAGTCGGGGCTCACACCCTTCTCACGACGGTACCCCGGAACAGGCTGGCCATGCGCAGTTCCCTGCGCATACTGCGCCCGGACGGTGTACTGTTCGACATCATTGCCGACGATGGGCCGGAGGCAGCGCAGCACTTCCATCTTGGCATTGCGCACCACGTTGGGATCGAGCGAGTAGGGCGGTTCCATCGCGACGAGGCAGAGCAGTTGCAGGAGGTGATTTTGAATCATGTCCCGCAGGGCGCCGGCCTCTTCATAATAGCTGGCCCTGGTCCCGACGCCTTCCGCTTCGCTGACGGTAATTTGGACGTGGTCGATATATTTGTGGTTCCAGATCGGCTCGAAGATGCTGTTGGCGAACCGGACGACCATGAGGTTCTGGACGGTCTCTTTGCCCAGATAGTGGTCGATGCGGAAAATTTGCGATTCGTCGAAGACCTTGCCGGTGACTTCGTTGATCTGCTGCGCCGAAGCGAGGTCTCGACCGACGGGCTTTTCAACGATGATCCGGGAGTAGGGCGCCGAGCCGGCAGGCGGGGTCGCCAGGCCGGACTGCGCCAATCCTTCGCACACTGACGCAAAGGAACTCGGGGGAATGCTGAGGTAAAAAATCCGGTTGCCGGGCAATTGCATCGCCTGCTCGATCTGCTCGGCCTTGGCGCGGAGCGCCCGGTAGGTCTGGGCGTCCTCGTTTTCACCCTGGATGTAAAACAGGTGGCGCTCGAATGCCTGCCAGGTGTCTTCCACCAGGGCTTGGCGTGAATGGGCGATGACCCCCTCCCGCACCAGATTGCGAAACTCCGCATCTGTCATCGGTTTGCGTCCCAGTCCGATCACCGCATATTTGTCCGGCAACAAACCGTCGAGGAGCAGATTGTAGACCGCCGGGATGAGCCGTCGCCGGGCCAGGTCTCCGGAACCGCCGAAAATGACCAGCGTGCAGGCTTCAACGGGCGTGATGGCTTCGGGGAGAGGCTTGATGTCCACGGGAGTCGTTGGAGAAGACATGGTCTGGTGGTCCGTCGGGTTGAGGCCTCAGCGGCGGACGCTGTGTCCGCCGAATGCGTTGCGCAAAGCCGCCAGCATCTTCTCCGCGAAGGACTCTTCCTGTCGCGATCGGAATCTGGTGAACAGCGCCGCCGTCAGGGTCGGTACCGGCACGTCCTTGTCGATCGCATCCTGAATCATCCAGCGTCCTTCACCGGAATCCTGGACGTATCCTTTGAGTTTTTCGAGCTTCGGATCCTGTTTCAGGGCGCCGACGGCCAGCTCCAACAGCCAGGATCGCACGACGCTGCCGTGCATCCACACATCGGCAATTTTCCCCAGGTCGAGCCGATACTCGCTTTTTGCCATGAGTTCGAAGCCCTCAGCGTAGCCCTGCATCATGCTGTATTCGATTCCGTTGTGCACCATCTTCACGTAGTGGCCCGCGCCATGTGTTCCCATATGGGCCCAGCCCTCTTCAGGCGCCAACGTCTGGAAGATCGGTGTCAATCGTCGGACCGGCTCGTTCTCGCCACCGATCATGAGGCAATAGCCCACCGTCAGCCCCCAGATTCCTCCGCTGGTTCCGACGTCGACATAGTGGATGCCCTTCTGCTTCAGCTCGGCGGCGCGCCGGGTATCATCGTGGAAACGGGTGTTGCCTCCGTCGATGATGGTATCGCCCGGTTGGAGCAGAGCGGCGACGGCTTGAATGGTCTCCTCGGTCGGAGCGCCCGACGGGACCATGATCCAGACGGCGCGAGGAGCGGCGAGTTTGGCCACGAGGTCGCTCAGCGATGCCGCGCCGATACACCCTTTGCCCTCCGCCTGTTTCACGACCTCAGGCGCGCGATCGTAAGCCACGACGCGATGCCGGCCCTGTTGCAGGCGCGTGACCATGTTCATGCCCATCTTGCCGAGTCCGACAAATCCGAGTTCCATAGGTCATCCTCTCTGGTGATCGCCGGTGCCGAGTCACTGGTGCTGAGCGGGTCTCAAACGGTCTGTTGCCGCAAGTACCCTGTGGTGTACCGATGGTAGCACGGCCTGATGCCGATGCAAGCGGATGGCGGCATTCGAGCGTCTCGACGGGCCCCGTCAATCCACCCGAGGCGGAAGGGGGATGTCGCGAAACAGGAGATCGGCAAAACGTCGACCGGCCGTCAGTCGGTCATGCAGCGTGCCTGCGCTGAGGAACTGGCTGGCCAGTTCCCCGAGTGCCGGGTCACGGGAGGCCAGGAACCGGAGCGTATCGACCGGTGCCGTGAACCAGAGTCCCCGGGTGCGAAAGAAAGCCGTCACGCAGTCTTCAAAGAACAGTTGCAGGAGATATTGCGCGGTGTTGGGTTTATCGCGGAGGTCTTCGACTTTGCCCAGCCAGTGCAGACACTCCGCCTTGAGGCGAATGCGTTCATGAATGCCGGCTGGAGGCGGCCCCTGCCGGAACCGCTGCGCGGCCTTGGCGATGAGTTGAGCCGCAATGTCCTCGTGGTCGAACAGGATCCGCCCCTTGCGCAACAAGGGCGCGAGACGGGGAGAATAGGCCAGATCCTCCGCGACGGTCTTGTGCTCGCCATAACGGATCTCCACGAGCCGGTCTCCCACACGAATCATTTCCTGTCCGTCGGCCGGCCCTTTGACCAGGGCGATCAGATCGATATCGCTATGCGCAGTCACCGCCCGTCGGGCACCTGATCCGACGAGAATAATGCCCACCAGGTCGCCGCCGCGTTTGGCGCGGACGTATTTCACGGCGCCGGCGAGGGCATCTTCGTAGCCGGGCGGGGTCACGGCCTGGGGCGTTTCGGGTGGTTCAGGAATATCCAGTAACTCAGCCTGCAGCTCTTCCGAGGACGGAAGCGCCGGGGTGGACTGAGGGGAGGAGGTCGCGAGTTGTGGTTCCATGTCTATCCTTCGACGAGTCAGGTGGCCTGCGTGCGTCGTATTTGTTGCTCGAGGGTGCCGAGCCAGTCTTCAAACGGCTGGTCGGCATCGACGATGATTTCAAGTTTTCCATTCGGGAGCTTGCGGACCTGGCCTGGGGATTCCGGCGAAAGGGGAATTTCCACCCACTCGCGATTGAGTCCTAAGCGGTCTGTCACATCGAGAATCCGGCTGATCAGTTGAAACGAGACGACTTCGAGCGGCACGCATCCCCCTCTGGTGTATCTACGGTGAAGGCATTTTATGGGCGGGCAGGCGGACTGTCAACGTGAGGATGGACTAACGGTCGAGTACACGTGCGATCTTCCCGGCGGCTTGTTCGATCGCCTCGGCCGGTACGTCGAGGTGCGTGACGGCGCGACAGCTGCGGGCACCGACGGCGTTGAGCAACAGGCCGTGCGGTTTGAGTGCCGCAACGAATTCCTTTGCCGACCACTGCGCATCGACCACGTCGAAGAACAGAATGTTGGTATCGACGGTGTCCGGATCGATCGAAATCCCGGGAATCTGTTGCAGCCGCGCTGCGAGTTGTCGCGCATGGGCATGATCGTCCGCGAGCCGCTGAATATTGTGCGCCAATGCATAAAGTCCTGCTGCCGCCAGGATTCCGGCCTGGCGCATGGCCCCTCCATACATTCTGCGGAACCGACGGAGTCGCTCCAGCCGCAGGCGATCGTCGGTTGCAATCAATGAGCCGGCCGGCGCGCCAAGTCCCTTCGAGAGGCAGAACGTCACCGTGTCAAAGTGCTGCGCATATTCGGCGGCCGACACTCCCGAGGCCACGACCGCATTGAACAGGCGGGCCCCGTCCAGGTGCATAGGGAGTCCATGGGCGGATGCCACCTTCCGGATGGCTTGGATCGTCGCGAGTGGGTACACCGTGCCGCCTCCGGCATTGTGGGTGTTCTCGATACAGATGAGTGCGGTTTGAATACTGTATGGATCGTTGGGGCGAATGGCGGCCTCGACCTGTTCCGCCGTCATGAGTCCTCGCCTGCCGGCAACCCAATGGAGCTGCACCCCGGCCAGTGCCGCCGCCGCGCCCAGTTCGTAGCGGACGATGTGAGACTGGCCTTCAACAATGACTTCCTGTCCCGGTTCCGTCTGTGCGCGAAGGCAGAGTTGGTTTCCGGCGGTGCCCGATGGAACGAAGAGCGCGGCTCGTTTGCCGACCAAGGCGGCTCCGATTTCCTGGAGCCGGTTGACGGTGGGGTCTTCTCCATACACATCGTCACCTACCTCGGCGCGGGCCATGGCGTCGCGCATGGCGGCAGATGGCTTCGTGACCGTATCGCTCCGGAGATCGATGATGGGCTGAGGTGTGTCTGACACGGACGTGCTTGCTCTCGACTGATGGTGGTCGCGGGGTATTGTAGCAAAGTTTCTACTTGCCGGGGATGGACGGCCTGCTACACTAGCGCGGATTATTTATGAATGCCGTCGCGAGGGGTTTGAGACCGACCTCCGACGGGGCTGCTCGCACCTGAGGCCGACGCAGGGGTACGTGCAGTCCGTCGAGAAAGCCGAACGAGAACAGCCCCGCCGGGCGAGAGGATCGGACGACGGAACAGGGATTCATGAATAGTCCGGTCTAGCCCGCATTATTCATGAGCGCTTCTGCTGCAATTGCCGATCCGCTACTTCGACGAGCCTTCGGCCGACGGGCTCGCCCCTCGGCCCCTCGACGTACTGTACGAGTACGCCTCGGGCCCTCACGGCTCCGCGCGCCGGTCTCGCGACGTGGCTCGACGATTTCGCGACGAACCGTCATGAATAATGCGGTCTAGGCCTTCCCCGGAGAAGTATGGAGAGATTGCGTCGTTCAGTTGCCCGGTTCGTTCAGGTCGAGCCGCAGGAAATATGGCCGCTGGCCTGGTCGTTCGGGTATTTCTTCTGCCTCCTCTGCGGGTACTATATCCTTCGGCCCGTGCGCGATGAAATGGCCATTCAGGGCGGTGTGCACAATCTGCCCTGGATGATGACCGGGACCTTCCTGACGCTGTTGGCCGTTACGCCGCTGTTCGGCTGGTTGTCGGCCCGCTATTCCCGCTATCGATTGCTGCTCGCCGTCTATCTGTTCTTCATCGCCAATCTGGTTTGCCTGTATCTGCTGATGACCGGCCGCCAGTACATCGAGTGGGTGGCCCGCGGGTTTTTTGTGTGGCTCTCGGTCTTCAATCTGTTCGTGGTGTCGGTGTTCTGGAGTTTCATGGCCGATCTGTTTACCCCGGCTCAGGGCGCGCGGCTCTTCGGCATGATCGCTGCGGGGGGAAGCACCGGTGCCTTGTTCGGCCCCCTGTTCACGACGGGACTGACCTATCTCTTCCCGGTTCCGGTGCTGATGCTGGTGTCGGCGCTCTTCCTGCTGGCCTGCATCGGCTGTATTTACAAGCTGGAGGCCTGGAGTCGTGGCCGGACAGTGTCTCATCGGGAAAACAGCGGAGAGCCCCTCGGCGGCGGCTTTCTGGCCGGTGTGCGACTGGTGTGGTTCTCGCCCTATCTGTTGGGTGTCTGCGGCTATCTCACCTTCCTGACCATGACGGCGACGTTCCTGTACTTCGAACAGGTCCGTCTGGTGGCCGAGCACTTCGATACGCCGGAAGCCAGGACGCGCCTCTTCTCCACGCTGGATTTTGCGACGAATGTGCTCACCTGGCTGACGCAGCTGTTCATCACGAATCGTGTGGTGGCCCGGTTCGGCCTGGTAGCCTCGCTCCTGTTCCTGCCGGTGGTCAGTCTGATCGGGTTTCTCGGCATCGCCCTCTGGCCCGGGCTTGTCGTGTATGTGAGTTTTTCCGTATTGCGCCGGGTGGGGGAGTACGCTTTGTCCAAACCGGCCCGCGAAGTGCTCTTTACGGTCGTGAGTCGTGAAGAGAAATACAAAGCGAAGAATTTCATTGATACGGCAATCTCGCGCGCAGGGGATGCCTCTACCGGATGGCTCGTATCGGGCATCAAGGCCCTCGGCGTCACCACGGCGCAGATTTCCTGGGTGCTGGTGCCACTCATGTTCCTTTGGGCCTGGCTCGGCCGCTGGCTCGCCGGGCAGCAACGCACACGGCTGCGAGCCGGGCAGGGACCTCCCGGCCCTTCGGTCGAGGGAGACGGCGTCTGACGGCCCTCCGTCTTTGACTCACAAAAAAAACGCATGGTATAGTCCGGCGCCAAGCATGCGTCACATCGTGGGGCGGTGACTTGGCGATTTCCAGACCTCAGAACATCGCCAGATCACCCAAACACCAGATCACCGAACAGGTACACCATGGTTGAAGTTCCCGTTAAGCTCTATCTCGATAAACTATTGAAATTAGCCCGTGAAGCCGTGCGCCCATTTTCCCTCATGACCGGTCCGACCAGAGACAAGGCCTTGCGGGGAATGGCGGCCGCGATTGCGGAGGCAGAAGAGGAAATCCTGGCTGCCAATGAGAAGGATGTGGACGCAGTCGGGAAGTCCATGACCGGGTATGAGAACAGGGAGCGGGTGCGAGACGCGGTCGCGCGTGTCCGTATGACGGCCGACGACGTCAAGGCCATGGTGGACCGGTTGCACCGGATCGCCGACCTGCCGGATCCGCTCGGTGAGGTGTTAGGACGTCATGATGAGCCCAACGGGCTCCAAGTCAGCCGTGTCCGTGTGCCGATCGGGGTGATTGGCATCGTGTCGGAACTGTCGCCGCTTGAAACGATCGACGCATTGGCGCTCTGCTTGAAGTCCGGTAACGTCTGCGTCTTCCGCGGTTCCCCGGATTGGACGCTGACACAACAGACTATTGCCGCCTGTCTCTCGAAGGTCGCCGCAGAAGCCGGGATCCCTCCCGGGGCCTGCACGATCATCGAGCGTCCGGAGAAGGAAGCGGCGCTGGAGCTGATCAAGTCCGGCAAGGCATTGGATGCGATCATTCCGCGCGGCGGCGCGGGGCTTCGTAAGGTGGTGCAGGAACAGGCCAAGATGCCGATCCTGTCTCACGACGGCGGCATTACCCATGTGTACATCGACGGCGACGTCGACATTCCGCTGGCCCAGAATATCGTGGTGAATTCCAAAGTGCAGCAACCGTTGGCCGCCAATTCGTTGGACACGTTGCTGGTTCATCAAGGCATCGCCAGGCCGCTCCTGTCGGCGCTGATCCTGCGATTGCTCGACGAATTCAAGATCGACGTGCTGGGCTGTCCGAAGACCGTGGCGCTCATGGGCCAGATGCTCATGACCGGACACAAGGCTGTCAAGCCGGCGCAGGATGCAGATTGGAATCGGCAGTTTCAGGGGCCTACCATGGCGATCAAAATGGTGCCGGGCTTCGATGATGCATTGGCCCACATTGCGCAGCATGGTCCGAGTCACACCTGCGTCATCGTCACGAAATCGTATGAGTCCGCCATGCGCTTCACCAGAGAGGTCGATGCCGGTTCGGTTCTGGTCAATGCCTCGTCGCGCCTGAATGCCGGCGACAGTTTTGGATTTGGCGCCGACGTCGGCTTGAGTTCCTCGCGCCATCATGCGCGAGGGCCGATCGGTCTGACACAGCTCACCTGCGAAAAGTATGTCGTCTTAGGCAGCGGTCAACTCCGGCATCCCCATCCGGTGCCGTTGGCCTACGAGGACGCCATCATGCTCAAGAGGCCGTAGAGCGAGGGTCGTGAACGTCTCTCGTCAAGAGGACCCTGTGCCCGGCGACACGAATGACGAGATACGAGCGAGCCTGCGCGAGCACTTGGCCCGGTGGGGACTCCGGCACGTCGAATCCGATGCGGCCTACTTCGCCTGGCAGCGGGAAGTGTTCACGCCGCAAGAGCTCGACACACTGCACCGGCACATCGAAGCCAAACGGCAGGCCACAGACGGTCCTGCTGCTGAAATTGCGTTCTACGATCTGACCGCTCAGCCCCGCTCCGTTCCCGCGCTCTACAGTCAGCGGTATGAATATTATCTGGAGGTCGGCGCACGGGTGGCCGGTCATCTCGGCGATGCCTCGACGATTCTGGATGTCGGCTGCGGCATCGGCATTCTCACGACCTTCTACGCGAAACGGTGCCCGGCATCGACCATTGTCGGGATCGATCGCTCGCCGGCCTCCGTCGACCTTGCCCGGCAGCGGGCGCAGGAGCTGGGCCTGACCAATGTACGCTTTGAATGCCGTGATTTAGATCAACAGGATCTCGCCGGCTGTTTCGACCTGATCATTGCCACCCACACGTTGCTGCAGGCTGAGCAGGAGCCGGGGTTACCCAGTCGCGACTGGAGCACGTTCGTACGCCCGGCAGACGCGCAGGCCCAGCAGGAATTCGAACAGCGGATCGGCGTGGGCGTTCGACTGGACCGGCTTCGTGCCGGGCTGACTCCCGGTGGTCGCATGGTGGTCTTCGAAAAAGCCAGACAACTTGCCCGCCGCATTCCATTCCAGCGCGCGCTGGCCGCTCGCGGCCTTCGCTTGCTCGCTCCGCCGGAGCCGGTGCGCTATCGATCGGTGGAGGAGGTCACGGATGACGGTCCATTGTATGTAATGGGACCCGTTCCCCGTGAGCAGGCATGCGGATGGGATGAATCGCCGGAAGCTGATGGCATGCCACCGCTCGATCTGGAATCGCTCCGCTCGGCTCGGGCACAAGGCGACCAGCCACTGTACGAAAATCATCAGATCTCGGCGGAACAGGGATGGCTCTCGTTACCGTCGAAACAGGTGACCGCTCAGGTCACCAGCAGGGAGGCGGACGGCCGGCAGTGGCATGCCGAATGGGGGCGGGCAGGGGCATTCGTCTATCTCTATTGCGCCAACACCTTCGACCAGCGTCAATTGGTCCTGATTGAACCGGCCCGCGCTGCTGTGCTGGAGACCTACTATCGGGAAATCACCAGTGAGCAGTCGGGCGGCGGGAAGGAGACCGTGCGATGACGTTTGCGATCAATCGGCCGGAATCGTCTTCCTCTGCCGCACAGGAAGTGGTGGGCCTGGTGCCCGCCGCCGGGCTGGCGAAACGCTTGCAACCCTTCCCCTGCAGCAAGGAGGTCTATCCGGTCGGCTTCGTGTTGGATCCGCAAACCGGGAGGCCTCGTCCGAAAGTCGCGGCGCAGTATCTTTTGGAGAAGTTCAGAGCTGCCGGGATTACAAAAGCCTACCTGGTGATTCGAGACGGCAAATGGGACATTCCGAATTATTTCCGCGAGGGCGGAGTGGTGGGGTTGTCGCTCGCCTACATCGTGATCGCCGGCTCGCTGGGACCGCCGGACACCATCGACCGCGCCTTTCCCTTTCTGGAGCAGAAGCGTGTGGCCTTCGGCTTTCCCGATATTCTCTTCGGCCCGGACGATGCCTATCGGCAGCTGATCGCGGCGCAAGAGCGAACCGGTGCGGATGTGGTCTTAGGGCTACATCGGGTGTATGACCATCGCGTTTGGGACATGGTGGATTGTGACGCCGACGGCCTCGTACGGAACATCGTGATGAAACCGACGACCACAACCTTGACCTACGGCTGGTGCTGCGCGGTCTGGACGCCGGCTTTTTCAGAATTTCTCCACCGCTTTCTGCGCGCAGAGGAGACTCACCGCAATCTGGCGCAGTTGGCCAATACCGCCCATGATCTGGGCGGGGATTTAGCCGTGGGGGTGGTACTGCAGGCCGCGTTGAAAGCGGGGCTGTTGTTGCAGAGTGTGATCTTCCCCCACGATACCTATATCGATATCGGCACGCCGGAAGATCTCGTCAAGGCCGTGCGGGAGTTTGGCTCAAGGTGAATTGATCCACGGTCCCGCGCGTATCGGCCTGCCTTCAGCAGTGTATATCGAAAAGGCTGTGAAGGCCGGGCGCCCCTGTTTCCGTGTCCTCTGAAATTTGACTACAGAGCCGGCCGCTGTGAAGAGTGTCCGTGCGAAGCACGCGGGATGGCATTCGCCTGTTGTCTTAAGCCGATCAGGCGAGAGTAAGGTTGTGTGAGATTGGTCGGGAAACGGATGAGCCCGCCGATCGCTGGAGGGAAACAGCGGCCATCCAGCATTTGTGGGTATAGAGTCGGCGTCTATTCTGAAGCCGAGCTATTCGAGCGGTTTTACCGTGAGTGGATTCGGTTCCACATAATTCAACGGCCACAGACGGGTGATTTGGTCGGGATGATTGCCGCCAGATAGGCGGACTCTGACTTTGCTTTCTACTAAGAACACCGCACCTAACTCTGCTTTGGTTGCCGGTTCGATTTTCACAAAGATTGTTTCTTTCTCACGGATGTGCACGTTGATATTCGCTGTCGAGATAAACAGCTCCGGCGACCATTTTACGTGCAAGATGTATGAGCCTGCTGGAAGGCTGATCCAGGTAAATTCTTTCGAAGCGAGTTCGCCAACCTGTTGGTCATTGATGAATACGGACGCTTTACGAAGCGCCGGCGGAGAATCGGGCCGGTAGATGTAGAGTACAGTTTGATCTGCCGACGGAGCCGGTGCCTCTTGAAAGGAGATATGTGAGAAACACCCCGGCATCTCCAGCAAGCATAGCGCCAATCCAAGACTCAACAGCCGGTGCGACATGGAATTGTGCCTCCTGGATTTTGAGCTGTGGGAACATCAGGTCCTCGACCGTGGATCCGGCATTACGACGTGGGATGACCCGGCGCACTCTTGGCCCGAATGGACTCGGCCTTCTCCGCAACCACATCGGCCTCCGCAGTTCGATTGAGATCACGGAGAAACCCTGCATAGGCGCTCAAGGCTCTGGCAAAGTTAAGATGCTCAGCCCCATACGTGGTTTCCGTAAGTGTGAGCCCACGCTTGAACAGCGCTTCCGCATCGGGCGCACGCCCCTGTTCTCCTACAGCAACCGCCAGGGATATCAGAGTATCTGCCAGATCCGTGGAACTGGGACCAGTCTGCTTCTCGTAAATCACTAACGCCCGACGTAGCTGCTGCTCTGCATGCGCATAGTGCTCCAATCTCAACAAGGCTTCAGCGTGGCTGCGGAGAGCCGCGCCCAACTCCAGATGAAAGGGACCTGTGCTCCGTTCGATCATCTGAACCACTTGGCTGGAGAGTGGTTCCGCCTCTTCTAGATGCCCGCGGACAAGATGAAGGGTTGCCAAAGTAGAAAGACTGGCGGCAGTTTGAGGATGATTGTCTCCCAGCGCTTGCTTTGCGATCTCATAGGAGCGCTTCACGATCGGCTCGGCCTCATCCCACCGCTGCTGCGAGAGCAGCAGGGTGCCAAACTGGCGCAGTGCCCGGGACACATTGAAGGGCTCACGGCTATCGGCTCTCTCCCACAGCGTGATGCCCTGCCTCATCAGATGTTCTGCTTCCCTTTCTCGATTGGCCAGCAGGTAGAGACCGCCGAGATTCATCATCGGTTGGACAAGCCGGACATCGTTCGGCCCGTAAGCCGCGGTCATAATTCTCAGCGATAGGGTATAGTGGTGTTCGGCTTCGCGGAGTTTTCCGTGTTCCGCAGCAATGCTCCCCAACACATACTCTGTTAACCCGACTTCACCGCTTTCAGGACCGAAGAGATGCCGATAGATGCCAAGGGCCTGCTCAGCATAGGCCCAGGCGGTGGCATAGTTGCCCCTTCTTGAGATCACGGAGGACAAGCTTCTTAGCGATCTCGCCAAGCGAGCGTCATCAGCCACGAATTCCTGAGCGCGTGTAATGGCTTGTGAATAGTAGTATTCGGCTTCAGGGTATCGCCAATACTCGTGTTCGATGTCGCCCTTGCGAATGAGCGTTTCCCAGGAAGGCGGAAAGGATGGAGGCGGGACCACGCGGGGACGAGGGCAGGCTGTCAGGAGAAGAGCGATGCCGAAGAGAATGGCCGTTGGGAGCTTGATAGACACGTCAACAGCCTACCGCTAATCGTCCCCCCCGTCGTGTAAAATCCAGAATGACCCGTGGCCTTTCATCAGTTCAACTTACCAGCACGATAACCTCGACACTTACGGATAGGCCGCCAGGAGCCGCTCGGCGATCCGAAGGCGATCCCGGTCTTCCTGTTTCTTACATTGTCGCCGGCAGGCCGCGCAGAACCGAAGCCGACCGGCAATCGAGCTGATGTCGCGGTCCTTGTTGTAGAAAAACGGACAATCGGCCGGTCCCACGCCGGGGAGATGGGGAATGAGGTTCGCGACCACGGCAGCCGCCAGGTGGGCCATCATCCGTTCGACCGTAAAGTCCGGACCGGTCAACTGATCGAGCAGGTCGAACGTGGAGACGATGGAAAGACGCTCGGCCTGTCCCGGTTCGATCGGCCAATAGTAGAGATTTTTCTTCTTTCCGCTCTTGAGCGGAAAATTGATCATGCAGACCAGTCGATCCAGACCCAGTTCTCTTGGCTTGTTTTTCAGCCGCTCATAGAGGGTTTCGGCGACCACGTAGGCCTGATCTTCGTCCTGTTCGCGCCGCCAGGTGCCGATCGGCGCAGGGAACGAGACGGTTTCAAACGAATAGACATCCTGCATTTTGGTCAGACGATCGCAAATCTCGGGGAGGTGGGGAATCATGCGATGCGCATTCCACATGCCGATCTTGATCCGGTCCTGCATGGCGCGTCTGCGCTGTCGTTCCGAGGCGGTCCTGGTCCGTTCATACTCGGCGGCCGCTCTGGGAACACAAATGCGCTGGGCCGGGTTACGCGCAAACACGACCGGCACGGCCCAATCGATAGCTTCTCCGGAAATCGAATAATTGACCGCTACCCGCGCTTCACGTGCTGCATCACCGATGGACTGGCCCATGGCCAGCGCCCAATAGAAGTGGCGGGAAAAGGATGTCGCCGACACATCCAGCACAGGGTACTGGTTGGCGACGACGGCCGGGACGCCGCCGGCGATCAAGGCCTGCGCCACTCCACGGCTGAAGTCTTCGCGCCCTCCCTGTCCGGTCTCGCAGGCGTTGAGGCACACCAGACGAATACCGCGCCGGCACACGATCTGCCGGAGCGTGGTTGAATCCAGTGCCTGCACACCGCCTTCGGCATTCTCAAATAACAGATACCCGCAGTCGTCCTGCTCCCGATATTCGCCATGTCCGATGAAGTGCAGAATGTCGAACGGTGCGGCGGCGCTTTCGAGCGTGCGATGCAACAACTCGGGTGTCGCATCGAGCAGGAGTTCGACCTCTGCCAGTTTCGCGTCGAGCAGTCGTCGGAATCCGCTGCGAATGACGTCCGTTTCTTCCTCGATGGAGAGGGCGCCCAATCCCAACGGCTGGGCGACGACCACCAGGATGCGCATCGGGCCGCTGCGAGCCGGTATCCGTTCGGCGGGAATGGATGTGAGCACATTGCGGGTGAAATTCACTTCCTCCAGTGCCAGGAAGGTTCTGCGATCGGGATCGTAGATGAATTCCCAGGCCTGTCTGGCGAGCCAATGATTGTCCGAGGTAAAGATCAGGTTGAGCCGTTGCGTAACCTGTTCAGACCGGGCGGCATCGTAGAGACGGCGGACCTGGTCAGGAAAGAGCGCATTGAACAATGCGCCGCCGAATTGCTGAAGGTCTTTCTCGCCGGGCAAGTGAGGATAGCGGGGATCGCCGTCGATGTAGCCGTGGATGTGCTGCTGCATGGCATCGATGTCTTGCCACTGCGTCGATGCCCGTTCATTCTTGGCGCGGCCTGTGCCTGTTCGCTTCCCCGTCCCGATGTGCACGGTCTCCATTACCCGCGCATTGCGGAAGGTGGCGATGAGCGTCGCGACCGCATCGCGCGGGTCTGGATCGATGAGGGCGAGTTGGAACACATCGTCAGGCTCGGGGCTCTGCGTCAGAGATACTAGGGGCGGGACCGACTTGAGAGCTGAAGTCGCAGTCACGGTTTGGGAGACGGTTGCCGGTGGCTGAAGTGCAGGACCGGCCGCGATGGTGGGCCGCGCGTCGGTGCGAACGGCGCCCCGTCGCCTGCCGGACGGCAGGTCGTGCTCGATGTCGATCGGCGCGGCCGGCTGGGCCTCCCCGCGCAGGGCGCGGACCAAAAAATCTACCGTGCCCGGATCGTCGAAGAAGTTCACATGGTTCACCGCCTTCTGCTGCGTCAGGTTTCCGCCTAATCCAAAGCAGCCGACGCGGGTACCCGGAATCGTGACCGTCCCGCCGCTTCCCGTATCCACCCGCCAACCGCCTTCGGTCGGAACGACCAGATCGTTGGCCGTCGGAAAGAACAGGTCGGCTCCCGCATCGATGAATCGCTGCAGCACCCCCGCGTCCGGTTCGTAATTGGCGACCAGGGCCGAGTAGGCCTCGTTTGGAGGGTTTGGGGTGGCCTGCAACGCCTGGATGATGTCGCCCTTATTGTCCATCGAGGCCAGACCGGGTAATCCGCCGACGAGCCGGCGCGCGATCCAGGAGAGGGCTTCGCTGACAAATTCGACGCCGGTGGTGAACGGATTGTCGGGAAATAATTCCAGCACGTTGGAGAGCCAGTTCGTGTACTGGGTGACATGATCCGGTGAGGCCAGCGGGGTGCCTTCATTCGGGCTGGCGACGAGCACGGCATGACCCAGTACAAACCGGTCGGCCAGCGAGCCGAAGAGGTCTCGGCGTTCCACCATATGCCGCAGGACCAGGCCGCCGCGCGAATGGGTGATTACGTCGAAGGTCGTCGGGCGAGCGGGGAGCGCTTCGAGCAACATCTGCACGTTTTCTTGCGGGGTGCGACTCAGGGTGAAGTGATCGAATCCATAGATGCGATTGCCATATATCGCCTGCAGTTCTTGAAAGAATGTCCTGCCGTTGCTGCCCCGGGTTTGCGCCAGCGAGCGAAAGGCGGCTTTGGTGCTGGAGAAGGTCCCATGGATGAACAGAAGATTCCGTTCCGAAGCGCTCAATGCCTGTAAGTCTGCGGCAGGCAAGCCCGGTTCTGCGCCGAGACTGTCGGCGGTTAGGGACAGCCATCCCTCCCGTTGTTTTTTCAGTTTCCACGTGGCGGTTTCCCAGAGGAGCGCGAGTTTCGAGAGGGCAAAGTCGGCAATTTTCCCCGCCACTTTGAGCACCACGGCCTTGATGGCCGCGCTGATGAATCCGCGACGGCCGCCCGCTTCGGCGATGGGTGCGGCCGGCACCGGGATCGAGAACCGAGAGATTCTCTTCCCGCCTCGTCGAGTCCCTCGCCGGGCCGGTTCCGTCGGCATATGGAAGCGGATGGCTCCGGAGGCGTATCGCGTCATCACGATATAGGCGTCGTCAGGAGCGCCTTCGACATCCAGGGTGAGAGGAGCCGGAGCCGCCTCGCCTCGTCTGGCTTTCGGCGTCGCGGTGAGAGTTTGCTCGACTTCCCAGCGCCTGGTGGCGGTGAGGTTGGCCAGAAAGGGGTCAGGTACCTCTCCTGCTGCCCGTCGTCCTCCACGAGCCTGTTCCGTCGTACGAACGTCCCAGCCTTCTGATGTCGACCAGCTCACTGTGCCGGATTTTTTGTGCGCCATGATGTGCTCCCGCTTTGCTCGTCAGACCGAGCGCAATCGATTGATGTGATTCTGTGGCTCGTCGCTCGCGTGTCGTGACGCGTGAATCAAGCGACGTTGAAACGAGTGACGTGTCACGAGTGACCGGCGACGGCAGTTTCACTCGTGTCCGTCGCGAACTGCTTGCGCTTATCCCATAACCGGAACAATGAGGCAAGAGATTCGTTGGGGAGCAGGGGGACAATGCACGTATTACGATTCCGAAAACGACCTGCAGGTCCACATTCTTGCCCTGTGTTGCCGTGGGATGTTGCGTCGAGTATGGAAAGGGTGCGGGGCAGCGATGAGTCGGTTGACCGTTATCTGCCGGAGAGGTGTATGGTCGATGCACCGATGCGCTCGGCTGCAAACAACCGATCAACTTGCGGAGACAGGAGCAGGCGCGGTTTTAGAGTGACGATGATCGGGCGCGTGGGCTGCGCGCGGCCGCGTTGCCGCGTGGAGGGTTGGGTGCAGGGCGGCGGTTGGCGTGATGGGCAATGCCCGTTCAGCGGGGGCCGGCTTGGAGGATTGTGCGGAAGTTCTTGGTAACCGCCGGGCCAAGCTGGCTCCCATCCTGACCATCGGGGCTTCAATGAAGTGATAGAGGGCAACCGGCAGACCGATGCTCAGGACGACGAGCACCGAATAGCGTACCGCCGAGGGAGAGTCCTTCAGTAGGACAAAGGCGGTCCACTGGGCATGTAAATGCGTGAGGTAGATGCCATACGAGTATCGCGCGATCAGGGCGCAGGCCTTGCGCATGGCCGGTAGCTGGAGCTCGGCGAAGAACGGCGCGGTCACACCGATCAGCACGCACAGGGCCCACTGGGCGGTGATCTCATGTTCGGAGTGATTTCCATACCCCAGGATGGCGCCGGCCATGAGCAACGTGAGGGGCCAACCGATAAACGGGAGCCGGAATCGTTGCACCCCGAACCCCAGGAAGTAGCTGGCCACGCCGGCGATGAAGCAGGGCGCATACTGGGCGACCCCGAGGCGACTCGACACGTAAGGCTGGGCGATCGCGCCGGCGACAGCGACGCACCAGAGCACGAAAATCCCACGGACGCCGTATCGTTTCCCGGCGAGATAAAGAAACGGCAGCACCATGTACATGGCTACCTCATAGGGGAGACTCCAGAGGACGGAGGTGACCACGGGTTTGTACATGAACTCCGTGTAGAGAAACAGATTGGCCAGGATGGTCGACAGGTCCGGGTCGGACCAGGGCCACCAGGGAGCGCGGGGCAGTTGAAAGAGGATGATCACGGAGACGCAGACGATGCTGAGGGGATAGATGCGAAACAGCCGGCGGAGATAAAAGGTCAAAAAGAAGCTGCCCCCGGTCGCTTCGATCCGCTCCAGCGAGAACATCAACACGAGACTGGTATGGACGAAGAAGAGCAGCACGCCGAATTGGCCGAGGTAATCGGGCAACCGGGTGTTCGTCGTGATGAAGAGATGAAAGAAATAGACGATTAACACCGCACTTGCCCGGAGGAAATCGAGATTCGGCGAGCAGGACGTCATCTGCTTATCAGCGCGGATCATCTGACGACGTCCTGTCTGTCACATAGCGTTGTTGTCGTAGTGCGATCGTATCCATGGCTTCAATTATCGCGGCCGGGAGCAGGAATTGGGCAGTTCCCGCCCGGCGTGATGTTCGCGAGGTACATGTCGGAATTGGGTGAACCGACTGTCAGGATGACCAGTGTCCGCGCGGAGACGATGCGGGAATTGGAGCATGCCGAGAGCCCGTATTGTTCTGGTCACTCGGGGCCCGATGATGTAGGAATTCGTGACCAAGCCGGAGTACACATGATTCAACGAGTGCCTGTCAACCTTTCCGGAGAGTTTTCTTTGGGGTCGATCGCGCTGTGTCAAATTGGAGCACGCGAGCCGAATCGTCGATCCACGTGAGTATACGTAGGTGGTGGTAATCACGGGTCCCGAAACGAGGGATACAAATTCCGCCGTCGCCCTGTTTACGGCGCGTCCTGAAGCAACAGCAATTTGAATGACAGTTTCTGGGCCTCCGTGAGACCCGGTGGAGTAAGCGATGTTTCCCAGGTGCCGTACATCGGATTGGGAAGGAGAAACCACGACCTTCCCCACCGATGGTCGTGCTGTCCGGCCAGTGCGATTCTCTGCTCCGGCTTGTCCCGTGCCCCATCGACAAAATCTCCCAGATCGTCCCCGATGAGGAGCAGGATCCGGTACCGCTCGGCCAGGTATCGTCTCCGGCTCGATTTGTTCGGCGGCCACCGAAACGGTGATTCACCTTCGAGCAGCAGGGTATCGAGATCGGTCGGAAGGGGAATGCCCAGTTTCTCGAGGTTGCGCCTGGTTGAGGATTCCTGGTGAGCCCTGCGGTTCGAGACAAAGAACACCGTGACGCCTTTCTTTCGAGCGGCGGCGATAAAGTCCAGAACTCCCGGCACCGCTTGCGCGGAGGCTTCCTGGACCCATTGTTCCCACATCGGCTGGTTGAAAGTGGTGCGCTGTGCCATCAACCGCGCCTCGAAGGGGCTGTTGTCCAGCACGGTTTCGTCGAGATCCAGGATTACGGCGGGAGGCAGGTGTTGAAAGTCTCCGGTCTGTTCGAGACTGGCCGTGGCGCGCCTGTCGAGCAACGCGCGATCCAGCGCGTCCCCCGCTTGTTGATAGGTCATGACACTGAGGGTATGGTATTCCGCAGACGTGTGCATCCAGAGCAGGCTGTGCAGTAGTTCATGACTGTCCCGGACCTTCGAACAGCCTGCACAAAATAAGAGGAGCACAAGGAAGAAGGACCAGGACCGATGCTGTCCGAAAGATGCTCCTGCGCGAACGCCTCGTGATATGTGCGAGATTTCTGGATCATTTGCCATAGGCCGTGCAGTCTCCGCTGTCCTGATTGAGACGATTGCGAATACGTAGATGGTGTCGAGCCGTTCAGCGCACGTGCGAGCGTGCATTCTACGCGTAGAGAATCGAACGGTCTATCCCGTGGATGCATGGCCAGGTTCGGCGTCCTGTGTTATAAGAGCGCGCGATGCTGACCGGTGTCGGGGGCTGTATCCAAAATTGCCGGGAACTGTATCGGATCACATACAGGAACAGGCAGAAGGGTGGCCATCTGCGATTGAAGCCCATCGTCCTAGCAACACGGTGCATGCAGAACATTGATGTCGAGCGGGGTTTGTCGGTGATGTCTCGTTCTGATACATGGATTGGCATCGTGCACATCGAATGGTACGAATGGTGCACATTTATGTAGAAAGGCAGTTTATTCCTACCGGTCGTTCATCGACCGAACGTTGATAAGCTTGTCGCAGCAAAGGGTGAGTCGGATGAAGGACTTCATCAGAATCCTCTTGGTCACTTCGGACGATCGGTATCAGGTCTGGTTCGATGAGGCTCACCTTGTACACCTGTTGCAACGTGTATTGCCGGGAGTAACCATAGAGTTCGACCGGGTCTCGAACCCCTCCGTAGCGTGTCCTCGCTCCCCGCACGTGCTGCTGCTTCACCACCAACCCGCAGAGCCTTCATCGACACAGAGGCTTGCCGATGTGGCCGGCCGTTGGCCGGGCGTGCCGATACTAGGGATATTCGCCGCGGAGCATGGCCGCCGGCCACAGCCCGTGAACGGAGTTCCAACGGAGTTGAACGACTTTGTGTTGTGCCCGGTCGATGGAGACGAGTTGGCCCTGCGAATCGGGCGAATCTTTATAGCCGGGCGGAGTTCAACACCCTATGGTATCGGTCGGTCCCAGCGCGTGAGGATCGAGTCACTTGTGGGGGAGAGCCTGATTTTTCAGGCACAGGTTGAAAAAATTCCCCTCTTTGCCGATGTGGATGCGACGGTGCTGCTGCAGGGCGAAACCGGAACGGGGAAGGAAGTGTTTGCTCGCGCGATTCACTATTCCAGCGCCAGGAAGGACCATGCGTTCATTCCAATCAACTGTGCCGCATTGCCTGATCAGTTGTTTGAAAATGAACTGTTCGGGCATGTGAAGGGTGCGTATACGAGCGCGGCCAGCGAACAGGGCGGGCTCGTCCTCGAGGCCGAGGGAGGAACGTTGTTCCTCGACGAGGTTGATGCGCTGAATCCTTATGCTCAGGCGAAGCTGCTGCGCTTCGTGCAATACCGGGAGTATCGGCCGTTGGGCTGTTCGCGCACGAAGCTCGCGAACGTGCGGATCATCGCGGCATCCAATCACGATCTCCGGCAGGCCGTGACGGAGCGGCAGTTTCGCGAGGATCTCTTTCACCGGCTCAATGTGTTGGCGATGGTGGTGCCGCCTTTGCGGGAGCGTGTGGAAGACATTCCCTTGTTGGCCGACCGGTTTCTCCAGCGCTTCCGGCGAGCGGATGGACAAGGCCCGCGACGGCTCTCCGAAGATGCGATCCAGAAATTGATCGTGTATGCCTGGCCGGGGAATGTGCGGGAGTTGGAGAGTACGCTCCAACGGGCCGTCGTCATGTGCGGCTCCGCGACGATTCAGGCGCAGGATATCGAGTGTGCGGGGGAGGCGCCCAAGACCCCCTGTCTGGATGGCTCGCTTCGCGCGGCGAAAACCTCTGCGACCATGGATGTCGAACGGGCTTATCTCGTGAAAACGCTGGTGACATTCCGGGGAAATGTGACGCATGCGGCCAAAGCGGCAGGCAAAGAGCGCCGCAGTTTTCAACGACTCCTTCGAAAATACGGGATCGATCGCGAAGCGTATCAGAACGATCCGACCGGTTCTTCGCGCGATTGTCCGCCTCACTTTGAGACCCCGTTCGACGGCTGCGCCTAAGTTCCTCACCACCGCGGCGGTTTTGCCGCACAGATCATCGCCTTGATTTTTAAAGCCGTTTAAAAGTTTGCATAGTCTCAGTACTGCGGCAACATTGCCGCGCCCTCCGATGGCACCTGTTCGATTCCCTTTAAAACGCAGGAAACGGGATTCTCCCTAATGGCATTGCTCTTGCTCCATCCCGCAGGAGTGCCGTCATGGAGTAGGGCTCCGGGGATCAGGCCGGATGGAAGAGCACGATGCAGAGTTCAGGCGCAGCATTCTCGACTACCTGGTTCATCATCCTGGCGCGAAAGACACTCAGGAAGGGGTGCTGAATTGGTGGATCGCTGCACCGTGCCTGGATGAAGGCGCCGAACGCCTCGCAATCGAGGCGTTGGGCAAGCTGGTTGCGCAAGGCTGGGTCCTGAAACGGGACACGTCGAATCAGCCGATCTATAGCCTGAATCATGCGCACCTGAAGGAGATACGAACATTTCTGACACAGGACGGAAACGAGAGGTGAACGTCCTAAGCCGAGGAGGATCAGTATGCCAGTGCAACCAACCTATCCGGGTGTGTACATCGAGGAGCTGCCGAGCGGGGTGCGCACCATCACAGGAGTCGCCACGTCGATCACAGGGTTTGTAGGCAAGGCCGTGCGCGGCCCGGCCGATCAACCGGTGACGATCACGAGTTTTGCGGATTACGAGCGGGTCTTCGGCGGGCTGCATCGGGATATGACCTTGAGCTACGCCGTGCGTGATTTTTTTCTGAACGGCGGCGGGCAGGCCGTGATCGTGCGTCTCTACAAGACCACCGCGGGGAGTGCCGCGAAGGCGACCTATGAAGTGCCGAACCTGACCTTGCAGGCCGCATCGGAAGGCGCGTGGGGCATGCTGGTTCGCGCGCGGGTTGAGAAAAAGGCTGCGACCGATCCGAATCTGATCGCCGTCGCCGCCCGACTTGGCGTGCAGCCGGCCGATCTGTTCGACTTGATTGTGCGCGACGGCAGCACCGGTATCACGGAAACCTTCCTGAATCTCACGACGAAGGAAAGCGCGCGTCGCGCGGACCGTGTCCTCCTGGCTGAATCGAATCTGGTCCGTGTTACGACGACGATGCCGTCGAATAGCTCGCCCACGGCCCATGCCGGGACATCGGCGGATGCCGACGTCTGGACTTCCACCACAAAATCCACGCCCGCGAAGAATGCGGCTCCGGCAGACATTGCCGTCGATAGCGCCGTGCTAGATGCGGCCGCTTACAAAGGAAGCCAAACCGGCAAAACCGGACTCTACCAGCTGGAAAAAGTCGATCTCTTCAACCTGCTCTGTATCCTGCCCGACGCGCGCGGCGGGGATGTGCCGGATGACGTGTATCAGGAGGCGCTCAGCTACTGTGTCAAGCGGCGGGCCATGTTGATCGTCGATCCGAAGGCGGCCTGGGCGACGGTGGGTGCTGCGCAATCTGGAGTCCCCGGGATGAATCTGAACGGCGACATGGCGCGCAACGCGGCGATCTATTTCCCGCGTATCAAGCAGGCCGATTCACAGCTCGGGGGACAAGTGGAGACCTTCGTGCCTTGTGGCGTGATTGCCGGGGTGATGGCGAGAACGGACAGCCGACGCGGAGTGTGGAAGGCGCCGGCGGGGCTCGATGCCTCGTTGAGCGGCGTCGCCGGGCTGCAGCTCGATATGACGGATGCGGAGAACGGTCTCTTTAATCCACTGGGTATCAACTGTCTCCGGACGTTCCCGGTCCATGGTCGAGTGGTATGGGGTTCCCGGACCATGCGGGGCGCGGATGCGGCGGCGGATGAGTACAAGTATGTGCCGGTTCGTCGGCTGGCCCTGTTCCTCGAAGAAAGCCTCTATCGCGGCACGCAGTGGGTGGTGTTCGAGCCAAACGATGAGCCACTTTGGGCGCAGATCAGGCTGAACCTGGGCGCGTTCATGCACAACCTGTTTCGGCAGGGTGCTTTTCAGGGCACCGCACCGCGGGACGCCTATTTCGTGAAGTGCGACAAGGAAACGACCACACAGAACGATATCAATCTCGGCATTGTGAATATCGTCGTCGGATTCGCCCCGCTCAAGCCTGCTGAGTTCGTCATCATCAAGCTCCAGCAGATGGCCGGCCAGATCGCGACCTAGGGCTTCTGGAACAGCCGAGTGTCGGGGCCAGATAAGTGTATGGGTGGATAGGGAGACGATTGTATCACCACTCGCAGGATGCTCAAAAAGGCCGTCCGTCGCGGCCGCAGCGAGCGCAGGGGCGAGGCGTACTATTCCCTTACAAAGGCGGCGGACTTTTTTCAGCATCCTGCTAAGAGGAGGAAAACATGGCGCAGTTTACCGTGAACACGCATCGGTTCGATCCCTACAAGAATTTCAAGTTCCGGGTGAAATGGGACGGGCGTTACGTTGCGGGGGTCAGCAAGGTCGGTTCCTTGAAGCGCTCCACCGAAGTGGTCGAGCACCGCGAGGGCGGCGATCCCAGCACCAGCCGCAAGTCCCCCGGCCGCACCAAGTATGAGGCCATTACGCTGGAGCGGGGGGTGACCCACGATACCGCCTTCGAGCAATGGGCGAACAAGGTCTGGAACTTCGGGTCCGGGTTGGGGGCGGAAGTGTCGCTCAAGGATTTCCGGAAAGACATCATCATCGAGTTGTACAACGAGGCGGGACAACTGGCCATCGCCTACAAGGTCTTTCGTTGCTGGGTGTCGGAGTATCAAGCCCAGTCTGACTGCGATGCCAATGCGAATGCGGTTGCGATCCAGACGCTGAAGCTCGAGAACGAGGGTTGGGAACGCGACTACGAAGTCACCGAACCGTCGGAGCCGACCTTTACGGAGCCGTGACGATGGCGCACAGATCTCAGTCAGGACTCTCCGCAGCGGCGGTCATCGACATCTGGGAGCAGGGGGCCGGTCGGCATCCCCTCGACCGGGCGTTGTTGCTGCTGCGGTATACCTGTCCCGACGAGCCGTTCGAAACCCTATGCGAGTGGACGATGGGGGAGCGCGATAGGCGGTTGTTGGTGTCCCGTCGAAACACCTTCGGCGATCGCATCGACGGGTATGCAGAATGTCCTGCCTGCGGCAACGGACTCGAATTCGAACTGTCCTGCGAGGGTGTATCGGGATCGGCATCGACGACAGGTGCGACCTGGCACAGAGTGGAGCAGGCAGGGCGCTCGTGGGACATGCGCGGGCCGAACAGCCGGGATCTTGCCGCCGCTGCGGCCGCCCCGGACTTAGATCGGGCGCGCCGCGTGATTCTCTCGCGTTGTATGCGCAGCGGTACCGACACGGTGGATGAAGCGGAATGGACGGACGAATTGCAGGCGGCTCTGGCGGCACGGCTGAGCGAGCTCGATCCGTTGGCCGAAATCCTCATCGACGTGAGATGCGCGGCCTGCGGGCACACGTGGCAGAGCGTCTTCGATATCGCGGATTTTTTCTGGAATGAGATCCATGTGCGAAGCAAGCGGTTGTTGCAGGAAATTGATCTACTGGCGCGCACCTATGGCTGGACGGAAGGGGAAATCCTCGGCATGACCGATCAACGGCGCAGCCTGTATGTGGGGATGGCACTCTCATGAGCGATTTTCTTACCAGACTCGTCCAGCGACAGACCGGAACGCTCGCCACGATTCAACCGCGCACCCGTTCCATGTTTGACCCCGCGATGAAACAGCCGGATCAGCCGCCACCCGCTCTTCCGGTGATCGACCGAGTGGCCTCGTCTGATGAGCCGCGCCAAGCGGTCGAAGCGCCGCGCCATTCGATTGCTTTGATGCATCCGGCGACGACCGCCTTCCATGCGCAGCGACGCAGCGAAGCGCCTGTCGATGGGCCGTCTGTCGCTCTACCGGAAACAGGCGCGCGTGGGACGGAGTCATCGCACGAACCGCCCCTCGTGAAGGCGACGGCTGTTCCACGCACAGCTCAAGGAGAAGGGCCGACGGTATCCCTGCACAATCAGATCGCCGAATCGGACCGGTATGCGGCGCGGTTGTTTCCCGGCAACCATGCAATGCCACCGGAACGGCTCAGTGGGGCGCCGGCCGGGCAAGAGAGAGCGGTCATACCTCCGCCACGGTTAGTCGAGGCGCAACAGGCGACGCCGATGGCCGCACGCGGCACTCCGCCCTCGTTGCTGTTCACGGGACCGCAGGGGCAACGCGGCGATGCTGCAGGGACCACGTCTCCAGAGCCTCCCGTACATGTGACGATCGGACGGATCGAAGTCACCGCCTTGCCTGCGCCCTCGCCGCCAGGGCGGAAATCAGCCGCCCGTCCGCCGTCGATGTCGTTGGCAGACTATTTGGCGCGCCGCCAGGGGAGGGGAGCGTGAGCAGCGCGTTGGCCATTGCCGGAGTCACAGCCGTGCTTAGAGACCTCCTCAACGACGGCTTGATCAACCACAACGTCAGCGGCTTGCTCGGCAGTACCGTGACGGTGAGCGCTGTCCCGCCGGATCGGGTGGTTCCTGCGAATGGCACTGAAAGCACCCAGCTGAATCTCTTCCTCCATCAAGTCACGTTCAATACGGGTTGGCGGAATCATGCGTTACCGTCCCGCGACGGATCAGGCACCCAACGGCTCAGCAATCCGCCGCTGGCCCTCGATCTTCACTACCTCGTCAGCGCCTACAGCGCCGAGGAGTTGGGGAGCGAAATTCTGCTCGGGTACGCGATGCAACTGCTGCATGAGACTCCGGTCTTGGATCGGAAGGCCATCACAACCGCGCTGAATCCTTCTCCGCCGGTGGAGACGACGTTGCCGCCGGCCCTGCGGGCCCTGGCCGAATGCGGGCTGGCGGATCAAGTGGAACAGATCAAGCTGGTTCCGGATCCCCTCAGCACCGAAGAAATGTCCAAACTCTGGACCGCCGTGCAGTCCCATTACCGACCCACCGCGGCCTACGTGGCGACGGTGGTGTTGATCGAGTCCTCGAAGCCGACGAAGCCGACGTTGCCGGTGCTCACTCGCGGGCCGGTCGATCCGGTGACGAAACTGGAGCGGGGCGTGGTGGTCCAGGCCGATCTCCTGCCGCCGTTTCCGACCATCCAGACGGTGCAGGCGATCGATGGCCAACCGGTCGCCGCGGTGGGGGCGACCGTCGAACTCACCGGACATCACCTCAACGGCACCAATCGCACCGTGGTGTTTTCGAATGCTCGATTCGACATCGTGTTCGAGGTGGCGGCCTTGGCCGGCGACTCGGCCTCGCAACTGCAAGTGATCGTGCCGCCGTCGTTGGCCGTCGGTTTCTACCAGGTGGCGGTGCGAGTCGTTCGTCCCACGGAGACCGAGTCAAGGGTCAGCAACCAGCTGGGTCTGGTCGTCGGCCCTTTCATCACGACCGCGCTTCCCCTGACGGTGCCCAGGGATGGAAGCGGCAGGGCGACCATCACGCTGGGCTGTGCGCCGGACGTCCGAGCCGGACAATCGGTCTCGCTCTTGCTCGGCAGCCGGGAGGTCCTGGCTGAACCGTGGTCCAGTCCGGCGAACTCCTTTACGTTCATCCTCGAACAGGCACCGGTCGGTGACCATCTGGCGCGCTTGCGGGTGGATGGCATCGACAGTCCGTTGATCGATCGTGCGGCTGAACCGCCGGTGTTCTTTAACTATCGGGTGACGATCACATGAGCAACCTCGCAGCGTACGACACCTGGGTCCAGGCCAACCAACGACGTTTGGTCGGCGAGTTCGATCGCCTGAAGGCCAGGCTCACCGGTGGGGAGTCTGCGGGGGCCACCGGCGATACGATCGACGAGATCGATGCGGAAGAACCGGCCCCCGCCGCCATTGATGTCCTCGCCAACCTGTTCGGCCTCAGCCGCTTCGAACGCGATGTGTTATTGCTCTGCGCAGGTGTCGAAATGAATTCGGAGTTAGCGCATGCCTGTGGCGAGGCGCTGGGGTCCGGCCATCGGCCGTCCGTCACCTTCGGCTTGGCCCTGGCCGCACTCGAAGCGCCGCATTGGAGCGCGTTGACCCCGGTCGGGCCGTTGCGCCGCTGGAGGCTCGTGGAACTCGATGAGAGTCCGGGAGTGGCGAATGCGCGCCTCCGTATCGACGAGCGCGTGTTGCACTATCTGGCGGGCGTCAACTATCTCGATCCACGATTGCGGCCTCTCCTGGGTACCAGACGTCCGGGTGAGCTGCTGGCCGTCGCCCATCGACAAACCGCCGCCACGATCCTCTCCGCAATCGAAGCTGGCCGATCCTCGTCGGGCCTCATTCTCCTGACGGGCGACGATCTGCAAGGCCAGGGAGATGTGGCGGCGTTCGTGGCATCGGAACTGGGGCTGCAGCTGTACGTGCTTCCTGCGGCGCTCGTGCCGACCAGCGCGTCGGAAATCGAGGCGCTGGCGGTGTTATGGCAGCGGGAGGCGTTTCTGATCCATGCGGCGTTGCTCGTGGAGTGCGCGGAGCATGAGGTGCCGAAACAGGCGGGTAACTTCGTCGACCAACTCGGCGGTCTGGTGTTCGTGATCGGCCAGGAGTTGCCGTCGTTCGCGCGGCCGGCAGTTTCACAGGTCGTGAACCGGCCGCAGGCGGTGGAGCAGCGGGCCCTGTGGGAGCAGGCGCTTGGTCAGGATGCCGCGCTGGTCAATGGTTCGCTCGACGGAGTCTCCTGGCAGTTTCGCCTGAGCGCCGGCACGATTGCGACCACGGGCGCGCAGGTGCGCAAACGATTGGCAGGGGACGAGCGACCGGAGGGGCTGCTCTGGCGTGCCTGCCGGGCGGCAGGCCGCTCAAAACTCGATGACCTCGCGCAACGGATCGAGCCGGTTGCCGATTGGGCTGCGCTGATCGTGTCGGTCCCGCAACAGACGACCCTGCGGGCCATGGCGGCTCAGGTGCGGCATCGGTTGACCGTCTATCAGGACTGGGGTTTCGGCAGCCACGGCACGAGGGGACTCGGCATTACGGCCCTCTTTGCCGGCGAGAGCGGAACCGGAAAAACCATGGCGGCCGAAGTGCTGGCCAACGAGTTGAGTCTCGATCTCTACCGCATCGATCTCTCGGCCGTCGTCAGCAAATATATCGGCGAGACGGAGCGAAATCTGCGGCGCTTGTTCGATGCGGCGGATGAAAGCGGAGCCATTCTCCTGTTCGACGAAGCCGACGCGCTGTTCGGCAAACGGAGCGAGGTCAAGGACAGCCACGATCGCTACGCCAATATCGAAGTGAGTTATTTGCTCCAGCGCATGGAGGCCTATCGCGGGCTGGCGATTCTCACGACCAACATGAAGGCGGCGCTCGACCAGGCCTTTCACCGGCGGTTGCGCTTTGTCGTTCATTTTCCCTTTCCCGATGCGGCGCAGCGCGAAGCCATTTGGCGCACCATGTTTCCAACATCGGCACCGGTCGAAGGGCTGGATTACCCCAAGCTGGCACGGCTGCATATGGCAGGCGGGAGCATCCGGAACATCGCCCTGAACGCCGCCTTCCTCGCGGCGCAGGTCAGGGAGCCCCTGCGCATGGGACATCTCCTGCAGGCGGCACAGAGCGAGGCGGCCAAGCGGGACCGGCCCCTGTCGGATGCAGAGACCAGGGGGTGGGTATGAGACGCGTCATCGTGACGATCGATCGGCTCGCGCTCAAGGGGTTCCGTTATGAAGACCGGCATGCGATCGCGGAGGGGTTGCAGGAACAGCTGACGGCGCTGTTCTCGGAACCGGGAATGGCAGAGCGGCTTGTGGGCATGGGCGACGTTTCGCGTCTGCGGGTGGATTCGATCTCGGCCGCGGACAAGGCGACTCCAAGACAACTGGGTAGTGATGCGGCCGACGGGATTGGAAAGGGCGTGGGGCGATGAGCGCAACGGCCACCGTTCAATCCGCCGCGAAGCCTCCGAGTAGCGCGCCCCCCGGCTCGCTCATCCAGCGACAATGCGCGTGCGGCGGATCGGCAGGATTGAGCGGTGAGTGCGAGGAATGCAGGAGTCGAAAATTGTCGGGGCGGCCGCTACAGAAGAAACTCGTCATCGGCAACCCTGAGGATGAGTTCGAACAGGAAGCCGACCGGGTGGCAGCCCAGGTGATGCGCATGCCGCACCCTCAGGCGACGACAGAGGCTGAGCAGCGTGAGCCGGCGCCGATCGTGCGACGCCGGGTGGACGGTTTTCATGGAACAGGCGCGGGGCCGGCCCCCTCGATCGTGCGGGAGGTGCTCGCGTCGCCGGGTCGTCCGCTGGATGGCGCAACCAGAGCATTCTTCGAGCCACGGTTCGGATATGACTTCGGGCAGGTCCGGGTGCATCACGACGACGAGGCGGCACAGTCTGCGGATTCGGTGACGGCCCTGGCCTATACGAGCGGCTGCCATATCGTATTCGCGCGGGGGCAGTACGGGCCCCACGGGACCGGCGGGCGGCAGCTCCTGGCTCATGAACTGGCGCATGTGATCCAGCAAGGCGGGGCTCAGGCGGCCTCGACGATTTACCGTCAATGCACCACAGGGAGGGCCTGTACCCAGCCGATCTCCGGTGACCCCGGGCGGTTCAATGCCTCGGAATACGCGGCGGAAGAGTCCGGCCGCACCGCGCGCGCAGAGGAAGCCAGGCGAGATCCAGGGGCGGTCGTAGCCTCCGGACATGGGAGCCATGCCGCGCATGTCGAGGCCTTCGCCGCTGCTGAGGGTATCGACCTCTCCGACTTTTACGGCGTCCTCATCGATCGTGACCTCGGGGCTTCCACCGGGGCAGCCGCAGGGCCCTGCGCGAGCCTCACTGGAGCCGTACCGCCTTTCGCCGGCCCTCGCGATGCCTACTGTATGTTCGTGCCGGAAGACATGGATCGGCTCACCGGGGAGGCGGCGGCTGCTCCCCCGCCGCGCCTGGTGGGAGGGTATCCACGCGCGGCCTGGCTTCAATGGCTGCGGGAAACGCTCGTCCACGAGGCCCAGCATATCCGCTACGACACCACCGCTCATCCCGACGTGGGCGGATCCTGTACACGCTCGACCCCGCTGTATCGGGCCGCCAACGGAACCGAATACCCCCTCGACTTTTACTTGAGCGAACTCAGCGCCATTCTGGCCGAGTTCGAACCGACCTTCGCTTCGGTTCGCCGACGTAGCCCTGCAGGCGACTACGGAGCCTTACTCGACAACTTGCAATCCGCCTACCACGATGCGTTGTTCAGTCACTACGAAAGCATCGCCGGTATCCTCACGACGTTGCGATGCCACTGCGATTGTGCGGATGCGGATGCCTTCGTGCGCGACACGTTCGAGTTCACCAGCACCGGTTGGTCCGACACCACCCGCGGAATCTTTTTGGATTTCATCCAGTCCCGCATGCCGAGTCTGCAGTGGCCGGATCCGGGACCATGAGGCGCAACGAGATGATAACCCGAACCTTCACCGGTGAACCGAAACGAGTTCTCCGGGGCCAAACCGGTCTCACGGGCGGCCGTCTCCTGCGCCAGGGCAGCGTAGGCGATGTGTGTGAGCAGGAGGCCGATCGGGTCGCCCGGGAGGTGATGCCACTACCGGGAGTCCCCGGTCATGTCGAGGCACAATCGTCGCCTCCACCGGTGATCCAACGCCATCTGCGTGGATCGGACGGTGCAAAAGAGGGCGCTGCGCAATCGATCTTCCAGGACGTGCTGGCCTTACCCGGACAACCACTGGACGGGGCCACGCGCGCCTTCTTCGAACCGCGGTTTGGCCACGACTTTGGGAATGTGCGGATTCATGCCGACGAGCGTGCCGCGGAATCGGCCCGTACCGTGCATGCCTCTGCCTATACGGTGGGACGCGATATCGTCTTCGCCTCCGGACACTACAACCAGTCGACCGGGGAAGGCCGGAGGCTCCTGGCCCACGAGTTGACCCATGTCGTGCAGCAACGCTCCAGCGGACCCCGTGAGATGCTGCAACGGAGTGGATCCGCTCAGTCGGGGAACGAAGATGACAGAACGCATCGTTCCCTTTCCACAGGACTCGATGCCAGTCATGAGATCGTCATCAACGGAGAACTCTTCAACCTGGTGCCGATCCCTGCGGCCGTGACTCCCGAGAGCCCGGCATGGCACTACCGCGACAGTGCGCAAGACTACCTCGGTGCCTATCCCAATCTGGAAAACGGCGCGTGGGCGCTCATCGTCAGACAGCGGGACGGGGTGCTGTGCGACATCGGTGGGAATTGCCTGGGCTGGGCGCTCGGCAACTATGGCCTCCTTGATCCACCGGACCAGGTATGGGGGCTCGCACGGCAATACCTCGACTCGGTAGGCCGATCGGTGCGAGAGCGCCGGTCTCCGTTGGAGAGCTACATGCAGGGGGTGAAGAAAGGTCAATCCGAGGCGGGAGCCATCTGGGATTACTACATGGCCACGCAGTTTCAAGCGGTGCCGACTGAGAGTGAGGGTGAAGCGAACCTGGCACTCTACGGCCGAGGATTCAGTGGCCCCATGGACGGGCCCTCTCATATTGCATTCCGCACTGCGGCCGGCGGGTTATGGGCGTCCAAGCCGAGTCCCTCGAAATCTCCCGTCCTGCATGAAACGGCCGCCCAGATGACCGGTGGGCAAACTGGCGAGGTCCTCCGACTGTATACACGGACAACAGGCCCCATGAGCCATGTCGTAATACGTGAACGGCAGGCCCAGGTGAATCCATGACGACGCGCAGTCTCCCGGTCATGCCGAGCCCGATGATGCGACGGAGCTCCGGCCGGCATTCAGTGGTTTCCGTATCGCCCATTCTGCAGCGCCAATGCGCCTGCGGCGGATCCGGTGGGTTGTCGGGCACCTGCGAGGAATGTGAGAAGAAAAAATTGGTCGGCATGTCGGCGCAGGCGAAGTTGCGCGTCAATGAGCCAGGCGATGAGTACGAGCAGGAAGCCGACCGGGTGGCGGACCGGGTGATGCGAATGTCGATCGATGGGACCGCTCCCAGCGAAGAGATATCGGAGCAGCTTGTTCAACGGCGCTTCTCCGGAGAAGGTGGGTTGTTGAGTCGCGCCGCCGGCGAAGAACCGGCACCGGTCGGGAAGCAGCTTGCCGAGGACGGGGCGGCACCGAAAGAGGGAACGACCGATGAGGGTGGCAGCCGCTGCCCGAGCTGGCGTGGCGACCCGCAGAGCATCAGCAAACGGGCCGCCGAAAATTATGTGCAACACGACATCACGCCGACCTCGCAAGCGAAGGTGGAGAAAATCAACTGCGAGCCTCCGATCGCCAACGGCAACTATGGATGTTTTGTGCATTTCAGCGACGGCCTGGTCGTGAGAGTCATCGTCCGCGCGACCGATATCGTGGTCGGCATGGGACCAGGGCAAATCTCCACAGAAACCCCGCCGGCCGCGACGCCCTTGTGCTTTTACGATTACCACTGTCCGGACGGGTTTCTCGTCCTCACTAAGCGGGAATGCAAAAGCGCCAAGTCGTCGGCGCCGCATCCGCCTGGCGCGCCTTCGGCGGTCGTGCAACGACGCGTGGCTCCGGGTCAGTCTGCTTCTCTCGTCGCGCCGCCGTTGGTGCACGAGGTATTGGGGTCGGCGGGGAGTCCTCTGGATGAACCGACACGCACTTTTTTCGAGTCCCGGTTTGGGTACGACTTCGGCCACGTGCGTGTGCATGCGGATGCCGCGGCCTCGGAATCGGCGCAGGCCGTCCATGCGTTGGCCTATACGGTTGGATCGCATGTCGTGTTCCACACCGGGCAATTCGATCCACAGTCGATCGGCGGTCGTCGCCTGCTGGCGCATGAACTGACGCATGTCGTGCAAGCAGACGCCGGCTCAGGGGGGAAGGGGTCGATGCGGAGGAAGGCCGACCTTTCGAAGGATCAGGAAAAGCCTCAGCCGTTGCCCCCGGTCGACTGTGCCGCGGAGATCACTCCTGTGCGGGATTGTTTCGATCTCATCGGGGACATGATCGCGATCCAAGCGGATATGCGTGAGAACCACCAGTGGCTCGAACGCTACAGGAACGGCGACATTCCATGGGATACCGATGCGTATACGGCGCGAGCCCGATACCAGGGAGAACTGCGCGACAAATTAAACACGAAGGAACGAGTGCGAGGGGCCTGCTGTCCTGAGCAGGAGGTTCCGGGGGAAGCCCCGACCGCGCCTTCGACGGCGGCCCCGGCTCCGGGAGCGCCGCAGGCGCAACCCGATCAAGACGGAGCTGGTCGATGACCGGTCGCGGGGCCGACGACGTGATGCGTGAGATCGAGGAGTAATGTGGTCATGAGCAGCTTTCCCGGTTCTCCTAAATTGCTGAAGGGCGGCATTGTCCTGATCGATCCTGCCACGGCACAGGTGCAGCGGATCATCGCGCTGCAATATAACCCCGAGTCCCTCAGCCGCACGCTGCAAGTACAGGGCGCCGGCGAGGGAGGGGACCGGTCGGAGGCGTTGCGACTGAAGGGGCCGGCGGTGGAGACGATCAAGCTCGAGGCGGAAATCGATGCCACTGACGAGATGGAGCAGGGGGAGGCGGTCGTCGGTGAGGCGGGGATTTCCCCTCAATTGGCTGCGCTGGAGACCTTGCTTTATCCGAGTTCGGGACAATTGACGACGAACCACACCCTGTCCAGTCTCGGTACCTTGGAAATTCTTCCGATGGAAACGGCGCTGCCGCTGTTCGTGTTTGGACAGAACCGCGTCATCCCGGTTCGGGTCACCGAGTTCAGCGTGACCGAAGAGGCGTTTGACCCCAATTTGAATCCGATTCGAGCGAAGGTCAGCCTCGGCATGAGGGTGCTGTCCATCGACGACGTGGGCTTTACCCACAAGGCGGGCAGTTTGTTCATGAGTTATCTCCAGCAGAAGGAAGGCCTGCGCGCGAAGGCCCAGGGCGGTAACCTGGGGGCCCTCGGTCTTACGAGCATTTCTTGAGAGCGGGCCAGGACGAGAGGAGGGAGCACAGATGAGCGATCCGTTACAGGCCTTACTGGACAGCGCACTGAAGGCCAATTCCTTTCCGCCCACCAGCCGCTATTACAACGTGAAGACCGCCTCGCTGCTCACCGCCGACGGCACCATGTTGGTGTACTTGCGGCGACGCTTCGTTCCGGGGAGCGAGCGATTCACCGTGGTGAAGCAACATCGAGTGTCGGCAGGGGAGCGGCTGGACCATTTGGGGGCGACCTATCTGGGCGATCCGGAGCAGTATTGGCGGTTGTGCGACGCGAACGACGCGGTGCGGCCCGACGAACTCACGGACACCTTGAACCGCGCCATCGACATTGCATTGCCGGAGGGAACGACAGGAGTGCCCGGTGCTTAAAGGCATTCACCTGACATTGCTCGCCGGGCCGGTGGTGCCCTTTCCGGTGCCTCAGCCGGTCCTGGAGGCCTTGACCGAGGTCGAAGTGACGAGCGCCACCGGAACCGCCGGGGGGTTCCAACTGCGGTTCACGATTCAGAACAAGTCGCCGTTGCAGCAGGCCTTCCTGGTCGCGGCGACTCAAATGCCGCTCATGCGCGTGATCCTGGTGGCGACGATCAACCTTATTCCCCACGTGTTGATGGATGGGGTGATCACCACCCAGGAAATCAGCTCCGGCGAACAGCCGGGCGAGTCGACGCTCACGATCACCGGCGAGGACCTCACCAAGGTCATGGACCTGCAGGCATTCGACGGCCTGCCTTATCCGGCCATGCCCGACAATGTGCGCGTGATGGCGATCCTGGCGAAGTATGCGGTGTTCGGCATGATTCCGCTCGTGATCCCGCCCATCGCCTTCGATGTGCCGATTCCGACGATGCGGATTCCATCCCAGCAAGGCACCGACCTCAACTACATTCTCGAGCTGGCCAGGAAATCCGGGTATGTCTTTTATGTCGAGCCGGGACCGGCGCCGGGCACCAATACTGCCTATTGGGGCCCCCAGATCAAGGTGGGAATTCCGCAGCCGGCGCTGAATGTCGATATGGACTTCGATCGCAACGTGGAGTCGCTCAACTTTCAATTCAACTCGACCAAAAAGGACTTGCCGATCGTGATGATTCACAATGCGCTGACGAAAGTGCCCATACCCATCCCGATTCCCGACATCAACCCCTTGCAGCCGCCGCTGGGTCTGGTCGGACCGCCGGTCACCAAACTGACCATGCTCAAGGCGACAGGGAAGCTCTCCCCACCTGAAGCGCTCAGTGAGGGGCTGACTGCGGCGAGTGAGTCCATGGACGCGATGACCGGCAGCGGGTCGCTCGATGTGGGGCGGTACGGCCGGCTGCTGAAGGCTCGCGGCCTGGTGGGGGTACGCGGCGCAGGTCTGGCCTTCGACGGCTTGTACTACGTGGAGAGCGTGACCACGACCATCAAACGCGGATCCTGCAAACAGAACTTTCGCCTCACGCGCAACGGGCTCGTCTCCATCACGCCCATGGTGCCGGTATGAATGACGCACAGACATACTATGGCAAGTATCGCGGTACGGTGCTGAACAATATCGATCCCATGCAGATGGGGCGGCTACAAGTTCAGGTGCCGGACGTGGCGGGATTGATTCCGACGTCCTGGGCCATGCCCTGTTTTCCCGCCAGCGGCAAACAGATGGGGGTCTACATGCTGCCGCAGATCGGCGCGGGGGTCTGGGTGGAGTTTGAGCAGGGAAATCCGGACTATCCGATCTGGAGCGGCTGCTGGTACGGCAGCGTGGCCGAGGTTCCGGCTCTGGGGTTGGCGGGCATTCCGGTCAGCCCCAACATGGTGATTCAGACGGCGGCTCAAAATGCCATCGTGATCAGCGACGTGCCGGGCCCGACCGGCGGCATCATGCTCAAGAGCGCGACCGGCGCCACCCTGATCGTCAACGACACCGGCATTTATATCCAGAACGGTAAAGGCGCCATGGTCACCCTAGTGGGACCGGCGGTCACGATCAACAATGGCGCCCTCACGATCATTTAGCATGATGCTGAAAACGCCCGCCAACGGCGTTCTCGTTGCGTTCAGGCCCTCAACGTACCGCTCGGGTACGCCTCGGGCCTTCACTGACTGCGGCCTTGCTGGACAGTCGTTTTGAGCATCATGCGGAAGGATGTGCCGCTTGTGATCCGAAGCGAATCGTTGCGGCCTGTGTGCGCGAATAGTTGTGTGCAGCCTGCTAACCATTCATGGAGGGTGAGCTAATGCCAGGCTTTTTACTGCATCTCGGGGCGACGGTTCTGTGCAGTCACGCCGGTCAGGCGACGCCGGTGGCGCCGAATCCGCGCGTGCTCGTGAGCGGACAACCGACCGTACCGATGACCAGTCTCTATGCCGTCACCGGCTGCACCTTACCGCCGCCTACCGCGGCAAACGGCCCCTGCGTCACGGCGCAATACATCACGGGGGCCACCAGGATCACCAGTAACGGCTTGCCGCTGCTGCTGATCGATAGTCAAGCGATCTGCACGCCCTCCGGGACGCCGTTGCTCGCGACCGTCACGCAAACCAGGGTCACGGGAGTCTGACGATGATGCACGTCGATTTTCCCTATCGCTTTGATACACGCGGCCGAACCGCCGCGACGGATGACGCCGACCATATTCGCGACCTGATCGAACAGGTGCTCTTCACGAGTCCCGGCGAACGCGTGATGCGGCCGGACTTCGGAAGCGGCCTCTTACAGCTGGTGTTCGCGCCCAATAGCGAGGTGTTGGCGGCCACGACGCAGGTGCTCGTGCAGAGCGCGCTGCAACGGTGGCTGGGCGAATGGATCCTGGTGGAGGCCGTCCGGGTGGAAGCAGTGGACTCGACCCTCCGGGTGACCGTGCAGTATGTCGTCCGGCAGACCGGGGCCCGCGTGACCGGGAGCTTTACGCAAGGAGGCGGAGCGTGACCTATTCCTGCTGCGACGAACTGCGGCGTCAGGCCGTTCGCGACCATCCGACGCTGAACGGGATCGATTTTCTCGAAGTCATCGACCGCGCCGCCCCGACGGAAGCGGAGCGCCAACGGAAACTCGAGGTCCACTTCGTGAAACCCTTGGCCACGCCCACCCCGAAGCCGGTCAATATTCGGATCGACGGCGGCGAGCGCATCACGCCCATTCGTGTGCTCGGGGTCAGCGTCGGAACCGGAACGTCGGCCGATGTATTGACTGTCGAGGTGGAGCAAGCGGGAGATTTTTCGCTGTATACGCTCCGTCTGGTGACGAGCGCGCTTGATGACAGTGTCCCTCCCGGTTTCGATCCGCAGCTGGCAGCCATCGAGTTTTCGTTCAAGGTGGAATGTCCGAGCCCATTCGATTGCGCGCCGCAGCATCGCTGCCCGGAGGAAGCGGGCCCGTCGCCGGTGATCGATTACCTAGCCAAAGACTATGCGAGTTTCCGCCGCGTCATGCTCGACCGGATGGCGGCCATCATGCCGCAATGGAAGGAACGCAACGCCGCCGATCTGGGCGTGATGTTGGTCGAGGCCTTGGCCTATACCGCCGACCAATTGAGTTATCAGCAGGATGCCGTGGCGACGGAGGCCTACCTGGGGACGGCGCGGCGGCGGATCTCGGTCCGGCGCCATGCCCGCCTCATGGACTACTTCATGAGCGAGGGGTGCAACGCCAGGACCTGGATCCAGCTGGAGGTATCCGCCGACGTGGTGCGAGCCGATCCTGCCGATCCGGCGGTTCCGTCCGGTACGAAGTTCACGACGCGCATCCCGGGGCAGCCCACCGCCATTGCCGACGATCCGCGCGTCTACGAGCGTGCCCAGATCATCTTCGAGGCGATGGAATCCCTCCAGTCTCTCTATGCCGGACATAACGAATTACGGTTCTTCACCTGGAGCAATCAACGTTGCTGTCTGCCCACAGGCGCGCGCTCGGCCACGCTCGTTGGACACCATCCGAACCTCACACCGGGGACGATTCTGTTGCTCGAAGAGGTGATCGGTCCGGAAAGCGGGTCGCCCTCCGATGCGGACCCGACGCGGCGACATGTCGTCAGGCTGGATCGTGTGGTTGCCACGAAGGCCGGCGGGGCACCGTTGATCGATCCGGTGACCGGCCAGTCCATTACGGAGATCTCGTGGCATGAAGAAGACGCGCTGCCCTTCCCCTTTTGCCTTTCCGCCGCCACCAAGCAGGGGTATCGCGATGCCGTCAGCGTAGCGCGCGGCAACCTGGTCCTGGCTGACCACGGGGTGACCTGGAAGGGAGAGTCGCTGGGCCAGGTGCCGGACTCCTTCCTCTCCATGCCGCGGCCGAAAGACGGGGACCGTTGCGCACCGCTGACCTCGCCGATGGTGCCGCCGCGGTTCAGCCCTCGACTGGCCAAGGCCCCGCTCACCCATGCGGGGCCTGCCTATGACCATCTCATGTCGGCGCGCACCGCCTTGCAGTGGGCGCTTCGTGACGTCCGGCCGGCCGTCACGCTGACCGGAATGAAAAGCAGCGAGACGAGGACATGGACGGCCCGTCAAGACCTGCTCAACAGCGGCGCCGGGGCCGATGAGTATGTGGTGGAGGTGGAGAACGACGGGAGCGGCAGGATTCGTTTCGGCGACGACGTGCATGGCCGGCGGCCCGAATCCGGCACCGCCTTCACCGCGCGTTATCGGATCGGGAACGGCCGCGCGGGCAACATCGGGGCGGATGCGCTGGTGCACATCGGTTTGACGGTGCCGGAGATCACGCTGGTCCGCAATCCCTTGCCTGCCGTGGGAGGACAGGATCCTGAATCGCTGCAGGATGTGCGGCAACGCGCTCCGGTGGCCTACCGCATTCAGGAGCGTGCCGTGACACCGGGGGATTATGCCGAGGTGACGGAACGCCGGGTCGACGTCCAGCGCGCCGCTGCCTCCTTTCGCTGGACAGGCAGTTGGCACACGGTCTTCGTCACCGTCGATCGTGGGGGCGGAGGCCCGCTTTCCGGTGAGTATGAGGAAGAGATCCGGGAGCACGTCGAGCGTTACCGCATGGCCGGCCACGATCTGGAGGTCGACGGCCCGCAGTTCGTTTCACTGGAGATCGATCTCCATGTGTGTGTGGCGGGCGAACATTTCCGGAGTGACGTGGAGGGTGAACTGCTCGACGTGTTCAGCAATCGCGATCTTCCCGACGGCCGTCGCGGCCTGTTTCATCCGGACAACTTCACGTTCGGACAGCCGGTTTATCTCAGCGCCATCTATGCGGCGGCCCATCAGGTGACGGGTGTCGAGTCGGTGGAGGCGCGCACGTTTCAGCGGCAAGGCCGTCCGGAAAGTTCGGCGCTCGACAGCGGCCGATTGGAAATCGGCCGGCTGGAGATTGCGCGGCTGGACAACGACCGCAATTTTGCGGAGCACGGTCGACTGACGATCACCCTGGGAGGCGGGAAATGAGTCCATCGCCACAGAACGAATGCGGGTGCTGCGCCGGCATCGCCGCCGAAACTCCCGCCCTGCTCTTCAATCGGCCGGGCCTCTCCGCGATCGCCTATCGGGTCGGAACCTATCAGAGCTTCAGGCGGAGCCTGCACGCCGGACTCTCCGACGGCCGTTGGCCGGTGCTGCGCGGACTGAGGACACGCGACGAGGATGACTTTACGTTGGCGCTGTTGGACGCGTGGGCGGTCACCGGCGACATCCTGACCTTCTATCAGGAACGAATCGCCAACGAGTCGTATCTGCGGACCGCGACGGAGCGGCTTTCCATCTTGGAGCAGTCGCGTCTGCTCGGATATCAGGCTGGCCCCGGGTTGGCCGCGGCGACCCACCTGGCCTTTACCATGGAAGAGGCGACCGGCTTGGCGGAGCAGGCGGCGCAACCGATCATGCTGGCGGTCGGGACCAAGGTGCAGAGTGTGCCAGGCCCCGGGGAACAGCCGCAGACGTTTGAGACCATCGAAGCGATCGAAGCGCGTCCCGCGTGGAACGCGCTCCAGGCGCAACTCACTGAACCGCAAGCGCTGGCCTGGAACATGACGGAGCTGTGGTTGGAGGGAGTGAAAGTCGGGCTCACGGTCGGCGACGCGCTGCTGATCGTGGTCGACAACGGCCTCACGGTCGAAGCGTCGCTGCGGCGTGTGACGCGCATTGAGGCGGAGATCGACCGGCGGAACACCCGGGTCTGGCTGGCGGACATTTCGACCAGTGCGGGAAGCATCGCGGCGACTCGGCCGGGCGTCTATGTCATGCGGACGATCGCCTCGCCGTTCGGACACAATGCGCCGTTGAAAGCCACTTACGCGAACAACGCTTACAGCTATGACGAATGGGATCTGGATGGTGAGACCGAAGGAGTTCTCGGGCTCAGTTCCCGTCATGACAAGATTCTTGTCGATAGTTGGGCCGCCGTCGAGCGTGAGAACAACTTTGTTCCGGGAAGCCGTGTCTGGAGTTTTGCGAAAGTCACCGGCGTGACCCATCAGTCGATGGCGAAGTACGGTATGGCAGGCAGTGCGACCAAACTCTCGTTCGATAAAGAGGTGTGGGTGACTGAAGGGGCTGATCTTGCGGCACTTCGACACATCACCATCGCGGCCCAAAGTGAAGCACTCGCGGTGAGTGAGAGACCCTTATCCTATCCCGTCTATGGAGAGACCCTGTCACTGGAGCAATTGGTCGAAGGCCTGATGTCGGGACGCCCGCTCGCGGTGAGCGGGAAACGTCAGCGCATCCGCATTACCGCCGTTCCTCGCACGTCAAACCGAACACGCCTGCCTGTCGATCTTCCCGGCGATGTTCCAGGTCCGCCGGACCTGCCGGATGTACCTGATATCGAGCTGCCACCCATCCTCATTTTTGACTCCGGTGGGTTTGTCCTTCTCACTGTCGGAGACATTCTTTCCCTGCTCGCGCCTCCCATGACCATGGCTGGTTCCATCCTCAGCGCTCTCGCTCCGCCCGAGTTTGGTGCGGTGCTGAGTGACTCCGCTCCACCGATGCTCCGTCTCCAGGTCATGGATCGAGACGGAAAAAGCGGGTACGTCACCATCAGCGCCGGGGCCATCGAGCTGATGGCTCCGTCCGAAAAGGAAGACACGGTCAGCGAGATCGTCTTCATCGACGACGCCGTTGAGGCAGCCATCACCTATGATCGCGACCGGACGACCCTGCAATTGGCGACCTCCTTGGCGCATGTCTACGAGCGGACGACTGTGCGCGTGAACGCCAACGTCGCGGCCGCCACCCATGGCGAAAGCGTGAAGGAACCATTGGGAAGCGGTGATGCGGCCGTACCTTATCAGGCGTTCACGCTACGGCAACCGCCGGTGACCTACGTGGGGGCGGCAACGGCGAGTGGCTCGGCCTCGACCCTCAAGGTCTACGTGAACGAGGTCCTGTGGCAGGAAGTGCCGTTCTTCTACGGCCATGGCCCTACCGAGCGCATCTACATCACCAGACGTGACGACGAAGGCCGCACCACGATCCGGTTCGGCGATGGGATGACGGGGGCACGGTTGCCGACCGGTCAAAACAACGTCCGCGCGGAATACCGGAAGGGCACGGGCCTCGGCGGGCTGGTGCGGGCCCGACAGCTGAATCTGCTCATGAGCCGGCCGTTGGGATTGAAAGGTGTGGTCAATCCTGAGGCTGCGCTGGGGGCCGAGGAGCCGGAGTCGAGGGACGATGCGCGCAAGAATGCGCCGCTCACCGTTCTGACGCTGGATCGTGCGGTGTCACTGCAGGATTACGAAGACTTCGCCAGAACTTTTTCGGGCATCGCCAAAGCTCAGGCGGTGTGGGTCTGGGACGGACGTAAGCGCAGCATCTTCCTGACTGTGGCCGGTCCGAACGGGGAGGTGCCGGATGAGGAGGGTTCCGTGATGACCACACTCAAGGAGGCGCTCCGCGCCTACGGCGATCCGTATGTACCCTTCACAGTCAGGAGTTACCGGCAGGCCTGGTTTGAACTCGCCGGGACCATCACGGTGCACCCGGACCACGTGACGGAGACCGTCATGACGGCGGTGGCGGAGACGTTGCGGCAACGGTATGCCTTTGAGGCCAGAAGCTTCGGCCAGCCGGTCGCGCTGAGCGACGTGATCGCCGCGATCCAAGCCGTCTCCGGTGTGGTCGCCGTGGACGTGGACCGCTTCCTGCGCCAGGACCAATCGCTGCCGCCGATCCAGCCTCGGTTGATCGCCGACCGCCCGGCCATGGGCGCGGATGGACTGGTGCCGGCGGCGGAGTTGTTGTTACTCGATCCCGCGTCTTTGACTCAACTGAAGGCGATGCCATGAATCCAGAAGCAGACAAGCTCTATCAGCTCCTTCCGGCGCTCTATCGCATCCGTGATACCGAACAGGGTGGTTCCTTGCGCGCATTGTGCGAGGTGCTGGCCGAAGACATTGCGGTGCTGCGAGAGAATCTCGATCAACTCTATGATGACCAGTTTATCGAGACCTGCGCCGACTGGGTGGCTCCCTATATCGGAGACCTGATCGGCTACCGGACGTTGCACGCCGTCACCGAACGAACGCGCAGTGCCAGGGCGGAGGTGGCTAATACGATTGCCTATCGACGGCGAAAGGGCACGGCGACGGTGCTCGAACAACTGGCCCGGGATGTCACCGGGTGGAACGCGCGTGTCGTGGAGTTCTTCCAGTGGCTCGAAACCAGCCAATACATGAACCACGTGCGTCCCCCCAACCTGGTCACGGTTGATCTGCGGAATTGGGAAGCCTTGGAGCGGCGCGACACGGCCTTTAACGGGATTGCCCATTCCGTCGATATGCGGCGTATTGAAACCCAGCAGGGGCGGTACAACATCCCCAACATCGGTCTGTTCTTGTGGCGGTTGGATGCCTTCGCGGTGCGCCGTTCCCCTGCGTTTCGAGTGGACGATGAACGGTTTGTGTTCAGTCCCTTGGGAAATAACCAGCAGCTCTTCACCAGACCGCAAGCGGAGACGGACATCACGCATCTGGCCGAACCATTGAATGTGCCTGAGCCGATTAGCCGCAGGGTGCTGGATCGGTATCTTGCGCAGTACTACGGCCCGCAGCTGAGCCTGTTTCTGGAGGCGGACAATCTGGACACGAGTGTGAATCAGGTACAGGTCTGCAACTTGTCGGATGACGGGCCAAGTTGGGCGCACCTTCCGGTGAGCAAGGTGTCGATTGATCCTGTGTTGGGGCGGATCGCCGTCCCGCCGGGCACACCGCCGGTCAATCTGCGGGTGACCTGTCACTATGGGTTCAGTATGCCGACCGGCGGCGGGTCGTACGAACGTGGCAAGACCTTTGCGCTCGGCGGCGGATTCACCTCGGTGACGCAGGGGCAGAGCCTTCAAGCGGCGCTCACGGCAGCTCAGGCCGGAGGGGTGGTCGAGATCGGCGACAGCGGACGGTATGAGGAAACACTCAGCCTCACGGTGCCGGCGACGGCAAAGGTCGAACTGCGGGCGGCCAACGAACATAGGCCGACGCTCGTTCTCAACGGAGATTGGACGATCACGCTGGCACCGGGGTCGGAGCTGACCTTGAACGGACTCCTCATTACCGGAGGACGACTGCGTATCGACGCGGCTGGTGCGGATGGGACTCGTCTCCTGCGATTGCGTCATTGCACGTTGGTTCCTGGGCTGAGCCTGACGAGGGAGGGCGAACCGGTATCGCCGGCCGAGCCGTCTTTGGTGATTGAACGAGAAGGCACGACCGTCGAGATCGATCACTGTGTACTGGGTGGCCTCCGCGCCGTGGACCATACCGAGGTCTCGATCGCCAATTCGATGGTCGATGCGACGTCGCCGACCGGGGTGGCCTACGCAGCCCCCGACGGTCTGGGTGCCGGGGGTGTCGTGAGCATTGTGAATAGTACGGTCATGGGCAAGGTGCACACGAAGCGATTGGATCTTGCCTCGAACACGATCTTCGCGGCTGCCCTGACCAACGGCGACAGCTGGAGTCACCCGGTCTGGTCCGATCAAAACCAGCAAGGCTGTTGCCGGTTTTCCTTTGTGCCACTGAATTCGATCGTGCCGCGCCGCTACCGTTGCCAACCGGATCTGGCCGTGGAGGCGGCGTTGTTGGAGGCCGACCAGCCGAAGGGCAGCCTGACCGGCCCGGAAACGCAGGCCATCACGCTGGCGACGCAAGCGCGTGTCAGGCCGGCCTTCACGGCTCGTCGGTATGGGTTAGCGGCGTACGGGCAATTAGCGGGACATTGCCCGGAGGAAATCAGGCGCGGGGCGGATGATGAATCGGAAATGGGGGTGTTCCACGATGTCTTCGCGCCGCAGCGGGAAGACAACTTGAAGATCCGGTTGCAGGAGTATCTCCGGTTCGGACTGGAGGCGGGACTGTTTCACGCCACCTAAGGGGGAGCCCAGTTGCGGGACTCGGTGGCGAGCGAGGGCGTCCGGACCGTGAACATGAACCGTTTTAATCATTGGGAGAGCGCACATGAGTGGCGATTATAGCCGGAAACGATTCAACCCTGAGAAACATTACCAGGGTGTGCTGCGGCAGCAGGGACGAGTGGACCTTGATGCCGATTGGAATGAGTATGTTGATCTTCAGGATCGCCGTTGGCGCGCGGAGACCATCGATGTGGTAGGGCGTTGCGGGGTACCGGCTGAGACGCCGGAGGGATTCAAGATCGGCGTCACGGGCGGAGAACTGACCGTCGGACAAGGACGGATGTACGTCGATGGGTACGTAGCCGAGAACCACGGGACTGCGCCGGCGCTCGACGCAACGATCGAAGAGCAGTACGGCACGGCGGCACTGTTGGTGAAGGATCAGCCATTCGGCGGCCCGGTGACGATTTCTGCTCAGGTGCGGTCGCTCGTCTACCTGGATGTCTGGCGACGGGAAGTCACCTATCTGCAGGCGCCGGACCTGATCGAGCCGGCCGTGAACGTCGATTCGACGACCAGGAATCAGACCGCCTGGCAGGTGAGAATTCTCGGCGGTATCCCGGCGGAGGTGAATTGTAAGACCCCCTTGGCGGACATTCCCGGCTGGCCGGCAGGACACCGTCCATCTTCCGCCCGGCTGACCACCACGACGGTAGCGGTGACCACGGAGCCTGATCCCTGTCTCGTCCCGCCGACCGGTGGCTATCGCGGTTTGGAAAATCATCTCTACCGTATTGAGGTGCACAGCGCGACGAACACGACCGCCAAAGTGAAGTGGTCGCGCGAGAATGCGCATGTCTCGACAACCATCGTAGAAGTCATGGCTGGCCGGACGACGGTGCGTGTGGAGAGCCTGGGGCGCGATAACGTGCTCCGGTTCAAGACCGGAGACTGGGTGGAGTTCACGAGTGATACACGCGAGTTCGCCGGTCTGCCCGGTGACATGCGTAAGGTGACGGTGGATGACACCAACAAGACGTTGACGTTTACCCCTGCGTTGCCGATCGCCGATTTCCCCCAAGGCGTGCCGGACGCAACCAAACACTTGCGCGTGATCCGGTGGGATCAATCCGGAATCGTGCGAAAACCGGATGGCTCGCAATTGGTGAACCTGGACCTCACGACCGACGGATTGATCGAACTGTCTGCGGCCAATCCCAGCTTTGTGTTGGAGTACGGGGTGCAAGCCACGTTGACGGTGCAGGCGGGAGGGTCCGCGCAGAGCGGCGACTATTGGTGCTTCGCGGCCCGGACCGCGGATGCCGATATCGAGCGACTCGAGTTGGCGCCGCCCCTCGGTCTGTATCATCATTACTGCCATCTCGCGATCATCGAAGCCGACGGCCAAATTCACGACTGTCGGACGGTGTTTCCTCCGCTCACGGAGTTGACTCCCGGCTGTTGCACGGTCGTGGTGCGTCCCGGTGAGGATATCCAAGCGGCCATCGATTCGTTGCCGGAGGAAGGCGGATGTGTCTGTCTCAAAGTCGGCGAGCACGAGATTGAGGCGCCGATCCGAATTGAACAGTCCAACGTGTCGTTGCACGGGGAAACCGTGGGCGCCCGCATCGTCCGGAAGAACGGAACAGAGCTCCTTCACATCGGGCATCCCAACGGGCTGCTGGTCGAGCATGTGACCGTCTCCGGGGTGTCCTTGATGCTGGAGAACAAGGGGCAGCAGGGGCAGGGCCTGCAGGCCATGGTGGCGATAGACCGTTGCCGCGAAGCCGCACTCGAGCGGTGCCTGCTGCATGCACAGGTGCCGACTCAGATCGCCGGTGTGGCCATCAGCCGCAGCACCGATGTGCGCGTGACAGGTTGTGTCGTCGACAACGTGCACTACGGAGTCTGGACACTTGCCGATACGACGGGCCTCGTCATCGTGGGCAACAGTTTCGATGCCGCGAATAAGCGGAAGAGCGACGGAGGCCTGGTGGGGCTTCTGTTACAGGACCTGTCCTTCCCGGCGCGCATCGAGGACAATCGCCTTCTGGGGTTTATCTTCGGCATTGTGCTGAATAATGGAGCGCTGACCGGCACGCCATTTTCGCTGGCCGCCGGTTCCACCATTGCCGGGAACTACATCGTGCGGCTGGGGGCAGAGGTGGAGCCGGGGACGCTGAAGGCGTTCGGCATCGATGTGGCCGCCGATGGCTGTGTCATCAGCGACAATATCCTCCTCTACAATTCCCCCGAATACGGAGGCATCGCCGTGAGCGGGCGGAATACCGTGGTTGAACGCAATCAACTCCGCTCCCTGTTGAAAGAAGCCGGAGCGGTTCGCCCTATCGCGCTGCTGCTGGCTAGGTTCGGCGGAAACGGCAGTCTCGGAACCCTCGGCGGGAGAATAGCGGGGAATCTGGTACTCGGGGTGCAGGAAGGCATCGTCGTGATCGGCAACGAAGGGGCAGAGCTCCTGGACAACCGGGTGGACAGCGAAGGGCAGGAGGCCGGGTTCGGCGTACTGCTGGCGGCGTCCAGTCGTGTCCGTGTGCAGGGGAATCGCGTCAGCAATACCGCCTGGCCGGTCGCGGCCAGCGGCGGCACGGCCAACGTCCTTGTGGACAATAACCTGGTGCGAGGCGGCGGCGGGATCACCGCGGTGTTTCATACCTCGCTGACGTGCAGCCAGAATCGCGTCGAAGCTATGCGCCATTGGGGCATTTTGAGTCTGGTCGGGTTTGCCAAATGTGCCCTCACTGAGAACCGGGTCTTGAACTGTGGGTACCAGCAAGCCCCGTCTATCGGCATAGGGGCCTCCCTGCAGCTCGGGGAATTGTGCGTGGAGTCCTGTGAGGTGATGAATACCGGGGTGTCGCCGGATAATACGACCATCAGTGCGCTCTCCTGGGGAATCATCGCTGACTTGATTCTGGAGGCGCGAGTGCAGAGCAACCTGGTTACCTATGCGAATGCGGCCCTCTTGGATGCCAATCAGGAGCATCGCGCGCTCTGGATGCGTGGCTGGCTGGAGCAGGTGATCACGTTCGGTGCAGGCCAGGTGGTTTTCGGATTCAGCGCGCAGATTTTGGACAACAAATTCCTTGGGCCTGGTCGCACGGCGTTGGTCGAGGTCGCCCAGCAGACTCTGAGCGATACGTTGTTCCGCCGCTTCGAGCGGCTCTTTTTCAGCAATAACTTCTGTTGGCACGCCAGCGTGGCCGCCCAGGGGACCTCGACAGTGTCCCTTTCGGCAAGAAGTGCCATTGTGATGGGCAATCACATCAAGACGAATGTACCGATCCCGTCCGTGGATTTTCACGGCATGAAGGAGGCGGTCTACATGGGCAACCTGGCTCAAGCCAATCCGGTGAATTTCGGGGGGATTCCATCCCCGATCTCCGGCTTCAATCGACCATAGTGATGGCAGGATGCGGAAAAAGACCGCCAGCGGCGTTCTCGTTGCGTTCAGACTCTCAACGTACCGCAAGGGTACGCCTCGGGTCTTCACTGACTGCGGCCTTGCTGGACGGCCATTTTGCGCATCCTACGGGGCATGTTGACGCGAGACGGCACGCGGTCCTCAGTGCAAGCTATGGTGCAATAAACGAGATTTTCCGCAATCTACGACGTGTGTAAAGGAGAGCAGCGATGGCGACTTTAAATCAGATGGTGGCGGAACAGGCAAAGGTGATCGGCGAGGCCAGAGCCTCCCTGGAGGCGGCCTTTAAGAAACCGCCGACCCAGACCGCGACGATTGCAGCCAGGGAAGCAACGGTGGCGGAATTGAAGACGAGGCTGGCCAATCTTGCGGAGGCGAAAGCCTCGTTCACTCGACAGATCGATCAACAACTCGCCGGATATCAGACGGAAATTACGTCATTGGAAAAATTGATCGAGGAAGACAAGAAGCGCTTCGGGGAGCAACCGACGCCGCCGCGTCCGACTCGGGGGAAGGGGCGGGGCAAGTAACGGCTGTGGCCGTCCGCGACTGAGACATCGATGGAGCGGGTCAATCAGGCAAGAGCAGCGTCCGCGCAGCACGAAGGCGCGTCGACGCTGCGCCGGAAGACCTCGCTGGCCGGGCCTGCGCTCGACGAGGCTTCTGAAACAGGCACAATAGCGTCCGGTTCCCTCTCACCTCAGCTTACGCACCACCCGAGCCGATTCACGATTTATCCACCTGGGGCGTCAGGCCCGGTTCCTTACCGGGTCGGCATGGAGCGAGCCTTCTCCGCCGATCTGTCGGGTGTACGGGCGTACTATAATGTGTCCTCCCTCCTGACAGATTCTGGGGCCCGTGCGGCTGCATGGCCGGAAACTCTGGCCTTCGCCTCGGCTGATCCTTCTCCGCACATCGTGGCCCATGAGGTCGCGCATATCCTGCAGTATCGCCGTGCAGCTTCTCATTCGGTCGATGGTCGCACGGAGCCATCCTCCCGCCATGAGGCGGAGCAGGAGGCCGGTCGAGCGGCCGCAGGCTTCGAGTCCGGCGCTGCTATTCCGGTACAACCACGCCCGGCCCTGGCGCCCTTGTTCTACACCGACGAGGAGGAACCGGATTCAGAAGAGTTTCTCGCGGATCGTCCCCCGCTCTTTACGGGGCAAGAAGTAGGAACCTGGGGGAGTTCATGGCCGGCCAGCCTGGTCGCGCAGGAACGGTTGGCAGTCAGTGTGCCCGCCACAGGGCGCAGCCATGCCATTGTGGAAGCCATCGCGCGGCGCGAGCCGATCGTGATCCTGCATGAATACGGCAGGCTCTGGCTCTATCGATTGACATGGGAAGGGCTCTCCGCGCGCTATTCCCGTTTCACCAGCGCCGAAACCATGTTCCACGAGGGGACGGCGGAGCGGGGAGATTATTCGGTGTCGAATGTGCAGGGGCGTCCCGAAGTCGAGGCCTTTGTGACCGAGGATGGTGGAGTGCTGTCACCGCCCGGGGCCGGGAAGTTGTTTCCCCATACCGGTGGCGAATTCGAAGACCCTCTGGTGTCGAAATTCCAGAACGCGTCGGCCTTCTTCAACGCCATGCTGACGGGGTTGGCAGCGGCGGACTTCGAGGCCTTGTCGGCGAAGTTGCGTCGCATGGCGGCTCTCAATATGGTCTTTCCAACGCCGTTTGCGATCGGAGCCGTACGCGGGTTAGCCGATGAAATGCTCGGCCTCGTGCAACTGTTGAATCCCCAACAGTGGGTGGCCATCGAAGGGGCGGCGCGCGAGACGATTCTGACGCTGAATGATCCGGACGGTGAGGCTTTGGCTTCCGCACTGGGCGAAGAGTTCGGACGTCACCAGGCGGCCACCTTGAACGCCATGCTTCAGGAGAGCCTGCCGATCTTCGCCTATGAAGTCGGCAAGTTGATCGGTCCGACGATTATCGAATTGCTGCTTGCGCTGATCGGCATCGAGATCGGTCCGGTGGCGATGCTCCAAAAATCGTTGGCGGCGATGAAACAGGTTCCTCGTGTGGCGGGCCTGGTTCGGGACCTCACGCGGGTCGTCCCTGATTTGCCCACCACACTCGCACCTTCGGCGGCGCTGCGTCCCGACAAGGCACCGGGCCGTGTTGCAGTTCCGGATGCGTCCACCAACCCAAGTCCCTCGGTCGCAGCACGACTCCCACAGGGGATGGACAACCTCACGCGCGAGGACCAGGCGCTGCTGGCCAGAACCGGAAATAGGGTGGAGTTCCCCGATGCGCTTCCGCAGGACTTGGCCGATCAGGAATTGGCGATCGTGACACGTTCTACGAAGCGGCCCATCAGCGGAGGCGATGGAAAGTATGTCAATGAGGTGGATTTTGGCAATGGGCACCAGTGGAGAGAACAGCCCAATGGCACCTGGTGCCGGTTCTCGGATAGGCCGACTAATTGCACGGTGCTGGTTGAAGAGGTTGGACCGCAGACGCCGGGGACGGTGGTCGCGTTTGCGGCTAGGAAAAGCAGCCTGCGTGACCTCTATTTCAACTGGGCGGAGAACCGTGCAGGGGCTAATGTGGAGGTGGCGTTGCTCCGGAGCAGAGGGACACCGCACTACCCAGAAGGGACCTACGTGGTGGTTGTGGGTGGGGCAGATGAGTTCGTCTATCCGGGGGATACCAGCCAGCCGTGGATCATGGTGGCCCACAGCCATCCCGGCGCAGCGGCTCAGCCTGGCTATGTGAATCCATCGGGCAAGGACATGCAATTGAGCACACGCGGAACGTGGGGGCAGGCGAAGGGGAGAATTCAGAAATGGATCCATTCCCAGGCACCGGACGGCACCTGGCGAGAAGTGGAATATGGGTTGGATCTGGATCGCGAACAATACTACGTACAGCCCACGGGCGGGGCGCCAATCTTCTTCGATGAGATTGCTCCTGAAGACCTACCGCGAGATGCAGCTCTCAGGTATTGGGAGCTGGAGGAGGCCGGGATGGAGCGCGCGCGGATTGATCTGATGATCGAACAGAATGGGATCGAGTTTTATCTCGGCTGGTATGCACGGCAGTTCAGATTCGATCAGTAAGGACCGAGGCGCCCGTATAGGCGCAGGATGGTGACATCGGAGGTCAATGATGACACGAAGGCTGAAGACCCAATCACGTCCTTCCGGGAGCTCCTCCAGTAGAAGTGCGGTACTGTCTGACGGGCGGCAGGGTGACCGGTCCTGCTCCTGCGGCAACACCTGCCCGGACTGTCGCGCGCGGCAGCGCGAGCAGTCACTGCCCCACGCTTGGACCGGAACGATTCCATCCCTGGTCCATGACGTGCTCGCGTCCCCCGGCGAGGCGCTGGAATCCGAACTGCGTGGGGAGATGGAGTCGCGGTTCGGACATGACTTTGGGAAAGTACGCGTGCATCGTGATGGGCCAGCGGCTGCGTCGGCTGAAGCGGTTCGAGCCAGGGCCTACACGGTCGGCAATGAGATCGTGCTGGGATCTGTCGCGGCCGATCTCAGGAGTAGGGACAACCTTCCGCTGCTCGGCCACGAATTAGCTCATGTGGTCCAACAGGAGAAGGCCTTCGGGGGCTCGGGGCAGTCGGGCCTGTTGCAACGTGCCGGGCTGGAGCAGCCGAAGGGTGAACAAGAAGCATCAGCGGCCTCTGGATTACCCGAACCGGATTGCGACACCCGCGTAGCGGATCTGTTCCTGCTCGGCGCAATCACGTGCCCGCAGCAACCGGAATGTTGCTTCGCCCAGATCCATGATCGAAAGAACAGAAACCTCACGGGCATCTTTCGCGCAGACCATCAGCTGGAGGGCAAGCCGGACTGCGAGTTCGGTGACCAGAAACACCATGACTTCTGGTTGGCCAATCACTGGCGCATTCTCGAGATCACCACGTCCGGCCTGACAGTCATGAACATGTGCGGGCGGGAGGAGACGTTGGATGTGGAAGGAATCGGTTCGCTCAAGGGAGAGCCGGCCTCGGCCGTCGTTCCCGGTCGTACGCCTTCCTCGACGTCGTTGCCGCCGAACATCGTCGACCATACCCAGGGTATGTGGGGCAACACACACAAGATCCACTACGATGACCAGTGCAACTCCCTCCACTTCGTTCCCAATGCCCCGGGTAAAGAGAGCAAGGTATACCGGTGGGATTCCGCGCTGGAGAGCTTCGTGAACGAGAGCGATCCGACCGATACGAAGACTCCCGGTCAACTCGAGCGGTTCGCCGGGATCGTGTTGAAGGAGCACAAAGACGGCGAGTGGCAAGGGACAAACTGCGGCGATCTTCCGAGGTGGGCTCTGTGAGAGGGAGGGATGCCGCCCGCCTGCTACTGACTGTTTCTTTCAGATGAACAGGTCTGCATCAGGTTGTCGCGCACCTGCGTGGGGGAAAATTGCGCGGCCGCGGCATACACCTGCTCGTACCAATTCAACACCGGTACGTCGTCGTTGCGCACTGCCTGTTCATAGACGAGGCGGCAGAGGGTGAGAAAGGCCGCATAGTCGCGTGCGAGCCAGTCTGCGGCAAGATCAGGTAATGACCGGTCTTTGATGTTTCCCCAGGACCAGGCACGCGGGAATCCATACTGCAACGGTGAGACGAGGCCGCTGGTTTCGACCACCAGCGGGGCAATGACGTCGGCCACGGTCTGCGCGCCACACAACGTCGCTTCCCGCACGAAGACGCGCGTCGGATGTTCCCGCATGGCCGGAACCGTTGCGAGATCGATTTGCACTTCCAGTGTGCCCTCGTACAACTCGCGGATACGTCCGGCCTCGCAGACGGCCGCCGCATTCTCTTCGCCGTCGGGGTAAGATTCGCCCAGCCTGCAGGTGGCTCTGCCGACAGGTTCCAGCGGGTGGAGCTGGAGCAGGGAGGCGCCCTGCTCGACGGCAAAATCTGCGATCCATTCCAACTCGTGCACGTTGTGGAACGTGAGCGTGAAGATAAAGCCGAAGGGGATGCCGGAAGCGCGGAGTGCCGGCAAACGCGCACACATGTCGTCGAATGCCCGCGCGGAGTTCCGCATGAAGTTGTGGGATTCCGGGATGCCGTCGAGGCTGATCGCGACAAGGTCGCAATCAGCCTCCAGGACGTTCAATTGACGCTGATCGAGAAGCATGCCGTTCGTCGTGACGGTGGTCACGAGACCGGAGGCATGGGCCGCACGTAGGAGTTGGGCGAGTCCGGGATACAGCAGGGGCTCGCCGCCAGACACCGACATGACCCTATATCCGATGGCGGCCGCATCGGCGACCACTTGCTCCAGCAGATCGATCGCCAACTGTTCAGTCACCGCCGGTCCCGAATCGGAATAACAATGCAAGCATTGCAAGTTGCATCGTCGGCCCGGATGGACCTGCAATGTCGGGTACTGTCCGGCTGGTCCTTGCACGACCGGTACTTAGCCTCGCAGCGTGAACTTGATTTGGGCGATGTCCGGCCGCGGCGTGCCGTTGATGAGAATGTGGAGATCACGCAGTTCCTTCAATTTCGCCAGCGTGCCGAGGTTGGCCTTGAAGTTCGCCACACCCGTCTGCACGGTGCCGATCACGACTTCCGGATGCGGCGTGCCGACTTCGTGCCAATCGATCACTTTGACGCCCTTCAGCCGTTTCTTGATCGCGCTTGCCGCAGTGCTTAACTTCACGGATCCGCGCCCACTTGGTTGTTTTGCCATCGGAGACCTCCTTTGGATTGTGATGGTCGCGCTCGTACCTGAGCACGTCATGAGTAGATGGCCGCACCATACAACTTCTTACATAAAACGACAAGCACATCTCACCGCCTGATCACGATGACTACGTGTGAGCGCGTTGAGAGTTACGGGCATGCAGTTGTCAACCGGGCAGGTAGTGATCTCTGCGGAAGCTTTCGAACTTATAAGTGTCGGGATGTGAAGCCATGCGGTGGCGAGGAATGCTGGCTGTGTCGCGGGGCCGAGCGGCGCGCGCCCGCTTTCGTGGCGGGCGCGCGTACAAGAGTTAGAACACGGAGTAGATGGCGGGCGCCAATACGCTTCCCTCGAGGAAGAACGCGAGCACACTCAGGGCCATCAAGACAAAAATGATCGGCGCCAGCCAATAAGACTTTTTCTCCTTCAAGTAGATCGTAAACTCTGTAACCAGGCCAGAGTAGTCTCTCACTCGTGCGATTGTATTCATGTGCGCCTCCTTGTAAACGATTGTTGAGAACCTATCTTGAAGCGACTGCCGGTCAACACATCACGACTTGACGGATACGATAGGTGGCTGGATTCTTCCCATAGCCCGCCACCGTTGCACGCGCAAACAACATTCCCGGAATACAATGAACGAAATGATGGCTCCGGGGTAAAACCAGAAGCCTCCGAAGCGGGACGTGATTCCTCCGCAGATCAACGCCACGATCATCGATGAGAAATCAGCGACGGGTCCGAGGGGTTCGAACACCTGCATGTGTCTGGCATTGGTGAGTAGCCCGTCTTTTCGAATCAATTCCTGTTGCCAGGGGCGTTTTTCATACGGCTTCAAGCGATCGGTTTGCGGCACGCCCGGCGCCGCCGTATCCTGAAGCACGTTGTCATCGCAGGCATCGATGCAGGCGTAGCACTTGATGCATTCCGTGTTGACCACCTTGCCGTTGAAATGAAAAATTTCGCGGCTGACATCGATACCCTGGGGGCAGGCATTACTGCAATCCCGGCAGCCGGTGCACTGAGCCACGCGCGTGATCTTTTTTTGCACCGGGGAGATGTTCATGAGCGGGACCATCATCGTGGCATAGGGGCAGAGGATTCGGCAGAATGCGCCTTGGCCGTAGCGCAGATTCAACAGGACGCTCATGGTGAACTGAATAAACACCGCCAACCCGAAGGCCAGCAGGAAGTCATTCCACGTCGGCTTGATCTCAAAATTGAAGAAGGCAGCCTTGGCAAATGCTTTGCCTTCATACCCTGGCAGGTCTGCAATAGGCGGTGGAGTCATCACGTTGACTTTGGGCGTGAATCCGACGTTGTGAATCAGAATGATGACCGGCAGCAGGAGGACGAACAGGGCCCCGATTCTCAGGAGCCAGCGGTGAGGAGTGTTGACGAGAATATTCTTCTCTCGCAGGGCGAGATACCGGCGTATCTGCAACTTGCGAAGCATCCAATCGGCAAATTCGATCGCCCCGCGCATGTGGCAGGCCCAGCCACAGAATCCACGCCCCCAGATCAGGATGGAACCCAGGATCAACAGCACCATGATCGAGGCCGCGTTGATGGTTCCTTTGGCCAAAGACGGTACACCCATCATGGCCGTCTTTCCCCAGAGTTCGATCCCGAAGACATGCCATGAAATAAGGTGAAACGCTATGTAGGCATGCACCGACGCCAATGCCATCATGCGATAGGTATGACGTTTTGTCGGCGCCTGTGTGCCTGGAGCGGGAACTTTGCAGGAGCTGTGATGGTCTTCAGCGCGGCGATCGATGGTGATGAGTTGGAGCGGCGGTGTGGTTGGAGTGGCAACAGGACTCATATATACCCCCTGAAGGTGGTAGGAGATTCCCACCTCGGCTTGGTATTCGTTGTAAAACGCTCTTGATGAAGAATAGTCTCGATCAGCAGGCTGCGCTATGCACCGAAAGGCGGAGGTGGGCGCGATAAAGGTATGGGCCCGTCGAATGAACCCCTGGGCTGGAGGGTCTGGTTGCGTGTGGTGATTGAACACTCAGCGCGGGGATAGCCGGTCGAATTGGAGGGCCCTGCGTGGGAAGCAGGTTATGGGCCACCATCACACTGTCAGAAGGTGCCCTTATTCGCGCAGTGAGTCCACATGGCCTGCTGCCGGTTTCAAAGACACCGAGTTAGGTGTATGAAGGAAACCGGAGGTGGGCATGGAGCGACGCAAATTTACGCGAGAGTTTAAACTGGAGGCGGTGAAACTGGTCCGAGAGCGGGGCGTGACCGTGGCGCAGGCCGCACGAGATTTGGGCGTGCACGGCAACGTGTTACGCCGATGGGTACGGGAGTGTGCGGCCGATGCGCCGCAGGCCTTCCCCGGCCAGGGGCACATGAAGCCAGATCAACTGGAGCTCGAACGCCTCCGGCGTGAGGTGACGAAACTCAAGGCGGAGCGGGACATTCTAAAAAAAGCCGCGGCCTACTTCGCGAAGGAGTCGCGGTGAAGTGCGGGTTCATCGTGAAGCATCGAGGGAGCTGGCCGACGGCGTGGTTATGCGAGGCGCTCGGTGTCTCGCGTGGTGGATTCTATGCGTGGCTGACGCGACCACGCAGTCAGCGCGCTCGTCGCGACGAGGTATTGGGCGCCAAGATCCGGATGAGTTTCCTGCAGAGTG
>WBZN01000155.1_pt1 | contig 94188 bp, 78 predicted proteins | sample 5204281 | NCBI WGS metagenome assembly WBZN01 (sample SAMN12344347, study PRJNA552823) | activated sludge metagenome | biome: Activated sludge suspended growth; feature: Nitrification reactor; material: Wastewater; isolation source: activated sludge from nitrification reactor of wastewater... | reverse complement strand
GTTCCGTGCCGCCAGCACGCAGGACACTCACGATTCGCATGAGCTGCGATCGAAAGTCTTTTGTCGCCGTTCAGGTGAGTGATACGGGTCTGGGGGTTCCTCCGGCCAGGGCCAGATCGATCTTTGAGCCGTACGTGACGACCAAGGACACGGGGCTGGGGATGGGGCTCATGATATGCCGCACGATCATTGAGTCTCACGGCGGCACGATTCGCCTGCTGACGGACCGTGCGTCCGGAGCGTGCTTCAAGTTCACGGTTCCCGTTGCCGCGGGGGCGACCGACAAGGACCTGCGAGTCTGAAATTCAGCCCACCATCCTTCGCAACATCAACCCGGCCCCGCCACCAGGCGACCGCAGCCGCGTGACCCACCGGATCGCGGGGAATCAGCCCCCGCCGGTGTGCGTGGGCGGCCAGTCGGAGGAATCGATCGTACGCCGATAGGCATGCCAGGTCGCATGCCCCAGCACCGGCATCAGCACGATGAAGCCGAGGCACAGCGTGGCGAAGCCGATGAGCACGCAGGTGACGATGATCGCGCCCCAGACCAGCATCGCCGGCTTGTTGCGCAGGGAGGCGTTGATGCTGGTGACCACCGCGGTGATGGCATCGACGCGCCGCTCCAGCAGCATGGGCAGTGAGAACGCCGTGGCCGCGAAGATCACCGCGCTGAATATGGCACCCACCACGGTGCCGATGCCCATGTAGGGGATGAGGTCGCGCCAGCTTGGGAAGGCGTCCATCGGCCTGAACACGGCCATCAGCGTCGCGGCCCGCGCCCAGACGAGCAGCACCACCAGCAGGCACAGCCCGAGCACCAGCGTGTCGCGGATGTGCGAGCGGCCCACCTGCAGGCTGTAGGCCAGCGTGGGCCTGCGCCCTTCGCCGAGCTGGTAGCTGATCGAATACAGCCCCATCGCCAGCAGCGGCCCGAGGAAGACGAAGCCGCTGGCCAGTCCCATGTACAGAGCCAGCAGGCCATAGCGCCAGGTCAGCCCGGCGATGCCGGCGCCCAGCGCCGCGAACAGGCAGCCGTAGAACAGGCTCGGGCGCGGAGCTGCCTGCAGGTCCGCCACCCCCAGCCTGATCCAGCCCAGCGGCTCGTTCCAGGCGAGCGAGCGGCAGGGCGCCACGAATGGCAGCTCCGAGGTGTCCACGGCAGCATCGTCCGGCCGCTGTGAAGGCTGGTCCCGCAGTTCAGGTTCGGGCGTCATGGCCTGGCATCATAACTGGCGCCGCCCCGCGTGTACGTGTTCCGGCGCGGGCAGCTCGACGTTGCGGCGTGCATCCGTGCATTGACGCATCGCTGCCGCTAAACTTCAAATCTTGACCCAGCCGACCGGCCGCTCCCCATACGAGACCCTGACGTGACCGCAACCAGTTCCTACCTTGATCGCGCCGGCATGCGCGTGGCACAGCCCCTGATCGACTTCACCGAGCAGCACGCCCTGCCCGGCACGGGCGTCACTGCCGAGGCCTTCTGGTCGGGACTGGCCGCCATCCTCGCGCGCTTCGCGCCGCGCAACCGGGAACTGCTCGCGCGGCGAGATTCGCTGCAGGCGCAGATCGATGCGTGGCTCGGCGCGCGTCGCGGCCAGCCGCTCGACCAGGCGCAGTACCTCGCCTTCCTGCGCGAGATCGGCTACCTCGTGCCTGAGCCGCCGGCCTTCCAGATCGACACGCGCAACGTCGATCCCGAGATCGCAACGCTCGCCGGTCCGCAGCTCGTCGTGCCCTCGATGAACGACCGCTTCGTCCTCAACGCGGCCAATGCGCGCTGGGGGAGCCTGTACGATGCGCTGTACGGCACCGATGCGCTGCCGGGCCGCGCCGCAGCCGGCGGCTATGATGCCGCGCGCGGCGCCGCGGTGATCGAGCGCGCGAAATCCTTCCTGGACGAGACCTTTCCGCTGGCCTCCGGCCGCTGGTCGCAGGTGGGGCGGCTCGCCGTGCAGGAACAGAAGCTGGTGCCGGTGCTGCGGGACCCGGCCGCCTTCGTCGGGTTCGACGGCCCGGCCGACGCGCCGGTCTCGATCCTGCTGCGGCATCACGGACTGCACGTGGAACTGCGTGTGGATCGCACCCGTCCGGTGGGGCGGGACGACCCGGCCGGCATCGCGGACGTGGTGCTCGAAGCAGCCCTCACCACCATCATCGATCTCGAGGATTCGGTGGCGGCCGTGGATGCCGAGGACAAGGCGCTGGCCTACGCCAACTGGCTGGGCCTGATGCGCGGCGACCTGCGCGCGAGCTTCGAGAAGAACGGCCGGCAGCAGGGGCGCGCGATGGATCCCGACCGGATCTGGCAGGCGGCCGGCGGTGGCACGCTCACGCTCCCCGGGCGGAGCCTTTTGTTCCTGCGCAACGTGGGGCACCTCATGACCAATCCGGCGGTGCTGCTGGCCGACGGCCAGGAGGCGCCCGAGGGCATTCTCGATGCGGTGTACACCGGTCTCATCGGCCTGCACGATTTGAAGGGCAAGGGCCCCCTGCGCAACAGCCGCACCGGCTCGATGTACACGGTCAAGCCGAAGATGCACGGTCCGGAGGAAGTGGCGTTCACCAATGCGCTGTTCGATGCCGTGGAGGACCTGTTCGCCCTGCCCCGCCACACCATCAAGGTGGGCGTCATGGACGAGGAGAGGCGCACTTCCGCGAATCTCGCCGCCTGCATCCATGCGGTGAAGAGCCGCATCGTCTTCATCAACACGGGCTTCCTCGACCGCACCGGCGATGAGATCCACACGGCCATGCAGGCCGGTCCGGTGGTGCGCAAGGCCGCGATGAAGGACAGCCGCTGGTTCAACACCTACGAGGCGCGCAACGTCGCGGTGGGCCTGGCCTGCGGCCTGTCGGGCAAGGCGCAGATCGGCAAGGGCATGTGGGCGGCGCCGGACCGCATGGCCGACATGCTCAAGCAGAAGATCGCACAGCCGCAGGCCGGCGCGAACACCGCGTGGGTGCCCAATCCCACCGCGGCCACGCTGCACGCGCTGCACTATCATGCGGTGGATGTGTTCGCACGTCGCGCGGAACTGGCGAAGGAATCCATGCCGGCGCTGGACGCGTTGCTCACGATACCGCTCGCGGGCGGCGAGGGCTGGTCGGCGGTCGACATCGCCAACGAACTCGACAACAACGCGCAGGGCATCCTGGGATACGTGGTGCGCTGGATCGACCAGGGCATCGGCTGCTCGAAGGTGCCGGACATCAACGACATTGGACTGATGGAAGACCGCGCCACGCTGCGCATCTCCTCGCAGCACATCGCCAACTGGCTGCTGCACGGGGTGTGCACGGCGGAACAGGTGGAGGCGGCCTTGCGCCGCATGGCCGCCAAGGTCGATGCGCAGAATGCCGATGACCCCGCGTATCGCCCCATGGCCTCGAACCAGTCGGGGAGCCTCGCCTTCCAGGCCGCGCGCGCGCTGATCTTCGAGGGCACCCGCCAGCCCAACGGCTACACCGAGCCCCTGCTGCACCGGTTCCGGCGGCAGGCGAAAGCCCGCGGCGCTTGAACCGGTCGATCCCCCGCACGGCGAGAGCTTCATGCCTGCTGATCGCCGTGGCGTGGGCCACCAGCGCACTGGCGGCGACGGCGGCCGTGCCCGCCTCCACCACGTCCACCGCGGCCGCGCGGCCGCCCGCCGTGCAACGACTGAACCACGGGAGGTTCCGCCACCTGCGCCTGTACCGCCCCGCCGGCAAGGTGCACGAGGTGGTGCTGCTGTTCACGGGCGATGCCGGCTGGACGGCGCAGGCCGAGCGGCTCACCGCGCAGCTGCTGCGCGCAGGACACCTCGTGGCCGGCATCGACTGGCCCGCCTTCCGGAAGAACCTCGAAGCCGATGCGGCGAAGTGCGTCTTCCCCGACGGCGACATCGAGAACCTGAGTCATTTCCTGCAGGCCTATGCGCACCTGCCGACCTATCGGCCACCGGTGCTGATGGGCCTTGGGTCCGGTGCCACCTTCGCCTACGCCGTGCTCGCGCAATCGCCCAAGGACACGTTCACCGGAGCCCTGACGCTCGACTTCTGCCCGACGATGCGATTGCGCAAGCCGCTGTGCAAGGGCTCGGGAGTGGCGTCGAACTCCAGGGATGAGCACACGACCTTCCTGCCCGCGAAGTCGTTGGCCGATCCCTGGATCGACCTGTCCTCGGGCGCCGCGGCCTGCCCGGCCGCGCAGGTGCGCGAGTTCCTCGCGCAGGTCCCGGGCGCGACGCAGGTGGGGATCCACCAGCCCTCGCCCGCGGCGGACGTACCGCAACTCGAGGCCAGCCTCGCGCGCCTGGGGAGCGAGGGGCCCGCCAGGCCCGTGGCGCTGCCGCCCGCGGCGCTGGGCGATCTGCCGGTGGTCGAGATCCCGGCCGCGGCCGGCGTTCCCGCCGGATCGCGCTTCGCCCTGATCATGTCGGGCGACGGTGGCTGGGCCGGCCTCGACGAGGAGGTCGCTGCGGCGCTGGCGGCGCGCGGCATCCCGGTGGTGGGGCTGGACTCGCTTCGCTACTACTGGACACCGCGGACGCCCGAGGGCATCGCCGCCGACACCGACCGGATCATCCGCTACTACCTGTCACGGCTGGGCAAGTCGCAGGTGCTGCTCATCGGCTATTCCCAAGGCGCCGACGTGCTGCCCTTCGCGGTGAACCGCCTGCCGCCCGCGACACGCGAGCGGGTTGCGCTGGCGGTGCTGATGGGCATGTCGGAACACGCGCTGTTCGAGTTCCACCTCAGCAACTGGGTGTCGGATGATGATTCGGGCCCCGCCACCCTGCCCGAGGTCGACCGCATCCGCGACGTGCCGCTGCTGTGCATCTTTGGCGAGGATGAGGACGACTCGCTGTGCCCGCGCCTGGACGCCCGGCGCTTCAAGGTGGTCAAGCTCAAGGGCGGTCACCACTTCAACGGCGACTACGCGGGCCTGGCTCGCGAGATCCTCGCCGCGGCGAAGCCCTGAAAGCCGCTCAGCGCAACGAGATCCGGTCCAGCACGATCGTGCCGTTGTTCATGACCAGCATCGGCTCCAGCAGCGTCGTCAGGTCGGTGCGCGGGTCACGATCGATGACCAGGATGTCCGCCTCCAGTCCCACCGCGATGCTGCCGGTGCGATCATCGATGCCCAGCACGCGCGCCGAGGCGTGCGTCGCCGCCTCGATGGCCTCGAGCGGCGTGTAGCCGCAGGCCACGAGCTGCGCGATCTCATCGCCGGGCCGCACGCGCGCGGTGTCATCACCATCCCCGTACGTGCCATCGGTCCCGGCCGCAACCGTCACGCCGAGCGCGCGCGCCCGGCGCACGGCATCGCGCAGCGGCTTCATCATCTGCTCGGTGCGGATCTGCAGCAGCACGTCCGCCGCGCTGTTGCCCTTGGGGTCGCTCATGTGGCTCATGATGGCCAGCGTGGGCACGAAGAAGGTGCCCTGTTTCTTCATCAGGGCGAGCGTCTGCTCATCGAGATACGTGCCGTGCTCGATGCTGCGCACGCCGGCGCGCACCGCGGCGTTCGCTCCGTGGCGGTCGTGCGCGTGCGCGGCCACGAACAGGTGCGCCTTCGTGGCCTCCTGCACAGCCGCGCGCAGTTCCTCGTAGGACAGCTCCTGGCGACGCGGATCGGTGTTGGCGAGCCCCGCGCGTTCACTCGCACCGACCTTGATGACATCCGCCCCCCGCGCGATCACGGCACGCACCACCGCGGCGACGTTGTCGGCGCCGGTGAGCGGCGCCTCCAGGTACTGCCCGAACTGCGGGAAGCTGAGGATGAACGGTTCACCGAGCCGCGGGCGCACGTGGCCGCCGGACACCAGCATCTCGGGGCCCGGCACGTGCCCGCCGCGGATGAGATCGCGCGTGGCCATGCCCTTGAGATAGGCATCTCCCAGGACCCGGGCCGTCGTGACGCCGGACTGCAGCGCGCGGCGGGCGGAGTCCGGATCCTCGATGTGGGAATGCGCGTCGATGAAGCCGGGCATCAGGTAGGCATCGCGCAGGTCGATGGCACCCGGCCGGTCGGCGGCCGGGGTGATCTCGGCGATGTGACCCTCGCTGATGCGCAGGTTGACCGCCCGGACCTTGCTATTGCCCAGGCCATCGATGAGCTGGGCATGGCTCAACCACTGGTCCGCCGCGCCTGCCGGCTGGGTGCACAGCATCACCGCCGCCACCGTCAGCAACCCCCGCCGAACCGTGAACTTCGTCATGCTCATCCCCTTGGTGTCCATCCCCCTTGCCTGCCTGGAACTCCCCGCCCCGCACTCGAATTGTGCCCGTAACTCCCCGCGGCGCAACCACTTAGGCCACCCGCAGGTATCCCCGGGACCGCTGGGACCGTCGGTCGGACCGGCCTAATCCAAACCCTCAAGTTTCTCCACCGGCCGCCGTTAATGAACCCACGGGACTCCTTGGATCGGTTGGAAGCATGCTGCGACAAATACAAGAAAAGTTGAAGACGGCGGTGAATTTCCCTTCACCGCCGGCGGTGGCGCAACAGATCATCGCCCTCGCGGGCGACCCCGACGTGGACATCGTCAAGCTTGCCGCGACCGTGGGCAAGGATCCGGGCCTCGCCGCCAAGATCCTGCGCGTCGCCAACTCCCCCATCTATTCCAAGCGCCGCAAGAGCGACAACCTGCGACAGGCGCTGGTCGTCCTGGGCCTGAATGCGGCCACCACGCTGGCACTGAGCTTCTCGCTGGTGGGGACCTACAAGAAGATCAAGAGCACCGGCATCGACTACACGAGCTTCTGGCGCCGCACGATCCTCGGCGCCTCGGCAGCGCGAGCCTTCGGCGAAAACCAGCGGTTGCAGAACCTCGAGGACATCTTCCTCGCGGCGCTCCTGCAGGACATCGCGGTGCTCGCCATCGATCGCGTGCAGTCCGACTTCTACAACGCATTGGCCGATGGCGCCTCGCACGCGGAACTGGCGGCCTACGAGACCGCGAAGCTCGGCATGGATCATGCCGCCCTGGGAGCGTGGCTCCTGGAACACTGGAAGCTGCCGGAAGTCCTTTGCCGCACCGTGCAACTCAGCCATGAGCCCTGCAAGGCCCCGCGGGAGGAGCCCGTCGGCGTCGCGGCGCGTTGCGTGGCGCTCGGCAGCGAGTGCGTCGACATCCTGCTCAGTCGCGAGAAACTCACCGACCTGTCCTCGCTGTCGGGCCATGCGCAGGAATGGCTGGGCATCGGCAACGAGGCGCTCAGCGAGATCATGGCGCGCATCGTCGGGGAGATCCCGGAAATCGCCCGGCTGTTCGACACCACGCTGATCGAGCCCGACGCCGCACATGGCATCCTGGAACACGCCCGGGAACTGCTGATGATCAGGAACCTGCAGGCCATCGAGCAGGTGAACCAGTTGCAAGAATCCTCCGAGCACCTGGAGGCGCGCACGATCGAACTCGAGGACCGGCAGCGCCGCGACCCGCTTACCGGCGTCTACAACCGCGGACACCTGGACCGCGTGCTGGCGGCCGAATTCGCGATCGCCTGCCGTGACAATTCCTTCCTCAGCGTCGTGTTCGCCGACCTCGACCGATTCAAGCTGGTCAACGACACCTACGGCCATCCGTCGGGTGATGCGGTGCTGATCGGCACCGCGAAGCTCATTCTCGGCGTCGTGCGGGGCACGGACTGCGTCGCCCGGTACGGCGGAGAGGAGTTCGTCATCATCCTGCCGGGCCTGGCGGAGGATGCGGCCGCGCTGATCTGCGAGCGGCTCCTGCAGAAGCTGCGCAACACGCGGCACGATGTCACCGGCGGCGCCATCACCACCACGGCCTCGCTCGGCCTCGCCACCCACGGCGGAGCGACGCGCTATGCCAGCGCCGCCGAACTCGTCGAGGCCGCCGATCGCTCGGTGTACGCCGCCAAGCGGGCCGGCCGCAATCGGCTGGTGCGCTTCGGCCCGGCGCTGGCCGCGCAATCGGCTTGAGAAGTGCTCACTGGCGCAGGCGCCCTGCAGCGCTTGCGCCCTCCATTCATCAGGAACCCTCGCCGCTGCGCGTTCGAAGCTGCAGTTCCTTGCGCTTGTAGTCGATGATCAGCGTGTCGAGCAGGCCGAGCGCATCCATGCCGATGAGCATGGCCGGCTCCGAGGTGAGCTTCCAATGCTCGAAGATGCGCATGTCGCCGAAGGTCACCCGCGCCCCGCGGATCTGAATGCCGCCGAACTCGATGGGCGGGGTCTCGCTGGTATCGCCCGCCTGCACGTCGGTCGTCGCACCGATGATCTCACCGGGGGTGGTCTTCAGCCGCGAGCGATGCCGCAGCAGCGCATCGCGCAGCGCATTGTTGGCGATGGTCGCCTGGCCACCCGTGTCGATGATGGCCTTGACGCGCACCCCGCCCACGTTGGCATCCACCGACAGCAGCTTGCCGCGCAGGAAGTGCACCGGCACCACGGTGAATCCGAAGGCTGCCCGCTCGTTGCGCGAGGTGTTGATGCGGATGCGGTCCTTGCGAAAATCGATGAAGATGCGCTTGTCGAACAGCCCCTCGGTGCCGAGGATCCCCTCCGCCCCGCCCAGCGCATCGGTCACGATGGGCAGGATGATGGGCTCGATCAGCAAGTCGCCGATGCGCAGGCTCCTGACCTTGATGATGGGCACGGCGGCCGAGCCGGTCACTCCGCGCAGCATCACCAGCGACTTCTCGTCCGGGATCATGCCCAGCGACTGCGCGACGCTCATCATCACCGCCGAGTGGCTCGCGCCGGTGTCGAGCACGAGCTTGAAGGGCCCCTTGTCGTCGATGAACACCGGCGCCCAGATGCGCCCGATGCGATCACGCCGGGTCGGGGACACGAAGCGCGGTTCATCGGCCTGGACCGTGATCTCGGATAGATCCTCTGCCGAGGTCACGGCTGGTGCGTTCTGCCACGCGTCTGCCGCGGCCGATGCCAGCAGCGTGCACAACGCTGCGCCGCAACGGCCCGCCCGCCAGCGATCCGACACCGAACTCGACCTTCGTCTCATGAAGAACATGGTAGCGCGAGCGGCCGCCCCTGCGCATGCGAGCGAGCGCAATGCTTTCGCCTGTCGGATCCGCGCGGTCTTTCGTGGCGCAGTCGGGCGATCAGAGTCCGCCGATGGCCTTGGCGACGAGCTTTTCGGCATCTCCCTGCTTCGAGGTGCGAGTGCCTGCCTGGATCAGCACATCCTTCTTCACCGCGCTGAACCGGTCGATTCCCACCACGAAGCCTTCCCAGCCCGGGGGTCCCGATGACTTGAGCTCCTCGGGCAGCTCCTGCGACACGGACATGCCCATCGCACCGGTCACCCCCTTCTGCAGATCGGCGGCCTCGCGCAGATCGCGATAACCGCCCTGCCACTGGACGGAGAGTTCGACGAAGCGCTTCAGCGGTCCGTTCGGCGGCAGCTCGTAGTGGCACTTGTCACCATCGGCCTGGGGTGCCGCCGCCAAGGGGCCCAACAGCGCTTCGGCGTCAGCGCGGCTGAGAAGATCGCAGGCGGTCCGATGTTTCGGGCGCGTGGCGGCGTAGAACTTCGCCGCCGCGCTGCCGTCGGCACTCCTCAACGCCAGTGGTTTGTCGATGCGCTTGAGGGCCGAGTCCGCCAGTGACGCGGCCTCCTTGATGCCGGCCCTGGAACCGGCGACATCGACCTCGACGATCTGATCGCCTCGCATGGCCATGAACGTGCAGCAGCCGCGCACCCGCGCCTCGTCCCATTCACCGGCGAGCTCGGTGCCATCGGCCAGCTTCACCAGGCCCTTGGCATGCTGATCGATGGCTCCCTGGACCATGCCGAGCATCTTCCAGATCATGGCGGCGCCCGACCAGGTGACATCGACCACCACCTCGCGCAGGTCCGCGCCGACGTAATGGCAGCCGGCCACGCGCGGCTTCTCATCGGGCAGCCTGGTGAAGGCCGGCGTGGCCAGCGGTTCGCCGAGCACGGCCTCGACTTCCTTCGGCTCGAGCAGGCTGCAGGGGGCGCCCTCGCCCTCGGCTTCCTCCTCGGTGATGGTTTCGTGCGCATCGGCGGCCGGCGTCGCTCGCGAGTTTGCCGCGGTTGCCGGTGCAGGTGCCCCGGGCTTCGAACAGGCCGCGAGGATGATGACCATGGCGGCGATGAGTGTGCCGTACCCGACCCTGTTCATGCGTCCTTCTCCCACGATGGACTTGCCGCGGCCCATCATATCCGCCTCGCCGGCCGCGCGCAGCCTTCACCACAGGTGCCATCCGGGTCCGGGCATGCTAACGTCGCGCACACCCTGCGCCGTACGGGAGAAGACGGACGTGGCATCCACAGGCACGAAAGGTTGGCAGCGCGCGCGCCGCTGGCTGGCGCTGTTCGCGCTCCTCGGTCTCGCCGGCTGCAACAAGCCGGCGACCACGCCACCCCCACCCGCTCCTGCCTCCACGCCCCCGGCGAGCCGTCCCACGGGCACGACGACGGGCGAAAGCTGGCAGGGTGCACCGCTCCGTGGCAATGACCCGCGCGCCCTCGCCGCCTACCTGCGAGGCGTGCAGGAGGTGAAGGCGCGCCGGTTCGAGGTGCAGTGGTCGCCGGCCACCGTGGCGCTGGATCGCGAGGCGGCGATCCGCTCACTTCGCAGCATCAGCCGCGATGGCGCCGTGTTCGGCATCTCCCGCGACGATCCGGCCGCGGGCAAGCTCGCGCCCGGCAGCATCCTGTGGATCTGGAACGTCGCGATCCGCAAGGTCGACAGCCTCGAGCCGCGTGGCGATGTGCTGATGGTCCACACCCGCCCGGTGGCGCTGAACGAGGCCATGCCCAACGCGCACATCGAGTTCGATGCGCCGATCGACCCTCGTGCGTACTTCCGTGCGAAGCGCTCACCCGCCACCGCCGCCTCGAGGCGCCGGAGTTCGAATTTCCGGTACGCGAGCCTCCTCGACCCGGGTGGGGACCCGCCCGCGAAGCCTGCCACCGAGGATGAGTGGTATGACGAGGGCATGAGCGGCAATGCCGTCACGGGCGAAGCGCAGGGCTGGGGTTTCTCGGTGGGATACCAGCCGGCAGCGAACGGCCTGTCGCTCGAACTGCAGGCACGCAAGGGCGGTGCGAGCGAGCAACCCTGGGAGCAGGGTGATGAGGAGCTGGATGCGCGCATCCGCGCACGCGTGGACCTCGAGGGCTTCAGCCTCTCCGAGAGCCTCGCCTTCACCAACGGCAACATCGATGGGGCGAGCTCGCATTTCCGTGACCTGAAGGGCAAGGTCCGGGCGCAGCTCATCGGGCGGCTCGGCAAGCCTGGCGTCGAGAACATCAAGGTGCCGGTGATGCACCTGCCCGTGAGCTTCGACATCCCGGTTCCGGTGGGCGGCATCCCCTTCATCGTGCAGGTGGGCACCGACTTCCTCATCACCCTGTCGCTGAGCGGGCTGCACGCCACGCTCAGCGTCGATGGCCAGACGGCCTTCAGCGGTGACGGCGGGTTCGATTACTCGCAGTCCAAGGCCTCCTACTCGACCAGCTTCAACGGCACCCAACCCAGCGTCGATGACTACAAGGGAATCTCCCCCGGGGTTTCCGCCGTGGTCCTGGGTGTGCAGATGCCACGCCTGGGCGTGGGCCTCGGGCTCATCGGCGCCTCGACCGTGAGCTACGTGGACGTGATCAACGTCATCACCATGACCAATGGTGCGGCGGTGGGTGGGCTCGGCCCGCCGTGCAAGAACGTCACCTACAGCGCCGTGGGTCACGTCGGCATCGAGACCACGGTGCTGCCCCTGCCGCTGGGCCTGTCGGACAAGGCCGGCGATGCGCTGAGCGCAAAGCGGGAGATCTTCAACATCAAGCGCGAAGTCATCGACCCGCCGATCAAGATGTGCGAGATCAAATGATCACCCTGATCACCCGGACGGCGCGCATCGCGGTCCTCCTGCTGCCGGCCCTTGCGAGCCCCATATCCCACGCGGGACAGCCGCTGCCCCTGGAGAAGGGGCTGGTGATCACCGTGGTAACCCGCGCCGGCCTCGTCGGCACCGCAGGCTCGCTCGACACGGCCGATACCGAGACGCTGTACGCCGTTGCCGACATGGCGGCCGACCGGGTGTCGTTCTCGTTCCGCATCGCCGCTCCGGGCGATGAGAAGGCGGCCGACCTGATGAAGGAACCCTTGTCGCTGAAGCGCATGGTTCGCCGCGAGGATCTCGCCTCCTCCAACCGCATCAACCTGAGCTGGGGCACCGATGATCCGCCGATGCTGCCCGGCCAGACCTTCATCCAGACCTCCGCGGCGGTGCTCGATTCGCTCAAGGGCCAGGGCCAGAGCGCCTTCGTCATGGGCATCAATGAAGGAGGCATGTTCGCCAGCGCGCCACCACCGCCGAGGAGTGCAGGTCCGGCCGGGGTTCCGGGCAACATCGCCGGCCTGATGCAGGCGTTGGGGGTCGAGCGGCATTACTATCGCGGAACGCTCCAGCGCGTGGAACCTGGTACCGTGCCCTTCCCGGTGCTGCTCGATGGGGTGCGCACCACCGTGCCGGCGGTACACGCGAAGGGAACGCTCAAGTACACCGACCATGAGCGATCAGTGGAGTTCTGGTGGCTGGATGAGCCTGGCAACGCGCTCACCCTCAAGTGGGCCATCGGCCCCAATCATGCCATCGTCACGCGCATCGATCGCCCCGTCGTGGTGGCGCAGCCCGGCCACGCCGGCAACGGCGGCGCACCGGCGATCACCGACAGTCCCGAGGCGAAGAGCCTGGCGGGCAAGACCTGCCGCGCCGAGCTGCACGGCATCTACTTCGCCACCGGCAGCGCAAGACTCCTGCCCGAGTCCGAAGGCACGCTCACCGCGCTGGCCTCGCTCCTGTCCTCGCATCCCGACTGGAACATCACCATCGAGGGACACACGGACAACATCGGCTCTGCCGCCTACAACCTCGACCTGTCGAACCGGCGTGCAGCCTCGGTGCGCGATGCGCTGGTCAGCCGCTTCCACGTGACCGCCTCGCGGCTGTCATCGCGCGGATTCGGGCTCACGCGACCGCGCGAGAGCAACGAGACCGTCGAGGGCCGGGCGCGAAACCGCCGGGTCGAGGCGGCTCGCGCTTGCGGAGCATCCGGCCCCTGAAACCGGCGCAGCGGCCTGGGTCGCGGGCCGCATCGCATTGCAGGTATGATCGCCAGATGAAACGTTTCACACTGGCGGCGGGCCTGCTTGCCTGTGCCCTGTCCGCGCACGCCGAGCCGCGAGCCCGCGACCTGGGCGTCCCCTTCGACGGTCAGCCGGGACCGCTCAATGCCATCACCGATGTCGCCGGCGTGCTCGTCGGTCACACCACGCTCATCGAGGGCAGCGGCAAGCTGCACGTGGGCAAGGGGCCGGTGCGCACCGGCGTGACCGCCATCCTGCCGCGCGGCAAGGACACGCTGAGCAAGCCCGTGTTCGCCGGCTGGTACTCGCAGAACGGCAATGGCGAGATGACGGGCACGACCTGGGTGGAGGAGTCCGGCTTCCTCGAGGGGCCGGTGATGATCACCAACACGCACAGCGTGGGAGTGGTGCGCGACGCGGTGATCCAGTGGCGCGTGGCCAAGGGTCCTGCCGACGAGACCGGCTACTGGTGGTCGCTGCCGGTGGTGGGCGAGACCTGGGATGGCTGGCTCAACGACACCAACGGCTTCCACGTCCGCCCCGAGCACGCTCTGCACGCACTCGAGAGCGCCGCCGGCGGCCCGGTGCCGGAAGGCAGCGTGGGCGGTGGCACCGGCATGATCTGCAATGGTTTCAAGGGGGGCATCGGCACCTCCTCGCGGGTGCTCAGCGCGAAGGAAGGCGGCTACACGGTCGGGGTGCTGGTTCAATGCAATTTCGGCCGGCGCGAGAACCTGCGCATCGCGGGCGTGCCCGTGGGGCGCGAGATCGACCTGCCCGAGCCCTACGCCTTCGTGCCGTCGGACCAGGCCGAACTCGGATCCATCATCGTGGTGGTGGCCACCAACGCGCCGCTCCTGCCGCATCAGTTGAAGCGCCTCGCGCGGCGCGTGACGCTGGGCCTCGGGCGCCTGGGAAGCCTGTCGGGCAATGGCTCGGGCGACATCTTCATCGCCTTCTCCACCGCCAACCCGCAGGCCGCCGGCGGCGAGGGCGAACATCCGCTGCAGATGCTCGGCAACGATGCGATGGACCCGCTGTTCGGCGCCACGGTGTTCGCCACCGAGGAGGCCATCGTCAACGCCATGGTCGCCGCGCGCGACATGACCGGCGCCGATGACCACAAGGTGTACGCGTTGCCGCACGATGCCTTGCGCAAGGTGCTGAAGAAATACAACCGGCTCGCGCCCTGAGTCGGCCAGATCCAGGCGTCGCTACTGCGTCGATCAGACTGGCTGCAGCGTACCGTTTGCGCCGTGTGGATGCCGGCTGATGCGGGCGGCCTGCTTGCCAACCTTGCCCTTGGCCAACTCAAGATCAAAGTGCGCCTGCAAGTTGATCCAGTAACGATCGGAAGTGCCAAAATATGCGGACAACAACACAGCCATCTCCGGAGAAATCGCACGTTTCTCTCGAACGATGTCGTTCACCCGCGGCAGCGGCACCTCCAAAGCCTTGGCCAAGGCATAGCAACTCAGGCTCACAGGATCCATGAACTCCTGTTTGAGGATCTTTCCCGGATGCGTCAGTTTGATTTTTCGCGCTGCCATAAACCTACTCAAGTCTAATGGTAATCGACGATTTCCACATCAATGGCGTGGCCGTCACGCCATTTGAAGCAAATCCGCCACTGTTGATTGATACGGATGCTGTGCTCGCCTTTTCGATCACCTTTCAAAACCTCGAGCTGATTCGAGACGGGAACCGAGAGGTCCTTCAAGTCTTCCGCGGCATTCAACTGCTGAAGCTTCATCAATGCCCGCTGTTGCATGTTGCCAGGCAGCCGCCTGGAGTATTCACGACTCCATACTCTCTCGGCTTCCTTACCGCGAAAGGACTTGATCACGGATTAATAGTAACGCGGCACGTTACTAACGTCAAGCGACTGCGTTTTCAAGACTCCGCGCGCCGGCAGATATGCATCGGAAAACGTGCATGCAGCAGCCTCTCAGTGCAAAGAGGACTACTGCAAAGCATTAAAACTGGCCCGCGCGCGCGCCAACTGCTCCAGCACCGCCGTCTTCTCCGCCTCGCTGTTCCAGTCCGGATACGCGCGCGTGGACTCGACCATCCGGTCGATCCAGGCGACGAAGAAGCGCGCATCCTCCGGTGAGTGAGGCGGCTTGCCATCGATGCGGACGTACACCGGGCTCGTGGTCGCGTACACGTAGTTGTCGAACACGGGGTAGCGGCCGCCATCGCTCGAGGCGCTCAGCACACACCAACCGCTCTCGTGCAGCTCCACGCGGCCCTTGAATTCGCCATGATCGATGGCCTTGCCGGTGACGAAGCGCTTCACCGACTTGCCGTTGCAGATGAGGTCGAGGTGTTCCACGGCGGCGATGGACTTGAGGCTTGCGCGGAAATCCACGGCGGCGGGCCCATCGAGCTTCAGCTCATCCCCGATGCCGAGTCCCCCGAGCGACAGTCCCAACAGCGGGCCGTTGGTGGCGAAGCTCCGGCCGGCCTTCAGCGAGGCCAGCCAATGATCGACATCGAGCGGTCCTTGCGGCGCGCGCACGTAGACGCGGTTCATGCCCACGGGTCCGCGCAGCGAGGCGTAGTTCGCCATGGCGTCGGTGCCGCCCGCCGCGGGGATCCGGAAGCCCAGGTTGAGCAGCCGGTACCACACTGCCGCCGTGGATCGGTGATCGCTGAAGCCGAGGACCTCGAGGTAATCCACCTTGCCCAGCGCCACGTCCACGGGCAGTGCGTGGCTCTGGCGCTGCGTGAGATCGAAGGGCCGCTGCTCCTCATCGTAAGGGTGCACGTAGCCCACCAGCGCACCACGCGAATGCGCAAGGTCCGCGATCTGCGAATTCGTGGGCACGAGGCTCGCGGCCGCGGTGTTGGGATAACCCGCATACCCCGGCAGGATGATCCCCTCGCGGATGCCCAGGAGGCCGAGGTGCCCCCAGTAGCTGGTGTGGAACTCCTGGCCGTGCAGGATGGTGGCGGTGGCGCTCGAGGCCGGATCCACGTGCCGGCCGTTGTAGGCGATGTCGGGGAAGCGCTGTTCCTTGTTGACGATGAGCGCGTTCACGAGGCTCAGGTGCTCGGCCTCCGCCTGCAGCACGAGGTGCGCGGGGTCGTTGCGATAGCTGCCCGCGTAGTTCATGTGAACGTGGACATCCCCGCTCACCCAGTGCGCAGGATCCGGCACCTGCCAGGTGCCCTGCGACAGGTTGCTCGCCACCTCCACCGTGTCCCCTGCGCGCACCGTCACCGAACGCTGCTCCAGCGGGCGCTCAAACCCGTTGAGGATGTCGATGCGCACCGCTCCCGCGGGCACGCTCACCATCGCCTCGCCCTTCACGTGGAAGTAATGCGCCTCGAAGGGACGTTCGCGGCGGTCGTAGCCATCATCCGCCGAGAGCCAACCGCCATCGGGGCCGTAGGTCCTGCCGGCCGCATCGGTGATGCCCACGCGCGCCGCCGCGGGCGATCCGGTTGCATCCGTCAACGACAGGTGCAGGCGGCCCATCGGTTGGCGGTACACGCGCTCCTGCACCGCCAGCGTGCGCACCAACCCGCCGGGCACGCCCAGGATGCCGATAGACGTGCCGCCGCCCTGGTTGCTGATGAAGGCGATGCGGCTGCCATCCGGTGACCAGCGCGGGCTGGTCTGGTCCCAATCGCCGAAGCCAACGGCGAACACATCACCGCCGCTCGCGGGCATCATCCACAGGTTGTGCCAGGAGCGCCCAACGTAGGAGCTGTACACCAGGCGCTTGCCATCGGGCGATAGATCAGGACGCGTGCGCCAGTTGCTCTCCTCGTAGTGCAGTTCCTGTCCCGCGGCGCCGGCCTGCGCCGGCATGCGCCACAGCCCGCCGGTGCCGTGGATGTGGTTGCGGTTGGACACGTACAGGATGGACTTGCCATCGCGCGACCACAGCGGGCTGATCTCGTGGTCGAAGGGACTGTAGTAGTAGCGCGGCAGTTCGCTGCGGTGTTCCTGCGTGAGCTGCGTCAGGTTCGTCAGCGCGCCGTCGCGGAAATCCGCCATGAACAGGTGGAAGCGCCTGTGGTCCTGGCTCGAGGTGAACACCACGCGGGCGCCATCGGGGGAGAAGCGCGGCTCGACGTTGATCGCGCCGTTGCGGGTCAGCGGCTTCGAGACGCCACTGGCGAGGTCGAGCGCCCACAGTTCCAGCGCATCGTGCGCGTACACGGTGTAGATGATCCAGCGCCCGTCGGGTGACCAGTCGGGCTGGTAGTCGTAGGACGCGGCCGTGAGCTGCGTGGCCCGTGTTCCGTCCATCCGTTGCCGCCACAGCGACCCCGCCATGGAATACACGAGCTCCTGGCCATCCGGCGACCAGGCGAGACCCGACGGCCCGCCCGTGAGCTGCGGCAGGAACATCTCGCGGTAATAGTACGGGTGCGGCATGTCGAGCTGCGGCAGCACCGGTGCCCGCTGTGCCCACGCCGCCTGCACACCCGTGAGGACCTGCAGCGCGAGTGCGCAACCCAGCCACACGATCCGGCCCTTCATGCTGCTGCGCATGCCATCCCCCTCGCCCAAGGCTCTCAGGACTTCTTCATCTGCTGCTGCTGCGCTTCGACGAGGCTGGCCTCGAGCAACACCATGGCCTCGTCGATCTGCGCGGCGCTGACCATCAGCGGCGGCATGAAGCGCACCGTCGACAGGCCGCAGGAGAGCAGGATCAGGCCGTTGTGCCAGGCGCGGGTGACCAGCGCATCGCACAGCGCGCGCGCGGGCGCACGCGTACGGTGATCGCTCACCAGTTCCATGCCGATCATCAGGCCCTTGCCGCGCACTTCGCCGATCACCGGCTGGCGCTGCTGCAGCCCCTTGAGCGCGCGCATGAAATGCTCGCCCATGGCGGCAGCGTTTTCCATGAACCCGTTCTGCACGAGATCGAGCGTGGCCAGCGCCGCCGCACAGCAGACGGGGTTGCCGCCATAGGTGTTGCCATGCGCGCCGCGCTTCCACTGCTCCATGATGCGCTTCTTCGCCACCACCATGCCGATGGGCAGGCCCGAACCCAGCCCCTTGGCGAGGGTCATGATGTCAGGCGCCACGCCCCAGTGTTCGCAGGCAAACATGCGTCCCGTGCGGCCGATGCCGGACTGGACTTCATCGAAGATGAGCAGGATGCCGTGCCGGTCGCACAGCGCGCGCAGGCCGGCCAGGAACCCCTCCGGCGGAACCAGATACCCGCCCTCGCCCTGGATGGGTTCCACGAGGATGGCGGCCACCTCGTCCGGCGGCACGTTGTGCTGGAACAGCACGTTCTCGATGTAGCTGAGCACCGCCGCGCCCTGGTCCTCACCGGCCAGCAAGGGCCGGTAGGGGTTCGGGTAAGGCACGTGGGTGACGCCCGGCATGGTGGGGAAGAACCCCTTCTGCTGGGTGTACTTGCTCGAGGTGAAGGCCAGCGACCCCATGGTGCGGCCGTGGAAGCTGCCGAGGAAGCCGATGAAGCGTCCGCGGCCGGTGACGTAGCGCGCGAGCTTGAGCGCAGCCTCGACGCTCTCGGTGCCCGACTGCGCGAAGAAGCTCATGACGGGCTCGCCCATGGGCGCGAGCTGCGCCATGCGCTCGGCCAGCAGCACCTGGCGCTCGTGCCAGTAATCCGAGGAGATGTGCAGGAACTGGTCCGCCGCATCCTTGATGGCCTTCACAACGTGGGGATGCGAATGCCCCGTGCTGCACACGGCGATGCCGGCGGCAAAGTCGAGGAACCGGTTGCCATCGACGTCCCAGACCTCGCAACCCCGGCCATGCGAGATCACGAAGGGATAGTCGCGTGGATAGGACGGCGAAACACAGGCCGCATCGCGCGCGAGCAGCGCCTTGGCCTTCGGGCCTGGCAGGTCGGTCTTGATGTGCGCGTTCTTCATGTTCCCCCCTTCAGCTTTCCGGCGTGCAGGTCGCGCAGCACGCTCAGCTCCTGTTCACTGGGCTGGCGGGTCACCTCCAGCTCATCGGCCACCCGCAGCGGCCAGCCTGTCGCCTTCACCGCATCCTGCGGATCGACGTTCTCAAAAACCTTCGTCAGCTGCAACTCCTCGTCCTGCGGATGCGGAGCGAGGATACCAAAGTCGGTGATCACCGCCTGCGGCCCGCGACCACGCGCACCGCTCCGCGAGCGCGCGCCGCCGCCATCGCCGAAGCCGACGCTGGTCCTGAAATCGAGCGTCGCCACGAAGGAGCGAGGCGACTGGCGCAGCACCACGAAGGTCTGACGCGCATTCGAGGCGATCTCGGGCGCACCGCCCGCGCCCGGCAGTCGCGTGCGCGGCGCATCGTAGGGACCGATGACGGTGCTGTTGAGGTTGCCGAAGCGATCGATCTGCGCGGCGCCCAGGAACCCCACATCCACGCGCCCCGCCTGCAGCCAGTAGGCGAAAATCTCCGGCAGCGAGACCACCGCCGTGGCGGTCTCCGCCAGTTCCCCATCACCGATGGACAGCGGCAGCACACCGGGCTTGGCGCCGATGGTGCCGGACTCGTAGATCAGCACGATGTCGGGGGCATGCAGGTGGCGCGCGAGGTTCGCCACCGCCGAGGGCAGCCCGATGCCGACGAAGCACACGCAGCCGTTCCACAGGAGCCGCGCCGCCGCGACGGTCATCATCTCATCCGCGGTGCAGGCCACGACGCTCATGCCGCCTCCTTCAGGACATGCTCGCGCATCCACTCCTGGAAGCGTTCGCGGCTCTTGCCGATCGGATCCCAGGCCTTGTAGAAATCGTTGTCGCGCTCGTAGTGCCCTTGCGCATACGAAGGATACGCACCGCGCGGCACTGCCGCGACCGCGGTGACCACCCAGCCCGGCAGCACCACCGAGTTCAGGTGCGTATCGAGCTTCTCCACCAGCCGTTCCACCGTGACGATGAGCTTGCGCCCTGCCAGCGCCGCCTCTTTCTGGGCGCCGAGGATGCCCTGGATGAGCACATTGCCCTCACCGTCGGCGGCCTGCGCATGGATGATGGACACATCGGGGTTCAGTGCCGGCACGGTGGCCAGTTCCTCGCCGGTGTACGGGCAGCGCACGCGTCGGATCTGCGGGTTCACCGCGTTCAGGCCATTGTCGAGGTAGCCGCGCAGCATGCCGAAGGGCAGCCCGCTGGCGCCGGCCGTGTAGGCGGCGGCCATGCCGGCATGCGTGTGCTCGTGGATCTCGAGCGGCTGCGGCCAGCCGTTCTCGATGGCATCGCGCAGGCGGTACAGCGAACCCACGCCGGGGTTGCCGCCCCAGGAGAAGGTCAGTGCGCGCGCGCAGCCCATGCCGATCATCTGGTCATAGATGAGGTCGGGGGTCATGCGGATCAGGTGCAGACCCCTGCGACGCTGGCGGATGATCTCGTGCGCCGCGGCGAACGGGATGAGGTGCGTGAAGCCCTCCAGCGCCAGGCTCTGGCCATCGGCCACGTGAAGCGCGATGGCCTCCTCGAGCGAGAGGATCTGGGCCATCACTCCACCCAGGTGAGCGATTGTTCGCGCAGGTACTGCGGCAGGTAGTAGAACGAACCGATGGCCTTGCCGGTGGAGCTCGAGCCCTTCCAGCCGGCAAAGGCCTGGTAGCCGGGCCAGGCGCCGGTGGTCGACCCCTGCGGCCGGTTCACGTAGATGACCCCCGCCTCGATGCGCCGTTCGAACTCCGCGACTTCCGCAGCGTTGCCGTAGCAGCCAGCCGTGAGACCCAGCGGCGAGTCATTCGCGCGGTCGATGGCCTCGGAGAGGCTCTTCACCCGCGCCATCATGAGGATGGGCAGGAACATCTCGTGCGAGAACAGCGGATGATCCGGGGGCGACTCCGCCAGCGTTGGCGCCACGAAGTGTCCGCGCGCCAGGTCCCCCTCCCGCAGCCGCTGGCCGCCGCAATGCACGCGCGAGCCCGGCGAACGCAGGCTCGCGCAGTAGTCCTCGTACTGGCTCGCCGCCCGCGCGGAGATCACCGGCCCCAGCTCCGTGGCGCGCAGCGTGGGATCGGCCACGCGCATCGCGTTGATGCGCTGGACCAGCTTCTCCACCAGCGCATCGGCCACGGCGGCCTCGACGTACAGGCGCGACAGGGCCGAGCACTTCTGCCCGCCCATGCCGAAGGCCGAGCGCAGGATGCCGGGTACCGCGCGCTCGAGATCCGCATTCGCGGTGACGATGCAGGCGTTCTTGCCACCCATCTCGGCGATGCAGGGGCGGGCCCAGGGGCCGGCCACCATCTGCCGGTGAATGGACATGCCCACCGCATAGGAGCCGGTGAAGGTGATGCCCGCGACATCGCGGTGGGCGACGAGTTGCGCGCCCACATCGCTTCCATCGCCGCAGAGATAGTTGAACACGCCGGGCGGATAACCCGCATCGCGGATGCAGTCGGCGAGCAGGCGCCCCGCCCAGGGCGTCTCCACGGAGCCCTTGAGCACCACGCAGTTGCCGGTCACCAGTGCGGCGGCCACGGGGCCGCTGGCCAGCGCCAGGGGAAAGTTGAACGGGGCAATCACCGCCCAGACCCCGTAGGGCTTGAGCGTGCTGCGGTTGTGGGACTTCCACCCCGCCAGCGGATCATCGGGCAACCCGTGCACGTAGCCGGCGTTCTTCTCGAAGTCCGCCGCATAGCCGGAGAAGAAATCCGCCGCCTCCTGCGCCTCGCCCAGCGCCTCCATGCGGTTCTTGCCCACTTCCAGCGTGAGCGCCGCGGCGATGGCATAGACGCGCTCCTCGATGAGCGTGGCCACCCGGCGTGACAGTTCGATGCGCCTGGCGGCGGGCGTGGCAGCCCAGGAGTCCCGCGCGGCGCTCGCCGCGGCCACCGCGGCGTTCATCTGCGCGACATCGGCCTTCGCGAACTGGCCGAGGGCTTGGTCCTCATTGGCAGGGTTGCGCTTCTCGATCGTGCCCGCGCCGGCGAGATCCTGGCCATTCAGGTACAGCGCATGGCTGCCTCCCAGCGAGCCGCGCACGCGCGCGACCGCGGCCTCGTAGGCGCTGTGCAGCGTGTCCGGCGGGGAGAACATGGTGGCGTAGGTGAGCTTGTACGACATGCGTTGACCTTGAGTTGTTCTGTGCGCTATGCGAACATTAATTCGACATGCGCACATCATTACGAGCCAATCCCGCGCCGCTGTCAATCGCCCGGCCCGGGCGCGTGGCCCATCCCCTTTCCGTCGAGGACAGCCCCGACTACGTGCAGTCGCTGGCGCGCGGCCTGCAGGTCATCCGCGCCTTCGATGCCGACCACGCCCTGCTCAGTCAGTCGCAGATCGCCGCGCTCACCGGCCTTGCGCGCGCCGTGGTGCGCCGGAGCCTGATCACCCTCGAGCACCTGGGCTACGTCGAGGCGCTGGGCCGGCAGTTCCGCCTCACGCCCCGTGTGCTCGAGCTGGGATTCGGCTACCTCTCGGCCTCGCGCCTGCCCGAGCTCGCATTGCCCTCCATGGAGAGGCTGGTGCGCGAGGTGCAGGAGTCCTCTTCGATGTCGGTGCTCGATGGGGAGCAGATCGTCTACGTGGCGCGCGTGCCGGTGAGCCGCATCATGACCGTGGCGCTGGGCGTCGGGGCGCGCCTGCCGGCCTACGCGGCCTCGATGGGGCGGGTGCTGCTCGCCGGCCTCACCGATGCGCAGCTCGATGCGTGGCTGGCGCGGGCGCACCTGGCGCCCATCACCGCGCACACCCTGTGCACCGCGCGTGCCCTGAGGGCGGAGATCGGCAAGGTGCGCCGGCAGGGCTACTGCGTGGTCGCCCGCGAACTCGAGCTCGGGCTGTGCTCGGTGGCCGTGCCGATCCGCGGCCGGGGCGGCGCGGTGCTTGCCGGGCTGAACGTGAGCCTGCAGCACCACGCCGACAGCCGCACCCAGGTGCAGCAACGCATTCTGCCGGCGCTGCGACGGGCGCAGGCGGAGATCGAGCGCGTCCTGGCCCATGTCGGCATGAACGCATGAGCGCCGCCGCCCCGCATCGCATCGGGTTCTTCACCTGCGTCGCGCTGGTGGTGGGCAATACCATCGGCTCGGGCATCTTCCTGTTGCCCTCTTCGCTCGCCGAGTACGGCCTGGCGAGCCTCATCGCCTGGGGCTTCACCGCCGCCGGCGCGCTGGCCCTCGCCGTGGTGTTCTCGCGCCTGGCGCGCGCCTTCCCGCGCGCCGGGGGACCTTATGCGTACACCGAGGAGGCCTTCGGCCCATTCGTGGCCTTCATCGTCGCGTGGGGCTACTGGGTGTCGATCTGGGTGGGCAACGTGAGCATCGCCACGGGCGGCGTCGCCTACCTCACCTCGCTCGCGCCGCAACTGAACCGCATCCCCGGGTCCTCGGCCACGCTCACGCTCTGCATCCTGTGGCTGCTGACGTTGGTGAACTGCCGCGGCCTCCGCGCCAGCGCCTGGGTGCAGAACGTCACCACGGTGATGAAGGTGCTGCCGCTGCTCGCCATCGCCGGCCTCGCACTGTTCTCCATCCATGCCGAGGACTTCGCCCGCAACGCCGCCATTCCCGTCACCCTGCACGGCGTGACCGCGGCGGCGACGCTGACGCTGTGGGGCCTGCTCGGCCTCGAGTCAGCCACCATCCCGGCCGACAAGGTGGTGGACCCTGCCCGCACCATCCCGCGTGCCACGCTCGCCGGGACCTTCGGCACCGCGCTGATCTACGTGCTGGCCTGTGGCGCGGTGCTCATCCTGCTGCCCACGGCGCAACTGAAGGCCTCCACCGCGCCGTTCGCCGACGTGGCGCGAATGTTCTGGGGCGAACCCGCCGCCCGACTGCTCGCCGCCTTCGCCGCGATCAGCGCCTTCGGCTGCCTCAACGGATGGATCCTGCTGCAGGGCGAGTTGCCCTGCGCCATGGCGCGCAACGGCGTGTTCCCGCAGTTCTTCGCCCGAGTGTCGGCACGCAACACGCCTGACCGGGCGATGATCGCCGGGAGCCTGCTGGTCAGCGCGCTGATCCTGATGAACCTCAGCAAGTCGATGGTGGATATCTTCACCTTCATGATCCTGCTGTCGACGACCTCGTGCCTGGTCATGTACACGCTGTGCGCGCTCGCGCTGCTGCGCCTGCAATTCACCGGACGGTTGCCCGGCGAAGTACGCCCATCGCTCCCCCTGGCGGCGATTGCGCTGGCGGCGCTGGCCTATTCGCTGTGGGCCATCATCGGCGCGGGCGAGAGCGCCGTGCTGTGGGGATTCGGGCTGTTGCTGGCCGGCGTACCGGTGTATGCCATCACGCGCAAGGTGCATCGATGAAGAAGCAGAACGACAACTCCTGGGCCGCAGATGTGACCACCAAGGGTGCACTGCCCCGCGTCTCGCATGGCCAGGGCATCCACGTCTGGGACACCACCGGCCGGCGCTACATCGACGCCTCCGGCGGCCCCGCCGTGTACTGCCTGGGTCACAGCCACCCGGAGGTGAACGAGGCGATCAAGGCGCAGCTCGATCGCATCGCGCACGGCTACCGCTACAGTTTCACGAGCGCACCGCAAGAGGAACTCAGCGCGCAGATCGCGCAGAACTGCGGTCACGGCCTGACGGCCATCGTGTTCGTCTCCGGTGGCTCCGAGGCGGTGGAATCCGCGCTCAAGCTGGCGCTGCAGTACCACCATGCCCGTGGCGAGCATTCGCGCCGGCGCTTCATCTCGCGCCGGCGCTCCTGGCACGGCAACACCCTGGGCGCGCTGTCGGTATCGGACTTTGCCTCGCGCCGCGCGCCCTTCGAGGGCGCGCTCATCGAGGCCTCGTTCCTCTCCACCGTCAATGCCTACCGTCCGCCGGTGGGCGTCGATCCATCCCGCCTCGCCGAGCATTGCGCAGCCGAACTGGAAGCCGAGATCCTGCGCCTCGGCGCCTCGAACGTCGCGGCGTTCATCTTCGAGCCCGTGGTGGGCGCCGCGGGCGGCGTGGTGCCCGCCCCGCAAGGCTACGCGCAGCGCATCCGTGAGATCTGCACGCGCCACGGCGTGCTGATGATCGCGGACGAGGTCATGTGTGGTTCCGCTCGCTGCGGCACCTGGCGCGCGCTGGAGCACGATGGCGTGGTGCCCGACATCATGTCCATCGCCAAGGGCCTCGGCGGTGGCTACCTGCCGCTGGGCGCGGCGGTGTACCAGGATTTCATCCTGAAGGAACTGGTGCGCCATGATGGCGGCCCGCTGACCGGCCACACCTTCACCGCGCACACGGCGGCCTGCGCAGCCGGCGCCGCCGTGCAGCGCATCGTGCAGCGCGAGGGGCTGGTGGCGCGCGTGCGCAGCGAAGGCGAGGTGCTGCAGGCCCTGCTGCGCGAGTCGCTCGCCGGCATCGAGGCGGTGGGCGACATCCGCGGGCGGGGCTTCTTCGCCGGCGTGGAATTCGTCGCCGACCGCGCCAGCAAGGCGCCATTCGACCCGGCGCAGATGCTGTCCGCGCGCATCGGCCGGCACGGCAACCAGCGCGGTCTCATGTGCTACCCCATCTCGGGGAACGTCGATGGCAGCCGCGGCGATGCGGTGATCCTCGCGCCACCGTACATCACCACGCGCGAGCAGCTCGCCGAGATCGTCTCGATCTTCGCCGAGTCGGTGCGCGCCGCGCTCGCGGACATCGGACGGTGAACCGCCCCTTGCGCAGGATCCCGCTGCTGCTCGCGGTGCTGCTGGCGCTGGCATGGTTCGCGGGCCCGGCGCTCGTGGGTTCCCACGGCCATCGCGCCTTGGCGGTATGATGATGCCAGCGGGATCAGAAGAACCGGGAGCGGCAGCGTGCGGGAATGGAAGCACATCGGCATCAGAGCAGTGCTGGTCGCGATGTCGTTCAGCTTCGCCGCCCACGGCCAGCCGTTGGAGCTTTCCGCGGCGCCGGCGAGCCCCGGGGATTCCGCCGACGCGCTGATCCTTCCCCGCCCGGGTGATGGCTTTCGCCCGTTCCTGCCGGAGGCCCCGCCCCGCCAACCGGGTGCGCACTGGATCCGTGTGAGCGGTGATACCGGCCTCCTCGCCGACCTGCCAGCCCTGGTCGTACACGCCGCGCGCAGCGCCCGCATCGAGGTGTTCGTCGATCAGGGCGGCCAGGTCCGAAGCGCGCCGCTCGCGGCCCAGTGGTCGACGTTTCGCGGCAGCGTCGATCGGGCCTACATCGTGTCCGAACGGACCCCCGCAAGTCCCCTGCTGCTGAAGCTCGACGGCGGCGAGCGCGGGCTGCAGGAGCTGCGCATCACGTCCACGACGCTGCCGCTGGCGCTGGCGCGCGGTGCCGAGCAGGCGCGCATGGTCGAGCTCGCGTTCGGTGCGCTGGCGGCCATGGCGCTCGCGGCGCTGCTGATCTGGCTGGTGCTCAAGGACCGCCTGTTCGTGCTGTACGGGAGCCTGTTCCTGCTGCAGTCGCTGTACCTGGCGTACCTGACAGGTCCGGGGTTCGACTGGCCATGGCTGTCCGCCGGGCTGCGTTTCGGAACTCATGCCTGGAACGTCCCCGCCGCCCTCAGCGGCGCGATCTCCTGCCTGTTCGTCCGCGAGATCGCCGACCTCAGGCACTTCTCACCGCGGATCTACGCCATCTACGGCTGGCTCGCGCTGCTGTTCGTCGTCCTGACGGCGGCGAACGCGGCCAAGTCCATCGGCTTCGGCCCCTGGGTGAACGCCGCCGGCAATCTCATCTTCCTGGCGACGGCGGTGTTCACGCTGATCGTCGCCCTGCTTGCCTGGCGGCGCGGCTCGCGGGCCGCGGGCTGGTTCCTGCTGGCCTGGACCCTGCTCGAGGCCTGCACCATCGCGACCACCGTGTTCCTGCTGGCCGATGCGCCGGAGGACACCAGTCGGATGCTGTACTACTTCGCCCTGCCGCTGTCGATGGTGGCCGCGGGCGTCGTGATCGCACTGGGCGTCGCCGACCGGCTGCGCGAGCAGCGACTGGCCTTGTCCGAGGCCGAGCGGCGCGCACAGACCGACTCGCTCACCGGCGTGCTCAACCGGCGCTCGCTGGTGGAGCGCCTGGAAGCCGCGGGTCTGCGCGCCCGCGCACGCGGGCTGCCGCTGTCCATCCTGTTCATCGACCTGGATCACTTCAAGCTGATCAACGACTCCTTCGGGCATCCGGCGGGCGATGCCTGCCTGCGCGCCATCATCGCCCCGATCCAGGCCGAGCTGCGCCAGTCGGATGTCATCGGCCGTTGGGGCGGCGAGGAGTTCGTGGTGATGCTGAGCAGCGCCGATGCCGCGGCCGCGCAGCCCATCGCCGAGCGCATCCGCACGCGCGTCGCGGAAGTGCGCATCGAGGGCTTCGGCGCGCCGATCCGGATGACCTGCAGCATCGGCATCGCAGCCAGCGAGACGGAAGGCCGCTGGGGCCAGGAGCTGATCTCCCGCGCGGATGAAGCCGTGTATGCGGCCAAGCGCTCGGGCCGCAACCAGGTGCGACTGGCGGAGGCCGGCGCCTGATGGCACGGCGAGGCCAGCAGCGCGTCAATGGGTGGCGCGCTGCGCCTCGAAGGCCTGCCAGGACTGCTCGAGGACGTAGGCGTGGATGGCCTTCAGGTCCTCGGGCGAGAGCACATCGTCGAATTGGCCCATCCCCAGCGGCTTGAGTGCACCGCGCAGCACGATGTCCGCGAACATCGCGTGCAGCTCGGGCTTCAGCCGCCGCAGGTCCGGAATCAACCCGCGCCCCATCGCATGGCAACGCGAGCAGTACCGTGTGTACAGCACTTCTCCGGCCGCGACTTGCTCCGGCGTGCCTTCGCGTGGTGGCGGCTGCGCGAAGGGTTGATCGGCCAATGCCGGCGGCCGGGGAACGGCGCCCCCACCCAGCTTGAAGGCGATGATGCGGCTTTCATTGCCGTACCGGTAGGCGGCCGAATCCGGCGCGAAGGGCACGCCCGCCCCGCCGCCACCAAATCCCGCCATGACCACGATGTACTGCTCGCCATCGACACTGTAGGTGGAGGGCGCCGCCATGATGGAAGTGCCCACTTCCAGGCGCGCTAGCTTCCGGCCGTCGTCGGCCGCATAGACGTTCAGGAAACCCTCGGTGTCGCCGCGGATCACGAGATTCCCGGCCGTGGACAGGATGCCGCCATCCCAGAAGCCGGCTCCGGGCTGTTCCCACACGGCGACCTGGCGCACCGGATCCCAGGCACGCACGCGGCCACCGGTGCGCGCCGGCACGGGCACGGTCTTCTGCAGTTCCGCGAGCGGAGGCAGCGGACCGAACATCGGCGCCATGGCCGCGGCGTCGTAGAACTCCGGCGGCACGCTCGCCACCGTGAACTGCCCCTCGATGAGCCCGGCGCGCGAGTGACGGGTATCGAAGAACACCCACGGCGCCTCGATCACCGGGAGGTAGACGAGACCCGTCAGCGGACTGAATGACATCGGCATCCAGTTGTGCGCGCCTGCCATGCCGGGGACGATGAGCTTCGCGCCCGTGGTGTAATCCGCCGCCGCGCTGCGCGCGGGCCGTCCCGTCTTCGCATCGAGCCCCGTCGTCCAGTTCACGTACGTGAACGGCTTGCCACTGATGAAGCGGCCATTGGTGCGATCGAGCACGTAGAAGAAGCCGTCCTTGGGGGCGTGCATCAGCACCTTGCGGCGATGCCCCTGGATGTCGAGGTCGGCCAGGATCATCTTCGCCGTGGAGGTGTAGTCCCAGTTCTCGCCCGGCACTTCCTGGAAATGCCAGGCCAGGCGCCCCGTCTTCGCGTGGATCGCCACCACCGAGGCGAGGTACAGGTTGTCGCCGCCGCGCGGTGAGCGCTCCTTCCAGTTGTAGGGTGAGGCATTGCCCGTGCCCGCGTAGACCAGATCGAGGTCGGCATCGTAGGCCAGGCCATCCCAGGCCGTTCCGCCGCCGCCCAGCGACCAGTCGCCCTTCGGGTCCCAGGTGGCCGCAGCTGCGCGCAGATGCGGCTGGTCCTGGGGACCCTTGGCAGGATCGCGCGGCACGATGTAGAAGCGCCAAGCCAGCCGGCCGGTCTCGAGGTCCCAGGCACTCAGGAAACCCCGCACGCCGAAATCCGCGCCGCCATTGCCGATGACCACCACGTTGCCGGCCACCTGGGGCGCGCCGGAAATGGTGTAGGGCCGGTGACGGGCGCGATCCTCCGGCGTCAGCGTGTCCACCTTCCACAGGCGATGACCATCACGCGCATCGATGGCGTGCAGGAAACCATCGGTGGACCCGACGTAGACGCGCCCCTTCCACAACGCGACCCCGCGGTTCACCACATCGCAGCAGGCGAACCGGCTCCACTGCATGTCGACTTCGGGGTCATAGCGCCACAGCTCCGCACCGGTCTTCGCATCCAGCGCATATACCCGTCCCCAGTTCCCCGAGGTGTACAGGCGCCCGTCGACCACCAGCGGGGTGGCCTGCATGCCGCGATGGGTGCCCGGGCGGTACTCCCACGCATATCCCAGCCTGCCCACGTTGCCCGCGTTGATCTGCACCAGCGGCGAGAAGTAGCTTCCCTGCGCATCGCGCCCGCCGGTGAACCAGTTGCCGGGCTCGGCATCCGCTGCCCTCAGCCGAGCGTGGTCGACATCGGCCGGCAGAGCAGCCGCCGCAGCCGTGAAGCGGCAGGCGCCCCCCAGCATGAGAACCGCGATGGTGCGAAGCGTGGACCGGTGCAGATTCATCGGGACCTTCTCCTGAGCGGCGCACTGCAATCCGTGAACACCAGCCGCACACGGCGATAGTGCTGCGGGAAGATCACCGCAGTGGCATCGGCGGTGCGCACGAAATGTTCGTTGGGAATATTCCGACGAAACGCCGTGTGCGCTCGTCGCTTAGGCGCAACAACTGTGACACAGCCAGCGCGGTCCGGCAACAGATCCGGTATCACATGGCGCCGCAATCGTGAACGAAACGGCGTGCGCTACAATCCTCTGATGTTCGATGCCCCCCCCTGTTGCCGCTTCACCTGCGCGTCCTTGGATGTCACCGGCGGAAAATGAAGAGTGCGCGCTGGCGCAGCGTCTGCTGGCGGGCGATCGATCGGCACTGGCCCGGGCGCTGACCCGGATCGAGCGTGACGAGCGGTTCGCCTGCCGATTCGACCCACTGCTCGCCGCTCACACCGGCCGCTGCCAGAGCGTCGGCATCACCGGCGCCCCGGGCGCCGGCAAATCCACGCTGGTCGGCGCGCTGCTTCAGTCAGGCCTGAAACAAAACCGGCGCATGGCGGTGCTGGCGCTGGACCCCGCATCGGCATTGACGCGCGGTGCGATCCTGGGCGATCGGTTGCGCATGGATGCCGCCGCCGGCGATGAACGGGTGTTCGTCCGCTCCATGACGGCCGGCATGCACGGCGGCGGCTTGTCGGCGGTCACGCCGCTGGTGATCCGGGCGCTGGATGCGGCCGGTTGGCCGTGGGTGCTGATCGAAACCGTGGGAGTGGGCCAGACGGAGTTCGACATCGTCGAGGCTGCCACCACCGCCGTGGTCGTGCTCAACCCGGGCTGGGGTGACGAAGTGCAGACCATCAAGGCAGGGCTCTTGGAAATGGCTGACATCTTCGTCATCAACAAATGCGACCGCGAGGGTGCGAACCAGACCCGCTTGGATCTGCAGCGCATGCTGAGCGTGAGAAAGCCTTGCGCGTGGACCCCACTCATCGTCCAGACGGTGGCGAGCGAGGGTTGGGGGATCGAAGACCTGTGGTCCGCCATCGAATGGCATGGCCAGCATCTGGATTCGAGTGGTGAGCGCGCCGGCCGGCGCCGGAGACTCCTTGGCCTCGCGGCGCGAGAACTGGCGCGGGCCTCGCTGAATGCGAAACTGGAGATGCAGACGCATTCACCCAGGTTCGCCACGCTGCTCGATGGCGTACTCGCGGGCCGCGATACGATCCATGAGGCCGCGACGCATCTGCTCGAGGAGATTCTTCACAGTGATGCTGATCGCGAAACCGGTGGCGGCCGCAACGGCTGATGTCGTCGCGGAGATCGTGCGGAAATTCCCGACGGCATCCCTGTCATATGTAGATTTTAGAGATGAAGATCTAGCGAAAGCCGTTAGAACTTCACCCGTGCTTCCACCCCCAGCGTACGCGGCTGGTTGACGACGATGCGCGGCCGGCCAAGGGTCTCGGCGGCAAGCGAGCGGTTGTCGCCGAGATTGGCCTGGATGTTCGTCAGGTTCTTGCCGACGAAGGCGAATTCGAAATCCCCGACGTCGTAGGCCAGACGCAAATCGAGGAGCGAATACCCCGGACGCAGTCGCGGGTTGTTGGCATCGACGCTGGCGCTCAGGCTGTTCCCCGAGTAGGTGTACATCAGGGTGCCGGTCATGCTGCCGCCTGCAGACAGCGGCACGGTGTAGCCAGCCGCGGCATTGGCGGTCCAGTCCGGCACTTCGTACACGCGCGCACCCTCACTCTGCGCCGGCAGCAGCGCACTGCCCTTCGATATGCGGGCGTGTTGCAGGCTCAAGCCAGCGCTCAGGTCGAGTCCGCTCACGGGGCGGGCGTGAATCTCCATGTCGAAGCCCTTGATCTTCGCCTGCCCGGAATTGGCGCGGAACTGGAAGCCGCACGGCAGAGCCACCAACTGCTGGATCCCGTCCCAGACCGTGTAGAAGCCCGCGCCGTCGACGGTGACACGATTGTCAGCCCAGCTGGTCTTGCCACCTACCTCGTATGTCCACAAGTGGTCTGACTTGAAGCTCTTGGTCTGGGCAGCACTCGTATACCCGAGCGCGGACAACTGGCCGAAGCAGCCGAGCGGATCGATCTGCTCATTGCCCGGAATCGATGGCACCAGTCCGCCCGGCCTGAAACCCCGGGCGACATCGGCATAGTACAGCTGGTTGGCGGCAGGTTTGAAGTTGAGCGCGATCTTCGGGTTGACGCCATTTTCGCTGTTCGACACCGTCGGATCGGTGATGCGTGCCCCGCCGAAGGCAATGCCTTCGAGATAACCGCCGGTCTGTGTCTTCACCTTGTAGGCGCGCAGTCCGGCGGTCAGCTTCCACGCTGGGTTGAACTGATAGCTCAATTCACCGTAGACCGCAGGTTCCTGCACCTTCGTGTTGTAGTCCTGTCCGAAGATCTCATCGGGATTGAGCGGATTGACCGGGATGGGCAGCCCATCAATCCCCTGCACGACGAATCCGCCAGTCTGGCTGATCCCGGGCGCGAGCGAAGGTGGATAGTAGCCCGCATAGGGAACGCGGCCCCGCGTGTCGGAAAAGAACAAGCCCGCCACGTACTGCCAGGGTCCATCGCCCTTCGAGGTGATGCGGAATTCCTGCACGAATCGATGGATCTGCTTCACTTCGCGAATGTGCGCAGGGATCGGCTGCGCGTGATACGGGACAGAATTCGGATCGTTGACATCCCCCATTGGAATGCCATCGAAGGGTGCCTCCAGGTTCTGCCACAGGAAATCGGTCTGATCCTCGGTCTCATCGACCGTGCGGTCGAAATAAGAGGTGGAGGACACGAAATCGAAACTGCTTGCCTGATAGTTGGCGCTGAGGGAAGCCAATACCCAGGAGTCCTTGCTCTGTTCCGGGATATTGAAGAAGCGCTGCTGGAGGGATCCGTTCGGATGCATGTTGACCGGAATTCCAGTCGGCGGGATGGGCGACGGCACCGGCACAGGGTAACTGCCATTGTCCGCGAGCGGCAGGCCGTTCATGAACGTGCGCTGGAACATGATCCTTGGCGTGATCAGCAGCGCATCACTCGCCTTGATCGCGAGTGAACCGGCTGCGCCGTAGCTGTTGTCGCGTCCCACATCATTCACGCGCGAAGTGGACAGGCCCTGCGCCTGCAAGGCCGCCAGCGTGGGATTGCCGGCTGCACCGACGAGGCTCGCATCGGCCGGATTGGTCAGGAAGGTGCGGCTGAACCAGCCAGCATCATGCTGCACGAAGGCTGCCAGGCGCATGGCCATCCTGCCCTGGATCAGCGGAATATTGATGGCGCCATCGACACCGTAGTTCGGATTCGGCGCGCTCGAGGTCTTGCTGCCGTTGACACTCACCCGCCCCGACACGGCGTCGAAATCCGGTTGAATGGTGATCATGCGAACGGTGCCACCCATCGAACGCGCACCGTACAGGGTGCCCTGCGGACCGCGCAGCACCTCGATACGCTGGATATCCACCACGCGCGGGTCGATCGAGTCCGGCACCGGCGTATCGTCGATGTAGAAACCGGTGGTGTTGTCACCGGAGATACCCCGGATGGAAATCGTGCGCGCCGTACCCGCACCATCGCCCGTGCTGGCGAAGGCCAGACTCGGCACCTGGCCCGCGTAATCGATGAAGTTCTTGGTACCGCGCTCTTCGAGCGTCGCGGCACTCAAGGCCGTGATGGACATCGGTACGTCCTGCAGGCTCTCGCTGCGTCGCGTGGCGGTGACCGTGATCGCCTCGAGTTGGCCGCTTGTCGCCGCCTCCGCGGAATTCGCGGTCTGCGCCCAGGAACCTGAGGGCAGGACAGCAGCCAGTCCAATGCTCAGCAATGCGGCACGAACCACGCCGTGCGCCTCAATGATGCTTCCGATTTCCCCCATGACACTTCATCTCCGCAGTTTGGCGTTGTTCGATTCGGGCGCAATACTGATCGTGGCTTTCGCGCAACAACTGTGACACCGTAATTGTCCGCGCGTAATGTTTTGCGTGTCAAGCAAATCCTCGCGAACGCGATTTTGATGCGATCCCAGCCGAAAGCTGGTTGCAGCCGCATTACGGACCGAGTCGAGGCCATGCTGCCTGCGTGCAGGGCCAAACCGCTGGAGCAAACGTGCCGGCCGCTGTGGCGGTCAGGCAACGAGCAAGCGCCGCTCGCGCCGCCACGGCTTGCCGCAGTCTGACGACATAGTGCACCTTGATGCATTATTGTCTTCCGCTGAGTCGGAATTTCACCGTTCGGGATCTGCGCAATCGTTTCGCCGCAGCCCAAAGCCTTGACCAAGGGAAAGGCCCGCACCTTGCACGATGAAGATCGTGGCGAGCGCTGAAGATTCACAACGCCTCCGCCACGACTTCCACCCAGTGCCTCACCGGCACATCGCTTGCGGCCGCGAGATGCGCAAGACAACCGATATTGGCGGTCACGATGACCTGCGGCTGCACGGCGCCGAGGTGCCGAAGTTTCTCGGTGCGCAGACGCCGTGAGAGCTCCGGCTGCAGGATCGAGTAGGTTCCGGCAGACCCGCAGCAGCGCGCGGCCTCCCGCGGTTCACGCACCTCGTGCCCGACCGCTTCGAGCAGGCTTTCCACCCGGCCGCGGATACGTTGGGCGTGCTGCAGCGTGCAGGGCGACTGCCAGGCGATGCGCTGCGGCTTCGCGGCGCGAATCCCGGCGCGGTCGAAGTCCTGCGCGCCGATGAGCTCGGACAGATCACGCGCCGCCGCCGCCACGCGCTGCGCCATGCCGGCGAGTTCAGCGTCCTCGTGCAGCAGGTGCGCGTAGTCCTTGACCATGGCGGCGCAACCGCTGGCGCTGATCACCAGGCATTCGGCGCCCTGCTCGAGCAATTGGTGCCAGTGCCTTACATTGGCCTTGACCTGCGCCAGCGCCTGCGCGGTGCGCGACAGGTGATGATTCAGCGCGCCGCAGCAGCCGGCGCCGCTGTCCGCGATCAGGCTCACGCCCAGGCGATCCATGACCCGGGCAGCCGCGGCATCGATGGCCGGCGCCAGCGCCGGCTGCACGCAGCCTTGCATCAGGATCATGCGCCGCGCATGTCGTGCGGCCGGCCACGGGCCCGGCGCCTGCGGCGCCACAGGCACGGTAGCCGCGAGCCGTGCCGGCAATGCGAAGCGCAGCCGCCGGCCCACGCCGAGCAGCGCCGCGAACCAACGCCGGCGCGACAGCACCGCGCCCAGCAGGCCGCGCTGCCAGCGATTCGCCAAGGGCCGTGGCGCGCGCTGCTCCGCCAGCTCCCGGCCCACGTCCACCAACTGCCCGTAGCGCACACCGGAGGGACAGGCCGATTCACAGGCGCGGCAGGTCAGGCAGCGGTCCAGGTGATCTCGCGCCACTTCGCCGGGGCCGGCATTTTCGGCCATCTGCTTGATGAGATAGATGCGGCCGCGCGGGCTGTCGAGTTCATCGGCCAGCAATCCGTAAGTGGGACAGGCCGGCAGACAGAAGCCGCAGTGGACGCAGGGCAGGATGAGCTGCGCGGCCTGCTGCGCCAGCTCCCGCTGCGGATGATCATCGGGCACGCGCGTGTACATCGTGCTCCTACAACCCGGCGTACAGCCGGCCAGGATTGAACAGGCCTTGCGGGTCGAACACGGACTTGACCGAGCGCATCAAGGCCTGTTGCGCGGCCGGCAGCGGCTGGAATACCTCGCTGTTCCGATCGCGCGTCCGAAACCGGGTCGCGAAGCCTCCCACGGCCGCCGCGGCGGCACGGACATGCTCGAAGTCCTGTGCACCCATCACCCAGCGTTGCGCTCCGCCCCACTCCCACAGTTCTGTGGCTCCCAGCGCCTGTGCCGGCGTCACGGCCGGTACGGCGACGCGTATCAATTCCTCGGCGGCGGCGAGCTTCTCGAGGCGATGTTCGCGCAGGTCGCGCCAGAAATCCTCGGCGGCTTCCACCACCTCACCGCCCAGCTCACGGCGGGTGGCAGCGATGGCCGCGGGCGAGCCGGACAGGCGCACCCGCAAGCTGCCGTTCATCCAGCAGCTCGCGGAAATGCAGCTGGGTCGCTGCGCGAGCCGCGCCAGGGTCGCCAATGCCTCTTGCGAATCCACCTCGAGGCGCAGGGTCATCGAGTCTGCCGGTTGCGGCAGCACTTTCAACGACACCTCGAGCAGCACGGCAAGGCAGCCCAGGCTCCCCACCATCAGGCGCGACACATCGAAACCGGCGACGTTCTTCATCACCTGGCCGCCGAAGCGCAGCGCCTCACCGCTCCCGGTGAGCAGTTGCACGCCCAGCACGAAATCCTTCACCGCGCCGCTGTACGCGCGCGCCGGTCCCGCGAGGCCACAAGCGACGGTGCCGCCGAGTGTCGCCTGCGGCCCGAAATGCGGTGGCTCGAAGGGCAGGTACTGGCCGTGCTGCGCCAATGCGGCCTCGATCTCGGCCAGCGGCGTGCCAGCCCGCGCGCTCAGCACCAGTTCGCCGGGGTCGTAACTCAGGATGCCGCGATGGCCTCCAAGTTCCAGCGGCTCGCCCGCCACCTCGCGCCCATAGAACTGCTTGGTGCCACCGCCCACCAACCGCAACCGCGCGCCGCGCGTGGCGGCATCGCGGATGTGCTCGGCGAGCTGTGTTGTCTGGTCGGCGTCCACGCGATGACCTCGCCCGTCAGAACCGCGGCAGGTCCGCGTGGGGAAGCCGTCCGTGATGCACGTGCATGGCGCCGTGCTCGGCGCAGCGCGCCAGCGTCGGCACGGCCTTGCCCGGATTCAAGAGGCGCGCCGGATCGAAGGCCGCCTTCAGCGCATGGAACACGGTGAGCTCACCCGCGCCGAACTGCGCGCACATGGGCCCGAGTTTTTCCACGCCCACGCCATGCTCGCCGGTGACGGTGCCGCCCACTTCCACGCACAATTCCAGCACGCGCGCGCCTAAGCGTTCCGCGCGCGCCAGCTCCCCCGGCCGCCCCGCATCGAACAGGATGAGGGGATGCAGGTTGCCGTCACCCGCGTGGAACACATTCACGATGGGCAAGGCGGCCTCGCGGGACAGCTCGGCGATGCGCATCAGCACATCCGGCAGCCGGCGGCGCGGAATGGTGCCGTCCATGCAGTAGTAGTCCGGCGCCAGCCGCGCCACGGCGGAGAAGGCGCTCTTGCGCCCCGACCACATGCGCTCGCGCGCCGCCGCATCGGCGGCCTGTGACACCGCCAGCGCGCCGCAGCCGGCCAGGTGCTCGCGCACCCGCTCCGCCTGCCAGGCCACATCCTCGGCCACGCCATCCAGCTCGCACAGCAGCAGGGCCTGCGCGCCGCGTGGATAGCCGCAGTGGGCGAAATCCTCGGCCGCCTCGATGGCCGGCCCGTCCATCATTTCAAGGCCCGCGGGGATGATGCCGGCGCCGATGATGGCCGCCACGGCGGCGCCGCAGGCGGGCACGTCGGCGAAGGTCGCCATCAGCAGCTCCACGCTCGGCGGCCGCGGCAACAGGCGCACCGTCACTTCCACCACCACGCCCAGCAGCCCTTCGGAGCCTGTCAGCAGCGCCAGCAGTTCGAAGCCGTTGGTCTCCTGCATTTCATTGCCGATCGTCAGCAGCTCGCCGTCGAGCGTGAGCAGCTTGATCTGCAGCAGGTTGTTGAAGGTCAGCCCGTACTTCAGGCAATGCACGCCGCCGGAATTCTCGGCCACGTTCCCGCCGATGCTGCAGGCCAGCTGCGAGGACGGATCCGGCGCATAGAACAGACCGAACGGGCGCGCCGCTTCCGAGATGGACAGATTGGTCACGCCGGGCTGCACCCGCGCGATGCGCCGCATTGGATCGAGCTCCAGCAGGCGGTTCATGCGCGACAGCACCAGCAGCACGCCACCCGCCACCGGCAGCGCGCCGCCCGACAGGCCCGTGCCCGCGCCGCGCGTCACCACCGGGACGCCGTGCGCCCGGCAGATGCCCAGCACGCGGCGCACCTGCTCCACCTCGGTGGGCAGAACGACGAGATCAGGAACTCGGGTGTGCGCGCTCAGCGCATCGCATTCGAACGCGGCGCAGCCTTCCGGACTGGTCTTCAGGCCCGCGGGATCCAGCACCTCCCGCAGTTCCCGAATCAGCGCCGGGTCCACGCGCGTCGCTCAGCGGGCGACGAAACGCGCCGAGGTCTTGGACTTGATCTCCTCCAGCGTCACGCCCGGCGCCATTTCGACGAGCTCGAAACCGGCGCTGCGCGAGGGCCGCGAGAACACGGCAAGATCGGTGATCAGCATGTCCACGACGTTCGCACCGGTGAGGGGCAGCTCGCAATGCGGCTTGAACTTGTGCGAGCCGTCCTTGGCGGTGTGTTCCATCACCACCACGGTCTTCTTCACGCCGGCGACCAGGTCCATGGCCCCGCCCATGCCCTTGACCATCTTGCCGGGCACCATCCAGTTGGCCAGGTCCCCCTGCTCGGAGACCTCCATGGCGCCGAGCACGGAGAGGTTGATGTGCCCGCCGCGGATCATGCCGAAGCTGTCGGAAGAAGAGAAATACGAGGACATCGGCAGCTCGGTGATGGTCTGCTTGCCGGCATTGATCAGGTCCGGGTCTTCCTCGCCCTCGAATGGGAAGGGTCCCATGCCCAGCATGCCGTTCTCAGACTGCAGTACCACCTTCATTCCTTCCGGAATGTAGTTGGCCACCAGGGTCGGAATGCCGATCCCGAGGTTCACGTAGAAGCCGTCGCGCAGTTCCTTGGCGGCGCGCATCGCCAGTTCGTTTCGATTCCACGGCATGATGATGCTCCTAAGCCGTGCGCTTGCGCACGGTACGGTTTTCGATGCGCTTCTCGTAGGCGCCACCACGGATGATGCGCTTCACAAAGATCCCCGGCGTGTGGATCTGGTTCGGATCGAGTTGCCCCGGTTCGACCAGTTCCTCGACTTCGGCGATGGTCATGGAACTTGCCGAGGCCATCATGGGATTGAAGTTGCGCGCGGTCTTGCGGTAGATCAGGTTCCCCTCGGTGTCGCCCTTCCAGGCCTTGACCAGGGACACATCGGCCCACAGGCCCTTTTCCAGCACCCAGGTCTCGCCATCGACCACGCGTGTCTCCTTGCCCTCGGCCACGAGAGTTCCGGCGCCGGTGCGCGTGTAGAAACCGTAGATGCCGGCTCCTCCCGCACGCACGCGCTCGGCGAGGGTCCCCTGCGGGTTGAACTCCAGCTCCAGCTCGCCGGCGAGGAACTGGCGCTCGAACTCCTGGTTCTCGCCCACGTAGGAGGAGATCATTTTCTTGATCTGGCGCGTCTTGAGGAGCATCCCCAGCCCGAAGCCGTCGACGCCCGCGTTGTTGGACACCACGGTCAGGCCCTTCACGCCCGAATCGCGCAGCGCCAGGATCAGATTTTCCGGGATGCCGCACAGGCCGAAACCGCCGGACATGATGGTGATGCCATCGCGCACCACGCCCTTGAGCGCGGACGCCGCATCGGGAAACACTTTCGAAATACTCACGATACCCTCCTCTCGTCAACGCGCCGTGCGCCGCAGTGCGGCTTCCAGCGTGTTCGACAACAACATGGCGATGGTCATCGGGCCGGCGCCGCCGGGCACCGGGGTGATCCAGCCGGCGCGCTGCGCTGCGCCCGCGAAATCCACATCGCCCACCAGCCTGCCATCGGCGAGCCGGTTGATGCCCACATCGAACACCGCGGCGCCGGGCTTGATCCACTCGCCCGGGATCATCTCGGGCTTGCCGATGGCGGCCACCACGATGTCCCCGCGCATCACCTCGCTGGCGAGGTCCTTGGTGCGCGTGTGGCAGACCGTGACCGTGCAGCCGGCGAGCATGAGCTCCAGGGCCATCGGCCGGCCAACGATGTTCGAGGCGCCCACCACCGTGGCGCGGGCACCTGACAATGGCACATTGTATTCCTGCGCCAGACGCATCACCCCATAGGGCGTGCAGGGACGCAGGGCGGGACGCTTCTGCGCCAGGAGCCCGGTGTTGGTGGGATGAAAGCCATCGACGTCCTTGTGCGGATCGATGGCATCCATGATCTCGTTCGCATCGAGCCCTGCGGGCAGCGGGAGCTGCACGAGGATGCCATCCACCCGCTGGTCCTTGTTGAGCAACTCGACCAGCCCGAGCAGTTCCTGCCGGGTCACATTGTCGGGCGGATCGAAGGAGAAGGATTCGATGCCCACTTCCGCGCAGGCCTTCTTCTTGTTGCGCACGTACACGGAAGATGCCGCGTTGTTGCCGACCTGCACCACGGCCAGGCCCGGTGCACGGCCGTAGGTGGCGGCGAACTGCCGCACCTTGCCCGCCACCTCGCTGCGCACCCGCGCCGCGACGGCCTTGCCATCCAGGACGATCGCGCTACCTTTCGAGTCCGCCATGATCAGTACCGGTAGTGATCGGGCTTGTACGGCCCGTGCTTGTTGACGCCGATGTAGGCGGCCTGCGCGTCCGACAGCTCGGTGAGCTGCGCGCCGAGCTTGGAGAGCTGCAGCCGCGCCACTTTCTCATCCAGGTGCTTGGGCAGGATGTACACGCCCACCGGGTACTGCTCGGTGCGGGTGTACAGCTCGATCTGCGCGATCACCTGGTTGGCGAAGGAGGAGCTCATCACGTAGGAAGGGTGACCGGTGCCGCAGCCCAGGTTCACCAGGCGCCCCTCGGCCAGCAGGATGATGCGCTTGCCGTCGGGGAAGATGACGTGGTCGACCTGCGGCTTGATGTTCTCCCACTTGTAGTTGCGCAGCTCGGCCACCTCGATCTCGTTGTCGAAGTGGCCGATGTTGCAGACGATGGCCTGGTTCTTCATCGCCCGCATGTGCGCCTGGGTGATGACCCGCGCATTGCCGGTGGCGCTGACGAAGATGTCGGCCTTGTCGGCCGCGTAGTCCATGGTCACCACGCGGTAGCCTTCCATCGCCGCCTGCAGCCCGCAGATCGGGTCGACCTCGGTCACCCACACCTGCGCCGAGAGCGCCCGCAGCGCCTGCGCCGAGCCCTTGCCCACATCACCGTAGCCGCACACCACCGCGACCTTGCCGGCGATCATCACGTCGGTGGCCCGCTTGATGGCATCCACCAGCGACTCGCGGCAGCCATACAGGTTGTCGAACTTGGACTTGGTCACCGAGTCGTTCACGTTGATGGCCGGGAACGCGAGCTGCTTCTTCTTGTGCATCTCGTACAGGCGCTTGACCCCGGTGGTGGTCTCCTCGGTCACGCCCTTGACCTTGGCGAGGCGCGTGGAGTACCAGTTCGGATCCGACTTCAGCTTCGCCTTGATGGCGGCGAACAGGAACTGCTCCTCCTCGCTCCCGGGCCTCGCGATGACGCTGGCGTCTTTCTCGGCCTTCGCGCCCAGGTGCAGCAGGAGCGTGGCATCACCGCCATCATCCAGGATCATGTTCGAGTAGCCGCCGTCGGGCCACTCGAAGATGCGGTGCGTGTAATCCCAGTAGTCCTCGAGGCTCTCACCCTTGATGGCGAACACCGCCGTGCCGTTCTTCGCAATCGCCGCGGCCGCATGGTCCTGCGTCGAGTAGATGTTGCAGGAGGCCCAGCGCACCTGCGCGCCCAGCGCTTCGAGCGTCTCGATCAGCACGGCGGTCTGGATGGTCATGTGGAGCGAGCCGGTGATGCGCGCGCCCTTCAAGGGCTTGGCGATGGCGAATTCCTCGCGGATGGCCATGAGGCCCGGCATCTCGGTTTCGGCGATCAGGATCTCCTTGCGGCCCCACTCCCATTGGGAAAGGTCCTTGATCGCGTAATCGGCAGTCCTGGCAGCGGCATTCATTACTTGAGGGTCTCCAGCAGGTTCAGGCGGACTTGCGCTTGCCGGCCGAGGCCAGCGCGGCGGCCTTGTCGGTGCGCTCCCAGGAGAACTCGGACTCCTTGCGGCCGAAATGGCCGTAGGCGGCGGTCTTCTGGTAGATCGGCCGCGCGAGGTCGAGCATCTCGCGAAGTCCGTAAGGCGTCAGGTCGAAGTGCGCGCGCACCAGGCGCGTGAGCCGCTCGTCCGCGAGCTTTCCGGTGCCGAAGGTCTGCACCATGATGGAGGTGGGCTCGGCCACGCCGATGGCATAGGACACCTGCACCTCGCAGCGGTCGGCCAGGCCCGCCGCCACGATGTTCTTGGCCACGTAGCGCGCGGCATAGGCCGCCGAGCGATCGACCTTGGAAGGATCCTTGCCCGAGAAGGCGCCGCCGCCGTGGCGGGCGAAGCCGCCGTAGGTGTCGACGATGATCTTGCGCCCCGTGAGGCCGCAGTCGCCCACGGGCCCGCCAATGACGAAACGCCCGGTCGGGTTGATGTGGTACTTGGTGCGCCTGGACAGCCACTTCTTCGGCAGCACCGGCTTCAGGATCTCCTCCATCACCGCCTCGCGCAGCGCGCGGGTCGAGATCGAATCCTCGTGCTGCGTCGAGAGCACCACGGCCTCGATGCCCACGGGCTTGTCGTTCTCGTAGCGCAGCGTGACCTGACTCTTGGCATCGGGACGGAGCCAGGAGAGCTTGCCCGACTTTCGCACCTGCGCCTGCTTCTTCACCAGGCGATGCGAGAGCGTGATGGCCGCCGGCATGAGCACGTCGGTCTCGTTGGTGGCGTAGCCGAACATCAGGCCCTGATCCCCGGCGCCCTGCTTCTTCGCATCCTTGCGATCCACGCCCTGCGCGATGTCGGGTGACTGCTTGCCGATGACGTTCAGCACGCCGCAGGAGGCGCCATCGAAGCCCATGTCGCTGGTGTTGTAACCGATGTCGAGCACGGTCTTGCGCACGATGGCTTCCACGTCCACCCAGGCGCTGGTCGTGACCTCGCCCGCGACGATGACCACGCCCGTCTTGACTAGCGTCTCGCAGGCCACGCGGCCCTTGCGGTCGGCCGCGAGGATGGCATCGAGGATGGCATCGGAGATCTGGTCGGCCACCTTGTCCGGATGGCCTTCCGACACGCTTTCACTGGTGAACAGGAATGAATTGCTCATGAATGTCCTTGCAGGATGAAACCTTGGCTAGAAACTGTCGCGGAAGCGCTGGTCGAACTGCTCGCGCGTGAAGCGGTGATTCTGCGGTCCGCGGGATTCGACCTTGATCGCGCCCATCAGCGAGGCCAGCCGTCCGGCCGTGGCCCAGTCCTCGCCGCGCAGGATGCCGTGGATCAGTCCCGCGCGGTACGCATCGCCGCAACCCGTGGGGTCTACCACGGCGGCGGGCGTCGCACAGGGAATGTCGATGGCTTCGGTGGGCGTGTGGATCAGCGAGCCTTGCGCGCCGCGGGTGATGATCAGCGCCTTGACGCGCGCGGTGATCTCGCGCACCGTCCAGCCGGTCTTCTGCTGCAGCACCTGCCACTCGTAGTCGTTCACCGCCACCCAGGTGGCCTGCTCGATGAAGTGGCGCAGCTCCGCCCCCTCGAACATCGGCAGGCCCTGCCCGGGATCGAACAGGAACGGGATGCCGGCGGAAGCGAACTGGGTGGCATGCTCGATCATCGCCTGGCGTCCATCGGGGGCCACCACGCCGAGGCCGATGCCGCTGGCATCAGCCACCCGGTTCAGGTGAGCCTCCTGCATGGCGCCGGGATGGAAGGCCGTGATCTGGTTGTCGTCGAGGTCGGTGGTGATGAACGCCTGGGCGGTGAAGGCCGAGTCGATCACCCGGAGGTGGTCGAGAGGGACCCCCTTGCGTTGCAGGGACTCGCGGTAGGGACCGAAGTCGTGTCCGACCGTCGCCATCGGGTAGGCATGCTCGCCCAGCAGCTTCAGGTTATACGCGATATTAGTCGCGCAACCTCCGAATTCTCTTCGCATTTCCGGCACCAGAAAAGACACATTCAGCAGGTGTATCTTCTCCGGCAGGATGTGCGCCTTGAAGCGGTCCTGGAACAGCAGGATGCTGTCGTAGGCGGCCGAACCGCAGATGAGAACCGATTTCTTCGCAGCAGATCGCGTCATGTCGCCATCATCGACCAAGGGCATGAAAAGCCGGCAATTGTACCTGCCGCCGCGTTCCGGTCGATGAGGATTTGCTCAGGGCCTCCCGCGGCCCGCAGGTCACGCTACTGGTGTGCCGCGCGCGCCAGTTCCGCCACGGCCTTGCGGGAGATATCGCTGAGGCCATCGCCCCCCTTGGCATAGTGCGCCACGATCTCACGCCGCATGCGCGGATCCCAGAACCGCTTCATGTGGTTGGCCACGTCCTCGACTGCCTTGTCGGCACCGGACTCGCCGGCGAAGAAGTCCGAGATGTCATTGAGCATCTTGGTCAGTTGTGCGGGATTCATTCCTTGTCACCCAGCCTTTTTAACCTTTTCCGGATGCGCATACACCACGTGCTGACCGGCGCGCGCAAAACCGATCAGCCCCATCCCGGCGCGCTCCGCGACCGAGATCGCGAGTCCCGTGGGCGCGGACACCGCCGCCAGCAGTCCCACGCCCACGGTGGCGGACTTCTGCACCATCTCGAAGCTGGCACGGCTGGTGATCAGCAGGTACCCCGCCCTGAGGTCCGTCCCTGCCCGCAGCAGCGCGCCCAGCGTCTTGTCCATCGCATTATGCCGCCCCACGTCCTCGCGCACGCAGGTCAGCCCGCTGCCCGGAATCACCCAGCCGGCCGCGTGCAAGCCACCGGTCTGCGCACTGATCGGCTGGCGCGTGGAGAGCTCGCGCAGTGCCGCGTGCAGTTCCTCGGCCTCGACGATGGGCCCGGCCGACACGGCCGGGACGGGGCGCATGGCCTGCTCGATGGTTTCTGCGCCGCACAATCCACAGCCGGTGCGGCCCGTGAGATTGCGCCGCTGCTGCAGGAGCGCGGAGAACCGCACCGGTGCGATGCGGATGTGAACGTCTATGGCGTGGGGTCCTTCCTCGACCCGGACATCCAGTATCTCTGCCGGATCCGACACCAGGCCTTCGCTGACGGTGAAGCCCACGGCGAAGTCATCGAGGTCCGCGGGTGATGCCATCATCACCACGTGGGGCACGCCCTGGTAGACCAGCGCGACCGGCGCCTCCTCGGCGACCCGGTCGGTGGTACGCGTCACGGTGCCGTGCGAATAGCGCTCGATCGACCTTTCAGACGTGGTTTGCATCGGGCTCGTAGCGGCGCCGCAGCCGTTCCTGCCAGTCTGCCGGCTGCGAAACCTTGACCACCTGCACCGCCGTCACCTTGTACTCGGGGCAGTTCGTGGCCCAGTCGGAGTTGTCGGTGGTGATGATGTTGGCGCCGCTCTCCGGGAAATGGAAGGTGGTGTACACCACGCCCGGCTGCACGTGCTCGGTAACCTCGGCACGCAAGACCGTGTGCCCTGCCCGGCTGGAGATGCCGACCCAGTCATCGGTCCGGATGCCGCGGTTCTCGGCATCGTCCGGATGGATCTCCAGGCGATCCTCCGAGTGCCAGGTCACGTTCGGCGTGCGGCGCGTCTGCGCACCGACGTTGTACTGCGTGAGTACCCGGCCGGTGGTGAGCAGCAAGGGATAGCGGCTGGTCGAGCGCTCCGGCGTGGCAACGTACTCCGTGACGTAGAAGCGGCCCTTGCCGCGCACGAACTCGCCGATGTGCATGGTCGGCGTGCCTTCCGGTGCGGCGTCATTGCAGGGCCACTGGATGCTGCCCAGGCGGTCGATCTTCTCGAAGGTCACGCCGGCGAAGGTCGGCGTGAGCGCCGCGATCTCCCGCATGATCTCTTCGGGATGCGTGTAGTTCATGGGGTAGCCCAGCGCGTTCGACAGGCGCATGGTGACTTCCCAGTCGGCGAATCCGCACCTGGGCTCGAGCACCTTGCGGACCCGCTGGATGCGCCGCTCGGCATTGGTGAAGGTGCCGTCCTTCTCCAGGAAGGAGGAACCGGGCAGGAAGATGTGCGCGTACTTCGCGGTCTCGTTGAGGAACAGGTCGTGCACGATCACGCACTCCATCGCGGAGAGCGCCGCCACCACGTGATGGGTGTTGGGATCGGATTGCAGGATGTCCTCGCCCTGCACGTACAGGCCGCGAAAACTCCCATCGAGTGCGGCCTCGAACATGTTCGGGATGCGAAGCCCGGGCTCGGCCAGCAGCGGCACGTTCCAGCACTGCTCGAACTGGCGGCGGACGAGGTCGTCGGCCACGTGGCGATAGCCCGGGAACTCGTGCGGGAAGGAGCCCATGTCGCAGGAGCCCTGCACGTTGTTCTGGCCACGCAGCGGGTTGACGCCCACGCCCTCGCGGCCCAGGTTGCCGGTGGCCATCGCGAGGTTGGCGATGCCCATGACCATGGTGCTGCCCTGGCTGTGCTCGGTGACGCCGAGGCCATAGTAGATGGCGCCGTTCGGCGCGGAGGCGAACAGCCGCGCGGCGCGACGGACGGTGTCGGCCGGCACGCCCGTGATGCTCTCGGTCGCCTCGGGCGAGTTGCGCGGCTCGCGGATGAAGGCGCTCCACTTCTGGAAGGCGGCCGGCTCGCAACGCTCAGCCACGTAGCCCGAGCGGACCAGCCCTTCCGTGACGATGACATGCGCGAGGGCATTGATCACCGCCACGTTGGTGCCCGGGCGAAGCTGCAGGTGATAGTCGGCCTGGATGTGCGGCGAGCGCACCATCGCGATGGCACGCGGATCCACCACGATGAGCTTCGCGCCCTGGCGCAGCCGGCGCTTGAGCTGCGAGGCGAACACCGGATGGCCGTCGGTGGGATTGGCGCCGATGATCATGATGACATCGGCCTGCATGACGGAGTCGAAGGCCTGCGTGCCGGCCGACTCGCCGATGGTGGACTTCAGGCCAAAGCCGGTGGGCGAATGACAGACGCGCGCACAGGTGTCGACGTTGTTGTTGCCGAAGGCGGCGCGCACCAGCTTCTGCACGAGGAAGGTCTCCTCGTTCGTGCAGCGCGAGGAGGTGATGCCGCCGACCGAGTACCGGCCATGCTGCCGCTGCAGGCGCCGGATCTCGGAGGCCGCATGCGTGATGGCCTCGTCCCAGGACACCTCGCGCCACGGGTCGCTGATGCGCTCACGCAGCATGGGCTTCAGGATCCGGTCGGGATGGTTGACGTAACCGAAGGCGAAACGCCCCTTCACGCAGGCATGTCCATGGTTCGCCTGGCCGTCGCGGTTGGGCGCCATGCGCACCACCTCGGTGGCCGCGCCCGTGCCCCTGACCTCGGCCTTGAACGTGCAGCCCACGCCGCAGTAGGCGCAGGTGGTCGTCACGGTGCGCTCGGGCTGGCCCATGAGGCGCAGCGACTTCTCGGTCAGCGCCGCCGTCGGGCAGGCTTCGACGCAGGCGCCGCAGGACACGCACTCCGACTCCAGGAACGACACGTCCTCGCTGGCCGCCACCTTGGAGTCGAAGCCACGCGACTGGATGGTCAGCGCGAGCGTCCCTTGCACCTCATCGCAGGCGCGCACGCAGCGCGAGCAGACGATGCACAGGTTGGGGTCGAAGGTGAAATACGGATTGCTCTCGTCCTTCGCGATGCCCTGGTGACGCTCGCCGGCGAGGCCGTAGCGGGTCTCCTCGATGCCCACCAGCTTCGCCATGTCCTGCAATTCGCAGTGGCCGTTGGAGGGGCAGTTCACGCAGTCGAGCGGATGATCCGACACGTACAGCTCGACGACGCCCTTGCGCAGTTGCTGGAGCTTTTCGCTTTGCGTGCGTACCTTCATGCCCTCGCTGACCAGGGTGGTGCAGGAGGCCGGGTAGCCCTTGCGGCCCTCGATCTCGACCAGGCACAGCCGGCAGGAGCCGAAGGCCTTGAGGGTGTCCGTGGCGCACAGCTTCGGCACCTGCGTGCCGCCCAGCGCGGCGGCGCGCATGATCGAGGTGCCCTCGGGCACGCTGATCCGCCGCCCGTCGATTTCCAGCGTCACCGCCGGCGCGGCGGCGCCACCCTTCCGCTCCACGGCGGGCGGTGTTCCCAGGTCGCGATGATCAATGGCGTACATGGTGGAAATCCTCGGGGAAATGCTTCAGCGCGCTCTGCACCGGGAAGGGCGTCATGCCACCGAGGCCGCACAACGAGCCCTGCAGCATGGTCTCGCACAAGTCTTTCAGCAGGGTGAGGTTGGCGTCCACGTCCTTGCCCGCGATGATGCGATCCATCACCTCGGCGCCGCGCGTGGAGCCGATGCGGCAGGGGGTGCACTTGCCGCAGGATTCCTTGGCGCAGAACTCCATGGCATGGCGTGCCATGCGCGCCATCTGCACCGTGTCGTCGAACACCACGATGCCGCCGTGGCCGAGCAGCGCACCGATGCCCGACAGCGCCTCGTAGTCGATCACGGTGTCGAACTGCGAGGCCGGCACGTAGGCGCCCAGCGGGCCGCCGATCTGCACGGTGCGGATGGGCCGGCCCGAGGCGCTGCCGCCGCCAAAGTCGTACAGCAACTCGCGCAAGGAAACGCCGAACGCGAGCTCCACCAGGCCGCCGCGCTTGATGTTGCCGGCGAGCTGGATGGGCAGCGTGCCGCGCGAGCGGCCGACGCCGAAGTCACGGTAATGGGCGGCGCCCTTCGCGAGGATCACCGGCACGCTGGCCAGGGAGATCACGTTGTTGACGATGGTGGGCTTGCCGAACAGGCCGACGATGGCGGGGAGCGGCGGTCGTACGCGCACCTCGCCGCGCCTGCCCTCGAGGCTCTCGAGCATCGAGGTTTCCTCGCCACAGATATACGCGCCCGCCCCCAGCCGCACCTCGAGGTCGAAGCGCTTGCCGCTGCCGCAGACATTGGCGCCGAGGTAACCATTCGCGCCGGCCGTGGCGATGGCCGCGCGCAGCGCGCGCGCCGCATGCGGGTACTCCGCTCGGCAGTAGATGAACCCCTGCGTGGCGTCCACCGCGATGCCGGCGATGGTCATGCCCTCGATGAGCGTGAAGGGGTCTCCCTCCATGAGCATGCGGTCGGCGAAGGTGCCTGAGTCCCCTTCGTCGGCATTGCAGGTGATGTATTTCTGTTCCGCCGCCTGCTCCAGCACGGTCTTCCACTTGATGCCGGTGGGAAAGGCGGCACCGCCACGACCCCTGAGGCCCGAGTCGGTCACTTCCTGCACGATCTGCGCACCGCTCATGCCGAGCGCGCGCGCCAGGCCCGCATAGCCGCCGTGGGCCCGATAGTCATCCAGGGACAAGGGATCGATGCGGCCGACGCGCTCGAAGGTGAGCCGCTGCTGCCGGCGCAGCCATGGCAGTTCCTCGACCGGACCGAGGCGCAAGGCGTGCGCGCCACCCTGCAGGAAGCCTGCATCGAACAGCGAGGGGACATCCGCCGCCGACACGGGACCGTAGCCGATGCGCACGGGACCGCATTGCACCTCGACCAGCGGCTCGAGCCAGTACATGCCTCGGGAGCCATTGCGCACGATGCGCACCGACTGGCCGCGCTCACGCGCCGCCGTGGCGATGCGGTCGGCCACCGCGCCCGCTCCCAGCGAGAGCGAACCGGCATCGGCAGGCACGTAGAGGGTGATGCTCATGTCAGTTCCGACAGCAGCTCGTCGGCCCGCTGCGGCGTGACGCGTCCGTGCAGTTCGCCGTCGATCATGACGGAGGGCGCGCAGGCGCAGTTGCCCAGGCAGTAGACGGGCAACAGGGAGACCTTGCCGTCCGCCGTGGTGCCATGGAAGTCCACGTTCAGCCGCTGCTTCAGGTGGTCGATGAGTCCTTCCGAATGCATGGACTGGCAGGCCTCTGCCCGACACACTTCAAGAGTGTGCCGGCCGCCACGATGTTCCCTGAAGAAGTGGTAGAAGCTCACGACCCCGTGCACCTCGGCACGGGACAGGTTCAGGCCATCGGCAATCACCGCCACCGCCGCGGTGGGGATGCAGCCCAGCGCCGCCTGCACCTCGTGCAGGATCTCGATCAACGGCCCGGGCCGCGCCGCCAGCCTCGCCACGATGCCATTGACCTGCTCCAGTTCTTTCGGATCAAGCTGTTGCATATGTTTCGTCGGTAGGACCTGCAATTTACCGCACCCGGTGCAACGGGCTCAACGGCGACGCGCCAGGGCGTAGAAGCTGATGCCGATCCACACCACGTTGAGCGCGGCGGAAGGGTACGCCTCCTTGACGCCAGAGTTGACGATGAAGCCTGCTGCGCCCGCGATGTTCATGTACTGGTAGGTCCTGGATTGGGGCCCCACCTTGCCGATGGACAGCAGCGCATAGGCGCCGAGGATCAACGCCATCCCGGCCCACCCCAGCACCTCGACCAGCAGGTTCATGGTTCATTATTCCCGAAACGACAGGCATGGGTGACCAAAATGCGACACGGGCCGGTCAACTTCCGCCGAACCAGTTGTAGCCCTGGTTCTCCCAGTAACCGCCCGGGTAGGTGTTGGTGACATACAGCGACAGGATGTGCTTGGGGTTCTTGTAGCCAAGCTTGGTGGGCATGCGCAGCTTCATCGGGAAGCCATACTCGCGCGGCAGGGTCGCGCCATCGTAACTCAACGCCAGCAGGGTCTGCGGGTGCAGGGCCGTGGGCATGTCGATGCTGGTGAAGTAATCGTCCGCGCACCGGAAGGCCACGAACCGGGCGGTGGTATCGGCGCCGATGCGCTGCAGGAAACTTGCAAATCTCACGCCCCCCCACCGGCCGATGGCGCTCCAGCCCTCCACGCAGATGTGCCGCGTGATCTGCTCCTCCTGCGGCAGCGCCTGCAGCTCGGTGAGGCTCCAGTGGCGCCGGTCGGCCACCAGCCCCCCCACCTCCAGGCGGTACTGCTGTCCATCGACCTGCGGTGCGCGTGATCTTGCATAGAAGGCGTTGAAGGGAAAGGGCCGCGTGATCATCGAGGCGGGATAGGTGGGAGCAAGACGCGCGGGGTCGAACAGTCCCGCCTGCACCCGATCGTTGAAGCGCGACACCTGCCGCAGGAATCCATCGACGCCCCGGTTGTTGCTGATGCCGCAACCCGTGAGCATGACCAGCCCTCCGAGGGTGATTCCCTGCCGCAGGAACAGCCGGCGCGCGGGCCGGGACAACTCGCGCAGGGCATCACCGAGGATCAATTGACGTTCCGGATCGCGCATGCGCCCTCCCCTCATCGTCCGCGGGTGATGTAGCCCAGCGTGCGGGGCACGAGCACCACCATCACCAGGTGCACGACGAAAAAACCGACCAGCAAGGCCATGGCCACGAAATGCACCACCCGCGCCTCGTCATATCCGCCCATCACCTCGCGCAGCAGCGGGAACTGCACCGACTTCCACACCACGAGCCCGGAAAGCACGATCAGCAGGATATCCAGCACCACGAACAGGTAGGCCACCTGCTGCACGGCGTTGTAGTGCCCCGGATCATCGTGGCCGAGCCTGCCGCGCAGGGCCGCGCGCAGGTCGAGCAGCAGGCGCTGCGGGCGCAGCGAGCCGAAGCGCTCGAAGAACCGCCCCGAGAGAAGGTTCAACGCGAGGTACAGCAAGCCGTTGACGATCAGCAGCCACATCGCGGCGAAGTGCCACAGCAGCGCCCCGCCGAGCCAGCCGCCGAGGGTGTAGCGATCCGGAAAGCGGAACGGCCAGATGGGCGATGCGTTGTAGATGCGCCAGCCGCTGGCCACGAGAATCAGCACCGCGAGCACGTTCAGCCAATGCATCAGCCGCAGCCAGCCGGGATGCACCACGCCAGGCACCACGCCAGGCACCACGCCAGGCACGGTGCTCATGGATCAGGGTCCGCTGGCAGCCGGGGCCACCGGTGGCGTGGGAGCCTCCTGCCAGCCCCCGCCCAGCGCCCGATAGAGCTGTACGGTGGCGAGGAGCCGGTCACGGCTCGCCGTGACCAGCGACAGCTCCGCCCCGAACAGGTCGCGGTCGGCATTGGTGACGTCCACATAGGAGGCCGTACCCACATCGTAGCGCGCATGGGCGATTGTACTCGCCCGTCGCAGTGCTTCCACCTGATCGCGCTGCGCGGCCTCGATCTCGCCCTGCTTGACGCGCGCGATCAGCGCATCGGCCACCTCGCCCAGCGCGCGCTGCACGCTCTGCGCATAGGCGGCCAGCGCCTGCTGCCGGCGCGCATCCGCGGCGCGCTTGGTGTACACGCTGCGCTGCGGGTCCAGCAGCGGCTGCAGCAATCCGCCGGTGACCGACCAGGCTTCGTTCTGCGGGGTGAACAGGCGGGACAGGTCGGTGCTGATGCGTCCGAACTCGCCGGTCAGGGACAGCGTGGGCAGCAGCAGCGCCTTGGCCGCACCGGCCCTTGCGTTGGCCGCGACGAGGGCCTGCTCGGACTCGAGCACATCGGGCCGCCGCTCGATCAGGCTCGCCGGCAGGCCGGGCGGCGGCACCGGCGCGGTGCCGGGAACCGCGGCCTGCTGCGGCAGCTCGATGCCCTCCGGATATCCGCCCAGCAGGATCGCGAGCTGGTGCTCGGTGCGGGCGAGTTCCAGTTCCTGCTGCGGGATCGCCACCCGCGCGGCGGCGAGCTGCGCCTCGGCCGAGGCCACATCGAGCCCCGAGATGACGCCGCGGTCATGCTTGGCGCGCGTCAGATCGACCAGCTTCTGGCGCGTGTCCACCGTGCGCCGGGTGATCGCCAGCTCCTCGTGCAGCGTGATGAGCTGGAACCAGGTGCTGGCCACATCGCTCACCAGCCCGACGCGCACCGCGCGACGCGCAAACTCGGTGGACAGCAGGTCAGCTCGCGCCGCCTCGCGCGCCCTGCGCAGCCGTCCCCACAGGTCGATCTCCCAGGAGAGGGCGGCCTGGGCCTGGAACAGGGTGCCCATGCGCGGCTGGCCGGCACGAAGCTCATCCTGGGCCAGCGCCGAGCGCTGCGCGGCGACCTGCGCCGACACCTGCGGCAGCACCGCCAGGCCCGCAGCGCCCGCCAGTGCACGCGCCTCAGTGAGCCGCGCCGCGGCGATGCGCACATCGGCGTTGTTGTCCATCGCCGTGCGGATCAACCGCTGCAGCACCGGGTCCTGGTACAGGTCCCACCAGCGCAGGTCACCCAGCGAGGCCCCGGGCGTGCCGTCGGCGTCGAAGCGGAAGCGCGCGGGCACCTTGAGATCCGGCCGCGCATAGTCGGGGCCGATGGCGCAGCCAGCCAGGACCACCAGTGCAAGGCACGGCAGGAGCCTGCGCAGCGAAAGCCTTCGCAGCTGAAGTTTTCGCAGCAGGAGCCTTGGCATCAGGCGGCCTCTCGGGTGCCGGCACGCCCCGCCCGCCAGCGTTCCGCCAGTCCCGCGAGCACGACGTAGAACACGGGCACGAGGAACACGCCCATCAGCGTCGCGGCCAGCATGCCGGATACCACGGTGGTGCCCAGCACCTGTCGCGCACCGGCCCCTGCGCCCCGCGCCAGCGCCAGCGGCAGGGAGCCGAGAACGAAGGCCAGGGAGGTCATGAGGATGGGCCGCAGGCGCAAGGTCGCACCCCGCAGGGCGGCCTCGACGAGATCGGTGCCGCGCTCGTGCTCGAGCTTGGCGAATTCGACGATGAGGATGGCGTTCTTGGCCGCCAGGCCGATCAGCATCACGAGTCCCACCTGCGCATAGATGTCATTGGCCATGCCGCGCAGGGTCAGCGCGCCGAACGCGCCGACGATGGCCAGCGGTATGCCGAGGATCACCGCGAATGGTACCACCCAGCTCTCGTACAGCGCCGCCAGCACCAGGAACACGAACACCAGCGCCATCGCGAACACGTACGGTGCCTGCGCGCCCGCCTTGATCTCCTGGTAGGTGATGCCGGTCCAGTCGAAGCCGAACCCTTCCGGCAGCGCCTGTCCGAGCGAGGTCATCGCGGCGATGCCCTGCCCGGAGGAAAGGCCCGCCGCTGCCGTGCCGTTGATGGTGGCGGCGCGGTAGATGTTGTAGCGCTCGATGTACTCAGGGCCCTCCTTCGGCTTCACCGTGACCAGGGTGGACAGCGGCACCATGTCACCGGCGGCGGTTCGTACATACAGCCCCGTCACCGCATCGGGCGTGGTGCGCGCCTGGGCCTCGGCTTGTGCCGTGACGCGGAACGTGCGCCCGTACAGGTTGAAATCGTTGATGTAGCTGCCGCCGAGGAAGGTCTGCAGCGTGGAGAACACGTCCGAGATCGACACGCCCAACGTCTTCGCGCGGTCGCGGTCGAGGATGTATTCCACCTGCGGGATCGAGGCGCTGAAGGGCGTGAACACCCGCGACAGGTCGCGCCGGCCGTTGGCCTGTGCGACGAGGTCGGCCACCACGCCTGCGAACCGGTTCAACTCACCACCGCTCCGGTCCTGCAGCACGAATTCGAAGCCGTTCGACTGGCCGATGCCGGGGATGGACGGAGGATCGACCACCATGAAATTCGCCTCGGGGATCCCCGCCACCAGCTTCGTCAGCCGGTCACGCACGGCCTGGGTCGAGTGCGCGGACCCCGAGCGATCCCGCCAGGGCTTGAACGAGAGGAAGCTGGTGGCCGCGTAGGAGGAGTTCACGCCGGTCTGCACGCTGGATCCGGTGATGGAGACGACGTGCTGGATCTCCGGCGCCTGCTTGCCGATGAGGGCGATGAACTTCTGCACCACGGCTTCCGTGCGCTGCTGCGAGGCGCCGGCCGGCAGGTTGATGAAGGTCAGCAGGTAGCCCTGGTCCTCCTCGGGGAGAAACCCCCCGGGGCGAAACCACACCAAGACCCCGGCGATCGCGGCGATGGCGAGGAACGCCCCGAGGGCCCGGCGTGGCCGGCGCAACAGGTCCGCCACCCGCTGCCGGTACCAGGCCGTGAAGTCGGCAAAGCGCCGGTTGAACGCGGCGAACAGCCGCGCCAGTCCGCCCTCTTGCCCTGCTTCGGCCGCCGGCCTCAGGAGCAGCGCGCACAGCGCCGGCGTGAAGGTCAACGCGACCACCACGGAGATCAGCACCGACACCGACAGCGTGAGCGCGAACTGGCGGTAGAACTGGCCGGTGAGGCCACCGAGGAAGGCCACGGGCACGAACACCGCGATGAGCACCAGCGCGATGGCGATCACCGGCCCCTGCACATCGCGCATGGCCGCCCGCGTCGCGCTGCGCGCATCCAGTCCTTCCGCCTCCATCTTGTGGGACACGGCCTCCACCACCACGATGGCATCATCGACGACCAGGCCGATGGCCAGCACCAGCGCGAACAGCGTGAGCGTGTTGATCGAGAAGCCGAGCGCCGCGAAGGCGCTGAAGGCGCCGATCAGCGAGACCGGCACAGCCAGCATGGGGATCAGCGTGGTGCGCCAGCTGCCGAGGAACACGAACACCACGAGCAGCACCAGCAATGCCGCGATGACCAGGGTCACGAGCACCTCGTGCACCGACTCGGATACGAACAGCGTGGTGTCAAACGGGACGCTGGCCTCGATGCCGGGCGGAAAGGTCTTCGCCAGTTCCGCCACCGTGCGCCGCACCTCGCGCGCCACGTCCAGCGCGTTCGCATCGGGGAGCTGGAAGATACCCATCATCACGCTGACCTGCCCGTCCAGGCGACTGGAGCGCGAGTAGTCGGTGGCGGCGAGCTCGACGCGCGCGATGTCCTTGAGGCGCACGCTGCTGCCATCGGACCTGGCGCGCAGGATGATGTTCTCGTAGTCCGACACGTTCGACAGCCGGCCGCGCATGCTCACCGTGTACTGCAGCTGCTGGCCCTTGGGCGCAGGCTCCGCGCCGATCAGCCCGGCCGGGGCGACGATGTTCTGCTCGTTGAGGACGCTGGACACATCCTGCGTGGTGACGCCGAGCTGCGCCATGCGGTCCGGGTCGAGCCAGATGCGCATGCCATAGTCGCGCGCGCCGAACACGCTGACCTGGCCCACGCCCTTCACCCGCGCCAGCGAGTCGTACAGGTTGAGCTTGGCGTAGTTGCTGAGGAACAGGTAGTCGTAGCGCGGGTCGTTCGAGCGCACCGCCACGGCCATCAGGATCTGCGCCTGGCGCTTGGCGACCACCACGCCCTGCCGCACCACCTCCTGCGGCAGGTTGCGCTGCGCGATCGCCACCTGGTTCTGCACGTCGACCGCGGCGATGTCCTGGTCCGTGCCCACATCGAAGGTGACGGTGAGCGAGTAGGACCCATCATTCGCGCTGCGCGAGTCCATGTAGATCATGTTCGGTACGCCGTTGACCTGCTGCTCGATGGGAGCGGCGACGGACTGCTCGATGGTGGCGGCATCCGCCCCGGGAAAGGTGGTGGAGACGACGATGGAGGGCGGGGTGATCTGCGGGAACCGGGCGATCGGCAGTTGCAGCAGCGCGATGCCGCCGGCCAGCGTGATGATGATGGCGAGGACGGTGGCGAACACCGGCCGGTCGATGAAGAAATCGCTCATGCAGGACCGGGCTTGGTCCCTGGCGGGGCCGTCGCCCCTGGCGAGGTGATCACCTTGATGGTGCTGCCGGCGCGCAGCTTCTGCGCCCCGTCCACCACCACCACATCCCCCGCCGCCAGGCCGCTCACCACCAGCCATTCCTCGCCCACCCGTGAGCCCATGACCACGTCGCGCCGCTCGGCCTTGCCGTCCGCGCCGGCGATCCAGACGAAGTTGCGGCCCTGCAGTTCCTGCACGGCTCGCTGCGGCAGCAGCAGTGCATCGTCGAGCTTCTGTGAATCCACCACCACCCGTGCGAACTGGCCGGCGCGCAGCAGACGCTCGGGATTGGGCACCGTCAGGCGCACCGGCAGCGTGCCGGTGCGGGTATCCACCGCCGCATCGACGAAGTCGAGCTTGCCGGCGTGCGGATACACCGAGCCGTCCGCCAGAACGATGTGGAAGGCCGGCGGATTGCGGTAGCGGTTGTTCACCGATCCGCCGCTGACCTTCTGCAGCTCGAGCAGCCGCTGCTCGCTGATGCTGTAGTTCACGTACATGGGGTCGGTGTCGTACACGCTGGTGAGCAGCGTCTGGTAGGCGGTCACCAGCGCCCCGATGCGCACCTGGGCGCGCCCCATGACCCCGGAGATGGGCGAGGTGATGTCGGTGTAGCCGAGGTTGAGTTCGGCGGTACGCTGCGCTGCGCGTGCAGCATCGACGGAGGCGTGTCCGGCGGCGACCCGCGCCACCACGGCATCGAGCTCCTGCTGGCTGGCGGCGTCCACCTTCGACAGCGGCGCGATGCGAGCCTGGTCGCGCTGCGCCTGCTCGAGAGCCGACTGCGCCTGCGCGGTGGCCGCCTTCGCCTGCGCCAGCGCCTGCTCGTAGGGCTGCGGGTCGATCTTGAACAGCAGCTGGCCCGTGTGCACCACATCGCCCTCCAGCGCCACCTGCTTCTGCAGCAGCCCGCCGGTGCGCGGCCGGATCTCCACCGTGTTGTACGCATCGGTGCGGCCGACGTACTCGAGCGTCACGGTCGCCGTACGCGGCTCGAGCTTCACGGTGGTGACATCGATCGGCGGCGGCGCGGGAGGTGCGTGCGGGGAGCAGCCAGCCAGGGCCAGCAAGGCCGCCAGGGCCAGGGATGGGGGCCGTTGCCGCCTTGGCCGGAGTTCAGGATGTTTCAGGAGATCTCTACCTGTGCGAGGCGGCGCGCACGGCGCCGCTGTATCCCCGCTACTGTAGTGCCCGTCCCCGCCCCGCGGCAATCGCGGTGCGGAAATTCGCGTTGTAAGAAGTTCTGCGCGCCCCGCGAGGCAACCGGCCGTCTCCGCCTGCAAATCGGCGGCGGGCCGGTGATAGACTTCCCGGCGGACGATCGTACCCGATCGAAGCAGGACCCAAGGGCATGGCCGACCCGACACCCGATTCCCGCAACGATGAGCAATGGAAGCGGGAACTGTCGCCCGAGGCGTTTCACGTCATGCGCCAGCATGGCACCGAACGCGCCGGCAGCAGTCCCCTGAACTTCGAGAAGCGCACGGGCCAGTACCGGTGCGCGGCCTGCGGCACGCCGTTGTTCGAATCCGGCACCAAGTACGAGAGCGGCTCGGGCTGGCCGAGCTTTTTTGCGCCCCTGCCGGGAGCGGTGGCCACGCACAACGATGAAACCTTGGGGCTGCGCCGCGTGGAAGTCCACTGTGCACGCTGCGGGGGTCACCTCGGGCATGTCTTCCCGGACGGTCCTCGCCCCACGGGCGAGCGCTACTGCATGAACGGCGTCGCCCTGCGCTTCGAGCCGACCTGATGCCCTGCAGGGTCGGCGCACCGCCGGTGGTTGCGGCCGCCGGTCAATGCCGATGGGCGGAGGACCAGGCCTGCACGGCGGCCATGGTATTGGCGACGTGCTTGTCCGGCGCCATCGCGGTGTACTCGTAGAGGATCCTGCCTTCCGGGGAGATCACGTACGAAGTGCGGTCGGCGTACTCGGGCTTGAGCTTCAGGATGGCATCGTAGGCCCTGGAGATCTTCTTCTCGGGGTCAGCCGCCACCGGGAACTTGTTGCGGCACTCCTGCACGGAGAAGCGGTTCAGCACGTCGATGCGATCGTGCGAGACGCCGATGACCGTGGCGCCGAGGTCCTTGAAGCGGTCGGTGGCCTCCGCGAAGTCATGCGCCTCGGTGGTGCAGCCCGGGGTGAAGGCGGCGGGGTAGAAATACAGGACCACGGGGCCCTTCTTCAGGGCATCGGCGAGCGAAAAACGGAACGGCTTGCCGGCCAGGCTCGCCTCGGTGGTGAAGTCCGGCGCCGCATCGCCCACCTTGAGCGCCGCGAACGCAGGGCTGGCGGCGAGCAGGATGCCGAGCAGCACGAGCGTGGGTCGAATCATGGCGAGACTCCGGTTGCAAGCCCGCGCCGATCTTGCTCCATCCCCTTCGAGCGATCAAGGCGGCTATCATCCGCGCCATGAACGGGCCAGCAGCGATCAGCGACGGCGAACTTCACCTCTGGCAGGTCCCGCTCGGGAACCTTCCTCTTCTTGCGGCCGCGGATGTGCTGGATGAGGCCGAGCAGCGCCGCGCGCAGGGCTTCAAGTTCGCGCAAGACCGCGATCGTTTCATCGCCGCGCACGCGGCGTTGCGTCATCTGCTCGGCCATGCGGCGGGCGTGCCGGCGGCGAGCCTCGTGATCGCGGCGCGCCCGGATGGCAAGCCCCACCTGCCGGCGCTCGCCGGTCTCGCCTTCAACCTGTCGCACAGCGAGGAGCTGGCGCTCATCGGTATTGCGCGAAGCGCGTCGCGAAGCGTCGAGATCGGCGTCGACGTCGAGCACATCCGTCCGCTGTCGCAGCGAAGCGCTGGGCCGGCGGCGGCGGAGGATCTCGCCCTGGCGCAACGGCATTTCACGCCGCTCGAGATCGATCACCTGCGCGCCCTCGCCGCGGGACCCCGGCGCACCCGGGCATTCTTCCAGTGCTGGACCCGCAAGGAGGCCTGCGTGAAGGCCACGGGCACGGGGATCGCGGTCGACCTGCGCGAATGGCAGGCAGGCTTCGAAGGCGCGGTGCAGGCGGGGCCGCTGTGGCTGAGCTCGGTCGCGCTCGATCCCTCGTTGGCGCAGGAGGGCTATGTCGCGGCGGTGGCGGCGACGGCCGCGCCGCACCGCCTCGTGCTGCACCCGCCGGGAGTACCGCTTCCCGGCATCGGCCAGTGACCCGCGCCAGGCGGCGCGCATTCAGCCGGTGCGCGACATCGAGGCGCCGAGCACGGCGCGCATCTCGCGGCACACGCGCGGCACATCGCCATCCTCCATGGCCGGGAACAGCGGCAGCGTGACGGTCTCACGACCGATGCGCGCCGCATTCGGATAATCCTCCGCCCGGTAGCCCAGCATCCGGTAGTAGGTGAACCCCGGGATGCAAGGGTAATGGATGCCCACGCCGATGCCACGCTCGGCCATGGCCTTCTGGAACTGGACGCGCGTCAGGCCATGGGCGGGAAAGTCGATCAGCACCGTGAACATGTGCCAGCTGTGGCCCGAGTCCCCGCGTGCCGGCAGCACCAGGTCGTTGGCACCTTCCAGCTCCTGGAAATAAAGCTGCGCCAGCTCGCGCCGCCGCTGGTTGAATCCGTCGAGCCGGCGAAGCTGGTCGATGCCGATCTGTGCGGCGATGTCGGTCAGGTTGCTCTTGGCGCCGGCGAACATCACATCCACTCCGCCATCCTCGTCCTTGCGGATGCCGTGGAAGCGATGTTCCTCGATCTGCGCGGCGACGGCCGGGTCCGCGGTGCTGATGGCCCCGCCCTCGATGGTGGTCATGTTCTTGTTCGGATGGAAGCTGAACACCACCAGGTCGCCGAAGCTGCCGACGAGCCGCCCCTGGTATCGCGTGCCGATGGCATGCGCGGCGTCCTCCACCACGCGCAGGCCGTGCTCGCGCGCCAGCGCATACACCCCGTCCATGTCGACGGGGAGCCCTGAAAAATGCACGGGCATGATGGCGCGGGTCTTGCGGGTCACCGCCTTGCGCGCCGCCGCCACGTCGATGTTGCGGCTGGTGAGATCGACGTCGACGAACACGGGCTTCGCGCGCAGCCGGGCCACCACGTTCGCGCTGGCGGCAAAGCTCATCGCGGGCACGATGACCTCGTCCCCCGCGCGTACGCCGGCGATCTCCAGCGCCATCTCCAGTCCCGCGGTCGCCGAGGTCATCACGCGCACGTGGCGCTCGCCCCCGAGGTAGGCGGCCAGCCGTGCCTCGAACTCCTTCACCTTGGGGCCGCTCGCGAGCTGGCCGGAGCGGAACACCTCCGCCACCGCGGCGATGCTGGACTCATCGATGGAGGGACGGGTGAAGGGCAGAAAGGGTTTCATCATCCATTCCTCGATACCAGAACGACACCCGCACAGATCAGCGCGATGCCGGCCGCCTTGGCGAGCGTCAGGGATTCACCCAGCCAGGCGACCGCGGCGAGGGTCACGACCACGTAGCCCAGCGAGAGCATCGGATAGGCCGTGCTCACCGGCGCCTTGGTCAGCGCGGCGATCCACACACACACCGACAGCGCATAACACAGCATGCCGCCCCAGAAAGGCGGATTGCGCAACAGCACGAGCAGGTACGATGGCAGGGTGTCGATGCCGAAGGGCCCGAGCGAGCCCAGCGCACGCGTCGCCGCCTTCAGCAGCAACTGCGCAGCGGCGTTCAGGCCGACGCCCGAGAGGATGAGCACCCAGGTCACCCAGTTCATCGCCGCGCCACCACGATGCGGTGCACATCCCGGGCGAGCTCGCGCATGGGCAATCCGCTCGCGCGCAACTCGTTCAGGGTCTTTGGTTCCATGATGGCGTAGGCTTGGGCTTGCTGCAGCCATCGTACCCGGAATTGCTCGAGTGATGCGATGCCGCGGACCGGATCATGCGACAGGCCATAGTCGAGCTCGCCGCGATAGTCCACCAGCGTCACCGGCCGGCGCCAGTAGAACGGCAGCGTCTGGTCATAGGTGCGCACGCTGTAGATGGCGGCGGAATCGCGTTCGCCCCGGGGGACGGCCGCGACCAGCGTCGCGCCGGAGTACACGGGCGCCAGGACCGATGCGCCCGAGAGCAGCACCAGCACCGCCGCCGACCAGCCGGCCGCGAGGCGACCCACATCATCCCCGGCCGCCCCTGCGGGCACGCGCCGTACCCACAGGCCCGTGGCGAACAGCAGCAGCGCCGCCAGCGCCAGCGGCCAGCGCAACCCGAGGAAATACGGTCCGCGCGCGGCGTTCGCGAGCAGCCAGGGCAAGGCCACGGCCGCCACGCCGAACACGGCGCCGGCGAGAAGGAACGAGAGCGATACGCGCGAGACCTCACGCTGCAGCAGCCTCGGTGACTGCGCAGCGACCAGCAGCGCCACGGCCGGCAACGCCGGCAGGATGTAGGGAATGAGCTTGGAATCCGACAGCGAATAGAACACGAGTATGAACAGCACCCAGATACGGATGAACGCGGGCGCATCGAAGCCGCTGCCGCCCGCTTCCCGCCGCCAGCCGCGCAGCAGACAACGCAGCGCCGACCCGGTCCAGGGCAGCGTGCCGGCCAGGAACACGGCGGCGAAGAACCACGCCGGTTCCTCGCGGTCGGCCACGGGAGTCATGAAGCGCGCGAAATGCTCGCGGATGAAGAAGAACTGGAAGAAATCCGGCAGCCGCCTCTGCGCCAGCACGTGCCAGGGCAGCGCGATCAGCACGAACAGCGCAAGGCCGGGCAGCAGGTACAGGCGCCGCCAAGGCAAGAAGTCGCGGCGCAGGGCCGTATACAGCACGAGCACCGCACCCGGTATCACCACGGCCACCAGACCCTTGGTCAAGAGCCCCAGCGCCGCGAACACCCAGGCGGCGAGCATGGCCATGCGCACAGCACCCTCACGGCCCGACTGGCCGTGCACCTGTGCCACGAGGAAGGCACACAGGCAGCCGGTGAGACAGCAGGTCAGACTCATGTCCAGGGAGAGGAGCTGGCCGAGCAGGATGAACAGCAGCATGCTCACCGAAATGGCCGTGGCGCGACGCGCAACGGTTGCATCCCAGCAGCATCGCGCCGCCCAATGGATGGCAGCCGCACAGGCGATGGCGCAGAGGAAGACATAGAGCCGCGCGGCGAAGGCACTCGCGCCGAAGAGGCCGAGCAGAACGGCGGTGGCCCAGTACTGCAGGGGCGGCTTCTCGATGTAGGCGAGGCCGTTCAGGTGCGGAATGGTCCAGTCCCCGGAGGCGAGCATCTCGCGCGGGATCTCGGCGTAGCGACCCTCGTCCGGGTTGAACAGCGGTCGCATGGCCAGTGCCGAGATCCACAGCGCGAGGACCAGCCCCACCAGCGCGAGCGTTGTGGCGCGTGCGCTCAAGCTGCGGTTGGCGGTGTGGCGCCAGCGGGCCTTGCCCGCACGTTCCGGCCCTGCACGGCCAGCTTGCCGGAGCGCCCCGGCACCTCGCCGGACTCGATGGGCGCGCGCGGCGGGGTGCGCTGCTGTGCCCACTCATGCACGGTGGCGAGCCGCACCAGCCGCGCCCCGCTGCGTCGGCATTTCTCCAGCAGCCGGTCGAAGACGCCGAGCAGCAGGAGCCCCTCGAGTTCGGCATGCAGCGTGAATACCTGCGGGACATCCTGCGGTCCACGCTCGATGGCCTCGTACACGGCATCGGCGACGCTGGACTCATCGATCCCGTCCCGGCCGAGCAGCTCATCGAAGGTGGGGAGCGTGGTGGGAAGCTGCATGCAGGCGCAGGGCCCTTCCGGCAGCTGCGGAAAGAACGGCGTGCTGCCACGGGTATCGCTGGCGTACTTCAGCCCCGCCTCCGCCTCCAGGCGCAGCGCATGCGCGTTCATCTGCCAGCCGGCAGCGGCGTGCGAGGCCGGCAGGTGCCCGAACACATCGCTGAAGGCCTGCAGACCGTCCTCGAATTCGCGCCGGGTCCAATCCTCGCCCTTGCGGGCGACGAAGTCCTGCCAGCGCACGTGATCGTAGGTATGCAATCCCACCTCGAAGCCGGCATCGCGGGCGCTGCGCATGACATCGCCCGCCTTGCGCCCGATGTGCGGCCCGGGCAGCAGCACGCCGTACATCAGGGTCTTGAGGCCGTAGTGCTTCACCACCGAGGTGCGCACCACCTTGCTCGCGAATCCGCGCCGGAACACCCGCCGCAGCGCCCGGCCGGTGTGATCCGGCCCGACGGAGAAATAAAATGTCGCATCGGCCCCGTGACGCCTCAGCGCATTGATCAGCCGCGGCACGCCCTCGCGAGTACCGCGAAGGGTGTCCACGTCGATCTTGAGGCCGATGATCGCGGCCATGCTCCCCCCTTCAGGCCCCTGCGGACAGCAGGGCCGAGGCCGACGGCAGCGCGTGCGCGTAGGCATCGAAGATGGCGTTCAACGCGGTGCGCATGTCGGTGGTGGGCTTCCAGCCCAGCTCCGCCACGGTGTTGCGGATCGAGGGGAGCCGCGCCGGAATGTCGGCGTAGCCCTTGCCGTAGTAGTCACCGGAGCTGACCTCCACCAACCGGGTCTTGCTGGCGGAAGGGGCGTACTCGGGCCGCGAACGCGCGATCTCGAGCATCATGTTGGCCAGTTCGCGGATGGAATACAGGTTGGCCGGATTGCCAATGTTGTAGATCTTGCCATCCGCGATGCCGTCCTTGTTGTCGAGCACCCGCGTCAGGCAATCGACCGCATCGTCGATGTAGGTGAAGGCGCGGGTCTGGTTGCCGCCGTCCACCAGCTTGATGGACTCACCGCGCACGATGTGGCCCAGGAACTGGGTCAGCACCCGCGAGCTCCCCTCCTTCGACTCATCCATGCTATCGAGGCCGGAGCCGATCCAGTTGAAGGGACGGAACAGCGTGAACTGCAGACCCTGCTGGCCGTAGGCGTAGATGACGCGATCGAGGAGCTGCTTCACGCAGGAGTAGATCCAGCGCTGCTTGTGGATGGGGCCGAGGACGAGGTCGGAGGTGTCGGGGTCGAACTCCTTGTCGCGGCAGGCGCCATAGACTTCCGAGGTCGAGGGGAACACCACGCGCTTCCTGTACTTCACGCAGTGCCGGATGATGGGCAGGTTCGCCTCGAAGTCGAGCTCGAACACGCGCAGCGGCTCGCGCACGTAGGTGGCGGGGGTGGCGATGGCCACCAGCGGCAGGATCACGTCGCACTTGCGCACGTGGTACTCCACCCACTCGAGGTTGATGGTGATGTCACCCTCGACGAAGTGGAAGCGCGGATTCCCCAGCATGCCCGACACGCGCTCCGACTGCAGGTCCATCCCGTAGATGTTCCAGTCCGTGTTGGCGAGGATGTACTTGCTCAGGTGGTGCCCGATGAAGCCGTTGACGCCGAGAATCAGGATGTTCTTCATTGTTGCCTCTGCAGCAGGATGTCAGTGGAGCGGAATCGGTTGGTCCGACCATTCGGGCGGGATTTCGTTCGGTGCGATCTCGCGGCCGCCGACGGCGAGTCGGATGATGCGCAGGCGCCGGCCATCGGCGCAGTCCGCGTACCAGGCGTCGGACCCGGCATAGAGGCAGGGCGCGGCCCCCGCGTGCCGGACAGGGCCGTCGAGCCGGGTCTGCAGGAAGAAGGCCTTCAGTCCCTTCACCTCGCTGAACGCACCCGGAAAGGGCGGCGCGACGGCGCGCACCAGGTCGTGCACGGCGCGCGCGCCGCTGCGCCAGTCGATGCGGCCATCCTCGGGACGGCGCCGGCCGAAATACGAGCCTGCCGCGAGATCCAGCGGCAGCGCGGCCGCGGTGCCCGCGATCAGCCTCGGCAGCGAACGTGCCAGCACCTGGGCCGCGGCCTGCGCCACCTTGCGCGACACCGCGAGCGCGTCGTCGTCGATGTCGATGGGCACGGCCTGCTGGTCCACCAGCGCGCCCGCGTCGGGCTTCTCCAGCATGTAGTGCAGGCTCGCCCCGGTCTGGCTCTCGCCCTTGAGGATGGCCCAGTGGACCGGTGCGCGTCCGCGGTACCGCGGCAGGAGCGAGCCGTGCATGTTCAGGGCGCCGCGCCGCGGCAGCGACAGCCAGCGCGCATCGAGCATGTGCCGGTAGTAGAACGAGAACAGGAAATCCGCCTCCGCCGCCCCGCCCTGCGCGATCCACTGCTCCGCGTTCGGATCATCCGGGGTGAGGGTGCGGATGCCGTGGCGCGCCGCGAGGTCGGCGACGCTGCCGAACCACTGCGACTCGTGCGGGTCGTCCCGATGCGTGAACAGCAGGGGCACCTCGACTCCCTGGTCGAGCAGCACCTGCAGGCAACGCACGCCCACCTCGCTGTAGGCGAATACGAGGCTGCGTGCCACGTCAGCGCATCACGTCAGCGGGCCTGCGCCGGAAGCCGTTGCGGCTCGAGCGTCAACGCCGGCAGCGCGGGATCACCGGACTCGAGCACCGCCTGCACGAGGTAGCGGGGCCGCGCCCGCACCTGCAGGTACATGCGCCCGACGTACTCGCCCAGGAGGCCGATGCCGAACAGGGCGATGCCGATGAGGAAGAACACGATGCCGAACAGGGTGAACAGCCCTTCCGCCTCGGGGCCCAGCACCAGCCGGCGGATGAACAGCAGCACTACCAGGAGCGCCGAGAGCACGGACACGGCCATGCCGATCATCGAGAACATCTGCAGCGGCACCAGCGAGAAGCCCGTGACCAGGTCGAAATTGAGCCGCACCAGGCTGTACAGCGAATACTTGGATTCTCCGGCCGCGCGCTCCTCGTGCGCGATGGGGATCTCGATGGGGCGCATCGCGTACAGCGAGGCCAGCGCCGGGATGAAGGTATTGACCTCGTGCGTCTGGTTCAGGGCCTCCACCACGCCGCGGCCATAGCCGCGCATCATGCAGCCCTGGTCGGCGATGCGGATCGGCGTGATCCACTCGCGGATCTTGTTGATGGCCCGCGAGAGCACCCGGCGCCACAGGCGGTCCTGCCGCTGCTGGCGGATGGTGCCGACGTAGTCGTAGCCCTGCTCGAGCAGGGCGAGTATCTTGCCGGCTTCTTCCGGCGGGTTCTGCAGGTCGGCATCCATGGTGATGATGTGCCGCCCCCGCGCGTACGCCAGGCCCGCCATCACCGCCGAGTGCTGGCCGAAGTTGGCGTGGAACAGCACCACCCGGGTCTCCCGCGGCCGCTGTTCGAACTGGGCGCGCAGCAGCGCTGCGGAGCGGTCCTTGCTGCCGTCGTTGACGAAGACGATCTCGTAGGAGGTCGGCAGGGCATCCAGAGCCGGGTACAGCCGGGCGAACAGCGCCGGCAGCACCGCTTCCTCGTTGTACACCGGGATGACGACGCTCAGCACGGGCGCATCCGCCGACATCGCGACTCCTTCGCCGCAAAACGGGGATTGTAGCCGATTTTCAGTGGTCGGCCGACACCGCTCCCATGCCCTTCAGCAGGCCGAGCACCTCGCCGGTCTTCGCCTCGAGGAGCGGCGCCGAGTCGCGCGTCTCCACGTTCAGCCGCAGCAGGGGTTCGGTGTTCGAGCTGCGCAGGTTGAAGCGCCAGTCGGGGAACTCGAAGGACACGCCATCGGTGCGGTCGAGGGCGATGGCCTGCGGTGCGTAGCGCGCCTCGACGGCAGCGATCGCCGCCTTCGCGTCCGGCACCCGGTAATTGAGCTCGCCGCTGACCGGGTAGGCCCGCATCCGTTCCGCCACCAGCCGGGACAGAGGCTGCCCGGTCTCGGAGAGGATCTGCGTCATCAGCAGCCAGGGAATCATGCCGCTGTCGCAATAGGCGAAATTGCGGAAGTAATGGTGCGCGCTCATCTCCCCGCCATACAGCCCGTCGACCTCGCGCATCACCTGCTTGATGAAGGCGTGGCCGGATTTCGACAGCACGGGTTCTCCGCCGCCCTGGCGAACGATGTCCACCGTGTTCCAGGTCAGGCGCGGATCGTGCACGATGCGTCCACCGGGCTCCTGGCGCAGCAACACCGAGGCGAGCAGCCCCACGATGTAATAGCCTTCGATGAAGGCGCCGGTCTCATCGAAGAAGAAGCAGCGGTCGAAGTCACCATCCCAGGCAAGCCCGAGATCCGCCCCGCTCGCCCGGATGGCCGCCGCCGTGGAGGCCCGGTTCTCGATGAGCATCGGGTTGGGGATGCCATTCGGGAAATGGCCGTCGGGTTCGTGGTGGAGCTTCACGAACTCGAAGGGCAGGTGCGGCTCGAGCCGGTCGATCACCAGGCCCGCACCGCCGTTGCCGGCGTTCACCACGATCTTCAGCGGCGCGAGGCGCTTGCGGTCCACGTAGCTCAACAGGTGCCCGACATAGGCCGGCCAGATGTCGGTGGCGATGCGCTCGCCACGCCGCGCGGCGGGCGGAAAGCGGCCGCTTTCCGCGAAGGCGCGGATTTCCTTGAGCCCGGTGTCGCCACTGATGGGCCGGGAACCCTCGCGCACGAACTTCATGCCGTTGTAGTCGGCCGGATTGTGACTGGCCGTGACCATGACCCCGCCGTCGTAGCCGCCATGGAAAGTGGCGAAGTACACGCCTTCCGTGCCGCAGACGCCGATGTCGTACACGTCCACGCCGGCATCGGTGAGCCCCTTGCACAGCGCATCGGTGAGTGCGGCGCTGGAGAGCCGGATGTCGCGGCCCACCACGATGCGCCGCGGCGAGAGGAACTGTGCCAGCCCTGCGCCGATCGCGCAGGCGATCTGCTCGTTCAGCTCATCGGGAATGCGGCCGCGAAGATCATAGGCCTTGAAGGCGGTGATCGGCTTCAAGTATTGGTTCCCTGCCGTCCGTAGTTGTCCTCGAAGCGCACGATGTCGTCCTCGCCGAGGTAGGACCCGGACTGCACCTCGACGATGTGCAGCGGCACCTTGCCCGGGTTCTCGATGCGGTGCTTCGAGCCGATGGGGATGTAGGTGGATTCGTTCTCGGACAAAAGGAAGGTGCGCTCATCGCAGGTGATGCGCGCCGTTCCCGACACCACCACCCAGTGCTCGGCGCGATGGTGGTGCATCTGCAGGGAGAGCACCGCACCGGGCTTCACCGTCAGCCGCTTGACCTTGAAGCGCTCGCCGAAGTCGATGCTGTCGTAGCTCCCCCAGGGACGGAACACCTCGCGGTGGAGCACCGTCTCGGTGCGGCCGGACTTGTTGATCTTCGACACCAGCGCCTTGACGTCCTGCACCTTGTCCTTGGGCGCGACCAGCACCGCATCCTTGGTCTCGACCACCACATGATCCTTCAGGCCCACCACGCCCACGAGCCGGCTGGTGGCATGCACGAAGCAGTTGCTCGAGTCGTGCGCCAGCACGTCACCGCGCAGGACATTGCCTTGCTCGTCGGCGGGGAGCGCGTCGAACAACGAGGACCACGAACCCACATCGCTCCAGCCGGCATCCATCGGCACGACCACGGCATCGCGGGTCTTCTCCATGACGGCGTAGTCGATGGAGTCCGAGGGGCAGGCCTCGAAATCGCGCTTGTCGATGCGGATGAAGTCGAGGTCCACCCTGGCGGCCTGGAAAGCCGCGCGCACCGCCGTGAGCATGGCGGGCGCGTGTTGCCCAAGCTCCTCGAGGTAGCGCGAGGCCTTGAACACGAACATGCCGCTGTTCCAGTAGTACTCGCCGGAGCTTACGTACTCGCGCGCCCGTTCGAGCGGCGGCTTCTCGATGAACTGCGCCACGGGGTAGACCGGCCCTTCGCCCGCGCCGCGCCGGATATAGCCGTAGCCGGTCTCCGGCGAATGCGCCACCACGCCGAAGGTCACGAGCTTGCCGGCGGCCGCGGCCTCGATGGCGGGCTTCGCTGCGCGGCGGAACGCGGCCGCATCGCGGATGACATGATCGGCCGGGGCGATGAGCAGGATGGCCTGCGGGTCGCTGGCCAGGGCCTGCAGGGCGGCGAGCGCCACGGCCGGAGCGGTGTTGCGGCCCATGGGTTCGAGCAGGATGGCCGAGGCGCAAGCCCCGATGGCGCGAAGCTGCTCGGCCACCATGAAGCGGTGCGACTCGTTGCACACGACGATGGGCGCCTTCGCCCCCTCGATGCCCGCCAGCCGCAGCGCCGTCTCCTGCAGCATGGTGCGCTCGGTGATCAGCGGCAGGAGCTGCTTCGGATACATTTCCCGCGACAGCGGCCACAGGCGGGTGCCTGCGCCACCGGAGAGGATGACCGGGATGATCACGTCCGCGTTGCCGTCACCGCGTTGCCACGGCCGATGGCGTAGTGCTGGATCTTGAAGCGCGACATCAGGGCGGGATCATACAGATTGCGGCCGTCGAAGATCACCGGCGAGCGCAGGGTCTTGCGGATTGCATCGAAATCCGGGCTGCGGAACTCCTGCCATTCGGTGACGATGGCGAGCGCATCGGCGCCTTCCAGGGCGGACTCCGCCGACTTGCAGAAGGTCACGCCCGGCCGGCCGGCATACAGCCGCCCCGCCTCCTCCATGGCCACCGGATCATAGGCGCGCACCGAGGCTCCCGCGGCGAGCAATGAATCGATGAGCACGCGGCTCGGCGCCTCGCGCATGTCATCAGTGTTGGGCTTGAACGCGAGGCCCCAGATCGCGAGCACCTTGCCCTGCAGCGAGCCGAAGTGCTGCTTCATCTTCTCGAACAGCACCTGCTTCTGGCGCTTGTTCACGGTCTCGACGGCCTTCAGCAGGCTCGCATCGTAGGAGACTTCCTGCGCGGACCTTGCCAGCGCCTGCACGTCCTTCGGGAAACAGGAGCCACCGTAGCCCAGGCCAGGGTAGATGAAGGAATACCCGATGCGCGGATCCGAGCCGATGCCCACGCGCACCCTCTCGATGTCCGCGCCGAAGCGTTCGGCGAGGTTGGCCAGTTCGTTCATGAAGCTGATCTTGGTGGCGAGCATGGCGTTGGCGGCGTACTTGGTCAGTTCCGCCGAGCGCACGTCCATGACGATCATCCGGTCGTGGTTGCGCGTGAACGGCTCGTACAGTGAACGCAGGAGTTCCGCGGTGCGCGGGTTGTCGGTGCCCACGACGACGCGGTCGGGCTTCATGAAGTCGGCGATGGCCGCCCCTTCCTTCAGGAACTCGGGGTTGGAGACCGTGTCGTACTCGACGTTCACGGCGCGCGCCTTGAGCGCCTCGCCCACCGCCACCCGCACCTTGTCGGCCGTGCCCACGGGCACCGTGGACTTGGTGACCACCACCTTGTACTCGTTCATGTACTGCCCGATGGTGCGTGCCACGGTGATCACGTGCCGCAGGTCGGCGGAGCCGTCCTCATCGGGGGGCGTGCCCACGGCGATGAGCTGGAACAAGCCGTGGTCGACACCTTCCTTCGCATCCAGGGTGAAGCGCAGGCGACCGGCCTCGGTGTTGTGCTTGATGAGCGCATCCAGGCCCGGCTCGTGGATGGGGACCTCGCCCCGCTCGAGCATCTCGATCTTGCGCGGATCGATGTCCACGCACACCACATGGTTGCCCGCATCGGCAAGACACGCGCCGGTGACGAGCCCGACGTAACCCGAGCCAAAGATGGTTACTCGCATTCGTAAAACCCTGAATCTGTTGAGATTTTAAAGAAGGTTAGCGGGTTTGGCAGGGCAAGTAAAGGAACTGCCCTGAAGGCTCCGCGGCCGCTTGCGCCCTGCGCGGAAAGGCTGACGACAACCGGTCTTCCGGGCAGGCACGCGCGGCTCGAAAACCGCTGTCCGTGTCACCTCTTGCATGGCACATTGTCAAAACCATGCGCTCCACCTGTGATCTGTGCGATGAATTCGAGGCCCTGGTGCAGGTCGCCGCACCCCTGTTCCGGCATTTCGGCAAGCGGCGCGCATTCTGCGGCCGCATCGTCACCCTCGTGTGCCCGGAGGACAACTCGCGCGTGCGCGAATGGGTGGCGAAGCCCGGCGAAGGACAGGTGCTCATCGTCGATGGCCTGGGCTCGGTGCGCCGCTCCCTGCTCGGCGACCAGCTCGCCGCGAAGGCGGTCGCGAACCGCTGGGAAGGCATCATCATCAACGGCGCGGTGCGGGATGTGGAGGTACTCGAGACGCTGGATCTCGGGGTCCTCGCGCTCGCCAGCATCCCGCTCAAGACCGAGAAGAAGGGACTGGGCGAAGAAGGGCGGTCGCTGAGTTTCGCAGGCGTGAGCTTCACGCCCGGCCATCACGTCTACGCAGATGGGAACGGCGTGATCGTCGCCCCGGGAGCCCTTTGCTGAACGCTGCCGGGCCGCCTCAGCGCCTGGCGCCCTCGAGATTGGCCCGATACCAGGCGCAAGTTTCAGCGATGCCCTGCGTCAGCTCTATGCGCGGTTTCCAGCCCAGCGCGCTCAGGCGCGAGGTGTCGAGGAGCTTGCGCGGCGTGCCGTCCGGCTTGCTGGCATCGAACTCGAGCCGCCCGGTGTACCCCACGGCATTCATCACCATCCCGCACAGCTCGCGGATGCTGACATCGCTCCCCCAGCCGACGTTCACGATCTGCTCATCATCATAGTGCTCGAGCAGGTGGACCACGGCATCGGCCAGATCATCGACGTGCAGGAATTCGCGCCGCGGCGTGCCGCTCCCCCAGGCCGTGACCACGGCATCACCCGCCACCTTCGCCTCGTGGAACCGCCGGATCAGCGCCGGCAGCACATGCGATCCCTGCAGCTCGAAATTGTCGCCGGGCCCATACAGGTTGGTCGGCATCAGCGAGATCGCGTTGAATCCGTACTGGCGGCGGTAGGCCTGGCAGAGCTTGATGCCCGCGATCTTCGCCACCGCATACCATTCGTTGGTGGGCTCCAGGGGTCCCGTGAGCAGGTACTCTTCGCGCAACGGCTGCGGCGCGAGCTTCGGGTAGATGCAGCTCGAGCCGAGGAAGACGAGCTTGGCGACCCCGGCGCGGAAGGCCGCGTCGATGACGTTGTCCTGGATCAGCAGGTTGTCGCGGATGAACTCGGCGGGACGCGTGCTGTTGGCCTGGATGCCACCCACGCGCGCGGCCGCCAGCACCACCACCTGCGGCCGCTCGGTCTCGAAGAATTCCCGGACCGCGGCCTGCTCGGTGAGATCCAGCTCCGCGTGGCTTCGCAGCAGCAGGTTCGGATAGCCGCGAGCCGTCAGCGCACGCGCGACGGCGCTGCCCACCATTCCGCGATGGCCCGCGACGAACACACGCGATGACTTGCTCATGCCCATGTGACTACTCGTGGTGCCGGTAGACCTTGTAGCCCTCGCGCGCGATCAGGGCATCGCGCCTGGCGAGCGCCAGGTCCGCCTGCATCATCTCGGCCACCAGTTCATCGAAGCTCACCTCCGCCGTCCAGCCGAGCTTCTCGCGCGCCTTGCTGGCATCACCCAGCAGCGTCTCCACCTCGGTGGGCCTGAAATAGCGGGGATCGACTTGCACCAGGGTGCGGCCGCTGTTGCGATCCACGCCGGTCTCCCCCGCACCGCTCCCGCGCCACTGGATGTCCATGCCGACGTGACGGCCCGCGGCCACCACGAAGTCACGCACCGAGTGCTGGACGCCCGTCGCGATGACGAAATCCTCCGCCACGGGCTGCTGCAGCATCAGCCATTGCGCGCGCACGTAGTCGCGTGCGTGTCCCCAGTCGCGCCGCGCGTCGAGATTGCCCAGGTGCAGGCTGTCCTGCAGGCCGACGCTGATGCGCGACAGGGCGCGGGTGATCTTGCGCGACACGAAGGTCTCGCCACGCAGCGGGGACTCGTGGTTGAAGAGGATGCCGCTGCAGGCGAACAGCCCGTAGGCCTCGCGGTAGTTCACGGTGATCCAGTGGGCGTACACCTTGGCCGCGCCGTAGGGCGAGCGAGGGTAGAACGGCGTGGTCTCCCGCTGCGGGGTCTCCTGGACCTTGCCGAACATCTCGGAGGTCGAGGCCTGGTAGAAGCGCGTCTTGTCTTCGAGCTTGAGGATGCGGATGGCCTCGAGCATGCGCAGCGCGCCCACGGCATCGGCATTGGCGGTGTACTCGGGGGTCTCGAAGGACACCGCCACGTGGCTCTGCGCGGCAAGGTTGTAGATCTCGTCGGGCCGCACCTCCTGGATGATGCGGATCAGGTTGGTGGCATCGGTCAGGTCCCCGTAGTGCAGCGTCATCTGCACATTCTTCTCGTGCGGGTCCTGGTACAGGTGGTCGATGCGGTCGGTGTTGAACAGCGAGGCGCGGCGCTTGATGCCGTGCACCTTGTAGCCCTTGCCGAGCAGGAACTCGGCGAGGTAGGCGCCATCCTGGCCGGTGATGCCGGAGATCAGTGCGGTCTGTTGCAACTCTTTGCCCCGAAAACGATCGCCCGAAACGGGCGTGGGACCCATGATAACGGGGTCGGGATGCAACCCGCGAGCGCGATGAGGCGCGGGATCAGGTCCGGGCGCCCTCGGATGGGCCCACCTGCCGGGGCAGGCGCCGGGTCTTCAATTCCGTGACCTTCCTGAGCTCCGCGAGCTGCTCGCTCTGCCGCTGCCAGACGATGTCGTGGAAGTCGATGGAGGGCTTGTACTCCACCACCGCCTGCTGCAGCAGATCCACCGCCCGCTGGCAGTCGAACCGGCTCATGGCGGTCAGCAGGTTCTCCAGCAGGTGGGAGACGCGCTCCCACGGCAGTCCATGTTCCACCGCCCGCAGGATCATCGGGTGCTCCGTCCCCGTCACGTTGTTGCCGATGAGCAGTTCCTCGAACAGCTTCTCGGCCGGACGCAGGCCGATGTAGGCGATCTCGATGTCGCCGTCCTGGTTCTTCTCGTCGCGCACCGACATGCCCATGAGGTTCACCATGCGGCGGGCGAGATCGTCGATGCGCACGGGCTTGCCCATGTCCAGCACGAACACCTCGCCGCCGTTGGCCATGGAGCCGGCCTGGAGCACGAGCTGCGCGGCCTCGGGGATGGTCATGAAATAGCGGATCACGTCGGGATGCGTCACGGTGATCGGCCCGCCCGCCTGGATCTGTTCGTAGAACAGCGGCACCACCGACCCCGAGGAGGCCAGCACGTTGCCGAACCGCACCATGCAGAAGCGCGTGCCGGCGCGGCGCTGGTGCAGGCCCTGCAGCACGATCTCCGCCAGGCGCTTGGTGGCGCCCATGACGTTGGTCGGATTCACGGCCTTGTCGGTGGACACCAGCACGAAGGTCTTGACGTCGGCTTCCAGGGCGGCTTCGGCCGCATACCAGGTGGCGACGACATTGTTGTGGATGCCCTCGATGACGTTCTGCTCGACGATGGGAACGTGCTTGTACGCCGCGGCGTGATACACCGTGTCGACCCGGTAGGCCTGCAGGATGTCCCGCAGCCGGTACTTGTGATGGGCATTGCCCACCAGCGGGATCAGGTCGACCATCAGACCCTGCTGGTTGATGGTCTGGCGGAGCTCGCGCTCGATGTTGTACAGCGCGAGTTCCGACATCTCGAACAGCAGCAGGCGGATCGGCTTCTGCTGGATGATCTGCCGGCACAGCTCCGAGCCGATGGACCCGCCGGCGCCGGTGACCATGACGACCTGGTCCTTGATGCACTTGGCCAGCAAGGCTGCGTTGGGCGGCACGGCGTCACGGCCCAGCAGGTCGCTGACGTCGATCTCGCGCAGGTCGTTGACGTTCGCCTGTCCGGAGACGAGCTGCGCGATGTCGGGCACCGTCTGCACGTGCAGCTTCAGCGGTTCCAGGCGGCTGAGGATCTCCCGCCGCCGGCGACGGGATTCCGACGGCAAGGCGAGCAGGACCCGGTCGATGCCCAGATCCTGCACCAGCGTCGGCAGCTTCTCGGGCGGATGGACGCGAATGCCATTGATCATGGCACCGTGCATGGCGCGGCTGTCGTCGATGAAGGCCACCGGATCGAAGGCGCGGGTGGTCATGAGCGATGCGGAGAGATGCGCGCCGGCATCACCCGCCCCGTAGATCGCGACCCGCGACAGCGTCGGCTGGATGTAGCGGGTCAGCAGGTAGTACCGCACCAGCACCCGCGAGCCGCCGACGTAGATCAACGCGAGCGCGGAGTAGATCACCACCGTCCGGAACCCGAGGTCCGGGATCTGCGCCCACTGCCCCAGCACCATCAGCAGGACCGCGCTGATGAGGATGGCGATGGAAACTGCAAAGACTGCACGGTGGCCGAGGAAGCGGATGACGGCGCGATACAGCCCGCAACGAGCGAACACCGGAATGCTGACGGCGAGAACGGCGACGTAGGGTCGCAGATCGGCGACAGGCCAGGCGAGCTGGTCGATGCGCAGCATCACCGCGGCCCACAGCGCCAGCACCAGCATCACGCAGTCGGCAACGATGGTGATGATGCGCTTGACGGGCCTCGGCACCTCGACGATACGCCGCGCATAGCTCTTCGCCCACACGTCTTTTCCAGGTGCCAACGCTGTCTCCCTGTGCCCGCTGCTGCCCGCGGAAGCTCAAGATCCCACCGGCGGCGGGCGATCGGCCCGAGGTTCCTTCCGCGGGCATTGTAGCAATCAGCAGCAACCGGCGTACTTGATTATCGAACTCTCATCAATCGATCAGCGCCGCGCTGAAAAGTTCCTGTCGCGCGAATGGCCGACATTCAACGAACGCATCGGGCAACGTGATCTGATGATTCAACGCTCATCCGCCCCGGCGGTTGACCGGAGATTCCGGCCTGCCGGCTCCGGCCAGCAGGAACAGCCCCGCCACGGGCAGGAGCGCCACGGCCATGACGGTGAGTGCCTGATCAGGATGGGAAAGGCACACCAGGGCCCAGGGCAGCAGCCAGCAGAGGTTGAGGCAGCCGTAGGCCAGGGTCACGGCCTGGTGCGAATGCCACCGCCTCGACAGGTGCTGGTAGGCATGGATCCGGTGGGGTGCGTACCAGCGCTCGCGCCGGAGCATGCGTCGTCCCAGCGTCAGCGAGGCATCGATGATGAAGGCGCCCCCCAGGATCGGCCAGACCGCCAGCGGGACCGGGGCAGCGAGGCTCGTGGCCAGCGCCGCCAGGGCGATGCTGAAGCCCAGGAAGGCGCTGCCCACATCGCCCATGAAGATGCGGGCGGGAGGCCAGTTGAACACCAGGAATCCCGCGCTCGCCCCTGCCAGGCACAGCCAGAACAGGGCCAGCGCGCCGGCCTCACCCTTCAGGACCAGCATCGAGCAGCCGGCTGCAGCGATGAACATCGCCTCGCAGGCCGCGATGCCGTCGATGCCATCCATGAAATTGAAAAAATTGGTAAACCCGACCACGGCCCCGAGCAGCAGGAAGCCCACCCACCCGCTGACGAGCCACCCATCCCCGGCCGGCAGTCCGCCCAGCAACGACAACGCCGCGAGGGCACAGCCGGCCTGCACGGCGAGGCGACTCAGGGGAGAGAGCCCGATGCGATCGTCGATGAGACCCGACAGTGCCACGAGCAGGCCGGTGGCGAAGGCCATCGCCGTCCGCAGGGGCAGGCCGTAGGCCCATCCGAGCACCGCCACGGCGATGATCATCGACACCACGATGCCCGCACCACCGCCGCGCGGCGTGGGCCGCTGGTGTGAACTGCGGTCATTCGGGACATCGATCAGCGAGTACCGCGACGCCGACCGGATCAAGGTGTACGCGCCCGACGCCGCGATGAGGGCACACAGCGAGGGCAGCGCCAGGGCGGGCAGCAGTTTCATGTGCGCACACCGCCGGCTGCCTGCCGATACCACTGCGCCGTCACCTGCATCTGCTCCCGGTCGCTCATCGGCGGAGACCACCCAAGTTGCGAACGGGTCTCACTGATGTCGACGGCGAGCGAACCGCACAGCCGGTCGGCGGCGTCGGCACGCCCGACCAGGCGCGCCATCCGCCTGATCAGCCACGGTGGAACGTCGAGCAGGCGCACCGGCTTGCCGAGGCAGTCCGCGATCAACCGCACCAGCGCCGGCGTCGACAGGTCATGTCCATCTGAAACCAGCACGATGTCCTGCGTCGTTTCCGCATGCACCGACGCCAGGCGCAGGATCAGGTCGCAGAGGTTGCCGATGCCGACGAAACTGCGGCGATTGGCGAGCGCTCCCAGCGGCAGCGGAATGCCGCGATCGACCCAGCGGATCAAGGCCAGCAGGTTCGCGCGCACACCCGGCCCGTAGACGAGCGGCAGGCGGATGATGGCGTAGCGCATGCCCGACTGCGCCGCGATGGCGCGCAAGGCCTGTTCACCGTGCCACTTGGAGGTGGCGTACGGCCCTTGCGGCCGGCACTCGCTGCGCACCGTCCAGGCGCGCTCGCCGGAATCCTCGCCGAACACCTTCACGGTGCTCAACTGGATGAACTTGCGCACACCGGCCCGGGCGGCGGCGCGGGCCAGCGACTCCACCACGCCGGCATTGGCGGACTCGTAACGCGCCATCTCCAACCCGGCCTTGCGCCCCTGGTGAGCGAGCGCGGCACAGTTGACGATGCAGTCGATGCCCTCGAGCGCGGCGGACCAGTCGGTGGATGCATCGGCATCGCCCAGCACCAGCACGCGGCCCGCGCCGGCGAGCGGCGCGCCGGGTCGTCGCACCACGGCGGTGACGTCGAATCCGCCCGAGCAGAGCACACGGGCCAGGTGTGAGCCGACGAAGCCCTGCGCGCCCGTCAGCAGGACCCTCGGCTTCACGCCACCGGACGCATGCATTCGAAGACCCGCCCCGCGAACTTGTTGACGACGAATCGCTGCAGGGTCGTGGGCGCCCAGCCGACCGAGGCCGACCTGCGCCCGAGTCGCTGCGCCAGCCACACTTCCTCGAGAGCGTGAGGCCTGCCGATCCAGCGCGCGAAGCACGGGTCGATCTCGCGGTTCGGGCGATAGTGCGTCCAGCGATCCAGCCAGTCGCAGAAGTCCTCGCTCCAGCGAAGGATCGACTTGCCCTGCTTGTGATTGCCGAGCCCGGCGGCCCGAAGCACGGCCGCATACCAGACCCTGGGCCGCGAGCGCTTCGGGAACCAATGCAGGAACGGGATGCCGCAATGGCCTTCGCGCCAGACACCGCGGTCCGGGAACAGGCTGAGGACGCGTCCACCCGGCTTCAGGACACGCGCGATCTCCGACAACACGCGATCCAGGTCCAGGACGTGCTCCATCACCTGGTTGTTGACGATGAGATCGAAGCTCGCGTCGGGAAAGGGGATGGTGCCATCCTCGCCCATGCGGCGGATCGCCGCCCCCAGCAGTTCGACCTGCACCTGCGCCGAATAGTCCCCGCCCTCGTAGAAGACATCGCACCCCCGCGCATCGATACCGCGGGCGCGCAGCAGCGTCACGATCTGCCCGGCGCCGCAGCCATAGTCCAGCACCTGCGCATCGGCACCGGGCCGCTGTCGTTCCACCCACCAGGCACAGAATTCGTAGTTGGTCATGCTGCCCGCGGGGCCGTGCTCACCGCAGAGCTCACGGCGCCGCCCGGCGCGCGAAAACGAACTCGTTGCAGGCGATGCCCCCGGCGCTGGTCTTGAGCCGCTGCAGTTCGTATCCACGGCCCTTGAAGAACTCGAACACCTGTTCCGGCTTGCACACCTCGAAGGGGAATCCGCCGACCCAGTCGATGACGTCCCGGTAGGGCGACATCCCGCGGTCTTCGGACCGGGCACGCCAGGTGGCCAGGGGCCTGCCACGAAGCAGGTCCCGCAGCATTGTCGGCGCCCACAGTCGAAGGAAGCTCGGGACCAGCACGATGAATCGCAGGAACCTGGGCAAGCCGACGTAGGCCTTCTTGACGTGCCACCAGTAACGCGACGAACGCCCCTGGTCGTTGTAGAGCGCGATGAACAACTGGCCGCCGGGACCCACCAGCGGATCGACGTTCGCCAGCGCCTCCCACATCGCGCCGGTGTGATGCAGCACACCCCACGAATACACGATGTCGAAGCTCCCCAGGCGGCGCAGGAAGGCGGCATCGAGGACCGAACCTTCCTCGATGCTCCAGCGCGGATCGTTCTCGAAGTAGCGGCGCCTGAGCTCCGCTGCGCAGCCAACGGACATCGGGTCGTAGTCGAAGGAGCGGACCGTGGCGCCCAGGCGCCGCGCGGCCAGCGAGAACAGGCCGCTGCCGCAGCCGACATCCAGGAATGTCCTGCCTCGCAGGCTCTTTACCCCCAGCATGGCGGCGAGGCTCGCTTCGGCCATGGCGATGCGGCGTTCGTCCAGCACGTCGAGGAAGGCGCGCCAGTTGCGGCCGAATTCGAAGCGCTGCCCTTCGCGGACCTCGCGCGCGTGACTTGCCCCGAGAGCCCTCGGACCGGTGGATGGATTGGACATGAACCTGCGTGAAATCCCGTCGCCCGCGGGATCGAGCGGCTATCGCTGCCTCCCGGACAGGTCTTTGCCGCAGTTTACACGTGGATCACCGCGGGGGCGAAGGGGTGAAGGCAGGCCGGAACCGGCAGCAGCCCGGCAATCAATCGTGGATCAACCCGCATCGGCGCCACCTTCATACAGTTCCAGGGTGCTACGGACCACGCTCTCCACCCCGAATTCGGCTTCACAGAGCCGGCGAGCGGCTTGCCCCATCGTCATCCTCAACGCAGGCTCGCCGATCAATGTCTGCAGGCAGTCCGCCAGAGGCAGCACTTGGCGTGGCGGCACCAACAGACCCGTGATTCCCTCGAGCACCACTTCGCGACATCCGGGAACATTCGTCGCAACCATGGGTTTCCCCGCCGCCGCCGCCTCCAGCAGCGCCATGGGAAGTCCTTCCCGATAGGAGGGCAGGCACACGATATGTGCCGACGCCAGCACCTCGACCATGTCGCTGCGTTGCCCCCACCATTCCACGCCAGCCGCCATCGCCGCACGTTGCAACTCGTCGACGGGAATGCCCTCCGGATTGCCCGAGTCGATGCCTCCAGCGAGGACGAAGCGGGCCGACACGTTGCGTTTGCGCAATTCGGCCGCGGCACCCAGGAATTCGTATACACCCTTGTCGCGCAACATCCTCGCCGGCAACAGGACGGTCACCGGTCCCGGCGCCTCTCTCACGGGCCGGAACCTTTCCAGGTCCACACCCGATCCACGAATCAGAACGGCATTCGCGCCCGGCACGAGGCCTTGTGACACGAAAACCGCCATGTCATCCCGATTCTGGAAGATGACGCGGGTGTTCTTCCCGGACAGCGCCACCCGGTAGGCCCATTTCGCCAGGCGCCTCATCGCGCCACCGGCGATGCTGCGGGTGGTGAAGAGGTAACCGAGACCGGAGATGGCCTGCACGATCCGCCCCCGGAACATGGCGCGGCAGATCATCCCGCCGTAGAGCACCGGTTTGATCGTCACGTGATGCACGACCTGCGGATCGACGCTGCGATACAGCCTCAGCAATTCGCGCAGGACACGTAATTCCGACAACGGAGAGCGGTTCGCGCGCTGCAGGCTCAGCCGGTGGAATTCGATGCCATAGGATCGAATCGTACGGGCTTCCTCTTCAGCATCCACGCCGCACGCCACGTGAACGTCGTATCCCGCCCGCTTTGCCGCCAACGCAACCGGCAAACGGTGCGAAAGGAAGAACCACCCCACGTTCACGACGATCAGCAACCGCGGAGGCTTCAAGGGCATCTGCCCGCGAGGCAGCTTCTGTACAGGTCGGCAAATCGGGATGCCACGACGGGCAGCGAATAATGCTGTTCGATGCGCAGCCGCGCACGCCGGCCCAATTCGACCCTGGCCTCTGCGCCCATGTCGAGCAGGCGAAGGATGCCTTCTGCCAGGCCCGCCGCATCTCGCGGCGCGACGACGACGCCGGCATCTCCCACCAGTGTCGCACAATCACCCACATCGGTGACCACCGCCGGAACTGCACAACTCATCGCCTCGCCGATCGCATTGGGAAAGCTCTCACTCAGCGATGATGAAACGGCGATGTCGAGGGCACAGTCGATGTCGCACACATCCTGGCGCTCGCCCAGCAGGAGGAACCGGTGCCCCAGGTCCAGCTCGGAGAGCCAGCCCATCAAGATCTTATTGGATTCCTCACAACCCTTCCCGACGAGCACGAATTTGCAGTCGGGGCGTTTCCTCGACACCAGGGCTGCCGCCTCCAGAAAACCCCGATGGCCCTTGACGGGATGGAAGCGTCCGACGACGCCGATCAGCGGCTCCTGCGCGACGCCCCAGCCCCCCCGAAGCGCCGCGCCCGCCTGCGGTGAGGGGCGGAATCGGCTGGAATCGAAGCCATTGGGTATGACATGGATGCGCCCGCCATCGTAACCGGCAGCAACATGCTGCTTTGCAGATTTCACCGAATTGAACACGACGGCATCCGCCCTCCTGGACGCGGCGGCATCGAGCCGGCGCACGAATCGCAGCAACCGCTTTTGCTTGTCGGGTGCATCGAGTGCCCCTCGAACCGATGTGATCAATGCAGGCCGGTGCAGCCGGGGCAGCAGCGACACTGCGAAAGCTGCCAGGTTGGCGTGATACATCCAGCCATGGATGAGGTGGGGGTTCCAACGGGCGGCGAGCCTGAAGAGCCTGGCAATCATGGGCGGCGAGAGCACGCCGCCGGCGCCTTCCAGTGTCACCACCGGAATTCCCATCGCCGCAATCTCGTCGCCGATGGGTGATCGGGTGGTCAGAGACACCACCATGAACTCCAGGTCGGATCCCTTTACCGCCCTCAAGAGGTTGCGCAGCATCACCTCGGCGCCTCCCACGCTCAACGAGGTGATGATCTGCAGCACACGGATGGGGCGAAGACCTGCCCGGGCGCCGCAGCTGTCGCGCGATGGAACCGCTCCTTTGCTGCCTTCACCGAGCCGTGATATAGCGCACGCTCCCCTGGACGGCCTTCTCGCCTGTCGATGTCACGAACGGGTTGGGCTCGTTCGAGCTCTGGTGATCCACGATCTCCACGTCGATGTGCTCGCTGTCGGAGTTCATGAAATTCAGCCACATCGAGATCCCTCCCCGATGGTTGCCCGATGTCCTGACGCCGTACAACAGGATGTGATCCAGCACGTCGGTCGGAAAATTGGGTTCGAGATCGATACCGAACTCGGGGATCGTGCCGTTGGTATCGGAAAACGTGGAATCGATCACATCCACGTTGCGCGCGTTGACGATGCTGAGACCCTGGCGGCGGTTGTTGCGGGCCGTGCAGTTGATCAGCGTGATGTTGGTCGACGGTGAGTTCGCTGGGCCGCCGATGTAGAAGCCGTCACCGCCCGAATTCGAGGATTCCAGACCGTCGATCAGCACGTCGGAATCCTTCAGGATGTAGATTCCGTGACGTCCCTCACCACTCGTATAGTCGGCGCGGTTCTGAAGCACCCGGGCGCCGTTGCCCACGATCTTCACATGATTGCCCCAGATCTGGATGAATCGTTCGTTCTTGCCCAGGTGGCCGGAATCGCGAATGATCGTGCCGTGGTCCAGCGTGAGCAGGGTGTCGCCCGGTATCACGAAACGGCCGGTCAGAAAATCTCCTGCACCGATCCGCACGCTCTGTCCCGGCTTGGAGAACAGTCTCTTGAAGGCCCCGGTGTTGTCCGTTCTGCCGTCCCCGACGAGGCCTGCATCCTTATCGGTGATGACCGGACGATCCGGGAATGGAGCATGCGTTGCGCGCAGATCCGGTTTCATCGATGCGCGGGCGACGGTCTGCCTGTCCACCTTGAAGCTTGCGGCATGCGCAGCGCACACCGAGAACGCGAGCACCAGACCCGACAGGGCGGAAAAATCACGACGGAAACCGGCCCTCAGGTGCATGTTGATCTCCTCATATCTGCCGATGGATCGATCGTTGCCGCCGCCAGGCTGCGGCGCCGGCCATCAGTGTAGTCCTCGCTTCGTTTCATGCAACCACGCCTGAAACATCAGTACATCCCAGAGCAGATACTGCCATGGCAGACCTTCGTCCTTGAACTCAGCCCACATCCTGCGGACCGGCGATGCGTTGAACACGCCATCCGAGTTCAGCGAGGATTCCGTCAGCAAGTCTTCAGCCCATTCCCGCAAGGGTCCGTGCAGCCACGATCCGATCGGCACTCCGAATCCCATCTTCGGCCGCTCGAACATCCGAAGCGGCACGTATCGTCCCAGCACCTGCCTCAACACCCACTTGTCCGTACGCTCGCGCAATTTCAGGCCCAGCGGCAGTGCCATCGACCATTCCACCACGCGATGGTCCAGCAACGGACAGCGAGCCTCCAGCGACACCGCCATGCTGGCGCGGTCCACCTTCGCAAGGATGTCACCGGGAAGGTAGGTCAGGATGTCGATGAGCATCATCTGCTCGGTGAATCCGTCCAGATCGGTCGGTGCTTCGGGTGCAGACAATGCGGTCATCGGCTCCGTGGCGCCGATCACCACCTCCTCCGGGCGGGTCCAGTGCGAGACGATCCTCTTGTAGACCTCGTCCGGTCTGCGCGCTCCGAGGACCTCGCCCAGCTTGTGGAGCCGGTCGCCCGGTGATACCGGCCTCCTGCCCGCGCCTCGCAGACGCAGCGCGAGCGCGAATATCCGGTCCCATGTCCGCACGTCCACGCTCCGCAGCAATCCCGACACCGTCCTTCGCAGCGGCGCCGGCAGCATGCCGATGGCCGACCACACCTTGCGCCACTTGTGATATCGAGGATAACCGCAGAACAGTTCATCTCCACCGTCCCCTGAGAGCACCACCGTCACGGCCTGGCGCGCGATCTTCGACACCAGGTAGGTCGGTATCTGGGATGAATCCGAAAAAGGCTCGTCGAACATGGACGGCAGGGAAGGCACCACGGCGAGCGCGTCATCGGATGACACGTAGACCTCCGTGTGGTCCGTCCCGAGCTGACGGGCAATGGACGCCGCGTGAGGGGCCTCGTCATATCCCGCCTCGTGGAATCCGATGCTGAAGGTCCTGACCCGGCGGGAGCTTTGCGCCTGCATGAGCGCGACGACCGTCGAGGAGTCGATGCCACCGGACAGGAACGCTCCCAGCGGAACATCCGCCACCATGCGGTCGGAGACGGCGTGCCTGAGCAGCCCGTCCAGCGTCGCCACCGCTTCGCCCGCATCAGCCTGAAACCGGGTCGACTGGCCATGAATGAACGCCGCCCGTGCCGACCAATACTCACGTTCGACGATCAGTTCTGGCCCGGAACTCTGCAGGCGATATCGCTGCAGGGTGGCCGGAGGGACCTTTCGCACCGATGCGTAGACCGACCAGGGTGCCCCGATATAGTCGTGGCGAAGCAGAAGTGTGATCGCATCTCGATCCAACCGCGCATCGAAGCGCGGGAAGAACCGCAGCGACTTGAGCTCGGACGCAAAAATCAGCGAACCGGCGGCCCTGCCGACATAAAGTGGCTTCTTGCCGAGGCGATCCCGCGCGAGCCAGAGTTCCTCCTCGCGACGGTCCCATAGTGCAAACGCAAACATCCCTTCGAAGCGCCGGACGGCCTCTTCGACGCCCCAGGCTTCGATGGCGGCGAGCATGACTTCGGTGTCGCTGTGGCCGCGAAAGGCGCCCGCCTCTCCCTCCAGTTCCGAACGCAGGCGGGCGAAGTTGTACACTTCGCCGTTATAGGTGATGACGTAGCGCCCGGAATGCGAAACCATCGGCTGGCTGCCCGCCTCGCTGAGATCGACGATGGCGAGCCGTCGATGTCCGAGCCCCACGCTTCCTCGTCGGTCCAGGTGGGTTCCCGACCCATCGGGACCCCGGTGGGTCAATGCATCGGTCATGCGGCGCAGAACTTCAGCGGAGTCCAGATCCGACTGCGGTCCCAGGATGAATCCCGCGATGCCACACATGGATCAACTCGAGAGCGCGGCCGCGAAGACAGCCAATGTACGATCCACCATCTGCTCAACCCCGAATTGCTGCACGATCCAGTCCCGTCGCCGGCACCGCAGATCCGGCGAGTCCCGATCCAGCCAGTCGATCACGCCATCGGTCAGCGCCTGCGCGTTCCTCGGGACGACGGTGGTGCCATGGCAGGCCACGATGTCGCGGCTGTCGCCCACGTCGGTGACCACCGGAGGCACGCCGCAGGCCATGGACTCGGCCAGGGAATTGGAGAATCCTTCGGCCGTCGAAGCCGACACATACACATCCAGCGCATTGAGAATGCGCTCGACGTCCGCCCGTTCGCCCATCCACCGGACGAGCGTATCGATGCGAAGTTCCGTCGCGGCGTCCTTCAGTTCTGCATCATACCCGGGCGATCCGGCCCCGACCACGACGAATCGCACTTCGCTCCGGCGCGCCGCGATCAGCGCCATGGCTCGCAGCATCGAATGATGATCCTTCACCGGATCCAGCCTCGCCATGCACCCTACCAGCCGTTCGCCATGCTGGACGCGCAGTTCGTCGCGCACCTGCATTCTCGCGTCGGCATCCGGCCGGAATCGTTCCGTGTCGATGCCGTTGGGGACGATGACGAACCGTCGTGATGGCTCGATTCCGCGTTCCGTCAACGCGGCACGCGAGTTGGAGATGACGGCACGGGGGAATCCCAACAGCATTCCCTGGAGCCGCCAGAGCAGCAGCGAGGAAAGCCCGTGCTGCCGCAGATCCTGGGACGCACCACGCAGGCCCCAGATCGGAGCGGCGCCGATCAGGGAGGCGACCAGCAGCGACATCAGGTTCTCGACGGGAAGGAACGAGTACATGACGTCGAACCGCCGCTTTCTCGCGAGACTCACGTAGCGCAACATCGGACCGACGAGATCCCAGCGGCCTCGCTTTTCCAGACAGCAGACTTCGACGCCGCAGGCGACGAGATCCGCCGTCAGGGGACCGTGGGCATACAAGACGATCACCGTCACGACATGACCCCGGGTCGAGAGACCCCGGGCGAGGTTGACGAGCTGCACCGGCACGCCGCCCCGCGCCAGCGTTCGTGTGGTCAGCGCGATCCTCACGGGTCCTTTCGCACCGAGGCCGCCCTGATGGCCTGGTTCCACAGTTCCATCACCCTGTCCCGCGAATAGGTTTCCCTCACGCGCAAAGCCGCTGTTCCAAGCCGCGTGCGTTGGGTCGGATCCGACATCAACTCCACCAGGATATCTGCCAGTCCCTGAGCGTCGCCCACGGGAAACAGCCGGCCGTTTTCGCCGTTCGCCACGATCTCCCTCGGCCCAGAAGGACAGTCGCTGGAAACCACGGCCATGCCCATCGCCATGGCCTCCAGCAAGGCGTTCGGGAACCCTTCGAACCGTGAGCTGAGGACGAACAGGCCGGCTCGCGCCATCCATTGCTCGGGTGTCGTCGAGAACCCCGCGAATCGGGTCACCTTCCCCACTCCCACCTCGACGGCCAGATCCATCAGGCGCCCCTTCAGCGGCCCCTCTCCCACCAGGGCCAGGGTCCACTCCGCATGGCGCCGGTGTGCGATGGCAAATCCCCGGATCAGTGTTTCGACGTCCTTCTCCCATGCAAGCCGGCCCACGGCCAGGACGATCCTGTCCCGCTTCATCGATGACCCGGGATCGGGCAGTTCACGAAGGAGGTTGGGGATGACCAGGGCCCGAGTTCCACAGTTGGCGTCGAGCCAATCGCCTGCCGAGCGCGTCTGCGCGATCACCCGGTCTGCCCAGCGGTAGGTCAGCCGCCGGAACAGGCGCCAGACGGCGTTGACCGTCGCGTTGGATTGCGGATCCGAACGTTCGGCGATCAGGATGGGAATGCGCATCCCCCGTGTGGCGAGGATCGAGAGGACATTCGTGGAATCGGTGAACGACAGTACGACGTCGGGTGCCGATCGCCGCAAGGCGGCGCGGAGCGAGGCGATGCGGCCCAACGCACCACTCAGGCGCTGCCACCAGCCCGTCGAATGACGACGCAGCCCGAGTCGCACCCGCTCGACCGAAGGGTCGAGTCGGTATGCATCTTGATCGCCGTGATGGTCCCAGGTGATGATGGTCACGTCGCACTTGCTCCGCGCCCAGCAATTTGCCATTTCCGACACCGCGCGCTCCGCTCCCCCGCCGGCAAGCGATGAAATGACGATGGTCAGGCGCACCGGAACCGATCCTGCACAGCCGAGAAGAAGAGAATCAATGTATATCCCATGGGCGCGAGCAGCAGCAGGAAGCTGAACTTGAGCTGGGAAACGAAGAAGCAGGCGATCAGCCCGGCGCACAGCATCCGCTCCTGGGCGCGATGCAGGGTACGAAACGCGACGGACCCCGCCCAGAGGTACCACAGATAGATCAAGGCGGACCCGATCATTCCCACGTAGAACAGGAGGCGAAGATAGCCGATGTCGGTGCCCATGTAGTTTTCATCCGGGCTCGCCGGGTTCTCGTAGAACCCGTATCCGATCAGCCACCCCTTCAACGAGTCCGGGAACACGATCATCGAGATCAGGTCGTCCGTCGAGGAGGTGCGCACGCCCCCGCCTTCCCCAAGCCCGATGACTGCCTCGAACGCATGCGATACCACGCGCGAGAACAGGGCGGACAGCCGTGCATCGTCGATGCTTTGCGTGATGTACCAGACACCGGCTGCGAGCGTTCCGAGAAGGATCGCGGTTCCGGAGATCACGCGCATGCGCCTCGGATGGAACACCGCGATGAACACGGCAAACACGGCGATCAGCACGAAACCGGTACGCCCGACGAACATCATGGTCGCGAGGATGGCGAACAGTCCTGCAGCCCAGCCGGCCATCACGAGGCGCCGATCTGCGTTCACCGCCAGGTACATGGCACATACCGCACAGATGGCCTGGGATACGGACAAACCGTCACCCGTCATCGATGTCAGCCCCGCTGCCCGGATGCCCTCATCGATCGCTTCGGGCTGCATGACGAGCGCACCGAACAGCGCGCGTGCCGGCGCAAAAAGCCAATCGGCAAGGATCAATCCGGACTGGATGGACCCCAGTACCGCCGTCGCTGCGGCGATGTATGGGAGTGCGTGACGATCGGAAGGCACCGCCCAGACGACCAGGTAGGTCAATGGCAGGATTCCGGTGAATACGGCCATGACCAGTGTGCGAAGGTACAGATCGGCGCCCCCCAGGAATGCCAGCATCTGACCGAACGCGAGAGCGAAGAACAGCCCTGCCGCCACGATCACCACGGCCCTGGGGATCCTCACATCGAGCACACCGGCACGCGCGGCGGAAACCAGTGCTCCGAGCAGGCCCACGATCACCAGGGGCCTGACCAGACCGGTCTTGGAGAAAGCCAGCACCGGGCTATACAGGATGCAGTAAAGGCCGGCCAGTATGAAACCTCCACGCAGTGCGTTCCGCCAGGACGCCCCTCCGGCAGCGACGACGGGCGCCAACGACTCGGGCGTCATGAGCCCTCGCCGGGGGTCGCATTGCGAAGGCGCGCGGCCGCCGTCCTGATCGAATGCCTGGCGAATGTGGACGCTCCCGCCGCGCACGAGACGAGAAAACACGCCACGAGCAACAGAATCATCCCATCGGCTGGCCGTGTGTCGGGCCACGCGATCAACCTGCTGGCGAGATAGCCGCCAACGGCCGCCGCCAAGGCTATCGGGGCGATGTCGCGGGTAATCCAATCGAAGTGGAATCGGCCCAGGAGCCGGCGATGGACGAAAGGAACCCAGATGAGCAGATACGCCAGGTTGACGCCAAGCCAGGCGGCGCCTGCCCCGGGTGCGCCGAACCTGAGGGTCAGCAGGAGGACACTGGGAATCAGCAGGACCAGGAACATGATCGTTCCGGCCAGATGCAGCGAAAGCGACCCAAACGCATACTGCAGGTAGTACGGGAAGGCTCCCAAAGCCGATACGCCATTCCCCAGCGCATAGAGGGCAAGCGCAGTCGAAGCACCGGCCGCAACCGCCGCATTGCCGGTCCAGACCCAAAGCACTTTGCTCGAAAAGACAGCGAGGAATATGGCGGCACTGAAGGTCAGAACGGTCGTGAACTGGGTCGCATTACGATAGACCGAGATCAGCGGCCGACGCTCGCCACGCGCCTCCAGTTCCGAGAGCCGGGGCATCAGCGCCAGACGCAGCGGCAGGCTCAACGTGGTTACACCACCGGCGACGACGGTGGCGAGCGAGAACACCCCGAATTCCGACAGCGGGAGGATCCTCGAGAGCAACACCTTGTCGAACTGGGTCACGACGACCCAAAGACCGGTGGTGACGGCGATGACGGCCGAGAAACTGAAGACTCCCCGGATGGCACGGATTTCGAACGTGATCCGCTCTGCCGGCCCAACGGGTGCCATCAGTGCGTAGGATTTCGCCGCGAATACCGCCAGTTCGATGATGCTGATGATGATCTGGTAGACGAAGAAATGCGTCGGCGTCGATCCCACGTAGATCAGGTACGGGATTACCGCCACCGAGTGAGCCGTCGAAACGAGGATGTTGACGCCGCTGTGCCACACCTGCTGCTGCAGGCCATTGACGATGCCTCGATACAGACCGGCAAACCACCGCAGCCACGCGATTCCCGCCATCAGGACCAGTGATCGCTGGATACTTCCGCTGCTGAGTTCGGAGCCGTTCAGCCAGCGAATCGCAAGATAGGAAGAACCGCTGGTGGCGCCCAGCAGTATCAGCGCACCGATCAGCAGAAAGATGATCTCGAACGAACGCAACAGGCGGCGCAGCGTCAGCGCTGAAGTCGCGCCTGATTGCGACCGGGCAGCCTCGCGCGACAGGGTCGGAGTGATTCCCATGTCCAGGGACTGCACGCAGATCTGCAGTATCGCGAACACCCCGATCAACCCGTAAGCTTCAGTACCCATGTACTTGAGGTACTGCGGAATCATCACGATGCCGATGAGCGCCGAATAGATCTGGCTGACATATGCCGCGGCGACGTTCCAGCGCAATGCCCATGCACCGGCGCGTCGCCTCGAAGGAGCGCGTGGCGTCATCTCAGTGTGAGGTACACGACGTCCCTGGATCCTATCCCGAGGCCGCGGAGCTGGGTCGAGGCAGCTTGAAGACGATGACGCCGGCCGATCCCATCACCAGTCCGGCCATCACGCCGAAGATGATCATCAGGAGCTTCTTCGGTCTTGCGCGGTCCCCGCGTTCCGGCGCGTACGCGCGGTCGACGACCCGGAAGGAGAACTCTTCGGAGACGCTGGATATCATCCGCTGGTTGATCTGCGCTTCCAGCAGCCGGCTGATCGCGATTCGGGTTTCGACGACCGACGTCGCCTCCATCTCCTTTCGCAGGTACGCAAGAGACGCCTCGGTGCTCGCTATCGAGCGGGCGCGCATCCAGGCATTGATACGCCGGACCAGGTCATTGGCCCAATCGGCGGCGGCGATGCGGTCCGGGCTCTCGATCTGAAGCGTCAGCAGGCCGGTCTTCTTGTCCTGGGTGATCGTCAGGACGTCCTTCTGGAAACGCTTGACCGCCGTGGCCATCGTGGGCTGATCGTCGGCTGGCACCCGCCACTTGGCGGCCTTTGGATCCCACAGGTCCGGATACAGGGCTGGCAGCAGATTGCGGTCCGTGATGAACTGCTCCGTGAACTGCCGTGACTTCAGGACCGCCACCGCCTCGTCGGTGCCCTGGGTCGATCCATTCCCGCCCGCAATCCCCGCCAGTGATGCCAGCCCACCGCCCAGCGTCCCGAGCGCGGACGACAGTATTCCCCCGAGGCCGGCGCGTTCCTGCCCCGCTGGCGCCATGATGACACTCGCCCGATAGACTGGCGTCATCCAGAACGCCAACGCGGCGAATAATGAGGTGACCACGACGGTCGTGAGGAGGATCCACCAGCGCCCTCTCCAGAGCTGCGTCATGCCGCTGAAGAGTTCGATCGAATCCCGGTCGTTGCGCCGCATTTCAAGCCCGTTCATCTCGTTTGGATCACGCCGTTCGCTGGCCATTGGGTTTGGCAAACCGACGATACGGCTTCGCAGCCATTGCGCGCAAGCATGACCGGTGTGCACAGCCTTTCGAGTTGCGAGGGACACCCGGCAGGACCAGCCGATTCAGTTCCACGTGTGCATCCGGAACATTCCCCGGATCAACCCGCGGGAACCGCCACACCCGATCGTCGTCGTCCGGCGACCAGGTCGAACAAACGTACAGCCAGCGAAAGCACCCTGACGGGCGAGCTGAACACGAGGCGCTGGCGCAGCGTCGCGAAATCCAGCTCCGCTGGCGTCAACCCGGCGGTCAGCAGTTCGAATTGCTCGGGACGTCCTGCCCGCAGGCAGTGCATCGCATTGACATAGCGGAAGTTCAGCCTCGCCGGGTTCACGATCGCCGGATTCACCCCGCTTTCCAGCGCGTATTCATAGGCATCCAGGTGCCCGCTCAGCACCGCGGCCTGAAAGGAGCTCTGGGCCGAACTGATTCCCGACGAGGTCCTGCGGTAACGACCCAGGGGCCGGTCGATGTAACCGATGAGCCCGCTCAACGCGTGCTCGATGTGAAAGTAGAAGTCGACGGTCAGCCTGTCCCGATGCCGGGTCCTGACCGCCGACCGCCGATACATGTTGGAACTGTGCGCGAAATAGCAACCGTTGGCCACGAGGTAGTCGAGGTCGGCGCTGACAGCCGTACTGACCGCACCGAAGCCGGCTCGAACGACGGTCGATCGCTCGTCGATGACCTCCATGTCGTGGGCCACGACGGAGTGATCGGGATGGGCGCGAAGGAAATCCACCTGCTGCTGCAGCTTGCCAGGAAGCATGCAGTCATCCGCGTCGAGGTGCGCTACGAACTCTCCGCTGGCCGAATTGTGTACCGACATCATGTTGGGGGTGACGCCGAGCCTCGTCGCGTGCCCGATCACGCGCACGAGGCCAGGATACCTGGAGGCGAACTCCGCGATGATCTGCATGGTTCCGTCGCCGGAACGGTCGTCACCGATCAGAACCTCGAAGGGGAAGTCCGTCTGCTGAGCCACCACGCTGTCCAGGCATTCGCGAATGTACCGCTCATGGTTGTATGAAACGATGCAGACGGATACCAGCGGATTCGCAGCGTCCGCCGGATGCCGGGAATCGCTTCGCCGCGCAGGAACCATTCGCCCGCTATCGCCGGACACGTTCGACCGGGCGCGCCGGAATTCCAACCACCGTCGTGTGGGGCGGAATATCCTTCGTGACCACTGCACCCATCCCGACGACCGCGCCCTCCCCGATGACCAGCGGCTTTCGCGAGGTTCCCTGCTTGATCACTGCACAGGCGCCCACATACGCGTGGTCGTGAATGTGGACGTTTCCGTTGCAGCTCACCCGGGGCGCAAAGGTGACGAAGTCTCCGATCGCACAGTCGTGCGCGACGTACGAAAAGACATTGGCGTGGAAGAACTTGCCTATCGTGGAATTGACCGTCACCATCGAGTTCGCCGACAGGATGGCGCCTTCTCCGATGACGTTCCCCTCGTAGACGATCGAGTCCGCCGAAAACAGGGACAACGGAGCGGCGCCCCGTGCCCTGAAGGAGGCTGCAACCTTCTGCCTCAATCGGGAATCATTGACCGCCACGTTGAACAGTCGCTCGGAGCAGTCGATCCCGAAGAATTCCGCCTCCGAAATCAACGGCAGACCGTTCACCTCGGGCCGGGAGGGATCCGTCTCGATGAAGTAGACGCGCGCCTTCGACACATCGCTGACGCCCCAGTGCCGGGCCAGGCAGTCCAAGGCAAACGGCATGACGTCCCGCGCGCACCCCCCGGCCCCGAACAGCCCGAAGATCGACGTACCCGGCGACGATCGGCCTGCGCCCGGCGTCTCAGACATCTTCGATCACCCGCAGCACCCGCTCGATCTGGACATCGGTCATGTCGGGGAAGATCGGCAGGCACAACACGCGCCGGGCGGCGTCCTCTGCCACTGGCAAATGCTTCGGATCCGCCGACGGCAGGTGTCTATACATCGGAAACGAGGAGATCAACGGGAAAAAATACCGGCGCGCGTGGATGTCCGACTCGCGGAACCGCGTGTACAACGCATCGCGGGTAACGGGAAAATCGTCCTGGATCAACACAGGAAAATAGGCATGGTTGCCCTGCGGATCGTGGCCGCCTCCGAGGCACCTCACGCCTGTGATCCCGGACAGGCGACGCCGATAGATGCCATCGATCCGTTTCCGCAATTCGACCGCGTGCGACAGGTATTTCAGCTGCAACAGGCCCAGGGCAGCGTTCATCTCGCTCATCTTCCCATTGCCGCCGATCTCGCTTACGGTCACTTCGTCCTCGAAGCCGAAGTTCCGCAGCCGATCGATGCGGCGTTTGACCTCCGCATCGTGACAGACGATGGCCCCGCCTTCGAAGGTGTTGAAGACCTTGGTCGCATGAAAGCTCAACACCGACAGGTCGCCCCGCTCGAGCACGCTGCGGCCCTGATAATCGACACCGAACGCGTGTGCTGCGTCGTAGACGACGACGAGCTTCCGTCGTTCCGCAATCTCCCTGATCGCGTCGACGTCGCAGGGACGCCCATAGCAGTGAACCGGCAGCACGGCCGAGGACGCGGGAGTGATGGCGGCCTCGATCCGCGCGGGATCGAGGTTGAGGGTGAAGGGATCGATATCCACGAACACTGGTCTGCAGCCGCTTTTCACGATCGCATGTGAGGTCGCCACGAACGAATACGGCGTGGTGATGATCTCGCCGGACAGGCGCATCGTCTCGAGCGCCGTCATCAACGCGATCGTGCCGTTGGTGAATAGCGAAATGTGCGGGACACCCAGCATCTGCGCCAGGGTCGCCTCCAGCCGCTGATGGTACGGCCCGGCATTCGTCAAGATCCTGGAGGTCCAGATCTTCTCGAGTTCAGCCACGAACTCCTCCAGCGGGGGCAGGTAAGGCCGCGTGACGTAGAGGGTCTCGTTCATGGGGCCGAACTGCCCATCAACGACAACAGGTACTCGCCATATCCGTTGCCGCGCATCCCTTCGGCGATCCGGCGCACCTGGCTGGTCGTCAACCAGCCGTTGTTCAGCGCAATTTCCTCGAGGCAGGCGATCTTGAACTCTTGTCGCCGCTCGATGGTGGCGACGAACAGCGACGCCTCCAGGAGCGATTCGTGTGTGCCCGTGTCCAGCCACGTGAACCCGAGGCGCAGGCCGAGCTCCGATCCGTCGCCCAACGACCGGCGGAAGTTGGCATGACCCTCCGGTGCCGTGATGACGAGAATGTCGCGGATGCCGGCAAGCATCAGCACCGACAGCGGATAGTAGACCATCGGCTTGTCGTAGATCGGCAGCAGCTGCTTCGACAATCCGCGGGTCGCCGGGCACAGGCGCGTTCCCGCGCCCCCCGCCAGCACGATGCCCTTCATCGCGACCACCTTTTCACGGTGCCCGACGGGCTCGTGGCTGCTAGTCAAAATGGAACGGCCGGCTCCCGATTTGCAGCTTCGCGGATTACGCTGCGAATCGGGAAGAACCGCGGCGCAGAGCCGCATGCAAATGGGAGCCGGCGATGAAGAACGTACGATTTATAG
>WBZN01000154.1_pt1 | contig 94465 bp, 77 predicted proteins | sample 5204281 | NCBI WGS metagenome assembly WBZN01 (sample SAMN12344347, study PRJNA552823) | activated sludge metagenome | biome: Activated sludge suspended growth; feature: Nitrification reactor; material: Wastewater; isolation source: activated sludge from nitrification reactor of wastewater... | reverse complement strand
GGGCTCTTAGCGGCAAAAGCACGCAAGAAGTACGGTTATCGAGAGGATGAGCGGAAGTTGAAGAGAGAAAGCCTCTTTGCAGAGCTAAAGCCCTTTCTCTCCGAGAATGTTCTGATTAAAACGGATGAGAGTCCCCACTATCCTTCTTCGATAAAGAGCTTCTTCCCGCAGAGTACGCATGCGACCTTTAAAAGCAAAAAGGGTTGTGTTGTGGGTCAAGGGGAGCTTAAAGCGAGTGGGGCTGATCCTATTTTTAAGGTGAACCATACGTTTGCGATGCTGAGAGCGAATATGAATCGGTTGTTCCGCAAGACCTGGAACACGACGAAGAAGGCAGAGCGGCTTCGTTGTCATATTATGATCTATGCGCTTTATCATAATTTATTTTTGATTGATCATCCGGCGCGGTGATGTTCTGTCGTATTGATTTTTACTTTTAAATCTTAAGAATTAGCTCTCATTTAAATGAAGATGTCTTCGTTCAGCTGTTGCCGGTTGTGCGAGGCTGTGTCCATCCTGTGAGGGCCTTTCTGAAGCGCTTCCTGCGCTTCAGATCTAGGTACCGGGGAATAATTTTGTTAGAGAGTACTGAGGGGTTTTGGTATTGTGGTTTTGTTTTCGAGGCCACTCTTTCTTTTTTCTATCAACACTCTAAGGGTCCATTTCCTATTTTCTTTCAGAGAGTGGAATGACTTTCCGTTGTTCCGCGCCGATGTACTCGCTCAAGGGGCGAATAATCCGGTTGTTTGCGGTTTGTTCCATGATGTGAGCGGACCAACCCGTGGTTCGCGCCATCACGAAAATGGGTGTGAAGAAATCGATCTCAAATCCCATCATGTAGTAAGCCGGTCCAGCCGGAAAATCCAAATTAGGATAGATCTTCTTTTTTTCAACCATGACTTTTTCTAAGGCATTGTACATCTTCATCCATTTTTGTTCGCCGGTCACGTCAGCCATGACCTGCGCGTACTTTTTCATCGTTGGCACGCGCGAGTCCCCTGATTTATAAACGCGATGACCAAAGCCCATGACCTTTTTCTTTTGCACCAGTGCGTCCGTCATCCATTGTTCGGCCTTTGTAGGATCAGCAATTTCGATCATCATATGCATGACCATTTCGTTCGCTCCGCCGTGCAGAGGTCCTTTCAATGCGCCAATGCCCGCCACCGTAGCGGAATAGATATCCGACTGAGTGGAGGTCACGACCCGTGAAGTGAAGGTCGAGGCGTTGAAGCTGTGTTCCGCGTAAAGAATCAAGCTGACATCGAAGGCGCGCACCACTTCTTTTTGCGGAACTTTGCCGAAGCACATGTGGAAAAAGTTTTCAGCAATGCTCAGGTCCGACTTCGGCGGGATGAAATCCAAACCTTTTTTGAAGCGATAGTCCGCAGCAACCATGGTCGGAATTTTCGCAAGTAAAAGAACTGCTTTATCTAAGTTGGTCGACGGAGAAGCATCCCAGACGCGCGTATCCTCGCAGCCCTGAAAGCTCACGGCCGTGCGCACTGAGTCCATCGGGTGGCACTTCGCAGGCAAAGATTTGATCACGTTCAAAAGAGTTTTAGAAATCTCGCGGGAAAAACGTTCTTTTTTCTTAAAATCGGTGAGTTGGGACATATTCGGCAATTCGCCATTATATAATAAATAAGCCACCTCTTCGAAACTGCAATTCTCGGCCAAATCCTGCACCGGATAACCACGGTAAATCAGCGAATTCGTATCTGGATTCACCTTCGATACCGACGACGTGTCAATCACCGCGCCCTCAAGGCCCTTTTTGACGTTCATCTTTTCCGGTTCAGGCACATAATCAGGATTAATATATTCGCTCATAGATCCTCCAGGTACGCCGTTACTTTTCCGGATGCGGCGTGTTTAAATAAAGCTGAACGCTCACGCTAGCTCGGCATTTTATAGCTGGTCAAGAGGGAAACCATGAGCCCTCGCGCCAAAACAGCGCCTGCATTCGCGAACTTACTTCAAGGTGAAATTAAAGATATTCTGATCGAAGCTATTGTACTCGTCGTAGCGCGAAAGAGAGTAGAGATCTTTGCGATGCTGCATTTTATCAAGCAATCCTTCCTGCGTTCCGAGGGCCTTGATCTCGGCGAGCCCGTCGACGGTCGCCTTCATCGCCAGGCGAAAGGTCGAAACCGGATAGATCACAATATTGTAACCCAGATTCGTTAACTGCGCGGCGGTTAGAAGTTTAGACTTACCAAATTCGGTCATATTGGCGAGCAGGGGAACCGTGATCGCTCGGCGAAAAGTTTCAAACTCTTTTTCGTTTTCAAGGGCTTCGATGAAAATACAATCCGCTCCTGCCTCGACATAAGCCTTGGCTCGGGCAATGGCTCCGTCAAGACCTTCCACGGCCCGCGAATCGGTGCGCGCAATCAGCAGGAAATTCTCGTCCAAGTTTTTGCCACGGGCCGCGGCGGCGACCTTGCGAACCATCTCATCCCGCGTAACAATCCCTTTGCCATCTAAATGCCCACAGCGTTTCGGATTGATTTGGTCTTCAATGTGACAACCCGCAAGGCCCATTTCAATCATCTCCTGGACGCTGCGAGTGGCACTCATCGGCTCGCCAAATCCGGTATCAATATCGATGATGGTCGGGAGGGAGGTCGTGCGCGCAATCTGTCGGCCGCGCATGGCCACTTCGGTCAACGTCGTGAGGCCAATATCGGGATAACCTAAATCGTTCGAAAGGACCGAGCCCGAGATATAGACGCCTTCAAATCCTTGCTTCTCAATTTCCATACTTACGAGCGGAGACCAGGACCCCGGAAGGCGTTGCAGCTTTCCGGTCTTCAGGGCCGCGCGAAAATTTTTGCGTTTTTCAGCCGGAGTCAATGTCGGAAAGAGCATACGAACCTCTAGAAAATACCCTTGGTATCCCGTTTGTTGTTGGTGAGAGCCTCGATCGGCATTTGCACATTCAGCTGTTGAATCTGTGCCGCCGTCAAATCACTTAAATTTTCAGCTAAAGAGATAAAGCGCTGACGCTCCTCTTTGCTAATTGCACCCTCGGTCAGAGTATCGAACTTGCGAATGTAATCGGCCCGCTTGAAGGGCCGCGCCCCTGCGGGATGAGCATCGGCGACACCCAACTCGTCCGTAAGCTTTTGACCATTTTTAAAAGTGATCTCCACCCGACCGCCGAAGCGTTTTTTATCGGGATCCTGCTCGTGGTACCATTTTGTCCAGTGAGGATCTTCGATTGTCGAAATTTTATGCCACAAAGAAACGGTGTCCGCTCTTTTTGCACGCTCCGGAGCATAGGACTTCACATGATGCCAAGTTCCGTCCTGCAGGGCGACCGCAAAAATGTACATGATCGAGTGATCCAAGGTTTCGCGCGAAGAGTTTGGATCCATCTTCTGCGGATCATTCGCGCCCGTACCAATCACGTAGTGGGTGTGGTGAGAGGTGTGGATCACGATCTCTTGAATATCGTCGAAATTTGCAATTTGCGGCTTCATCTTGCGAGCCAGATCAATCAAGGCCTGCGATTGGTATTCAGCCGAATGCTCCTTCGTGTAGGTTTCAAGAATCGCGCGCTTCTCTTCGCCCACTTCAGGCAAAGGCACTTCGTATTTTCCGTTCTTACCCGCCAACATATAGGCGATAACGGAATCCTCGCCTTCGTAGATGGGCGAAGGAGCGCCTTCGCCTCGCATAACTCGATCCACCGCTTCAATCGCGAGCTTACCTGCATGGGCAGGAGCATAGGCCTTCCAAGACGAAATTTCACCTTTACGCGATTGGCGCGTGGTGAATGAGACGTGAACAGCCTGTTGAATCGCCTGAAAAATAGTTTCGGTCGAGAGACCCAGCATCGTTCCTACTCCAGCGGCCTGCGCGGGGCAGAGGTGAGCAATATGATCTTTTTTGAACTCGTGCAAACAGATCGCCTTCACCAAATTCACATGCAGTTCGTAGCCGGTCACAAGGCCTTTGAGGAGATCTTTGCCGTTCTTATTCAGCTGCTGCGCCACCGCCAGAATGGGCGGGATATTATCGCCCGGATGCGAGTAATCCGCCGCTAAAAAAGTATCATGAAAATCTAATTCGCGAACCGCGGTGCCATTGGCCCAAGCGGCCCACTCGCAAGAAAACTTTTGATCATTGGGCATCCCGAAAACAGTGGCCCCACCGGCTCGGGGATGGGCGATCGCCATGGCGCGGGCCGAAGCCACCGGCCGACGGTTCGCAGCGGCAATCGCCACCGAGGCATTGTCGATGATGCGATTAATAACCATATCTAAAACATCGGCTTTGATCGGCGCTCCATCAGAAGCGATCTCCGCCATTTTCCAGGCCAGTTGATCTTTGCGATCGAGTTTTTCTTTAGAGGGATAGACGCGGACTAAATGTTTTTTCATGGCGACCTTTCAGCTCAGAAGCCTTCGCATGGCCTTTTGGCGATGCATTAAGTGATTCGTGGGAAACAGTCAAAGCTAGCGCGCTCGGGAAGAGGGGTCAAGGGAGGCCTTTTGCGCTCTGTGATGCGGAACGAAAAGCTACCTTTTTAAAAAACTCATGTCATAAATGTTGGGGGGGATGGAATGGCTGTCGGGATCCTATTTTTTCGGGCGCTCTTATCGATGATGATGCTGGGACTTTACTTTTACGTGAGTCACCAATTGATCCGCTATTCAAGCCTTCCCTTGCCACTGATTATGACGACCTTACTGGTTTTGGGAGTCATGTTCTCGGCGGTGCTTTCGATGCCGCTGTATTTCTGGTCGGTTCACTTTCAAAAATTAGATCGTTTTCGCCGGAGCGCTCTGCATCTTGCTCATTACAGTTTGGCCTATCTCAATTTTTTGCTGCCGCTGATTTTGCTGAGAGATATGTACTCCTTCGTCGTGACCTATTTTTTTGCGGTCAATGCCGATTCCTTCTATGGTTATGAAAGCTATTTGATCCTCATCACTTTGCCCTGCCTTTTGAACCTGATTGGCTTTTTGCCCATCTGCTTCGGTCCTTTGGTGCATCGGAAGAACGTTGTTGATAAAAGACTCCCCCACGAATTCGATCAGCTGAAGATCGCGCACATCAGCGATCTGCACGTGAGTATGTTTTTGATCCGAGGCTTTGTCGATCGCCTTTTGCGGCGGCTTGAAAAGCTAGAGGCCGACCTCGTCGTCATGACCGGAGATATCATCGATGGGCCTGTTGAAGACAACTGGGATGACATCCAAAAATTAAAAAAGATTTCGGCCCCGCTGGGAGTTTTTTATGTTCCCGGAAATCACGAGTACTACTGGGGTGTGCAGAGCTCGCTGCGCATTTTCACAGACTTCCAGTTTCAAGTTCTGATGAACCGTTCAGTCGCCATTCAACGCGGCGGGGCCGAGCTGCTGGTGAGCGGAGTCCCTGATCCGGCCGGGGATCAATTCAAAGAAGAGGATATCGACCTTGATCTTTTAACTAAGGATTTTAAAGAAAATCAGTACCGCCTCCTGCTGTCCCATCAGCCTCGCGTGGCGGACCTCGCCGTGAAGAAAGCTTTTCACTTTCAATTTTCGGGACACACCCACGGCGGTCAGTTTTTTCCTTGGAATTTATTGATCTATTGTTTTGAGCGCTACAATCGAGGGCATTACAAAGTCCGAAGCGAAGAGGGTCATCAGATGCATCTTTACGTCAATCAAGGCACCGGCTATTGGGGTCCCGCTTTGCGCCTGGGAACCGAGTGCGAGTTGACGCTGCTGACGCTGTCTCAGAACTGAAGCGGCCGTTCAAAGTGGCAGGTGTAGCCATTTGGTTTTAATTGTAAATAATCTTGATGATAATCTTCGGCATCGTAAAAGGGCCCGGCGGGAACAATTTCGGTGGCGACGGAACCTTTCCAGGCGCCTGACTTTTCAACCCGGGCCTTCACTTTTTCGGCGATTTGCTTTTGTTCGGGCGAAAGATAAAAAATAGCCGAGCGGTACTGCGAGCCCTTATCGTTCCCCTGTTGGTCTTCGGTGGTGGGATCGTGGATGCGGAAAAAATAAAGCAGAAGATTTTCATAGGACAGCTGATCCGCATCGAAGTCCACCCGAAGCGATTCGGCATGGCCGGTGCGCCCGGTTTTGACTTGTTCGTAGGTCGCGTTCGGCGTGGTTCCGCCGGTGTAGCCGACTTCGGTGTCTAGGACACCCGTTTGTTTGCGAATCAAGTCTTCCATGCCCCAGAAACAACCTCCGGCTAAGAACGCAGTCTGTTTGTTCATGAAGACCTCCTTGAAAAAGTGACTTAATTTAGCGCGCAAACCTGCTTGGCGCAAGGGGCTTGTGATTTTCTAGAAACTGCCAATGGATAAATTGAAGCGGAAGGGGGCTTCCCCTTCACGACGGTCGAGCTTCCAGGCAAATCCCGCGTTGAGAGGACCCACCGGAGTAATGTAGCGCAACTCAAAGCCGGCCGCATCGCGATAGTTGTCCGAGAGCGCCAAATTTTCGATGGCCACGTAACCGCCATCATAAAAAACGGTGCCACCGATCTTTCCGTAGACGGGAAAGCGAATTTCTGACTTGATCAGAAACATACGCGCGGCCGTACTCATGGTGTATTGATCAGTTCCCAAGTCGGTCTTATTGGGAAAAACATCCTGCGTCCCGGGTTCAAATCCGCGCACGGTGGAGCGTCCCCCCAGAATGAAACCCTTGAGATCGTAGGGCACACCGCCATTGGGTTGGTTATTCATGTTTTTGAGGTAACCTCCCTGAATGTTGTTCGCAAGGACCCACGGGCCCTCTGCTAATTTCAGGTAATGGGTAAAACTCGCGGTGGTGCGGACGTATTCGATTGTGCGGGTGCTCAGGAGAGGCGAAGCGTATTCGGCGCCCAAACGAGTGAAGGTCCCCTTCGTCGGATTGAAAGGATCGTCACGGAAATCGATATCGACGGAAGGACCCGTGGTCGCGATATCCACATTGGTGGTGGGAAGCGGATAGCTCGTATCAATACCTGTTTGTTTAATCGTCGCGATGCCTAAAACTTCGTAAACGCCCAAGATGCGCGAGGTGAAATCCTTTTCGACGAGGTAATTCACTTGGTTGATTTCGGTGACCTGGCGCAGCCCGTAATCCGTTACGGCTTTTGAACGCGAGAGGTTCACCCGGCCGCGCACTCGCGTATCAAACAGATAGGGTTCTAAATAACCCAAAGTGATTTTAGATTCGAGATATTTAATCTGCGCGATATTGTAGTTTCCTTCGAGACGCAAAGAAATCCCGCGACCCGTGCCCTCAATATTCCTGTAGGCGACGCCCGAATAACCCCGCAGGGTGAAAAGACGTTCGCTGGTGGCCCCGGCTCCTAAAGTCAGGACACCTGGGTCTCGTTCGGTCACTCGCACAATGACAGTGCGATTGGCCGTATTGGTTTTTTCCTCAAGGGTGCGGACATCCACCGAGCCAAAAAAGCCCGTACGTTGGAGGCGGGCGATCGACTCATCTATTTTTGCGGGCGTGACGATATCACCGGGAACGAACTCCAGCTCTTTGAGCAGAACATAATCTTTGGTAAAATTATTTCCTTCCAGCACGATCGAGGCGACCCTCACTTGAGGTCCTTCAAAAATTTTGAAGTTCAAACGGGCCCGGGTATTGGTTTCATCGTAGGTCACGAGGTCTTCTTTTTCGTTCAACAGAAGCATCTCGATATAGCCGTTTTCTTTGTAAAAGTTTTTCAAGTTCACCACGGCCGCTTCAATCTCGTTCAATTTCAAAGGCCCTGTGGAATGAAGCTTTGAAATCTGCAGGAGCTTTTCGGAATCAAAAGAAAGATTGCCGTCAAACTGGATGCTTTGGACCTCGGTCAAGGGGCCTTCGTCTAAGTTCACGATGACGGTCACCTGATTTTTTTCGCGATTGTACTGGGTTCGTGTCGACAGCAGTTTAGAAAGTAAAAAGCCTTCATTTTGCAGTTCTAAAATTAAATTCTTCAAAGCGTCGTCTAGGTTTTCTTTGTTGTAGTAACCTTTGAGGATCAAAGGAGGCGCGTTCTTACGCAGAAATTTTTCATAATAATCAGAGCCGCGGGAAACCTTGCCGTTCACAACGTATTTGGCGATTTTGACTTTTGGGCCCTCATCGATGTTGATGACGACTTTACGGTCCCAGGAGGTGCGGCCGACGGTCTCAGTGGGGGTCACTTCAACGCGGGCATAGCCTTGCGAGAGATAGTAATTTTTAATTTTTGCCGCAAGCTCGGTCCCGACGGCCGGGTTCGCCGAATAAAAATTCTTTAAATCCAAAGTGCCTTCGATGGTCGAGTCCGATTCGCGGGAATTGCCTTGAAAATCCACTTCATATTTTTCAACCCGGGTGATGCGGTAATCTAAATCGGCCACGGATTCATCCGAATTGAATTTAATTTCAGGCCCGGTCACATCGGCCCGGATGAAGTGAGCTCTGTTCAAAGCCGAGCGGATCCGTTTTTGAGTGTCGGCCAAATTCGCGTCCGTGAGCGCAAGACCGGTGTGCGAGCGCATCTCGCGAGCCAGCAGACGGTTGAGATTTTCATTGGGGCTATTGAAGGCGTAGGACGCAATTTGCGTTTGTTTGTTTTCGGTGATTTTGACCACGACGGTGATCAGATCGGGATCGCCGGGAAGCTCAATGTCGATCACCACGTTCTGAAAACCTAAACTGCGGTAGGCCTGACGCAAATTTTCACCGTTGGAAATGATTTGATTTTGATCAAAGGGGTCGCCGACCTTCAGGGTAAAATAATTACGGGCCTCTGATTCGGAAAGGCTGTTGAGACCGACGAACTTGATGCCCAAGATGCTACGTCTTTTGGTGAATTGCAGTTTGTATTCAGTAGGGCTTTCATCAAGGACCTTCACTTGCTCGAATTGAGATTTGGTGTGGAGAAAGCGGATCAAGTCATCCACCTGCTCTAAAGAAATTTTCTCTTTTTGCATCTGGGGGAAATGCTTGAACACATCGCTCTGCACATCGGCCGGTAGGGCCGAGAGGTTGATTGCTTTCTTTGCCCAGGCCGCCGAGCCAAACGCCGAACAAAAAGCCAGCAACAAAATGCCCCACCGCAAGCGAGCTGAAATCATTTAAACTCCCTTTTGAATTCAAGATCCAAGCCAAAAAAGCTTTGGCTGTCCTGTTCGGTGGTGCGAAGAGTGGTGTCCTGGGAGTCTTTTTTCTCGAAACTGCCGATGGCCGAAACATTGTGATTGATCAAGTACTGCAGTTTCACGTCGTAGGCACTTTGATCCCCCATGATCCGACTGGCCGAAGCCGTTACCTTGGGCGAAAGCTTTCGACTGAGGGTCACCTTCGGGACGTTGATGTTACGAGTGGTGTCGTACGAAGAGCTGAATTGCAGATTCAACCCAAAGGTGCTTTCCAGTTTCTTGTTGATGGGGGCCCCGATGATCGCGGCGCCAATTTCGTAGCTGGATTGGGCCTGCTGCTCACGCGATTGAACGTTCTGGTCAATTTTGGTGGAGGTTACGCCCAAAGCCAGGAGGGAAATAATATCTTGATCGCTGAGAGGGGGAACACTGCTCACGTGGATGCCCATATTTTTCGCCGTGCCCTGCACCAGCAAACTGACGTCATAGTCATTAACGCGGGACTGCGCCGAAAGATAAATATCCGGATCGATCTCGTTGGGATTCGTGAACTGCACTTGCCCCGCAAGAACCTCGAAAATTTTATCCTTAAAAATCAATTTTGAATTTTTTTCGAAGTTGATTTTGCCCAACAAAATCGGAGTCTGCGGAGGACCTTTGACCTGAATGTTGCCGGTGACCGAACCATCAATCAGCGTATTTTTGACCACCACATTTTTATCCAGAATGATCTGCAGATCCAAAAGGATGGGCTCGAAGCTAGCGAGCTTAAGAACCTTGGGAAGGTAGACGCTCGGGCGAATTCCTGTCGAGGTGGCACCATCGTCGCCGAATTCTTTATCGACAAAGGCGCTGGAGACACGGTAGGTCCCGGCTAAAGTGAAGGGAAACCACTTGCCGGAAAGAACCACGTCGGCGCTCCCGGAGGTTCTCACGTGATCGGGGACGTTCAAAGTCGTCCCTTCCAAGCGGCCGTTGATGGTGGTGGCAAAATCCTTGGGTCCATTGATCAACACACTGCCATCGCCGGTCAGGTTTCCTCCGCCCAGCTGGCCGCGAATGGAATTGATCAGGATCCGCGTATGCGAAAAAGAAGCGTCGGCTTGCAATTTTTCAAAGGGGTGGGGGAAACCCTTGATTTTAATGTAGCCATTATTCAAGGTGAGGTTTCCCAGAACTTTGGGGTTCTGGGCAGGTCCGGTGAACGTCGCCGTTGTTTTGACCTCTCCGCCCACATCCTCGAGAGCGGGAAGAAACATATGCAGCAAGCGCAGCTCGACGTTGGCCGCCAAATTCACATTTAGGTTATCCGTGGTGAAATTTTCGCCCTTGAGGTGCAATTGGTTGCGCGGCCCCTTCAAATCAAAATCCTTAAGGCTGATTTTTCCGTTGTTCATACGGATTTCTATGGGCTGCGAATTGCGCAAATTGAGATTCGCCCGTTTCAGGAAAAAATCTTTAATACTGACCAATCCCGTCGCCTGCGAGAGGCTTCCACTCTCGGAGGTCAAATCAATTTCGGAGGTCAGGGAGGAGTCGTAATCGTTCACTAAATTTCCGGCCCCGAGCAAAGAAAGCAAAGACGAAAAACTCCAATCCACAGTCTTCACTTTAATTTTCAGCGGCGAAGTGGAGGCGCCGAGGGGGACGAGGATGTCGCCCCGGATGCGCTCGCCAAAAAGGTTCATCTCGGATTCCAGGTGGTTGCGATCAATCTTCATGGTCAAATTCGACTGCGGAATTTCGAGTTCCTCGATGACGGTGTCGGTGATGGTGCTCTTGAGCGTGACGAGGGGCGAGTTCACAGGCCCCTTCACTTCGGCCGTGCCGTTCATGACGCCAAAAATGCCCGAGCTGATTTTATTAACCAGATCGGATTCCTCTAGCTTCCAATTTTTAGCTTCAATATTGAGATGAATGTTCTTTTCCGGCGAGATGCCGCCGTCGGCAGTGAGGACAGAATTATTTTTTTGCACGAGAACCTTGTTGGTGCGCATGTCGCCATCTTTGGATTCCACGTTGAAAGCCAGGCTGTCGAAGTTATCGGGGCCGAAGCTGAATTTTTTGAATTGAGAATCCAGTTGGTAGCTCATTTTCCAAAAATCGAGGGACCCGTGAAATCGGGCCTCCGCTTTTCCGAGGCCACTGACGGCCAAGGGAAATTTATAAATCCGCTCAAAAATTTTTGCGATGTCCGCAAGATCGGCGACAGGCATTTTCACCTGGCCATTGATTTGATCATGGGCGAGATCCACGTCGAGAGAGGCGAGAAATTGGCTCTTGTTCTGCGCGCCTTCTAAGTTTTCGAAGATCAGGTGACCCTGGCGGTATTTGAGGTCCCCGCCGAGATTTCCCAATTGGAAATCCTCAAAGACAAAATCAGAGGCATTGAGCTTCATATCGAAAGTCGCCGCATCTGAATTTCCTTCGGTCGAACCTTCAATTCCGGCCGCACCGATCAATTTCAAATGCGCAAGGTTGCGAACATTTTTAAAATCCAAACGATCGGTTTTAAACTGGATCAGAAAGCCCTTGTCGAAATCGATGTGACCTTCGCTCGTTCCCGTATTGTCCGAGAGTGAAACCTTCGCCTTGTAATCCACGGCCTGCGCGTTCAGTTTGACTGAGCCAGAGGCCGCCATTTCATCGAGGGCCAGGATTTCCGATTTTTCCTGCCGGAGCTGCGAGCGGATCCAGAGTTTTTTGGCGCGGATATCGGCTTCGCATTCAAGTTGCAAGGGATCTCCGAATTGGCCTTGGCAAGGGAGCGTTCCCGAAACTTCTCCGCTGACGGGAATGTTTTTTAAGCCCAACGAAACGAAAAGATTCTGCATGTCCAAGCTGTTGACGTGAATTTTCGTGCGGTAGCGCAGGTTGTGATCCAGGGTCAACTCGGTGGCATCCAGCGACGCCGTGCCGGCGGGATGGGTGACTTTGAATTCCGAAATTTTGAATGTTTTTTCTTTGAGAGTTCCCTCGAGTGAGGCGTCGCCCACTTGGAATTGATCGACGATGACCTTCTCGGTTTTGAGTTGGACCTTACCGCTGAATTGATCCAAGCCTTTGAATTTAATTTCGCTTTCGGCTTTGAGTTTGCCTTCGAACCGCGGGATTTTCAACAGAGGGCGCACGCGACGGATTTCGTTGTAGATGTCGCCTAAAATAACCTGCGCTGAAAGGCTCAGGACTCCCTGGGGTTTAAGGGTTACATTTTTAAAATCCAGCAGCTCACCCCGGGCGACAATTTCAGAATCATTGAGATGCAAGCGCAACTGAATGATTTTCAAGGACTGCCGAGTGAGATAGAGATGTCCATCTAAGCCCCCTTGCACATTGCCGACCCCTTCTTGATCAATTTTCAACGAAGGAATGTCGGCCTTGGCGGTGAGGTTCTTTCCCATATTCGTCACGAGAAAGCTGGAATTTTGAAGTTGGACTTGAAGCTTATTCAAGACCGAATGCAAATCCAACTTCATATTTTGCACAAAAACCCGTTCCAGAGGAATTTTTTCGCTGATCGAAAAAATTTGATCTATCGGCAGGGGCTCCGGTTGGGAATTTTCAGAGGCGAAGGCATCTAAGTTCACCTGGGCGACGGGTGAATCCACCACCACCGCCGACATCTGCAGGCGGCCCGTGATCAATTGGAAAAGATCCATGTGCGCCCGCACGCTGGAGATCGTGATCACGTCAAAGGCCTTTTGCAATTCGCCCTGCGAGCGGACTTCGATGTTTTCCAACGCGACGGAGGGTTTCAAAAAATAAAAATGCAGGCTCTGCGCTTTGATTTGAACTGGTAATTTTTGCGCCGAATAGGTTTCGACTTTATGCAAGGCCCAGGCTTCCAGCGAAGGCAAAGCTAAAAAACGCACCAGCAGGGCCAATAAAAAAATAGCAACCAGCGGCGTAAAAAGAATCCAGAACACCCTTTTCATTGGCCTCTCCACAGATTCAACAGGGAAGGGGCCGAACGGTAATTGGGTCGGGAGGTGACCAGGCTTTCCATGATTTCAATGGCCATATGACGTTGGCCCAAACCCCAAAAAGCTTGGGCTCGCAAATAAGTGGTTGCAAAAAAAGTTTCGGGATCGTCCACGTAAACATTTTCTACTTCGACCAGGGCCTGCAGAAGTTCGAGGAAGCGCCGGCACTTCAAAAGCAGTTCCAGATAGAGCCAATCCTTTGACGTGCAGTTGTCCGCATAACCCAACAAGAGAAGAGCATGTTCAAAATCTTCCATCATCCACATCGCGATGGCGCAGTCGTAACCGAGGCTCTCGGAGTCTTTGCACTCGGCCTCCATGGTCAGAAAAATCTCATGCAGGATTTTCAATTGATCTTCGTCAAAGGAGACTTCCTCGACGGGCCGAGATTTCTGTGAAGGACCCCAGCGGGCGAGAATCTCGGTGGCGTAGCGCTGCTCGTGATCCTTGAATTCTTTATGAACGTCTTGATCGCCCGGATAAAGTTTTTGCAGCAACTCGAGCAGATCTTTTTCCTGCTCGTAGAGCTGTTGGGTCCGCAGGGTGGTCAGCTGGTCGATGTAATTCTTTTTTTCAGCGTAGTAGCGCTTATGAATTTTATATTTGCGGTCCCGGCGGAGGGCGCCGACCTCTTTGAAAAAACGATCAAGGGCGGCCGAGCGTGACAGAACCTCCCACCCTTTGGTGGCGTCGATGCCTTCTTTGAGAGAGGCCAAAATCCTCGGTTCGATCTCGGGGTGCATTTGCCCAATGGCTTCTGCAAAGTAGGCCCAAGGAATCGGAAAATTTTCTTTTTGAATATGGCGAAGGACAAAATCATTGAGCGTGGTGAGGAATCCGCAGTGCCAAAGAAAACGGGCGAGGGCTTCGACATTACTCGCAGTGATGTTTTCTTCCGACTCATCCATATTTCTGATGAGCCGGTCTGCCACCAAGGCAGGATCTCCGTACTCACTCAAAAGATTATGAATTTCAAGGTCGTAAGCGACTGACAACAAGCCTCCGTGAGATATTCACTCAACATTCACTCAAATTTCGCCATGAGCACATTTCATTTTGCGGTAAAATTGAATATTAGCGGAGACTTAATACGTTGCGTTAAGACCTGAAAAAGGAAATAAATAAAGCCGTTTTATTTCATCGAAACGCGTTCGACATAATCCCCCGTGGAGGTATCGATGCGCAGAACGTTCCCTTCTTCAATATGCAGAGGAACTTGCACAACTAGACCGGACTCCATCACCGCCGGCTTTGTGGCCCCCGACACGCGATCGCCCTTGATACCCGGATCTGATTTCGCCACTCGCAGATTCACCGCCTTCGGCACGTCCACCGCGACAGGCTTGTCATTGTAGAGTAAAATCACAACCTTAAGATTTTCATTGAGATAAAAACGGGACTCGCCGATTTCATCTTCGGTCATGGTCAGCTGTTCGAAAGACTCCTGGTCCATGAAACTGTAGCCACTCTCATCTTTGTACAAAAAGGTCATTTCTTTATTTTCAACATTGGGAACTTCAAATTTTTCACCCGATTTGAAAGTCACCTCAAGATTTTGGCCCGTCAGCATATTGCGCAATTTCGTTCGCGAAAACTGATTGCCCTTGCCTGGCTTAACGTGTTGAAAATCGACGACCACGTAGGGCTTCCCCTCGACCATGATCTTAAGACCCTTTTTAAAATCTGCTGTTTCGTACATGAGTATTCCTTTTTAGGTTTCAAAGACTAAGCTCGCTAACTTACCGGAGGCCCTGGGCTTCGGTCAAATCACGGGCTAATGCAAACGGTCATTTGCTTTGCGCGATAGGCTAAGTCAGATTTCAACCGCATGGCGATAGCGCTCGATGCGGGTGAGAATCTCGTTGAGCGATTTGAGTTTTTTCTCCTGCGCTCGTTTCTCACGGCTGAGGGGAGGGGCTTCCGCTGGATCCAGCGGGCGCAGAGGAGCTGCACTTTCGGGTCTCAGGGAAGTGCGCACCTGGAGAGATTTCATGCGGCGTTGAATTTCGGGATGTTCGCCAAATTCGGTCAAAGTATCCTGCAGCAGCAGATGGGCTTTCTCGAGATCATTGCGAACAATAAAGGCATCAATCAGCGAAAGCATGCGTTCCATCGCGCGGGCATTTTCGGTGGCAGGTTTGAAGGCCACCTTCGTCACCTCATCGCCGTTGTCATCTGCTTTGTTTTCGCCGCTGCGGCTCATGCGCAGCTGATGAAGTTTCGACATCTCAAAGACTTCGTCATCGTACTCGTCGGCAGTGAGGCTTTCGAGTTTGTTCACGGCATTCTGCGACGTCTTGCTGCCTGGGTTTAAAAACAAAACCATCTTGAAAGCCTTGAGGGCTTCTTTCGGTTGGCGATTCGCCAGATGAACCTCGGCCATCAATTGATGCGCCAAAATATTTTCGGGTGACAACTGAACGGCTTTTTTCAAGGGAGCCAGGGCCTCTTGGAATTTACCGAGGTCGCGCAGGATTTTAGCGAAAGTGACGAGGCCGCCCACAAAATGAGGGTGACGCTTCATTCCATCGCGCACCACTTTTTCCGCTTCTGCCATCATTTTCAATTCGCGGTAAGCCTCGCCTAGAGCGGCAAAGATTTGCGAATTCGGATCTTTCTGCAAAGCAATTTGGAATTTTTCGATTGTTTCCGAGCCCATTTTCGACATGAAAAAAGACTAATTCAGATTCATTGACTAAGCAATAGGTTCGGCATGAAATAGCCTGGAGGTAACATGAGCTTAATCATTCTCGGGGTGGATCCCGGATCGAGGATCACAGGTTTTGGCGTGATCGAAATCAATCGCGGTCAAATCACGCATGTGAACCATGGCGTGATCGTCATGGAGGCCAGCGATAGTTTCCCGAAACGTATGCATGATTTAGGAATGGCCTTTCGCGAAGTGATGGGGAAATACAAACCCCACGACGTCGTGATCGAGAAAATATTTTTGGGAAAAAATCCCGACAGCGCCTTTAAATTGGGTCACGCGCGCGGAGTGATCATGTACGAGGCGGGCCTGGCGGATTCGAAGGTTCACGAATACGCCACGCGCGCGGTGAAAAAAGGCATCACCGGCACCGGCGCCGCGGACAAAGAAGATGTGCAGGCCGTCCTCAAAGTTTTGCTGCATTTGCAGGCCATCAACCGCATCGATGCCTCCGACGCCTTAGCCATGGCCTGTTACCACGCCTTTGAATTGAAAAAGAAAGCGGTCTTGAGCCGCGCGGTGAATTTATGATTGGTTATCTTCGTGGAAAAATAATTGAAGTGCTCGCCGATACGGCCGTCATCGATGTGCAAGGGGTTGGTTACGAAGTTCTCGCCTCGGCCCACACTTTGGGTGATCTCAGCACCTTTTTAGGAAAAGAGATCATCATTTGGGTGCACACCCACGTGCGTGAGGATGCCCTGCAACTTTTTGGTTTTCACAATAAAGCCGAAAAGAATCTTTTTCTACTGCTGCTGAAGGTTAATGGCGTCGGCCCTAAAATGGCCCTGAGTATTTTGTCAGGGGGCCGCGTTCCTGAAATCGAAAATATGATCGAGGCGGGGAACGCGAAGGGTCTGTCCAGTTTGCCGAAGGTGGGTAAAAAAACCGCCGAACAAATTATTCTGACCTTAAAAGGCAAGTTGGTTTCGGCCGGCGAGGCGATTCCATTTACCACGCCGTCGCAATCGCAATTGACTTCGGCTTTGCTCAATCTGGGTTACAAGTCGCAAATGGTCGATCAGTTCGTCTCGACTTTGCCGAAGGATATTTCCCTCGAAGAGGGCGTGCGCAAGGCTTTGCAGGCTTTTAGCGGAGGTCTGTCATGAGCCGTATTTTAGAAGGTGATCTGGTCGGCGAAGCTGAAAAATCCTGGGAAAACGAGCTGCGTCCCCATAGCTTTGACGAGTTTCCTGGCCAAGAGCACGTCAAGGAAAAATTAAAAGTTTTCGTGCAAGCTGCACAAATGCGCGGAGAGCCTTTGGATCACACCTTGCTCGCGGGTCCGCCGGGATTAGGCAAGACGACGCTCGCAAAAATCATCGCCCAGAACATGGGTGTCGACATGAAATCCATTTCCGCTCCGGCCATCGATAAAAAAGGGGACCTCGCCGCGATCTTAACGTCGCTCAAGCCAAATTCCGTTTTGTTTATCGACGAAATCCATCGCCTCAGCCGTCACGTAGAAGAGTATTTGTACACGGCCATGGAGGACTACTACATCGACATCGTCACCGGCGATGGCCTAGGCTCGCGTTCGATGAAATTTCAATTGGTGCCTTTTACGCTGGTGGGAGCGACCACCCGCGCAGGGCTTTTGAATCCTCCCTTTCGCGATCGTTTCGGCATTGTCGAGCGTCTGCAGTTTTACGATAAGTCTTCTTTGCAGCAGATCCTGATCCGTTCGGCTGAGATCCTTAAGGTCGGCATGGATCACGCAGGCTCTCTCGAAATTGCGCGCAGGGCGCGGGGCACTCCGCGGGTGGCCAATCGTTTGTTGAAACGCGTGCGGGATTATGCGCAAGTTAAAGGCAAGGGCGTGGTGGACGGCGAGATTGCGCGGTACGCTCTCGATCAATTGGGCGTTGATAAATACGGCCTTGATCTCATGGATCGAAAAATTCTTTTGTTGATCCAGGATAAATACGCCGGTGGACCTGTCGGTATCGACACCATCGCGGCGGCCCTTTCCGAAGAAAAGGACACCCTCGAGGAAGTCTACGAGCCTTTTTTGATTCAAGAGGGGCTGTTGCAAAAAACCCAGCGGGGGCGCGTTCTCACCGATTACGCGAAAAAATCCATCATGCTCGAGATGACCGATGCCCTCACGTAAACCCTTTCGCGTTGAAGTTTTTCGCGGTCCTGTGGTGGAGAGTTTCCACGATGTTTTGGCCGTGGTGGTGGATGAAAAAGGCCAGCTCGTCCATTCTTGGGGGCATCCCGGTTTTGTGACAATGCCGAGGTCTTCGATCAAAATGCTCCAGGCTTTGCCCTTGATTGAATCGGGCGCTCTCGCTCACTACGATCTGAATGACAAGCAACTGGCGCTCGCCTGTTCTTCGCACCGCGGGCAAAAAGAGCATCTCGCGGTTTTGCGGGAGTGGATGCAGAAGGTTCCTTTGCAGGAATCTCAATTCGCCTGCGGAGCGCACTATCCCTCGCACGAGGCCTCGATGCAGGAAGTGGTTCGGCGCAACGAGAAGGCCACGGCGTTGATGAATAATTGCTCCGGTAAACATGCGGGCCTGCTCACGACTTGCGTGCACCTCAAAGAAAAAACCGAAGGCTACGAAAAACCGGAACACTCTTCGCAAAAGCGTTTGAGAAAAGTTTTATCTGAAACTATGCGCATTGATCACGAAAAGCTGCCCTTCGGCATCGACGGCTGCAGCATCGTGACCTATGGTGTGCCCCTGCAAAACATCGCGATCGGTCTGTCGGCGTTACTCAATCCCAAAGAGTCAGCCGTACGCCGAGACGCCGCCCAAAGAATTCTCAAGGCCGTAACGGCCGAGCCTTTTTATCTTTCAGGCTCCGACGATTTCACCACGGTGGTGAATGAAAAAACCCAGGGCCGTTCCATCGTGAAAGTCGGCGCCGAAGGCGTCTTCGCGGGCCTCCTGCCCGAAAAAGGCTTCGCCTTCGCGGTGAAAGCCGCCGACGGTGCGAAGCGCGCCGCCGAGTTCGTGACCGCCCATTTGCTCATGACCCTGGGAGGTCTCACCGAAGCCGAAGTCAGCGCTCTTAAAAGTTGGACCCATCCCACCATCACCACCTGGAAAGGCGAAACCGCCGGCCAGATCCGCCTAGCTCCGTAGGGATTTAAACGCGTGGAGAGGCTTGGGCGGGGGACCTTCGAGGGAGTTGACGCTTGCGCGGCCATGAAAACATCACCTCCATGACACTCGGAGCAGCCGGATTCTAAAATGAAGTGCAACAGATGCTGAAGAAATAGGAGTTGAGTCGGCTGAGAGTTTTTTTGAGCCGCAGCCCTGAATGCAAATTACTGCAATTCGAAATAAATTTATACCGGCGGCCCTCTGAGAATTTGACACCGCATTTAATGGTAAACACAATCTTCCCTCTCTCATTCTCGAGAAAATGACTCCCTTGCAAAAATGCTAGAGCTAAGAAAAAAAGGGTACGGACTACGGGGAAAAGTCATAAATTGCTACTAACTAGGAAATGGACCCTTAAAGTGTTGATGGAAAAAAGAAAGTGGTCCAAAAAACAATCCACAACACCAAAACCCTTCGCACTCTCCAACAAAATTATCCCCCGGCACCTAGATCTGAAGCGCAGGAAGCGCTTCAGAAAGGCCCTCACAGGATGGACACAGCCTCGCACAACCGGCAACAGCTGAACGAAGACATCTATTTAAGTGGATCTTTGAAGAACGATCGATAAGGCGATAGATACCTACCGCGCCGGACGATCAAGAGCCGTTCTCCGGAAGACGAGTTCCGTGAATGACAATGAGAGCAAGTCACCAGCATGACCGAGAGAGCAGGAGCAAGTCTGCGACACTCCCTCTCATCAACAGCGTAGGGGACCAGTTCCTAACTAGGAGGTAAGTCCAAAGCTCGAAATAATGATGGGCAAAAATATTCAATCAGATCTGCGGATATCAATTTGTCCGCGTAAAATTTGGTAGCGACATTATTTTGCATGGCAGAAGACAGGGTTTGAAAGTTCGAAAAATTCTGCTCCTAATAAATTAAAAATTCCCGCGCTAAAAATGGGGTGAAATTTTTCTGAAAAATGACGAGATTTCCCTCTGAAAAATCATTTGAAAATCAAAATATTATTGACCTGATATGAGACTTAAATATATAAACATTTTTGTATTTTACATTTATTTTTGGATCTTTTTTGGATCTCATTTTACTCTAGGATTTGCCCCATGGATCGCATTCAAACTCGTAAGAACGCCAACAAGAAAACCCATCAAAAAAATCGCAAAGAGTCCCGACAGAAGCAGCTCGACTTCTTCAGCAAACATTCGGTCTTTGCCGCGCGAAAAGAGTTCGGGGGATCACAACTCAAATCCCATCCGAAATGCCAGAGGCCGCACTCCAAGAATAACTTCATGCGCATCGTGCTGAAATCCCAGTATCGCCCGCAGATCATCAGCTTTCGCGATGCGAGATACCTTCAACGCATTCAGAAGACGCTCATCGAAAAAGCCAAGTTCTTTCATGTGAGCCTCGAGCAATTCAGCATCAACACGCCCCACATTCATCTTTTGATCCGTGCAAAGTCTCGGGCGGAATACATCGCGTTTATCAAAACGATCAGCGCCTTGATTCCCAGAATCGTCGGCGAAGCGAAGAAGGGTTCTGCCGGCCTCTACAAAAATCTCTGGGAGGCGCGACCCTTTTCACGCATCGTCAGTTGGGGCCGCGAGAAGATCCGCGTCGCTCTTTACGTCCCGTACAAGGCTCGAGCAAAATATAAAGGAGCGAAAAGGTCCACCGCTTAATTTCATCCCAAGACTCTCGCTGGACAATCCGAACTTCCTAGGGCCCTCTTTCAAGGCCTCCGTTGCTTCAGCTCCTAGCCTCGACTGTGTTATTTTTACCACAGGCTTAGACCTCAGAACCTTCCATTTTTGACTCCTCTGTGGCCGTCGGTTATAGTCATTCTTCTTACTAGAGAGTGAAGCTAGAGAGTGAAGACCCCGAACGAGAACCGAGGCCCCCGTGTTTCTGCAAAAAACCATTCGTAAAAAAGTCGTCGTTCAAGGCATTGGGATTCATTCGGGCGACCCTTGCAACCTGACTTTTCGACCGGCTCCCTCTGATACGGGCGTCTACTTTATTCGCACGGATCTTCCCGGGAAACCGTCTTTAAAAGTAGCGGCTAAAAATGTTTTGGCGACCGCTCACCAAACCACCATTGGCGGAGCCGACTTCAGCGTCGCGACGATCGAGCATTGCGTCTCGGCGCTCTCGGCTTTAAGGATAGACAATCTTTTTATCGAACTCGATGGGCCTGAAATTCCCATTTGTGATGGCAGTGCCGGGGCCTTCTTGTCGGCGTTGCTGGAGGTCGGTTTGGTTGAGCAAGATCAGCCTCGCAAATACTGCTCAATCACCGAACCTATTTATTATTCCGATGGTGAAAAACACGCCTACGTTGTTCCCTACCATGGTCTTCGTTTGTCGGTGACGATTGATTTTCCGCATGCGCTCATTGGCAAACAGAAAATAGATATCGACATCAACGAAGAGTCCTTTGGCCGAGACGTCGCGAAAGCGCGCACCTTCGGCTTTCTCAAGGATGTCGAAGCGCTGAAATCACGGGGCCTGGCGCGCGGGGGCAGCTTAGAAAATTGCATCGTTCTCGATCACCATGAGGTGGTGAATCCCGAGGGACTGCGCTGGCAAGATGAGTTCGTTCGCCACAAGGCCCTCGATGCCTTAGGGGATCTGGTGACCCTCGAGATGCCTCTGATGGGTCACGTTGTGCTCTACAAAGCCGGCCATGATGTGATGAACAAACTTGTGCGAAAAATCATCGAATCCCCCCAAAGTTATCGCCATATCGAGCTCGGGGCGGACCTCTCTCTCGAGGCGCGCCAAACGGGCTGGGTGGCACCTAATTAGATGCAGCGCATTTCGCTTCAGGAACGATTTCCCTTTTAGGCGCTAGATCTGGCATAGTTCCCAAGTTAGCTAAAAAACAATAAGAAAATACGGAGCAATTATGATCATTGGTGTTCCAAAAGAAATTAAAATTTCTGAGAACCGCGTCGGCATGACCGAAGCCGGAGCTCGTCAACTCGTTAAAGAAGGTCACACGATCATCGTCGAAAAAGACGCCGGCGTGGGATCCGGTATCACGAATGACCAGTACGAAAAAGCGGGCGCAAAAATCATCGACACAAAAAAAGAAGTCTACGCTAAAGCCGACATGATCATGAAGGTGAAAGAGCCCTTGCCTGATGAATACGAGCTCCTGCGCGAAAATCAAATTCTTTATACCTATCTGCATTTGGCGGCTGAGCCTAAACTGACAAAAGTTTTGTGTGAGCGCAAAGTCAAATCGATTGCCTACGAAACCATTCAGCTTGAAAATGGCTCTTTGCCTTTGCTCACGCCGATGTCGGAAGTGGCAGGACGGATGGCCACGCAGATCGGTGCCTTCTACTTGCAAAAAGATCACGGCGGAAAAGGCATCCTGCTGGGTGGAGTGACCGGTGTGAAGCCCGGTAAAGTCACCATCATCGGCGGCGGCGTGGTCGGAACCAATGCGGCAAAAATGGCCATGGGCTTAGGCGCCACGGTGACGATTCTCGATGTGAACACCGCACGCTTAGAGTACCTCGATGATATTTTCCAGGGCCGTTGCCAGACACTTTTTTCAAATGTGAAAAACATTGAAGAGTCCGTGAAAGAATCGGATCTGCTCGTTGGTGGAGTTTTGATCACGGGACACAAGGCGCCCACTTTAGTTTCTAAAGAAATGGTCTCTTCGATGTCAAAGGGCTCGGTTGTGGTGGACGTGGCGGTGGATCAAGGCGGTTGCATCGAAACCTGCCGACCCACATCGCATACGCATCCGACCTATGAAGTGGACGGGGTGATTCACTACTGCGTTCCGAACATGCCAGGGGTTGCTCCCCGGACTTCGACCTACGCCTTGACGAATGTGACATTGAAATATGCATCTATGCTTGCCGCCATGGGAGTGGAAGACGCCATCGCTAAGAACAAACCCCTCTACAAAGGTTTGAACGTTTACGGTGGTTACGTCTGCTATGAACCGGTCGCGAAGGACCTGCATATGGAGTACCGGCCTTATAAAGCATAAGAGAGCCTGCACCGTCTCATGGTGAGATTTTTTTACTTAAAATTTCTGGTCTAAAGTAGAAGTATTTCTCAAGCTGAAACTCTTTCGTTCCGATAAGAGGCATGGTCTACCAATTCTTTGGTAGACCATGGGGTGAATGTGAAGAGCTTTTTAGCAAGAAAGTATCTTGTCTTATTTGGTGTCATGCTTCTGACCAGCATCGCCATGAATAATTGCAGCAACGTCCGATTGGAAAAAACCCCGGAGCAGGCTTCGTTTTCTTCATTGAGTCTCAATCAAATTTGCACGGCGACCCCGGATAGCGATCATATTTCAAAAGTTCTCTTCCTGGTGGACATGTCAGGCTCTAATTTCAATGGAAATGATGGCAATGGGGTGGGAACCGATCCCGATAAATCATATCGGGCGCAGATTATGCGGAATCTCGTTTTATCGAACTTCGATAGTAAGCAAATTTATTACGGTTTCATCGGTTTCGGACAGGCCACGGCCGTCGCCTTGATCAATGAGGGTGGGGACCAAGAGAAGCCGATTTTTTCTAATGACCGCGCTAAATTCAACCAAGCCTTATCTGCTTTTTCTCTCATCACGGATCAAGGAGCCACTCCCTACAAAGCGGCTTTGAAGATGGCCGAACAGGCGATCGCCACGGATCTTCTCACGAATCCAAAAGCGGATAAAACCCATTATGCCATCACCCTCATCAGTGATGGCGCCCCGACGGATTACGGGCAGCCTTTCAATCCGTCTGCGGTTCTGAACGACGTCAAAGACATCACGGCTATGAGCTCCAACGTGACATTCGCAACTCTTTATTATGGGCCGAAGGTGACGAGTGTCGATCGTGCGGCGGTTTCGCTGTTAAAGCAAATTGCGACGGACCCCGGTTTTTTCATGGACACCACCGTCAGCGGCCGTGACCAACCCCTCAGCAGCATCGTCCAGCTCACTCAAATTATTCCGAATATTGTGAAGCGATTCATGGTGGTCAACTTGACCTCTGCCCCTTGCGACGATGGCAGCATGGACGTGGATTCCGATGCGGATGGCCTCTGTGACAAAGACGAAATCAACTACAACCACACCTTGGCGGCAGATCCCGTGTTAGGGCCTCGGATGAACGGTTTCAGTTTCAATCCAACAAATAGAAACTCCTTTGGAAATGTTTATAATGATTATCTAAATTATATGTCATTTGCTTATGGCTGGAAGCTGAATACCAACTGCCACACGTCTTCAAGCACATCGCACGACTTAATCAACGACTGCGAGAAAAATGTCATCGGCGTGAAAAAATCGGTTGGCCCCACTTTGGATTGGACGCAAAAAATGGGTTCAAGCGCGGATCCTTATAATTATGATAGTGACGGTGACGGTTTCCTGGATGGGATTGAATTGATATTTGGACGCAATTTATCAACCGTTTTGGACTATTCGAGTTCTTTGGCCCTCATTGGCGACCATCGTTTCGATCAAATTCTTTTGGAGCATCGAAATCCTATTGATCCCGATCAGGCCACGGCCTACGATCCGGTTTTTAGTTTTGCTGGAATGAATGACCAAAGCCAGAACTGCTATTCCTACAAACAAACGATTTTACCTCTTTACCATACCCTCCCGTTGGCTAGCGTCAATGCGGTGGGATTTCCGGATTTGGCTCATGCAGCCGATGAAAATGTGATTCTCATTTATTACATTGAGACTCCGCAAGATGATTCCAGTGGTGCGGGTGAACTTCACTACGCCTTTCAGAAAATCAAGTTTGGCCAGTCTCCGTCGTTGAATTTGGATTCATCTGCCTTTCGAGTTTATTCGCCGGTGCGGGCGAGAGTGAAAAATTGAAACTAGGACCGACCCAGGAGGATTCAAAGATGTTGAAGCGAACGACCAAGATCAGCCTGCGATTTTTTTCTGGACTGGTTGCCGTCGGTTTCCTGGTCATGGGATATTCCAATTGCAGTTCAAATTTAGCGAGCACGGACTCGGCCGACTCGGCCTCTTTGGCTTCGCTGCAGTCTGCCCCCATGATCTTTCCGCAAGCCTCTTTGATTCATTTTAATGCGACTTTGACCTTGAAATCTTCGGGCGCCTTAGGTCCTTTGCAGTTTGTATTGGTTTCTGGTTTAGGATCGATTGATCCGACGACGGGTGTTTACCAAGCCCCGAGCACCGAAACGATGGCGGTTGTTGGGCTGAGCGATGGCGCGACGGTTTTGGCCACGGCGAACATAAAAGTGCAGGGGATCGCGCCTGATTTGGCGATTGATCCCATCACGATGAGTTTAGGTGTTGGAGATGCCGCCAGTGTCACTATTACGGGCGGGGTCGCGCCGTTCACCTATGCATTTTCTCCGACAGGCATTGCTTTAGCTGATGACACGGGCAAGATCACCGCGATTGGTGACGGGGAGACAACTTTGACTGTGACGGATGCCCAAGGCTCTGTTGGATCAAGCACCGTCGTGGTGGCCATTCACGGGAAAAAAGTTTTCCGCTTTTCAAATTCTGTTCAGACCTTCTTAGTCCCGAAAAATGTGAGGGTCATCACCGTGAAAGCTTGGGGCGCCGGCGGCGGCTCAGGTGGAACGGACTACGGTAATAGTGGAGGGCGCGGCGGTGGCGGTGCCTTCTCGACTCTTTCCGTTCCCGTTCAGCCCGCTGAAAAACTGACCGTCATTGTAGGTGGTGGTGGGACCGGAGGGCAGTCCAACCTTTCTCTCGCCCCAGCTGGAGCTGGCGGGTTTGGCGGCGGCGCCAACGGCGGTAACGGAGGCCTGAAGGGAATCAACGGCGGCGGCGGCGGCGGCGGTGGTTTGAGCGGTCTTGTGCGAGTCAAACTCCCCTTAGTTGTTGCCGGCGGTGGCGGCGGTGGCGGGGGCGGTGACCCTTCGGCTGCGGGAGGCCCCGGTGGCCTCGATGGGACGGCGGCCCTCTGGGGCGGTGCCTTGGCCGGTAAAGCTGGTGCCAGCACTTCGAATGCTGGCGTGACCGGAGGCAGTCGCTTGGGTGGCGCAGACGGAAGCGGTGGTGGTGGTGGCGGCGGTGGTGCTGATGTATTCCTCGATCTCACGTCCGGCGGTGGCGGTGGTGGGGGGAGTGCGCCCCTCGTCGATGGCGGCGGGGGTGGTGGCGGCGGCGGATCCTCCATCGGAATTTTTCAAACGGGCAAAGGAGTGACTCCTGGGAATGCGACAGACAAAGACCGCGGTGGCGCAGGCAACGGTTCTCCCGTCAGCTCAGGCACTGGCGGAAATGGGATTGTCATCATCACCTGGTAAGATTTCTGCCTTCTTCAAAGTTCAAACCACAAATGTCCCCAGTCTTCGGTCCGCAAAAGCGCAATATGATGGCGCTTGAGGCGTGCCACGGTTTCGGCGTGGGGATGCCTGTAGCGTTGCCAGCGGGCAGAGCTGATCCCCATCTTCACTTGCGACAGATGATCCAATAAAAAATCAGAGGTGCTCGTGCGGCTGCCGTGGTGACCCAAAACCAGGACGCGAACGGACGTCTGCGGTAGGGCGGTGGCCCAAATTTTTTCTTCCTTTTGGGTCGAGTCCCCCGGAATCAGAAAACCGTGGGTCAGAAAAATTTGGCTGAGGTCATTGGCATTTGCTTTCGCTTTCGCTTCTCCCGGCCCCGGCAGATGGGGCTGCCATTCCCATTCGGGCTTGAAAGATTCGCGACAAGGTGCCGGCAGGATCTGCTGTTTGTGCAATGAAGTCTCTCCTAAGGGCCGCCGGGCGAGGCAAACTTCAGAGCTGAGTTTATTCTTATTTTTCATCGCGCCGATATGGTCCCAATCCCAATGGCTGAGGAAAACCTGGTTCTTTTTCCGTGCACATTGTTGACGAAGCTTCTGCCAGGGGAATTTTTCGCCTCCGGTATCAAAGTGCAGACAGTCCTCGTTCTGGATGAAGGTGGTCCACTGCCCTTGACCAATGTTCCAGACAACAAAATAGTTTTGCGGACGTGTTTCCCACGAAAGAGGCGAAGCGCTGAGAGAAACCAGTAAGAAAAAAAAGACCTTCATGAACGCCTCCGTGCCAGGGACAGACGCCAAAAATGAAAAACTCCGTGCAGAGAGAAAATAAAAATCCACAGCAAGGACATTTCCAGGAGCGTGGTTTTTTCAATTTGCACCGGCTCGCTGAAATGCAGCGAAAGCCACGCAAAAAAATTTAAGCTTTTGAGCAGCCAGGGATCGGCCCCCGAGCAAAGAGCACTTAAGAAGGCCAAGGGCATCAGTAAAAACACCACAAGCGGAGCCAGTAAAACATTAAAAAGAATTCCGAGGGGATGAAGATTGCCAAATCCCCACAGGGTCGGAAGCATCAGCAGATAGACAGTAAAGGAAGGAAGCAGAAACTTTCCCAGCGGGGAGCCGTCGGGATTGTTTTTGTGTGCGAGAGAGGCGAAACACAAAGCGAGGGCCGCAAGCCAACTCATCACCAGGGATCGCGAGGACGCCCATTCAGGGCAAAGTAAAAGACACAAAACTCCGGCCATGAGGATCAGCAGATCATTCGGCCAATGTCGATCTCGCCAACGCGTGCCCACGCGTAAAAGAAGGGCCAAAAAAGCTCGCAAAAGAGGGGCTTGCAAAGAACACATCAGGGTGTAGAACGCGAAAAAAAGGAGACGTAAAAGCAAAGGAGCGCGGCAAAAAAGCAGCAAACTCTCGAGGATCAGTAAATGGGAACCGGAAACAACAAAGAGGTGAATCAACGAAGTTCGTGTCAAAAGGTTTTTTAAATTTTCGTCCTGAATATTTTCGCCGCAAAGAAGAGCCGCCTGCGCTTCGCGAACTTTGTCAGAAAGTGACAGGTGTTGCAGGCAGAGATGATGGGCCTTTGTGGTCAAAGATGACAGATAATGAGGCATAGAGACTTTCATTGCAGGCGCTAAGAGAAACCCGAGGAGGAAAATAAACGGCATATTTTCAAACGCTTAGCAAAAAGTGAGGCTAGACTTAAATCTTTCAGGTTCTGTCACAGTAAAGTTAGAGTTCGAGTTTTCGGAATTTAAGATCTGTCACCGGAGGGCGTTTAAAAACCCATTAATTTTAAGATACATTAGTAATTTTAAATACTTAATATAAGCATAAAATTTGAGCAATCAGCTGAAAGCCTTGATAAGCAATAGGTCTAAGGTCCAGTAGGGAATGAACTCACCAAAATATGTGGATAACTCTTACTTGTGGGTGGTTCTCATTGCGTGTCATACTTATGCTTTCAGATGAGGTGAGTAAAGATGAAGCAAATCATTTCCCTTTCGAATTTGACGATGGCGTTCATTCTTGTGAGTCTTCCCGTCTTTTCCCTCGCCGTTCCTCACCGAACCGCGCAGGAAAAAGCTTTGCTGGTAGAGTTGACGGGAAAAGATGTTTCTAAAGAAAGTGACACGACAATTTATTCTGAAATCGTCGGCACTTTTCAGGCGGACGATGAGCTTGGTTTTAAAAGTCGCCTGCAGAATCTGCTCACCCGCTTCCCCCAAAGTCCTTTTGCTGATGATGCTCTTTACCTCGCAGGTCGAATGGCCATGGATCATCACAATTATGCCGAGGCTTTAAAGCATTTTTCGCGCATTATTAAAGAGTATCCCAATGGGAATAAGGTCGTTTCGGCTAAATTTGCCAAGGCGATTGCTTACAAAAAAATGAATCTGGGTTCCTACGCCAAGGGAGTTCTAGCGGACGTGCAGAAGCGCTACCCCGGAAGCCCGGAGTCCTTTCGCGCGGCAAATGAATTGAAGCTCATCAAATAGGTTTTATTAACTGTTTTCTCTAACTGTCGCAAGGATGCTGCCAGTGCCAAGAAAGTCACTTTTACTTTTGAGTTTTTTCTTTTTGAGCTTATCTCTTGAGGGGAGAGCGCAAGACGCAGGAGGCAATAAAAAGCCGACGAATGATCCCCTGGACGTGATCGAGTCCCCTGAAAATAAAACTCCGCCGGCTGAGCCCAGCGTTCCCGAGTTCACGGAAGTCACGCCGCCGGGCGATGCCGCTGCTCCGAATAAGACCGCCGAAAAAGCTCCCGAGAAAGCAGCCGAGGTCGCGCAGCCTCAGCCTCCCGTGGCGGCCGAGCCTAATCCCGATGTTCAGCTGAACTCTGCAAAAGAGGTGCAGCAAACCGAAGAGAGGCCCCCGCGCGCGGTCGGCGACGAACCCGATTTGCATAAAGAAGAACGCTTTCACAAAATCTATAAGCAGTACAACGAGCAGCCTACTTCGGACGAAGCGTGGGAAAAAGCGGTGGGCGATCGCAAGGCGCAGGTTTATAAAGTGCACAAAGGCGATACTCTTTGGGAAGTGAGTAATACACTTTTCGGGGACCCTCAGTATTGGCCGAAGGTTTGGTCCCTCAACACCTCGCAAATCGCGAATCCCCATGAAATCAATCCCGACATGGCCATTCAGTTTTTCCCGGGAACCATGGACGATCCGCCCACCCTCGCTATCGTGAAAAAAGACGAGAGTGAAGAAAAGACCGAAGTCGAAGAGTCGCCGGTGCCAGAGCCTGAAAATCCGATCGCGCCCGAGGATATTCCAAAATCGAAGAAGCACTCCAAAGTTCTTAAGGAGCTTCCTCCGAGTATTCCCCTCTACCGCTTGGGCTCAGTGAGCATCCCTCCCGTCGAGGTGCAAATTCCGCCTCCTAAGTTAAGAACAACGAGTGCGCCCGAGTATCTCACTTATTTTGCGGCCAAAGAAACACCGCCCTCCGTGGGAGTAATCATTGAGACCGAAATGGGAACAACGACGGCCACCGATTATCAATATGTCATGGTTCATATGGATTCTCCAGGCGCCAAGGATTTTGTCGCCATTCGCAATCTGGAACCTCTGCACGATCCACGGGATCCTAAAAAAGGAATTGAGCTGATCGAAATCCAGGGCGTCGTTGAGGTGATGGAAAAGGTGAATGAAAACAACGTCTACCGGGCCATGGTGAAAAAATCAATTCAGCCCATCAATGTCGGGGCGAAATTGATCGCGGGTCCGATGCCGATGTTTGATCCGACCCCCACGGCGGTGACAAGCCTTGCGACGGCAACTATTTTCGGTGGCCAATATGAAAATGATCGCAAACAATTTGCAACCCACTCAGTTGTCTTTATAGATGCGGGCTCCGGCCAGGGCGTGCAAGAAGGCCAATCCCTGCATATTTATTCCGATGTGCGAAAGCGCAACAAGGGCACGCGTGCGCTGATGAATGATCGCATCATTGGCACGGTGAAGGTGATCAAGGTCACAGACAGTTTCGCCACGGCCTACGTCACCAACGCCACGGATGATGTTTTCATCGGTGACCACGTGGGCTCGAGCCCGGTCGTGAACACGGTTGAAAAAAACGATGAGCAGGTCCGCGTGAGTTCGAGTTTGTCGAAAGGTGGCGATGAGGAGCTCGCCTTGGACGAAATCGATAATGCCTCGGCAAAAGAGGGCGCAAAGCCCGTGGACGAGGCTCCGGCGGACTCCGGCGCACCGGTGGCAGATCCTGATTTTGAGTTGTAAGGCAAGGACCTCAAGGCTCGTTCCATCTTAACTCCCATGGATGAGATTCAGGAAGGCCATCCCCAGACGGCTTGATCAGCGGTGATTGTTATCCGATTCTCAATCCATCCGTGGAGCGCTGCCTTCCAGCCTTCCTGGCTGGAAGGTTCTGGAAATTTGGGGAGTGGATCCGGCGGTGGGATTGGTTTTTTCTTCTTTTGGTGTGTCCTCTTTCTCCGCAACGCCCTTTTCTTGCACCCTTCTCCCTCATGAACTTCTACATCGTCTTCACTCTCCTCCGTCGTCATCCGCTCTATAAATTAAAACCGGATTTGTTCCGGCAGCTCGCTCTCGAGAGCCGCTGCGAAGGCGGTCTGTCCTGGCCAGATTTCGAATTACGCCTCAAAGAATTCTTACCCGAGCTCTGGCTTTACCTGGAGCAGAATAGATCTGAGTACAAAAGTCGGCTGGAGCTTCTTCAGCAGCGCGAAAAAAAAGCTTACCGTTTCATCGCCTTTGCCGAGCCGCTTTATCCGCAGGAGTTCTATCAAATGCCTGATCCGCCTCTTTGCTTGGCTTTTTTCGGCGAGCCGACGTGGATCTGTGGTCGCAATTTTTCAGTCGTAGGCAGTCGCGATCCGCGCGAAGAGAGTCTGCTGTGGATGGAGAAGGAATTCACTCCCTTCGTCGAAAAGCAAGGCCTCAACGTGATCAGCGGGGGCGCGAGGGGGATTGATCAGAAGGGCCACTCGATTGCTCTGCGCAGGAAACGGCCGACCACGGTGATTTTGCCGTCGGGCTTGGGTGAACTGTATCCAGCGAATTTGCAGAGTTGGATCAAGCCTGTCTTAGATGCCGGTGGATGTTTTTTATCGGAGTATGATTTTGCTCAGCGGATGCAGAAATTTCTCTTTCATCACCGCAATCGTCTGATTGCGGCTCTCGGAAAAGTGGTTTTGATCGTTGAAGCTCGGCAGCGCAGTGGAACCTTGATTACCGCGCAACAAGCCGTGCAAGCCGGGAGGCCTGTTTTGGTGGTGCCAGGGCATCCGCACGACAATCACTTTGCAGGATCTCTGGAATTGTTGACCGAAGGGGCGACTCTTGTGAGAGATGCTCAAGATTTAGATATTTTTTTTCAGTCAGAAATTTCAAGTCTCGCCGGAGGTCCAGTAGCCGTAGTTGATAGTCTGCCTATTCATCACTAGCCCTAGTGCTAGTTTTTTTAGTGTGAGTCAGCCCAAAAAAAAGTGAAATGATCTAAAAAAATTGATTGAGAAACTCTAGGACTTCCACTTAACATTGTATTTAAGGGAGGGGCGATGTGGTCAGGGATGACCATGGTGGTAAGGATGCTACTGCATCGCTCGTTTTTCTAATTCCAATTTCTTCTTAAAGTTTCCATTCCAAAAGCAGCAAATAAAAAATTCGGAGTCCAGATAGCCAAAGCCACGGGAACGGATCCACTGTGGGCTAGACCTTCGGCAGCCACGTAGAGCACCCAGTAGGTAATGATGATTCCTATGCAAAGAATCATGCCTCCGGATTTTGCGGAACGGCGGTTGGTGGTGGTTCCGAGACCCACGCCAATCATGCCAAAAACCAAACATAAAAGCGAAGTGGCCCAACGTTTATGGTATTCCGTTTCCATCAGCCGACGATCTTCCACCGACAGAGTCGTTTCGAGCTTCTTCTGCACTTCATTGAGGGTCATGGATTGAGCTGATTTCTCGCTGCGGTCTTCTTTGATGGGATCTGAAAGCTGGATGGTGTAGGTGTCAAATTTGATCTTGGTCTGGGTTTGGGCCTTGCGGTGAATGTCCCCATCGGAAAGCTGCAGGGCCACATTGTGGCCGGGGGCTTCGGGATCCGGCATGATACGCCCCCGTTTCGCGATGACCGTGAGGGGGGTGTCGCCCGAGCCCTCGTCGTAAATGAAAACTTTCTTGAGCTCACCTTTTTTGGAATCCACCTCACCCGCGTAGATCACCATATCAAAAAAGCCCTCCGCGAAAGTTCCTTCTTTCAGGGCGATGCCGGCGCGCATATTTCCCACTTTGCGGTAAAGCACTTCAAATTGACGGTTTCCCCAAGGCGCGATGTTGAAAGACATCTGCGCCGAAAGGGTCCCGACCAAGGTCGCTAAAATCAAAGCGGGCAGGAGCAGCATTCCCATATGCATGCCCGAAGCTTTCATCGCGACGATTTCGGAGTCGCTGCTGAGGCGACCGTAGGTGAGAATGATGGAAAAAAGCAGGCTCATCGGCAGTAAAATCGGAAGCAGTGAAATACTCATATAGGCGATGATCTCGCCGATGGTTTGCATATTCACGCCGTGGATCAGGGCGAATTCCGTGAGGCTCAGCATTTTGACCATCAGGATGAGCGAAATGAAAACGATGAGACCCACCAGAAAGCTGGGGATCATCTCAAAAAAAATGTACTGAGCCGCTTTTTTGCCGTTGAATATCTCGAACATTTTCATCCTTGGCCCGAGTTGGGGTCTCACTCTTTTTTCCAACAGATCGAGTCCATTGTCCAGAAATTGTCCTAGGTCGTGCTCAGTTGACCCGTTCGCTCTCTTCCTTCAGAATGGACCAATGAATAAAATTTTGCTCGTTTATGACGACTATTCCGAGCTGATGGACGTGGAAACATCGCTGAAGAAATTTGGTTTTGATGTTCTTGGCGTCACCAGTGAATTCACCATGGGAGAGCAAATTTTATTCTTCAACCCTGATCTCGTCCTCGTCAGCGGCGGCGCTGGCAAGGTCACTTCCTTAGGCGCGGGAAAACGTTTAAAAGAAATGACCCGTTGGCCGGGGAAAGTCGTGCTCATTTTTGGCCCTGACAACAAGCCTGCGCCCGAAGAGCTTTCAAAAATTCGCGCGGATCTGATGGCCGAGTCTCCGGTGCCTCCTTCGCGCTTGATTCAAATCATCGCGAAGCAGTTAGGGCACAACGAAGAGCAGACCCTCGGGCGCATTCACAAGATGAGCCTTGAATCCCTGCCGGATATCGCGGGCGTCGACAAGGATGTGATCTACGTTGGTGGAGGTCAAAAGCCAGCCGACACCCCCGAGAGTTTAGGCTCTTCTTTTTTGTCGCATCTCAAAAAAAACGAGGACCTCTACGGCACGGCCCGCGCGCCTGTCCGCTTACAAGAGGTCGACGACAGCAGTTTTACCTCGGCGGATCTGAAAATTCTCGAAGCGGAGATTTTCCCTGCTTTTAAGGAAGATCCAGTGGCGGGGAGGGGATCTCTCGAAGAACAAGAGGCCCTGCGTCCTGCGACGGTCTATATTGAGCAGGAGATCGAAAATGCGAAAAAGACTCTTTCGGCCCGGGCCGCGCGCTGGGCCCAACTCACCGCGGATATTGTTTTAAACCCCGTCAGCACCGTTCGGCGCAAAGAGACCCGCCGCCGCCAACTCGAAATGAGTCAAAGTTGGGACACCGATAAAATAAACGATCTGGACGGCTTGCGCAGGGAGTTCACCAGGGGCCTTTTTAAAAAGTAATTGCTTCACTGGAACCTTGACGGTAAGTTTCCCCGACACTTATTTAGTGTGATACACTTAAAGAATAAGTGAGATTCTGTCAGTAAATAATGTCAGTAAAGACCAAAAGTCAGTAAGCCAGAGGAGACCTATATGGGCGTAAATACAACAGCTGTTACCGACAATTCTTTTGAGACCGAAGTTCTGAATTCACAGACTCCTGTTTTGGTTGATTTTTGGGCCGAGTGGTGTGGACCTTGCCGTGCTCTGGCGCCGAAGCTTGAAGAGGTCGCCGCGGAATTGGGCGGCAAAGTGAAGCTCGTGAAAGTGAATGTCGATGAAAATCCGCAGACTCCAGGTAAGTATGGTATCCGCGGGATCCCGGCGATGCTGCTCTTTAAAGGCGGCGCAGAAGTTGGCCAATTGGTTGGCAATCATCCGAAAGACGCGATCGTCGATTTCCTCACTAAAAATATCTAGAAATCGATTTTAGAAATGAAGTTGTGCATCTAGGATGGGGGGGATCATGGCCGGTTGCCGTGAAACCGCCAGGCTCGAATAAAGCGAGCGGTAGTTGCGCAAAACTTTCGTGGAGTAAGTCAGCGGCCTGACATTCTGCTCGGCGAGGCGTTGGACGTTGAGAGGTCCCATATTATAAGCCGAAACATACTTGTCAGAACTCTTTTGAAAGCGTAAGCGCAAATAAGACATATAAGCGATCCCGAGCCGTATATTGGTGGCGGGATTTTCCAAAGTCGCGACCCCTTCCCAAGGAATATCAAATTTATCAGCGATCCACTCACCCGTTTCGGGTCGCAGTTGCATCAGACCGATTTCACCGTGGCTGCCACGCGCCGACGGATTGAATTTACTTTCCGTTTGAATCACGGCCATCACAAAAACCGGATCAAATTGATACTCGCTGCTCTGCTTGATGATCATTTGTGAGACAGACTGAGCATGAGATTTCCATTTTCCTTCTAACCGGCTTTGGACTTTTCGATAGATTGAAAGATGCAGATCGTTTGCGCCTTCGAAGGTCTGCGCGGGGCTGCTGTCGTAGCTCTCCCCTAATAATTCCTTGGCATTGGCCACGCGCGAGGCCTCGTTGACCGATTCCATTCCTTGCTGTTCTCGTTCCGAGGGCAGATGGTCAACTTGATTAAATGCAAGCATCATTGTTCCTAATGCGAGTGTAGCAAAATATTTTCTCATATTGACCTCCTTCCTACCCACTAAACTTCAATGGTCATGCCGAAGAGGTAAGTGAATGAAATGAAAGGAGTCTCGAATTGAAACAAGACTGGGCGCGATCCCCGTCGAGCTCGTGCAAGCAGCTGTCTACCAAGTTTTCGACACTGTCTGTTCAATAGTTAATCGATCTGGGATTTGCTCTCAGATTGAGACGTTTGACTTTAGAACAACCGGCGCTGAAGGCGTTAGAAAAGATAACGTCGGTAAGCAACACTCGAAATGAGACCGAGCCCCGCCATGGTGGTGAGCATGCTCGACCCTCCGTAAGAGAGCAGCGGCAGCGGGACTCCCACGATCGGAAGCAGACCAATCACCATTCCCATATTGATGAACATATGCCAGAACACATAACACAGAACGCCCACGCACAGCAGAACCCCAAATTTATCGCGGGCGTTCGTGGCGATCCGTAAACCCAAATAAAAAAGCAAACAAAATAACCCCATGGTGGTGACGCTGCCGACGAAACCATGCTCTTCGCTCAGAACAGAGTAAATGAAATCGGTATGGCGCTCGGGCAAAAATTCGAGCTGTGATTGGGTGCCCTTGCGAAAGCCTTTGCCGAAGAAGCGGCCGCTGCCCACGGCAATTTTCGATTGAATGCTGTTATAACCACTCCCCCGAGGATCATTGGTCGGAGTCATAAAAGTCAGAATACGATTTTTTTGATAGTCGCGCAGAACGAACTTCCAGGCAATGGGAGTCGCGACCGCCACCGCGACAAAAGCAGTGATCATGATCGACTTTTTAACCTTGGCGAAAATCATCATCGAGCCGCCGATGGCGACGATCATCAAAGCGGTCCCGAGATCGGGCTGCTCGACGATAAAAAGAAAAGGCAGAACAAGAATAAGCAAGGGCATGGCCATCTCTTTAAAACCCATGCCGGGACCGTGGCTGTTGCGGTTCACCAGGACTTTCGCGAGCAGGATAATCAAGGCGAGCTTCATCGTCTCGGAGGGCTGGTAGCGAAAGAAGCCGAGATCGATCCAGCGTTGGGCGCCGAGAGCGACCTTACCGTAAAAAGTGGTGAAGACGATGGCGCTCAGATTGAGGGCGTAGATGATCAAGGCGAGGCGGGTCACGATGATGTAATCCACCAGAGTCACGAAAAAAAACAAGCTCCAGCCGATGCCGAGCCAGACGAACTGAGAAATGAACAAGGGCTCCACGTCGTGGGAGTTCGGGCCGTGGGTGGCACTATAAAGATTGATCAACCCGATGATGTTGAGGGCAAAGATCACCAGAATAAAATTCAGATCCAGGCGCTTGAGCAGCGTTCTCTCTTCGACTTGCAAACTCATACTACTCCTCCTCGGAGGTCGGGGCGGCGACAGGTTCGATTCGCATCAAGGGCTTTTTTGTCTTGAGGGCGTTTTCAATGATCTCCGGATGGTATTTCTTAAAGTAAGCGAGAAAGATGTCGCGGACCATGGGCGCAGCGCCGGTATTTCCATGGCAGGAATGCTCAGCTAAGGCCGCGATGGTAACTTCGGGATTTTCTACGGGCGCAAAGGCCACGTACCAACCGTGCGGTCGCATATTCAGGGGGCGCGACATGCAGTTCGCAAAAACTTGATCGGCCGAAAAGCCCACGACTTGGGCGGTTCCTGATTTGCCGGCCATTTCGATGCCAGGGATTTTCCAGTAGCGACCGGTGCCGCGATTTCCATTGGCCACGCGGCGCATGCCCTCTTTGACGACCTTGAAAGTCTCTTCGCTGACCTTGATCCCGTTGGGTTGGGTTTGCTGCAGATCGCGCACCACTTGCGGGAAATTTTCTTTGAGGACATGGCCCTCTTGATCGATGATTTTTTTGATGATGAAGGGTTTCACCACTTTACCTTCGGTGCCGATGGCGTTGTAGGCGATGGCCATCGAGATCGGCGTCACATTGACGAAGCCCTGGCCGATCGCGGTGCTCAGGTTTTCTCCGGGTTGCCACTCTTCACCGAGGGCCGCTTTTTTCCAGGCCGAGTTCGGCATATTGCCCGAGATCTCGCGATTCAGTTCGATGCCGGTTTTTTGCCCGATGCCGAGATTGAAAATATAGTCGTACATTTTATCAACGCCGAGAGCGATGCCCATTTTATAGAAAAAAACATTCGAGCTCTGCTCGATCGCATCGTAAACGGTCACGTTGCCGTGACCTTGCTTGATACTGTCATGGTAAGGGCGTCGACCGAAAAAGAAAACGCCGGGAGAGCTGATTAACGTGGTCGGCGTGATGATTTTTTCAGAGAGGGCCGCGACGGCGACGAGGGGCTTAAAGGTCGAGCCCGGCGAGTTGTGATCTTGAATCACTTTATTGCGCAAAGGTTTAAAAGGGTCGTTGATCAGCTTCGACCAGGCCTGGGGAGAGATCCCTGTGGAAAACTCATTGGGGTTGAAGGAAGGCGTGCTGAGCCAAGCTAAAACTTCGCCGTTTGTTTTCATCGCGATCACGGCGCCGATCCTTTGCGCGTCGGTGAAAGCCTTGTAGGCGGCCTCTTGAATATCGCGATCGATGGTGAGGACCGCATTGTTGCCATGGGCGGGGATTTGATCGCGGATCTGCTCGCCGTAAATATTCGGTGTCTGCGTGATGGTTTCACGACCGTGGGCATCGACCTGGATGTAACTGACGCCATCTTGGCCGCGGATGTCTTTTTCGAGGGTCTCTTCGAGGCCGCTTTTACCGATGATATCCCCTTGGTCAAAGCGCAGGATATTTTTATACATTTCATTTAAAAGCGGGATCTGTCGTTTGGAAATTTCGGCGACGTAACCAAACAATTGAGCGCCGTCCTCTTTCAAGGGATAGTAGCGCACGATGGATTCGCGGATCTCGAGGCCCGGGATATCCAGACGCATTCTTTTCAGGCGGAAAACTTCTTCCCGGGTGAGATTCTCTTTGAGACGAATCTGGGTGAAGGGGCCGTTCTGCTTGCGACTGCGCTGCACCTTCACCACGATTTTATCGGTGTCCATGCCTAAGATCGGTCCAATGGCTTTCGCGAGGCTATCCAGACTCTCGATGTACTGGGGCGAAAGAATGGCTTCAAAGCCCGGCAGATTTTCGACCAGAACTTTGCCATCCCGATCCAGCATCAGTCCGCGCGGGGCCGTGATCTTGTTTTGCTTGATGCGGTTTTTTTCCGAGAACTCGCGCAGTTCATTTCCCGAGATGATCTGCAAATACCAAAGCCTGCCGGTGAATAGGCAAAAGGTCGTGATGATGGTGATGTAGAGCAAACGATAGCGCGAATAATACTCTTTCGCAGCATCGGGGTTGTTGACGTAATTACTCATAGCTCCACTCCACCGGACTCCTGCAGCATTTCACAGTGCGTCCAGTGATCGATGCGGGCGAGCAACCAATACATGGGGAAAGCAAAAGAGGGCGTTAAGATGATTTGCACGAGGCGCTCGGTCAATTGCAAAGAGGCTGAGTTTTTTTCTAAAATCAAGGACAGCAAAAAATAAAGGACGTGGTAGGCCACGGCGCCAAAAATCGTCATGATGGTGTAGTAGCCAGGCCCCGCCCAGAACACCCGGCTCTTGATCGCGTTGATCAAGAGGCAAAGCAAAAGCAAAGTGATGAAAATCATTTTCAAGGGCACCGCTGAAAAGCAGGCGGCAATGAAGCCAAGCGAATAGATGATCCAGATCGCCATAAAAGGTTTGCGGTAAAGGGCCACGTAGACCACCAGGTTGATCCACAACAGGGGGGACGGCACATTGCCAAAAAGCTGGTACCAGAAGCTCGTCTGAAATCCGCACAGCAAACTCATGAACAGAGCGAGCAGAAGAAAGTTGAAGAAAAGATGAAAATTTAATTTCACTTCGCGGGCCCCTGTGCATCTGCGGCAGGACTGGGTGAGGCCGTTTGCGACGGGGCCTGGAGAGGCGTCTGCATAAAAGCCGTGGTGAATCTTTCTGTCAGATCTTCCTGAGCGGCATTTTTAACGACGAAAACTTCTTCGACTTTATTCGCATCCACCGCCGGCTTCAAGTCGACTTTGAGAGAGACGCTGAAGGTCTTTCTTTCGACCGACTCCACAATGGCGACGGGGAATCCTTTAGGGAAAATATTATCGAGGCCTCCGGTGACAACGAGATCGCCTTCTTTCACGTCTTCGGTTTTTTCAACGTACTTGAGCCAGCACTCGCCCTGGTTTTTCCCTTCGACGATCCCGCGGGCGCGGGTGCGCTGGACCACGCCGTCGACCACCGCATAGCGATCGGTGATCAACATCACGTGCGAAGTGTAAAGGCTGGGCTTAAAAATATAGCCGAGAACTCCATTGATGGTGATGACAGCCTGCCCCGATTTGATGCCGTTCATGGTGCCTTTGTTGATGGTCACCGTATTGTGATCGACGATCAGGTCCCGTCCGACGATCTGCGCTGCAATAAGATCCATTTTGGTGGACTGTTTGAAGTCGAGAAGTCCCTTCAGGCGGTCGTTTTCAAGCTGCAGTTCGTTGAGGCCTTCGAGACGGGTTTGTAATTCTTGATTGTGGCTTTTCGTCAGCTCGCTGTCTTTTTTGACACCGACAATGTTCATGTAAAGACTTGTGGTGTGTTTGACGCCCGTACTGAAGCCGTAAAAGCCCTCTTCGACGAGACTTGCCACGAAGACGAAGGGCTTTGATAACCAATTTGAATCCTGCTGCTGTTGCTGCATGTTGATCGAGATCAGCGGCAGGATCAAAACGATGGCCAGCATGATCAATTTTTTAAGATCAAAGTTGAAAAAGTTCAAATTGCACCTCTTAGTTAAAACGCTAACAAAAAGAGCGCTTAAATCCAACAATTTCCACTTGAAAAAGGTGGAAATTCGTTAGGTAATGGGAAACCTCAATCCCCTTGTTTTTTGAAAAGGAAAAAATATGAGCACAAATTTGGCAGACAAGTTGAAGCATCAGCTCGCCGGAAAAAAGATGACTCCGAAAAATATCACGGCGATGTTGCTCTTTGGCGCCATCTGCTTGGTTTTTGTGTTCTTTGGTTTACCCGGAAAATTAGGCGCGGGCGTCGGTGCCGTGGCACGGGTGAATAACAGTTTGATTTCGCTCGCGGACTTTCAGCAGGAAGAACAAAGGGTCCAGCAGTACTACGCCAGTCTCTTCGGCGGCTCCATGGATTTTAGCTCTCAGCGTCAGCTGTTGCGGCAACAGGCCCTGGAAAATTTAGTCCGCATGGAATTGGTTTCGCAGGCCACGCGTTCGGAAGGAATTCTCGCGACTGATGCGGAAGTGCGGGACTTTATCGTCAAAGATATTCCTTTTTTCCAACAGGGTGGCCAGTTCCAACGGGAGCTCTACTCTCGTTATCTCGAATCGACCCATTCCAATCCGGGGGATTTCGAAAGCAAGGTCCGTAAGGATATCGAAAATCTGCGCTCACGTCGTCTTTTTGAAATTTCGGGCCGGCCAACCGCCATTGAAGATGCGAAGCTGAAGGCCCTCAAGGAAACGAAGATCGATGTGTCCTACGCTCGGGTAGACCAGGACGACGTTGTTAAAAAAATGGTGATTCCTGAAGCTGAAGTGCAAAAGGCCCTCGCGGACAGCAACTTCTTGAAAAGAGCTCAGGATAATTTTGAAGCTAATAAAGCTCGCTATGAACAAAAAGAAGAGGTTCGGGCCCAACATATTTTGATTCCCGCTAAGGCGGGCGATGCGACGGCCGAGGCGGCGGCGCTGAAGAAAATCAACGAAATCAAGGCCGAGTCAGCCAAGGAAGATTTCGGCAAGCTCGCCACAAAATTCAGCGAAGATCCCGGCAGCAAAGCGCAAAAAGGAGATCTGGGCTTTTTTGGGCGTGGCCGTATGGTGAAGGAATTTGACGAGGTGGCCTTTAATCTCAAGCCGGGACAAATCTCGGATCCTGTTAAAACTAGTTTTGGTTACCACTTGATCAAAGTGAATGAAAAGCATGAGGCGAAGGTCGCGTCTTTTGATACGGTGAAGGACCAAGTGGCGAAAAATCTGTTGGCCCATGATCGCTTGGATCAAACTCTGAAAGAGATCGACGAAAATCTTTTGAAAGGGAATGAGGACAAGGTCGCGGCCGATTTGAAAAGTTTGGGCATCAATTGGGATGAAACCGGTTACTTCGAAATCGGCTCTGAGAGCCTGCCCAAAATCCAAAGTCCTGTTGTTCTGGAGGCCGTTTACGAATTGAGTTCCACTCAACCTCTTTTAAAGCGTTTGGTGCGGGACGGAAGCTTCAAATATGTTTTAAAACTTAAAGGGACCAAAATAGAAACAACGCCAACGGCGACCGTGGCCGATGCGCAGATGAACCAGCGTCGGCGTGCCGATGGGATGTATGATGCTTGGCTGAACCAGTTCCGCAAGAGCTCCAAAGTTGAAATGAACGCCCAGGTTCTGCAACAAGCGACGGAATGATCTGTTTCTTTCGTGAGAAAAATTTTTCCTTTCTTTTTGATTCGCCCCTTGCACCGCGAAGGGGCTTTTTCTTTTACCTCACTTTAGGTGTCAGTAAAGAATTAGATCCTTTGACCGGCATGACGGTGAATCTGCTTTGGGTCGACCAGTGGATCGAAGAATTTATCCAAGGTCTGCCGCGGTCTTCGGCCCTTCTTTCTCAAAATGCGGCACTTTTTTCGCAGGCCTCGGCTCTTCATTTGAATCTTTCCCGCGCGATTTTAAAACAAGCTCAAATTTTTTTTAGCGCAAGGGCTTTCGCAGAAGGGGCCCAAGTTGTTTCTCTCGCTTTGCGTGAAGAGAGGGGTGGAGGCCTGCACTGGGAGGCTTCGCGACCTGATGATTTTGCCTGGACCAGCAGTCATTATTGGGAGTCCTTTCATCCCGAAACCGGAGGGCTGCAACGTTTGCATCTGACTTGGCGAACGGATGACGTCGAGGAACCTGATTTTTTTGCCGAAAGTCTTTTGCTGCTCAAGACATCGAACCTTGATTCAGTTGCGGGAATCGAGCAGAATGGGGCTCGATTGAATCAACGCCTCGGTCATCGTTTGGGCCCCCGGACTTTTTTGACCTCGATCCGTTGGGAAATGAAAGAGAAGGCCTACGATGTCGTTTTTCCGTAAAAGGTGGCAGGAACTTCATCCGCTTTTTGAAAAGGCTTCTCACTTTTTGCTTGATCAAGCTCGGCATGAGCGCAGCTTCACTTTGATTTTTATTATCGCGGCCGTGCTGATGTCTTTTTTGATCGTGCTTTATGGTATGCTATTTCGCTTCAGTGAAGCCTTTTATCGCCACTTGATCGCGGATACGCCATCTTTGGTTTTTATTTTGACGCCTGTTTTTATTCTTGGCTCGTGGCATCTGGTTCGTTTATTCGCGCCCATGGCGGGTGGGGGCGGCATCCCTCAGGTCATGGTGGCCTTAGATCTCCACAGTGACGAGAAGTCTCGCCCGGCCGTTCAAGATATGATGTCGATTCGTACGGCTTTGGTTAAAGTCGCGAGCTCCTGTTTGGCGGTCTTAGGCGGGGCCGCGATCGGTAACGAGGGCCCTTCGGTGCATATCAGCTCCTGTATTTTTTATTCCATTTACCGGCTTTACAACAAAGTTCAGCCCAAGTTGGATCACCGGATTTGGGTGGTCACCGGTTCGGCGGCGGGTCTCGCGGCCACCTTCAATACGCCACTAGGGGGAATTGTTTACGCGATCGAAGAGCTCGGCTCGCAACATTTTACCAAGGTGAAGACGGCCCTCTTGATCGCGATTTTGATCGCCGGAACGATGTCGCAGGCGATGCTGGGGACCTATCTTTACTTCGGGGCGCCGACGACCTATCCCGCCACCCTTCAATCGACGATTCTGGTGGTGATCTTTGCTGCCTTGATTGGTTGGAGCGGCGCTTTGTTTGGCGAAGTGCTTTCGTGGGCGCAGCGAAAGCGCAAACAGATCAAAGGCTATTGGAAAAATTTCTTCTTCGTTTTGGGGCTCTCGTATCTGATTGCCGGAATCATTTACATTAACCCGGAATGCCTAGGCTCGGGCAAAGAGTATATAAATGGATTATTGTTTACAAAAAATGAATTTATTTATGGAACGCCGGTACTGCGTATCCTCTCGACTTTCTTGTCGACGATCACGGGGGTCGCGGGCGGGATTTTTGCGCCGGCCTTTGCCATGGGGGCAGGCCTCGGGAAATTATTCATCGAATTTTGTGCGCAGTTTATCATTTACGACGTCCATCGCAATTTATTCGTCCTGTGCGGAATGATCAGCTTTTTGACCGGCATGACCCGGGCTCCGTTCACGGCTTTTATTCTTGTCGTTGAAATGACCGACCGTCACGGCGCTATTTTGCCGATGATGTTATCGGCGGTCATTTCGTACTATATTGCGGGAAAGATCAGTGATTCCGGAACCTACGAGAAGACGAAGGAAGATATCATCAAGAGCCTGCAGGTGCCGGAGTCTCTGCCATCTGCGGGTTGAAGAGGTCTGGGAAATGGACCCTTAAAGTGTTGATGGAAAAAAGAAAAAGTGGTCCCAAAAACAAACCACAACCCCCAAACCCTTCGCACTCTCCAACAAAATTATTCCCCGGTACCTAGATCTGAAGCGCAGGAAGCGCTTCAGAAAGGCCCTCACAGGATGGACACAGCCTCGCACAACCGGCAACAGCTGAACGAAGACATCTATTTAAGTTAAGTGGATCTTTGAAGAACGATCGATAAGGCGATAGACACCTACCGCGCCGGACGATCAAGGGCCGTTCTCCGGAAGACAAGTTCTGTAAATGACAATGAGAGCAAGTAACCAGCATGACCGAGAGAGCAGAGCAAGTCTGCGACACTCCCTCTCATCAACAGCGTAGGGGACCAGTTCCTAGGCTCTGCCTAATTGCTGCTGTCGTAAGCGAAGTTCGTCGAGAGCGCATTGAGGATTTGACCGAAGGCCAAAACGTTTTCCTTGCGTGCGATCAGGCGGCCATTGTGATCTTCGATGATCAGGTGGGCGAGATCGCCTCCATCGGAATCTTCCGAAGGCGCCAAACGGGCCGTCAGCCATTCGCCGCCCACAAAGATGTGAGCCGTATCTGCCGTGTCGAGCGTGAAGATGGCGCACTGAGATTTGTAGATCTTCGCTGCGCCCTCGGCCGCTTGTGCGCTGACAGCGCAGTGTTGAGCGATGTTGCGAATCTCTCGCAAAAGGTTTTTATTGTGAGTATCCGTGATCGGCGCCGCCCAGGCTTGGTTGTCGATGATCAAAAGTGAAAACAGTAAAGCGAAAATAAAGATAACGAGTTTCATATTTTGTCCTTCAAAAGAAAAGTGGACGGACATTACGTACAGCGGATACGGACGTCAAGCATTCCTTTGAAGATTTTTATAAGAATGGAATTGTTATGCTAAAAAGGAATAGAGCATTTCATCTTTTCAATGGCAAACGAGGAGCTTAGCCTGCTCAGAAAACGTCATCTTGACCCTGTTCAAAGACCGAACAGAAGAGAGTCTAAGTTTTAGGCAGTTCTTTAGATGTTACAAAATCTTCAAATCTAACAAGTGCAAATAATTGGCTATGATATAAATTGTGGCACTTAATAAATAATGAACAGGAGTTTTTAGTGAAAAAGACATTCTTCTTAGCCATTTTATTTATCGCTTCAGGCGCTGGGGCCAACCAAGATTCAAAGTCTTGGGCACTCGCCCAGCTTAAATTCGAAGATACCCGCATTGATTTATCGAGCTGCGGAAGTTCCGGTGGAACCTATGCCTTCACACGACCAACGGCGACGACTTTATTGACTTGCGAAGGCAAAATTGTCGGCACCGACACGACAGTGCTGTTGATTCAGGCCGGTGGGAAAAACTCTTACTACTCTGTTGATACTTGCGCTCAACAGACCGGTTTTGCCGCTCAAGAAGGGGGCGACACCAAACAGAAATGTGCCGTGCAAGCCCTCGACGTAGCCAGCTTGAAGGCCGTAGGGAAAAAGGGCGTGATCACCTTTCACACCACTTGGGAATACAGCGATGGATCGACTCAGTTCTCTTTCAAAATGAACGGCCAGGCGATCTCCGGCATTCTTGTTGATTTTGATACTTTGAAAAACGATCAAAGCCTTTAATCTTTTTGAATGGACCCCTCGGCTAAGGCGGGGTCCATTCATAATCATCAATTTTCAAACGCTCATTTTTTCTCTTTCACGAACTAAAGTCCTGTATCAAAATGAGTTCCAGTTTTAATTCGGTCAAAACTCCTTAATATCCTACAGTTTTTCGGTAAACGGTCCGTAATTGAGAGATATGAATCAAAAGATTTTGAGCCTTCTCGTTTACTTCCTCATAAATCCTGCCTTGGCGGAATGGGTTCCCAATACCGATGCCGATGTTGCGCTCGAAAGAAGTGACAGTGTTATTAGCGTTCAGAATGATGGTTCCTACACGATGACGGACGATCGTATTTTCGTCGCAAGAAATGAAAAGGGGCGCAATAATTTAGCGCTCGAAAAAATTCCCTTCAATCCATCGTCAACCCAAGCTGAAATCTTAAAAGCCTCTTCCGTGACAGATGGAGTTGAAACTCCGGTGGACTTGAAGACCATTCAGGAAAGAGGCGCAGCTGGCCCTGAGCAAGGCCTGACCGGCAACAAGGAGTTGGTCATCCCCTTCACCAATCTTAAGATCGGCTCTAAAATCAAGTACCAGGTCCGCTACAAGTCAAAAACAGTGGCGATGCCGGGATTTTTTACCATGTCCTTCGTTTATGGTTTGCAGTTCCCCGAGTTGAGTGGATCGGTCCATATCCGTTCAACGAGAAAGCTCAACTATGCTGTCGCCGACGATCAAAGGCATTTGGATGTGCTCGAATCGGCCGAGGGAAATTTGTCTGTTTTAACGATCCGGATGTTGAAGCCCTTCGATAAACAGTTGAAGGAGGAGAACGGTCCGATTTTAAATAAAAAATCTTTTCCTCAGGTTCAGGTGAGCACCGCGACAACTTGGAATCAACTCGCTCGGGATATTGCGGCTAAGTATGATGTGATTTTGTCGGAGGAATTACCGCCGGTCTTTTTAAGTATTGTTGAAAAGGCGAATAAGAAAAAAACCTTGTACGAAAAAATTGATGCCGTCACTTCCGAGCTTGCTACGATCATGACCTATTCTGGCAACTGGACCACGGTTGATAAAATGTTTTATCCGAAGGGTCATGCCCAAGTAGCTGCTTCAAAGACCGGTGATTGCAAAGATTTTGCGACGACGACGACGGCCATCCTGCGCAAGATGAAAATAAAGGCGAATGTAGCCCTGGTGTTCCGAAAAAATCCTTATGATCCTTTGCAGAAACTGCAGTCAGGCCCGTTGAAACCCGATTTCGCTTCTTTGTCGATTTTCAATCACGCGATTGTGCGGGTCGAAACCCCTGAGAAAAAAATCCTCTGGGTTGATCCAACCAATCCCGTGAGCAACTCGCGGATGGCCTTTGCCGATATTGCCGACTCCTATGCATTAAATGTTTACGCGGGGACACAAGATATTGAAAAAGTTCCGGTTCCTAATGCGGAGCTGTCCGCTCTGCGCATTGATAAAAAAATTAAAATCCTGGGAGATGAAACGGCCGAAACAAGTGGAAACCTTCATGCCACCGGATTCTTTGCAGCCGAGACTCTGCAAACGGCCTTCCTGGGCGGTAAGGAAAAAGCGGACGAAATGGTGACGGCCCTTTTTGGCAATATGACCAAAGAAGCGCAGAGAAATGTTGTGAGCCGTCAGAATTACAAGTCGCGGATAGCGGATGAATTTGATGCCCAGATTACGACGAGCAACGAAAAGATTTTTGTCGAGAAGGATAAGAAAAAACTCGTTGTTGTTCCCTTTTTGAAACAGCTGCAGGTCTATGCCCTGGCCCACTCTGCCGGAGGGCGATCGACCGATTTTTATGCTTTGCCAAAGTCTCAAGTCTACGCTTCCTATAAAATTGAAGGCTATGATTTTGAAGATTCTAAAAGTATGGGGTGCGTCGCTCTCAGCCCTTGGTTTGAGGTTGAAAGAAAATTATTCAAAACGCCCTCCGGTTTCGAAGTGCAAGACAAAATTTCTTTCAAAAAAGAATTCATGACCGCAAAAGAAATAAATAGCGATGAATTCGGCATGTCTCTCGAAGACCTCAACGCCTGTGGCAATGCCCAATTGATCGAGGTCAAAAAGCTAGATGAAAATTCTTCATTAGACACTCGATTGAGCCGTTTTACCCTGGATAACATCAAGACTTTAAATAAATTTCCGGGGCCATCGCAGAGTGCAAAAGCTTTAGAAGCAAAAATGATCGCGGATCAGCTTTTATTGAAAGATCCAAAGAACAACGAGATCCAAGTTGAGCTTGCAAAATCCTACGAGAGCCTGGGTTATAGAAAAGGTTCTCAGTTCGATTCGTTTTATTTGGCAAAAGCGAGTGAGATTGTTGATCAAATCCTGCTCTCAAAGTCTTCTTATTTGCCTGCTTTGCGAGAAAAAACTTATTTGCTGATCAATAGTAAAAAGTTAGCTGAAGCAAAAACATATTTCAGCAAAGCCTACTATGCCACTGATAAAAAAGACTTCCTGATCTTTGAGCTTGGCGGTTACTTAACCAAGGCGGATGGGCAGTACCAATTGGCGATTGGCTCCTACAATAAAGCTTTGGAGCTTGCCGAGACCGAGGCCCAGAAAGCAAAAACCTATAAACGCTTAGGCAATATCTATGAAATTTTAAAGGATCATCCAAAGACGGAAGAATACTATAATTTGGCGCTGAAAATCGAACCTCAAAATGCCTGGCTGATGAACGATCTGCTGGTTCTTCATCTCGAACAAAGGCAGTTTGACAAGGCGATCTCGGTGGGCGAAAAAATGTTAGAAATTTCAGATTTTGGGATGGGCCGGTCTAATCTTTCGACTGCTTACGGTGGCAAAGCCCAAGACCTTCTCTCGCAAAAGAAAGGCAACTTTTTGGAGGAAGCAAGTCAGGTGGCCATGAAAGGACTCAAATGGCACCCTTGCTTCAACTGCCTGGCTGTCCTGGGTGACGTCTATTTAGAACAAGCAAAAATGCAAAATGACCCGGCTTTGATTCAAAAATCAATCGACACGTGGGAAAAGGCCGCAAAAATGGACAACCCGGAAGCCATTTTCATGCCTCCAGTCCATATTTCCATGGCACGCCAAGCCTTGGTTGTGATTCAAAAGAACAAAGAAAAAGAAAGAATGCCGGCCTCCCTGCCAAATTCAAGGCTGCCGAAGTCCCCTTAAGCCCCAGAATAATTTTCAATTTACAACCCCCCGATTGTGCCTGCCCTGAGGGCAGCGTAAAAGTTCGCTTCATCCAACTATCAAAACCTGCGGGGGATTTTCCATGCTGTTGACGATCCTAAGTACTTTGCTTTCATTTCAGCCGGCGCAAGCGTCGCCGGCCTTTTGCGTGCAGCACTTTAATATGTACGGGCCGCTTTACGCGGCCGACGTGTACGGGCGCACGCAAAGAGCCACGCGTGAACTGCATGATGAAACTCCTCTTTGCGATGTGCTGCAGCTGATTGAAGTTTGGAATGCGCCGCAAATTGCGCAGGTGGAACAAGCGCTGGGTGATGAATACCAAATCAGTGCGCCCAATGAAGACTCGCGCATCGGTCTGATGTCTTTGGTGCGCGGACAGATCGAGGCGACCGAGACCCACGACTATCTCGTCAACAACGAGGATGGAATTCTTGATGGGATCCGCTCGGTCAGCGGGGTTAAGAAAGCCTTTCATGTGGCGCAGATCAAGCTTCCCGCTGTGGACGAAGAGCTCACCTTTATCAGCACACACTTGCATCCGACCTCCCAGGTCGTGCGCATCGCGCAAATTTTTGAACTCTACCAGTGGCGCCTGCAGCACCCGGACCGCAAGATCGTGCTTTCGGGCGATTTCAACGCTGAAAAGGACTCGCTCGAGCGAGAGCTGATTCTAGATCTAGTCGCCTCTCACGATTCGTTTGAAGAGCTGCTGGGCGGTTATCCTCCCGACATCTGCTCGTACTGCGAAGAAAATCCGCGCAGCTGGCTTTGGGGTCATCATTTGTTTGATTATATTTTTTATTCGAACCGTTCGCAGACGGCAACAAGCCTGCAGCCGGCCGGGGGCTTCATCAATTTAAAAGGCGAAAATGGCAATACACTTTCAGATCACTACGGTTTACGCATGTACCTCAGTGTGGAACCAGGCGTACGAGAGGATCTGCCGGGTCAAAAGGACGCTCATTTAGAGGCCAGACGAGTCGCTGCCTTGGCGCATGTCCAGGCTTCGATCGATCTTCTGATCCAAAGTGGGATGAAGATCGTGCAGCCGACCGTGCAGGCGCTGCAGAGGCTTTCTGCGGAACTCGCGGCCCAGCAAGGTCCGCAGTGGAATTTCTTCACCCAGGAAAGATAGCTAGAAACTCATCTTGCTGCGAATCCACAATCGCAAAGGGGTGAGCTCTCGTTCGCTGAGGCCGATGAAGTTCGCCTTGATTTTAAAAAGCCCTTCCGGAGTTTGCATTCCTTCGCAGCTGACAATCCTCAACATCGGAACCGGCATCGGGATGTCCTCAAAGAGACGCGAATTGATTTTGATCATGACTCCCGGAGGTACGGACAAATTGGACTGCAGGGTGAGACCAATTTCAGAGACCACCACGATTTCCGTTTTGGAATCCCACTCCGCTTTCAATTGCACGCGGGCCTCTGCGAAATGGGAGCCGCTGTCGGGCTTTTTCTCGATGATGTTGCGGATTTTTGCGAGTAACAAAGGCGGATCGATGGGCTTCACGACGTAATCATCCGCTCCCGCATCGATGCCCTTTTCGACATCCGCTTTTTCGCGCTTTCCGGTCAGTAAAATAACCGGAAGGCGTGAAAGGGCGGGATTACCGCGGATGGTGCGAATCAAGGCATAACCCGTTCCGCCCACGGGCATGATTGCATCGGTGATGACAAGATCAAAGGCCTCGCTGGTCAGGCAGTTGATCGCATCGATGGCGTTTGAGCAAGAAGTCACCACATGTTTTTCACTCACGAGGAGAGACTCTAGAGTGAGGAGAACACTTTTTTGATCGTCGACGATGAGAATATGCGCCATATTTTCTCCTTTCTAAGCGGCCTGTTGGCTCTTGGAATAATTTTTAAGTTCAACCAGGCTCTTTTGGAACTGCTTTTCCGCTTCGCTCACGAGTTCTGCGAGGCCGTCGAGCTCTTGAGCGTCTTCGATCTGCGCGCAGAGCTGGGCCAAGTTTTTCGCCCCCAACGTAGCACTGGTGGAGCGCAGAGCGTGAGCGCAGGCCGATGCAGATTCCAAATCCTGACTCTTCAAAGCGTCCTTCAAGGCGAGAATCAAAGAAGGGCCTGTTTCTGAAAAATCCTCAATCAAAGTCATGGTGAGGCTTTTGTCCTTCACGATGTACTCTTTCAGCGTTTCGAGCTGCTTCCAGTCGATGCTTGCCTCCGTTCGGACGGGGAGCCACTGGTGCAGCACTTCAATCAGCCGGTGCAGATCCAGCGGCTTCGTGAGGAAATCATCCATTCCCGCGCGGTAGCAATCACTTCTTTCACCGCTGGTGCCTTCGGCCGTCAGGGCGATGATGGGGATGCGTTCGTCTTCGAGTTGACGGATTTGCTGGGTGGCCTCATAACCGGTGAGAACCGGCATCTGGCAATCCATAAAAATCAGGTCGTAGTGATTTTTTTGGGATTTCTCGACGGCGATTTGACCGTTGACCGCGAGTTCAACTTCAAGGCCTAATTTGTTGAGGTAAGAGGTCGCAACCCTTTGGTTGACGGTTTGATCTTCAGCGAGCAAAACGCGCCCGTGGAATATTTTTGCGAATTGAGCCTCTATGGTTTTCGCCGCCTTCTCCTGTGTTTTTTCAAGGACGATGTGAATCCAAAAAGTCGAACCGACATTGGGTTCGCTTTCCAGGCCGATTTGGCCTCCCATCAGTTCAACGAGTTGGCGACAGATGGAAAGCCCTAATCCTGTGCCACCGTATTTGAGACCGGCCTTGGCTTGAAAGTATTTTTGGAAGAGTGACTTCTTTTCATTTTCTTCAAGTCCCATGCCGGTGTCTTTAACGGCGAATTTGAGGCCGTACTGACTTTCACTTATTTTTTCAAAAGTGATTCCGAGCGTGACCTGGCCTTTTTCGGTGAACTTGATCGCATTCCCCATCAGGTTCACCAAAATTTGCCGAAGGCGAGCATCATCTCCGATGAAATGCGTAGGGAGGCCATCGGCTATTTCCAAGCGCAGTTCAATGTTTTTTTCCTGAACGGTGTGCTGAAAAAGTTCTTGGATATCGTGAACGAGAAAATTCAAATCGAAGGGTCTGAGATTCAATTGAATTTTCCCCGACTCGATTTTGGAATGATCTAAAATATCATTGATCAACATCAGCAGGGATTCGGCCGAGCGCTTAATGGTCCCGACGTAGTCTTTTTGCTCGCTCGAAAGGGGGGTGTCGGCAAGCAAGGTGGTCATGCCGATGACGCCGTTCATGGGCGTGCGAATCTCGTGGCTCATGGCCGCAAGAAAATCGGATTTCTTTTTGGAGGCGTCGATGGCGGCCTCACGCGCGCGCAGCCATTCTCGTTCGGTTTCTTTGCGCCGGCTGATATCACGGAAAACCACCAGGGCTCCGCGGATGCTGCCGTCGAGATCGCTCAGGTAACGACTGTTAAGATTGAGCACGAGCCCCTTAGGATGGGTCGAGCTGACGATGCGGAGTTCATAGTCTTCCAATTGCTCGCCGCGCAGGGCCCTCGAGAAAGGCAGATCTGTGCCTAGCAGGGGGAACTCGCTGTCCAGAAGGAAAAACTGCAAAGAACCGGTCGTTGCGGGATAGGCCAGATTTTTGATTTCGGGACCTAGAATTCTCTGGGCCGCTGTATTGGAGCGTTGAATATTCCCTTTGTCATCGATCACGATCAGCGCTTCGCTCATGCTATTGAGAATTCCGTCCAGGAGAATCGATTGGATTTGCATATTCGCGATGCTTTTTTTCTGCTCGTTCAGGGTGCGTGTTTGTAACTTTTGGCTCAGCAAAAGGCAAAGTGTACCCAACAACAGCGCAAACGCGAAACGCCATTGCGAGGCGGGCAGAGTCAGGGAAAGCAAGGTCCAAGGTTGCGAAGAATTTTTCTGAATGTCTTGGATCAAATCATCGAGCGCGACAAAAAGAGGTGCGGACAAGTCGGTTGTTGAATCGGTGGCTGAGGGCATGCGCTCATGTCCGGGTTTATCATTTTGCCTACGAACGATCAGATTGTTGATGCCCGTCAGATCGTCTAAGATCATTTTGTGAAGGGCATAGAATTTTTTTTGTTGATCGGGCGAAGAGCGAAATTTTTTTGTCAATTGAGCGAGGGCGTCGTTCACATGCGAGATCTGCAAATTGTAATCATCAAGAGTGTTGCTTTGGGCCGTTTGCAGAAATTCGTGGCTGCTGTGCAAAGCCTGTTGCAAGGACCGTTTGCAGTCTTCGAGAGACTGCAAAGTCTGCGCGTCGGTGGGGGTTGAAATATCTTGGACGAACAGAAAACTCGCGACGGCAAAAATAGCGATGCCCGCGTAGATCCCGAAGCGCTTGAGTAAAAAGGCCCATAGTGAAGACTCACCCATACGTTCTTATCGGCGCGGGTGAGCCCCGAATGAAACGAAAAAGTCCCTAAAATTGACTGAAAATGAAACTCACGTGGATGGCGTAACAGTTGAGGTTGTCGGCCCTGAACTGAAGTCGGTAGGATGTGCTGGGATTCAGGCTGTAGGTCGTGTTCGCCTGAACAGTTAAATAGCCCTCATTTTGATCAATGAGATAATACTGCCCGACCGGAGTCGAGTCGCAGGAAACGCCCTCGACCGTGTTCTGGCGCAACTGATAATTAACCAAATGCGGGGGAGTCGTGAAGTAAAACTCCTTGACCACCGAACTCGCCGTCCCCTGGGTCTGCGCATAGAACGTGTTGGGCAGAGGCGGAGTCGTTCCCGAAGCGACATTTAAATTTTCGCGGGGAAGGGTCAGGCGGCCGTTGATGCCCCCATTAACATCCTTCGGATCGACGGGCGCGCAGCCCAGGACAGGACCTAACACAAGACACAGAACAAAGGGGAATATCATTTTTCTCATCGGAGCCTCCTGCTTGATGTTCATTTTAAAAATTGTGACGTAAACGATGCGGGAAAAATTTCGGCAAAAGAAAAGCTCCGCATTTTTTTTTGCAAATTCACGGTATGCACCAGAGTCGTCGCTTGCGCAAATTCCGCCATCACCTGGCGGCAAAAACCACAGGGAGGCCAAGGCTCTTCGGCGTCGCTGACGACTAAAATTTCTTTGATCTCCGGTTTTGCGCCCTCACTGATGGCCTTCCAAATGGCGACGCGTTCCGCGCAGACAGTGCCCCCGTAGGACGCATTTTCGACATTGCAGCCACCAAAAACTTGTCCATCCGCCATCAACACAGCCGCTCCAATATGGGCTTTGGAATAGGGGGCGTGGGACCTCTTTTGGCTTTTCACCGCACATTCAAAAAGCTTTTTTTGCATCTCTGTCATCGAGGTCCTTGAGTTTGTGCCTAAGTCAGACCAAATGTCTCGTACCCTAAAGTATGAAGGATTTTAGAAAGCTGAATCAAGGGTAATCCTTGAATGGCGGTAAAATCTTCGGTTTCAATCTTCTCAAACAAATTAATGCCATGCTGTTCGATTTTATAACTTCCAGCGCAATCAAAGGGCTGATCCAATTCAATGTAACGACGGATTTGAGAGTCGCTGAGAGGCTTCATTGTTAAACGAGTGATATTGACAAAAGGAATGGGGCGATCGCCTGCCAAAACGCAGACGGCTGTCACCAGTTCGTGGGTGCGGCCTTGCATTTTCTGCAGTTGCTGAAGCGCTTTTTCTGGACTCGGCGCTTTGCCGAGAATCTCGTTTCCCAAGGCCACCAATTGATCGCCGCCAATCACCACGTGAAAGGGGTTCGCAAGGCTTTGCGCCTTTAAAAAAGCCAATTTTTCAGCTAAAGCGAGCGGCGTCAGCGAGAGATCTTTCTCCTTTTCCTCATCAAAAGGAGGAACTTCAATCGAGAACTCAAGACCTAAGCGGGCCAGCAAGTCGCGACGGTATTTTGATGCGCTGGCTAAGACTAGAGGGGGCGTGGTTTTGTTCATGAAAAAAGTTCATCTCCTTCTTGGCTACGTCCATTATAGTCTAGCCTCCTGTGGCACGCCAGCAGGAATCACGAGCTAAATTTGTAAAAATAAAGTACATATCAGGGCCTTCGGAGTTGAGGTTCAATTGATCACAAAAAACAGGCCCGATGTGGCGCAAGAATCCGTGCAGGAAAAATGGGCCCACTTAGAATGGGTGGGAATGCGGGACATTGAACTTCCGCTGCTGTTGCAGATGTCACATGAAAAATTGCGCCTTCCTGCCCGCGCCACCGCGCAAGTCAGTCTTGATAAACAAGCTTCGCGTGGCATCCATATGTCACGTTTGTATTTGCTCGTTCAAGAGCAGCTCACGCAAAACATTTTAACTCCCGCATTGCTCGCTCAAGTGACCCGCGAGTTTTTGCAAAGCCATGCGGATTTATCGCGTCAAGCTTTGGTCGAATTGCAATTTGAATACCCCTTGATGAGAAAAGCTCTGAAGAGCGCGAATCAGGCTTGGCGCACCTATCCCGTGCGTTTAAGTGCAAAAAACAACCAAGGCGAAATCAGCGCGTACCTTGAGGTTTTAGTGACCTACTCAAGTACCTGTCCCGCTTCGGCCGCCCTCGCGCGCCAGTTGATTCAAGAAAATTTTGCGAAGTCTTTTGCGGGGCAGACCCTCGATTTTGAAAAAGTGAATCAATGGTTGGGAACTCCCGAGGGGATTCTCGCGACTCCGCATGCGCAACGTAGTTTTGCGCGGGTGAAAATAGAATTCAAAAAAGAAACCGCGGAATTTCCGATCGAAGTTCTCATTGACTTGGTCGAAGAGGCGCTGCAGACCGCGGTGCAAGGGGCCGTGAAGCGGGAAGATGAGCAGGAGTTTGCCCTGCGCAATGGACAAAATTTGATGTTCTGTGAGGATGCGGCCCGCCGGGTGAAAAAGGCCTTGGATGCGGTTCCTTTGATTGTCGATTATGTGGCTGAGTTCAATCATGTGGAAAGTCTGCATCCCCATAGCGCCGTGAGCATGATTACTAAGGGCATAGAACTAAAGACTTTTTAGGACGTATTCTCACTAAGCTTGCATCCAGGGCATTAATTGAGAATGATTCTTAATCTTCTTGCCTCCGCTTCGGAAGCTTTAATATAAGTAAATGAAGAGGTCCCCTATGCCGCGTAATTCGGTTCCGGTTTTACCGAGACAGCATGACGAAGATATCATTATTCATCACGACAGTTTCAATGAAGATGAGCTTAAAAAAATCATTCGCAAACTCAATCTTAAGGTCACCAACCAACGCATGGCCATTTTGCATTGCTTGCATGAGGGTCGTCGACATGTCACTGCGCAAGAACTTTTTGAGCGGGTGAATAAGGCGCATCCCGAAATTGGTTTTGCCACCGTGTACCGATTTCTGCGCACCTTGAACGAAGGGAAGTTCGTCACCGAAGTGCGTATGGGAGGACTCCCGGCGCGGTACGAACTCACTCCCCACGACGGACACCATGACCATCTCACCTGCATCCGCTGTGGAAAAATCTGTGAATTTGAAAACCGCGCCATCGAAAATCTTCAAGACAAAGTCGCCAATCAGTTTGGTTTCAAACTGACCCACCATGTCCTGGAACTCTACGGAGTTTGCCCGACCTGCCAGGGTGGGAAAAAAGATGCGGATTTGAATTAGAATTGAAAACGGAAGCGCGGGTCTTACAGGGGCCGAATTCGCAAGTTGCGGACTCCACCTCGAACTCGCAGCGGGAAATCTTGTAGCGATATTTTTATAGCAAGAGTTTAAGGGCAGGACGGCCGCCCTGAATGCAAACTACTGCAATTCGAAATAAATTTATACCGGCGGCCCTTTGAGTGTTTGACACCGCATTTAATGGTAAACACAATTCTCCAATTCTCCAATTCTCCAATTCTCCAATTCTCCAATTCTCCAATTCTCCAGAATTAGAGAAAATGACTTCCGCCCAAAAATGCTTGAGCTAAGAAAAAGATGGGCACTGACTACGGGGAAAAATCATAAATTGGTAACAATTATGAGATAAGATCAAAGCTCGAAATAATAATGGGAAAAAATATTCAATCAGAGCCGGATTCAGTAGCGATATTATTTTCTTTGAGGAGAAAGTTGCAATTAATTCTTGAAGACAAGTTCCGCGGCAGATGAGCAATTCTTTTTAGAATTCTAATTCTAATTCGGATGGAGATTTCATTCGGAAAAAATAAATAAATTATCTGAAAAAGTTGAATTTTTTCAGTCTAAAAAATCGCCTAAGAAATAAAATATTATTGACCTTGGATGAAATTTTAAGTATAAACATCTTTATATTTTACGTTTATTTTTAGATCTTTTTTAGACTTATCTCGCTCTAGGATTTATCTCATGATTCGCAAGAAAACCCATCAAAAAAATCGCAAAGCTTCCCGACAGAAGCAGCTCGACTTCTTCAGCAAACACTCGGTCTTTGCCGCGCGAAAAGAGTTCGTCGGGATCACAACTCAAATCCCATCCGAAATGCCAGAGGCCGCACTCCAAGAATAACTTCATGCACATTGTGCTGAAATCCCAGTATCGCCCGCAGATCATCAGCTTTCGCGATGCGAGATACCTTCAACGCATTCAGAAGACGCTCATCGAAAAAGCCAAGTTCTTTCATGTGAGCCTCGAGCAATTCAGCATCAACACGACCCACATTCATCTTTTGATCCGTGCAAAGTCTCGGGCGGAATACATCGCGTTTATCAAAACGATCAGCGCCTTCATTCCCAGAATCGTCGGCGAAGCGAAGAAGGGCTCTGCCAGCCTCTACAAAAATCTCTGGGAAGCGCGACCTTTTTCACGCATCGTCAGTTGGGGCCGCGAGAAGATCCGCGTCGCTCTTTACATCGAACAGAATTTTCAAGAAGCGATCGGGTTTGTCCCGTACAAGGCTCGAGCAAAATATAAAGGAGCGAAAAGGTCCACCGCTTAAACTTCCGTCGTCCAGCGCGTATAAGTTGGGCAGTCCAACTTTAATTGGACTTTAATTGAGGCGGGATGATAACAGGCCTGTGGCGGCCGCTCAGGCCACTAAAAAAGCGGCGAACCCTTATTAAAGGCCCCAGTCTTTGCCTTTTAAAACAAAACCGCTTCGTTGCGCCCTGCGGCTGGCGGCTTTTGCTAGTTTCGGCTGGCCTCTCCGAGATGAAAACATTAAGCTCCTGAGCTATGTCTAAATACGAAGATGGCATCGTTGTTAAAAGAGCTCGCGAGCACAATCTCAAAAATGTCAGTGTCATGATTCCCCGCAACCAAATCACCGTTTTTACGGGGTTGAGTGGCAGCGGAAAATCCAGCCTGGCCTTTGACACCGTCTATGCGGAAGGCCAGCGCCGCTACGTCGAGAGTCTTTCGGCCTTTGCGCGAAATTTTTTAGAACAGCTGAAAAAACCCGATGTGGATTCGGTCACGGGTCTTTCGCCCGCGATTGCGATTGATCAAAAATCGGTGAGCACGAATCCTCGTTCAACCGTGGGTACGGTGACCGAGATTTACGATTATATGCGCTTGCTTTACGCCAAAGTCGGCGTACCGCTTTGTCCGACTCACCATATTCCGGTGAGCAGCCAGACCCCGCAGCAGATCATCGAAGATATTTTCAAAAAAGAAATGGGTTCGAAATTTTATATTTTAGCGCCCATGGCCCAGGGTAAAAAAGGGGAGTTCCTAGCCGAATTTCAACGTTGGGCAAAGAAGGGCTTCGTTAAGGCCAAGATCGATGGCAAAATGATCGATCTCGAAAAAGCGACGAAGCTTGCGAAAACCAAAAGTCATGACATCGACCTCGTGGTGGATCAACTGGTTCTGAAAGAAGGCCTGAAGACGCGTCTTGCAGAAAGCATCAACACCGCGCTTTCGATGTCGAACGGACGTCTGGTCGTCGAAACCCTCGCCGGAGAGCGCACCGCTTACTCTCTGCATTCAGCCTGTCCTGTCTGCGGTTACAGCTTTCCCGACATTGAACCGCGCATGTTTAGTTTTAACAATCCTCGCGGCGCCTGCCCCACCTGCAATGGTTTGGGAACTCTCGATCTTCTCGAGGAAGAACAGTTTTCGGACTCCGAAGGCGGCGGCAAAAAACTGGATAAAGTCGTCTACAAATACAAAGGCAAAAAGACTTCCGACGAGGACGAGGAAGGCGACGAAGAGATGGAGCTTTCGGCCTGCCCGGACTGTCGCGGCGCCCGGCTGCGACCCGAAGCTTTGAATATTCTAGTGGGCGGAAAAAATATTTCTGAACTTTCCGATTTGGCCGCCTCCGAACTGCGCGACTGGATGTCGACCCTCAGTTGGAAAAATAAAGACAAATTGATCACCGATAAAATTGTGAAACAAATCGTGTCGCGCTTGGATTACATGATTCGGGTGGGAACTTCCTATTTGTCCCTGAGCCGCTCTTCACGAACATTAAGCGGTGGCGAAGCCCAGCGGATCAGGCTCGCGACGCAAGTGGGTTCTTCACTGATTGGGGTTCTGTACGTGATGGATGAGCCGAGCATCGGTTTGCATCCGCGCGATCATCATCGCTTACTCGAAATCATTGGTGAGTTGAAGGACCGTGGGAACACGATTATTTTGGTCGAGCACGACGAAGACACCATTCGCTTTGCGGATTATGTTTTTGACTTGGGTCCGCGCGCCGGGAACCTGGGCGGGCAGTTGATGGCCGAAGGCACGCCCGAGCAGATCGAGAAAAATCCTCAGAGCCTCACCGGAAAATATCTTTCGGGTGAGCTGAGAATCATAACGCCGAAAGAGCGCCGTAGAGGAAATGGCAAATTCCTCGAAGTGACGAAGGCGACGGGCAATAACCTGCAGAATGTCGATTTGAAAATTCCGCTGGGAACATTCACCGCGGTCACCGGCGTTTCGGGAAGCGGCAAGAGCACCCTGATCATCGATACTCTTTACCGTCTGTTAGCGAAGCATTTTTATAAAGCACAGACGCCGGCCTCTCCCTACAAAGAGATCAAAGGCCTTGAGCATTTGGACAAGGTGATCGATATCAATCAACGTCCCATTGGTCGTACGCCCCGCTCGACACCCGCGACCTACGTGGGACTTTTTCCGATGATCCGTGATCTTTTCGCCAATCTGCCGGACTCCAAATTGCGGGGCTATGAGCCCGGTCGTTTTAGTTTCAACGTGAAGGGCGGCCGTTGCGAAACCTGCTTAGGGCACGGACAAATTCGCGTGGAAATGCATTTTCTCACGGATGTTTTTGTCACCTGCGATGTGTGTCAAGGACGCCGGTACAATCGCGAGACTTTAAATATCAAATACAAAAATAAATCCATCGCCGACATTCTGGAAATGACGGTAGCCGAAGCTTTGGAGTTTTTCACCCATCACAGTCATATCTATCGCAAGCTAGAAACTTTGAACCGGGTGGGTTTAGATTATATGACTTTAGGACAAAGCTCGACAACTCTTTCGGGCGGGGAAGCCCAGCGGGTCAAGCTTTCGAAGGAACTTTCGAAGCGTGGTACCGGTAAAACTTTGTACATTTTGGATGAGCCGACGACCGGTCTGCATTTCGAAGATGTGCGCAAACTTGTTGAGCTTATTCAAGAGCTCGCGAGTGCGGGCAACAGTGTCCTTGTCATTGAACACAATATGGAAGTGGTGAAGTGCGCGGATTACGTGATCGATCTTGGCCCCGAGGGCGGCCGCGAGGGCGGTCTGATCGTCGCCGAAGGAACTCCGGAGAAGGTTGCTCAAGTTAAGGGCAGTGAGACGGGGAAATATCTTAAATTGGCGTTGAAAAGCTCATAAATTTTTTGTTTTTATTCTGATTTTCTCTGTAAAGATTTGGTTAGTTTTGCTCGACACCATATAACATTACGCTCCGTTTTGTTGATTTGTGGTTGATTATAAAAAGCGTGTAAAGAACAATACGCTTACAAAAGTTAACAGTTTGGATGCTCCGAGCGAGTGACGAACCAACAGAGGGAACAACATGAAAAAACTAGTTATGGGAACATTGGCTGCCGCTGCCTTCGCGACGACAGCACAGGCCGGAAGTCTCAGCGCAGATTTCCGCTTGGATTACGATACAACAAGCTACAACAACAATGCGACGGATGCTTCCGCTGCTTTAACAGGAAATAACAAATTCCGTTTGCAGACAGCTCGTCTGGATTACAAAGGTCAATTGAATGAAGACGTCACTTACCGTGTGCGTGTTCGTTTGGATAAAGATCGTGGTGCGGTTAATAAGCGTGACAACGTTGATCCCGCTTTAGACTACGCTTACGTGGCGAACAAATTATCTGACAGCTTGACTTTGACTTTAGGTAAGTTCGCCACTGAAATGGGCGGCTTCGAGGGAAACACAGCAGGTCCTGAGTTGTACCTGACTTCTGCAGCCTACGCTGGAACAGGTCTTTTAGGTGGGTCAAACTCCGACAGTACGTACATCCGCGGGATTATGCTTTACTACACAGGGGCGCAATTAGCCTACTCTTTTGCTGACAACACTCAGCAGTTCCATTTACAAATGGCAAATGAAGAGGGTGCCGTTGGAGCAGGATACGCAACGAATGGAGACGATAATTCAAGCAGCAGTGGGACTTATGCTCAGAACAAAAACCTTTTGGGTTTAGTTTATCGTGGCGCCTTCATCGACAAAACTTTAAATGTAATCGCCAGCTACCACTCCGAAATGTTTGGTGCTAAAGACAACAAAGCAGACTTTGCGACGATTGGTGTTGAGTACAATATGGACCTGTTCACGGCTCAATTGGATTACATCATGAATTCCTTCAAGGAGTCGCTGCCTACAATTACTCCAAAACAAACTTTGAGCACGGCTGTGCTGACTTTGAAATACCATATGGACAAATTCACTCCGATCGTGAAATTTGCCATGACGGATGAGAAGTTGGAAGCTGGGACCAAATCCAATGGCGCTACAAGTGTTTTAACTTCAGATGCGAAGAACAAATACCTCGAAGGTGGTTTGGCTTTGGAATACACTCCGAAAAAAGACGATATGTTCCGTTACCATGTGGCGTACAACTACCGCAAAATGGATGCGGACTCGAACCTCACAAAAAATGGCGATCGTGATCTGCAAGAGATCATCGTTGGGACCCGTATCCTCGCTGATTTCTTAAAATAAGACACTTCAGTGACCAGATTGTAAAAAAAAGGAGCCTTTCGGCTCCTTTTTTTGTCGCATTTTGATCCTTCGCGGATAATTCAAAAGAATATTCACTTTCTCAGCTTTATTCCGAAAAGAGCGCATGACTGATGCGGCTTTTGACGAAAATCATTCTCTCGTCCCTGTTTCTGCGAAAAAAGAATCTTCTGTTTTTGCAGGGGCGAATGCGCAAATTGAATTGGGGAAACCGAATTCTTTGCGCTACAACATTTTGACCTGGGTCTTCGCCGAAAGATACGATAAGGCCCTCGAGATTCTGCAGAGTTTATTAATCGAAAAATCCGTCTATCCTGAATTCATAGAAAAGTCGGAGCGTCTTTTGCGGCATTCCATTGATCTCGTTTATGCGGTGCGGGCCAAGCGTCACTTTCCAGGAATGGCCTCTCTCACGCGTGGTCGACAGCAAGAAATGAAGGAAAAGTATATTGAACATTTGCGTGAACTGCAGGCTTGTTTGATGCGGATCGAAGCGATTCGCCTGAGTTTACGAGTGAAGGACGCGCGCTCGACCATCTATGTCGTTCAGGCTTTCTGGATCGCCCTTTTTGTTCTGCTGATTTTAGGACTGACTCTTGAACTCAAGGGGGGAATGCTCACTACTTTTAGTTTGGTCTGTGGGGATTTACTCGACAAATCGGCCACCTGGGTTTTCGAACTTATGGGGTTGTGATTTTTTTGTGTTGCTTCCTAAGCTTTTTTCAGCGACACCTGAGCTTGAGGAAATGCAGCATGTTGAAATATTTTGGTGTCTCTTATCTCTGCACATTCGTGGGTCTTCTTCTTTCCGCCTGGATCGGGTTTTATTATGGCGGAACGGCTGGTGCTGCCTTCGAAGCTCTTTTTATTGCTGCGGTTCTGGCGGTTTTAGAAATCTCCCTCTCTTTTGATAATGCCATCGTGAATGCGGTGATCTTAAAGGACATGACTCCCGTTTGGCGTCATCGGTTTTTAACCTGGGGGATGCTCATCGCCGTTTTCGGCATGCGTTTAGTTTTTCCTTTAGGAATTGTTTCGGTGGTGGCGGGGATCGACCCTTGGTCAGCCTTGGTGATGGCCGCGACGAAGCCTGATGATTATGCGCGCTTGATGATTTCATCGCACTTATCGGTCGCGGCCTTTGGCGGAGCTTTCTTGCTGATGGTGGCGCTGAAGTATTTCTATGACGATGAAAAAGAAGTGCACTGGATTCATTGGCTTGAAGAAAAACTCAGCGCCTTTGGTCGCATTCAAGTGATTGAAATTGGTATTGCCATCGTTTTACTCTTAGTGATCACGCACTTTTTGCCTGCCGAAAATCAGCTGACTTTTTTAAAGGCGGCCGTGGGCGGCTTGCTGACTTTTATCGTGGTGGACGGCATCGGTTCCTTCCTGGAGGCCGGCGAGGGAACTATGAAGGACGTCCATCGTGCGAGCGCGGGACTGTTCATTTATCTAGAAGTCTTGGACGCCTCCTTCAGTTTTGATGGCGTGGTGGGAGCCTTTGCCATCACCCACAATCTGTTCATCATCATGATCGGCTTGAGCATTGGCGCTTTTTTTGTGCGGAGCTTGACGATTTTATTTGTAGAGCGTGAAACCCTCACCGAGTTTGCTTATTTAGAGCACGGCGCTTTTTATGCCATCGGGGTTCTGGCCCTGATTATGCTCGCTGATCCGTTCCTGCATTTGCCGGAATGGGTGACGGGTCTCGTGGGCGCCGTGATTATCGCGACGGCTTTTTTTTGGTCGTTGAAGTTTGCTCCCAGCGGATCGTCAAAATCGAAGCTAAAATAATCAAGCAAGCCCCCAGAAATTGTTTTCCGTTGAGCCTCTCGCCTAAAAGCAGAAAGCCAAAAAGAAAAGCAAAAGGCGATTCGAGTAAGAACAGCATGCTCGCGGTGGTGTTGCTGAGAACTTTTTGACTGCGGATCTGGATGAAAAAACCAATCAGGCTTGATCCTAGAGCCAGCATCAACACGCCCCCCCACGCCCGTGAGAAGTCGAATTGCAGATGAAAGTGCTCTTGCTGAAGCAGCAGCGGAGCTAAAAAGACCAGGGCTCCGAGGGACTGCAGATTATTGAAGCGAAAAGAATCTTGAACCCGCGGCGAGACTTTACCAATGTAAAGAATATGAAAAGCCGCGACGAAAGAGCAAGCGAGAGTCCACAGATCCCCTTTGTTCAGGTGATGGATATCCAATCCGACCAACAAAAGCATACCGAGCAAAGCGACGAGAACATAAAAATAAAGAACGGCCGTCACTTCATGTTTAAAAATCAAATGGCTGAAGACGGGGACAAAGATGACGTACAGAGTGGTAATGAAGCCGCTGTTGGTGGCGGTGGTGTACTGTAAGCCCACGGTCTGTAAAACCAAAAGCCCACCCAGCAAGAAGCCCGCCCCCAAAGAATAAATAAGATCAGACTTCGTCGGGGCGTGGAAGCGGCCTCTTCGTAGTAAAAAATAAATCCCTTCGCCCACTAAAAAAGCGATCACGAAACGATAGGCCAGGAGTTCCGCGGGGGAAAACAGTTGCAGAGACCAGGTGGTCGCAACAAAGCCGAAACCCCAGAGCGCACCCGCAAAGAGAAGCTCGAGGGCGGCTCTTTGTTTAGTCAAAAGCTTCGGCCCAGATGCGGGATTTATCGATCCCATCCACTTCAATCAGTTGATGTTTTACTTCCTTGATCATGCCGCCGTTTCCGCACATATAAAAAGTCGTGGGAATATTTTTGTAGTCATAATTTTTTAAAAAATTTTGAATATAGCCCTTTTTGCCGGTCCAGGAGCCTTCGGGCCGGCTGAGGACGAATTCAAATTGGAAATCATTGAGTTCACGGGTGAGAGCTTGAATTTCGTCGCCGAGATAAATGTCTTTTTCGCTGCGCACGCCGAAAAGCATGCGGTACTTCAGCAGAGGGTACTGATCTTTTTTTGAAAGAAGATAGCAAAGATGCTGCGAAATTCCTGTGCCTGTATTGAGGAAGATAATCTGTTCGGTCGGGGGTTCTTGGAAAAAAACTTTTCCGAAGGGACCAGTGAATTGCACGGTCGCGCCTTCTTGCATCGCCCAAACGTAAGCCGACGCCAAACCATTTTCGACGTACTTGAACAGAAGACGAAATCCCGTGCGAGTTCGCTCATCCGAAGCGATCGAGTAAGCCCGGAGGGCGGGTTTGGGCCCTTCCTGAGGGACATGCAACATCACGAATTGCCCCGCGCGAAACGAAAATTCCTGAGGCTCCAAAGTCTGGATGAAAAGCTCGCGCACATTGGACGTGTGATCGATGATTTTTTCGACCTTCATTTGGTAGACGGTACGGGCTGTCGACATGCTTCCTCACTTGTAGAGAACACAGGAATAATCCGAAACTGCTGCGGAGTCCAATATTTTAGCTCGATTTTAGTCCGTCGCTAAAAGGCAACCTGATGACATTGAGTTTCTTTTTGTTTACTTAGACCTTTATTCCGTCTCATTTTGAGAGTGAAGCCTTTACACCTTAAAGAAAATTCCTCTTTGAGTCGATAATAAGAGGGTGGGGGTTCCATGTCTCTATCGGGTGATGTGCCAAGCTGGGCATACGATGCTGCGCAGTCATTACTACAAACTCTAAAGGCGGTCGATCCGCTCACCTATCTGCATTGCTGCCGTGTTGGGGAGTTCTCCCGCAAGCTGGCTCGAGACGCGGGTCTCAATGAATACGAACAAAAATTAGCCGAATTCTCAGGCCTCTTTCACGACATCGGTAAGATCGCCATCTCCCAAGAAATCATCGCAAAGCCCGGTAAATTAGATCCTAAAGAATTGCTGATCATGAAGCAGCATCCAGAAATCAGCGAGCGGATCGTCCAACCTCTCACGCATCATAATTTTTTCAAAGAGATTCTGCCGGCCATTCGCGGCCACCACGAAAGAGTCGATGGTCAAGGGTATCCCGATAAACTTTTAGGGGATGAAGTTCCTTTGCTTGCGCGCATTATTTTGGTGGTTGATACCTTCGATGCGATGTCACAGAACCGTGCCTACCGTCAGGGCTTACCGAATGAAGTCGTCTATGCCGAACTCAAACGTTGCTCGGGAACTCAGTTCGATCCGCAACTGGTGAAGACTTTCTTAGAGGCGCATCCCGGTTGGGCGGCTCAAGAGTCCGATGCCGAAACATTGCACCAGTTGATCAAACGCGTCGCCTAGGGGGCATTCAGCGCGCCCTGGTTTCTAACGGATTTTATTCGTGCTTTCAAAAATTTTGTCGGCGGATTTTGCCACAAACCCCTGATAGAGCTTTCCATTCGCCAGCGGATACCTCTTCGCAAACTCATAGTAACATCCTGGAATTGAATGAACGCCGTCACTGAACGAGACCGGAATTTCAGAGGACATGGTGGATGATTGTTCTAAGTAATCCGCAGGTGTGCCCTTGATTTCCCCGCCTGATTTATTCAGGACGAAGCCTTTTCCGGTGAGAAAAGAGTTCAAATATTTCATATCTTGAAATTTTTTAAGATGATTGACGTTCACGGTGAAGTGGTTGGGGCGAAAACCGTGGGCCGCCACCCAGGAAGCGTATTCACTTTCCTGTGCGAGGGCTTCATAGGTTTTATAATTCATCGCCCAGGGTCGTCCCACAAAAGAAAAATTTTCGGCCGCGCGAGTGGCCGCGGGAATTTGCTCGGCGAGTTGATTCAATTGATCACGCACGAAGGGCGAGACTTTTTCAAGCTCAAGTTCGCTGATAAAAATTTTCGGCAAAGAAGGATCGGGATTTTCAAAATGCTGGGCGTAGAGCTTTTTCTCGTTGAAGAAATACTCGCCTTTGACTTCGTAGCCATATTTTTCAAACTGTTGAGCCAGCGAACGAATCCCCAGTTGGGGATGGTTGAAAGTGCGCAGGGCGATATGGTCATTCAAGACCTCTTCCCCTTCGGCGACGAAAAGATCGTGGATCTGTTGAGCCGCCGGGTTGAGACGACAGTAATCAAGCCACATTTTTTCGAGCAGAGTTTGAATTCCCAGAGCCATTTTTATCTCCTTCGCCGTTCGTTTCGTTCAGAAGAATACGTCGTTGACCAAAAGCTTGCAATAACTTCGAGCGTTAACGATTGGAGCTGGGCCCGCTATGCCTGTAAATATCTTATGCAAACTCTTCCCGAAATTGAGCAAATTGAAAAACACATCGAGGAACTGCGCTCGCTCGCCCGGGTCGAGGTCATTGCTCATAGTGAAGGTCATGGCTACCGCATGCCTATTTACAAAATCTCTTTTGGTTCCGAGGACCCCGGCGCTCCTGTTTTAGGTTTGATTGGCGGAGTGCATGGTCTCGAGCGCATCGGATCGCAGGTCTGTGTGTCTCTGCTCAATTCCTTTTCGCGACTGGTGATCTGGGACAAAGGCATGCAAGAGACCTTGAAGGATATCCGCGTTTTTTTTATCCCCACCGTAAATCCCATCGGCATCCAACGCAAGCGACGGGCCAATCCACGTGGTGTTGATTTGATGCGAAACGCACCGGTCGAGGGTGAGGGGGCGCAAACTTTTTTGCTGAGCGGGCACCGTTACTCGTCTAAACTTCCCTGGTACCGCGGCATCCACGGCGAACCCATGGAGGTCGAAGCGCAGGCGCTTGTCGATGCGGTTGAGAAAGAAGTGCGCGGAAGTTCGCTGGCGGTGACGGTGGATTTTCATTCGGGCTTTGGTTTTCAAGATCGGCTGTGGTTCCCCTATGCCAAGTGCACGGATCCCTTTCCTGATCTGGCCTATATGCATTCGCTCAAGGATCTGATGGAGCAGACTTATCCGTATCATTTTTATCAAGTTGAACCCCAGGCCAAAAATTACACCACCCATGGAGATCTTTGGGATTACCTCTACGCCCGCTACCGCGCGGCCTCGCCACACGGGCTTTACTTGCCTTTGTGTATGGAGATGGGTTCTTGGTTGTGGGTGAAGAAAAATCCCTGGCAAATTTTTAGTTTAGACGGGCCCTATAATCCGCTGAAGGGCCACCGCCTGCGTCGGACTCTGCGACGGCATAACACTCTTTTTGAATTTTTGATTCGCTCGATCCACTCGCCGCAGTCGTGGGCGCAGCTTTCTCCTGAGCAAGTGGCCAAGCATCAGACCCGCGCCTTGGAGCTTTGGTATGGCCAATAAGCGATCGTGGATTTTTTTGCGTGGCCTCGTCCGCGGCCGTGGCCACTGGGCTGATTTTCCAGAGCGTTTTCGTCAGCGCTTTCCCCAAGATGAAATTGAAATCATCGATCTACCGGGAAATGGGGAGCGAGGCTCAGAGCTCAGTCCTTTGCATATTCAAGATTATATTCCTTTGGTCCGTAACCAATCTCAGGCCCTGCAAAGAGGGGAAAAAATTCATCTTCTTTCCCTTTCTTTAGGGGGAATGGTGGGAATTGAATGGATGCAGCGTCACCCCGAGGACTTTGAAAAACTTTTTGTCGTATGCACGAGCTCGAATCAGTCGCCTTTCTACCAAAGATTCCTTTTGCCTAATTATGTCGAGGTGTTCCGCTTGCTGAAAGCCCGAACGCCGCTTGAAAGCGAACTCATCATGTTGAAACTTCTGGTCAACAATGAAACTCGTAAAAAAGAAGTCCTTTCGTGCTTAGTCGACTACACTGCTCAGTACCCCGTAAATCGGAAAAACTTTCCGCGGCAATTGCTCGCGGCGAGCCATTTTCGCCTTCCTGCTCAACCGCCCGGGCCGGTGCAAATCCTGGGGACTTGGGGGGATCATCTGGTCTCTCCACAATGTACGCTAGCGCTAGCTAAATATTGGAATTTAAAAGCGAAAATGCATCCAAGCGCCGGACATGACATTCCCATTGACGATCCCGACTGGCTTTTAGACCAACTGGCCTAAGAATGGCGCTCCTTCATTCATTCTATTTTGGTTATTTTCACTCCGTTTGGGCTCTGGGTAATTGACTCTCAGGCGGGCTTCGAGTTTGCTAGGCGGGCGAAGTGGAGGGGAACAATTCGTGAAGAGAAAACGGGGTTTAAAAACCAGGCGTTGGCGCAGGCTTTTATTATTAGCCAGCTGCTTTTTCACGAGCGCTTCCTATAGCCAAAACTACAAGCAAGACGGAAAACAAGACTCCACTTTGCGCATGCCTTTGCCTTCTCCCGAATCTCTTCATCTTCCAGAATTATCAGACAGCGATGTGCGCACCCAGTACTCCGGCCAGGTGCGCATGGAAGGAATGGATTATCTCACGCCGGTGGCCGAGGCTCCAAATTTAACCTACAGTCAGTTGCTGACGGCCCGGTTCAACTATCTGCGCGAAGACGCGCATTTTGATTTTGCAACCGATGTCGCGGCGGCGACTTTTTTTTCGCGGCAGCAGTCGAAACTTTTCGTCAATGAGACCTATGTCTCTTATAAAGCGGCGGCGGTGAAAGCTTCGCTAGGTCGCAAAAAAGAAGAGTGGAGTGAGCTCGATCACCGTTGGCAGTTGGGCCTCTGGCAGCCTCGTCAGGCCGTGGATACCCTTCGCCCGGAAGAGCAGGGACTGGTTGGAGTTTTTTTGGATCATTCGACCGATGACTTTCAGGTTCTTGCTTTCGGTAGTCCCATCGCCATTCCCAGCATGGGTCCTGATATCCGCGAAGAAAATGGCAGCCTTGTTTCGGATAGCCGTTGGTACCGCGTTCCGAGCCAGTACACTTTCAACAACCGGGTCAACTCCATTTCCTACAGCCTTGATGTGCCCGAGGCCGAACGGCTCGCCATGAATGCGGGCGGAGCGATGATGGTAAGAGTGGGAAGTAAGTCGAAGGGGCCTTGGAGCGTTCTCAGTGCCGGCTATAAACCGGTGAATGACTTGATTTTAAAGCGCCAGGTTTTTAAAGCCATTTCCGAGGACAAAGTGGACGTGAAGGTTTCGCCCGACGTGACCCATCACGCGATTGGCTCTTTAGATGTCGGTTATTCTTTTGAGAGCGTGAAGGTTTCGGCTTCTTACTTGGAAGATCGTCCCGATATCAAAAAGCCCGATCCCGAATGGGCCATTCAAGAACTCCTTCCGATCAAGGCTTATTCTGCCGCCATCGATTTTTTCTGGGACGATATTCTTTCTCGTTCTTTGGGCTTGCAGTTGAGTTACTTAAAAATCGAAGGCGGAGGTATTCAAGACATCACTCACGACGGTTCAAACGATGATGTCACCTTGTTCGATCAAAGGATGAAGTTCACGAATGCGACCGCCATTCAAATCGAAACTCAAATAGCCCAGATTTTTCGGCGGGCCCTAGTCACCCGACTTCGTTATTTGTATGATTATGATCAACGGGGGTCCCTGCTGAGCACCGAGTTCATGTATTATCCCTCGCAGAAGTGGGCCGTCGTCGTCGGCGCTGACATTCTCGGCGTGCAGGATGAAGACTATAAACCCTCAAGCTTCCTGAACCAATACCGCGCGAATGATCGCGTCTACGGGGGAATGACTTATGTGTTTTAGGTTGTGTTTTAGGCGAGCGGGTGTTTTTTTACTGAGCGGAATTCTGCTTGCTGGCTGCGATGCCAAGATTGGTGAAAGACCGCCACCCCTTGCGACCCAGCAGGTTTCCGGCACCCAGTGCATTTCGGACAGTCTGCCTACGATCACTCGATTTATTGAAGGTCAGGCGGCCGACCAAGAAGTCGCGGCCACCTGGGATTGTTTTGGCAGTGCGCTTGAGAAATTCAAAAAATACGTGCGGGGAAACTCGACCAACCAGTACACTCCCCAAGAGCTCTCCACTTTTTTGCAGGATAATTTTTTTGATCAGTCGAAGGGTAAAAAAGTCATCACCCCAGCGCTTCAGACCGAGGTCATGAAGTTCAAACAGATCTTCATCGGCGGGCGTTTGGACGCCTTGACCATGGATGAGCTCGATACGGCTCTGCAGCTTTTTAAAAAATTCCGCGCCATGACTTTGCAGATCAATCCTTACATGAAAATTTTGGGATTGAATTGGGCCGTTTCGGCGGCGGCGGTTCAAGCCCGTGCAGACAGTGATTTTTTTGAAAAGGCCAATACCAACTTGCAAGATATTGCTCGGCAGATGGCGGATCTCGTGCAAGTCAATCACCCGGCCTATCGCCTGGGGGATTTTGCGAGTTTTATCACGGAACTCAACGGACTATATGAAAAGCCATGGGATTTCCAGCGTCTTGTTGCCGAGTTTATACCGTTTGTCGAGAAACTCAAAGTGGCCGTGGTCGGGGGCGACGAAAGCAAAATCACCGCGAATGAATGGCAAAGTTTTCTACTTTTAGGCGGGCGCGGATATATCCAGTACCTTCGCTATCGCTATTTTATTCAAACGGCGCTGGATACAAAAACGCAAATCCATTTTTTTTCTGTGACTTTGCAAGATGGTTTTTCGGCCATTCGTGATCTGCTGGCTCAGAAAACGTCGGGGGCCATTTCGAGGGCCGAGCTGACCGGAGTTTTGCAAGCCGCGGCGATGGTTTGGCCGCAGTTGAAAATTTCCGATGAACTCGTCCTGCAGGGTTTAAAGATCAAAAAAAGTTTGCTCGGCGGGACAAGTGAGAGCATGGACAAAATTGATTTTGCAAATGCCCTTCCTAAAGTGGTTGGCCTTCAAGTGGTGGCCGAAAATCTGTTGCCATTCTATCATCTCTATCGACAAGATTGGGATCCCAGACAGGTGTCGGATGAATCGGCGCAGGCTTTTTACGATCAAGCCGAAGGGGCTGCGGCGAAAGCGGGATTGGATGTAGGCGCCTTGATGACGGCTTCCTACGATTTGCAGGACCTCCGTTCGCTCGCGCACGAAATTCTCACTTTGTACCCTCAACTGACCAAGGTCTCTGAGTCCTCGGTGCAAAAGCTATTGCCTTTGATCACCGACGCAAAGAATACCATTTTCGCAGAAAGCGATTCTGTCCTGCGCCGTGAACGCTGGAGTTCCTCTTTGAACTTCCTCGCGCGGGGCTACTGCGAGTTTATTTATTACAATTATTTTGGTGATACTCTGCAGACCCTGCAAGGTTTGCAAAGTATGAGTGTGATTGTCGGTAAGATAAATACCCTCTTTCAAGATATGTTGAATCAAAACGGCAATAAGAAATTTGCTCAAACTGATTTGGCGGTGCTGGCCAAGGATGCGGTAACGGCGGAGCTTCTTCCCCGTGCGCTGGCGGGGCACCTGTCAGACATCGTGGTCGATGTCTTGTTGAACCGGGGGCTCGTTGCGCCCGAGAAGCGCATTGCGGGTCAAATCCCTTCGGCCTTCAATCTGCCGTCTTTAGTGATTTTTTATTTTGAAGCGCAGTCTTGGCTCAATACGGAAAAATTTTTGGTCAGTCTTTTCCCCACGACGCAGGAGAGGTACTCACCCGCGCAGATTCAAAAATTGGTGGGCTCACGACTGCAGGATTCGTCTCTGGCGTCTCCTGAAAAATCGGCTTTAACTGAGCTCGCAATGATGCTCAACAGTCCGTTGCCGCTGACGATCAATCAAAAAAATTATCGAATTATTTCGCGGATCCGGGTTCAAAGTTACGATCAGAATAGTTTGTCGCAATTGAATTTGAACCGACTTGTCGCCCGCATTTTAATTCGGGCTTATTCGACTGACAAGGCGCGAATCAATAATTATCTGGGAATTAATTTGGTTGAAGCGAAACAAGCGTTTAAGGAGTTGAGACCGGTGGCCATCGCCATGGACCTGATTGAGCCAGACAACGTGACGTTCGCGGATTCCCGTTTTCGTGAAGCCAGTATTTTTGTACCGCGTTCGAATGGGGATGATCTCGTTTCCTTTTTGGAGGGTTCCGACTTAGTGGGAATGATTTGGTCCGGAGTTTCTTTAAATATTGCGCTCAAAAAAGAATTGTCTCAGGCTTGTTTCGTCGGTCATCCTCCCTTGACCGGATCGATGAAAGTGCCTCTGACTTGTCTTGAGAGCATCTATCATCAGGTGTTCCCTCTTTATATGACGTCTTTGCCGGATTATGTGCAGGCAATGAAGAATGTGCCGATGAACCAGTGGGCCGATTATTTTATGAATGTGCTAAAGGCGGCGGGCCATGTTCCCAACAGCACGGGCCTTGCGAAAATGAGCGATGTCTCGCTGGTGCCGCACGTGATTCAGTATGTGGAAATGGTTTTTGCGTTATACGATGCGAATTCCAACGGGGTGCTCGATACAACTGAGGCCTTGAAGGCTTTTCCCGTCTTTCGCACCCTGATCAAAAAATTCGCGAACGGTTCGGTTGACGACAAGGATCTGGATTCTGTGTTTACCTATATCTTGAAGTACGGTAAACCACCCGAGTCGTGGAGCGACAAGCTGTGGTTCTTAGCCTATTGGAAAGGTCATCCCGGAAACTGGGACGTCTCTGCCGATCGCATGCAACTCGCAAAAATTTTGGGATACATCGCTGATCAAACAGCGAAGGTTCCCGTGACGGAGAGTGATCCCGCTTCGACCCTCGTCTTGGGTAATTTGAATCAATAGGCGATCTTCCGGGTTTCTCGTTTTCGTGGCCACGACGGCCACGAAACAGCGTGCTCACGGACGGCCACAGGATCGCAAAACCGGCACAGCAGATCAGAGCGATAGAAGCGAGAATCAAAGTCAGGATTCAAAGTCAGAGGCTTCTCAACTCATTATCCAAATGGGCTTGCCGAGCGAGCTTGTGAGGCGATTTCTCACCAATCAAAATTTTAAAATGAGTTTTTCCACATCATGGATTCGACGGGAAGGGCTTTTTTGTCATTGTACTTCGCCGACGCTTTATTGTTGTACGAAGTGATGATCTCACCTTCGACCGCAAAATAAATCAACTGACCAATGGGCATGAGGGGATAGACGCGAACGGGCTTTTTGACCGAGATTTCGAGGGTCCAGTAGTTACAGAAACCCACATCGCCTTTGCCGGCAGTGGCGTGGATGTCGATGCCGAGGCGCCCGACGCTGGATTTACCTTCCAAAAAAGGCACGTGGCGCAGGCTTTCGGTGTACTCCATGGTCACGCCCAAATAAAAATTATCGGGTGTGAGCACATGACCTTCCGGAGGAATTTCAAAAGTTTCGATTCTGTTATGCTTTTTCGCATCCAGCACACTGTCGACATAAATGCCGAGAGTTTTTCCCAGGTGAACATCATACGAATTCGAGCCAAGGCGCTCTCTATTGAAAGGCTCAATTTTGATGAAGCCTTTTTCGATGTTCTCGAGAATCTGCTGGTCAGACAGAATCATTATTTTGTTTCTCTATGAACAGTATGCTTTTGTAAATTAGGGTTGTACTTCTTCTTTTCCAGACGACCCGGAGTTTTGCTCTTGTTCTTCGTCGTCGTGTACCGAGAAACAGGCTTGCCGGCCGCGCGGGCCTCTGTGCACTCGAGCGTCACGATGATTCTTCCAGATTTTTTTGCCATTTGAATGATCCCTTCAACACAAAGGCCTTGCTGCTTTGCAGAAAGCAAAAAAAGACAATACCTTTTCAAAGGGGCTCAAGGTATCAAATGAAAATCGAAACTTCAATAGACAAATCAGGTTTTAAAGGGGTTTTTATGAGAGCGGGTGGCGTTTTCCTGGCTTTGAGCTTTCTGGCCGGCTTTGCCCACGCGCAAGCCTCGTCACGCCTGATCCGTGGAGAGTCAAACCATCAGCCCCTTTCGGTTGAAGAGGCCGTCGCCGGAGTCCTTCCGGGCAGTATCGTCGTTATCGGCGAGAACCACGGTCTTAAAACCGATCAAAATCAGCAGCTTCAGGTCCTTCAGGCTCTGCGAAAAAAAGGCCTCGTGGTGGCGGTGGGTCTCGAATTTTTAGAGGCGCGCTTCCAACCTCAAGTGGATGAATACCGTGCGGGAAATTTAAGTGAAGCGGCTTTTCTTAAAAAAATCAGTTGGGGGAGCCCCTCCTTCGATTTTTACCGGGATCAAGCTCAGTTCCCTTTGCTGAGTGAGGGGGCAGAAACCGTGGCTTTGAATGCTCCACGCACTCTGGCCGATCGGATCGCCAAGGTAGGTCTTGCTGGTTTGAGCACTCTTGAAAAAAATGAACTTCCACCGAACTTTCATGTGGGTCGGGATTCCTACAAGGCCCGCTTCTTAGTCACCATGGGAAGTCATGTGCCTTCGCCGGCTCAAGCAGATAATTACTTTGCCGCCCAATCAACCTGGGACGATACGATGGCTTGGACGGCGGTCGAGTACATGAGAACCCATCCGCAGCAGGTGCTCGCGATTGTGGTCGGTGAATTCCATGTACAATATGGCGGAGGTTTACCCGATCGCTTGCGCGCCCGCGGGAGTTTTCCAGTGACAAGCTTTTCTTTGATCAATACGCAGAATATGTCAGCGGCCGATGAGGAAAGTGAAATCATTCCTTCGCCCACCGAGGGGCCGAGGGCCGATTTCCTTTGGCTGGCCCCAGCGCTTTGAGTGTGCTTTGAGCTCCACCTAGGTCGGGATCCTAAAACAAGATTTGTGCTCGGGGCGCGAGCTTCATAATATAAAATCTGTGATACATTGAAGGAGTCCCCATGTTTCCTTTGGATACAAGAATTCTTGTGATCGATGATATGCCTTCTATTCGCGAGCTGGTGAAGAATCATCTCAAGGGCATGGGTTATCGAAATATTTCTGAAGCGAGCGATGGTGAAGAGGGCCTGCAACATATTATCTTGCAGAACTCAGCGAATATGCCCGTGCAACTGGTCATCTCAGATTGGAATATGCCCAAGATGGCGGGGCTCGAGTTGTTGAAGCAAGTCCGCTCCACTCAAGCCTTCGTGAATCTGCCCTTTGTTCTTTTGACCTCGGAATCGGAGCGCGATCAAGTGACGGAGGCGGTTCTCGCAGGCGTCTCGCAGTACGTGATCAAGCCCTTTTCCGCGAAAATATTCGAAGATAAACTTCGCACCGTTTGGCAAAAGCACAATAAATGAACCCAGTAGTCCGCAAAGTCATACTCCTTTTTGTAAGTCACAGCACAGCAGCTTTCATGAGGTATCAAAGAAGACTGCTTCTTTTGTCTTCCGGAGGAATACCCTAAGCCGCTTTTTTTATTTTTTCAGGGACATTCTGGAAGTAAGGGACCGTGATGATCAGTTCGGTGCCGAAACCCTTTTGCGACTGCACCCAAACGCTTCCGCCTAAGGCGAGGGCACTTGAGCGGATGGCGTCCATGCCGACCCCGCGGCCCGATGTTTCGGTCACCACTTCGCGAGTGGAGAATTGGCTATCGAAAAGATGTTGAATCACTTGCTCATCGGATTCATGATTGAAAGGAATATTTTTCTTTTTCAAGGTGGCGCGAATGCGTACGGGGTCGACCCCTTGGCCATCGTCTTGGATCCGAATTTTCAAGTTTGCATCCGCCGGCTGCCATTCAAAGTAAACTTCGATCCGGCCCGCACTCGGTTTACCCGCGGCCTCACGTGCCGAAGGAAATTCAATGCCGTGGTCCACGGCATTGCGGAAGGCATGAACGAAGGTTGCGAAAAGATTCGAATAGACCTCTGGAAGAACGGGAATATCTTTTCCATGCAGCACCACCGGGAAAACAAGCTTTCCTTCTTTGTGCGCGAGGCGGGCGGTCAATTCGACATAGGGCTCAAAAAATGAACCAATCGGCTCCATGATCAATTCACTGAGCAGCAGCTGCGCGAAGGGTTTTCCAGCGGGCGTGCTCTGCAGATGATCGACGATGCTGCGGATTTTCGAGTAAGACACTTCAATTTGCCGGTCGGGTCCGAGTTGTTTTGCGCCGAGGATTTCCTTTGCTTCGGCGAGAAAATCATCGAAGCGTTCGCGAATTTTTACGCTTTCTTCACGGAGCTGGCGAAGGTCCGCGAAGGCGCGGGTTTGCTTGAAAACATTCAATTGATTTTCAGCCTCGTGGCAAGCCTCGGCCATCGCTTGAACCGAGAAGCTGCTGGCTCCGCCTTTTAAAGTGTGAAGATAGCGATAGATAAACTCTTCATCGGGGGCGGTGTTTTTCATTTCTTGTTCCAGGTCCGCCAAGAGGGATTCGGAATCGCGGATGAAGCGGGCGATTTCCTTTTTACTCTTCACCAAATTGATGATGAGTTTAGCATTTTCTTTTTCTGTTTCGGCCTGCTTTTTTGCGGCGACCAGAGTGGTGATGTCGGAAGCGACCACAACGACTCCGTCCATGCCGCCATTTTCGGCGCGCAGGGGGAAGTATTCAAGGGCAATGTTTTTGCCTTCACTGTGCGGGAAGACATTGGGGCCAAGAGGGGCGAGATCGGCAAAGGGAAGCATTTCGGAAAAGAGGGTGATCATCCATTTTTTAAAGCCATCCATTTTTGCGGGCGGGAGTTTGAGGACATCCCAAATCATGCGGCCTGCTGGCAGACTTTCGATTGTCTCTTCACAGGCCTTTGAATTCACTTCGAGGCAAAGACCTTTTTTGTCGAAAATGAAAAATCCTTGGCCGAGACTATCGAGAAGGGCACTCATCTTTTGATTGAGGCTTGAAATTTCCTTAGTGCGTTCAATCACCTTTTTTTCGAGATTTTTTGAATAGTCTTCGAGTTGTTCCTTCGCCGTCTCGAGATCTTTAATCACATTTTCCTTTTGCTCGAGCTCCGCGCGGTATTTCAATTGTAAACGTTCCTCTAAGGTCACGTCGCGCACAAACAGGATCCACAGGGGCTCTTCGTTCGCTGCTTGAGGAAGGGGTTGCAAGGTGATTTGAATTTTGCCTTTTTCGCCGGAGAGGGTCGTAAACGAAAGTTCTTTGTAGGGAGTGGGCTCCGTCGTGGTGTTCAGGTTTTTGAGGAACTCCAAAGGCTCGGCGAAATGAAAGATACTTTCGAAGAGCATCCCGCGGGTGATTTTGCGAACAGTCAAATCACTGACGATCGCGGCAGTCTCATTACAATAGACGACCTTCTGCTCGGCATTTAAGACGAAGACGGGCTCGAGGAGAGTATCGAAGAGTGTATAAGCTAAACTCATTCTGCCTTGCCATGGGTTGATTGAGAGGCGTTTTCTCTACTCTCTCATCGGCAGAAAAGGAGCCTTCTTCTACGGACCTAGGGCTAAGTTCCCAGAGGGCGGTGCAAGCCGTATGAAATGAGCTTCGGGGCGAGTGTCTCAAAATAAAACTAGACTCGATGAAAAGTTGACTACAGCCGTAGTATTGGTAGACTACAAATGTAGTTTACGAGGTGAAAATGAAAAATATCCCCCGCCTAGGCGAGCAAGAAAATGAAATTCTGCGCTATATTTCTCAGTGTGGCCACCCGACGGTTCGCGAGGTGGCCGCTTACTTTGAGCGCGAGAGGTCTTTGGCGCGTACGACGATTTTGACCGTGATGGAAAGGCTGCGCAAAAAAGGTTTTTTGCACCGGGCGAAGGTCGATGGCATTTTCCGTTACTCCGAAAAAATTGAAACCGCTACGATCATGAAAAGTAAAGTCAGTGAATTTATCGAGCGAACCTTAGGGGGATCCTTGACCCCCTTGATTAATCATTTCGCGGGCCACGAGGCTCTGTCGCCGGAGGAAATAGAAAAGCTCCGCGCCATCGTGGAAGGTTTTGATCGATCGAAAGAGAAGGCCAAATGAGCTTAAACTTTTCTTTTCTCGATTTTTTTTGGAAGCTCTTGATCATTGTTGCCCTCTCTTCGAGTATTATTTTTGGAACCTTCCTGTCCGTTCGGTTTTTCAGCGGGAAGATCACCGGTCGTTTTTACAATCGAATCTGCCAATGGTCCCTCGTCAGCGTGGGAGCAGCGGTGGTGCTGGGAACTTTTTTGCTTTCCACCGTCGATCAGGATTTGCAAGAACGCTGTTACGGGAGTTTCGCTCGTTTGCACGGCGCCTTCGGAGTCACGCGATGGCTTGCGGTTATATGGATCTTCGGGATTTTGGTTTTGCTGAGCAAAGACATTTTCGGCTATCGCCGTTTCAGCAGTGATCTCCAGAAAAATATCCTTGAGAAAAGGGCAGACTATCTTGTTTCGAGTAATGAGTATACTCCGCTGACTTTTGGGCTTTTGCGGGGAAAAATCGTGATTCCTTTGTGGCTAGCAAACCAAAAAGACTCGTTGATTCATATCCTTGCGCACGAAGCCGTCCACCTCAGAAACCGTGACATTCTGTGGAATTTGCTCTCCTTGTGCATCTTGCGCCTAGCGTGGTTCAATCCTTTGGTTTTTATTTTTGATCGCCGTCGCCTGCTGGCTCTCGAAATGGCGACGGATGAAGAGGCCATTGAGAAAAATCAATTCAATCCGTCTGACTACGCCAAAACGCTCCTGCAGGTGATGCAGGTTTACCCAACGAGTCCAAGTTCGCTGGCCTTGGGTGCCACGGCCGGTTTTTCGCATATGAAGGCGCGGCTAGAAAACCTGAGTTTTCGCAGCCGCCAGCGGAGTCCCTTTCGCTATCGGCTTTTTGTTTTGCTGATGATGAGTGGGGGCTGGATTTTCGGTCTGACAGAGGCTTTGGCTTCAATCAAAATGAGGCCCGCTTCCGCGGCGAACGAGCGGATGTGCTATCAAGTTCAACATGAAAAAATTATTGAGAATTGGCTGAGCCTGCGATCCGAAACGAATAAGTGTGAATAGTTAAATAAATAAACGACAAGGGAAGCTTTTCTTTCTCTCGCGCGAGAAAGCGGTTTTCTATTGCCAAAACAAAGGATGAAAGATGAAAAAAATTATTTTAGCCGGCTGCTTCTTGGGTCTTGGAGCTTGCTCGACAAGTGACAAGCAGGTGGCGGATCTCTTGAAGAAAAATCCGAAACTTGTTTTTGATACGATCGAAGAAAACCCGGAGCAATTCATTGAAGTGGTCAACCGGGCGGCCCGCAAAGCGCAAGAGGGTCAACAGCAAAAGCAGTTGACAGAAATGAAACAGCAGCAGGAGCTGCAAATGAAAACTCCTTTGCGGCCGGTGCTCGCGAAGGGGCGTGCTTTGATCAGCTCGCCGAATGCGCCCATCACTATTGTGGAGTACGCGGATTTCCAGTGTCCCGCCTGCGGGATGGCTTACAATAATTTGAAAGCCATCAAAGAAAAATACAAAGGGAGAATTAATTTTTACTACAAGAACATGCCCCTGGATTTTCACAAGATGGCCTATCCTTCGGCGCTTTATTATGAGGCCATTGGCCGCCAAGACCGCGCAATGGCCTTGAAATTTCATGAATATCTTTTTGAAAACCAAGGCCAGCTGCGCGATGCAGCCTTCTTGAAGAGCGTCGCTAAAAAAATCGGCGTGAATGAAAGTAAATTGACCGCCGACTTGAAGAGCCCCGAGATTCAAAAAATCATCAAAGAGGATATGCAGGAATTTGAGGCTTTCGGCTTCACCGGAACGCCGGTGATTTTAGTGAACGGTGTCGCCCTTCACGGCGCGCAGCCCGTTGAAGAAATTGAGCGAGTGATTGGTTTGACCACGGGATCTTCTGCGCAGGGGGCTCTCTAAGCGAGGCTTGCTTCAGCTATCAATTGGTTTGTAAGTACCCTTTTCCCTGTCGAATTATTCTGCAGTGTCGATCTTTTAAGGCCTCCGCTGAAGGCTATTTCTGAGCCTTTGTCTAAGTGAGATGAGGACTGTCCCGTCTTGATCCAAGACGGGATTTTTGCGGTTTAGCCTCCCTATTTTATGAGATATTTAAGACTCAGGGGGTTTGTGTGCCTTACAAAACTGTGAGAATCTTTGGTATTGTCTTAGCAATGGTCTGCATTGTCTCTTTTCAAAATTGCAGCAGCAGCATGCAAACTCTTATGGCTACACATCCCACTCAGGCTGCAGAAATTCTGCCTCCCTCGCGTGAAAGTGTCGTTAGTTTCGAGGGCTATGATGTCATGGTGATCGCAGGTCAATCCAATGCAGTCGGCGTGGGTGCCGCCCAAGTGGATGACGAACTGGCCGGAAATAAAGACATCGAAGGTCGAATATTTCAATTGGGTCGTTGCACCTACAATGGAAAACCGGCGAATAAGGTGATCATCCCCGCGACCGATCCTCTTCAACACTGGGGATGTGATGTGGAGGGCGCTTCTCCGAATAAAAAAGGCTTTGGCCTTCCCTTTGCCCGCCGCTACGTCCAAAAATTTCTTCAACCCGGCCGCCGCGTTTTGCTCCTGCCGGTGGCGAAATCGGGAAGTTCGATTTTAGCTTGGCAAAAGGATGCGAGGAATCGCCCGAACGTGAAGGATTACCAAGAAGCTGTTTTCTATTCCGATATGTTAGATCGTCTGAACTTTGTGTTGAAGGATTCGCGCAATCGTCTGGTCGCCTTCCATTGGCAGCAAGGCGAAACAGATATGGGTTTTATTAAAAATAAAGCGGATTATAATAAAATTGTCACCGCGATGATGTCGAGCGCGGACGACTACCGCAGCAATCTGATTCGCCTTTTCAGTCAATTCAAGGCCGATGTTCCCCAAGCGGCCAATATGGCGATTCTGATGGGTGAGCCCAGTTACGAAAATCCAGCGCGCTGGACCTCGCCGAAAGTTCCCTACCTTCCTGCAGAAAAAGTCGTTTCCGTCATGCGTGACGTGGCTAAAAGTGCTCACTGTGGGGCCTTCATTGAGAGTGATGGCTTATTGAGTAACTCGGCTCCTAAAATGGTCAGCACCAAGGACTATGTTCACTTCTCGGGAGATGGGCAAATTGAAATGGGACGCCGTCGTTTCAAGGCCTATGAAGGCCTTTCGCAAGTCTGTCAGCAAAAGCCGGTGACGGTCGCCGATTCGGATCTGTATGATTATTTGGTCATGGACACATGCCTGGATAAAAATGGTGTGCAAGTGAGTCCCCTGGACGCGGAATGCGTGAAAAGACGCAATCTCGAGGTGGGCGAATCGATTTACTTTACGGGATCCTCTCCGGGAGCAAAATCTATTTATATTTACAATTTCCCGATTGCGACGGCGGGTAAAGACAAGGCCGGGAATTCCTATCCTCTTATTTTACACTGGATCGACCACGACAATGCAGGGACCTTTGGCACTTTCGAACCGAATGTGGGTGGTGGAAGCGATAATGTGGGAATCGTCTCGATGATTCCCAAAACTGAGGCTGAGGGCGGTGGTTACCGTGCGGTCGATATGGTTTCGACCGGAGGAATAAATGTCAACTTTGAACTCGGAACGAATTCAACCGGCTCTGAAAAAGGTGTCGGTCGATTCAATAACAGTTGGGTTTTAGGTGAGAGCTTTGCTAACGATCGAACCGGTCTGGATAATGTGCCGGCCGTCGGGGTCGTTCACTATGACCTTTTCCAAGAGAAACTAGTGAGTCTCAAGATGCCCACTCTCACGGGCCCAAAGCCCCCTCCTTTGCAAGCGGATAGTATGACGGGACACTACTTGAGCCTGCGCATTCGTCTCGATAAATTTCAATTTGGTGGGGCCACCGCGGCCTCTGCGCAACCCAACCAAGTTTTAGATACCCTCATTGAAAATAAATATGCGGACGGAATCTCTCCGGGATCCCCGGGTGATGCGGGTTCCGTCGAACGGGTTTATCTGACACGTGAACTGGGGATCACACGCTGGGAAGCCTGGAAGCGCAGTGATCATCCTTCGGTGACCGGAAAAGATTCAGAGCACACCACGGCTGATTTTTTTGAAGCGGCAAACAAAGCCTATGCGAATTGCAGTCCTCCGGCGACCTACCTGACTTATGAGGTCACTCCAGGATTCCATATGAATGACGTGGTGCCCGTGACGAGCGGTCCCTTTTCTCCATACTACATTCAGGAAGTGACAGCGATGGACAGTAAAGGTGTCTGGCAGAAAGCCACTTGGATTCTGCAGACCTGTGCGGATTGGTCGAAGGTGGTGCGCATGAAAGCACCGGTCGTCCCTTCGTTAATCACGCCGAGCAGTCTGACCGCGCCTTCTAATACTCCGCAAAATAAGATGCTGTATAATCTCTTGCAGTACTTTACATCGATTTGAGAAAAGATGTCTTCGTTCAGCTGCGGCGGCAAATAATTTCGGTCTGAAAGCAGATGCCTCGCACTCAAGATGGGATTCCGTTCCATCGATCTTACGAAGGTCGATCCTCAATGAAGGCTTACCGACTTGCAATAATGAAATAAAATGGGGCTTGTCCAATCAAGACATGCCTCGTCAGATTTTCGCGCAGACTCTGTCATGCAAACCATGATATATTTATATGGCTAATGAGGCGGGTCAAATGTTCAAAAACAAAAGAAATCATTTCGATTATATCGCGACCGCCGCCGTGATTTGCATGCTGATCTCGTTTCTCGCCCTGATCGGTTGGGCCTTCGATATCGAGACGCTCAAATCCGGCCTGCCGGGTTATATCACCATGAAGGTCAATACGGCGATTCTTTTTGGTTTGATGGCGCTGACTTTGTTGACTGTAAGAAAAAAGAGTCCCTCTTTACTTTACCTTCCGGCCCTTTTTTCGGTGCTCGTCATTTTGGCCAGTTCGGCGACCTTGGCTGAATATTTAATGTCCATTGATTTGGGCATTGATCAAATTTTTGTCAAGGATTGGCAAGGGGTGGGAGGGCGTTTTCCTCCGGGCCGTCTTGCACCGATCACAGCTCTTAATTTTATTTTTCTTTCGCTCTCTTTTCTCATCGATTATTTCCGTGGGCGAAGAGCCGCGGTCCTAAGTCAGCTGTGTGCTGCCCTTGTTTTGTTTGCCTCTGTCCAGGGCCTTGTCGGTTACGTGATTGGTTTGACCTATCTTTTTGGATCGGCCTTTTACACCCAAATGGCCATTCACACGGCTCTCGCGTTCAGCTTGCTTGCGAGCGCTAAGTTGCTTCTTCATCGTGATCGTGGTTTCGTGCAAAGTTTCACGGCAAAGAGTCCCACAGCCCGCATGACTCGATGGATGCTGATCATGGCGGCCTTCGTCCCTCCGCTGGTGAAGTGGGTGGGGCAACTGGGCCTCAATGCTGGTCTTTATGATCAGGATTTTTCGCAATTGATTCAAATTTTTGGGATCACGGCTTTAATGGCGGTGCTTATCGTGACAGCCGGGGGGGCCCTCTTTCGCACTGAGCTCGAAAGGATGAAGAGGCAGGTCGAGCTTTTAGAAAGTGAAGAAAAATTCCGCGTGCTCGTAGAAACCACCGCGCAAATTGTTTGGACGGCGAACTCTGCAGGAGCGCGCGTCGAGGATTCACCTTCTTGGCGAGCCTTTACGGGACAAACTGTCGCGCAGTGGCAGGACGGAGGGTGGAGGCAAGCAATTCATCCTGATGATCGCGAGAAAGTCCTCAAAAAATGGCAGGAAGCCGTTCATCTGCAAAGTCATTATGAGGTCGAGTATCGGCTCATCCATCACGCTAGCCAGACTTGGCGTTGGACTCTCGCGCGGGCCACGCCGCTTCTTTCTGAAAAAGGAGAACCGCGCGGCTGGATCGGGATGAATTCAGATATTCATGAACGCAAAATGATCGAAATCGATTTAAAAAAAGCAAAAGAAGAAGCCGAGCGGGCCAATCAACTGAAGTCGGCTTTTCTCGCCAATATGTCTCACGAAATTCGTACTCCGCTAGGAGCGATGATCGGTTTTGCTGACATTCTGCGGGACGCTGACGTGAGCGGCCCTGAACGCTCCGAATACCTCGACGTGATCATGCGAAACGGGGAACAACTTGCGGTTCTCATCAATGATATTCTTGATCTCTCGAAGGTGGAGGCGGGCCATTTGACCCTGGAGTACGGCCCTTGTCGCATTCGGGAAGTGCTTGCAGAAGTCGCTGCTCTTTTTAAACTCAAAGCCCATCAAAAAGGTTTGCAAATTATTTTTGAAGTTGATCCTTCGGCCCCGGACGAGATCAGGAGTGATCGGCTTCGCATGAAACAAATTCTTGTGAACATCATCGGTAACGCTATCAAATTCACCAGTTCAGGTCGGGTGCACATTAAGGCCCAGGCTTGGATCTCTGCGGATGGCAGGCAAGGATTGGCATTTGAAATTGAGGATACGGGAATTGGGATCTCTCCTTCCCAGCTTGAAAGCGTCTTTGATGTTTTTGTCCAAGCGGATGGCTCAGTGACAAGACGCTTTGGGGGAACGGGGCTGGGCCTTTCTCTTTCGCGGAAGCTCGCCCGTGCCCTCGGTGGAGATGTCACTGTTCAGAAAAGCGTCGAGGGTCAAGGTACGGTGTTTTTGGTTAAACTGAGTTCTCCCGCTTTGGATCTAGCGCAAGAAACGCGTCCGGCGACTGCGCGGTCAAGTTCTTCACGCGGCCTCGCACTTGCTGGGCTTTATATTTTAGTTGTGGATGATGCTCCTGACAATCAGCAGCTTATTCGTCATAACTTGATCAAACGAGGCGCCACGGTGGATTCGGCCGAAAATGGTTTGCTCGGCCTGCAGAGGGCGCTCGCGGCACCCTATGACATTATTTTGATGGATATACAGATGGAAATTATGGATGGTTATACCGCCACTCGAAAATTGCGTGAAGCGGGATTCGCTAAACCGATCATCGCGTTGACGGCCCACGCGATGAGGGAAGTGCGCAAGCGCTGCTTGGACGTGGGGTGCAACGATCATCTGGCCAAACCGATTGATTTCACCGATCTCACGACAGTGATCGTTCGGTACACCGCGCACTGATCGCTTAGACGAGTTAAAGAAAAATGCTTGTGCACAGGGTTTTCCGCTCAATTCTTGACTTGCAGGTCCTTCCTCTTTCACCGATCCTTGTGAGGAGTTGCTGAGGGGGGATGAGATGGCGAGGGCCGCAGGTTTTAATAAAATTCGTTTGCTTCTTCAATTGAGCGTTCTCGCCGAAAAAAGTCCTTTGGCAAATGAATCTTTCGTTGAAGGACTTGAAGAGATCCGTTGGAATCGCCGGCAAATTCTCAAGCGCTCGCTTGAAGTGGCCGCGACGCTGCCTCTATTGGGACTTGCGGCTTGCGTGAATCAGCAGGTGACAAAAAAGGACTCTTCTTCGAACCTTATTTCTTTGCGAAAAGCAGGCAATGAAGATCCTGTTGTGATCATCGGCGCGGGCACAGCTGGTCTCACGGCGGCCTACAGGCTCAGGAAAGCGGGAGTTCCTTGCGTGATCTACGAGGCGAGTGCGCGGGTGGGTGGGCGCATGTTCACGCAACATGATTTTAATAGCGATGGAATGTTCTGCGAACGTGGCGGGGAGTGGGTAGACACGAATCATACGGAGCTCATTCAAATCTGCCAGGAGTTGGGATTGCCTCTGCAATCTGTGCAAGACGCGGATCCTTTGCGACACGAGATTTTCTTCATCCACGGGAAATTTCGCAGTGAACAAGAGTTGTTGCGGGAATTCCGGCCGCTCGCGAAACATCTTGCCAGTGATCTGCAAAAGATTTTTGGAACCTCGGAGGTAGAAGTCCCTCACTATTTAAAACCTTTCCAGAGTCTTCCTTACGATCGCTTGTCCGTGCATGAATATTTAAACTCAAAACAAAGCGATGTCGCGCGTTGGGTGCTTGATCTTGTCGAGATCTGTTATAAGGGTGAGTTTGGGCTCGAGACGGATCAGCAATCCGCACTGAATCTTCTTTGTCAAATTGATGCTCATCCTAAAGAGGAAATCCATCTGCTTGGGCTTAGCGATGAGTCGCTGCGCATTCAGGGAGGCAATTCAGCTTTGCCCGAAAGACTTAAGGACCTTTTGCAGGGGGACACCGTCATCCAGTTTGAGCATGAGCTTTTGTCGATTCGTGAGCAGGGCCGAAGCCTTGCGTTGAGTTTTAGTAATCAAGGCCGTACGATCGATGTCAAAGCCACTCAAGTGATCAGTGCGATTCCCTTCACGATTCTTCGAGGTCTCGATGGCCTGAGCACGTTAGGGTTAAGTCCCCGCAAAATGAAATGCATCCGGGAGCTCGGTTACGGTAGCAATGCAAAAATGGTGATGGGTTTTAAAAATCGTTATTGGCGTGGGAAGTCTCATCACAAATCAAACGGCGTCATTTACTCGGATACCCCAAGTCAGGAATTTTGGGAAACCAGCCGTCAGCAGCCCGGTCAAAGGGGCATTATCACCAGTTTTGTCGGTGGGTATGCGGGGCGTGATCTGTCGGGAAAAAGTGTCCAGAGAACTCTGAACGACTTCGCTGGTATTTTCCCAGGTGGACTCGAGGACTACGATCATAATTTTGCCCTTCAGCACTGGCCTTCGGCGCCTTTCGTCAAAGCCAGTTATATTTGCCCCCAACCCGGGCAATACAATGAACTCATCGGGAGCGCCGGCGAGCCTGAGCTTCAGGGGCGGTTGCTTTTTGCGGGCGAGCATACAAGCCTAAGCTTTAGTGGATTTATGAACGGCGCCGTCAATTCAGGAAATCGCGTAGCTGAAGAGGTTCTCCAGTTGCGCGAAAAGAAAAACTCCCAGGCGAAGTCAGGATAGAGGGGCTAGCTCTATTTTTTCTGTTTTGCGGCCATCGCTTGACGGTGTTGAGCGCAAATGCCGATATCGCTTTGAAGGTTACCGGTGGCGGTGAAATTCTTCACGCTTTGACCTTTTAAAAGGGGATGCAGACATTGAGCCTCGTTCTTCGCACTGCCGTTGTACCCCGCTGTTTCGCAAGCCGCAATCACTCGCAAACAGGCTTCGTGGCCCCCTTTAAAAGTGTTATCGGCGCGCGCCACGGAAAGGGTCGTAGAAATGAAAGAAATCAAAAGAATTATTTTGTTCGGCATAGAAAGTCCTTTGGTGATTCTTAACAAATGTTAAGAGGAGCATCTATCAAAACACAGCGAATTTAAAATGCAAAAGAATAATTCTTGGAATGGCTCGCGAAGTCTAAGGCCCTTTTGTTCCGGCGAGATGACCATGATCGTCCACCTGAAGGTTTTCATCGTATTTTGCTCCATGCCACTCGTAATTATTCTGAGTAGAGAATTCCTTTGACAGCTCTTCGTCCAAAGTGAAATTCAACTTCTTCCCTTTCTTGACTTGAACATAAACCAGATAAGGGTCGTAGGCCGAGGAGGGACCGGTGGGCTCGCCGTGGCCTCCGGCTTTCACAAGATCAAGTAATTTATCTTTATTTCGATCTTCAAAACGCCCAGAAATAGGGCCCGAGTATATAACCGAGGGATTTTTTTGAAACTGAATCAAAGTGGTTTTAAAATTATAACTCGAAGATTCTTCTAGAATATAAAGATAAATGTCTGTTACGGCAGGTCCTAACTTCAAAACTTGAATCCACTTGCCGCCGCCTAAGACGTGTCGGCCCTTCTCTTTCGTTTCGCGACCGCATTTTTTCTTGAGAGTGAGGATGTCCTTTTTGCCTTTTTTGAGCACAATATGATCATAATCACAGAACTCGGCGGGGCCAAAAAATTGCGCTTCGTAAGAGATTTTGCCGCTTTTAAATTTTTCGGTTTCTAAAAGTTCACCCTTTGGCGCGGCCCAGGCGGTCAACTGCAAAAGGACAGAAGTACCAATCATTAAAAAAAGAAATGGATTTTTCATGTCTTTAGCCTGACAAAGGTGAACGTGCGGGTCAATGCCCTCCCTCATTCGACATGGAGCATTCAATTTGTAACAACCTTGGGATTGCTGCCCTAAATTCATTGTCACATGCTGAGACAAGGTTTTCCTCGAGGACCGCTTGAGCCTTGTAGAAGTATTGAGCTCTTGCTAAATCCTTCATCAGGCTCTTCTCATTTTGATTCGTCCAGTTCCTATTCTTTCTTGATGGTGGTGGAAAAGAATTTGCATGACTCAAAGTTATCGGGGGGAAAATGGAAAAGTTTTTTTACGAAGTTCGTCCTTACGCATTTGCAGGCATGGCACTCAAGTTTATTTTTAATTCCACCTATAGCTCGGCCCTGATGCAGGCCTCTTGCTTGCTTCTTTTGGCTGTGACATCCATTATTATTGGCGCCCGATTACAGCATCGCGGGAGAATCAGTCGTTAATTTTTTACTGAAGAAGAGAAGGGAGATAAGTTGTTATCTCCCTGAAGTTAGCGAGTGTCGCAATTTGGTACAGTCCTGTTGTTAAATCCTCGGTTCATTTTTTCTCAAAATGAAATTGAAAACAATTATTCTGAATATAAAAGCCCGTAAATCCTATGGGTAAAATATTAAATTCCGATAAAGAACAGAGAGACAATAGAGAAACATTGAAGGGCGTCCTGTCTTCTTTGCGTGCGCGCGAGAGTTGGAGAGCAGCACCACAGGAATTTATGTCAGTGGCTCTAATACCTATGTTTCGTCATCCATTGGCGTCGCTATCCCGACGAAGGGTGGAACTCTAGCCAAACCCCGCTCAATCCCGGTCCCGTCAAAATCAAACACAGGGTCATTCACTTTTAGCGGATCTGAACAGCGGCCTTGGAAATTTCAAAGGGCACTTACTTGAAGATCAGCTTTAATCGCTCTTTCCGTCGTCAAAAAGCACAGATGTCGAATTCGCATTGCTTCCTAAAAGAGGTTTCGCGATACGAAAAATCCCGCCGCGAATCATAACTCCCGTTTTGGCCTGGGAAGAATCCAGAGTCGGCTTTCCCCTTGTATGGAGCATCACTCCATTTAATATTGCTTTATCTTGGGAATTTGTTCCCTGAATTTTCAAAGCAACGCCCAGAGTCTGTCCTAACCAAGGGAAGTCCACGCGCAAAAAACTGACGTTTGCAAAAGAGCCGCCCGATTGATAGGGATGATCGGCGCCCATGCCGAAAAAGCTTAAAAATCCTGGACGCACCGTCGACGAAAGTGAGACGGCATGAGTGCCGATGCCGCCGCGGATGTAGGCGCTCTGGACTCCTTCGAGGTTGGTGACATTACCTACGATTTTAAGGGAGCTCATCGCACGGCAAGAAGCCATAGTCTCCCAATCACAGTAAGCCGTTTCCATTAACATGCGCACGCCGTTGATGGGTTTATCAGCAGTGCCGTAAAGATGCACGCCCGAAATTCCAGTAAGGCCCGTATAGCGATTGTAGTAAAAACTTAGATTTTTTGAATCTGTCACCGCGACGGCATTTTTGGCATTCAGGATGCTCAAGCGTTCGAGGAGGATAGAATCGCCTTCACTGATAACGATGGCCGAAGCGGGCAAAACTTTCCCCTCACCGCTCAGTGTGAGGTCGCGGAGGGCATGACCTTGACCCATCAACACCACCTGCGCCTTGTCGTTCATGAGCGAAAATTTCACGCTCATCGAACGGCTGGACCCACGGATCTCGATAGGTCGGCAAGTTGAAGCGATGCGAACGGCATCATTTAATATGACACTCTGGCGTCCGATCACGAGCACCCCGCCCGTTGAACAGAGATCGTTGATCGCGCTTTGCAGTTCGGTATCTGTTCCGGCTTGAAACAAGACAAACGGCCCCGTTCGCCCGAGCGAACGTCTCTGAAAAAGGGTCGTGATACCAGGCCCATAATCATAGACGCTGGGGCTCCAGGCGCTTTGGTTGATCAGCGTGGCTTGAACCGAAGTCGGCATCGAAGTGAGGCGAACGACGTGATTTTGCACGCCGGTGATTGTTCCCCCGCGGATGTTGAGATCGGTGAGTCCAGCCCCCAGGACAATGCCGGCAGAGGACGCGCCACCGCCTTGAATTTTCGGATTGATGATATTTACAAGTCGGGTTGACGAGACGCGAATGCCCGCCTTGCCACAACCGGTCACTTCGATGTCATGAAGTTGCGCTTGGGCGATGAATTGGTTTCCGATCGCGATGCCCACGCCTTGGCAATTGCTAATGCGTACTCCGGCGAACTGAATTCCTAAGCCGGATTCGAAATGCATCCCATCGATGCTTTGATCGCGCAAAACGATATTCTGCCCCGACAGATAACGAAAAGAATTTTTCATGTCGGGGGGGGCGTAAAATCCGTATTTTCCACCAACAAACTCAATTTCGTGAAAGTTAAAAGAGGCCGCGTTGCCGGCAAAGACCCACGCCCCGCCTCCGTTGAGCGCTTCTCCACGAATCCGGAAAAAAGAAATCACGTCAGACTTTATATCAAGGCTTGCGGCATCAGGGGCAATTTCGAAAACACGTGGGCCGTTCGCCACTTTGATGTTGATGTCTTCAAAAGTCACGTTATTGGTGTCTTGAATTGTTGCGAATTCATAAATCTCTTCGGCGTCGATTCTGGACATCATGCAATTGGCGCATTTACGCAGTGAAAATAATTTTGAGGCCGTGGTCGGAACTTCCGCCGCGATTCGCAGATCCGAAATCGTCAGGAACTGGACATTTTGCCCAATTAAAAAAAGCTGTTTTGAGCTGGCTTTTAAGACCAATCGGGATTTTGTGGCGGCATCTCCCGAACCCGCGATCGTCACGCCCGAGGCATTGCTGATCGACAGCGTACTTGTGCAGTAGCTTGCATTCGGCGGGAAAAGGTAAGTCATATTTTTTAGACCGGCCTTTGCAAAGACCGCCTCTAGAAATTTTTTATTATCGGAAGCGCTGAACGAATCGCAAGGGACTAAGCGCAGGCCGCCAATATCGGCGGAGCCCAAATCGACGATGCCGAAGGCAATCTGTTGCTCGAAGCTCATCTGGGCTACTTTCAGACGTAAGCCGTCAGAGACGAGATCTTGAGAGGGCGTAGGGGACGGTGTAGGAGCGTCGGGCACAGCGTCCTTTTTGGGTTGAACCACATTCGCCGAGAGGCTCGACTCTTCTTGGCTCAGCGGAGCCAGTCCCTGATTGCCACCGCAGTTTTGAAAAAGACTGAGCTGCAGAATTAAAAAGCAAACTAAGAAGACTCGACTTTTCATTTTCATCGTTGCGTTCCTTGTGAAGACTTCAATTGATCAAATCTCAAAGTGAGATGGCTGGTCGCCATTTTAACCCACACTATTCATTGCAATTTAATCACCAAGATTAGAAGAATTCACGCTTCGTTCACAGTCCATCGTCTGTCGAACTGAACGCAATTGATAATAAGATAAACATCTCAAATGAAGACACTTCAGTTTTTATTTACAAGCCGTCAGAGGAAGATACAAGGGCAATCATTTCGGTAAGAATTCACCCTTTGCAAATAAAACTCTTCAATGCTGCACTCCTCAGCTCAGGGTCCATTTTCAAAAAGATTTCTCAAGCCAACGGCCTTTGAGGATTTGAGATAGACCGCGTCCCACGCGCTCGATTTCAGAAATGCAAAAGCTTGGGCGGCATTTGCAAAATGCAAATAGTCCGCGGAAGGCCATCCGCAGGCAAGAGCCTCCTCGCCAATCCATAGGGCGCAGTCCCCGACCGTGATCAAAAGGGGGTTCGATTGACCATAATCATTTTGCAGCAGGTCCTGTCCTATAGAGCGGTGCAGAGCCTCCGTTTCGGCTCCCAATTCTAAGATGTCCCCTAGAAGCAAAACTCTTTTTCCTGACGGAAAAATCTGCAAAAATTGGCGCACTCCGAGGAGCATGCTTTCGGGACTGGCATTGAAGGCGTCATTGATAATCTTTTTTCCGTTCCAAGTGAGCAGCTCAAAGCGAGAACGGGCGCCTCGAAAAGACTCCACTCCAGAAATAATCTCGGTCCAACCGATTTCCATCGCGCGCGCGATGGCCATGGCCGCCGCAACGTTCAGGCCAAAGGCAGGCGCCAAACTGACTCGGCGGCACGACAGCGTCTGGTCTTCCGCCTGAAAGCGCAGAAAGTCCTGACCCTCTTCAAGAAGTCTGTAATTCGCTTCGGGGTGAAGGCCAAAGCTAAGGGTAGACCCTTTCTGCGCCATTGCATATTCATACATAAAAGGATCATCATGAAACACGATCTTCGCGCGCAAAGAGGGCGTGCTCAAAAGAGATAGTTTTGTTCGTCGCAAATTTTCCAAAGAACCGAATTCACCGAGGTGGGCGGTTCCGATATTGAGCAAGCAAGCAATGTGGGGCCTCAAAAAATCTAAAGGAGCCTTGAAGTCTTCGATTCGTCTTGCACCCACTTCAAAGATCGCCTGCTGGCACTGCGGGGACAAAGCTAAAATCTGCGAGGCTAAGGCCACTTTGGTATTTTGATTTTCCGGCGAAAAGTGAAAGACGTTTTCGCTTCGAGCCAGGATGGCCGCCAAAAGTTCTTTCACCGTCGTTTTGCCGTTGCTTCCAGCGACCACCGCGATCTTAGTCTGCAATTTTTCTCGCTTTTGCCGGGCTAAACTATAGAGAGTCTCTCTTAAGTCGGTGACCGGCTCTGCCGCTGCGGTTCCAAAGGTTTGTGGATCGATATGGCCCGCTTGGTAAAAAAATCCGCTCGCCCCTCGCAAGAGGGCTTCCGGAATGCGAAAATGCTGATCCACTCCTTGCACATCGACGGGCAAAAACCAGTCTCCGGGATTGATCTCTGAAGGAATTGTTTTTATTTTTTCAAAGGTGGGCATAGCAGACTTTCATGAAGATCTAGAAAAGTGAAAAGATTGTGTTAAAATTAATCGTCGTCATATCCAGAGCTATTTTTTCCGGAAAAGAGCTGATGAACGGCGTAAAATAAATATCGCGGGTGAAGGCATAACCCAAGCCCCATTTCTGCGTGGTGGTCTTTGCCAGTAATCTTCCGCGATCGGTCTCGCTGCGAGGATTCCAAAAAGCAAAGCCTAGCCCCGTATAGACATTCAATTTATCATTCACATTGTATTTCACAGAGGGATTGAAACCAATATTTTCCTGTCGGACCTTGCCGTCCTTCGCCATCCAGGCACGAGAAAAAAAATAGTAAGCCAAAGTGCCGTCTAAACCGAGCGCAAGTCCGCTGGTTCCAAACTCATAAATCGAAGAGAGCGAGTAATTGAGACTGGAAACCTCACTGACCGCACGGAGGGTAGACGTCGTAATCAGGGCGGCCCCCACCGAGCTCACCATCTGGATGCCGAAGGCTTGCAAGGCGCGGTCATAACTGAGAAAGGGATTGTTAATGTCAGCCCGTTGCCCCTCATGGAAAATATACTGATCGCTGAGTCCCGCCGTTAAACTCAGCGAAGATTTCGAATCGAATCGATAACGGCCTCCAAAAGAGCCCGTCAGAGCCGTTGCCGTGACCGCCACCGTGCCGTCGGGATTGGGTTGGTCTTTGGCCTCGAGATCCCCTAGCGGAGGACCGCTGTAAGAAAAATTAAAGCGCAAACTGTAGTGCGAGAGGGACCCTGCATTCGCTTTTAAAACGCTGTCGGTGATGTCTTGATTTTCAGAGAATTTACTATTCTCCGACGAAACTTCGTCGGCCGGCGCAAGCGCAGCAGAGCCTTCGGCCGCATCACAAAGCCGACCACCGAAAGCAAAAGAAAAAGCTAAAACCATCAAAACCAAACGATTCATGAAAACCTTTGAACTCACTTAAAGACCAGTTATCACCAGCAAATCCCTCAAGCAAGGAAATCGCGATAAAGCGGCTCAAGATCTCATTTAGATGACCCTTCGTTTTCAATTCGCGATCAACACGCGTCGGGCTATTTGTCGTACAAAAAAATCAAGTTCGAGAAGAATCACGACATTGCTAGCCTCGCGAAATTGGCTGCACCATTGAGTCCCGAGCTTGAAAAATTACTTGAAGAGGCGTCGGTTCTGACGGCCTTTGCGATTCAGTTCCGCTATCCCGATGCCGCAAAGGCTGAGCCCACTTTGGAAGACTCCAAGTTTTCAATTCGAGTCGCCAAGGCGATTTGCGAAAAGATGTTACAGCTCATTCCCTTTGAGGGCTCTATGGAATTCTGAATCCACCAGCCAAAACGGGATCTTTTGTTCGAGTCGGTCACTAAGTCAAATCTCTCCTGATTCTTAGAAAACTCGCCGGAATCAGGAGCCGTCAGTGTTCTGGTTTGACGGCCCATCAAGATTTAAGTGTCATGGGGTGCGCCCCTTAAGCTAGACAGTGCTCCAAATAGTTTTAGTACAGACCCGGTTGGCCTTATGGCGGCTTCGTGTTAAGGCACGGGCTGCGGAAAAGGACTGACAGACTTGGAAATATTCACTCCCCTCGAAGTAAGAGAAAAGCGCCCGCCAGGTCGTCGCTCTAAGCATTCGGCATCTTATCAGCTTATGGTTGCCCAGAAGGTTGTCGACGATGGCATGAGCTATCGCGAGGC
>WBZN01000152.1_pt1 | contig 95234 bp, 89 predicted proteins | sample 5204281 | NCBI WGS metagenome assembly WBZN01 (sample SAMN12344347, study PRJNA552823) | activated sludge metagenome | biome: Activated sludge suspended growth; feature: Nitrification reactor; material: Wastewater; isolation source: activated sludge from nitrification reactor of wastewater... | reverse complement strand
GCCATGATGAACTCCTTCAACTATGGATATCGTGTGGGTGGGATCACATTGGACGAAAAAACGCCGTGACAATAGCAGATGCCTCGACGCCACTGCAAGTTGATCGAGATCCACACCCGATTCATCGCAGCCTCCTCGCGCTCCGGTCAGTGATTCACACGCGGCTCGTCCTGGAGAATCCGGGCTAGCATGCGCCCTGGCGATGTGATACCCTTCGAAGATTGGCGATTGGGCACCCTGGCGTTGCGCAATCAAGGAAATCAAGTATCACTCGAAGTCTGTAACCAACACCATTCCTGTGGCGTAGGACGCCGCAGCGAAGCCCCGTCCCCGGGGCGATAAGGGCTGGCGCATGTCGCGCGGAATTATTTTTGGCGTAGGGCTATTTGCACTCACCTTGTTGGCGTTCATCTGTATCCCTCGACACCTGCCGGTCACGTCGTCGGCGACCGGCCACTCATCGTTCAGCGCTCATATTGAAAACGGGCACCTCACGCTCTCGGGCGCCATGGGAAGCGAAGAGGCAAAACTCGCGGCCGTCGCCCGCGCGCAGGAGCTCGCCAAACACCTCAAGTTGCGCGTCACGGACAATCTCGACATCCTTGAAGACGGCGGAGCCTCTGCGTGGGAAAGCGCCGTCCCGGCGCTGCTGACACAGGTCGCGGCGCTCCATCAACACCAGGCCACCCTCTCCGTTTCCGGCCAGACGGCGACGGTCACGGGCGCGGCCGCCAACGGCGACACCAAAACCAAACTCGTGCAGGAGATGACCTCGCTGCTCGGCGCCTCGATGCACGTCCAGGATCACGTCACTGTCGCCTCGTCAGGCCCCGTCTCCCCGTCATCCGCGCCGGCCCCTCCGCCTGCGCACGCCTCCCGTGCCAAGATCCAGGCAGGGTTGGATGACATCCTGCGCGGAGAACATATCGCCTTTGAAAGCAACAGCGCCGGGCTCACCTCCAAGGGACGAGCCGTTATCGATAAAGTCATTCCATCCCTCAAGCGCTCGCCCGAAGCGGTCATCGAAATCGGCGGTCATACCGATTCGTATGGCGACCCGGAGTATAACCTCCAACTCAGCCGAACACGAGCGGAATCGGTTCGGCAATACCTGATTGATCATGGGGTCACCAATCGATTGACCGCCGTGGGATATGGAGCATCCCGCCCGTTGAGCCAGGACCGGACGCGCGCCGCGTCGAAAAAGAACCGGCGGATTGAATTTCGCGTGAAAGAGGAACGGTGATCGTATGGGAGCCTTAATTCTGCAAATGATCGGCTGCTTACTGGTGGCAACGACCATCGGTCTCATGATGGGGTGGCTGCTGCGCAGTTTCGCCACGTCGGAGAAACGTCAGCAGTTGTCCGAAATTGCCACCAGGCTCCGCGGCCGCGAACATGAATTGGACACGCTGAACCATGAATTAAAAGTGCGCACCTCGGCCGTCCAGATGTTGGAAGGGAAGATGATCGCCTCCGAAGCGGCGCTCAAAGACCTGACCGCCGATCTCGCGACGAAGGTCGACCAACTCTCCACGCTGCAGACCGAAGTCCGGGAGAAAGGGGTACACCTCCATGCGGCCGAACGTGAACGGGATACCCTCAGACGGGAACTCGAGGAAGCTGAAGCCAGGCTTGTGGCGCAGTCGGCGGGGTTCACCGAAATGCAGACGCAGATGGAAAATGCGGAAGACGTGTTGATCAGCCGGGACCAGGAGATCGCCACACTCAAGACCTGGGTCGAGCAACTGGCGCCGAAAGACGCCGAGATCGCCCGCCTACGGGCGCGCGCCGAAGAGCTGGAGCCATTCCGGGAGCACACCCGCCAGTTGGAGCGGGAACTCGAACAGGATCGCGCCCGGGCTTCCGCCGTCATCCAAGGGAAGGACCAGGAACTCGCCCGGCGCCAGACACAGCTCGATGAGAAAGAATCGGAACTCGCTCGCCTGCGGACACAGAATCAGGAGGACCTCGCGCGCTTCACCGAAACGGTGCACCAGCGGGATCAGGATATTCAACGCCTCCGCGCCACGATGGAAGAACTGGAGGTGTTCCGGGGTGAGGTAGAAAAAAAGGAGATCGCCCTCCGCGAGGCTGAAGAACGCCGGGTGATGGAGGTCAGTGAACGGGAGGAAGAAATCGCCGCGCTGCGCAAGCGGCTCGTCGAATACCGGGTCGCCCAGCGGCACCATGCGCAAGCCAAAGGGACCAGCCCCGCCGAACCTGTGTCGCACAGTTCCGCTACCGTCGCGCGCACCGCCGGAAAATCACGCGCCGCGCAGAAAGACGACCTCAAACAGATTCACGGGATCGGGCCGGTGATGGAGCGCGTCTTGAATCGCATGGGCATGTTTACCTTCCGGCAGATCGCCGAATGGAAGGATCAAGACGTCGAACATATGGCTTCGGAACTCGACACGTTCCCGGATCGCATCCGCCACGACAATTGGATCGCCGGCGCCAAGGAACAACATTTTCTGAAATACGGCGAAGAACTGTAGGACGATGCCCCTCAACGCCTCGCCGTTCCTTCTCGAGAATCCAGCCCGCTCGCCGGCGCATCGCCAAAACTCCTCCGCCTGAACAACGAGTCGTCTCTCGCCCCCCCTCGTCACCTTCCGCAGTTCGACCTGCCGATCATCGTTTACGTGACCGCGATGGCCGACGCCACGGCATAGGCGACTGACTTGTTGGCCACGTCTCCATGACTGGTGATGAGTCGATCCGTCGCAAGGTTATGCAGCATGCCGTTGGTCAGCTGATAGGAGCCAGTCGCCTCAAGCAGAGTCAGATCCACGGTGCGAGGGGTCTTCTGGGCCCCGTTGCGGCCGATGCCGCCGTACTTGTCATTCTTATCCCCGATCCCGGCGGCCACCTGGCCAGCCAGCAGGGACGCAATGGGATAGGCGAGACCGACGGCCTTGTCGTTTGCCGTGCAGGTGATAATCGTCGGGCCTGCTACCGCACGTGCGCTGACCACTCGATGAAAAAATCCGTTGTTCACGCCGTCCCACTTCTCCGCGAATCCGTAGTGAGAGAAGGCCGCTTGCAACAAGGAGAGCGTCCTCACGCGGAGGAGCGTGGCCTCGCTGGAACCGGCCACGGCGGCGGTCACGAGGCGCCCTCCGAAACTGTGGCCGATCAGATGCAACTTCATATTCGGCCGATCGACTTGAAGGGCGCGGAGGATCGGATTCACCCCGTTCGTTCCGACCAATCCCGCCCGCTCCTTCATCTGATAGTAGGTGGTATAGTTCAGCGCATTCCGCACGCCGGACCAGATCCCGCTGAAAAATTCCCCCAATCCAGCGGCGCCTCCGGAACCGATTCCCGCCGCCCCACCCGCATTCGCCGGTGGCCGCGCTACCGTGAACGACACGGGCTTGCGCAATTTGCCCAGCAGCTCGCCCGACGGCACCGTGAAAAAGGCCTCCGACCCGTCTTCTTGATCCGGGGCGCGCTTGTGAACCAGCGAGCGGACTTTGTCCACGAATTCCTTTTGGGCGGATGTACTATCCTCCAGTTTCGGCAGGAGTCGTTGCAGCTCGTCGAGCGTTCGGTCAGCCTGCGGTGAATCAAAGACGCCTTTGAGGCTGTCCAGCTTCGCCTTCATGGCCGCCATGCCGACCGCTGAACCGGCCCCGGCGGCGCCGCTCGGAATCAGCTCCTTCTCCTCAAACTTCTTCGAGGGCCACAACACGCCGAGGACCGCCCATTTCCGGTTCGCGAGGGTCGGGAGCGAACCGGCGTCGAGTAACGAGCGGAAGTTACGCAAAAACTCGGCGTAGAGCGCCTTGGCCTCCTCCATATTATTGTTCCAGCCATGCGAGATGACGATGAGATCGGTTGTGCCCTCGCGTTGGACATACTCCTGCAAGGCTGCGACATCGGCCTGATCATGGACGGCGGCGTCCTTGGTAAACTCCACGGGAAAATAAGCAAACCCTGATAACTGTTCCATGACGACCTCCCTCGATAACGGCTGTTGAAAAGATCTTCCGCCACCTCCACACGCACTGATGGAGAGGAGCTGGAAACGACGTCGAACGCAGTCGCAGGATGGTCAAACAGACTGTCCAGCGCGGCCGCAGCGAGGTCCGCAACGCGAGGAAGAATAAGCGTCACGTCTGCGAACGGGCGCGAGTCGGTGAGCACCGCTGGCGGACTTCTTCACCATCCGGCTAGATGGATTGAATCGCGCGCATGAGATCCACGAGCCCGGCTCCCTGAAAGTACCGTTCCCGACGGAGATCCGTCGCGGTCGAAACAAAGACTTCTTTGATCCGTTCCGGCTGCCCAATGAATTCTCGACGGACGGACAAGAACGCGGCGATGACACCCGACACATGCGGCGCGGCCATGCTCGTCCCGGAATGTTCCAGGTAGGTCACATCCTTCTCGATTTTTTCCTGAATGTCCTGCTCCATCCGCCCCGCCGCACAGGAGAGGATCTTCTCCCCCGGCGCAACCAGATCCGGCTTCAGGCGTCCGTCGCCCGTAGGCCCCTTCGATGAAAAATACGAGACCCCGTAGATATGCGGCATGTTGCGATGGGTCGACCCGACGGTGATCGCGAGGTCGGCATTCCCCGGATCGTTGATCGTCAGACCGATTCCGGCCGAGCGCAGTCCCGTAAAATCAGTGGAGAGGACGCCATATCCGGAGTTCCCGGCCGCCACCACCACGATGACGCCGGAGCGCACAAGACGGTTTACCTCCACGCAGAGTTGGCTTTGGCCACAGGCAAACCATTCGGGCTCGAATGGGTAGCCGACACTCAAGTTCACCCCATGAATGCGAATGTGCCGCCCGAAACTGTTGATGCGCTGAATGTGCCCGATCGCGGCAATGATGTTGCTCACGCTGCCTTCGCCGGCCTCGTTTAAGACCTTCAGGCTCACCAGCTTGCACCGCGAAGCCATCCCGGCAATGGATGGGGCCTTGATCTGCTCATAGACGACTTCCCGCTCCGCCTGATCCCCGTCAGGCTTGAGCGATCGGGAATAGGCAAGAATGTCAGGATGTGATTCGCCGGGGCGCAGCTTCGTATCGGCAGGAATCTCTCCGGCGATGATGCCGGCCACATGGGTACCATGCCCCATGCCATCCACCAACGCGGTCTTCGTCGGATCAACACCGTCCGTAAAATCGTAGTGCCACTCCTCGACCTGGCCGGCAAGATTCTGGTGTGCGCCGAAATGCGGATGGTCCCCTTTAATTCCGGAATCGACGACGGCCCAGACGATCTTGTCGCCCAACGCGGAGAAGGCCACTTTCGCCGCATCGGCTTTCACCGTGGTGACAGAGCTGGTGATGAACGCCTTCAGCTTGAAATCTTCCCAGATCTGGTAGATGGCCCGAGTCGTTCGTGGCTTGCCGTCCTTGCCGGGCACGTCGGGTTTGGCCTTCGCATCCAGCTCGACCAATTCGCGAATCACGCGCGCCTCAAGAGCGGCAAACACGTATTGCTCGTTGAACTCGCTCTTCTTGCGGTCGAGCCGTTGGCCGGCCTCCTTCCGTCCTGCTTGCGCGATCAGTTCCTCGATCGTCTTGAACACCCAGTCTCGCGCCGCCTCCCGGCCCTTGGGGTATTCCAGATTCAAATCAATGATCACCTCATAGATGCCCGGACGGCGGGAGGTGTCCGCCACTCGCGCCTTCGTTTCATAGTACAGTTTGTCGAGGAGCGGCAGGGCAATGACGGTCTTGATGAGATTCTTTGCCAACCGCTCTTCGTGATCAGTCCCGAGAGCATCCCCGGGAGGATTGGGAGGGACAATGGGCCCGGTCGGTGCGGCTGATTCTGAGGATCGGTCCGGTACGGGAGCCGGATGCGGAGCCGCCTCGGATACCGTGTCAGAAGCCATCCGCTCAGGCGGCCGGCGTGTTTTTTTCTGCCCTGCCCTTGATGCGCTCGATTTCTTTTTGGCCATAGACTCCCTCACGAACAGAAAAACGCTGCCGCGCGCCGGGCACGGGATCCTTGAGGCGCCCCATCAAGCGGTGAGGCAGCAACGGTTGTACCGGAAGATGAGCGAGAAGTCATGTCCACGTTATTCGATCGATAGAAATACGTGTCATTGTTCTGAGCAAACTTCGAGGAGGGGCGCCGTATCTCCACGCATGCGTCATCGTATCGAAATCGATACGCGTCCTGGTGAGACAGGCGGTCAACCGGCAGGCATGTGTGTTGTTCACTCATCGACACTCGGACGTAGAAGGTACGGGCCATAGATCAAGGCGAACAAAAGATACGCGCCGCTCCAACAAGAGGCGGCAATACCCAGTACGAGAGTGGTCGGCAGGCCGGTGGCCGGTCCGAATACCCGCAGAATTGCTCCGCAGGTGACTAACACATACATGGCGACCGTTGGAGTGTCGGCGTGCCGTGAACGGCCGGTATGGCCGAGGCTCGCGCGGGTCATGATACCGAGCGTCATCACGCCCACCGCTCCTGTGGTTAACGCATGCACGGCATCTTCCTTCGGCAACCCGACGCCAAGCGCGGCGCAACCGAGCAGGAAAAGCGCCAGCGCGAGCCACCCATATCCCCAGTGCAGCACAAACACCAGCGGCTCTCGCCACGCGAGCCAGCCGTACCATCGCGACAGCCGAACCAGATTGACCACTCCGGCAAGGATGAGGACCGACCCGGCTATGGCCCCTTCCGGGAGCATCACCCAGATCGTCGAGGCCAACGCGACCAATCCTATCGCCGCCATATCGAGAGGAGAAAACGGCGCCGGTTGCTCCGGCCTTCTCGCCTGAACAAGAAACTCGCGTGTAAAATTCGGCGTCACACGGCCGCCGATGAACGCCAGCAGCGTCAGGTCCAGTCCCAGCGCCAGTCGTTCGGGAAGATCCGTTGCCATGCCGTTGAGAGCGAAGAGATGAAACAGCATGTTCGCGACCGCATAAAGACTGAGCAAGACGCCGATCGGCGCATGATTCCAGCTCTTTCCCCCCGCAATCTCGCGCCACAGCAATCCCGCCAACATCAAAAGATAGGCCGAATCGATAACGGCCGCCAGGCCCGGCGGAAACCAGGGCCGCGCCAGCACGATCCGGCCGGCGAACCACACCGCGAACAGCCCCATCAGAAGGCGTCCTTTGATGGCCGGACGGTCCGTCCAGTTGGGCAGGGCCGTCAGCACAAAACCGGTGATCACCGCAGGCAGAAATCCGAACAACATTTCGTGCACATGCCATTCGCGAGGCGCAGCCAGATTGGTTGAACCACCCCCGACCGCCAACATGACAACCCAGACAGGAACAGCCAGGCCCGCAAATACTGCGGCCCCCAGAAAAAACGGGCGGAATCCATACGAAAACACTGCCGCCCCCGGCGAGGTTCCGCGACCTTCGACTACATCACTCTTCACCACATGCCCTCACCCGTTCCTTTACCATCACGACACGTGCTTGCGCGACAGGACGCTTGCCGCAGAGCAACGGCTCGACTCCCATCCTGTGACTCAATCCGTCAATTGATCCATCAGCCACTCCATCGCATCCGATGACGCGAGCCAGGCTTCGGCAAACCCCGCAAAATAGCACGCCGCCTCATGCCGATCTCCAGGAGAGTAGTGTTCAGGCAACCGAGTCGGTGGTGTCCGTTTGCCGGTGAACAAGTCGGCCACGTGCGGATTGCCTCGCATCGCCGCCAGCAAAGCCCGCTTTGCCGCGGCCTGATCTCCCCGGCGAAGGTCGAGCAGAACCAGGCTCCAGAGAAACGCGGCGGATGCATCCTGCGGATACCGATGAAAGAGACCTGCTGCTCCCGCCTCATCCCCGACTGCAAGGTAGCGACTCAGCAACCCGTGACGAATGCCCTGGTTATCGTCGGGATTCAGCGCCAATAAGGCTTCGCAATGCGCGAGAGATTCTTCTCTCCGGCCGAGCGCCCAAAGGCACTCGGCCAATCCCTGACGCGCGCGCATGTACGGCCTGGTCTCAATCAGCCCCCAGAAGTGGCCCGCCTCTTGATCAAACACCGCCTCGCCCAGAGCGCGTCGCCCGGCATCGACGCCTTGCTGATACAACCGACAGGCTTCCTCTGCCGACCCGGCCGCAGATTCCGCCAGCACTGTGTAGGCATCCGCACAATCGGGACAGATCGCCAGCGCCTGCCGGGCCAGTGACGCCGCTTGCCGGTCGGTCGTTGCCTCCCACGCCCGATAAATCAATCCTTGAGCCTGTTCCAGCCTGCCGCGTTCTTTCAGCATACGACTCACAGGCGGCCGCGCGGCAGCCCGTTTCTGCTGCGTACCGGCACGCTGAGATCGCTTGTTCATACAACGGCACTCCTTCCACCAGGCCTGTCGGCCATCGCCGTCCTCAGAAGAGCGTGGCCAGATACTCCAGCAGGAACACCAGGCCGGTGCCGCCCGTCGGTAACGCGATCGCACCGAACAACGGATGCTGGGTAAACGGCAGAAAGGCGCCGTCCCGCGTCTGTTCGATCAGCTCCATCATCCGCTCGATTTGCTGTGGTTGACCCTGCTGAGATACCGGCGCACCGGACAGGCTCTTGAGCCGGCGTTTCAATTGCCGAACCGCTTCCCGTTTCGCCTCTTCGGCCGACCGGCGCAGTAGCACTCCGTTGCCGAAGGCATAGAGCGCGTTGAGGGTAAAGATCACGAGCAAACCGGCCGGAAAGTCCCAGCGGTCGAAGTAACTATGCCGCGCCACCGCCATCAGGAACACAATCACAAACGGATAGTAGATCATGGCGCTGATGACGGCCGTCCGTTTCGCAATGAACTGAATGCCCAGCCATTCGTGTACGTATGCCTGATCCACATCATACTTGGCGGCTTCCCTCGCGAGCAGCCGTTGCGGCCATTCGATCGTGGTCCCGATCATGATCGTAATCAGGCGACGGCACAGGCGTGTCGCGTCAACGACATAAAACATGAGCAGCGTCATGGCAACCACACTCACTCCGAGAATGATGTAGTTGAGCGTAAAACAGGCGTCTCCGCGACAGGGCATGACGGGAAAACCAAGCTGCAGCATCACCACGATGCCAAAGAGCCCATACACCACCACCTGCGGCGCCACGCGCAGGGCCCGCTCCTGCCACTCACCGAGCCATCGATACTCGCGCCACAGTTGCCGGACCTCCGCCTGACCGGACGGGTGCGGACGCCAATGATGGATGCTGATTATGGAATGGGACGGGCGGGGAACCGCAGTCTTGGGGCGGAGGAAACGAAATATCCGGATCAGGGCCGTATCGCTTTCCCACAGCCGCCACCACGAATGGGCAAAGAAGATGACGCACAGCACGAACGCGAGGAGCCGCAGACTCGCCGTGGGCCAGACACTGATCCCATCGGTGAAGGTAAACGGTTCGCCGCCTGTCCCATCCAGTCGGGCGCCGGCCAGCAATGCGACCACCATCACGCCCAACAGGGCCGGCATGGCCAGGAGACCAGCGAGCGCACGCCCCCGGCACAACGCCCAGATCTCGCTATTAATCAGGATCGCGCAGAGGAACATCAGCGCGGCGGCAGACAGCAGGAGGCCGATCGTGCGGGCCGACGGCAGCCGCAACCCGCCGGTCGACGGATCCACATCGGAACGAGGCAAATGAATACTGGGCGGCGCGCCAGCCGCAGGGATCGGATCAGGACTGAGATCCACGGCGCCATGCCGGCCGACTTCATACAGACGCGGCATGACCTCCCCGGAAAACATCGCGCCGGTGGACAGCTTCAACGCGGGCGTTTCGGCCACGGCTTCAAGAGCGCCCACCGCCCGCAGCACCGAAAAAAAAAGCGCAGTTTGATAACTGTCGCGGAACGGCGGAATGGGCGTCTGCAGCCGGGGATCGAGTTCGAGGCCGAAATGGGAAGCGACGACCAGATTGCGCGTCCACGGCAACTGGGAGGGATGAGTGAGCCTGGAATCCAGATCAGTGGTGAAAAACAGGGCATGGGGAAAATCTTTGCGCAACGCCTGCAAGAGCATAAGCTTGTCATACACGTCGCTCCCCAAGACCCCGATGGCCTTGAACTCGCCATCGGACGTGATTTCCTCCCGCTTCAACTGCTCAACGAGGCGCCGCAGATAGTCAAGCTGGCTCCGGCCGACCGGTGTCTCCGACACCACTGCCTCGGCGCCTCCCCCCTTGTCACCCGGTTTGCCCTTGGCGCCGCCCGCATCCTTTCCATTGTCCTTCGGCGGCAATTCACCGTCCAGGCCGGCGAGATACGAATAGCGATGCACCCACTCCGGGTATTGTTCATCATGGAGCGTATCGAGGTGCTGCGCCAACGTCAGAACAGGTTTCTCCGCTGCTTCGGCTTTCTTCTCTGCTGCTTCCGCCAATCTCCTGGCGACTGCCACGAACGTACGTGGCAACGATCGTCCATAAAGCGTGTCCCATTCGGAGATCAGCGCAATGTGGGGAGTCTTCGACGGCGTTGTCAGGTCTATCTTTCGACGCTGCAACTCAAGCACCAATTCGTTCGCCAGCGCGTCATCGGTGCCGATCGTTCTGATCAACGTCAGACCGGAGGCCGCAAACCGTTCTTCAACCGGCCTGTCCGTCTGCTGAATCGCACTCTCGCCTAGGAGCACCGGATCAGCCGCCGTGGCCCAGGAGGAATAGAATTCAGCGCCGCTCAACACAGGCCAAACGACCGGCTCGGGCGCCGCAGCAGAGGGTGCAACCGAGGCGCCTGCCACAAACCGTGGCTTAAGTTCCCCCAGCATGGCACTCAGCGAACCGGACGTGCGGGGACCCAACACGCGATAGGCCGAGGGGATCGCGTTCAACTGCTCGTTGAGATAGCGAACCAAGGTCGTCAGGGCGTGCAGCGGCTGGGAACCAAGATCCTGCTCTTTCAGCCACAGGACCAGAATGGCCGGCGCGTCATGCGGCCCCCGCTCATTCGGTTTAGATGCCTGATCCAATTGAGAGAGCCTGGGCCCGGGGACAAACCATTCGGCCGGGACAACCGTGGATACGCCTGCGCTCGATTTCCATTCAAAGTATCGGATAGATTCTCCGGACTCCGGCAGATACCCGGCCGCGCCCAGCGCCGACACCAGCGCATAGCGATCGCGCAGTCTCGATTCCACGCCGCTGGCATAGGGACTTCCGTCGACACACACCGGCATCAAGTGAAAGCGAAACAGCCCCTTGGTAACTTGAGCCCCATCCACCAGACCGGGCGAAGCATGGTGCCCGTGCCCCCCGTCGCCCTTATCGGCTTTCTCCTTCTGGATATGGCTCGCCACCGCTTCGAACGGGTCCTGCCAGAGCCGGGATTGGACACGATCACGAACGACCGAGGCAGATTTCTCCGCCTCCTTATCGATCGGCCGGGAAGTCTTGATAGGGCTCTGATAGATGATCAGGCTGCTCACCGCGGCCAGCAGCAAGGCCACCAGACCGGCCAGCGGCAGTTTCGGTTTCTCGTCTTTTGGTTCCGCCATTCGAACGACCTGTTCACTAACCGGATCGAGTCGCCGTTCCGGCCATCAAGCGTGACGCGCCGAAAATCGCTCTCTACGCAAAATCAACGATAGGCTAGACTTGAGGAAGGAAACTGTCAATGGAGAGAACGAGGAGAGGGTGATCGGGGAAGCCTCCAGCTGCGCGCCACCTTCTTACCCGCCCAACCCACTGGCGCGCCAAGACGCGCCATTTACCCAGGCGAGGGCCTTTTGAGGCTGCGCGTTGCGCGAGGTGCGCGCCGCGAAGAATAATGAGCGTCATGCTTGCGCACGCCGGCGAGGCGGTGTGCCGGCCGTGTCTTCGACGCTCCCTGTCCCCCCTCTTCCCCCTCCCCCTTGCGTTTGACTTCAACTTTTCCCCTCACTACAATCGGACCCCGTGGCATCACAATTCGTTCATCTCCATCTCCACACCCAATACAGCCTTCTCGACGGCGCCAATCAGATCGACCCCCTGATGCAACAGGTGAAGTCGTTCGGCCAACCAGCCGTCGCGATGACCGATCATGGCAACATGTTCGGGGCGGTGGAGTTTTACCGGAAGGCCAGGGAGGCCGGCGTCAAACCGATCATCGGCTGCGAAGCCTACATGGCGCCTGGCAGCCGGCTGGAGAAAAACTCACACCTCGCACACAACGACTACTACCATCTCATCCTGCTGGCCACAAACCTCAAGGGATACCAGAACCTTATTAAATTGGTGAGCAAAGCGTATCTTGAAGGGTTCTACTATAAACCAAGGATGGATAAGGAAATTTTGCAACAGCACCACGAAGGCTTAATCGGCCTGTCCGGTTGCCTGAGCGGTGAAGTTGCCTATCTCATCGGGCAGAAGGACCTGACGGGCGCGACCAAGGCGGCAGGCGAATATCGCGAGATTTTCGGCAAGGATAATTATTATCTCGAACTGCAAGCCAACGGGTTGGAACACCAGCGCATCGCCAACGACGGGCTGCTCGACATCCATAAAAAACTCGGTATTCCCCTCGCCGGCACCAACGACTGCCACTACCTCAAAAAAGAAGATTCGCGTCCGCACGACCTCATGCTCTGCTTGCAGACCGGGAAAACGATCAACGATCCCAACCGCATGAAGTTTGACACGGACCAGCTGTACGTGAAGTCCACCGAGCAGGCGATGGCCGAGTTCAAGGAAATGCCGACGGCCGTCTCCAACACGGTCAAGATCGCCGAGGCCTGCACCCTCGAACTGGCGCTCAATAAAACCTATCTGCCCCAGTTCAAAGTGCCGGAAGGGCTCACGCGCGAAACCTATGTCGAGCAGCTCGCAATGGAAGGGCTGGCGGCGCGCCTCAAGGAGCGCCCGAGCTCCATTCCCGAGATCGCCTATCAGGTCCGGCTGAAAGAAGAAATCGCGGTCATCTGCTCGATGGGATTCGCCGGCTATTTCCTCATCGTGTGGGACATCATCAAGTTTGCTCGCTCGCGCGGTATCCCCGTGGGACCGGGGCGCGGCTCTGCCGCCGGCAGCCTCGTCGCCTATGCCCTGCGCATCACCGACCTCGATCCCTTGGTCTACTCGCTCCTGTTCGAGCGATTCTTGAATCCCGAGCGCGTGTCCCTCCCCGACATCGACATGGACTTCTGCATGGATCGCCGGGACGAAGTCATCAACTACGTCATCCACAAATACGGCGAAGACCACGTCGCGCAAATCATTACCTTCGGAACCATGAAGGCCAAGGCGGCCATTCGCGATGTGGGCCGCGTCCTCGAGATGCCCTACGCGGAAGTGGACCGGATCGCCAAACTCGTGCCGGATGATTTGAAGATGACCCTCGACAAGGCGCTCGAGCAGGAACCGCGCCTCAAGGAACTCGTCGACAAAGATGTCAAGGTGAAGGAACTCATGTCGGTCGCGCAGTCGCTGGAAGGGCTGGCACGCCACGCCTCCACACACGCGGCCGGCATTGTCATCTCCGATCAGCCGCTCACGGAACATGTCCCGCTCTACAAAGGTCCCAAAGACGAAATCGTCACCCAATATTCCATGGGCGATGTCGAAAAAATCGGCCTGGTGAAATTCGACTTCCTTGGGTTGAAGACTTTGACGATGATTCAGCGGGCCGAGTCCCTCGTCAACCAGGGCCGCCCCGGCCAGCCGCCTCTCAAGGTTGAACAATTGCCTTTCGATGATCCGGCCACCTTCGCGCTGCTCTCGTCCGGCAAAACCACCGGGGTGTTCCAGTTGGAAAGTTCCGGGATGCGCGACCTGCTGATGGGCCTCAAGCCCGACCGGTTCGAGGACATCATCGCCATCATCGCGCTGTATCGTCCCGGTCCGATGGATCTGATTCCAGACTTCATCAAACGCAAACAGGGAAAAATTCCGATCGCCTACGAGATGCCTGAGCTCGAACCGATCCTGAAGGACACGTATGGCGTCATCGTCTACCAGGAACAGGTCATGGCCATCGCGAACACTGTGGCCGGGTTCTCGCTGGGGCAAGCGGACATTCTCCGTCGCGCCATGGGAAAAAAGAAGCCGGAGGAGATGGAAAAGCTCCGGGTCAAGTTCCTGGAAGGCGCGAAGCAGAAAAAAATCCCGGAGAAAAAAGCCGACAAACTGTACGAGCTGATTCAAAAGTTCGCCGGCTACGGGTTCAATAAGTCGCACGCGGCGGCCTACGCCGTGGTGTGCTACCACACGGCCTATCTGAAGGCACACTACCCGACGGAGTTCATGGCCGCCCTGATGACGACCGACATGGGCAACGCGGATAAGATCGTCGGCTACTTCACCGAATGCCGCGGGCTTGGTATTCCCGTGCTGCCGCCGGACGTGAATCAAAGCCAAAAGGATTTTGCCGTCGTCGACAAGAGTATCCGTTTCGGGCTCGCGGCGATCAAAAATGTCGGCGAAGGCGCCGTCGAGGCGGTCATCGAATCGCGCAACGAAGGCGGACCGTTCCGCTCGTTCTTCGATCTGTTCCGCCGCGTCGATCTCCGCAAGCTGAACAAACGGATGATGGAAGGGTTGATCAAGGCGGGAGCCTTCGACTCCATGGGCGGGCGGCGCTCGCAATATCTGGCCGTCCTCGATCAGGCGATGGACGAAGGGGTGAGCATTCAAAAGGAACGCGCGGTCGGCCAAACCAGCATCTTCGGCGACGAGATGCCGGGCCTGCCGCAAACGCTCGATGAACCGGCCTTGCCCGATGTGCCCGAGTGGAGCCAGGGTGAGTTGTTGAAGTATGAGCGCGAGTTGACCGGCTTCTACATCAGCGCGCATCCGCTGGCCCGCTACGAAGCCGCCATCCAACTCTTCTCCAACACGACGAGCATGCAGGTGGCCGATGTGCCGGACGGCCGCGAAGTGAAACTCTGCGGCATCATCACGGCGGTGAAATCCATGCTGACCAAAAAGGGCGATCGCATGGCCTACATCACCCTCGAGGATTTACACGGCGTGATAGAAGTGATAGCCTTCCCCGACCTCTATCGAGACCATGCCGAGATGATCGTGCCGGAACGGGTCGTGCGGTTGACAGGCACCGTGGATCGCGGAGACAAGGGCACCAAGTTGCGCGGGACCAAGATCGAACCGCTGGCCGAGCTCCAGAACAAGGGCATCTCGCGGGTGATGATTCGCCTGCATGATGGACCGATGGCTTCCACCAGGCTTCCGATGCTGCGTCAGGTGTTTCAGAAATACCCGGGTTCATCGACCGTCGCCCTGATCATGGCGCTCGGCGGCGCCATCGAAGCCCGGACGTCTCCCCTGCCCAATGTGAAGATCACTCCCAGCGAGCATTTCGTCGCCGATATTGAGGAAGTGCTGGGCAAAGGCGCCATCACTTTGGTAACCTAGGCGAACCTAGGCAACACCCTTAAGGGGGTTCAGCAGTATGAGAGACTACCTCGACTTTGAAAAACCGATCCGCGAACTCGAAGAGAAAATCGAGAAGCTGGCGTCCGCCGAGTCGCCCAAATCCGGGTCCCAGGACGAAATCCGCAAGCTCCGAACCAAACTCGCGCAGGTCGAGCACCAGCTCTACACCACACTGACCCCTTGGCAACGCACCCAGCTGGCCCGTCATCCCCAACGGCCCACCACCCTCGACTATATCAATGAACTCTCCCGCGAATTTCTCGAACTGCACGGCGATCGCACCTTCGGCGACGACCGCGCCATCGTCGGCGGATTCGCCCGCTTCAACGATCGATCGGTCATGATCATCGGGCACCAAAAGGGCAAGACGCTCAAGGAGCGTATGCAGCGGAACTTCGGCATGCCCAATCCGGAAGGCTACCGCAAAGCCCTACGGCTCATGCGCCTGGCCGAAAAATTCAACCGCCCCATCATCACCCTCATCGACACGCCGGGCGCCTATCCCGGCATCGGCGCGGAAGAACGTGGACAGGCCGAAGCAATTGCCCGTAACCTGTTCGTCATGTCACGGCTGACCGTTCCGATTATCTCCGTCGTCATCGGTGAAGGCGGTAGCGGCGGCGCCTTGGCGTTAGGCGTGAGCGACCGCATCCTCATGCTGGAGCATTCCGTCTACTCGGTCATTTCCCCGGAAGGGTGCGCGGCGATTCTGTATGACGATCCGACCAAGGTACCGGATGCGGCGGCCTCGCTACGAATGACCGCGCAAGACCTCGTCGGGCTCGGCATCGTGGACGAAGTCATTCCCGAGCCGCTTGGCGGCGCGCACCGCGAGCCACGGGCCATGTGTGACCGGGTAGCCAAGGCCCTGGCCAATCAGCTCTATGCGCTGGTTGAATTGCCGACCGATCAACTCATCGCCGAACGCGATCAGAAGTTCCGCAAGATCGGCGTGGTGAGCGGACTGGCGCCGGTCGCCACCTAGCGCATTCGATCGGCGTTCATCAGGAACGACGTCTGCCCGCTCTTTCCGGCGCCCGTCACCTCTGCATCTTCGTCCGTAAACCCGCACCCCTACACCCTTTCCGGATTTCTCGCGCCGATTGGTTTGACGGGCAACGACAGCCCTTCAACGACGGCCTGAACAAGAATCAGGTATTGGCGGCGATCAACGGGACCCTGCAATTTTAGGAAAAGATGGGAGCAACTCGCGTGCAGGGTGGTGCGTTTGCCCATCCTGCACCTTCGATGAGAACGGGGATCCTCAGTGTGCCATCGGAATCGTGGCGTCGGCGAGTAAGCCCAAGTTGGCGAACCGCTGTCCGATGACTGCCAGGATGTGTCTTCGAAGGCCGCTTCGATAGGGTTCCAGCGTAGGATCCTGAAGATAGCGATCCACCGTGCGCGGCAACTTCTTCCACCAGGTGCGTGCGGCTTCTCGCGCTTGCTGTGCACCCGTCTCTCCACCGGCCAGAATTGCCTTCAACTCCTTCTCGAAGAAGCCAACATGCACCTCTTCGTCTTCCAGGATGTCGGAGAGATCCGGCCTCATCGCGGCCAGCAACGTGGCGAATTCCAGGCCCAGCGCCTCATAACCGAACAACAACACAGCCAGCATTTCCCATTGCGAAGGCACCGTCGGCAAGGTTGCCGGCCGTTGAGACATCGTCCCGAGCATGCCTTCGAATTGCCGAAGGTGATCCTGTTCGTCCGTCTCATGCCGCTGGAGAAAGGTCTGCACATGGCGGGGAAGCTGTTGGGTTTGAGCGGCGCGTACGGCCCACAGGGCCATCGCTTCGGCGCGCAAGAACCGTTCAAGCAAGGCTCGCTCGCAGATCGCGGGCAGGGCCATCATCGTCGCGCTCACGGCTCCTCCGGCGGCGCGATCGGACCGGCCCATTCGCCCTTGGTCAGGCCGACTTCCTGAGACGCTCCATCCGGCCATTGAAAATATCCCACTTGGTCGATGAAGAGAATGAGCGGATCCAGGTCCTCTCCGAGCCCTCGCCACCAATACCAGCCGGCCTGCTTCGGCTTCTCGCTTGTCCAGATCAATCGTTGCATCGTCTCCCACTCTCCTCGATCTCGCGGGGCCACAGATTCGCACTCGGCGCGCAGGTCCCGTTTCTGCTACAGTCCGGTTCGCGCCTCATCGCAGCGCGCACCCTATCATGGACCGCTTACCAATAGAAGAGGCGATCCCCGCCCTCCGCGAGCGTCTAGCCACAGGACGATCGGTGCTTCTGACCGCGCAACCGGGTGCTGGAAAAACCACACGGGTGCCTCTGGCTCTACTCGACGAACCCTGGCTGGCCGGCCAGAAGCTGATCATGCTGGAGCCCCGCAGGCTCGCCGCGCGCGCCGCTGCGACCTATATGGCCGCGAGCCTCGGCGAGCCGGTAGGGCAAACTGTCGGCTATCGCATTCGGCACGAATCCAGGGTGAGCGCGGCCACCCGCATCGAAGTCGTCACTGAAGGCGTGCTCACGCGTCTCCTGCAGCACGATCCCTCGCTCGCCGGGTATGGGCTTGTGATCTTCGATGAATTTCACGAACGCAGTCTGCACGCCGATCTTGGATTGGCCTTCGCAAGGGAATCACAACGGCTCTTTCGCGAGGATCTGCGTCTCCTCGTGATGTCGGCCACCCTCGACTGCGCCGCCGTCACCGCGTTGTTGCCAGAAGCGACAACGATCTCCTGCGAAGGCCGGCTCTTTCCCGTCACAACGCAGTACCTCGACCGGCCGATCGACGAGCATCTTGAACCGGCGGTGGTACGAAGCATCCGGCAGGCACTGGCCTTGGAACCAGGCAGCCTGCTGGTGTTTCTTCCCGGAATGGCGGAGATCCGGCGCGTCGAGCGACAACTGCGCGAGAGCCGGCTGAACCCCGACATCATCATTGCGCCGCTGCACGGGGAACTGCCGCAAGATGAACAGGAGCAAGCCATTCGTCCCGCGCCCCCAGGTCGTCGCAAGATCGTCCTGGCGACCTCCATCGCCGAAACCAGCTTGACCATCGAAGGCGTGCGCGTCGTGATCGACGCCGGACTCATGCGGGTCCCCCGCTTTGATCCGCGCACCGGACTCACCAGGCTCGACACGATTCGCGTCACGCAAGACGCAGCCGACCAACGGCGCGGGCGAGCTGGACGGTTGGAGCCAGGCACCTGCTACCGTCTCTGGACCAACGCCGAACACCAGGCGTTGCTGCCGCGCCGTCCGCCGGAAATCCTCGAGGCAGACCTGGCCCCGCTCGCGTTGGATCTGGCGGAATGGGGCGTGCGCGATGCCACCGAACTCTCCTGGCTCGATCCGCCGCCTGCCGGGGCGCTGGCCCAGGCGCGTGACCTGCTCAGACAACTTGGCGCACTCGATGCGCAGGATGCGTTGACGGCACATGGACGCCGGCTGGCGCATGTCACGGTGCACCCGCGACTCGCCCACATGATGGTCGCCGCTGTGCCACTGGGACTCGGCTCCTTGGCCTGCGACCTCGCCGCGCTGCTCAGTGAGCGCGACATTTTGCAAGGCGGCCCCGGCTGGCGTAATGCCGATCTGCGGCTGCGTATCGAAGCGCTCCACGGCAACAAGGAACACCTCGCCGGGGCGACGATCAATCAGGCGGGCTGTGAACGGGTTCGACGGGCGTCGGACCAATGGCAACGGCAACTGCGATTGGGCTCACCATCCGGCAAAGACATCGACCAGATCGGCATCCTGCTGACATTCGCCTATCCGGATCGCGTGGCGCAACGACTCGCGGGAAGCGAAGGACGATACCGCCTGGCCAATGGGCGCGGCGCCGCGTTTCAAGGGCACCAGAGTCTGTCGCAGGACGAATACCTCGTCGTGGCGCAACTCGATGGCACGGGCGACTGGGCGCGCATCCTCGCTGCCGCACCGGTGCGGCTTCAAGACCTCGAGCGCTACTGCGCGGCGCAGATCTGTTCCGTCGACCTGCTGGAATGGGATGACAGGTCAGAATCGGTCCGCGCGCGTCGTCAACGCCGCTTCGGCCAGTTGATTCTGGAAGACCGTGCCGCTCACGAGCCGGATCAGGCTCAAGTCACGGCCGCGCTGCTCACTGGCCTCCGTCGCGCCGGACTCGCCGCCCTGCCCTGGACCAAAGAGCAGCAGCAGTGGCGGGCACGCGCAGCCTTTCTCCATCGCGTCGATCCCGCTTGGCCGGATCTCTCCAACGATTCGCTGACGAAAAACCTCGAACAGTGGCTGGGGCCGTTCCTGTCGGGGCTCACCAGCCTGGCGCAACTGCGCCGCATAGATCTGCAGGCTCCGCTCGACAGCCTGTTGACCTGGCAGCAACGCCAGGAGTTGCTTCGCCTCGCTCCAACGCACATCACGGTGCCGAGCGGATCGCACGTCCGGCTGGATTACGAGCATGGCGACTCACCGGTGCTCGCCGTACGCCTGCAGGAAATGTTCGGTTGTCAGGAGACGCCAAGGATCGCCGGAGGAACAGTGCCCATCATGGTACATTTGCTCTCGCCGGCCGGTAGGCCTGTGCAAGTCACCAAGGACCTGGCGAGTTTCTGGCGATCGGCCTATCAGGACGTGAAAAAGGAATTGCGCGGGCGCTACCCGCGCCACCATTGGCCCGACGATCCGCTGACTGCCCAACCGACCAACCGGACCAAGCGACGCACGTAGAAATCCAGGGAGAGCCGGTCGCACAGGCCTCGCCTCTCCGCTTGCGAATCGTCAGCAATTCGCGCATGCTACGCGACACGCACAGCAGTCCGTCGCCTAACGAGCCTCGCATGGATCATTTCGCCATCATTACCGCTTTCGGACAAGACCGTCCCGGCATCGTCGCCCTCATGGCCGACAGCCTCTATCAACTGGGCTGCAATATAGAAGACAGCTGCATGACCAGGCTCCGCGGCGAGTTCACCATGATGCTCATGGTCCGCCTGCCGCAGGGACTCGACGCAGAAGCACTAGGCAATCGACTGATGGCCTCGACGCGATCGTTGGATCTTGCCGTTTTGTGCAGAGCGCTTCCCGATCAAGCCGCGCTTCGTCGGCACATACCGGAGGTACCGACCTTCATGCTGTCGGTGTACGGCGCGGACCATCCTGGAATCGTGGCGCAGGTTGCGCGCACCGTGGCGGACCAAGGCGGCAACATCACCGACATGAATACCCGCGTCATCGGCTCGGGCGAGGTCCCCGTCTATGTCATGGTGCTGGAAATTCAACTACCGCAAGACCGGCAGGCGGATCCGCTCAAGCACGCGCTGGAAGCGCTCAAACCGCTGTTGGGTGTCGATCTCACGTTCCGCCCGCTCGACAGTGTGACGTTCTGATCGTGGCGATCCGTCCGGTCCTCCACTATCCCCACCCGACGTTGAAGACCGAAAGCGCCGTCTGCCTGCCCTCCGATCCGGCAACGCAGGCCGTTGTGCAAGACTTGCTCGATACCCTCGCTGCTTCTCCCGGAGTCGCCCTTGCTGCCCCGCAAATCGGCTATGCCTTGCGGGTGATCGTCGTGGATGTGTCGCGTAAAAAGGGCGAGACGGGACATGGGTTGATTGTGATGATCAACCCGGTGATGCTCGTATTGGAAGGACCGAAGATTCTGCGTGAAGGTTGCTTGAGCGTGCCGGACTATACCGGCAACGTGCTACGGCATGAACAGGCGGTAGTGGAAGGTCTGGCGCCGGACGGCAGGAGCGTGACACTCACTACGTCGGGATTCGAGGCGCTGGCGTTTCAACACGAGGTGGACCACCTGAACGGCCTGCTGTTTCTCGACCGCATTCAGTCGCTCAGCACGGACCTCTTTCGGCGGAAGACGCAGGGGTGAGCGAACGCCGTCCGGTCTTGCCTGCGAAGATTACCTGCTCGGCCGCCAGCCTTTAAGGCGAGCCGCAATGGCGTCACGCTGATCGGGCGTCAGCATGGCCGCCAGGACATCGCGCCGCATTTTGGCGCGCCCGCTGTCCTGCCGACTGGCGAGGGAATACCAGAAGAACGCTTCCAGCGTATCCTGAGTCACGCCCTGCCCCTGTTCGTACAACATCCCCATGTCCCGCTGCGCTAGCGCATGCCCTTGATCTGCCGCCCGTTGCAGCCAGCGCACCGCCTGGGCCTCATCGGTGGTGCCCAGGTTTCCGGTGAGCAAGGCCTGGCCTAACATCCATTGCGCATTTGCGTCCCCCTCGCCGGCCAGGGCCTGCAGTTGATATTCGGACGCGGGATCGGCCTGAACGAACGACGCCCAGCCGCAGAGCAGCGCTGTGACAGCCGTCAGCATGACCGCCCACCGTCTCCCTACCGTCATAGAGATTCCCTGTCACAAGCCTCTGAAGTCGGCGCGGCTCGCCTCAACGGCGCGCCTCGACACCTTCTTGCAGGCGATCTTCAACTCCGCCTCGCCGCCACTGCCGGGCGTGACCCGCAACCATTCACGTGTCGACTATCCCGACTGCATCGGGAGCCCCTTCCCCATTTGGTTTGCATTATATTGGTTTGCAAGGGGCGGCTCTTGTGGCCCTCGCACTGGAGTACAATCGACCGTGACGATGCTCCCGCGCCTGGTTCGTTGCACCATCGGTTCGCCAAACCGCCGCCATCATACCATCGCAGGCGCATGACATGCAGCCGTCCCCGCACCTTCTCTTTCATTGCGCGCCGGTGTAGAGTCAGGCCATGCTCGGAAAAAAGCCAGGCAAACGGAGAGCCGCGCCTCTCGCGGTTCGCCAAAAACCTCCTGCCGATCAGGGCAATGCGCAGCGCGTCACGCTGGACCGTCTCCTCTCGAAACTCGGCATCGCCAGCCGGAGCCGGGCGCAGGCATGGATCAAGGCCGGACGCGTCCGTATCAACCAACGCCTCGTGCGCCGGCCCGAGACCTGGGTGGCCTGGCCCGGTGATGTCGTCACACTCGATGAGCACCCGCTGCAGGAAGGCACTCCACGGTTCATCCTCTTTCATAAACCCAAAGGCTTGGTCACGACGCATGCTGACGAGAAAGGCCGGCGCACGATTTTTGACGTGCTGCCTCCGGAATTCACACGTCTGCATGCGGTCGGACGCTTAGACCAAGCCACCAGCGGCCTTCTCCTGCTCACCAGCGACACTGCGATCTCCAGCTTTTTGACAGACCCGAAGCAGCGGGTGCCGCGGCGCTATCTGGTGACCGTGCGCGGCGAGGTCACGGATGAAACGGCGCAGGCGGCCATCGATGGCCATGACGATCAGGGCGAGCGCTTGCACTGCGCGATGCTGGAGATTCAAAAACGCTCCGGGCGGGAATCGCATATGTCCGTGACGTTGACCGAGGGAAAGAACCGGGAAATCCGGCGCCTGTTCAAGGCGCTGGGCCATGAAGTCACTAGGCTTCGCCGCATTCAATACGGTCCCTTCGCGCTCGGCGCTCTCCAGCCTGGCGCCTGGCGCGAGCTTCCGATCGCGGATGCCAAGGCCCTGATTGATCAGGGTTTACCCTGAGTCGAACGCTCTCCGCTTTTCCGGCGTACTGTGTTTGCTCATCCGGTGAAAGAACTTGCCAACCACCGGTGCTGTGCTAAGGTCAAGACAGCAGGCGAAGCGTTCGGGCACACAGTCCACATCGTACTGAACACCCCACTCCGCTCTCGACCTCCAGGACATTTCACCACCATCGCTCCCGACCAGGGAAGGGCCGGCTCGAACTGAACGCCGGTCTGCAGACAGGAGATCAGGATCATGAAGGAGATCATGAAGCGATTCGCCACCGGCCTCACCACCTTGGCCTGTGCCGCCGCCTTGCTTGCGCCGGCGCTGACCTATGCCAGCGGCTCCGACAAGGCCCCGCTGGAAATCAAGGTGCGCGTGAGCGAAAAGGGATTCTTCGATGAGAAGGGCAAGCCCTATGGCGGAAAGCGGATGTTACAGATCCCCAAAGACACGATGGTAAAGATCACCTTCGTCTTCGGCGAAGACCTGACCAGCCTGGCCGCCGGTGACACGCACCAGATTGCCGTGCGGGCCGAAGACGGTTGGAAGCAGGAAACCAGCCCGCTCTGGATGATGAACCGGGAATCGACAATCAGCTTTCTCGCCGGCGAGAAGGGACGGGTGCACTATCGCGCCTATTGCATTCTCGACTGCATCGGCATGGAGCACTTGACGAATCTGTTCATCCAGGTCGTCTAGCCAACCTGGTTCGCCGCCATCCAGCGAGACAATGCTGACATGAACGCGCCCGGCGGACTGGCGCCATACGCCGGGCGTTCCATTGCTGAGCAAGCAGTATTTGGAAGACCTTACCCCGTCTGCTAATAACCCCGACCGGTGCTCCCTCCGCCCCCGCCCATCCGGCTCAGCGGCAGCGCGTCATAACGAGTCTTCAGATCGGGATGTGCGGCCAAATACGCGTCGACGGCTTCTTTGTCAGCAAAGATTTCTTTGCTGCGCACGCGATATTCCTCCAATGACAGGCCGCGCTTTGATAACAGCTCGCTGAGCTTGCCATTGATATCATCGCCCATTTCCTTCATTTTCTCCGGCGACGGCCGTTGCCCCGATCCGTATGATTCTCCGCCCTTGAAATAGTTCGTCATCATTTCACCGATCTCGATACGGGCATTGACGAATTTCTCCACATCGGCGGGTTCCGTCGCAAGGCCGGATCCAGACCATAACAACAGGCCCAATGAAACCCCGATGAGATACCGCGATACATGCATGGTCATAATGTCCCCTCTGAGTGAATAGAACAAGGTGAACTGTCTTCCGGCATCATACCATCCGGGCCGGATGCTGCGCACGGGCAGCGCATCACGGGGCTCCCTGCGCGTCTACTGCGGCAACCTCTTCAAGAAATCCCCGAGCACGGCGCGGAACCGAGCCGGATCTTCCGCCATCATAAAATGGCCCGTATCGAACGCCACGACCTGCGAGCCGGAAATCTGCGCCTGGATGTCCTTCGCAATGGCCGGCGTCGCCACATCATCCTTCGACCCGACCAGGATCAAGGTCGGCGCCCGGATGCCGGTCAATTGGCCGCGCACCGAAAATTGCGACATGGACGTGAGCGCCTCGCGGATCACCGTGCCGTTCCAGGTGGAAATGCGGTCGAGCAGCGGCTGATACGTCTTCGCCTGCGCGCCGGCGGGAAAACTCTCCACAATCATATTCTTCGAGACCTCGCGATAGTCGCGGGGCGCGCCGATCGAGGAAATATCCTTGTCCAGAATCATCGGCCCGTCGGTCGTCGAGACCAGCACCAAGGCCCGTACGCGTTCCGGATGATCCAGAGCCAGCTGCTGGAGAATCATGCCGCCCATCGAGACGCCCACCCACACCGCCTTCTGGATCTGGAGCACATCGGCCAATTTGATCAAATCGCGGGAAAAATTGGGGATGGAAAAACCCGTCACCGGCTTTTCCGAATCGCCGTACCCGCGCAGGTCCACTGCGATACCGCGAAACTCCGGAGAATAGGCGCCCACGTATTGGGGAAAGATATTGCTGGTCGTGACCACGCCGTGCACGAAAATAATCGGATCACCGGTCCCCGCTTCCAGAACGCTGAGATGCAGGCCGTCGAGATCAACCATATGGCGTTGGAACGGCTGGTCGGGAGGAATGACATCGGCAAGTTGTGGCGGATGGGCGCCGCTGTTGGTGCGGACCGGAGGAGCCGACCCGGCGCACCCGACGACCCCAATCAGTCCCAGCGCGAGAAGCATTGTAGAAACCGGCATGCAGCTCCCCTTTCTAAACAGGCTGACGGCGATCGGTCTAGCGTAAGCTGTCAGGCACACAGATTCAATGCCGGAATCAGGGCAAAGGCAGACGGGGTCCAGGGATTCCGCTAGTCCTGATTTCCGATAACAGGCGGTAGAACTGGAGACAGAGCAGTTGATGACTCTTCATGTGACGAGGAGGCCACCATGAACGCAGCCGACACAGCACCCGGTTCGTCGCATCCAACAGCAGCGGCTTCTGGAGGACAACAAGGGCTCTGGCCCCTGTCGGTCCGCGAGTTCATGAAGCTCCCCGTGTCGGGACTGCGTTCGACCGGGACACGTATCCGGTTCACGCGCGTGCCGCCTGCCGGTCAGGCGGCATACGGCGCGAGAAAGGATTGATGAGGTGTACGATGTTGATCGATGAGAGTTTTCTAACAGATGACGAACGCAAAGCCGCTGAGGCCGCATTCCGTGGCCTCCCCCTGAACTCCCAGTGGTCCAAGGGGGCGCAGAGAATCTACATCGGCATCGTAGCAGTCACCCGCGGCCGGGCCGTCGTCACCGATCAGGACCGGGAGGAGGCAGTCGGGACAATCTGAGCGTAGCTACCCGTTGCCGTTGCGAGCCTCCGTAGCATTGACCCGCAAGAGGTCAGCCGGTGGCGGCCCGCGCTGCGGGAACAGCGTACAACTCTGTCAGAGGAATCTAGCCCGCCTGATTCATGACGGTGTGTCGTGAATAGCGCGGGCTCACTTGCGTCAAGGGATCGGATGGTTCCGGAAGCACGTCATCCCGAAACGCGTCCTCATCTTTACTTTTTACTGGGATGGTGGCAACCTGATCTTATCGTGATTTCTCAACTGGCGCGGTGGATCCCCATCCGGGTTGAGAGGTGGAGCGAGATGTTTGCTTCAGCTCCCTGCGCACCGCTCATGAAACGTTCACCATCCGCCACTGTCTCCTCCTGTCACCATCAGACCCAGCTGTCTCAGGCCAAACTCCGGGGTTCTGAAAAAGGCCCGGCAGTAGAGAAACGTCCGTTCTTCCCCCCTGATCCACCACGCGCCTAGCGAGAGAGAGATGTTTAATCCGCCCAACTTCACGCTCTCCGAACTGACAGATACCCTCACCACCCTCCGGAAAATTGGCGCAGATGCGGCCAGCATGGAGGAGGTTGCAGGACAAATGGTGCGATTCCTGTATGACCATTTTCTGATGAAAGGCACGTCCCAACGATCCTGTGCACTCGTGCGGCTGTTCGTCACTCAACCATTCGGCGGATTGAATTCAGAGTTGCAGAACCGCGCGCGACAGATGCTCGGGAATATTGAGGAATCCCCTACGCATAAGTGCCTCGTCTTGTTAGGGACCGTGGGACAAGAACCGGCGTGGAACTCCAGGCACCTGTCGAGCGGCCACCAGGTCATTCCGCTGCCCAGCGAACAGGTCCTCACCAGTATTCCCATGATCTCGCAGCTCATCCACCAGCTTGGAATCGACGTCAATTGTGTGATCAAACCGACGCCGACTATGCTGCTCGCAGCTGAGCAACAAGCATACAACGTCTTTTATGTCCCGGAGGCGGTAGGAAGCCCCTACATCCCAGCGCAGAACACTTTTGTCATTCCATTCGGCATCAAATCTGTGCTGGGGTTCGGAGGATTACTCCCGTCAGGGGAGCTCTTTGCCATCATTCTATTCAGTAGAAATCACATCCCTGAGGAAACGGCGCAGCTCTTTAAGCCATTCGCTCTGGCCGCAAAGGCGAGCCTCCTTCCCTTCGATACCCCCGACATGATTTTTTCCAACCCCCGTCGTTCGGCGCAGCTTCAGCGATCGCAAGCCGCCCCGACGGCAGACCAACTCCGCTCTCAAGCGCTGGTGCTCAACCAATTGATGGATGTGTACGAGCGCACCGTTCGTGATCAGTCGTCGCGCCTCGACAAAGCCTTGTTCGATGCCCAAGCCGCCACGCAAGCCAAATCGGCCTTCCTGGCCGTCATGAGCCATGAAATCCGCACGCCCATGAACGGCATTATCGGGATGACCGGGTTGCTGCTCGATACGGAGTTAACGGATGAACAACGCGAGTATGCCGAGATCGTGCGCCGGTCCAGCGACGCGCTTCTCGACATCATCAATGACATCCTGGATTTCTCCAAATTCGAAGCGGGCAGGTTGACCCTGGAGTCGATTGATTTCGATTTACGGGCGATGGTCGAGGAGGCGTTGGACCTCTTTGCCGAGCCGGCGCAGAGCAAGGGGTTGGAGATCGGGTACCTGCTTCATGCTGACGTGCCCACGGCGCTGCGGGGAGACCCGGGCCGGCTGCGACAGATCCTCGTAAATTTGACCGCCAATGCGATCAAGTTTACCCAGCAGGGAGAAGTGATCATCCTCGTCACCCACGGAGCGGAGACCGACCAGCAGGTCACGATTGAATTCGCGGTATCGGATACGGGAATCGGCATATCTCCTGAGGTCCAGGAGATGCTGTTCAAACCGTTCTCTCAAGCGGATACATCAACAACACGAAAATTTGGCGGCACGGGGCTGGGGCTGGCCATTTGTAAGCAGCTCGTGGAACAGATGGGCGGGGTGATCGGAGTCGAAAGTATGCCCGGCCAGGGATGCACATTCCGGTTCACGGTGCAGATGGCCAAACAGCCGGCCCAGCTTCAAGAGCTGCCGGCGGTGAAAGGGTCGCTCCCGGGACGACGAGTCTGCATTGTTGACGACAACGCCACCAATCGACGCATCCTGGAGCATCATGCTCAGCAATGGGGTCTCCGGAGCGTCAGCGCTTCTGACGGTCATCAGGCGCTGACTCTTCTGAGGCAGGCTGCAGCCGGCGGAGAGCCGTTTGATGTCGCGATCCTCGACCTCCTCATGCCAGAGATGGACGGTTTCGAACTGGCGCGCGCGATTTCCGCGGATCCGGACCTGGCCGCGACACGTCTTATTCTGCTGACATCGGTCGGCATGCGCGGGCAGGCGGGGCTGGCGAAAGAGGCTGGAATCGCCGCCTATCTTACGAAACCCGTGCACCGTGCGCATCTCTATGATTGTTTGTCCCGCATGATTGAGATGCCGGCCAAACCTGCTCCCGGCAGTGCCGACGGTGACATCCGACAACGGTCCCACGACGTCTTATTGACCCGGCATGTGCTGAAGGAACTGGAAGTGGCGGAAAAAATACGAATCCTGGTCGCCGAGGATAATATCGTGAATCAAAAAGTCGCAGTCTGCCAATTGGAAAAACTCGGATGTCGGGCCGACGTGGTGGCGAATGGACTCGAGGCGGTCGAGGCCGTATCCCGAATCAACTATGCGCTGATCCTGATGGATTGCCAAATGCCGGAGATGGACGGGTTTGAGGCAACGGCGGCGATTCGGAAAGAAGAACGGGACCAGAAACGCCCACGTGTCCCCATCGTTGCCCTCACCGCAAACGCCATGCAGGAGGATCAGCAAAAATGCCTGGATGCCGACATGGACGACTACCTGAGTAAGCCCATAAAAAAAGAAAGCCTCATGATGACCATTAACAAATGGGCGTCACAGAGCCGCGGCACACAACGTCAGAAGAACGATCACAGTGCCTAAGGACGACCTCCTCTTTCCCCGGCGCTCTCAGCCGGAGTGGCGCCGAGCTCATTCCAGGCCGGATATGTCGTCGAGGGGCCTCAGGCGCCTGGACGGTCATCCAGACATTCGTTGACGTGGCTGCCTGCACTCATGGATATACGCCGTTCATTCACGGCCCTTCGTCATACTTGCGAGCATTGCCGTATGACGTTTCGACCGGATACTTTGCGTCGTTTTTCTCCAGCTTCGAGCGCACCGCGGCATTCACATCCAGGCCGATGTCGTGGCAGAGATAGGACAGGAGCATCACCACATCGGCGATTTCGTCCGTGACACGTTCCCGTGACGGACTGTCGAGCAGCCGCGCCACTTCCTCGTGAGACTTCCATTGAAAGACTTCCAGGAGTTCGCTCGCCTCGACTGCAATGGCGGCAGCGAGTTCCTTCGGTGTGTGGAACTGCTCCCAGTTGCGCTTCCGCCGGAATTCCAGCACCGCCGCCATGACCTCAGCATTCAACATGGATCACGCTCCTTCCAAGAGTGTGCATCGAGCTCGCCTCCGGCTGTTCAATACCGTCGCGCGCTCCTGTTCATCGGCCAGCGGCACGGAGACGCTGCGCCGTTGCCGGGCAGTGTGCGACCGCGCCCCGGATGATTGCAAGCAACTCCTCCCGGTCAGGCCGCTCCGGTGATGCATCGCAGTCCCATGATTGAAATCGCGCGGTGAGTGGCGTAGAGAATTAGCACGGGAGGTCCGATCATGAACCGATGGCTGTTGTGCGCCGTATCTCTGCCGCTGGTACTGACTGCGTCTGTCTCTGCCCAGAGCCCTTGTTCGGATTGTTTCTACGCCGCTGAAGAGGAGGTGCGCAAATGCCTCGATAATGCCATCAGCGCGGGCGATAGAAATAGCTGCCTGGAAAACCGGCGGGTGCGCCTCAAGGCCTGCAGCGACAATCAATGTCAGGCGGTCAGGGAGGAAACGGCAACCACGGAGGCCCACTCGCCATCCGGCCGGCCCGGCCTCGCCCCCTACACGCCCACGGAAGGTGAATGGCTGGCTCTGATTACGAGAGCCGGCCTGCGCCGCGAGGCCAGCGCCGACCGTCCCTATTCGCTCGACATCGTCCTCGCCGATCCGCAGACGCTTCACATCGTCGTTCGGCATGCATCCACGATGGACCGGGAGCAGGTGAGGAAAGCCATCGAAGCCGCCAGGGAAGCGATCAGGAGCACGGCCAAAAGTTACGGCTGGGACACGTGGGTCAAGATCCGGGAAACGGTCGAAATGTCTGCGGCGAAGAAATGAGCGCCTTCATGAGGCGAAACTATTCCGACTCTTTATTCCATGATCAGCATGATTTGCGCCGGCGTGAGAAGCGCGCCTGGTTGATGGCGTCCCAGCCAGGCCAGCGCCTCCGGCCCCGATAGCCCCAAAACCGACCGTGCCAGCAACGCCGCAAATAATGCCGTGCGTCCGAGCCCGGCGGAACAATGGATCAGCAGGTTGCGCCCCTGCGCGGCCTGCTCGCGCGCCTGCCTGAGCACGCCGGGCAGGCGGCCATCGGCGGGCACGCCGTAGTTGGGAATCGGCAGCGGAAGCACCGTCAGTCCTTCGGCTTGATAGATTGCGAGCAGATCCCGCCCTGTTTTTTCCCGGCATTCATCCGGCTCGGCCAACAACACCACCCCATGAATCGCGGCGGCTCTGAACTCCGGCAACAAGGTCCCGTCAGGATCATACAGACCGAACGGCATCGCGCTACCGTAGATCCGGCCGGGCAGATTGAGCGGGTATGGCGTCAGCGCCGTTCCGCTCTTTTGCTCTGGTGATGAGTTACCTGGCATGATGTTCAGTCCAGTGTGTCCAATCCGCGAGAGTGGCCTTCGTCATCGCCTTCGCCGCTTTCCGTAGCCAGGCGGATTTCCTCGCAGCCAGGTCGCGTTGGACCGCTTTGATGTGTGGCTGGTCCCCGAGATGCACATTCGCCGTCTCCCAGCCCATCGCATACAGCAACTTGCCCTCGTCCCGTTTCCTCGGCAGCGCCGTCACTTCAATCCGGGAGCAGTAGGGCGACAGCCGCCGGAGCAGCCACTGGCCCTCCATCCGCACAAACGGATCGCGGCAACGCACGGACTGCTCCAACATCGATGGATACAGCAGCGCGCCGCTCCCCTTCTGCCCTTGAGCCCAGAGACCGGCAGCAGCGATCAGCCGCTTCGCCTCCCGGGCCACCTTCCCGCCGCGCCACTCGGCAAGCGCCACAAATCGCGGGCGCCCCAGGCTGCCGAGACCCGAGCGCCGCCGCCTGAGACTATAGGCGAGACCCGCCTCCGGCATCACCTGCTCGAGCGCGTCCGTCACCTCGTGAGGGACCGTGTCTTGGACCATCGGCAGCGCCGCCATCTTTTTCCAGAATTTCACCGGATCGCGCAGCGAGTTCGTCGCGATCTCACGCAACCAGGCATGCTGTTCCGACAACACAAACGGCTTCCCGCCTGCCCGCAGGCCTTCGACGTAGCCGGTCAGCACCGCCTCGCAGGCCTCACCCAACTTGACGGCAAGATGCTCAGCCCGACCGGCAAGCCTGGCGCTCACGACCAAGCGCACCAGGTCGCTCTGGTAGGGAACAACGCAGGCCTCGTCGAAATCGTTGATGCCCCAAATCAGACGCCCTTCGCTATCGCGCCACGTGCCGAAATTTTCGACATGCAGATCGGCGACCGCCCGCAGCGCCGGCGCCCCGGCCAGACCGGCACAGACTTCCGGCCAAACCTGCATCCACCGGTAGCAGGTAGCCCGGAGAAAAGAGAACGCGCTCTGCGTCATCAGGGTATGCTTCACACGCAGATCCGCCGGCACAACCGGCACCTGCCGCGCCGACCATCGCTCATACTCGTGCGTCGCCTGGAGAATGTTCATGGGGAATCAGGTTGGTGACGCTAAGGGATCATGTCGGGCAGCTGATCGCACGGTGTGCGGAGAACCTCTACCAAGTCACCGGCACAGGCGCGTTGGATCACACGGCTGTGAACGCGCCTGTGGAGGGAGAGGCGCCCGATGTGTCCCGTGAAAATATCAGGCCTCCGTGGGTGACTCCGGATTCCATGGAACAGGTGCAGGTGAAGGCAGCCATACGTTCTGGGCGATCGGCGCCTGCCAGCGTGTCTCACCTCTTCCGTCTTGCTAAAATCCCAGCGCCTTTTCCAGATCTTCCTGGCCCTTTTTAAATTGTTGTCTGCCCGCCGCTTCCTTCTTTTTGGTCACGGCCTCCAGTTCCGCGGCTTTTTTCTTCAGGGCTTCGCTTTCGGCTTTGTTCGCCAGCTCCTCTTTTTCCTCCGCCAACGAAGCGGCTTGCGCGGTCTTGATGGCGCTGTCGGATACCATAGTCCAGTTCAACCGATAACCGGGACGCTTGAAGGCCAGCTCTTGATAGACCACCACGTAGCGGGTGGGATAGCTGCGCTGACCGATCTGCCGTTCCTCCAGCACGTACACGGTCGGAGCGCCGTAGAGATTCGGCTGGTAGGTATCGAAGTACATCCTCCCCATGCCTCCTTGCGTCGATAACGAACCTATCCGTTGTATGTATTCGAGATAGGCTTGCATGTCTTTCGGATCCGGCGCCTTTTCCTGTTCCACCTGCGTCCGTTGCCATTCATTGAGCGCTTCTTCTTCATCCCGCAACTGATAGCGATACTGCTCCTTGAACTGGTCCAGTGTATACGGCCCCTTCTTGGCCTTCGGTTTGTAGAACTGCGCCGGGTCGCCCTTGCCCCTTGCCACATAGGAGAGACGCCCCTTCATCGCATCGCTGGAGTCGAAGACGTAGACACTGTCTGGCATCAGCGGGAGCGATAATTTCCCGGCATCGGCCGGCTTTTCCACCTCGCGGCCCGTGCGTATCGGCATGATGCGCTCCTTCAGAGAGTCCAACGCCTTGCCTTTCCCGCGCGTGATCATGTGCGACACCGCATGGCGGACATCCGGGACGGGATCGTTGGTGAGCGGAATGAGTAAGTCCACGTCCTGATCCTGCGGCCCGATCATCCCGATGGCATCCGCAGCCGCGATCCGGAGTTCGACCTCGTCGCTCCTGAACAGGCGGACGATATCCGGCAGATGCTTCCGATCGGCCGAGGACCCCAGCGTCAGCAGGTCATCCTTGACGATGTCGACGAACTGCGGCCGGAGCGTGTCACAGTTCGATGCTTTGGCCGGTTTCCCGACACAGCCTCCGAGGAACTGATCCACCACATCATCTTTGGGAGTCGCGCCCGCGGTCGCAACCGGTAAGAGCGGGCAGAGGGAAAGCAGCGACAGCGTGAACAGGCGCATCATGGTCGATACGGATTGTGATTGACCTCGGTTCATGAAGAGTCCTCCTGAGTCTTGCCCGGCGCCGTTAATTCGGGCTGAAGCTGCCGCCTGTGTTGAACCCTCCCGGGTCATAGGCTGAATTCTGGTACGCCTCGCCGGATTTCCTAACGTGCTTGCTCGCATCAGCCTGCCGTTGCAGGTGTGCCTTGATGCCACTGACCAGCCTGTCGATGCTGACGGCTAATTGGGGGCAATCCTGCTTGATCTTCTGCAGCTTCTCGATTGACGCCTCGTTGCTGGGCATTGCCGCACTGCGAGACTGCCCCCACAGGTCATTGCCCACCGCTTGGCACAGTTGACTACTCGACACGGCCTCGCTGCCGGTTGGAAACGACATCGCAAGCACGCACAGCCCCATGCCCCACAGCGCCCGATGTACGCCTGCCATAATCCCCCCTGTATCGTTTCGTCGTAATGCAGTATAACGAGGCCCGTGAACCTTCCACCCCCTCGCCACTGGCATCTCTGCTTCCTGCTCTGCGCTTGCACCGTGGCGGCCTACTGGTCCAGCTTCGGCGGAGAGTTTCACTACGATGACACGGTCGCGATTCTCGAAAATCCCCATCTCGATGGATGGCGGCGCTTCTTCGGGCACCTCGATCACATGGTCCGCCCCGTGTTATACGCCACGTTCCTCTTCGACCGTTCGCAGTATGGAGCCGATCCGTCCGGCTACCACCTCCTGAATCTCCTGCTACACCTCGGGTCAGGATTGCTGATCTTCCGCATCCTCACCAGCGCGGTATCGGATGAGCGCTCCTCGGTCCCGTTCTGGGCCTCCCTGTTCTTCCTCATCCACCCCATCGCCACGGAAACGGTCACCTACATCTCGGGACGGGCCTCCGGCTTGATGTCGTGCTTCTACCTCGGCTCGCTGTTGCTCTACATCAGGGCAACGGAAGGTTCCGGGCCAAGGAATTTCAGCCGGGCTCCTTTTATAGGCTCGATAGTCCTCTTCCTGCTGGCGATCGGTTCCAAGGAAACAGCGGTCACCTTTCCGGTCGTGCTGCTGCTCTGGGACCATGTGATCCGCCGGAAGCATGGCGACGAACTACGCACTGCCGTCCTTCGTGACCATCTGCCGTTCTGGATTGTTCTGCTGCTCGCTGCCGGCTGGGCGATGCTGCACCCGCGCTATTCGGCGCTGGCGCAGTTCAGTATTCACCTCCGCCCCTGGCTGGTCAATTTGCTAAGCGAGCTGCACGCCACGGTCTATGCGCTGCTGCTGTACTTCACGCCCTGGAGTCAAAACTTCGATCATGATCTACCGCTCTTCTATTCTCCGGCGCAATGGCCGCTGCCCCTCGATAGCCTGTTCCTCTCGGCCATGGCGGCTAGCGCGTTCATCGCCCGCCGACGTTTTCCGCTGATTGCGTTCGGTCTTGCCTGGTTTTTCCTGCAGCTTCTTCCGACCAGCCTCATTCCACGCAATGACCTGCTCAGCGAACGCAACCTGTATCTGGCCTCGCCGGGATTGCTGATCGCGCTCGTCTCACTCGGCTCTCACGCCGGGCAACGGCTCACGATCGCCTGTTCCCGCCCCGCTGTCGTCCGGACCGTTTCCCTGGGTCTTGCCTCAGCGCTGGCCTTGCTCCTCGCCCTCTTCACCCAGCAGCGAAATGACCTCTACCGGGACCAGCTTTCGCTCTGGGCGGATGCGGTCCTGAAATCTCCGAACAAGGCCAGGCCGCACAACAACCTGGGACGAGCCTATGCGCTGCAGGACGAGTGGGACCGGGCCATCGACGAATTTCGACTGGCAGCCAGACTCGATCCCAATTTCATCGTCGCGCAGCAGAATCTCCGCGACGCCTATCTCCATCGCGCCGGACGGCGATAGCGCTTGCGCCTCACTTAGTCAACCACTCCCGTCCTGCAGGAGCTCATGGCCATACCGAAGCAGGCTGGTGGCCTGCGTCCATTGGTCTGTCAGGTTCAATCCCACCAACAACAACCGGCGCCCGTCCTTGAACATGCTCGCGACGAGGCAGCGGCCCGCCTTGCTCGTGTAGCCGGTCTTCACGCCGTTGACATCCGGATCGGCCAGCAATTCGTTCGTGCTGTGCAGGGAGAGTTGTCTGGACCCGTCCACAGTGGCGATGTCCCGCACGACCGTCCTGACCATCATGGAAAAGACCGGCTGCCGGAGCGCCTGTTCGGTGAGCGTCGCAAGGTCCGCCGCAGTGGAATAGTGGCCCGGCGCGTCGAAGCCGCAGGGATTCGCAAACCGGGTGTCTTTCAATTCCAGTTTCCGCGCCCGCTCGTTCATGAGGGCGACGAACCGCTTGTCGTCGCCCCCGATATGCCAGGCCACCGCCTCGCACGCATCGTTCGCGCTGGCCACCAGCATGGCCGTGATCAGATCACGGAGAAGAAATTGTTCCCCGGGACGGAAATGGTAGATGGACGGGTGCGCAATCGCGCGCGGATGGATCGTCACCACGTCCTGGAGCGGCGCGGCGTCCAGGGCGATCAGCGCGGTCATGATCTTGGTGAGGCTCGCGGGAGCCAGGCGACGGGTGGAGTGTTTTTCCAATAAGACGCGCCCGGATGTCAGATCGATCAGGTACAAGGCTGATGCCCTGACGGCCGGCCGATCCGGCCGGGGAACCACTCCCTTCTCCATTGCGCGGAGGGGCGCCGGCAAAACGACGGCGGTCAGCATCACGGCAAGGAACAGTGATCCGCCCACCAGCCACCTCTTCATGTTGCAGTCAGCCTATCGGCCGAACAAGCCCTTCATGAATTCGTTGGCCTTCTGCATATCCGACCGCTCGTCCCCGGAAGGTTCCGGTTCCTGCGGCGCTGGCGGCGGCATGACTTGCGGCCGCGCCTGGCCCCTTCCCATATTGGGCCTGCCCATGCCTTCTGCACCCATATCCGGCCGGCCCGCCGGTTGCCCCATGCCGGGACGTCCTCTCCCGGGTGCGCCCATCATGCCCATCATCCCCCCCATGTCGAGCTTGGTGAATCCTTCCGGGATCTCGAACAGTGCGGGGTCCTGCCGGCCGATCGCAAGGTTGCTGAGTTCGATGAGCATCCGCTTTTTGTCGTTGCCTTCTTTGTACAGCAGATCCTGTTTGACGTTGATGCCCTCTCTCGTCCGCCACGAGAATCCGCCGAATTTCTTGCCGTCCGTGCTGGTCGCGATGGTCTTGTACTTCGTCACCTTGACGCCGTTCAGCGTGTCTTCTCCCACAACCGTGTCCTCGTAGGTCCATTGCGACGGATCGTTTTCCTGCCCCTGAGCCTGCCCCCCGCTCAGGGAATACTCCATATACATGTGTTCCGACGGCATCAACATCCACAGGACCTTGCTGTCATACCGGAAGATCTGCACAGCCCCCTCGCCTGCGCCAGTCAGTTCCTTGCGCTCCTTCGTCGGCGTGACGTAAACGTGCTGCTGGATGGTGCCTTCCTCCGTTTGCATGGTCGAATCGGCCGAGTACTCGGCCTGGGGGCGGGTCGGTTGCGCCGCAGAGGCAAACCCTCCGGCCAGGACCGTCGCAAGGGCGAGGATCAGGGGCATCACGTGGGACATGGCAAACTCCTTTGTGTCTGGAACGTTGGCTCGCATATCGTCTGTCAGCCGTGATCTGGCTTCATGTTGCGCCATGCCGCTATGGGAAATTATGCGGAAGATTAGTCCTGTCCGGGTCACAAGTAAAGGGGGGGGAATTGCAGGGAAACGCCTTGCGGAAAGGGATCGGGAAGCGGTGATTTTGTCTCGGAGCAGCAGATGCCCGGGGCGGCATCAGTCCTGACCGAATGTGCGGTCCAACGACTTCAGGCTCTTCGTCGTTCGGAGCGCTTTGGCATCGAGCTTCGCGCGACGGAGAATCCAGCGAGGCGCATACCGGCGTTCTTCATCCGGACGATTCATGAGCAGCGTCGCGCAGAGAATCCCCTTTCTCAGCCACCAGACACTGAGCTGGTTTTTCTTCATCTCCCCGCGATACACGACCTGGTCATGGCCCTGCGCATCACCCCAATATTCGTACGACAGGTCGAACTCATCGGAAAAGAAATAGGGCACGTGGATGAAAGGCTGGAATTTGTCCATCATGTTCCGCATGGCCACCCGCCCCTGCTCCACCGCATTGTCCCAATGTTCGATCCTCATGCGGCGCCGGAATATCCGGTCCGGATAGTTGGCAATATCCCCCGCCGCCCACACGCTGTCCACGCTGGTCTCGAGGTACTCATTCACCTGAATCCCGTCGTCACCATGCTTGAGCGGCGTGTCTGTGAAGAGATCCAAGGTCGGCGTCACGCCGATCCCTGCCACGACGAGATCCGCCGGAAGACGCCCGCCGGAAGCCAGCAGGACTTGCCCTCTGCCTTTCTCTCGCGAAAAACCGACAACTTTTTGATGCTTCACGAAGCAGATGCCATGACCCAAAAACTGCTTCTCGAAAAACGCCGACACCTCCGGCGTAAACACACGTTCCCAGACGCGATCCCCGGGAAACACCATCGTGGTCGGCATGCCTTGCCCGGTGAGGACGGAGGCCACTTCCATCCCGATAAAGCCGGACCCGATGACCACAGCCTGCTTGCCCTTTGTGATGAGCTGGCGGATGTGCTGCGAGTCCGGCAATTGCCGGAGGTAACAGATCCATGGCTGGTCGGCGCCCGGTACCGTGAACTTCCGCACCGAGGACCCGGTGGCGATCAACAATTTCTCGAAACCGATGGTCTGGCGGGAGGGACCATGCAGCAGACGGCGTCTGAAGTCCACCTTCTGCACGCGAAAGTCCCGAAACAGGGTGATACCCTGTTTCTGATAGAACCGGGCATCGGAGATGAGAATCTCGTCGGGTTTCTTTTTGCCGGCGAGAAATTCCTTCGACAGAGGCGGACGCTCATAGGAAGGAATATGCTCCGCTGAGACAATCGCCAGTTGCCCCTTGCCGCCGCCCTGCGACACAAATTCTTTCGCCGCATACCCGGTCCCCACACCGCCGCCCAAAATGACCAGGGGAAAAGACTTCATAGTACCCTCCCTCCTCCATTACCAGGATGGATGATGTGAGCTCCAGCTTACACAAAGGGGGGAGCGTACAACAGGGGGAAATACAGGAAAGAGCACCCAAAACAAAGCCCAACCATCCTGCCGTTTCGTGAAGACCGCGTGCAGATACGATAAAAAAAGCTCCGTCCCCTTTCGAAGGCGGAGCGTCCAGCATTCACAATGACAGCCTCAGCCTGCGTGGTTGGTGTCAGACAGTTTCTTCACCAACGCCGACATTTCTTCCAGCTTCCGCGTCCCGGCGGACAAGTCATTCTCCAGCCGCTCGATCATGTCGAGGCAGGTCTTCACCGTGTCAACGAGTTGAGCCTGCGTCATTGTGGGCAGTTTTTCTTCCAGTTCCTGTCGCTTCATATGATTGTGACTCCTTGCCAAACCCTCATCGTTCGAGCTTTTTTTTGATGGCCGTCAGGTTCTCAGGAGTTGATCGCACCCGTAGTGTGATCCCCTCGGCATCATAGGCTTCGGACAAGATGCGCATCTTGGCGCGGATCTCCGCGACGACGCTTTGAGCCGTAAACGGAATCCGCAATTCCTCGTCGAGCATATCGCTCTCAAAGTACCCCATAATGCGCTCACGGAGCGCCTGCAGGTCGTCCTTGTTTCTCGTGGACAGCACAATGGCGTCGGGATATTCCGCCCTCAGGGCTCCGAGCTCATCCGGCCCGAGACGGTCTCGTTTATTCAACACCAACAGGCTGGGCACATCCGTGGCGCCGACTTCAGCCAACACCTTTCGGGTGACGTCGAGTTGGGATCGAAAGGACGGATCCGAGGCATCGACGACAAACAGCAAAAGCGAGGCACTGGCCGCTTCATCCAGTGTCGACTTGAACGACGCCACCAGGTCATGCGGGAGTTTCTTGATGAAGCCCACCGTATCGGACAGGAGGACCTTCGGACGCGTCTCCGGATACAAGGGCCGGATCGTGGTATCGAGCGTGGCGAACAGCATGTCGGCCACGAGCACCTCGCTGCCCGTCATCGCCCGCATGAGCGAGGATTTTCCGGCATTCGTGTAGCCCACGAGCGCGACCGTCAATTCGTGTTCCCGCCTGGCGCGGCGCGTCCGATGCTCGTCCCCGATCGCGGCCAATTCCGCCCGGAGTTCTTTCGTGCGATCGCGAATTCTGCGCTTATCGAGTTCCAGACTCGTTTCCCCGGCCCCCTTGCCACCGACGCCCCCGCCTTGCCGCTCGCTGCCGCCGCCGGTTTCCCGCAACCGTGGCGCGAGATAATTGAGTCGCGCGATCTCCACCTGCAGGCGGGCCGCTCTGGTTCGCGCATGCCGGCTGAAAATCTCGATGATGACCCCGGTCCGATCGAGCACCGGCACGCCGGCGGCACGTTCAAGGTTTTTCAATTGAGACGGCGACAGATCACAATCCACGATGACGATCTGCGCCTGTTCGCCAGGGCCGGGGGCAGCCTCGACGGTGTCATCCGATTCGTCGTCGTCTGATTCCTCTGTGACGTCCAAATCCCCCGCCTCGTCCTTCGCCGCCGCCTTGTCCTTGGGCCGACCAAATGCCGATTCGATTTTCCCGGACCCACCGGTCCACAGCGCCAGTTCGGCGAGTTTGCCCTCCCCCAGAACCGCCGCATATCGATCGGAACTCCGCTTTTGCGTCACACGGCCCACAACAGTGTATCCGAGGGTCGTCACCAGACGGGTGAGCTCTTGCAGCGAACTGTCCACCTCCTCCGCAGTGACGCGGGGGATGCGGATCGCCACAAGCACGGCATTCGATTGTGCGGGCTTCGACATCGCAGGCCTTTCCTTGCGCACAGTTTCGTGAGGGAGGGCATTGTAACAGGAAACGTCTGGTTCAGGTCAGCTCCCATTGCGCCCTGAGATCGGGGATCTTGCCCCACATCCACACGCAGGACTCAGGGCCCAGAACTCAGCACTTCTTGGGAAGCCCCAGCACCCAGGCCTCTGCTTCACCATCGGCGGCCTGGCGGGGCTGGACGGCCAGAGACTGACGAGACCTTGAGATGGGCTATATCTAATATGGTATAGTATGGCTGGTCATGTGGGAGATCTACGAACACCGCCGAGCGAGCAAGAGTCTCGATCGCCTTCCGCTCGAATTGCTGAAACGCTACGAGAAGTGGAAAGACATCGTGCGGATCTCCGGCCCGGCAGGTCTACGCCTGATCAAAGGGTTCCACGATGAGCGGCTTCAAGGCGAATGGAACGGTCATCGCTCGTCAAGGTTGAATACACAGTATCGAGTGATCTACAAAGTTGAAGAACAGCGCGTACTGGTCGTGATCATGGACGTAACAGCCCACGATTATCGGAGGCAATGATGAAAACCAAAAACGTTCGCCCGGCAAAAGCGCGAGTGGTGGTCTCGGTAGGAGAGTCCGTTCGGATTGTCCGAGAACTGCAAGGGCTGACGCAAAGCGAGCTGGCTCGAAGGACCAAGATTTCACAGTCCACAATTTCGGCCATTGAAAACGACACCATCAATCTTGGCGTCGAACGGGCCAAAACTCTGGCGCGGGTCCTCCAGTGCCATCCAGCCGTCCTGGTCTTTCCCGGCTGGGACGTGGCGAAGCAGTCCGCCGCATAGCCCCCTGATCGGCAGTGTTCGGCTCCACTCTCCTCCATCACATCTCTCAATCCTCGCTGTGGTAGCGCGTCCCGCCTCTCCCCCTCTGAAATCGAGAGGGGAAGGCGAGAAAAAGGTCAGAGCGGTGTGGGTCAGGGTGAGTTGAGAGAGAACTGGGGGAACGCGGTCATGCCATGCTTGGAAATCGGATTTGTCCCGGCAAGTTAGGCCGTGGCCTTCATACGCTTGCTGGCGTGCAGCACCGTGAAACCGATGATCGTTTCACCTTCGTAGCGAACGATGACGTCGTCATCTGTCATCTCGCTGTCAGTCGCATGGCTGGGCTACTTATAGTTCACGTACAGCGTATCCGCCTCGGCGTCATATGTGAGCCACACCGCGTGGTGCGGCGACCGATTCACTGCGGGAATCAGCTTCAGATACTCTTGAATGTCTACAATGGCCATAGCTGCCTCCTCTTCGAAAGCGCCCGCAATCGTCGCGTCACGAAGGCTGTGATGATGAACCCATCCTCGGCATGTTCCCTATACACAACCACAAGATGTTTTCCAGTTTCCAGCTCCCTAACCGCGAGATGCTCTCTATCACCGCCAATCAGAATACGCTCGGGCTGTGAAACTGTCTCCAATACCGCTAATCAGCTCCGCTAGCTCACCATGCTCCTCTGCAACATGTGTCCAGCGCTCGTCGGTGAGTCGAATCGAGACGCCGTTCTTGGACACAACACGATCGATCACCACACCCCCATGCGGCACACATCACGTCCGGTCAGCAACGGCAGCTCCGCAATCGCACGCATTCTACACAGACTGATCGACACTGGAAAGGCGGGCCGACAAAGGTCAAGCGCCGACCTCCGTAGACACAGGCCTCAGCGCAGGTGATTGGGGCGACCGATCAGAGTTGGGGGACGGCGGGTGGGACGTCTGTGCATGGGGTCCAGAAACCTCAATGAGGCTGCAAGGTAAATCAATGAACGGCCTTGATTGAGGCTTCAAAAGAGGAGACCGTTCCCAGTTCGCCACCCGCCAGCCCCCTCCTACCGGCGGAAGTTGCGATAGCCTTCGTGCCATCGCGGGAAATAATTTTCCTGTATATGCATGAAACACAGTCAATCCTTAAGCCGGATGTTCGCTGGCTAAAAAAAAACGGACAGGACGTAAAGCGGATGGAACATCTGACTTGATCGGCCACGTTCAGGCACACGCTGCCGATCAGAATGTCCGAGTGTACGATTTCAAGACCTGACCCTTCTAGCTCTGAACTTCGCTAGGAAGCTCTGAACCATTCAGCCCCAACCAAGCGTGCGCAACCTCTTTAGCGCTCCGATCAGCAACCCATTGATCTTGACTCTTGGGGCCAGCGCGAAGCTCCCAGGTCCTTCAAGCTGAGTATTTCTATGCCGTTTTTCTTAATAGCCATACTGAAAGCACTTACTTTCTACCAATTATGGTCTAGCCTAGATCTGCGGCTGATAGAGATATTTCTGAAACCCCGCGAAGACCCGCCCGATCTCTTCTGGTTTCCCTAGATCCGCCACCGCGTCCGCGATGGCATTGTGATACTTCAGCTTGAGCAGCGGCGAGAGCTTATCCTGCGCGAGTTCGTCTACGCCGACTTTCACATACTGGCCCAGGACAAAATCGAGAAACCCCTGCTGCTTGCCGTTAAAGTGCGTTCGGATCTCCACCTTGGCCCTGGCGGCCCGTTCCTCGCGGGTGAGCGGAGCCATCGCATAGGCCACATGCGCCAGCACATCGAACAGGTCGCTGTTCTCCGCGTCGATGATGCGTTGCATCTCCGCCATCTGTTCGGCACCGAATCCTTTCTCGGCCAGGCCCTGTAGCAGCCTGGCCCGCGTATCCGGCGCGCTCCAGATCGCACGGAGTTCCGCCTCATCGCGAAAAAACTCCGGCAGCTTGCCGAAGAGCAGTTCCAAAAATTGTTGCGCCGACATGGGTGTGCCATCGGGATGCCAGAAGGTCGTCACCATCATGTGCTGGATTGTGCGGGCCTTGCCGTCGGCCAGTTTGACCTTCGCCTTCTTTTTACATTGACAGGGCCTCTGCCCACAGACAGGACAAGGGCTGGGCTCACAGAGGCAAGGACGCTGGCCACAGACCACACAGGTTTGCGGTGGGCGCCTTTCACAGCTGCAGGGCCTGGCGCCGCACCTCCTGCACACCGCAGGCTCCAACGGTTCCCCGTCCCACTCGGGATCGCTGAAGTGGTGATGTGCCTTCACGAAATCGTAGATCGTGAAGTAGTCCTTCCCGTCATAGAGTCGCGTCCCTCGTCCGATGATTTGCTTGAACTCGATCATCGAATTGACCGGCCGCATCAGCACGATATTCCGGATGTTCCTGGCGTCCACCCCGGTCGAAAGCTTCTGCGAGGTCGTCAGGATAGTCGGAATGGTCTTTTCATTGTCTTGGAAGTCGCGCAGGTGCTGTTCCCCGAGTTCCCCGTCGTTAGCCGTCACCCGCTGGCAATAGTTCGGGTCCGTGCTCGTCTTCATCTGGTTGATCAGATCGCGCACGGCCAGGGCATGATCCTGCGTGGCGCAGAACACCAGTGTCTTCTCTCGCTGATCGATCGCGTCCATGAAGATCTCGACCCGCTTCTTTTCGCGCTCTTTGATCTCGATGATCTTATTGAAATCCGCTTCCATGTAACGCTTGCCGTACTGAACTTCGCCTTCCATCACCCTGTCGTCCGACGTGTAAACATAGTCGTCGAGCGTCGTCGAGATTTGTTTTACCCTGAATGGCGTGAGGAAGCCGTCGTTGATGCCGTCCTTTAACGAATAGACATAGACCGGCTCGCCGAAATAGCGATAGGTGTCCACGTTATCTTTGCGCTTGGGTGTGGCGGTCAGGCCGAGCTGCACGGCGGGAGTAAAATACTCCAAGATGTCACGCCAGTTGCTTTCATCGTTGGCCCCGCCGCGATGGCATTCGTCGATGACGATGAAGTCGAAGAAGTCAGGCGGGTACTCGCCGAAATAGGGGGTGTCCCCTGGCCCGCTCATGAAGGTCTGGAAGATCGTAAAGAACAGGCTCCCGTTCTTCGGCACTCTGCCCTTCTTGCGAATGTCGTCCGGAGCGATCCGTACCAGCGCGTCTTCCGGAAACGCGGAGAAGGCGTTGTAGGCCTGATCGGCAAGGATGTTGCGGTCGGCCAGAAACAGTATGCGCGGACGGCGCGAGGGCTCGCGGCTGAGGTTCCAGCGGCTGTGAAAGAGCTTCCACGCGATCTGAAATGCAATGAACGTCTTCCCAGTGCCCGTCGCCAGCGTCAACAACACACGCGGCTTACCGGCGGCGATCACCGTCATCACGCGCTCAACGGCAATGTCCTGATAGTAGCGGCTGGTATGCGAGCCACCCCTGTCTTCGAACGGCACTGCGGCGAACCGGTCGCGCCAGACGTTCTGCTTGGCGAATGTGCGCGTCCAGAGTTCCTCCGGGCTGGGATAGCTCGGCCACTCACCTTCCTTCCCCGTCTCCATATCGATGCCGTAGAGGCCCTGGCCGTTGGTGGCATAGGTGAAACGAACGGCGAGTTTCCCGACATACTGTTTCGCCTGTGCCACGCCTTCCGTCAGCGCTTCATCCCAGGCCTTAGCCTCGATCACAGCCAGTTTGGTATTGCGATAGACGAGCACATAATCGGCGATCAACGGTTTTGCGCGCCGCCCAAGGCCTTCGATACGGCCGAGCGTGATGGGAAACTCGCGTAGCACACGGCTCCCCTCCACGACGCCCCACCCCGCCGCCTTCAGCGCGGGATCGACGTGTTCGGCTCTGGTTTCGGCTTCGTTCATGACACGCCTTCGTTGCCGCCGCTAATCGCTTGGAAGATTTTCAACTTCAAGGCTTCGTCGTCTTCATCTCCACGGAGCACAGCGGCAATCCAATCCCCGAGCAATTCCTTTGAGATGTTACCTGCGGCAACGTGATAACTGATGTTTTCAGACTCCCGAATGAAGGCGTTGACGCTGCGCAGATAGCCATTCCAAAGCAACATCTGGGCGCATAGAGAAATGGCGATGCGCTTATTGCCATCCTCAAAGCAATGGAATTTGCAGGCGCAGAAAAATAAGTGTGTGAGCTTTTCGTCAAACGTCGGATAGTAATCGTCGTTCTGAATGTGCTGAAGCACCGCGTCCAGTTTGCCGAGGTCAAGCTGGCCCAATAAACCGCCGCCGCTGACTTCCACGGTTTTTCCGTGAACCTCAATCGCTTGCTCTAAACTCAAATACACCCAGGCCATTATTCTCGCTCTTTGAGCCGCTTCATCACATCTTTGGCTTCTTCCAGGCGCTCGGCTAACTCCTTACTCTTCTCGCCAAGAAACCGCTCAAACTCATCACGCTGGAGGGGGGTGACATACTCCTGCAGCTGAAGATGCAGGGCATCTCGAAACGCAAGGTCACGACTGGCCATTTTATTGCGCGCTTTCTCAACCAATGGTTTCCAATGCGCTTGTTTTTCAAACGCCACAAACAAACCATCCACTTCCCACGAGGTCAACCTGCGCCCCTTGGATCTGAAATCTTGTACCAGGACATCCGCAAACCCGGCTTCGTAGGCAGCAATTAAATCCAGCACTTCCGAATAAAACGTGTCCCGAACATTGGCGCGCTTATCCAATCGCAGCACACGTCGATAGGCCTGTGCCTTCTCGCGGAAAATGCTGACGTATATTTTGTCTGTATAGAGAGCGTATTTGAAATTGCCCATATCGACGCAATCCTTCAGTGCGTCTGTAAACTGCTTGCGATAGTTCTCTTCAATGAAGGCCGATTGAATAAAATCTTCGTCGCGCTGATTAATATATTTCGTGCCACCGCCAGTACGCCGGTTGATCGTGTCAATGACGATGTCCAGAATGGCCTTGCGCAACAGACCGGCACGCTCGGATTCCGTCATCAACATGGCCAGATTAAGAAAGGCACGAAAATCAAGGACGCCCAGCTGCGGAGCCTTCGAGATGTTCCCGAAATCTGTTTCGGGAACATCCAGCCCCTGGATAGCCAACTTCAATGTTTTCAACCGGTTACCCTTCACTACCTCATACCCGTTTCGAGCCAATTCTTCGGCATTGCGTTCCAAATAATTTTCTACAGTGCGTAGAGAGACTTCGAAAAATGCCGAGACCTGCTCTTTCAGCACCACCGTCTTGCCTTCAAACGGAATGCCCCGGATACCTGCCGCCTTCTCAATCTCAGCAAGTGCATAGGGATTGTTCAGAATATTCTGCCGATCAACCGCCGAATTGGTGAGGTCTTTGGCCATAGCAATGTCCTAGAGTTGCCCTGTGAAGGCCTGGTGCAGTAGCGACTGCTTCAACTCGCCCAGCTCGGCAAGCTTTTGTCGGTAGATGGATTCGAGGCGTTGGGTTTCGGCGGCGAGAGAGTCGAGTTGGGCAACAACTCGGTGTTGTTCACGTATTGGTGGAACAACGATCGGAAGCGTTCGGACAGCCTCGTTACTGATCTTCTTCATCGTTGGATTTGCACCTTGTGCTCGCCCTGAAATTTCCTTCCGAAGAGCTGATGTTCGCATCTGGTAGTAGAGGAATTCCGTGACGGCTTTTGCTGGGTCGGGATTCATCCGCATGATCAAGTCGGGATAGATGGTCGGCTTTTCAATCCCAGACGCGATGGCGACGTGCCCTACCAACTCCGGTGTGTTACTCCGTGTGATCAGAAAGTCGCCATTCCGAACCCAGTATCGCGCTCTCGAATCCGTTACAGCTGAGGTGAATTTGATTTTCTCCGGCCTGAAGACAAAGCCCGTGACGGCGGAAAGGGTGAGAACCGGCGTACCCGAATCTGCATGATTAGCAGCAGGGGGCGACCACCCATTCTGAGGCTGCACCCCTAAAACCTCTTCGAGTCGCTTCTCCTCCCACCCCTTCCCCCGCTGAGTGAACACAAATTGCAGGTGGCTTTCGAAGAGGGCGCGGGCGTTGTGGAGGTTCTTTTCGGCGTTGGCCGTGGCGGTGGCGAAGCCGTCAAACGCTTGGTCGAGGATGCCGACGATCCGCTGCTGTTCGGGGAACGGGGGGATGCTGATCTTGACGCTTTGGAGCTTTTGAATCGTGAGCGTATCGACTGTGGCACCGTTGCCTTGGTCGAGTTGATCAAAGAAGGACGGTGACTTCAGCCAAAGATTAACAAACTCACTGCTCACATCGGAAGTTCGTTTCATCCAAAGAACGCTTGCGTCCTTGAAATAGAATCGGTCGCTACTCCGAACGACGTGCGAGTTCCCGATGGTTCCAATAGCGGTAATAACGATGTCGTCAGCTTTCGGGACCCCGTATTCCTTCGAGAGCTCAGCAAAGTGGTCCTCTGTGATGAACAATTCGTTGTCAACAAATCCATCGGCAGCCAATCGAGTGACTTCGCGCCCTCGATAGAAGGGCACTCCGCTCGTCTTCCATTGGGATTTTAGAACGCGCTTGCTTGAGCCGACTTGGTAAAGCTCGCACAGCATCCTTGTCTGCCACCCCTTCTTCATTTCAGCAGCGCCCTGATATTCTTCAGCACTTCCTCGCTTTCGACATCTAGCGCCGCAATCTCCTCCATGATCTCCTGCGGGCTGCGATGCGTGACGACTTCGCCGCCGTTCGGATTCTTCACCGAGAGATCGAACGTCGCCTGATCAATTGTTTTCGCATCCACGGTCCAGGATTTGGGCGAATCGGCTGTGGTTTTCTGCAGCTTCACGAACTCTTTGAGGTCATCGTCATTGAGAGGGTTAGTCTTGCCGAGGCTGCGGCCCGGGTCGAGCTGGTAGTACCAGATCTTTCTCGTGGGCGCGCCCTTTTCGAAGAACACCACCACGGTCTTTACGCCCGCGCCCTGGAAGGTGCCGCCGGGACAATCCAGAATTGTGTGGAGGTTGCAGCTTTCCAGCAGCAGCTTGCGGAGGCTCACCGAGGCATTGTCGGTGTTGGAGAGAAACGTGTTCTTGATGACCACGCCGCCGCGTCCACCCGCCCTGAGCATCTTGATGAAGTGCTGGAGAAAGAGAAACGCCGTCTCGCCGGTGCGGATGGGAAAGTTCTGCTGCACTTCCTTCCGCTCCTTGCCCCCGAAGGGCGGGTTGGCCAATACCACATCAAAACGGTCTTTTTCCTGAATGTCGGCGAGGTTTTCCGTAAGCGTGTTCGTGTGAATGATGTTCGGCGCCTCAATGCCGTGCAGGATCATGTTCATGATCGCGATCACGTAGGCGAGCTTGTCCTTTTCCTTTGCGTAGAAAGTCCGTTCTTGAAGAGTTCTGGCCTCGTTCGTGGTGAGATGAGGCTTAGCCTTGAGGTACTCGAAGGCCTCACATAAAAAACCCGCTGAACCAACCGCACCGTCGTAGATCCGCTCGCCTATTCGTGGTTTGACTACCTGTATGATAGCGCGGATAAGCGGTCGTGGTGTGTAATACGAGCCCCCGTCGCGCCCGGCGTTGCCCATATTGCGAATTTTTTCCTCGTACAAGTAACTGAGCTCGTGCTTCTCTTTCTGTGAGAGGAATCGCAGGTCATCAATAATCTCGACGATTTCCCTGAGGTTGTAACCGCTGTTGATTTCATTTTTTGTTTCGCTAAAAATTTCGCCAATCTTGTATTCGATAGTATTCGGCCCACTAGCCTTCTGTCTAAATCCGCGCAGGTTGGGGAATAATTTCTCATTAACAAAGTCGCGGAGATCGTCGCCAGTGAGGGCTTTATTGTGGTCAAGCTTGCCGTCTTGCCCCTTCGGCGCGGCCCAGGCTTCCCAGCGATACGGCTGGTCGAGGATAAAGGTATATTTCTTTCCCTGTAATTCGGCCTCCATCGCCCGGTCCTGCTCTAACGCGTCCAGATATTTCAGGAACAGCAACCAAGAAGCTTGCTCCGTGTACTTTAAGACGCCGCCACCTTCTCTACGGAGCACATCGTCGATACTTCTGAACGCTTGTTCAAACATGAAACTGTGCTCCGGCAAAGTCATCTACCAAGTGTGCCCCCTCCAGGAAACGTGCAGGGTTTGGATCAAACGGCAATCCCCATTGCGAAATCCGCGGGTGGGAGAATACCCTGTTCTTCTATCAAAATCACGCATTTGCGCACGATTTTTCGGCCCTGGTCTCTACGTGAATCGCTTCTCGTAAAGCTGCCAGGTTGCGTGCGGCGCGAAGCGCGAAGGGGTCAACGCATCTCGTTCGAACCCTTCACCGCCCCCGTCCCTCTCCCACCATCCAACGGCGCAAACGGCACGGTGGGATTGAATTCATTGATCGGGTTCAACGGATTCTCCGGCCGATACCGATTCACCGGATTGAAGGGATTGTTGGGATTGAACTGGTTGATCGGATTGGCGGGGTTCCCGGGATCGAACCGGTTGATCGGATTAAAGGGGTTCGCCGGATCGTAGGCATTGATGGGATTGAGCGGGTTGCCTGGCTGATACTGGTTGATGGGGTTGAAGATGTTGAAGTCGCGCTGGTACTTCTCGTCGAAGCCCGGCTCCGCCACGGCTACCTCGGTCATCGCCACCAGAAAGACTACTCCGGCAAGCGCTGCGTTTCGCATGATGGCCTCCTTTGTGTCTGTGTACACCCTGCGGGCAGCATACTCCACGACTGTGACAGATGGGGTCACTCTCGGGCGTGAAACGTGAGACGTAAAACATACAGAGTCATCTGGAAGCGCAGGAAATCTCAAGTGTTGAGGGTTGAGTAATGAGGTATGAGTGAATGCAGAGCCGCAGTTGGGATCGGACGGCCTGAGAAGATTCAACGGCTATGATTGAAAGTGGGAAGACCCGGTGAGGAACCTCAGCCTTTCGGTGCGCGCTTGAGCTTTGGCTTGACCAACTGCTGGATTTGTTTTTTTGAGGGCTGGAAGATCCCGTTCCACTCCCGCCCAGACTTCTGCCAGATCGATCCCCAGATAGTCATGCACTAAGACATGTCGCATTGTGATGATCTGCGGCCATGGAACTTGCGAGTAGGTTTTGCGAAAGGCAGGAGTGAGCTTGCTCACAGCTTCGCCGATAATTGAATGTGCTGGTGTGGGCTAGTTCATCCTCCTCGAAGAGGCGACGCCCACGCTTCGCATACCGCTCTGTGTTCTTGATCGCGTCAAGAATGTCCTGCAGGCGGTCTCGGTCATCCCTCATAACGCGATCGCATCTTTCAACACCTCTTTGCGAACCACGCGTCGAAGCCCGCGTTCGGAGGCCACGTCGACCAACCGTCTCAACAATCGCTCCAGGTCGAGGATCAGCGCTGCATGATCAAGCAGGCTTCGACCGTCTTCCATTTCGACCAGAAAATCGACGTCGCTGTCTCGCCGCGCGGTCCCTCGGCCCGCTGATCCAAAGACACGAACCTTGCGCGCGCCATGGCGCGCGGCAATGTCGAGAATTTTATTTCTCTTAGCGTGAACCGGTTCGCGAAGGATCATGGCAATCCCGATTGGCTCATCTCTCGTGAGCCCGATTCAGCGTCAACGGATGAGGCAACAGTGTCTTGCCAGCAGCATACCGATTCACCCGCGATCTGCCAAGCGGACAGCATACCAAGTGACATGTGGCAGGAATAGACGCACGAATGGTCGACGGCCTAGGCCGCTCTGGATGCCGCTTTCTCCAGTAGCTCGTGGATCAACGTTTGATAGGGCTTCTTCTGTTTCGCTGCCATCTTTCGGAGCTGATTCAACAGTTTCGGCGAGAGCCTGATGGCAATGAGTTGCTTCGCCATGCCGCTTGCCGGCCTGCCCACTCGTCGCATTCTTTTCAGTTGGTCATCCGTAGCTTCTGGGATGTCTGAAAAATCGATTTCAGAATCCGGCATATGCTTGACGTTCCTTGCGACTCGCCTGCCGTGCGCTAATGATACGGATCGTTTCTTTTTCATGATCCACCCTCCGTACTGTGTACACAACGAATAAGACACGGCCTGATACGGACTGTCCAATACGTTGTCGCCTTGATTCCTGGGCTGAATGATCTGGATCATCGCCGTCTAAGGCGTCCGAATCATCAAATACCGACGCTGCCTCCTCGAACGGAACGCCGTGCTTCTCGAAATTCGCGATAGCCTTCGTGATATCCCAGGTAAACACTTTCATGTATATACATGAATCACGGTGATTCACTCAAGCCTACGACTTCGCGGGTCACCTTCGTGGAAACTTGCCAGGAGCGAGCACCGTCTCGATCCTCACGTCCACCTTCAGCTCCCCCGAAATGGTTCCATTCCCCCAGCGATCTCTTGCGTATGTCCCATTACAGGAGTACCCTTTTGACTGCTCATCCGCCCTATCTCTCCAAGGAGGCTGACCATGAGACGCGTCCGACTCCTCACCTGTCTTTCGCTCCTGTTCCTCTCCTGTACGTCGCTGGCCTCGGCTGAACTGCTGGCCCTGCTCAACTATGAGAGCAAGCCGAACCAGCCGGCGCGCCGCGAAGGGATCGCCATCATGGAAATCGATCCCGAATCTCCGGATTTCGGGAAGATCCTGATGGACATTCCGCTGCCGCCGGACCTCATCGCGCACCATATCTTCTTCAACCGCGACCGGACTAAGGCCTATATCACCGCGCTGAACAAGAGCGTGCTGCATACGATAGATCTAACGCGCTTCCCTTATCGTCTGCGCGCCATCGACGTGCCGGAATGCCAGGTGCTCGAAGACCTGGTCGTGTCGGAAGACAACCGCACCTGGTTCCTCACCTGCATGGGATCGAGCACGGTGATCATGGGTGATGCGGCCACAGACCGGCCGGCCAAAGTCGTGCGCACTGACGACGGCGCCCCGGTCTCAGTGCGATACCCGCACGGGATTGCGATCCACAATGGGATCAACCGCGTGTTGATTACGAGCACCGTCAAGCCGGACATGTCCGAGGCGGGTGATTCCGTCACCGTGATCGAGGCCAACACCGGCGCGGTGCTCTCGACGCATCGCGTGTCGTCGAAACCGGCTCCTTCGAAATCCGCGCCGGTCGAGGTGATGTTTTCGCCGAACACGACACCGCCGGTGGTCCACATCACGAACATGATGGAAGGCACGCTCTGGGCCGGGGTGTGGGACCCCACCACGTCCTCATTCTCTTTTCACGAGATCGACGACTTCGGCCCGCGACAACAGGGCATGCCGCTGGAAATGTTGTACAACGCCAAGGGCGACCGCCTGTTCGTCACCACGGCGAAGCCGGGCTTTGTTAATGTGTATGACAACAGCGATCCGCGCCATCCGAAGTTCCTGCAGGCCATTCCCGCCGCCAACGGCGCGCACCATTCCCTGCTGTCACCCGATGAACATTATCTGTTCGTGCAGAACAGCCTGCTCAACCTCGAGGGCATGAGCGACGGCTCCGTCACGGTGATCGATTTGCGCAAAGGCGGCGCGGTGGTGGGCAGTATCGACACGCTGAAATCGCAGGGGTTCAATCCCAACTGCATCATGCTGCTGCCGAATCATTTTCGCGGGGAGTCCTTACGCGCCGATACGCGGCCGTGAGAGTACGAGGAAACGGCCGCATCGTGAACGGTGAACGAGATAGCCCGCACTATTCATTGCGCTTCGTCACGAACGCGTGGAATCGCGTTGCGAGACGAGCACGCGCAACCGCGAGGTGCCGAGGGGTACTCATTGCCGTACGTCGAGGGGCCTTTCGGCGAGCATGGTCGCCGAAAGGCTTGTCGCAGCAGCGAATCCGCGGTTGCAATAGAAGCGTTCGTGAATAGTGCGGGCTAGGAGAGCGGAGACCCGGACCGCCTGACGGTCTCGGGTTGGTATCGCGCCACGCCTGGTTCAGCGGCAGGCTTCGACAGGCCCGCATCCAGCAGAATCGCCACGAGCATGTCGCTCATGACGTTCACGCCGGAGCGCGCGCGAGCGACAATCCAATCCACCGTCATGATGAGGGGAATGGCGGCGGCGATGACGCTGTCCGGCAGGCCGGCGGCCGAGAGCACAAGCGGCAACACGATCAGCCCTGCTTCCGGAATACCCGCCACGCCGGCCCCGGCAATGATCGAGGCCGCCACGATCAGGAATTGACTCGTCAACGACAGGTCATACCCCAGGGCCTGGGCGAGAAACAGCGCGGCCATCGCCTCGTAGAGGGTGATGCCATCGTTGTTGAGGTTCGTGCCGACACAGGCCGCGAGACGCGCCGATTGCGCGGAGACCTTCATGCGGTGGAGGCATTGAAGCGTGACCGGCACGGTCGCCAGGCTGCTGTTGCACGACATGGCCGTCATGATGGCATCGGCCCCCTCTCCCAGATAGACCTTTGGCGATTTTTTTCCCACGAACCAGGCGACCAGCGGGTAATAGATGAGGGAGTGGATGGTCAGCCCCGCGAGCATCGCCACGAGAAAAATCCAGAGCGCGGAGAAGACCCCCACGCCGGACTTGCCCACCACCTGCGCCACCACGCCGAACACCGCCAGCGGCACCAGGTGAATGATCCAGCCGAGGATACGCACCAGCCATTCGTACACCCGTTCCACCCCGCGCACCACGGCGTGATCCTCCGCGCCGGTCCTGGCCGCCTTGATGTGCACGCGGCGCAACCCCATGCCGAGCAGCAGGGCCAGCAAGACAACTCCGATGATGTTGTTGGTGGAAAAGGGCGAGAGGATCGTGCGCGGAATATAGGCGGCGAGATCTTCAATCGGTGTTTGCGAGGTCGCCACTTTGGCCGGAAGCGTGGACCCCGGCACAAGCTGCAGCAGTTGATCGACGCGGCCTTGCCAGGACAGGCCCGGCTGCCACGTATTCATGATCACCAGGCCGATCGTCATCGCCACGGTCACATTGACCAGACAGATGACCAGCAGCCTGGTGCCCTGGCTGAGCGGCAGACTGGTTCGGATAAGCGCATCGAGAATCGCAAAGAAGATCAGCGGAATGGCGAGCGTCTTGAGCAACTGCACGACAACCATGCCGAGCTTGCCCAACTGCGAGTTCGTGACCCCGCCCAGGTAAGGCTCCTGGCCGAAGATCACCCCGAGCAGACCGCCGAAGATCACGGCGATAAGCACCTGGGTATAGAGGGGCATCGGGAGGCAGTTGGATGTGGCGCTGGTCTTAGTCATACAGAACCGAACTCCGGAGCTTACCCCGTTTCACGGTCGGAATGCACCATGTGGGGTGTGGACGGTGAGACGGGAACGTGAAGAGGTCGAAACGCCGGAGAGGCGAATGACTATACAACTGACAGTTCGCTCAGTAACATAATTGATCCTCTCCGCCGAGCGGCCCGCTCATAGCGAGCATCTGCTGTGACCAGAATCGTGTCCGGCAATGTCAATGCCACCGCGTGATACAACGTGTCGAACACGTGATGATTCAGCGCTCGTGCCAGCTCACACGCGGTCAGGTACACGTTCGGTCCATTCTCTATCGGTAGGTCCATGGCATAGAGGTCGGAAACGTCAACAGCAGCTGTCTCCGGACTGAGTCGAACCAACACGGCCGCGGTTTCAGCCAGCCAGTGCACCGGTTGAAAGATCTTCACCCGGCCGCTCCTCAACCCATCGAGCAGCATCAACGCCTGTTCGACATCGGCCTCGTCCTCGCGTTGAGGCAATAGCCATTTCACAACCACACTGGCATCAACGACGACCCGTGTCATGGCCGACCGCTCTCCCGAGCCTGTCGAATAGCGCGTGCGGCTACTGGTCGTTTGGTTCGTCGCCGACTTAAGAGAGAGTCGATCGCATCACTCCGGCGTTTCAACATGAGCTGTTCCTCAACCGCCTGAGCCATGAGATCGGCAATCACCCGGCTTTTATTCTGACCCGCAAATGCCCTGTCGAATCTCTTCTTCACATCCTCCGGGACACTAAAATTCACCGTCGCCACAGCAGCCTCCTATTCGCAACAGTTAATGAACTCTTCAACATACGCATTGTCTGGCGAGGTACCTGAGAAGTCAAGGCATGACGTCAATCACCAGTGCGCAGCTGCTCGACGACGAATGGTTCACAGGAGCAGTGCGGGCCGGAGATTCAGAGAAAATTGAAAAGATGATCTACGCAGGCTATGCCTGACTGATGCGGCGGGCTTCGTCGACCACCGCCTGATGCAGACTCTCCGGCTTGAGGACTTTCACGCCGCTCCCGAAGCTGAGCACCCAGCCGACCAACTCACGCGTATCGGCGACGGAGAGGGTCATACGCAGGCCGCCGCCTCGCACCCGTTTCGTGCCCTGCGTGGCATGCCAGACCCGATCCTTCACCCAGGCCGCCGTGGCCTTGTCGAATTCCAACTCCACCTCGATGCGCGGCCCACGCATGACCGTGAGCGCGTCCTGCACGAAGGCATCCAGATCGAAATGCAGCGGCATCTGATAGGGATGGTCGGTCGGCGTGACGGACTTGATCCGCTCCACGGCAAACATGCGCGGCTCGCGACGCAGGTGACAATAGGCAATGAGATAGAGACCGCCCGAGGCGTACCAAAGCCGATACGGATCCACCTCGCGTCTGGTCGTGCGGCCGCGCGACACAGAGTCGTACCGGATCTGCACGGTGGTGGCGTTGGTGATGGCGCGGGTGAGCCGGTCGATGGTTTCGCGATGTTGGCGATAATGCTTATGCGGACCGAGTCCGACGCTGAATGTGCCGTCGAGCTGTTGCACCAGGGCCACTCCTTGCGGCGGAAGCGCAGCGGCGGCCTTGCCCAGGGCGGATTGGAGCGAGGTATGGAGTTCGGTGCCTTCCAGGGGGGAAATGAGGCGACGACTGAACGTGAGGGCCATCAATTCCGACGGCGAGAACCGCAGGCCGGGAACATTTCGAAATCCTTCCAGGAGCCGCCAGCAGGTGTGCCCATTGATGCGCTCAGTCACGAGGGGATACCCGGCTTCTTCCAACGCGGCGAGATCGCGTCTGAGGGTGCGGGGATGGCGGGTGGAACCGGGCGCCAGTGACTCCGCCAACTGCTCCAGCGTGAGGCCATGCCGCGAGGCCTCCAACTGCTTCAACACCACTAAGAGACGCACGGCTTGATCGTTACGCGCCATCGCCACCCCACTCCCGGCCCGGTCGATTGCGGCGCCAGTCTACCAGGATGATTCAACGGAGAGAAGAGCGGTGGCGGGGCGAACCGTACCTCGCGAAACGTCTCTCGGAGGGGACCGAGCAGACATTCTTCCCCGACCGAAACGTTTCACCTTGTACGTTTCACGCTTCACAGCTCTCGAGGTCGCGCCCGCTCAGGTGGGAATGTCGGTTGTCCCATCGTAGGAGGCGCGGGATTGATGCGCGATTTTCAACGTGTCGCCGTCTTTCACCATCGAGTCGAGCGAGCCCACCTTGCGATTGACGGTCACGAGCAATTCGCCGCGCACCACGAACGGGGCCAGCGCATCCATCAACTCCGCATTGGCCTCGATCAACATCTTGATGGCCGTCGGCCCTTCCACTTCGACGTCCAACTCCGGCTCGGTCACACGCTGTAGCAGGGTCGGCCCGAGAATCAACACTTTGACCATTGTCGATGACTCCTCCTGTTCAATCTTTGCTGCGTGAAACGTGAGACGTAAAAGGTGAAACGATATTCGGAGCGTTTCACCTTTGAACTTTCGCGTTTCTCATCTGACCTTTCACGTTTCACGTTTTACATTTTCCGGCCTGACGTTTCACCTTTCACGCCTCACGTCTCCCGGCCTGCCCGCGCGTGGCAATGCAGACAATCCTGCCGCTTGGGATGCTGCGCCGGCAAGGGGCGAACGCCTTGGGGGGTATGACAGGTCGTACACTGACTCTCCACCGTGATCGCCTGATGCGCGCTGTTGGACGGCACCTTTGGATTGCGGTCACGCGGCGACGGGAGCAAGGCCACGCCGCCAACGACGAGCAGCGCCAGCACCACAAAAATCAAATCCACTTTGCGAAAGGTCATCGGCCGGCTCCTGGTCGTCTTTCTGTCTATTGCGCGCCTGTTCGTTGATGCGCACCCGCCTCATACGCGTCGTTCAACACCTGCGCCACATGTTTGACCGCCGCGCGCCCGCGCAGACCGTTGTTGAGTTGGATCATGCAGGCCGGGCAACTGGTGGCCACCGTGTCCGCGCCACTCTGTTCGATGTTCCGGCGCTTCCGGTCGAACACCTTCTGTGAGGTGTCGTAGTCCTTCACGAGGTAGGTGCCGGCCCCGCCGGCGCAGCGATCGGCATCGGTCATCTCCACATAGTCCGCACCCGGCACCTGCTGGAGAAGCTGGCGCGGCTCCTTCGTGACACCGGCCGCTCGCAGGTGACAGGATGAATGGTACGTCACCCGGCGCGCAGGACCTTCCACCGCTCCCATCGGAGGATGTTCCGCGGAGCGCGCCACGAACTCCGTGATGTGGACAACCTTCTTCGCCAGCGCGTCCGCCGCCTGCCGTTCCGGCTCTGCCTCAAAGAATTTCTTGTATTCCTTGAGCATGAGAGTGCAAGAGGCGCAACCCGTGACGACCTGATCATACCCCGCGAGCGACTGTAAATTGAATCGCGCGTTGTCCTTCACCAGGTCTACATGGCCGTACGTTTCAATCGGCGTCCCGGAGCAGCGCTGCGGTGGAAGCTCAGGATTCACTTTATGTTTCCGCAAAACACCAATCACCGCATCTCCTACCCCGTCATCAAAATAGTTGGCCGCACAACCGTGGAAGTAGGCGACGCGCGGACCGGCTGCGGCCGGATTCGGTTGAGTGAGCTCAGGATACCGGTCGCGCAAATGCCGGGGAGCCAACTTGGGAAGCACCATGTCGGCCGGCAGTTTGGCGGTTGGCGCAATGCGCTTCAACAGTGGCGCTGCCAGCCGTTCGAGCAGGGCACGTGGGCCGGGACGATCCCAGAGGCGTTGCGTGTTCGCCAAAACTTTGAGTATCGCTTCAAATATCGGCAATCTCGCCTGAAGCGCAAACAACCAGCGGCTTCCTTGATTGGGCTGTTCGGCGCGCCGCTGGAGGATCAACTCTGAAACATCCACGCCGGCCGGACAAATCGTGCGGCAGGATTTGCAATTCAGGCAGGCCTCCACCACCCGCTTCGAATTGAGATAGGAATAGTCTTTCGCCGTGACGATTTCGTACCAGCCGCGTGAGCTCATGTCTTCCGACTGAAACACATCGTAGACCGGGCAGACGGAGTTACACTTCGCGCAGGTCGCGCAGGACTTGGACAGCCGCTGGTAGTCGATATGGTCGGTGAACGGCGCGTCGCTGATCTTAATGCCGGGGTTCATGACGTTCGCGGGATCAATCGTGCGCTTGACCTCCACGAACAATTGATAGAGTTCCTCGCCGAACATCTTGCGCACATACTCGGCACGGACGCGTCCGTCACCATGCTCGCCGCAAATCGACCCGCCAAAGCGCGACAAGACGGTTTGATGGATCTCATGGTAGGCCTGCACCATCTTGCCGAAATCCTGCCGGTCGTTTACGTCGAGGAGCGGAGTGATGTGGGCATTGCCGTTGCCAATATGGCCAAAGATCGCCACCGGCACATGCTGGCCCTCGAAGAACGTTTCGAGGTAGCGGATCAGTTCGCTGATGCGTTCGGCGCGCACCACCACGTCGTCGACGAAATTGATCGGCTTCTTGCGTGGATCGAACCGGTAGAGCGTGGGATAGAGAGCCTTCCTGGCTTTCCAGAGCTGGTCCCGCTGCTCCTTGTCGTAGGCGATGGTGAGGTCGCCACAGAGCTGATACCGGCGGCAGATTGCGGCCATGCGGTCGGCGCGGTCGCGCAAGCCGGCCTCGCCGTCGCTGCTGTCGAGCTCGGCAAGCAGAGTGGCGGCGGCCTCGGCGGGAATGCCGTGCGCGGCCCGGCCGATCAGGTTCAACGTGTTGGCGTCCATCACCTCCAGTGCGCTCGGACGGAGGCTCAGCAGATGCGGCACCGCCTCCCCGACTTCCTCCAGACGGCGAAAATGAATCAAGGCAGTGAGCGTGCCTTGGGGCTTCGGCACGAGCCGGAGCTTCGCCTCGCTGACGACGCCCAACGTGCCTTCGCTGCCGACGAATAGTTTGGGGAGATCGAACAGGCCCTGGCTCAGCCCGTCGGCCAACCCGAACAGGTTGTACCCGCAACTGTTCTTGCTGACAGTCGGCTTCTTGCTGTCGATCAAGGCCCGTTGCCGCTGCACGAGGTCGAGGATCGGCTTGAGTGTGGGATGAGCGGTCAATAGCTGTGCGAGCGCCGGATCGTCCAATCTCATCGGCGCGGCAGAAAGCCACGCCCCCGACGGCAGACACACGCGCAGCGCCTGCACATTGTCTTTCACCGAGCCATAGATCAGCGTGTGAGGGCCGGAGGAATTGTTGGCGACCATGCCGCCGAGTTTGCACATGTCGCCGCTGGATGGATCAGGACCGAACAACCAATTGCGCCGCCCCAGCTGCTTATTCAGCTCCGCCAGCACGATGCCCGGCTGCACCCGCGCCCACCGTTCCTCCTCGTTGAGTTCGAGGATACGGTTCAACTTGGACACATCGAGGATGATGCCTGAGCCGACCGCCGAGCCGGTGAGATTGGTTCCGGCGGCACGCGGCGTGAGGGGAATGCCCCGTTCCACGGCAAAGCAGACGACCGCGTCGATATCGGCCTCGTGCTCCGCCAGCACGACGGCCTTCGGCGTCATGCGATAGATACTGGCATCGACGGCATAGGCCGTCAGGGTGGGTACATCGTCTTGGACCTTCGCATGTCCAAGGAGGCGCCGAAGGTCGTTGGCGACAGCGGATGAGGTGTTGGGAAGAATGAGGGTCATGCTCGTGTATACACTGCCGCATTCTAGCAGGATACGGAAAACGTCCGCCAGCGGCGTTCTCGTGGCACTCAGCGGGTCATCGTCCGGCGCGAGTACGGTTCACTCCTTCGCTTGCTGCGGGTGACTGCCACATCGACACAGCCCAGGAGTGAATGGGAGCGTGGTGCGCAACAATCGAGTTTTTTCCGCAGCCTGCTCGTTGCTCGGATGCTGGGAGGACAAGCCGGTTGTTGCCTGCCGCGTGATCCGCTAAGATGTGGCTCAGTCCGGCGAGGCCTTCATGTCTGCCCCTACCCTGTACATCTCCCGCCTGCTCCCGGATCCGGTGATGACCGCCGCCAGGCGGCAGTTCCAGCTGCTGAACGATCCTCGCGATGCTTCGCCCTCTTGGGACAGCGTGAAAACAGGCCTGCGTGAGGCGGAGGCCGCGATCTGCACGCTGACCGATCGCGTGGATGCCTCCATGCTGGCCGAGGCGACCCGTCTCAAAGTTCTGGCGAATTATGCCGTGGGCTACAACAACATCGACCTCGCCGCCGCGAAGACCCGCGGCATTGTGGTGACCAACACGCCGGATGTGTTGACCGACTCCACGGCGGATCTGACTTGGGCTCTGCTCCTAGCGGTGGCGCGGCGAGTGGCGGAGGGAGACGCCTACGTACGATCGGGGGACTGGTCCGGCTGGGCGCCGACGCAGATGCTGGGAGCGGATGTGTCGGGCAAAACCTTGGGCATCATCGGCATGGGTCGCATCGGACAGGCCGTGGCGCAACGGGCAACCGGCTTCAACATGCGCATCCGTTATACCTCGCGCACTCCCGCGACCCTCGAAGGGTTGCCGTCTCACTGGGAATCTCGCGCGCTCCCCGATCTGTTACAGGAAGCCGATTTTGTGAGCCTGCATGTGCCGCTGACCCCCGCCACCCATCACCTGATCGGCGCGCGCCGGCTGGCGCTGATGAAACCGACGGCGTTCCTGATCAATACCTCACGGGGACCGGTCGTCGAGGAATCTGCGCTGGTCGATGCCCTGCTGCAACGCCGGTTGGCCGGCGCGGGACTCGACGTGTTCGAACAGGAACCGGCCTTTCATCCAAGCCTGCGCGAACTCAGGCAGGTCGTGCTCCTGCCCCATTTGGGTTCTGCCACGCTGGCGACGAGAGTCCGGATGGGGATGATCTGTCTGGAAAATATTGCGGCGGTGTTGTCCGGAAGGCCGGCGCCCAATCAGGTCCACCCCGCGTAACGACGTCACCACGCAGTGGCGATCAGGGCTGGCGAACGACGGTGACGGACCGGCCTAGTGGCCGGCGATCGGGAGAGGACTCGCCGGAGCGGACGCGGGAAGTTCCGGATGAACGGCCCCGTTGGTCACCTGCAGCCGCAGCGCGTCAACCCGGCGAGGCACGTCATGGAAGGACGGAATGGATTGATACATGCTCAGCGCCCGATCGTGAGCACCTGTCACTTCGTAGAGTAACGCCAGTTCGTATCGGACCAATTGCGCGTTGCCTCCCCGGCAGCGCGAGTCAGAGATCAGCTTCTCCAGCAACTGAATCGCGTGATCTGCGCGGCTCTGTTCCTTGCAGCAGAGCGCCATCATCAGGCAGGAATCCACGAAGAACCCTGAATCCTTCATCGACAGCAGAAACTCTTCCTTCGCTTCTTCGCAGAGCCCCATGTCTTTGTAGGCCATGCCCAGGGCGTAACGGGTTTCCGCATCCGCCGTCTCCATAGCGGGAGCGGGCGGCGGCGCGGGCGATGGAACCTGCGGTGGCTCGGCCGCGACGACAGGGGAGATTTCGAGGACGGGCGCGGAAGGAGGCACGGGTGGCGGCACGGCTTGCACGACAACCGGTTCCGCCACCGGAGGCCGCACGGCCGGAGCCTCGACCGGAGGCGCCGATGGATCCACGAGTCTAAAGGGAGCGTCCGCCACCGGCTCGATGGCCATGACCTCAGGCACCGATACCGGTTCAGGCGTCGGCATTTCGGAAACCTCCGCCATCGGCGCGACGGCTTCCGATTCGGGCATCGACCCGGCATTGGGATCGAACGAGGGCGCGAGCTTCCGGGCAATCGGGCTGCCGGGGGCCAGCGCCTGCACTTTTTCAAAGAGCTCGGCCGGCAGCGTCGGCATGCCCGGCTCAGGATGCTCCAACAAAATCTCGACGGCCCGGCCGAAATGCTGCGCGGCCGTCGCGGGGTCATCCTTTTCCTGGTAGAGCTCGCCCAGCAATTCCAGCATGGGAACGGAGGCCGGTTCGACTTTGAGATAGTCGGCTATCAACAATTCTGCCATGCCATAGTCTTGCGCGCGAAGAGCCGCACCGGCAAGAAAGCGGTACTCCCCCAAGGCGACAACGAGATTGCCCTGCAAGAGATGCATCCTGGCGAGCAATTGGCAAATCTCAGGATTGCCAGGCTCGCGGCTCAGCAGCTGAGTCAACATGGCCTCGGCTCCGGCGTACTGCCCTTCTTCGATCCGGCGGGTCGCTTCGGCCATGAGATCGCTCGCATCGCCTGGCTTGGCTGCCGTGGCGGCTGGTTTGCCAGGGCGGGCGGCACTGGGCGGCACCGCGCCGCCCGTTTCGATCATGGAGGTGATTTCTTTGGCCTCGGCATTTTCCGGATCGAGGCGAAGAACGGCCGTATACATTGCTTTGGCTTGATCGTACTGTTGCGCGGCCGATTGCTCGCGCCCAAGCTGCAAGTACATCCGCGCCGCCTCATCAACGAGCCCTTCCTGCACGCAGAGCTCTGCCACGCGCAACTGGGCGTCCAGGTTTGAGGGGTCTTGCGCAACGATCTTGCGATAGATCTCCAGCGCTTCTTTGTTCCGGCCGTCCTTGACGTAATGCTTACCGAGGGTGAGGTAGTCCTGAACGGCGCTGCTCAGCAAGCCTCGTTCGGCGTTCAAATCACCAAGGTGCCGATAGATTTCGACCCGTGCGGGATCGACCTTAAGAATCTTCTTGTAGGCGGCAATGGCCTTGAGGACCGAGCCTTCGGAGCGAAATGCCGTGGCCGCCTGCTGAAAGGCCGTGACGGCGTCTGCGGTGGCATTGCGTTTGAGCTGAAGATCGCCGATGGAATTAAAGATGGTGCCGTCGGCAGGCGTGTCGGTGGTCAGCTTCCGCCATTCGGCGATGGCGGCATCGTACTGCCCCTTGGAAGCAAAGAGCTGCGCGTTCTGAAGCACTGTTCGGCGGTCGACAGCCAAGAAGAGCCCTCACCCGGCGTTGAGAGTCCACGCTAACAGTCAACCTATGTATTGTCAAACAAATGGATAAAAGAGAGACACCGCAAACGCGGCGCCCAGAGCGGCGGTTCGACGAAGAAACCGGCGGCCCCTCGATGCAGCTGAGGGGCCGCGGATTATGACAGATGCAACCGGTTAGGAAGCCGGCGCGAGATCCTTCAACACGTTCGCCGCCTGCGGTCCCTTGGCGCCCTGAACGATGTCGAACTCCACGTTCTCGCCCTCTTTCAAGGTCTTGAATCCATCGCCCTGCAGCGCAGAGTAATGCACGAAGACGTCGTCTCCGCCATCAAGCCGGATAAATCCGAATCCTTTACGATCGTTGAACCACTTGACGGTGCCCTTAGTTTTCATACGGTCCTCCTGTTCTCAACGCACGGACATAAAGAGCGCATCAGCTCGTCGGCTGAGTCGCATGGCATGGAATGATGACGATAAAAAAGGAAGAAACAACAGCGACGAGCGCGGCAGCTCTTGCGGAGGCGTTCAGACAACATTCAACCCGAACCATCTTGACCTGCTGAAAAGTGCGCAGCGATGTACCATGGGGTGAAATGCTTGTCAAGCGGATCTTTTGGCCCTGGCCGTTCTGATCTGTTTACAACCCACGCAGACTCTTCTATAGTGCAGCAACCAATTCTCCGATGTGGGACCCCGGCCGCTCTCGTGCTGCACACCATCCTCGATCGCTACATCTTCCGCGAATTGCTTTCGCCCTTTTGCATCAGCCTGGGAGCCCTGTGCTTCGTGATGCTCACGAAGGAACTGCTCCGCCTGGTGGAGCTGCTCGTCACGAAGGGCATCGGCTTTCTTTCGGTCTTGAAGGTCTTCGCCCACTTACTCCCCTCGTTCCTCGTGCTGACGCTGCCCATCGCCGGCATCATTGCCTCTATTACAGCCTTCGGGCGGCTGTCGCTGGATAAAGAACTGGTGGCGATGCGCGCCGCCGGTTTCAGCCTGTTGCGGCTGTCCCAATCGGTGTTTCTCTTCGCGGCACTCGTCTGCGGCCTCACGCTCATGATGGCGCAATACGGCCAGCCGTGGAGCAATGTGAATCTGAAAAAAGTGGCGTTGAATCTCCTGCGCGACGAACTGGTGCTGGAACTGGACCGCGGGGTCTTCAACGAAGCCATCCCCAAAATGGTGATTTACGTGCCCGATGCTCAGGAGGGGCAGGACAACCGCGGCATTTTCGTGGCGGATGAACGCAACCCGGCCGATCCCCGCATCATCGTGGCGCAGCAGTACCAGGTGATGACCGATTCCGCGAGCAGCCAGGTCGCGCTGCGACTCATGAACGGCGTCATCCACAGCCGTCCTCAAAACCCCGTGGAGTACCAGAAGATTTCCTTTGCGGCTTACGATCTCAAATTGAGCATCAACGCAAGCCTCTACGGCGCCGAAGAGCGCACGCCGATGGAGGTGATTCGCGCGAAACTGGAAAGTTCCAACTGGACGGATACCAACGCCTTGCGGCGGCTCATGGAATACTATAAAGACCTGGCGTTTCCCGCCGCGTCGCTGGTGTTCTGCATTCTGGGAGTGCCGGTCGGGATTGTGTCGAAACGCTCCGGCAGCATCGGCGGGTTTGCCGTCGGGGTGCTCGTCGTGATCGCTTACTACGTGATCAATGTCGCCTGCGAGTTTCTGGTGACCACGCTCTGGATCTCCCCGTTCGCCGGCGCCTGGCTACCGAATGTCATCTTCACGATCGTCACGATTCTGTGGTTCTACCGTGTGAGCCGGCAATAGCCCTATGAGTATTCTCTTCCGATACATGCTGCGCGAGTATGTGAAGATTTTCGGCATGTGCTTTTCCGGGCTGATGACGATTTATCTCGTCATCGATTTTTTTGAAAAGGTCCGCCGCTTCCTGCGGTATGACGCCCACGCCCTCGATGTGCTGGCCTACTTCGTGTTGAAAATGCCGGCCATCTCCTATCAGATCGCTCCACTGGCGGTCTTGATGGCAACCCTCTTGACCATCGGCCTGCTCTCACGCAGCCATGAAATCACGGCCATGCGCAGTTGCGGCATCAGTCTGTACTGGATCACCTCGCCGTTTATTTTTCTCGGAACGGTGTTGGCGCTCGTGCTGTTCCTGTTCAGTTCCACCGTGATTCCCCTGGCGCTGGCCAAGGCCGAACACATCAAAACGACGCAGATCGAGAAACGCGTCACGCCGGTCTCGCTGAAGGCCGCCCAGCCGTGGGTGAGCCTCGGCGGCCAGACCCTGATGAACATCGACACGATCGATCCCGGAGGCGCGGTGTTGCGCAACATCCGGCTGTATCGATTGAGCCCGGCGTTTCAATTGGAGGAGATCGCGGAGGCGAAGCGCGCGGTGTATTCTTCCCAAGGCTGGGCTCTGCACGAGGGCATGACACGCGCCTTCCGTGAAGACGGCACGGTCTCGGTGAGCAGCTTTCAGACGCAACCGCTGGCGCTGCCCCACATTCCCGATGACTTTACCACCTGGGCCGAACTGGATTCTGAAACGATGACCCTGCGCGAGATTCGCGCCTATGTCGATCGCTTGCATCTAGGCGGCACCATGCTCCCCCGGTTGCTCACAGATTACTACGGCCGGATCGCCTTTCCCTGCGTCACGCTGATCATGGTGATCGTCGGCATCGCGTTGAGCCTTCGCCGCACGGGTGTCCGCGGAAGCGGCATGGCCATGGGCATCGGACAAGCCATGGCGGTCGGGTTCTTCTATTGGTCCACGCACTCCGTTGCCATTGCGCTGGGGCGCGGCGGTGCGCTGTCTCCGATGCTGGCCGGATGGATGGCGAATATGGTGTTCCTGACGTTCGGTTTGTATCTGCTCATGAAGGTGCGCTACTGAAAGGACGCTGAAATTGTCCGCCGGCGGCGTTCTGGCATTGATCAAGCCCCAGCCTGTACGGTGGTTTCGCCACTGTCCATACGGAGCTCTCGACTGGGTGCATGCGCACAGCATTGACTGTGACGCCCCCGTGCGGTAAGTAGACAGGCCGCACACAGCACCATCACGCAGCAGCGAAAGGGTTCTATGTCGACGAGGGTCGTCATCACGGGTCTGGGAGTCGTCTCCCCCATCGGCATCGGAGTGCCGCAGTTCTGGAAGGCAGCGCTGGAAGGCCGGTCAGGAATTTCCGCCATTCCCTCCTTCGATCCGTTTCCACTTGAGGGCTATCGGTCGCGCATCGCAGGGCGCATCGTCGACTTCTCGCCTGACCACTATCTCCCCGCCGGTCAGGGGGATCGTGTGGATCGGTATGCCCAATTCGCGCTCGTCGCCGCCAAGGAGGCGCTGGCTGACGCCGACTTCAAGATGGAACGTGAAGACCCGCACCGGGTTGGCGTCATCGTCGGAGCCGGCATGGGCGGGATGGTGATGGGCGAGCGCGAGATCACGCAACTCTATGAACAGAAACGCCCGCACCGGGTGCATCCGAATTTTATTCCGGTCATCACGTTGAATTCCGCCTCCGGGATCGTGGCCATGGCCTATGGGGCAAAAGGTCCGAACCTCACGATTTCAACTGCCTGTTCGTCGAGCGCCCATGCTCTGGGACAAGCCATGCACGCCATTCGCGCCGGCACGGCGGACGCCGTGATCGTGGTCGGCGCGGATGCCAGCATTACACCTCTGGTCTTTGCGGGATTTTGCTCGCTTCGGGCCCTCTCCACGAAGTATAACGAGGCCCCGGAGAAAGCCTCACGTCCCTTCGACCGCGGACGGGATGGGTTCGTGATGGGAGAAGGCGCCGGCGCGCTGATCCTCGAATCGCTGGCTCACGCCAAGAAACGCAAGGCCCGGATGTACGCGGAAGTGGCCGGGTATGCCGCCACGAGCGAGGCCCATCACATGGTCATTCCCCGCGAGGACGGGGAGGAAGTCGCCACGACCATGCGGCTGGCGTTGAAAGATGCGGGCGTGACGCCGGCGCAGGTGGATTACATCAACGCTCACGCCACGTCGACGTCGGTCGGCGACGCGGTGGAGGTGAAGGCCATTCGCCTGGTGTTTAAGTCACGCGCGGATAAACTCGCCATCAACGCGACCAAGTCGCTGGTGGGCCATACCCTGGGCGCAGCCGGATCACTCGCCGGTATCGTGTCGGCGCTCACGCTCACCAGCGGGCAGGTTCACCCCACGCTGAACCTGGATGATCCCGACCCGGCTTGCGCCCTGGCGGGCCTCTCCAAGGAGCAGCAACCGCGCAACGCGAAGGTGGCCCTGATCAACGCATTTGGATTCGGCAGCAACAATGCTGCGGTCGTTTTAAAAACTGTCTCCTCCTGACCCCTGTCCGGCAACGGCAGCGGGCGGCGGGCGACTGACCAGGAAGGAACGAAGGAACCCGGGCATGGCCAACACTATAGATGTTTCCGGCAAGATCATCCGGGCGCTGGCGGAGTATCTGAAGCGGGATGCGGCCTCCATCAAGCCGACGCATCACCTGCGGGAAGATCTTGGCTTGGATTCGATGGCGGTTATTGAAATGTTGTATCGAATTGAAGAGGTGTTCAATCTGCAGATTCCTGACCAGGATCTGGTCGGCCTCACGACCGTCGGCCATGTCATCACCTACGTGGAAGGGCGGGTCGCGCCGGCCCCGGCCAAAGCCGCAACGAAACATTCGGCTGCGAAACGTTCGACCAAGAGCAAGAAAGCCTAACAGGATGAGCACGGCACCCAGGCGCACCCCGCTGACACTCCGGGAACTCCACGAGTATGTGAAAGGCGAACTGATCGGGTCCCCGGATGCAACCGTCACCGCCGTGGCCAGCCTGGAGCAGGCCGGGCCGGGCGATCTGGCCTTTGTGACATCCGAGCGACATCTCAAGTCTCCACAGCAGGCGACCATCGGCGCCCTGCTCGTCGGACGACGCATTGCGGACTGCCCCTCCCCGCAAATCGTGGTGGACAACCCCGCGTACGCGTTCGCGCGGGCGGCGCAGCAGTTTTTTGCGCGAGCGAGCCGGGTGCGCGGAGTTGCGGAGGGCATCACGCGCGGGGACGGCGTGGCGATCGGCGCCGATGTCTCGATTTGGCCCGGCGTAACCTTGGGCGATCGCGTGACCATTGGCGCGCGGGTGACCCTCTATCCCGGTGTCTTCATCGGGGACGACAGCGTCATCGGCGATGAGAGCCTCCTCTACCCTAACGTGGTCGTCCGGGAAGGATGCCGGCTCGGCGCGCGCGTCATTGTCCACAGCGGGACGGTGATCGGCAGCGACGGCTTCGGGTATGTCCAATACCAGGGCCGCCATCAGAAGATCCCTCAGCTGGGCGGCGTCCTCATCGAAGACGATGTGGAACTGGGCGCCAACGTCTCCGTGGATCGCGCGACGTTTGGTGATACCGTCATCAAGCGCGGCTCTAAGATCGACAACCTCGTGCAAATTGCGCACAACGTGGTCGTCGGCGAACACAATATTTTGGTCGCGCAGGTCGGTATTGCCGGAAGCACCACGCTGGGACGCTACGTGATGGTGGGTGGGCAAGCAGGTTTGGCCGATCATTTGCAGATCGGCGACCAGGTGATGATCGCGGCGAAATCCGGCGTGACCAGAAGCTTGGAGCCGAATCAGATCGTCTCCGGCGCGCCCGTCATGCCGCACACCACCTTTCTAAAGGCCCAGGCGGTCATTCCTCAACTGCCTGAACTCCGCCAACGGGTCCGCGAGTTGGAGGAGCGCCTCGCGAAACTAGAGCAAGCCGCGACACCTGCCGCTAAAATCCGCAAGCCGCGCCGCAAGTAGCTGACTCACCGATATCGTCAGGATTTCAGCAGCGTCTTCCAGAAGAACAACTTGGCCCAAAAGAATCCGGCCCAAGGCAGGAAATAGGCCGCGATCGGATGCACCGCGCCGTACACCACGGCAATGGTCGATCCGAACAAGAGCAAGGCTAGACCAGCCATGTACGCAACCGGAGCCCAGGGGGACCCACTGGACGATTTCTGACTTTTCCCGCTCTCCCGTTTCAGTTTCCCGCTCTTCGTGAGCGCAGGCTGCCGCATGCGGTCGGCAAACACTTCGGGACGGTTGGCCAGAATCCACCGATGATAGGTGGTCTGCAGCCACCCCAGCACCCCTCCCAACAGCAACAATCCGGAGCTTTGCAAAAAAGTTGCCCACGAATAGGTGTCGGTTCCAAGCAGCTGATAGCCTAATCCACCGACTCCGCCAAGCATAGAGATCAGACCGAGAATACCGGCCGGAAATAACATGTACGCTTTGATATAGGCCGTCGCGCGCGCGTCGTGACTTTCCTGCTGTTTCGCTGAGACGAGTTTTGGCATGGCCGTGATGGTCGTACAATCCTCACCCCAACCGCAAGAGAAATTGTACTGGCTTGAAGTGATAGGTTCGGTCCCTAACGTCCCCTGTGAACGCGGTCATCCCGCCTGTCCACAAGAACTGTGGACGGACTGTGCGCAACCATGTGGATGGAACGCGTTTAGGCGGACTGCGAGGGGGCGCCGGTCAATTGCCCAAGGATTAAGCGCGAGGAAGCACGATGGTCAGAGGGAATGAAGGTGGGGTCTGTGTGGGAAAACCCGGCTAGGCCATGGGCAGAATATCAAAAATGGCGGCCCGCTCCACCCGCCCGACATCCACCCATTGCTGGGCCAGCGGAATGAGCGTCGCCAACCGCTCTTCCAGGGCAGCCAACCGCTCGCGAATGGCGGCGGGCTTGTGTTGTGCGGTTACGCGAAGAAATGTCCGGAGGCCTTGGAGGAAGACGCTGATATTCGATGCGGACACCCGTTCAGATGCCTCGAACAGCACATCGATTTCATCAAAAATGGGCTCCAACGCCTGGGGAGGCAACACGCGTTCTTCGCTCGCGCGTGCGATACGGCCAAGCGTCGCGATGACCGACGGAACCCGGGCCTGCATATGGCCGAGAAACCGTTCATCCAAGTCATCCAGTTCCTGCAGCAGACGGCCGATGGTCCGCGCGTCCACTACAGCAACGCCCTCCGCCGCCTCGCGTTCGGCTCGCTGAATGACCGTCTCCAATACATCGCGCACCGGTTCCAGCGAACGGCCGCGCGCCACATGCAATTGCCGCAAGGCTTCGAGTATGGAAGACGCGGGCACGGGACGTGGAGAACCAGTCGTCGGCAACGCCGTCTCAGGGACAATCCCCATAGAAACCTGGGACTCCTGAGATTCCGGTTGCCCGGGTTCCTCAACGGCCATCGGCACGCGCTCAGCGGAATCGTCGACTGTCTCCGGATGCTGTTCGACCGGCCGAAGCGCCTGTACCGTCTTGCCAATCTCCAGCAAACCCTCTCGAAGCGACGCCACGTGATGCGCCGCCACAGCCCGTTCGTGTCTGGCCGCCGCCTGTAGGAGCGGAAATAACCTGGTCGCCATTTCCTCCACAGCCGTCAACCCGACCGTGGACGCGGAACGCGCAAGATTGTTGACGCTCTGCCATAAAATCGTAGCCAATTGCGCGCGACGAGCCTGCTCACTGGTGGTGTCCAGCCGCTCCAACGCCGTTTGAATCTGATGAAGCCATTCCCGGGCTTCCAAGACGAACAGGCCCAAAATTTCCCGGCGTACAGGAATGATTGGCTCAGCCGCCGCTGTTTCCGCCGGTACCGGGACGGGCCCCGGTGCTGCGGCAGGCTGGTCCACGGCAGCCTGGATGACTCCGGCAATGGCATCAAGGCTTTCCAGCAAGGCCGCAAATTGGTCCGAGACGTTTGTCGGCGCGGCGGGTGCTGTCATGGCAGGTTCAACAGAATCGAAGGTGACACGTTCCAAAGCCGGCGGTTCGACGGTCTCAACCACCGACACATGGGGCAGCAGGCTCAAATCAAGCATGCGCGGGGGTTCAGAAGCCGATGCGTCCTCTGCGCCCGTGATACGCAATACCGGGCGCGATGGATAGCGCGCGGTAATACGGACCACCACCCCTTCTTCTCCGCTACTGAGCCGCACCCTCGTGCCAAGCGGATACACCGATAATTGTTCGACCAACGCTTTCATGATTTCCCGCGGGAACGCGGTGCGTTCCGTGGTCAGCAACTCGCGCACGGCTTCGTGAGGCAGCAGCCGCCGACGATAGGGACGCGGGCTGACCAGCGCATCGAAGATATCCACCAAGCCGATAATCTGGGCCAGCTCGTTGATCTCTCGGCCTTTCAAGCGATGGGGATATCCCTGCCCTTTTCCTCGCTCATGCGCTTGCAGCACCACTTCCGCCAGCCAGGCATAATCCGGCCCCGCACGGCGGATGACCTCGGAACCGAGACGAGGATGTTGTTCGACCAGTGTGCGTTCTTCGGCTGTCAGGCGGCCGGTTTTGGTGAGGAGCTGCTGCGGTACAGCAAAAATTCCGATGTCGTGCAGCAACCCGGCTAAGGCGAGCCGGTGCAATTCGACTCCGTAGTATCCGAGGCCGATACCCACTTTCGTAGCCAGGATTCCGACATTGATGAGATTCGTCACGAGCGGAGGTCCGCTAGGACTGGACAGCGCTTCAACGACCAACTGCTCGCTTCCTTGTAACGATTCGACGATGGCCTCTGCGAGATGCGTCAGCTCGACGAGGTCCAGGGGTTCCTGTCGTTGGACGGAGGCAGCCAGCTTCGCGAGTATCTCCTCTGCCTGCCGGTAGTGAGTCTGTTCCATTCCCGTTCTCTTCAGCCCCCATTGCCCGACGAGTCTGTGGACGTATCCCGACGTCGGGATCAGCGATCGCTCCGGTCATACTCCTCTGAATTCATGGTCATTGCGACGTCGCGCAGAGGCGAGCGCCATCTATGATTCGACCGGTGGTCTGTGAAGGTCTGCACCGGCCTGCCGGTCGGCGTGGTGGACGGCCTCAGGCCAATGGGGCGAGCCGGCTCATCATCTCCAACTCTTTTTGTCCGTCCGCAATCCACTCTTCGACCATGCTGGCGACCGCCAGGATGCGCGTCTCGACCGATTGGAGCCGATGAGCCGCAACGTCAATGCGGCGCTGGACGACCAGGGTGAGAAAATTCTGAAGGCCGGTCAGGAACGTCACGAGCGGCGTGGCATGGGTCTGTTTGGCGATATCCTGGAGGCGTGCAACCATCTGCATCGGGGCGTCGAATCCGGCGTCGGAGGCAAGGATCGCAAGTCCGCCGGCTCGGAGCCGGCTCAGATGCAGCGCAACGCCGGGCAAGTCCTGTCGCAGCGAGCCCAGATATTGAGCATCCGTGCTCTGAATCGTCACCAGAAGTTCCTGAAACTTCGCGGCCTGGATCTGGCCGGCGCCTTGCCTCGCCTCATGCTCCAACCGTTGCATAACTACCGGAATGAGACTGCGGGCCATGCCCACCTGCGCCGCCAGTTCATCCTGCAGCTGGTGCAGTGCATTCAACAGGGTGAGAAAATCAAGAACCGTTTCCGGCGCCGGCGCCGCTTCCTGCGTTGGCAAGAGGTCGAGCGTGATTCCAGTATCCACCCTGACAGACTCGATGACGATACGAAAAAGTTCCCGGATCGTGTTGAAGTCCTGTTTCGTCGCCGTGGTCCGGTCTTTGATCGTCTCGATGAACGGAAGGAGTGCAAACGTGGCGCGTTCGACATCGGGCAGGCTCACCGTGGCCGCGGAGCCGCCAAGACTGGTAATGCCTCGCACGACCGCATCGATCAATTGGGAGTGCCGGTCCGAATCCGGCAGGCTCTCGAGTTCAACCAGGGCCGCGTGGATCTGGACGAGCCACTCCTGCGCCTCCTGCCCGAACAGCTCGATGAGTTCTTTCTGAAAATCGTCCTGGGTTTGCTCTGATTCCGTCGACACAGCGGCATCCTGCCCATGGCACATGCACTCGACCGACATCGGACGAGTAGCGGCCTTTTAGCGTTTTGCGTTCCCAAGTTGGGAGGCGAGTCCCGCGATTTCACCCAGCTTCCTCGCCAGGTCTTCGAATCGTCGCGTCGACTGTTCGGCCATCAACTCGGCATCAGCCACCCGTTTGGTCAGCTGCATGGAGTGGTCCCGTTCGGCGCTCAGCTCCTGCTCTAATTCCTGCCCACGTTCAGCTTTCTCTTCCATCTGCTTGTATTGCGCCAGAAGGGCAGCCGCGGCGTCACGCTCAGCCGTGAGAGTCGCATCGAGTTCGGCAACCTGAGCGCGAACCTTCTCGCCCGCCTCTTCCAGTGCCGGCACCATGGCCGCACTTTTTTCCAATTGCGCGCGTTCGCTCCGCAGAGCCATTGCCTCCTCCCTCTCGCGCGCCAGGACTCGCTCGAGTTCCTTCATGCGGCCTTCGACATGCTCGAGGTTGGTAATCTGGCTGACCAGTTGGTTGGCCGCCTCCCGCTCAGCTTCGAGATGGGCCTCCAATTCCACAATACGCGCCCCCAGACGAGCGCCCTCGGAGACCTGCTGCGCCAGCTGCTCGGCACGGTGCCGCTCTTCGAGCAAGGCGGCTTCGACCTCGCTCAGCCGGTGCGCCTGCCTCGACAGGTCTTCCACCTGTCGGGTCATCGAATCCCGGTGGGCGCGCTCTTCTGAAAGGTGGCTTTCAAGCGCCTGCGTTCGCGAAGATAATTCAGCGATCTGCTCGCGTTGTTCCGACATCATCAACTGATTCTGTTGTCGTTCGTCCTGGCTGTGCCTGCGTTCAGATCCCAGCTGCTCCTCAAGTTCGGTGATCCGGGCATCCCGTTCGGCCAGAATCGACTGGTATTGATTGTCCGCCTGCACCAGAGAACTCGGCTCATTGGCCCGATTGGAGGGAATGACCTCAGCGGGACCTGCCTGATTCCTCACCTGCTCCGCCGACGCCGCCGATGGCAGGTCCATAGCCATCGCAACGGGTTCAACCGGTTGCTTGCACTCCGGCTGTGCCGATGGACCGGGGGAGAGCTCTTCCTGCATGGGCGAGACCGGCGCAGGCGCGACTTCCGCTATGACCGGCGGTTCTGCCATCGGGATATGAATCGGTTCCGAAACCGGCGCAGGTTTGTGCGGACGCTTGGTGAGCAAATCCAGCACGCGATCCTTCAGGGAGGATCCCTGAAACGGCTTTTTCAGCACGCCATCGGCCTTGCAGGTTTCGGCCTGTCTGGATACTTCATCGTTGACAATACCGCTGATCAGCAGCACGGGAAGATCGGCCAGATTGGCCTGCCCGCGGATGAATGCGCAGACTTCGTAGCCGCTCTTGTCGGGCATGATGACGTCGGAGACGATCAGATCCGGACGGTCCTTTGCCAACATCGCCAGAGCTTCCGATCCGTTCGCCGCGAGCGTGACACCCATTCCGGCCTCAGTCAAAAGTCGTTCAGCCACCTTGCGAACCGCAATGCTGTCATCGGCAATCAAAATCTTTGGCATGTCATTCCCCTACTCGATATCGGATGCATCAGGCTGAACGCCTTGATGCGACCCCTAAGGTTGCCAGGTTGATGAGAGGCAGTTGTTCGTCGCCTGCGACACACGATCCGGCCATGTCTGGATCGAGGCCGCTTTGATACCGTATCTCTGAGCGCGGCACCACGTGCAGTGACGGCACCTGTGAGTCGATGCAGATTGCGAGAGGACCATCAACATGTTTGACGATCAGACACAGCGATTCCTCTTCGCGCACCGTACGATTGAATTTGGCCGCAAGATCAAACACCGGAAGACACGACTCCTCATAGCGGACCAACGACGTCACAAACGGCGTATCACTGGGAACCGGCGTGGCGCCAGGCCAGGGCAACACCCCGCCGATCTCTTCAGTCCTGGCAGCCAACCGTTGCCCGGCGACTGAAAACACCACCAGATTTTGCACCCGCGCGTGGGTCGTGCCTCGTCCCGTCTCGTGTGACTGCCTGCGTAACTGAGCGCGTAGCATGATGACCTTTGAGAATTAGCTCACTTGGCCCGTTGACATCGACACCGCCTCATCCGTGGCAGCCGCCGGCAGATGAAGTCGTGACTCCCTTTCTCCCGGCTTGCGCTCCAAAAAGCGGATCGCAAAGATCTCCAACGCCTGCGGCCTGAGGGGAAGCTCCAGCGCCCAAAAGGGATTGGCAATCAGCGCGACGGACGACGTGTCGACAAAAAATCCCAGCCATCGCTCTCGTTCCTGGCCCCGGAACTGAGGGGGTAACGGATGGATCAGCTCCCGCTCGACGTCCAGCAGCCCGACCACTTTATCCACCGCGAATGACCGCGACTGTTCTTCATTGCCATACAAAATGAACCTGGTATCGAGGGAAAGACCTTGGGAGACGATCTTGAGTCGAGCGGCCAAATCAGTTCGGTTGTAGGGCACGCCCGCCCATGTGATGAGCCCGTCAGGGCCGGCCGAGGCAGGCGTTACGATGCCGCGAACCCACTGCGCGGGAAGTGCAACGGAGGAGCGACCGATCAGCGTGACAAGAAACCTGACAGCGTGCCCGCCCGATATGGTGACTGCCCGTTGTCCGCGAAGACCCATAGACGTCCTTCATTCTGCCAGCAACGGCAGGAGTCGGCAAAACCTTCTTATATTTCAGCCCGCGCTCCGGGAGCGGTCCATTTGCGCACTTCCTGAATCAACGCCCGTTCCTCGACCGGTTTGGCAATGTAGCCGGATGCGCCGACACTGACGGCCATTTGACGATGCTTCTCGCCCGCCCGCGTCGTCATCACGAGGATCGGGGTCGCATGAGTCTGGGGTCTTGCCCGAAGGGCTTGAATGACTTCGTAGCCGTTCAACTTGGGCATTTCGAGATCGGTGATAATCAGTTGGTAGGCTTGCACCATCGCCTTGCGACACCCCTCTTCGCCGTCCGTCGCTGTTTCCACGATATACCCCGCAGCTTCGAGCATGCGGCCCACGAACTTTCTGATGCTGAGGGAGTCGTCGATCAACAAGAGGGGTAACGGCGAGCGGGAATCCTGTCTCGCATCACGGTTCCCCGTCGCGTCCTCGTTCGACGGCACGGCAGGAGCCTGCGCAATCGACACGCTCTCATAATACTCGCGCGTGGTTAGGCGACTGACATCCAGCACCAGCACCACGCGTCCCTCGGGATCGATCGTGGCCCCACCAAACACGGACCGCTCATACGGCTTCAGTCCGCCCAGCGACTTAATGACAATTTCCTGCCGGCCCAGCAATTCATCCACCGCACAGCCAAGTGCGCCGGTGGACGTTCGCACGATCACCACGGGGGAGGCGTCATCCGTCATCCCAGCCTCGCGTCGAATGAGGCTTCCGAGCGGATAGATTTCGATGGCTTCGTCGCCGATCTGCACAACGCGACGATCGCCCATATGCTGAATCGTCGACGCGGTCGACATCGTGACTTCGCGCACACTCGGGAGAGGGATCGCATACCGTTCTTTTCCGACCCGCACAAGCAAAGCGGTTGCGATCAACAGGGTGAGGGGCAAATGCATCGTAAACTTGGTGCCCTGCCCGCGCACCGATTCCACCTCGATATGGCCATTCATCGTTTCAATGACGCGCTTGACCACATCCATGCCGACTCCGCGTCCCGCTTGCTCACCGATGGCATCAGCGGTAGAGAATCCGGGCAGGAAGATGAACTTGATGACTTCGCTCTCGGGAAGGGTTTCAGCGACATCCTGCCTGATAAGTCCCAGCTTGACCGCCTTCGCCTTGATCTTTGCGATGTCGAGCCCCGCGCCGTCGTCTTCGACTTCGATCAGCACCGAATTGCCTCGATGCGCAGCGTGCAGGTACACGGTACCTGCCTCCGGCTTGCCTTGAACCCGGCGGACCGACGCCGGCTCGATGCCGTGATAGACGGCATTCCTGACCAAATGTACCAGCGGGTCCACCAAACGCTCGACCACGCCGGTATCGATTTCTGTATGTTCTCCGGAGGTGACCAGATTCACCTCTTTCCCTGTGGCCCTGGCCATTTCGCGAGCCGCACGACGGAACCGGGTAAACGGAGTGCCGATCGGCACCATACGCGCGCGGGCAATTTCATCGCGCATGCCGAGCGTCAACTGTTGCAACGATCCCATATCGTCCTGGGCGCGGCGGATCGATCCTGACAACTGCGACATAGATTCGCTGATGTCCGCCGTCACCTCGCTGATACGGCGGGCCAGAATATTGAAGTCATCGTACTTATCGAATTCCAGACTGCCGAAGTCGCTGACACCGGGAAACGCCTGAGGCGCTGATTCCCCCTGGGACAGGGGAGAGGGCTGAAAGGAGAAGGTATGCTTGTCTTCAAATGTCCGCACCGCATCAGTCAGGCGATTTTTATTGGCCAACACCTGGGTGGCCAGCTGTTCCAGCGTGCGTAACCGCTGTTCGAGACGCCCGCGATCGATGACCAATTCGCCGACCAGGTTGAGCAGACGTTCCAAGCGATCACGGCTGACCCGGATCACCTCCCGCTCTTCTCCGGATTTTCCTTCGCCGGCATTGATCGACTCCGCAGTCTCGGCTTCATTCAAATCGGAGGGAACGACCGCTTCAGGCACGGATGGAACGGCAGAGTCCATGCCCCCTGTCGGCGAGGCTTCTCCCAACCCTTTCAATTCCTGGAGCGACGCTGCGAACCGCTGTCTCGTCCGGCTGAATACTGACGGGTCTCGCCGCATCAGAGCGCGAATGACGTCTATTGCGCGCAGGAGTACATCCGTATGGCCGAGGAGAAACGTCAGACGGCCTTCACGCACGGCGCCCATGAAATCTTCGATATGGTGCGTCAGATCGCCGATGGATTGGAACCCGACGGTATAGGCCGACCCCTTTAACGTATGAGCTGTGCGAAACAATTGATGGATGATATCCGGGTTGGCCGCATCCTTATCGACTCGCAACAAGTCAGTCTCAAGATTGTCCAGGTACTCCTGTGCCTCGGGAGCGAAATAGGAAATGACTTCGGCATCCAACTGAGGAATCAAATAGGCTTCCGACAATTGGAGGGAGTGATTGTGCTCGGCCGCCTGGGCAATCGGCTCAGCCGCCACGACCGCAGGAGGAGCCACTTCCCGAACGGAGGCGCGTGTGTCCGGCACGGACGCCGTAGCGGAATGTTCGGCTTGGGGGCTGCCATGCTCCAGGTCACGAAGCATGGTCATAATGCAGGGCACGTCCTGCCGCAGCCGAGCCAACTGCTGCGCGTCTCGAGCCATCAGCGAACGCATCACATCCACCGCATGCCGGATCGTGGCGATCCACTGAGGCGTGATGACGGCCGTGCCTTCGCGAACCGCTATCAGACAGTTTTCGATGGGCAAGGCCACGTCACCCACGACCTGAAATCCGACCGTATAAGCCGAACCCTTGAGTGTATGGGCGACACGATACAGTTGATGAATGGTCTCCACATCCGACACGTCGATGTCCAAACGCTGGAGGAGCGTGTGAATCGTATTGAGATAGTCTTCGGCTTCAGGAGCAAAGTACGAAAGGACTTCTTCATCCATCACGGGCAGAAGGTATTCGTCAGGCGGCTCCGTCGATGTGTTCGAGGACTGTGTTGACCCGGTCTCTGGAGACGCTGCCGGCAGGAATTGCGCGCACCGTTGAACGAACCCGTCCACGAGAGAGGCATCTTCGCCTTCCCCGCGCCCAATCCGCGCCACCTGATGGCGGAAGGATGCGACGATGTCCCGGATCACATCAAAGGCGACCGGCCATTGCTCCGGAGATATCTCCTGCACATGTTCAAGCGTCTCCTCGAGTAACGCGCCAAGTTGGCCCAGACCCGGAAAACCGTACAACAGCGCCGCGCCTTTTAATTTATGGCCGATGGCGTGGAAGTCGGCCACGTCGGCCGGTTCGGGACGCGCCTTCCCTTCCAGGTGTAATGCCTTCCAGAACCGTTCCATATCGTCACCGGCTTCGGCCACGAAAATGTCCAGTAGCTGGTCGCGATCAAAATCAGCGCTCATGGCCCTGCTTCATAATCCGAGCGGGGGAATGGTCACCGCTCTCCTGGAATTCGGCTACACCAGCTTGAACTGCGCGACTGAGGAGTTGAGGCCTTCGGCCAGCTTGGCCATATCCTCGATCGTGAGTCGCGTGGAATCGGTTTGTTTCTGCGTCGCCACGGCGCCGCCCGTGAACTCCTTAATCGCGCGACCGACTTTTTCAGTCGATGAGGTCTGGTCCGACGCCGCGCTGGCGATATTCTGGGCCAGTTCGGAAGACCGTTTCGCAATATCTGAAATTTCGGCGAACACGTCACCGGTGCGGAGGGCCGACGCAGATCCGGCTTCCACGGCCTGCGTTTCATGCTCCATCGCGACAACCGCATCCTGCGTTTCCGTTTGAATCACTTTGACGAGGTCCGCAATTTCACGCGTGGCTTGCGTGGAACTTTCCGCCAACTTTCTGACCTGGTCGGCGACGACGGCGAATCGCGCACCGGCCTCACCGGCGCCCGCCGCCTCAATGGCGGCGTTGAGCGCGAGGAGGTTCGTCTGGTTAGCGATATCACGAATGGTCGACACGATCTGGGAAATTTCCAACGAACGGTCGCCGAGGCCCTTCACCTGCTTGGACATGCGTTGCACCGCGGAACGAATGCTTTGCATATCGCGCACCGTTTCCTGCACCGCGACGTTTCCGCGTTCAGTCGCGGACAACACTTGCTTGGCGGAATCCGACGAGGCTCCGGCCGTGGTGGCGACCTGGCGCATACCGGCGGCCAGCTGTTCGACCGCGCCCAGCGTCCGCACGGATTCTTCCGCCTGCGTGCGGGCCGTTCCGGACATCTGTCCGGCAGAATCCCGGAGCGTACCGGCCGACTTGTTCACGCGGTCGGCGGCTTCGCGCACCTGTTTCAACAATTGTCCGAATCGCGCGATCATGAGGTTAAAACCGTCGGCCAGGTTTCCGAACATGTCGGCCGTCACCTCGCCTCGACGAGTCAGGTCTCCTTTACCCACTTCCGACACGAGCACGAGAAATTGCATGAGGCGCTTCTGCATCAGGTCTCGCTCTTCCTCCGTCGATACGAGAGCCGTAATACGATCGAGCATGGAGTTAAACGCCGTCGCCATCTGCCCGAGCTCATCGTGTGATCCGATTTTCGCGCGCGCCTGCAGGTTGCCGCCGGCGGCCTGTGTGGCGACACTGGCAATGTGCGAAATGTTTCGCGACAGGAAGGTCGCCAGGAGATATCCGACGAACAATCCCAGCGCCACGGCCACCAGACCACCGGCCACGAGAATAAAGGTACCGCTGGCTGCCAGGGATTGGGCGTCGTCGTTCAGATCCTTTGCCACCGCTTCAATGCTGATGATCTGCTCGTTGTGGCGCTTCACCGCGTTTTCGAATGGAGGCGTCAGGTTGACGGTCAAGGCCAGGACACCGAGGGCCCGCATTTGCTCGGCCTGTGCCGCGGACAGGGTATTGCGATCGAAGCTATCCGCCATGGCGCTGAGCGCGCCATCCGCTTCCTGGAAATACTTTTTGAGCGCCGGCTCAAACAGCGTGAGGTCTTTTATTTCGTCGCGGCCTGATCGGGACACCCGCAAGTTGGTGCTCTTATAGTTAGTCACGGCTTTCTCGATCTCGGCTTTCAACGGGGGGAGTTTCGTGATCTCCTGGGCGAAGTCGCTTTGTTTGGTGGCAGACGCGACGTCCAGCAAGATCTGGTGATGCTTGGTGAGCGCCGTTCCCATCTGAGCGAAATCGGCGAGCGGCACTGTGTAGCCCGCGTACACGGTTTGCGACTGGGCACTGAGCTGGCGCAGCGTGAATACGCCGACGCTGGCCATGATCAAGATGATGAAACTCACCAGGCCAAAACTGAGCAGCAGCTTCGATCGTGTGTTCATGTCCTGGAATCGATTCGTGACGCCTTGCCCGATCATGGTGCGCTCCTCCTTGTTACTGCGTTCTCAACGTTCGATTCCCGGTCGCACAATCCCTCGTCGCGCGGGCCTACGAACCGCCATCACTCTGTCCCTTACACAACCGGCCATGCGGCACTCCCCCCGTCCACCTGCGCAAAGACCTGCGGTACTTCCAGGACGCCTCCCAGACGGTGGTCCAGACGGAGGACTGCCGACACACAGGGTCGCGCGCCAGCCGGACCCGCTTGCATGGCCGGCAGCAGATGCTCGCGGGAAACCGTATGAATTTCCGGAACGTGATCGACCAGCACACCTACCTGTCTGGCGCCGTGACGTATCACCACCGCAATCGGCAGCGGCCTGGTAGTCACCGACAAGCCGAGGCTCCCGCGCAAATCAACCAGCGTAATCACCGTGCCCCGGAGGTTGGTCACTCCCGTCAGATAGCTGGGCATGCTGGGCACGGCCGTCACGGATTCCACCTCGAACACTTCACTGACATGGTGTAGATTGATGGCGAAGAGCTCTCCTCCCAGCGTCAACACGCACATGCGCAGCGCGCCTTCGGTCGGTGCGGCGGAAGGCCTCGATGAACCGGAGGATCCCTGGGCCGGAGAGGCAGCGGAAGGCTGAGACTGGATGAGTGGAACGTCGCTCATGAGTTAGTTCAATGCCCGTTTCACGGCTGCCACCAATTCTTCGGCCTTGAACGGCTTCACCACATACCCGTTCGCGCCCTGTTGCTGCCCCCAGAACTTATCGCTTTCCTGTCCCTTGGACGTGCACAGCACGATCGGAATGCCTTTGAACCGGTCATCGCCCTTCAAGTCGCGGCACGCTTGGAATCCGTTGCGCCCTGGCATGACGACGTCCAGCACGATCAGATCCGGCTTATCCAACGCCAACTTGTCTTCGAGTTTATCGGTATTCGGATAAGACACCACCGTATGATTGGCAGACTTGAGATACCCTTCGATCAACTGCAGTTCGGCGTACGAATCATCGACCACAACAATTTTGCTCATGAATCCATCCCCCCTTCAAAGCGGATACCCGTGTGCGACTGGCATATGTCGAATTCGCCGTCGCGCCTACTTCATAGGAATGACAATGCTGATGGCGCCGGCCAGATCACCCTCATGCCAGCCCTCTTTCTTGGCGCCGGTGACATCGCGCTCGCCTTTCGGATTTCCATGACAGCTGAGACACGTGGTCGCAGCATATTCCGGATCCATCATGCGCAGCACCGGTCTCCCGTCCAATATGGTGGCCTTGCTATATGGCTGTCCTTTCGGATGGCGCGTGTCCGCAAAAATCCGTAACACTTCGGACTCGAACTCATCCGGCCGGTTTCCGGGAAACCGATAGTCAATGCTGGTCAGCTTCACGCGAATACCGGTCTTGCGGTAGAAGCGTTCGCCCGATTTGCGCGCGAACACGGCGGGAATAATGCCTTTGAAGCCGACGCCCTGCTTGTTGATCACGGGCTGCGCCTCGTCGATCACTTCTTTCTCCGATTCCACCATGGCGAGGAACAACGGCGCTTGCGGAACAGTGGCGGGGCGGCTCAGATCAATCTTGGTCGCCTTGCGAAACCGGTCGATTACCTGGTTGGCGACATAGTCCCCGGTGAATCCCTTGTCCCCTTTACTGGCATCATTGATCGTGACCTGGTTTTCGGATAGAACACCGCGTCCGACCTGAACCAATTTAATAAGTAACTCCGCCGTTTCCACCTCGGTATTGGCCGATGCCGGAACGGGCAGCCCCACACAGGCCGCCGTCAGGACAGCCACCACCATTGCGCTGATTCCATGATTTCCCATGCCCCCTCCTCCTGCCGATCTCAATGTCGCTCCTGAGGAATTCGACCGTTCTCACTGCGCCGAACCTCTGTCAAAGATAGCGCAAAATCAGTCATTGACAATTTTTGGCCTGATGACGGTTTCGTCAGCCCCTGCAGCCCCGGCCTGCCTCGTGCACGTTCGGTGCCAAACAAAACAATTACTTAGAATTCCCGGAATGAGCGGAGGCGTCTGAAATGAAGTCGGCGATTTTGCGGATGATTAGATGTGGACGATCAACTATACCCACTATGGTCAGGGAGTCTGAGCAGGGACCTCAATTGTTCAAGATTTTCATCGAAGCGCCAAAGTTTGGTCGCTTGACGGTGGAAGCGTCAAACTGACATGGGAGCCGACGGCAGCGGAGGGTTCGAAGATGACGCCCGATTGGGCTATCGGAGCCATGCCAGAAGAGGAGCGAGATCAAGGTGCCGGCCGACGTGATCCGCCCAGCGGTCCATCGCGTTGAGCCGTGTCTCATTCACGCGTTGGGAGTCTTCAAGGGGAACCGCCGATAACCCCTTGCGGCTGCGCAGCCGGTTCAACCAGGCCCGGCGAAAAGACGGCTGATCGAAGAGGCCATGGACATAGGTCCCCCACACTAACCCGTCATGGCGCACCGCGCCATCCTGAAATTCCTCTGCGCGAGGAATTTCTCTACCGTGATCCTTCAGCCCGCCTCGCTTTTCCAGAAGCTGGAAGCAAGGCTGAAGCCCGCCGCGATCAGTTCTGCCCATGTGAATGAGATACCCCCGGACAGGCAATGTGGTTGATCCGTCAATATGCAGCGCCTGCGCCTCGACCTGCTCCGTAATCTTGTCCCGCGCCAGGACGGTAGTGACCGGCAACAATCCCAAACCGGTTCCCTGGCCGCCGGTCTCCACTCCGTCGGGATCGGCGATCCATTGGCCCAGCATCTGATACCCGCCGCAGATGCCAACCAATTCCCCTCCACGTTGCACATGATCATGCAACAGGCGCTCAAAGCCCTTCTCCCGGAGGTACCCCAGATCCGACAGCGTCGTCTTCGAGCCGGGAATGACCATCACGTCAGCTCCGGCTGCCTCCCCGGGGCTTGCGACATACCGCAACGCCACATCGGTTTCTTCAGCAAGCGCGTTGAAATCGGTGAAGTTGCTCATGTGCGGCACGAGCAGCACGGCAATGTTGACACGATCAGCCGCGAAGGAAACTCGTCCACCGGCGCCAGCGTCGAGGCTATCTTCCTGATCCAATGTGAGATCGCGAAGGTACGGCAGGACTCCAAGGACGGGTATCGCCGTCCGTTCGGTGAGAAAACGGACGCCGTCGTCGAAGAGCGCCCTATCCCCGCGAAACTTGTTGATCACGATCCCGCAAACGCGGGCACGTTCCTCCGGCGCAATCAGGTCGAGGGTCCCGATGATTTGAGCGAAGACGCCTCCGCGGTCGATATCCCCCACCAGCACCACGTGAGCATCAGCCAGTTCCACCATGGGCCAGTTCACGAGATCGCGATCGCGCAAATTCATTTCGGCGGCGCTGCCGGCCCCTTCGATCACGATCACCTCATACTGTCCAGCGAGCCGTTCGTAGCTCTCCCGCACCGCGCGCAGCAATTCCGAGTCGCGTCCGCGTGTGAAGTACGCCCGGGCATCCAATGTCGCAAAGACTCTCCCCTGCACTACCACTTGCGATCGGGCGTTGGATTCCGGTTTGAGCAAGATCGGATTCATGTCGACATGGGGAGCAATCCCGCAAGCCTCGGCTTGCAACGCCTGCGCACGCCCGATCTCCCCGCCCTCCGGTGTGACGAATGAGTTGAGGGACATGTTCTGCGCCTTGAAGGGGGCCACGCGGATTCCGGCGCGATGCAGGAGCCGGCAGAGGCCGGCCGTGACCATGCTTTTCCCGACATCGGAGCCGGTTCCAAGAATCGCAATGGCTTTGGCGCGGGAAGGATGGTTCATTGGAAAGAGGACGTTCTGGTACGAGCCCTATCGACCCACTGTGCCGCCAAGGTCAAGCCCTGGAGGAGACATTCAGCCACAACTCGGCCGATCATGGATCCGATCTCCGTATGCGTTCCCGCATACGGATGCCAGGGACCCTTTCCTCGTATGGCGGAAGCGACAACCACGGCATCCGTCCCCGTACCGGTCGCACCGGCGAGACCGGTACAGCTGGGAATGGCATGATCCCGCAACACGGCGGTTTTGCTCTCTGTCGCCACCTGCACCGCGCCGACCATGGCAGAAACTGCCAGACACCCATTCGTGACCAGAATGAGATTAATCGTTCCTGCCGCCGCGCCGCCCGGTTTGTCTTGTACACGCCGCACAGGCTCCCCCGCCCGCACGGCATTGGTGACCCCCACGGTGGCAAAACCCTCCACCCAGATTCCATCCCCCTCCGCCCGATGAGCCACCAGCTGCGTCATGGGGACTGCCGTCATGAGGCCGACACAGTCGATATCTACACCGAGCATTTCCGCAAGCCGCCTCAGAGAATGGGATGGATGCTCCCAGTTTCCTCCTGCGCCTGATCCTGGTGGATTCGACGGAACCTGATGATTCAGGATGTATCTGGCCGTTCGAAGCCCTCCTCCTCGCGGAGCAGAGGACAACACGCGCATGCGTGCGCCAAGATCCACAACGAGCGTGTCGGAAACAACCCGATGCCGAACAGAGAATCGGTCTGCACGAACCCCGGTCATGCTCGGATGTTCCCGATGATGTCCGACAGGGATTGGAGCAGTCGATCATTGTCGGCGCGCGATCGAACGGCGACACGTATCGAACGATCATTCAGTCCCGGCACCTGCGAGCAATCTCGAACCAAGAGCCCTTGCCGCCGAAGCGCCGATACCACGCGCGCAGACTTCAGTCTCGCCGGCAATTCCAGGAGCAGGAAGTTGGCCGAGGAGGGAAAACTCGAACAGCCGGGCAATCGCTCCAGTCTTTTCGCGAACCGCGCCCGCTCTTGCTCCATGAACCGGAGACTCCGCCGGTTGTGCCGCCAGTCATGTAATGCAATCCGGGCAGCTCGCTGAGCGAGCATATTCACCGACCAGGGAGGCTGATGAGCGCCCAATTGCTTGATGACCTTGGGATTCCCGACCGCATAGCCCACACGAAGGCCTGGCAATCCGTAAAACTTAGTAAAACTCCGCAACACGACGGTCCGCGCCGGAAGGCCTTCCGGCAGTATCGAGGCCTGCTCGCAATATTCGGCAAAGGTTTCATCCACGAGGCACCATTGTCCAAGGCGAGCCGCCCGACGGGCCAGCTTCCTCACCATGGCGGCATCGCACACTTGCCCGGTCGGGCTGTTGGGATTACACAGCATCACCGCATCAATAGGGGACAAGCTGTTTCCTTTGTTCGAAGACGCATCCAGAGCGGTCAAGACCTGTTCAAGCGGAGGCCGGTATCCGTCCGCACGCGCGGCCATGACGCTGCTGATCTGCCCCCCGACCCTGGCCATGGCGGTCGAATATTCGGAGAAGGTCGGGCCAATGACCAGAAGATGTCTAATCTGTAAGGCCTCGGGAAGCAGGTGGATCAATTCGGTCGACCCATTACCGACCAGAAACTCTTCCGGCGTACGGTCCCAAAACCTCGCCAGCGCCTCCCGCAGATCCCAACAGGTCGGATCCGGGTAATGGCGCAGCAGTTCACCCGCTTGACTGATCGCCCCCCAGGCCGCAGGGGATGGTCCCAGGGGATTGATGCTGGCGCTGAAATCCAGCAGATGCCGGACATCTCGCCCCGATTCACGAGCCGCCGCGTAGACATCCCCGCCGTGAGCCGAGCGCTTCATGATACCCATAGGGAGAGCAGGGCGAAGAACAGACCCAGCCCATAGGTGACAATCATGATGCGAGACGCTTGGCGGATATGCTCCGGACTTATCTCTGCGGCCCCCTCACCGATGAGCGGAGCCTCGTGAGGCACGCCATCATAATAATTTCTTCCACCAAGTCGCACGCCCAAAGCGCCGGCCATGGCGGCTTCCGGCCTTCCGCTGTTCGGACTGGGATGTTTGTCGCCGTCTCGATGGAGCATGTACCAACTTTCGTGGATACGATGCCACTGGCCGGTCGAAAGGCCTGCAGCCAGCGCGATGAACCCGCCGGCCAATCGCGCCGGTACCCAGTTCATCACATCATCGAGTCTGGCTGAGGCCCAGCCGAAATGTTCATAGCGTTCATCGCGATGACCGATCATGGAATCGAGTGTGTTGACCGCCTTATACGCCAGCGCAAGCGGTGCCCCGCCCAGGGACAGATACACCAATGGCGCGATGATTCCGTCGGAGGTGCTTTCGGCGATGGTTTCCACCGCGGCTCGGGCAATTTCAGGCTCTGTCAAGGTCGCACTGTCACGGCCGACAATCATCGCCACGGCTTCACGGGCGCCAGACAGATTACCTGCAGTCAACTCGCGGAGCACCGCGTGAACGTGGTCAAACAGATCGCGCCCGGCCAGCGTCGTATACGCCAATCCGATGCCGACCACCTGCCCGAGCAGAGGAGCGATCGCCGTCGCCTGCGCAATCACCCACGTTGCAGCGGCGTACACTGCGGCAGGTAGGCCCAGCGCCAAACAGCTCCCCGCAATCTGAAGGGCCTGCTCGCTCCGGCAGACGGCGCGGACATGATGATCAACCCAGGCAATGACCGCTCCCATCCCCCTCACCGGATGGGGCAACCAGCGGGGATCCCCTGCCGCGACATCAAGCACCGCAGCGAGCGCTAATTCCACCCCGGTCATCGGGCCATCCCCAACGCCGGAATCAACAAGAGGAAGAGGATCTCGATCACTTCGTTCGTGGCCCCGAGAACATCCCCCGTCACTCCTCCAAGCAACGTGAGACACCGTTGCCTGATCAGGACCAGCAACAGAATTCCCATGCCCATCGTCGCAACCGCAACGCTTCCGCCCAACGCAATCGTCAAGGCGACGGCCAACACGAGGCTTGAGAGCAAGATAGGCTGCCAGGATAAATGGGTGAGAAACGATGCCGCCAGTCCGCCGTCCCGTCTGGCTGAGGGAGAGGCCCACGCCAGACTGACCATCGCCCAGCGACCCAGTGCCGGCATGCACAGCAACACCGGCAGCCGCAGCGCGGCAGGCAGCGCGAGCAACCCGGCATACCGCAGCAATAAAGAAAGAAACAGGGCCGCCGCGCCGAACGCCCCGACTCGCGGATCGCGCATGATCCGCAGACGGTCCTCGACGGTTCGGCCGCCGGCTATTCCATCCACTGTGTCCGCCAGGCCATCCTGATGCAACCCTCGCGTCAGCAGCACGACCAGGACGATCAATAACGCATTGCTGACCTCCGCTGCCAGCCACGAACGCAAGCCAACGTCGGCCAACACCGTCAGACCGCCGATCAGGAGGCCGACAGTGGAATACCAGGCCATCGATGCCGCCAACTCATGACCCGTCGGCGCATGGTCATGTCGGCTGATCGGGATCGCCGTCAGGAAATGCCAGGCGAACACAAACGGTCTCGTCATGGCGGCAATTTCAGTCACGTTGCGAGACGCCGGCTTCATCGAACGTCGCCATCTCGGTGAGAATCTTGATCGAGGCCTGCACCAGCCCCATTCCGAGACAAGCCCCCGTGCCTTCGCCCAAGCGGAGATCAAGATCGAGCAGAGGTTGGAGATGTAACGACTCCAAGATCGCCTGATGCCCTCGTTCAACCGATCGATGCGAGGCGATCAGGTACTCGCGGCACAGCGGCTGTATGCCCACGGCAATCAATGCGGCGGCGCCGGCAATAAATCCATCCAATACCACGGGCACTCGCGCCGCCGCCGCGCCAAGGATGAGACCGGCCAGCCCGGCGATTTCGAGGCCACCCACCTTGGCCACCACGTCGAGCGCATCAGCCCGATCGGGGCGATGCCGATCCAACGCCTGCTGAATGACCGACACCTTCCAAGCCTGTCCGGCTTCATCGATGCCGGTACCGCGCCCGGTCACTTCAGCGACCGGGCGACCGGTCATAACCGCCGCAATCGCCGCGCTCGGAGTCGTGTTACCAATCCCCATTTCGCCCGTGCCGATGAGCCCGATGCCTTCTTGCGCAGCCTCGGTCGCCAAATCTATTCCGACCTGCAAGGCCTGTCGTGCCTGTGCCCGGGTCATGGCCGCTTCCCGCAGGAGATTGTGCGTCCCCTGCATGATTTTTTTCTGAATGAGGCCCGGCACGGACCCGAAGTCATAGGCCACCCCGATATCCACCACTCGGACCTCGACGCCACTATGTCGCGCCAACACGTTCACCCCGGCGCCGCCCCGAAGGAAATTCAGGACCATTTGAGGTGTGACTTCAGACGGATAGGCGCTCACGCCTTCCATCGCCACCCCATGATCCGCCGCAAAGGTATAGACGACTCCACGCGGGAGATTAGGCTTCACGTCACCCGTGATCATGGCGTACTGAACGGCCATCTCCTCCAGCCGTCCCAGACTGCCAAGCGGCTTGGTCAATCGATCAAGCCGCGCCTGAGCTTGCTTCCCGCTATCACGATTCACCGGTTGAATCAGGCCCACCACCTCATCGAGCGTCATGGTCTCTCCCTATCCTATTTGAGCCTGAGCGACTGGCCGCACATGACAACATAGACCTCGTCAGCCGAGGCGGCTACCTGCTGATTGACCCGCCCCGCGACATCGCGGAAAGCGCGCGCGCTGCGGCTGGCCGGCACCAGGCTAAAACCCAGTTCATTGCTCACCAGCACGACACGCGCCGGAATGCGGCGAATGGCCTGCAAGACCTCATCGACCCGGTCAGTCATATCCACGCCGGCGAGACGGCGCCCGCAGACATTGCTCAGCCAGAGCGTCAGACAATCGACGACAATGGTGCGATAGCCGTGGCCTTCAGATCGAAACCAGGCGGCCAGATCACGCGGCACCTCAGCCGTCACCCAATCGGCGGACCGTGTCGCACGGTGCCGCGCAATACGCGCCTGCATTTCCGTATCCAGTCCTTGCCCTGTCGCGACAAAGGCCTTGGGTGTTCGGCTGCCTGCGCGCTCCAGCGCCGCTTGACTCTTCCCTGAAGCCGCTCCACCCACGACCAGAATAAGACGTGACCGTGATCGCCGCGGCTGCTTCGTCGATTTACTTGGAGGAGGCATCGGATTCACGCTGCCACAAAAACTCCGGCTCACCCTGCGTTTTGGCTACCCAGCGCGCCATGACAAACAGCGCATCACTTAAGCGGTTCAGATACTTGTTGAGCTCGGCCGACACGTCTTCTTCCCGGCTGAGCCGGATGCAGTCGCGCTCGGCCCGGCGACAGATCGTACGCGCTTGATGCAGCGTGGCCGAAACTTTTCCCCCGCCCGGCAGAATAAATTCCTTGAGCGGGGCCAGGTCCTCCTGACAGCGATCGATCATCTGCTCGAGCCGGGTCACATCGCTGCCCGTGACCTTCGGCATGTTCGGAAACGTCTGGCCTGGCGCGGTGGCGAGCAAACTCCCGACATCAAACAACTTATTCTGAATCCAGCGCAGGTCCGCCTCGAGTTGCGCGGAAGCGGGGGACGCGCTCCCACCCTCGGCATTCATCGCCCGTACTAATCCTACGGACGCATTCAGTTCATCGACGGCGCCATAGGCTTCAACCCGCAGGCAGTCCTTCCATACCTGCTGCCCCCCTGCGAGTCTTGTGCGGCCCGCGTCGCCGGTTCTCGTATAGACCTTGGTGATTCGCATCCCCGCCTTCACTCCTTCCCTCGCACTCTATTTCCCCATGTCTCATAGTGCACCAGTTCCTGCACGGGAAGTCTGGCGCGCCAGCCCGCAGTTTCAAGATCTGGCTTTGTCGCAAACTCTGATACGTAGCCGAGACAGAGGTAGGCCAGCACCTTAACCGACCTCGGAATGTCGAGCACCTGCTTTAATGCGGTATGACTCAAGATGCTCACCCAGCCGACCCCGATCCCTTCGACCCGCGCCGCCAACCACAGGTTCTGAATGGCGCAACAGGTACTATACAGATCCGTATCCCGCACCGTCGAACGGCCGAGGACGTGAGGACCGCCTCGTTGCCGACTGCACGTCACACAGAGATTCACCGATGATTCCTCGATACCCTCGAGCTTGAGAGTTCGATACAGGTCCGCGCGTGGCTTCTTGTAGCGCAAAGCCGCAGCTCCATTCGTTTTATCGAAGAGCTGCTTCACGACGCGTTTGGTCGAAGGCTTGCGGACGATGACAAAATCCCAGGGCTGCATGAACCCCACCGATCCTGCATGATGTGCCGCGTTCAACAAACGGGTGAGAACCTCATCGGGAATCGGTGTCGGCAGGAAATTTCGGCGAACATCCCGGCGCTCAAAAATAGCCCGATACACCGCCTCGCGCTCGACACTGGAAAAGGGTTCCTGAGGCTCCATGACCACCCGAGCAGCCACGTCTGGCTCATTACGTGCCATGGGTCTCGCTCTGCGGGTGTTCCGGCCCAAGCACGCCGCTCGCCACCTGTTGCAGACAGGCGGGGCAAAGACAGTCCTGATAACGCGCCGCAATCCAATCCATCTGCGCTTCGGTGATCCCGATTTTGCCGCACCAGCATTGGTACCCGACGCACTCGAACGGCTGGCGGCAATGCTCGCAGGTCTTGCTCACCGGTCCTCTCAAAACTCCACTCCAGCCTGCGCCTTGATGCCGCTTCGAAAGGGATGTTTGACCTGTTTCATCTCGGTCACCAGATCAGCCGCGTCGATCAGCTCAGCCGGAGCCCCTCGACCGGTGATGACCACGTGTTGCATCTGCGGACGCGCCTGCAGCCGCGGCAACACCTCCGCCACCTCAACGTAGTGGTGGTGCAGCACAATATTGAACTCGTCAAGAATCACCATCGCATAGGAGGGATCAGCCATGAACTCGCACGCTTTCTCCCAAGCCGCCTGAGCGAATCTTGTGTCTCGCTCACGATCCTGCGTCTCCCAGGTGTACCCCTCGCCCATGCGGAGGAATGTCACACGGTCGCCGAACGAGGTGAGGATGCGTTCTTCGGCCGTATCGATGGCGCCTTTGATGAACTGCACGATGGCCACCTTCATGCCATGGCCGAGACAACGCAGCGCCATGCCGAGCGCCGCGGTCGTTTTCCCCTTGCCCGCGCCGGTGTACACCATCAAGAGGCCCTTTTCTTCCTGGGCCGCCTCGATGCGCCGGTCGACCGCGGCTTTCACGCGATGCATTTTGGTTGTATATGTATTCGGATCCGTCATCTCACCCGTTCCTCCTGGCTTTGCGAGCGGCTTGTACGTGTCGCACAGTCTGGAGCAGATTCACCACTATCTCAGGCCGGCTCCCGAAATGCTGGTGAGTATACAACGCCAGGGTGTTGGCCTTCATGAGGCCGTCCTGACCAGCCGGCTTGCCGCCTGCATCCGCCAGCGCGCAGGCATAGTCCAAATCGCCTTTGGGTTCCAGATGTGAGTAATGAAACTCATGCCCGCGCACTGACGTGCCGGCAGGACCAAGGAGGCAGTCCTCCACCGTTTCCACCGAACGGTAGCCCAGCGTCATACCGGACTGGCGCATGACGGCCTCGGCCGGAAAGACCCCGACCATCTCATGCCGTTCGCCAGCGCCGTCCCGAATGGCTTGCGTTAAATACATCAAGCCGCCGCATTCCGCATAAATCGCTCCACCGCTGTCGCTGTACTCTTTCACCGCTGCTCGCATGCTCACGTTGGCGGTCAACCCTTCACCATAGAGCTCAGGATAGCCGCCGCCGAAATACAACAGATCCACTTCCGGCAGACCCGGATCATGCAAGGGTGAAAACTTCACAATCTCTGCGCCGGCTCTTTCGAGTAAGTCTAGATTGTCCTGATAGTAGAAGCAAAAGGCCGGATCATAGGCCAGGCCGATGCGGACCATCTCCGGCCGGCCTCCCGCAGACGGAGGATCTGATTCGAATGATCCTTCGACTGATCGAGCGAGTGCTTCCACCCGGTTCAGATCGATCGTCTCTGCGGCAGACCGCGCCAGCCGGTCGTACAGATCACTCTGCCCTGCTTCAATGGCAGTCCTAAGACCTAGATGCCGGTCCGGGATTGTCACCGAGGCGTCGGGCCGAAGGTAACCGACCACGGCGAGCCCTGTTTCAGCTTCCACCGCGTCCCGCAACAAACGGTAATGCCCCTCGCTTCGTATGCGATTGAACAGAACTCCCTGCACCCGCAGTCCAGGATCGAAGCGTGCGTAGCCGGACGCCATCGCCGCCGCCGAGCGCGCCATGGCGCTGCCATCGATCACCAGTAGAACCGGAGCGTGGAGCTGTTTGGCCAATTCAGCCGTGCTGCCCTGTTCATGTACCGGGGAACTCCCGTCAAAGAGGCCCATCATGCCTTCGATGATCGACAGATCCGCATCGGCCGACGCCTGTGAAAAGATCGATCGGTTGACGGCCTCGGTCAACATCCACCCGTCCAGATTGCGCGAGGGCCGACCGGTCGCCAGCTGATGATGACCGGGATCGATAAAATCCGGCCCAACCTTGAAGGGTTGAACCACCAATCCCCCGGCCTTCAAGGCGGCCATCAACGCCAGGGTGACGGTGGTCTTGCCGACACCGCTATGGGTGCCGGCAATGACCAGACGAGGACGTTGCCTCACCACGAGATCCTCATGGGTGATTTACGACTTTCCCCCAAAGGTGACCCGGACGCCGCCGAAAATCGACCGGATCGGCACGCCCGCGCTGGCGATTTCTTCATACTTCTCATTGAACAGGTTCTCGGCCCGAAGATACGCCTGAAGTTGCTTAGTCACATCGTAGGTCACGGCCAGCGACCACACATCGAACGCCGGCAGCGACTGCCGATCCCCGGTGGTATTGTATCGGGAACCCACGTACCGTCCGATCAGCGTGATCCAGAGCGGATCGATGGGTTGATAGCTGACCGAAGCACTCCACTGGTCGGTGGCCCAACGCGGCAAACGAGTCTGAGTGACCAAATCCCGGGTCATGGTATTGGTATAGTTCGCCTGCACCACCACGCCCTTGAGGAACGGACGGTCGCTGGAATAGGTGTACGAGAGTCCAGCCTCCCAACCCTTCGTCGAGGCTTCACCGATCTGCTGAGGGCAAAACCCGAACGTGCTGAACGGCGCGCAAAATGTCGGATCAAACGTCGTGGTGATGAGATTCCGGTAGCGGTTCCAGAAAAACCCTCCCGTGAACTTCAGCTGCTTCGAAAAGAAATACTGGTCGACCCCCACATCCATGCTTTGGCTTTTTTCTGTTCCCAATTGGGAATTGCCAAAATTGGGAAAATACAATTCATTCATCGTGGGAGCCCGGAAGCCAGTGGAATAGCTGCCTCGAATTTTCGTGTCGGTTTCCTTGTGGAGATACCCACCGGTCAGCCGATAGGTCGTCGCATCGCCGAACACGTTGTAACTGTCATGGCGAATGCCCGCGGTGGCGAACAGGCGATCCCACAGGTTGAATTGCGCCTGCGCGAATCCAGCATTGGAACTCAAAATCCGGTTGGTGAGTCCCGTATCATTCTCGCCCTGTTGTTCGCGAAATTGATACCCCGCACTCAACAACAACAGCTTCGTGATTTGGAAATTGTGCTGCCACTCCAACCGATTCGAGAGCACACGAATTTCATTGGGGGAGCCGAACGGCGTGCTGAATGCCCCGGTGATTAGACTGCGCTGCAACGTGCCTGGCAAAAACTGCGAGGCCTCCTGTGCACGCGCAAGGGTGAGCTTCTGGGACCACCAGCCGGTGAGCGGCTGTTCATAACTACCGCTGAACACATGTTCCTGGCTCCGATTTTTTGAGCCATAGACGTCGCTTGGAGAGGTCGCCGATACACTATCGAGTTGCACGTCGGAATTCATCCAGCGCATGTTGAAATCAAGACGGCCGTCCTTTGGAAGGTCGACACCGATTCGCCCTGATCCCTGCCAGTTACGATAGGAGTCTCGCTCGCTGGCGCCACGCCGATAATTGACGGCCGAAAAACTGGAGGTGTCCCAGCGGGACAGCGAGACGCTGTAGTCGATCGCGCCCTGTTTCCCGGATACCGTGCCACCTTCACGCAGGGAGGCAAAGGATCCGTATTCTATGAATCCGGCGGCGGAGAGCGGACCCTGGCCGCGCTTCGTCACGATGTTGATGACGCCCCCCATGGCGTCAGACCCCCATAACATACTCTGCGCCCCGCGGAGAATTTCGACCCGCTCGATATTGTCGGTGGTCAGATTGGCGAAGTTATAACTTCCGAGGGTCCCGCTGTTGACGATGGCCCCGTCGATCAACACCAACGTCTGGCTCGAACTGCCCCCGCGAATTCTCGCGTTGACCTCGGTCCCCGGTCCGCCGCTCGAGAATACGGCAAGCCCCTGCGCCAATCGAAGCGCATCGGCCACATTTCGGATATTTTGTTTTTTCATGTCTTGCGCGGTGATCACTTCGACCGCACTGGTAACATGACTGACCGGCACCGGCGTTTTGGTGGCCGACACCACCACTTCTTCCGCCTGCACAACTTCTTCGGTCTGCGCGGCCGGATCGGACGTGGCCGGATCAGGCTTGGTTGGTTCATCAGCCGATGCTGCGCCCCCCAATACCGGCGAGGCACAGATCAGACACAAAAGGATCACACGGACAGACCATTCCCTGGCAATACGCAACATCCTGACCTTCCCTTTCGCTCGAAGGGTTCAGTTGCAACAACCGTCAGTTGGGTCTCCTGACTTGCGGATCTTTGTTTCCCTGCGCCTTCCCATGTGCTAGGCACACAGTGGCGTCATGCAGGATCACTCCCCGCTTACAGTGGCGGCACCGTGATGGTTTTGCACCATCTTCCCCGACGCTGACGGCGTCTTCCTGAGACTCCGTTCTCCAGTGATGACGCGCCCCTTCCTATCACGCGGGTGGGCCGGGCACGAACCCCTCCCGCAACATTCTTCCTACACGTGAGCCGGCAACGATGGACC